>Ga0222706_1000001_pt1 | contig 386315 bp, 368 predicted proteins | sample AntAcemetage1572_FD_179829 | JGI IMG/M metagenome (GOLD analysis project Ga0222706, IMG submission 179829) | Saline water microbial communities from Ace Lake, Antarctica - #1572 | ecosystem: Environmental > Aquatic > Non-marine Saline and Alkaline > Saline | place: Antarctica: Ace Lake...
TTTACTCACAGGATACCTGAAACAGGAGCTTCGAAGCCCTTCTGTTAAGTTCTCTTGCTCACGAGACTGAGTCGCATGATTTTTCATCATGCGAAATTTTAGATGGTTCTGCGTAAGTCCTAATTATGCACAAGGAGCAGCGGCATGTCAACAGGAGAGAAAAAATCACAGCCAATTGCATAAGATCGGCGAATCAGCGCAGCAGTTCTTCGCGATCGATCAGTGAGATCAGGCGCGCAGCGATCTCTTCATGCTGCTTGACCGACGGATGCCAATCGAGGGCCTCGCCTATCAATTCGTAATGCAGGTGGGTTGTGTCTTGGTGACCCGCAGCCTTTTGACGCTGGATCACCTTTTGCACTGCCGGTCGTAACAACCCGTAGGGCCATTCAGTGAGTGACATCAGCACAAAACGTGTGCCAGGATAATGACCGCGCAGACTTTTGAGAAACTGATCGTAGCGATCCACAAAAGTCTCTGGCAAAGCAGCCTTGGCGTTGTCACCCACGAAGTCGTTGATCCCCAAATGAATAACCACCAGACGCGGCACCCAAGATGTAAAAGACCACGAGTCCAATGAGTCCTCACCCACATTTAGGGTGCGTTCATAATACGACGCAAATGTTTTATTCGAGGTATCGCCGCTGGCATTTCGGACCAGCCCCTTTCCCGAGTAGGCCACTATCATAGCTTCTGCATCGTAGTGCCTAGCAACCAGCGCGCCGAATGAGCGGGATACGTTGGTGAAGCGTCGATAAGCTTGATCGTCACCTTCCCGCCGGCCCAACTCGCATCCGTAGCAGGATACGTAGGAGTCGCCAATGAACTCCATTCGTAGCGCAGACCTAGCCGGTGGTGGCAGCAAACTGTGTCCATCTGACAAGCGCACGCCAAGGAACTCAGCCTTGGTGAAATTGGATTCGTGGCGCTTGATCAACTGCAATTCGTGAGGCCCCTCTCCCAGATTGTTGGCTAAGAGATATTCCTTCTGTTCTGCGCGTGCCTCCAGCGCGCTGTGCTCAACACTGTCAATCACTACCGAATAGCGGTTGAAGCTGTCGCTCAGTCGTACCGATATGGAGGGCCCAGTAAAACGCAGACGCACACTCACGTTTGTCCAGCTGAACGCTGGAGCCTTGGGGTTCGCAAAACTCACACGTCCCAGGTATTGAATATCTGGATGGTCGGCATCCACCAAAGTTGCCTGCGCTGCTGCTGACAGACTTAGCAGTGCTAACAGGAACAATTTACGTGCAAACATGGAATAACCGAAAAAGGTAATGGACACTAAAGTTGGGACTTGCGGGCCGCACAAGACGCTTATTCACCCCAGCGTCGCTGGACAAAAACGTTAGCGCGCCAATCGGAAAAATCGGTGCTTCGCTGCAGCCCGAGACCAAAACCGAGAACCCAATGTGAGTCCAATGGCTGTAATCCCTCAATTCGGCCATGGTATGCAAGGCCACGGCCAGTGGCGGCAGGGTATTTGCCCGGACTGGCGCCTGTGATCGGATTGCCTGCAGCCACAGCCTCGCGGTTGTAACTCCAACCCAGACCGCCAGTGAACGTTAAGGCCAGGGTACCCAGGCTGGTTTCGTAGCGTCCCAGCCCTCCGAGTGTGGTCGAACGGCTGGGGCTGAAGTACCCACCATGACCAGGTTCAAAGGCATCGAGCTTGCGGCTGAAGTGACTGATGTACACCTCGGGGCCCAAGCTGAGGCCAGGCACCGCCTCCAGGGGGCGTAAAGCACGGCCGTAAAACTCTACCTTGCGGTTGTCGGCCACGGTTTGGCCCTCCAAGCGCGAAACCACCAGCGAAGCCAGTTTGTCCCAACTCTCGCCTTTATGGTACGCATTCAACGCCATACCACGCTCAAGCACACGTCCCCAGCGGATACCAGTGGTGGCCTCGGACGTGCCGGAAAGGGCGAGCAGGGATTCTTCGTTCCCCCGTCGGAACATCCGCACCTGCACACCGCCTTCAGGCAAAGAATAACCCACCCCAGCTTCCCCGACGGTGGCATGGCGGACTGCACCGCCGCTCAGAGTACGGCCCACACCCACTTTAAAATCAATGTTTGAGGCCATCTTCATTCCCCACTTCGCATACCAACGTTGCCCACTGGCGCGATCAACCGCATCTGTGGCGTTTTGGCGTTCTACCTCCAGGGTCGCTCGCTGCGTTTGACCTTCCCAGCTCAGGGTAGATATGACACCACTTTGACGCAATTTGTCCTCACCTGGGTTGCCAGACTTGCTACGTACATAAGGTTCAAATTTGAGGCTGAGAGCTTCATTGAGGCTGAGTGCTTCATTCCTTAAGTTAGATTCATTACCCTGCAGCGCCACCAAGCGGGTATTCCCGTCTAGTCCGAAAGTTTGTACACCCGCAGCAATTAAGGTGCGGACATCAGGTGTAACTAAGGATTCCAGGGGGCCGCTGGGATGCTTATCTAGGGCTGCCAGGATCAGGGGAAATTTTTTAGACTTAAGCGTGCTGTAAATTATTGCCTTCGCTGAGTCTTCGGAGGGCTGCTTTGCATAAGCTGCGGCAAAACGTTCGGCTGCTTGGTCAGGCTTGCCTAACCGGGATTGAGTCCAACCCAACAGCGTCAACCCGTCGACATCGAGATATTCCAGCTGCTTGAGCATGATTTTCTCAGCCTCCTCGTCGCGACCGAACTGAATCAAAGATTGGGCCCACATGAAATAGAAAGTTTCATCTTCGGTTCCTTCTGCCGCCTTCTGGAGGACTCGAAGGGCTGTGGCCTGGTCACCTACCTCGGTAGCTGCCTTGCCAAGCACATTCAACATGGAGTATTCACCAATCTCTATCAATTTTCCCTCAACAGGCAACAGTAGGTCGTAGGCTTTTTTCGGGTTATTGTCCTTTAGCAGTGCTAAAGTGGCAGGCCACAATACGTCGTCGGTGAGGATAATAATCGGATCAAGTTCGACAAGTCGGCCTTCGCCGTCTACCTCGAAACGGATTTCACCTTGGGCGATTTTTTGTTGTACCGCGAGAGGCACCAAGTCTAGCAGTGGCCCAGCGTCCTGTTGGATCAAAGCCAAAAGTGCCTTATAGCTTTTCTGTTGGTGGTAGCTGGATACCAGACCTGAGGCAACACCCTTGCTGGGTGACATCCGGTACGCCTCAGTGAATCCCTTGGCTGCCTCTGCCATCTTGTCTTGGTGGTATTGTGCCCAAGCAAGCAGCTCTTTTCCGCCTGCATCGAGAGGTCCAGCTTGGTCCATGAGCAGGCGTTCGGCGTCGGCGAACTTTTTAGTTTTAACAGCCACGACCGCCTTGCGATTGACCAGAAGTTTTTTGGCTTCGCGGCGCTCAGCGTTATCTTTCATGGCATCGATTAAACTCTGCGCACGCAGATGAGACTCTTCGGCCAACTCCAGACTATTTTCATTTAGTTTGGCCTGCCCATCCTGCATGGCCAACCAGAATCGCGAGGTATTTAAAGCCTCAGCCCACTTCTTATTTCCACTGATGTGCGAGGCATCGCTCAGCAGATTTTCCGCATCGGAAAATCGCTCCTGCTTCAAACGCACAACACCCAAGCCGCCCAACGCATCTGAGTTTTTTGGGCTGCTCTGCAACAACGATTCAAATCGCTTTTCTGCCAAATCCACATCACCGCCATTGAGGGCACTGTAACCATCGCGCAAAGCGACAGAACTGGCATCCAGCAGCTTGGGTGTAGACACCCGATTCAGATTGGCCACTCGCGCCCGGATGGCGGCATCGTTGGGCTGTACATTCAGGTACGCCTGAAACAAAGAGGTGTTGCTGCGGGAGGCCTCCAACCAGATTAGCGCCTGCCGCCAAGCATTGAGCGCAGACGACCCAACCCGAGGGTTACGCGCCAGGCTAGCGAGCAAACGGATACCTTCACGTCTTGTGCCGGCACGGTAAGTCAGGTGCTGTGCGAACGCCAATTCAACAGTTTGGTTACCCGGATCGTAGGCATTGAGTCGCTCAAGCTCTTTGCGCGCTTCGTCCCAACCACCCGTTGTGCCCCCCAGTGTCTGGTAATACTCCAAGGCAATCGGGCCAGTCAATGAGCGCCCCTCCAGCAGGTGGCGATACAGGCCGACTGCTTCGTCTACCTTACCGGCGCGCACGGCAGCGCGAGCCTGGTCAAGCTGTTTTTTGTTGATTGATTTCAGCGCAGCTGCGTTTTCAATTCGCCTGATGGCGTCGCGATTAAGCTCAGGTTGTTTTTTCAACTCATCGATGATTGCGTTTGCAGCGTCGGGCTGGTTGTTGGCCAATTCAAACTGCGCAATGCCTGCTAGGGCTTCTGAGTTCTGGGGTTCTATTTGCAGCAGCAGCTTCCAAGCTGGTGCTGCCAAATCCGAACGTCCTTTTGACTCCCAGAACCTGCCCTGTTCTTTGAGTGTTTTGGCAGCCAGCGCCTCGTCAGCCCTGACGGGGTTCGACACAAGCAAGCCGATCGCCATCAATATGACAGGTAACCCTGTCCACAGCTTGGACCAATGGGCTTTGTGAAAACGAAACGAGTGGTCCATATGCAGAGTCGGCCTACTTTAAAAAAGTGTACAAAACCTTTGTGTTTTCACAGATCACGCGCTGGCCTGACACGGCAAATTTACATAAAACATTTCAGCAGGCAAAACCGAAACGAAGACGACTAAAAAGAGCGATAGAAGATTCCACTGCACAAATTAAACTATGCACTGAGAGTGCGGCTGTCCCCCAACTCAATCATTCGCGCAGTGGCCAGTCTGATTGACCTGAAATTTGTCTTGCCGTTGCAATAAGGAACGGTAAATGTGGTTCACACACGTAGCCCGCCACTGACGAGGTATTTTACCACCCAGTAAAAATAACTAAATAGTTGTACAGAGCGACGTATCAGATAGCGTATGGACCATATTCTGAGATCTGGTGAGGCAGTTAGTTTTAAGGGCATCGGCAATGCGCCCGTTGAATTGCTCGACCATGCCGTTGGTTTTGGATGTCATGGTACTTCGTTTCAATAAAAGTCTTACCTAATTGATCCGCTCGGAGAGCATGCTGTTGCAAATCATTTTTGCGGAGGTTGGTATGGCGCGAGAGGCAGGGTGGGCAGCGTTGGTTCTCAGACATGAGCACAGAACCACGTTGACTGACCTCGCGCGTTCGCGCACTGAGGCACAGCGCGAAGTCGAACCAGCCAAAGTGCTGTTGGCCCAAGCCCAAGGCAAGGGCGCTACGGAAATTCAGCGTTTGCTGGGTGTGTCCAGGCCAACGGTCTACAACTGCATCGACAAACCGCAGCCGAAGGCCCGTCCGCCCGTGCGCAGTGGCGGTGCCCGCAGCGCGGTGGAGCCCAGGACGACCATGTCGGATGCCAGCAAACTCACGCCAGCGGCTGCCTACAGGGCCAGCAGCCGATCCAACCCGATGCCGCAAGCCTTGAGCGCCAGCGCGCAACCCATCTTGGCGCAAAACAGCGCGAGGTGGGACCGTGCGTCTGCTGTGCAGCAGCCGCATCAGCAACAAGCGGTCGCGTCCACAGCCCCTGCTCAACCACAGCCCTACGCCGCAGCGTCCAACCCTGCCACTTGGTCCAGCGGCGGCTTCTCGGCGGTCGACCAAGCGCGGGGACAGACGCAAGCGCCCACCCTCAGCACCGCACGCTCAGTGCTGCGCGATATCCGCGAATCCAAGGCCACGGTGTTCTCGGTCGGTACCGTGGCCCGCATTCGCCAGGGCGAATCCGGGCTGGGCGAGGTGTCTGACCTGCAAGCGCAGGCGAAGGTCGAATTCAGTGCTGGAGATGGTCGGATGACGGTAGGCGTCACCCCCACCGCCGCGAGCGCCGGAACACCCGATCAAAACTATGGCACCTTGAACCGGTTCGGCGCTGGTCCAGCTGCAGCGCTGGCGGCGCCCACCCGCTCGCCCGGTTCACAGAACGACGCTGGCGTAGGCCTCCAACTGGCCTACGCCCTTGACAATTTGAAAGTCGATATTGGTACGCGCCCGCTGGGTTTTCGCGAGATTGACATCGTTGGTGGCGTCCAGTACCGCCTGCCGGTGAACGACCGTTTCAGCATCTCGGGCGAGCTTTCTCGCCGGGCTGTTACCGACAGCGTGCTGTCGTTTGCCGGCGCGCCCGATACCCGCACCGGATTCACTTGGGGCGGCGTCTCGGTCACCGGCGGGCGGCTGGATGCGACCTGGGACGATGGCGCCTACGGCGTCTATAGCTACGGCTCTCTGCAGGGGCTGACAGGCAGCGATATGGCATCCAACAGCCACCTTGAAGCTGGCGGCGGCATGTATTGGCGGGTGCACCGGGCGGCCGATTCGAGCTTCACGGCCGACTTGAATGCCACTGGTATCTCGCACGACAAGAACCTGCGCTTCTTCACCTACGGCCATGGCGGCTACTTCAGTCCCCAACAATTCCTTTCGCTGAGCCTGCCGCTCGAATGGACGCAGCGCAGCGCCCGGGCTGTCTCATCAGATCAAGGGCTCCTTGGTTGTCCAGTACTTCCAGGAAGATGCGGCGTCTTAATTCCCCCTCAGCGCACCGCGCCAGGTCGGCGCGGCGCAGGCTGCCAGCGATGCGCAGGCGTTCGGCGAGTCGGCCTCTGCGTCCACCGTTTATTGCGGTCAGAGCTAGACCGGTCTGGGTCATAGCTTGAGGATGGCGATGGAGTACCAGCTGCATCCCCAGCTGCTCCTCGGTGGCTTGTTTGCGTTGGACAACGCCCGCGACTTCCGCGAGTTCAAAGGCGGTCTGTACCTGCGATACGCCTTGCAGCCACAGAGCAGCGTGCCAGCCATGCCGGTCAGGCAGTTGCAATCGCCTTACTGAGCGGAGCTCAGAGGCCCAGCTTCAAACCGCATTGGCGCCGACCCAGTTTGAAGCTGGGCATCGCAGGTCGTGCGGCTGTGGTGGTTGACTGGCCTGCTTCGTCGCAAGCGGTCTGCATGCGCAGGCCGGCCCCAACGAACCCTCGAAGCCCAGGGGCTCCAGGATACCGAGAGGCCTACTGCTTGCTGCCGAGGAACACGGTGTTGACACAGGCCAGATGGCCCCTGGCCCGCTGTCATCATGCGCAGGCCCACGACGCGGGTGCCAGCGGCTTCAAACTGGGCCGACGCGATGCCCGACTGCAGCACCGTACCGGCCTGCGAGCACAGCCATTTGTAGACCAGCCTCTCCACGCGGTAAAGGGCTGGCTGGGTAGGGACCGGGCTGCGCGTCAAGTTCGCATCCATCTGAGGTGGAACCTTTGAGAGCGCCCAGCGGACTGACGTCGAGCGACGTGCTCACACCGCCAAAGCCCAGCACATTGCTGCGGTCCTGACCTGCCAGCGCTGTGATGGACTGCGTAATCGGCGAAGCGTACGGGTACTCAGGATCGGGGCCGGTGTCGAAGAGGATCCTGGCGCCCGCAAGGGTCGGATCGGCGTAGTTGCCAACAAAACTCACGCCGGTGCGTGCGGTGGCATTAACGGCTAAGCCCCCGCTGTAAAAAGGCTGCTTTGGGCACCCCCCAACAAAGTGCTGTACGGAACGCCGTATCCAGTGCCCACGCGCTTGTAGAAAAAATACGCGTTGTCGGGCAACACCACGGCTGTGGTGCCTGTGGTGCCTGTGGTGCCTGCGTTGCCGGTTCCCGCCCAGTGACCTGCGGCGCTTTGCCCCACCGGCGAAGGTAGGTTGGGATTCACCGCATCGGCACTGCCATTCAGCACGTAGGTGGTTGGCAGACCAGCCGTGTTGCGGGTCAGCACCCAGATGCCCGTGCGCAAGCCCGTGGTGGGATCGAACTTGAGAACCGCGACACCGCCTTGCCCGATTCCAGTACTCGGGCACGGCACTTCGTCGCCCAGCAGATTCAGGTTGATTCTGTAGACCGGCCGAGCCGCTGGACTGAATTCCCGCGCTGCCTGTCAGCGAGCAGCTTCCCACGTAGCCCGAAACCGCTCCCTGGGCGCCGATGGTCAACATCCATCCACCGCCAAACACGCTGCCGCCGCGGTAGGTGCCTGCCAGCAACTCGGCCCTGGCTGCGTAGTTGTTGAGCGGGCTGTATTCGAGCTTGAGGGTTGTGGTGGTGCCGGTGGCCGCGAGCGTGCCGATCGGGTCGCTGTAGCTGGCGCTGATGACCGCGGTTTTACCGGTCACGGTGTTGGCCGATGCTGTGCCGCGCAGGTTCAAGCCCTGCGCAAATTTGCCATCTTGACCGGAGAAATAGGTGATGCTGGTCGCCAGCACCGACGTCACAATGACCGACAGCCGCCCATACAACGAGCCATAGCCCGAGTTGCCAGCCGCCCCTTTGGCGAAATAGAAGTCACCGCCCTTGCCGTCGGACCCTGGGTCGATTTAGCCGAACACACTGCGTGTGGAAGCGCCTAAACCGGTGGCGCCCTCTCAGATACCGCCCAGGAACTGTTGCGCGCCCGGCAAAGGCCTGGTGTTGTCCAAATTGTCGCTGCCCCCGCCGCCACAACCACTGAGTACGGCAGAGAGCAAAACCATCGAAAAAAGAATGTGTACGGAAGTTCGCATCGGTGTCGATCCATGGCGGTTCGTTGAAAAAACAGGAGGTGCTCCGCGCAGCTGGCCCAGTCGAGAAGCAAAGGCGCCACGCGCCGATCGTTTCTGGGCATCAGAGGGCCATACCGCTTGCCCAGCATTCTCATGCGACGACGAGGATTTCAATGACGTACTTTTCCGCGTCTTCCAGATCGGCCCACTTTTTCTGGCGAGGGGGGCTTTGTTCACGGATACGCATGTGTGCGTGCCTGCGTGCCTGCGTGCCTGTTGTGCCCGAACAAAGGTCGTGAGCGCTGTCTTTTTTTGTGGCGCTAAACATGAAAAAGCCTGCTATCAATCTGATAGCAGGCTTTGTCTTTTTTTGGTGCCGGAGAGATGAATCGAACACCCGACCTTCTCATTACGAATGAGCTGCTCTACCGACTGAGCTACACCGGCTTGGTAGCCCAAGATTATAGCGGAGGGTGGTAGCTGGTCAGCCGCTGGACCTCGTTTTTCGAGCCCAGGACCACGCTCACGCGTTCGTGCAGTGCGCCGGGCTGGATGTCGAGGATGCGCTGGCGGCCATTGGTGGCGGCGCCGCCGGCCTGCTCGATCAGCCAGCTCATGGGATTGGCCTCGTACATCAGGCGCAGCTTGCCCGCCTTTTTGGGTTCGCGGGCATCCCAGGGATACATGAAAACGCCGCCGCGGGTGAGGATGCGGTGCACGTCGGCGACCATGCTGGCGATCCAGCGCATGTTGAAGTCTTTGCCGCGCGGGCCTTCGCGCCCAGCCAGGCATTCGTCGATGTAGCGTTTCACCGGCGCGTCCCAGTGCCGCATGTTGCTCATGTTGATGGCGAATTCCTGCGTGTCGTCCGGTATGCGGATGTTCTCTTGCGTGAGCAGGAACGAGCCTTGCTCACGGTCGAGGGTGAACATGGCCACGCCGTCGCCCACGGTGAGCACCAGCGTGGTCTGGGGGCCATAGACGCAGTAGCCAGCGGCCACCTGCTGGCGACCGGGTTGCAGGAAGTCACCTTCATCGACGCCGCTGTCGCCCTCGGGCATCTTGAGCACGCTGAAGATGGTGCCGATGCTCACATTGACATCAATGTTGGACGAACCATCGAGCGGGTCGAACAGCAGCAGGTACTCGCCCTTGGGGTAGCGGTTGGGCACGACGTAGATCGCGTCCATTTCTTCTGAGGCCATGGCCGCGAGGTGACCGCCCCACTCGTTGGCTTCGATCAGCACCTCGTTGGCGATGATGTCGAGCTTCTTCTGGATCTCGCCCTGCACGTTTTCGCTGTGGGCGCTGCCCAGCACGCCGCCGAGCGCGCCCTTGTTCACCGCTTGGCTGATGCTTTTGCAAGCGCGCGCCACCACTTCGAGCAGCAGGCGCAACTGCGACGGGATGTGGCCGTCGACGCGTTGCTGTTCGACGAGGTAGCGGGTCAAAGAGATCTTTTTGGTCGACATGGCGTATTCCGAAACAACAGAGAGAAGCGTTGGCCTTGTGAGCTCGGGACTGGATCAGTCTGCCAGCGCGCGTGTCACCACCTCGCGCAGGTCGTTGCTCAAACTCGGCTTGGCTGCCACGCGTTCGATGGCTTCGCGCGCGGCGCTGCGGTAAGGCTCCGCCAAGTTTTTCCAGCGGTCCAGCGCGCGCGCCAGACGCGCAGCAACCTGGGGGTTGAAGCCGTCAATCTCGGTTACGCGCTCGCTCCAGAACTTGTAGCCCGCTGCGTCTTGCCGGTGAAAGGCGGCAGGGTTGGCGTTGCAATAGCTGAAGATCACGCTGCGAGCGCGGTTGGGGTTCTTGAGGCTGAAGTCGGGGTGGGCCATCAGCTGGCGCACAGCGGGCAGGATCTGACCGCCGCGGTCGGGCGCGCCGGCCTGCAGCGCAAACCATTTGTCGAGCACTAGCGCTTCGTGCTGGAACATGGCGTGGAAGCGGGCGAGCGCGTCTTGCGCGAGTGGATGCGCGCTGACCACCAAGGCGGCGAGGGCGTTGAAACGGTCGGTCATGTTGCCTGCGTCTTTGAATCGCTGCAGGGCTTTGCCCGGCCACACCGCATCACCGCTGGCGCGTGCCGCCAGGCAGAGCATGGTGAGTGCCATGCTGGCCAGCGCGCGCCGACCGGTGCTCACCGGGTCGGGCTTGTAGGCGCCGGTGTGGCTGTTGGCGTCGAAGGCGCTGACCCAGTCGGCGTGTAAGGCCTGAGCGAGCTGCTCACGCATGGCTTCGCGCACCGCGTGTACGCGCTGAGGATCCACCTCGTCGAGCTGCTCGGCGATGTAGGTTTCGCTCGGCAAGGTGAGGGCGAGTTCCTTGAAGGCGGCGTCCAGTGTGGGGTGGCGCAGCACGCTGCGCATGGCATCCAAAAAGGCGGCGTCCAGCGGTTCGTTGAGCACCGGATCAGGGTCGCGGATGGCGGCCAAGGCGCGTTGCAGCGCCAGGCGCTGACCGGCTTCCCAGCGGTTGAACGGGTCGGTGTCGTGCGCCAGCAAGGTCAGCCAGTGGGCGTCGCTTTGCGCGACTTCCAACACCACGGGTGCAGAGAAGCCGCGCAGCAGGGATGGCACTGGCTCGGCGTCGAGGTTGACGAATTCGACCGTGGTGCTGGACTCGTTGAGTACCAGCAGGCGGGTGCCAGCCTGTGGCTCGGACTCGCTGGCCAGTTGCGTGGGCAACTCGTGGCCTTGCGCATCGAGCAAGCCAAGGGCGACCGGAATCACAAAAGGTGCCTTCTCAGGCTGGCCCGGTGTGGGCGCACAGTGTTGCGAGAGCGTGAGACGGTAGCTGCGGTGGGCTGCGTCGTATGCGCCTTGCGCCTGCACACGCGGTGTGCCGGCCTGGCTGTACCAGCGTTTGAACTGCGTCAGTTGTTGCGCCAAGGCGCTGGTGGGGTTGGCGTCGGCCATGGCCTGGGCGAAATCGTCGCAGGTGACCGCCTGGCCGTCGTGGCGCTCGAAATACAGCTTCATGCCTTCGGCAAAGCCGGTGCGGCTCACGAGGGTCTGCATCATGCGGACCACTTCAGCGCCTTTTTCATACACCGTCACGGTGTAGAAATTGTTGATCTCGGCGTAGCTGTCGGGCCGCACTGGGTGCGCCATGGGGCCGGCGTCTTCGGGGAACTGGGCGGTGCGCAACACGCGCACGTCTTCAATCCGCTTGACCGCGCGCGCTGAAGCGTCGGCGCAGAGGTCCATGCTGAATTCTTGATCGCGGAAGACGGTGAGGCCTTCCTTGAGTGAGAGCTGGAACCAGTCGCGGCAGGTGACGCGGTTGCCGGTCCAGTTGTGGAAGTACTCGTGGCCCACGACCGACTCGATGTTGGCGAAGTCGGTGTCGGTCGCGGTGGCGCTGTTGGCCAGCACGTACTTGGTGTTGAAAATGTTGAGGCCCTTGTTCTCCATCGCACCCATGTTGAAGTCGGCGGTGGCCACGATCATGAAGCGTTCCAGATCGAGCGGCAGACCGAAGCGCGCCTCGTCCCAGACCACGCTGGCGATCAGCGAGTTCATGGCGTGCTCGGTCTTGTCCATGTCGCCCGCGCGCACGTAAACCTGCAGCAGATGCTCTTTGCCAGCGCGCGAGACGATGCGCTGCTCGCGCGACACCAGCTGGCCGGCCACCAGCGCAAACAGGTAGCTTGGCTTTTTGTGCGGATCGACCCATTTGGCGAAGTGGCGACCATCGGGGAGATCGCCTTCCTCGACCAGGTTGCCGTTGGACAGCAGCACCGGGTATTTCGCCTTGTCGGCGCGCAGCGTGACCGTGTAGCTTGCCATCACATCTGGGCGGTCCAGGAAATAGGTGATGCGCCGAAAGCCTTCGGCCTCGCACTGCGTGAAAAAGGTACCCTGGCTCACGTACAAGCCCATCAGCTGGGTGTTCTTCTCGGGGGCGCAGGTGGTGAAAATTTCCAGATCGAAGGCATCGCTGCCTTCGGGCAAGTTCTCCAGCACCAAGGTCGGGCCGTCCATCTTGAACGAGCAGCCCGCGCCATTGACCAGCACCCGCGACAGGTTCAGATCGTCGCCGTCCAGGCGCAGGGCTTGTGCGGCCACGTCGGGATTGCGGCGCATGCGCATGCGGTTGAGCACGCGGGTTTTGAGCGGGTCGAGGTCGAACGTCAGATCGACCGTGTCGATCCAATACGCCGGAGCGCTGTAGTCTTCTCGGCGCACCACGGTGCTGGGGCCTTCGCGCAGGGAACTCATAAAAAATCCTTGTGTTGTTCACCCTGCCGGCTGACCAGAAAGCGGCTCAGCGGCGGGGTCGCATCTCAAACGCCTTGTTTCAACGACGCTTCGATGAACGGATCCAGATCGCCATCCAGCACCTTCTGGGTGGCTGAAATTTCGACGTTGGTGCGCAGGTCTTTGATGCGGCTGTTGTCCAGCACATAGCTGCGGATCTGATGACCCCAGCCCACATCGGTCTTGGTGTCTTCGAGCTTTTGCTGCTCTTCCTGCTGCTTGCGAAGCTCGTGGTCGTAGAGCTTGGAGCGCAGGCGCTTCCAAGCCACGTCGCGGTTGCCGTGCTGGCTGCGGCCGTCCTGACACTGCACCACGATGCCGGTGGGGATGTGGGTAAGGCGCACCGCCGAGTCGGTCTTGTTGATGTGCTGGCCGCCAGCGCCCGAGGCGCGGTAGGTGTCGGTTCGCACATCCGACGGGTTGATGTTGATCTCAATCGAGTCGTCGATCTCGGGGTAGACAAACACCGAGGCGAACGAGGTGTGGCGCCCGCCCGAGGAGTCAAACGGGCTCTTGCGCACCAGCCGATGCACGCCGGTTTCGGTGCGCAGCAGACCAAAGGCGTAGTCGCCCTCGATCTTGATCGTGGCGCCCTTGATGCCCGCCGTATCACCGGCCGACTCGTCTTCAATCGTGGTCTTGAAGCCCTTGCGCTCGGCGTAACGCAGGTACTGGCGCAGCAGCATGCTGGCCCAGTCGCAGGCTTCGGTGCCGCCAGCGCCAGCCTGGATGTCCAGGAAGCAGTTCAGCGGATCGGCCGGGTTGTTGAACATCCGGCGGAATTCGAGCTTTTCCACCTCGGTCGCCAACTTGGCGCCTTCGCCTTCGATGGTGACCAGCCCAGCCTCATCTTCATCTGCCTCGGACATTTCGAACAACTCGGTGTTGTCGGTCAGTTCGCCGGTGAGTCGGTCCAGCACCAGCACCACGTCTTCCAGCGATTTTTTCTCGCGTCCCAGTTCCTGCGCACGCTTGGGGTTGTCCCAGACCGTGGGCTCTTCCAGCGCGGCTTCAACTTCCTTCAGTTTCGATGCTTTGGTATCGTAGTCAAAGATACCTCCGGAGCTCGACCACCCGGGTGGTCAGGTCGTCGAGCTGGGTGCGGATGGTGTTGGTGCGTTCTGCTTCCATGGGGTGCCTCTTTGCGTGTTGGGGTGGACCGGCGTCGCGCTCTCCCATTGGGGGAGCTACCGGCGAAGCTGCGATTTTCTCACGACGCCCGGAACCGGCGGCTTTGCGCGTTCAACCCGCGCCATCAATAGCGCCAGGTGGCACCAAACATCACAGCGGCGGTGCCCAGCAGCTGCATCTCGATCGCGGTGCGTTCGTTTAACCGGTAGCCTACCGCTGGGATGATCACTGGCGAGAAGCCGCCCACATTGAGCGGTACCTTGTTCTTGAACCTGCCCACGTAGCCGTACATGATCCCGCCACTGAGCGAGACATACACATTGGGCATCGAGGCGATGGGGTTGGGCCAGTATTTCCCGGTGAATGCGTAAGCAGACGGCTGACCGAAAGAATTGGTGAACAGGCTGAAGCCGCAGAAACGGGTGTTGGGCAGCAAGCGGCTCACGCTCACCGCGCGCACCGGTTTGTGTTCTTCCGACGGCGTCCAGTGATGCGTGTAGGGCGACACAAACACCTCAAAGGAGCGGCTGTCCAGGCTGATGTCGACAGGCTGGTCGATGCCGGGGCACACTTCCCAGTTATTGGGCCACAGGCCCGCATGGGCTAAGGGCGCGAGGCCAACAAGCGCGAACCCCAGGGCCAGCGCGCGAATCGATTGGGTGCCGGGCGCCAGAAAAGAACTTTTCATTTGAGTAAAAAAGAATTGAGGTGCGATTTTGACAGCGATGACCGCGTCACCGGTGCCGCACATTCCAGCGATCGTTTGGCGCCCCTGTGCTGACCGTGTGCTGGCGGCGTGCCGCCGTCGCGTCTTGCTGGTGGGCGCTCTGCTTCTGAGTTTGTCGCTGAGCGGGTGCTCCTCGTTGGATGTCTGGCAACGCACCAAGCTGTATCGGCCGACCCCGGTGGCAAGCGCCGAGCAGTGGCGGCAGATGCTGGCCGAGCGGCCCGAGTTGGAGGCGGTCACGGTGTCAGTGGGACTTGGGGGCGAGCAGGTGCAGCTGCTGCGTTGGCCAGCCCAGCCCGATCGCGGGGGTGTCGTGCGCGTGTTGTACCTGCACGGCACGTTTCGCCACACGTTCCAGAACCTGGCCAAGGCCGCGCCCATGCAACGCGCCGGTCTGGATGTCTACCTGCTGGACTACCGCGGCTGGGGCGCTTCCTCGCCGAGGGTGCCGGATGAGGCCAGCATCCACGAAGACGCTTGGGCCGCCTGGCAAGCATTGCAGTCGCGCGAGCCGGATGCGCATTGGGTCATCTACGGCCATTCCATGGGCTCAGCGGTGGCGGTGCGACTGGCCGAGCGGCTGGCGGGGCAGGGCGCTTACTGTGCGCTGGTGCTGGAGAGCGCATTCACCAGCTTCGCCGATGTGGCCGACGCGGCTGCTGGCTGGCTGGGCTGGGGGCTGACCGCGCTGGGCAGCGAGCGCATGGACTCTGCGGGGCGCATTGCGCGGGTCGATCCACCTGTGTGGTTTTTTCATGGCAGCCTGGACCGCACAGTGCCGATCGCCCTCGGTCGCTCGCTCTATCAGCTGGCACCGCAACCCAAGCAATGGACCGAGTGGCCGCTGGGACACAGCAATTTGCAGACCGATCCGAGCGGGCGCTACGGGGTGGCCTGGGAAGAGATTGCTGCGTCCTGCCGTGCGCAGCCCAAGTCCTGAGCGGTTCAGTCCGGCAGCGCGAGAAAGTCGGTGATCAGCCCTGCGAGCGCCACCGGTTGGTCGTGGTGCACCATGTGGCCCGCGTCCTGCACCACGGCCTGCTGCAACCGCTGAACCGCCTTCAGCCGCTCTTGGTACTGCGCCAGGTTGTACTGGCCTTTCCACCACTGGCTCATGCTCTCGTCGCTGGCGGTCACGCTGAGCACCGGCGCGGTGATGCGGCGGTAGGTGGCGAGCGCCTCTTCCATTTGGTAAAGATGGGCGCTGATGATTTTGTGAGCCGGGTCGCCAAGGATGGTCCAGCGGCCTTGGTCGTTCGGCGCTGCCCAGTGCTGCGCCAGCCAAGCGGCCTTGTCCGCTTGCAAGCGGGGGTTGGTCTTCATGAGTCGGCGCGCCACGCCGTCGGCGTTGTCGTAGGTCTTGAGGTCGGCTTGCCCCGCGTGCAGGTTTTTGATCTGGTCGATCCATTTCGCGTAGCGCTCGGGCGCTTGCGCTGGCCGCGTCTCAGGCAGGCCAAAACCTTCCAGGTTGATCAGGCGGCGGATACGCTCAGGGCGCACGCCGCTGAACACCATGGCGATGTTGCCGCCCATGCTGTGGCCCACCAGATCCACCGGCTGCTCGTCCGCGAAATGGTCGAGCAGGCCATCGAGATCGGCCAGGTAGTCGGGGAACCAGTAGCTGTCGGGCGCGGGGTCTGCGCTGCGCGTCAGGCCGAAGCCGCGCCAGTCGGGCGCGATGACATGCCGATCACCACCGAGTGCGTCGACAACAAACTGCCACGAGGCCGACACGTCCATCCAGCCGTGCACCAGCACCAGCGGTGCCTGGCCGGGCACCGACTCTCCCCATTCTCGAACGTGGTAATTCAAATGGCGAATCGGGACAAATGTGCTGCGGGACGCTCTCTGGGCTTGGTACATTCGCTCCATCATAAGGAACGAGCAGGAGCGTGGGCATGGTTCAGAGTCAAGGCAGGGACACGCGCGCTGCGCCAAATTCCACACCTTCCACACCGCCCGCTTGGGATCGCGAGCAAGGCCACGAGGCGCTTCATGGTCCGTTTCGGTGGCTGGTCCCCAAACATTTCAACATCGCCACCGCCTGCGCCCAGCGCTGGGCCAGCGACTCACGAAGCGCCAGCAACACCGCGGTGATCGCCTGTGCGCCCGGCGAGAGCGACCGCACCCACAGCTACCGCGAATTGCAGGCGCAGGCCGATCGGCTGAGCAACGTGCTGCAAGCCTTGGGGGTGCAGCGCGGTGATCGGGTGGCCATCGTGATGCCGCAGCGCTTCGAGACCGCCGTGGCCTACATGGCGGTGCTGCAGATGGGCGCGGTGGCCATGCCGTTGTCGCAGCTGTTCGGCCCAGAGGCGCTGCAGTTCCGGCTGTACGACAGCGAAACCGTGCTCGCGCTGTGCGACGCCAGCACGCTGGCAGCGGTGCACTCGGTGAGCGCCCACTGCCCGGTGCTGCACACGGTGATTTCTGTCGACGCCAAAGCCCAAGGCGCCACCGCGCTCGACTGGACTGCGGTACTCGCGCAAGCCCCCGCCAATTTCTCACCAGTGAAGACGCTGGCCGAGGAGCCGGCGGTGCTGATCTACACCAGCGGCACCACTGGCAATCCCAAGGGCGCGCTGATCCCGCACCGTGCCCTGATCGGCAACCTGAGCGGTTTCGTCTGCAGCCAGAACTGGTTTGGTTTCGATCCTTTGGATGCTTCGCTTCCATCACAAGCGGTGTTCTGGTCGCCCGCCGACTGGGCCTGGACCGGTGGCCTCATGGACGCGCTTCTGCCCACGCTGTATTTCGGCCGGCCCATCGTGGCCTTCAACGGCCGCTTCAGTCCGCAGACAGCGCTGGAGTTGATGCAACGCCATGGGGTGACCCATACCTTCTTGTTCCCCACCGCTCTCAAAGCGCTGATGAAGGCCTACCCCAAGCCGCGCGAGCAGTTCGTGCTGCGGCTGCAGGCCATCATGAGCGCGGGCGAGGCGGTGGGCGACGCGGTATTCGCTTATTGCGAGCAAGAGCTGGGTGTGACGGTTAACGAGATGTTTGGTCAGACCGAGATTAACTACGTGGTGGGCAACTGCGCCCGCCTGTACCCTGCCAGGCCCGGCAGCATGGGCAAAGCCTATCCGGGGCACCGGGTGGCGGTGATCGACGAGCACGGTAACGTGTGCGCCGATGGGGTGGCGGGCGATGTGGCGGTGCACCGGCTGGATGCACACGGCCAGCCGGACCCGATCTTCTTTCTGGGCTATTGGAAGAACGACGCTGCCACCCACTCAAAATTCACCGGGGAAATGCAGAACAGTTGGTGCCGAACCGGCGACATGGCGCTGCGCGACGCCGACGGCTACCTCTGGTACCAGGGCCGGGCGGACGACATGTTCAAGGCGGCGGGCTACCGCATCGGGCCCAGCGAGATCGAGAACTGCCTGGTGAAGCACCCGGCGGTGGCCAACGCGGCGGTGGTGCCCAAGCCCGACGCCGAGCGCGGCGCGGTGGTCAAGGCCTATGTGGTGTTGGCGCAGGAATACCTGGCGGGCGCTGTCGGTCGCTCGTTGCACAACCCCGTGTTTGTGCAGGCGCTGGTGGCCGAACTCCAAACACATGTGAGAGGCAAGCTGGCACCCTACGAATACCCGAAGGAGATCGAGTTCGTCGAAGCCCTGCCGATGACCACCACGGGCAAAGTGCAGCGGCGCTTGCTGCGTTTGCAGGAGGAGCAGCGGGCCCAAGAAAAAGCCGCCTTGTGTTGAGGCGGCTTTGGGTTCAAAACGTTTTTTTCGCTTGAGTTTTGATCTTTTGACAGGCTCAAGAGAGACCAAATTCAACCCGAATGAGATGGTTGGACCCACACACCCGATCCTTTAGTCCCCGCTTGTCCGTCGATACGCGCGGGTTCCTGGTCTTTACCGCTGAGCTGTCGTCGATGGCTCAGCCACGTAAATCTCCACCCGGCGGTTTTGGGCGCGTCCTTCTGCCGTGCTGTTGCTGGCCACGGGCTGGCGCGAACCCATGCCCTCGGTGGCGAAGCGTCTCACGCTCACGCCGCGGGCCATCAGATAGTCGCGCGCGCTGTTGGCGCGGTCCACCGACAGGGGGTTGTTGATCGCATCGCTGCCGGTGTTGTCGGTATGGCCGACGATGGTGATCAGCGTTGACGGATTGCTGTTGAGCGTGGTTGCGAACTGGTTGAGCACGCCGGCGAAGTTGGACCGGATGGCAGAGCGGCCGACATCGAAAGAGATGTCGCTCGGAATATCGAGCTTTAGGCGGTTGTCGGCGGTCTGGCTCACGCCCACACCGGTGCCTGCCGTGGCCTGCTCCATGGCCGCCTTCTGCTCTTGCATTTTCTGCGACCAGATGTAGCCGCCCAGCGCGCCAGCGCCCGCGCCCAGCACCGCACCCTGCGTGGCCCCCTTGGAGCCGCCAGTGGCGGCGCCGAGCAGCACACCCGCCAAAGCGCCGATGCCTGCGCCTTTGGCTGTGCCTTGCTGGGATTCGCTCATGTTGGCGCAGCCGGTGAGCGTCAGCGCGGCAGCGGCGGCGCAAACAGCGAAGGTGGTGGAGAATTTTTTCATCGGACGATCCTTGGAATTAGACTAAAAATGCCTTGTGGGCTCGAAGGTCGAGCGCAACACGTTGGTCACACGCAAATTACCGTGTGAGCCACCTTTGAATCCTAAACGCGCCTGCTCGCAGGTCTGTGTAAGACGGCAGGACAATTTTTACAAATTCACATGCATTCACCCACACCCGCTTTGACAAACACCGTTCCCCTGGGCAACTCCGCACTGCGAGTCAGTCCCATCTGCCTGGGCACCATGACCTTTGGCGAGCAGGTGGCTGAGCCGCTGGCCCACGCCATCCTCGACCGCTCCCTGGCACGAGGGGTCAATTTCATCGACACGGCGGAGATGTATGCGGTACCGGCGCGGGCAGAAACCTGTGGTGCCACCGAAACCATACTGGGCAACTGGTTCACGAAGCACCCGGGCGCTCGTCAGAAGCTGGTGCTGGCCACCAAGGTCGCAGGCCCCTCGCGCGGTATGCCCTGGATTCGCGGCGAAACCTCTGGTCTTACCGAGGCTGAGATCGTCAACGCTTGCGAGAACAGCCTGCGGCGGCTGCAGACCGACGTAATTGACCTCTACCAGATTCACTGGCCCGCGCGCAATGTGCCGGCGTTTGGGCTGCTGAGTTTCGATCCGACCAAAGACCGGCCTTCCGCCTCGGTACACGAGCAGCTGGAAGCGATGCAAAAGCTGGTCAAGGCGGGCAAGGTGCGCGCGATCGGCTTGTCCAACGAGTCGCCCTACGGCGTGCATGAGTTTGTGCGCCTGGCCGAGCAGCATGGCCTGCCGCGGGTGGACACGATCCAGAACCCTTACTGTCTGATCAATCGCAGTTTCGAGAATGGGCTCGATGAAACCTGTCATCGTTTGGGCGTGTCGCTGCTGGCTTATTCGCCGCTGGGCTTTGGTTTGCTGACCGGCAAGTACGACGAGACAGGGCTCGTGGGCGAAGCGGGTCGCATGGCACTGTACGAGTCCATGCGCAAACAACGCTGGGGCCGCCCCGATGCGCTGACCGCCTCACAGCGTTACAACGCCTTGGCGCGTGAACACGGCCTGACACCGACCCAGATGGCGCTGGCTTTTTGCTACGCCAACTGGCGCGTGGCCAGCACCATCATCGGTGTGACCTCTGTCGAACAGCTCGACGAATGCCTGGATGCGTGGGGGATAACGCTCTCACCCGAACTGCTTGCAGAGATCGACAAAGTTCGCTGGACGCACCGCGACCCCGCTCAATAATTGAATTCCCCCCGCACCGCCTGCGGCGTCACCCCCCCAGGGGGCAACGCTGGCCGAACGGCAGAGCCGGATCGGCGGCCTTTTGTGCTGGGCTCCTCTCTCTGATCTGCGTTCTCTTGGATAACCTGATCTCCTATGTCTAAGAACCGCCACATTTCCGAAACCCCCGCCACCGCCTGGCTGAAAGCGCACGGCGTGGACTTCAGCGAGCACCCTTACGATTACCTGGAGCACGGTGGCGCGCAGCACAGCGCGCAGGTGCTGGGGCTGGACCCGTCCGCTGTCGTGAAGACGCTGGTGATGCAAGACGAGGCGGCCCGCCCAGTGGTGGTGCTGATGCACGGCAACCGCACCGTGTCGACCAAGAACCTCGCGCGGCAAATCGGCTGCAAATCGGTTGAGCCCTGCAAGCCCGAGGTGGCGAACCGGCACAGCGGTTTTCTCGTGGGCGGCACCTCGCCGTTCGGCCTCAAACGCGCCATGCCGATCTGGGTCGAGGCCTCGGTGATGGCCCTGCCGCGTATCTGGATCAACGGTGGTCGGCGCGGCTTCCTGGTGGGCATCGATCCGGCGGTGCTCAGCGCGCCGCTGGGCGCCCAGCCGGTGCACTGCGCGCTGGCAGAATAGGCCCCCGTCGCAGCCCCTCGGTTTGCGCACACGAACATCCCGAGGAGTTTCTGTTGGAATTTGTGAACCCGCTAATGGCCACTGTGGCCGCTTACCTGATCGGATCGCTGTCGTTTGCCGTGCTGGTGAGCCGCGCTGTTGGTTTGAACGACCCGCGCACCTACGGCAGCAAGAATCCTGGCGCGACCAACGTGCTGCGCTCGGGCAACAAGGCGGCGGCGGTGGTCACGCTGCTGCTCGATGCGCTCAAGGGCTGGCTGCCGGTGGTGGCCGTGAAGTGGTGGGGCGATGCCTGGGGCCTGGGCGATGGCACGGTGGCGCTGGTGGGGCTGGCGGCGTTTCTGGGCCACCTGTTCCCCGTCTTTTTCCGCTTCCAAGGTGGCAAGGGCGTGGCCACCGCCGCCGGTGTGATCCTGGGCTTTGAGCCCTGGCTGGGGCTGGCCGCGCTGCTTACCTGGGCCATCATCGCGTTTTTCTTCCGCTACTCCTCGCTGGCCTCCATCGTCACTGCTGTGTTTGCGCCAGCCTTCTATTTGTTTGGCCGGGGCGTGGCCTGGGAGGCACCGGGCGATGTGGTGCTGAGTCTCGCGGTGATGGGCATTTTGCTGGTGTGGCGCCACGCCGAGAACATCAACCGCCTGCTGGCGGGCAAGGAAAGCAAACTCGGAGCAAAGAAAACATGAGCACAGACATCATTCGCCATGGCATGGCCACACGCTACAGCGAAGCCGCTGTGTTCAACCGCGTGGTGTATCTCGCGGGCATGGTGCCCGAGCGGGGCGACACCGATATTCGCGGCCAGACCGAGGACGTGCTGGCCCAGGTGGCGCAGCGTCTGACCGAGGCGGGCAGTGACAAGTCGCGCATCCTGCGCGCCCAGATTTATCTGAGTGACATCGCCGACATCGCGGCGATGAACGCGGTGTGGGACGCCTGGGTGGTGCCCGGCACCGCGCCACCCCGCGCCACAGTGCAGGCTGCGCTGGCCGATTCGGGCTGGAAGATCGAGATCGTGGTGACCGCCGCTCAGACCTGAGTCAACAGCGGGTCAGAAGCGCCGCTCCAGTGTCATCTGGTCGTTGTTGCGCTGCATCTGAAAGCGCGTCAGGAAACTGTTGCCGAGCAGGATGTACGGCATGGCCTGCGGCAACACGATGGCCGCCACCTCGTACACCTGCACCTCGCCCACCCGCACGCTGGAGAGCACCACGCGGTAGCCAGTCGCCATGCCGTTGGCGGTGCTCACCCGCACCGGCTGACCCTGCTCGAATTTGAGGTTGATGCGCCGGGCATCGGACTCGCTCATCACCACCTGCGACGCCCCGGTGTCCACCATGAACTGCACCGACCGGCCATTGATCTGACCTGTCGGCATGAAATGTCCCTGCCCATCGGCGGTGAGCACAATACGCGTGGGCCCGGCCGATGCTGGCCCAGCACCCCGGCGCACACTGACCGGCGCATCGCCCACCCGCAGGATCTGGCGTTGGCCATTCACCGACACTGTGGCCGAATCTCCCTGCGTGCTCAGCAGCGTCACGCCCTGGTGTGATTGCCCCGGGCTCAGAAAGCGCGGCGCAGAGCCGTCGATGGTCACCAGGGCCTTGTTGCCTGCGACACCGGAGAGTGCGACCGATTGGGCGCTGACCGTGTGGGCTGCAGCAGCCAAAAGCGCTGCCAATAAAGAATGCGTACGCATGAAGTGCCTCGTCCCAGGGTGTCGCGGAACCGGCTTTGCCGGGCCGCCAACGCCGCCCCCTTGGGGGTGACGCCGAAGGCGGCGCGGGGGGAGCGTCAATCCCTGAAGTTGTCGAACGACAGCGGCAAATCCTTGAGTTCGCTGCGGATCAGCGCCATCGCCGCCTGCAGGTCGTCGCGCTTGGCGCCGGTCACGCGAACCGCGTCGCCCTGGATGGCGCCTTGCACCTTGAGCTTGCTGGCCTTGAGCGCCTGCTGGATCTTCTTGCCGTCTTCGGTGCTGATGCCGTTCTTCACCTTCACCACCTGCTTGACCTTGTCGCCACCGATCTTTTCGACCTTGCCCGCATCGAGAAAGCGCGTGTCCACGCTGCGTTTGGCGAGTTTGTTGCGCAGCACCTCGTCCACCTGCTGCAACTGGAAGTCGGCATCGCCGAACAGCGTGATTTCCTTGTCTTTGAGTTCAATGCCGGCGCTGGTTCCTTTGAAGTCAAAGCGGGTGCCGACCTCGCGGGCCACTTGGTCCACGGCGTTTTTCACCTCCACAAAATCGGCTTCTAGAACGGTGTCAAAAGAGGGCATGGCAGGTTTCCTGAAAGGCTGAATGAGACAATCCGGGCATGTTAGTCGAGAACCAGATTGCCCTTCAGCCCTACAACACCTTCGGCATTGCCGCGCGCGCCAGACAGCTCCTGCGCGTGCGCGATGTTGCTGACCTGCAAGCCTTCATGGCCACGCCCGCTTGGGGCCATGCGCTGGCGGGTGCGCCACCGTTTGTGCTCGGTGGCGGCAGCAATCTGGTGCTCACCGGCGATGTGAAACCGCTGATGCTCAAGGTCGAAATCGGGGGGCGTCGGCTGGTTGAAGAGGGCGCGAAAGGCTGGGTGGTAGAAGCCGGCGCGGGCGAAGACTGGCACGACTTCGTGGCCTGGACGCTGCACCAGGGCTTTCCCGGGTTGGAGAATCTGGCGCTGATTCCCGGCTCAATCGGGGCCTCGCCGGTGCAAAACATCGGCGCTTACGGCGTCGAGCTGCAAGACCGCTTCCACTCGCTTGACGCCATCGATCTGCAAACTGGCCAAGCCTTCACGCTGGAGGCTGCGCAGTGCGGTTTCGGCTACCGCGACTCGGTGTTCAAACACGCACCGACCAGCGAGCGCAGCTTCGGTCTGGCCGGGCGCGCCCTCATCACCCGGGTGCGCTTCTTCCTGCCCAAGCCCTGGAAGCCGGTGCTGGGCTACGCCGATCTGGAGCGCAAGATGCTTGAGACCGGCAACCACAGCCCCGATGCCCGGCAGATTTTTGACTGGGTGGTGGCCATCCGCCGCGCCAAGTTGCCCGATCCCGCTGTGATCGGCAACGCCGGCAGTTTCTTCAAAAATCCCACCGTGTCGCCCGAGCAGTGCGCCGACATCATCGCGCGCGACCCCAAGGTGGTTCATTACCCGATGGCGGATGGCAGCATCAAGCTCGCCGCTGGCTGGTTGATCGACGCCTGCGGCTGGAAGGGCAAAAGCGTGGGCAATGCGGCGGTTTATGAGAAACAGGCGCTGGTGCTGGTGAACCGCGGTGGGCGAGAGCACCCTTGCACCGGTGGCGAGGTGATGACCCTGGCCAAGGCCATTCAGACCAGTGTGTACGAGCGTTTCGGTATCTTGCTGGAGCCGGAACCGGTGGTGCTTTGAAGTTCAGTAAAAAAGTTGAATCCAATCGCGTTTTGGTAGCGTATTCAGATCACGAGGACGGCAACAACGGCGATCCAGCCGCTCCAGCCACCTCGATGTTTCTCAACCTGAACCTTGATTGGAATCACCATGAACACCACCACACGCTTCTTCATCCTGTTGTCCACGCTGGTGCTTGCCGCCGCACCCGCGATGGCCGCTACACCGTCTGGCGTGGGCGAGTTCGCCCTGCAAGCATCGCCAATCGCTGCCAGCTCATTGACGCGTGACGCCGTGATGGCCGAAGCCATGCAAAACAGTGCACTGGACAAAAACGGTGAGATTGCTCCCATGACCACCCAGATGCAGCGCTCTACGCTGACCCCTGTAGCCGACCAGGCGATGGCCGTGCGTTTTCCCAAAACCCGCGATTTCAACAGCGAAATTTCCATGTAAAACACACCGGTCGTCCCCTCCTACACGCCATGAAGAAGGCCTGGTGAGCGTCATGCTCACCAGGCCTTCTTGCTGACAGACCGTTGCGATCAGTCCTGCTTGTCGCTCTCCAGACGCAGCATGTCAGCCCCTTCGCCCAACGACAACAAGCCGCTCTTGGCATAAATGCTTAGCTTGGCCCGGGTGTCGGTGATGTCGAGGTTGCGCATGGTGAGCTGGCCGATGCGGTCAGCGGGCGTGAAGGGCTGGTCTTCCACCTTTTCCATGCTTAGGCGCTCGGGCGCGTAAGTGAGGTTGGGGCTCTCGGTGTTCATGATCGAGTAGTCGTTGCCGCGCCGCAGCTCAATCGTCACCTCGCCGGTGATGGCTCTGGCCACCCAGCGCTGCGCAGTCTCGCGCAGCATGATGGATTGCGGGTCGAACCAACGGCCCTGGTAGAGCAGGCGGCCGATTTTCAGGCCGTTGATGCGGTACTGCTCGATCGTGTCTTCGTTGTGGATGCCGGTCACCAGGCGCTCGTAGGCGATGTAGAGCAAGGCCAAGCCGGGCGCTTCGTAAATGCCACGGCTTTTGGCCTCGATGATGCGGTTCTCAATCTGGTCACTCATGCCCAGGCCATGGCGCCCGCCGATGCGGTTGGCCTCTAGGATCAGTTCAACCGCCGAATCGAAGGTCTTGCCATTCAGCGCCACCGGCTGGCCTTCTTTGAAACGCACGGTGACGGTTTCGCGCTTCACCTCGACCTCGTCTTTCCAGAACGCCACGCCCATGATGGGGTTGACGATGGATATGCCGCTGTTGAGAAACTCCAGGTCTTTGGCCTCGTGCGTGGCGCCCAGCATGTTGCTGTCGGTGCTGTAGGCCTTCTCCGCGCTCATCTTGTAGCCATACCCGTTGGCTGTCATGAACGCCGACATCTCAGCACGACCACCCAGTTCATCGATGAACAGCTGGTCCAACCAAGGCTTGTAGATCTTCAAGCTGGGGTTGGCAAGCAGGCCGTAGCGGTAGAAGCGCTCGATGTCGTTGCCCTTGTAGGTGCTGCCGTCGCCCCAGATATTGACGTCGTCTTCCTTCATCGCCGCCACCAGCATGGTGCCGGTCACTGCGCGGCCCAGCGGCGTGGTGTTGAAGTAGGTCACGCCGGCGGTGCTGATGTGGAACGCGCCGCACTGCAGCGCGGCAATCCCCTCGGCCGCGAGCTGGCGGCGGCAGTCGATCAGGCGCGCTTGCTCGGCGCCGTATTGCACCGCCTTGCGCGGGATCTCGTCGTAGTCGGGCTCGTCGGGCTGGCCGAGGTTGGCGGTGTAGGCGTAGGGGATCGCGCCTTTTTGCTTCATCCAGAGCAGGGCGGCGGAGGTGTCCAGCCCGCCGGAGAAAGCGATACCGACCTTTTGGTTGGTGGGCAGGTTTTGGAGAATGGTGGCCATGGTTTTTTCAGGTCAGCCGTAATGGCAGATGTAGTGGAATGCGTCGCTCACGCGGAGGTCAAAGCTGCTGTTACCTGGCACGCTGAAGCGGTCGCCGGGGCTGGCCTTCAGCCAGGTGTTGGTGCCGGCGAGCTGGTATTCGCAGCTGCCCGCCACGCACTCCATGACCTCGGGCGCGACGGTGCCGAAGGTGAGCTGGGCGGGGAGCACCACGCCCACCGATTTTTTCGTGCCGTCGGCCAGCGTGATGCCGTGGCTGACGCACTTGCCGTCGAAATACACGTTGGCCTGGGTGGTGACGGTCACGCCGTCGATCTGCTGGGTGGTCATGCGAAGGGATTCCGTTGAACGAGCAAACCGCAGATTTTAGGCGGCTCGCGCTGACCAGTCGGCGGCGTCAAAGCCCACTGTCACCGCTTCATTTTGGCCCGTCCACCGCACCACCGGTCGCTTGATCAGGCTGGGGTGGGTCAGCAGAACAGGGCGAGCGCTGGCGGCATCCACCACGGCGGCGCGCGTGGCCTCGTCCAACTGGCGCCAGGTCGTGCCCTTTCGGTTCATCAGCCTTTCCCAGCCGAGCTGGGCCAGCCACTGGTCGAGCGCAGCCCTGGGCACCCCGAGTTTCTTGAAGTCGTGAAAGTCGTGCGCCACGCTGTGCTCGCTGAGCCAGGCGCGCGCTTTTTTCACCGTGTCGCAGTTGGGGATGCCGTAGAGCGTGGTCATGCCCGGATTGTCCTTCAGCCGTGTCCGGCTCCTGAACTGGATGGGACAATCCAGCCCATGCTGAACATCGAACTCCCCGCGCACCCCACCACCTTGACCGAATGGCTGGCCCACTGCGAACGCCTGCACCCGCAAGGGATTAGCGGCATTGAGATGGGGCTGGACCGGGTGCAGACCGTGGCCAAGCGCATGGGGCTGGTGATGCCGTGCCCGGTGATCACGGTGGCGGGGACCAACGGCAAGGGCTCCACCTGCGTGATGCTGGAGGCGGTGTATGGCGAGGCCGGGTTTCGCACCGGTGTCTACACCTCGCCGCACTTGGTGCACTTCGAAGAACGCTGCCGCATCGGCGGCGAGGCGGTGGCGGCAGCTGAGCTGCTGCCCGGGTTTGCCGAGGTGGAATCGGCGCGCGCCGGTGGTGCGGGTGAAGCGCCGGTGAGCCTGACCTATTTCGAGTTCACCACCTTGGCAATTTTGCAAACGCTGGCGCGCAGCGACATCGAGGTGGCCATCCTGGAAGTCGGCCTGGGTGGGCGGCTGGACGCGGTCAACATCATTGATGCCGACTGCGCCATCATCACCTCCATCGACCTGGAACACATGGCCTTGCTGGGCGACAACCGGGAAGCGATTGGCTTCGAGAAGGCCGGCATCATGCGCACCGGCCGCCCGGTGGTGCTAAGCGACCCGGCACCGCCGCAAAGCGTGCTGGACCGCGCCATGGAGATGGACGCGCAGCTCTGGCGGCTGGGGCAAGACTTTCATTTCGCTGGCGACCAGCAGCAATGGGGCTGGGCGATGCACCCGTCGCATGGCGGGCGGCGCTACAGCGGCTTGGCCTACCCGGCGCTGCGCGGTGCCAATCAATTGGTGAACGCGTCTGGCGTGCTGGCTGCCATTGAAGCGCTGCGCGGGCGCTTGCCGGTGACCGCCCAAGCGGTGCGCAACGGGCTGGCGCTGGTGGAGTTGCCAGGGCGCTTTCAGATCGTGCCCGGCACGCCCACGCTGGTGCTGGACGTGGCGCACAACCCGCACTCGGTGGCCGCGCTCACTGAAAACCTGGACGCGATGGGTTTTTACCCCACCACCCACGCGGTGTTCGGCGCCATGGCCGACAAAGACCTGAGCGCGATGCTCTCGCGCATCGGCCCGCTGATCGACCGTTGGCATGTGTGCGATCTGCCCTCGCCACGCGCCGCCAGGGCGGCTGAGCTGGGCGAGCGCCTGGCCGCGCTGCCCGGCCCGGTGGGCAAGCGCTCGGCGACTGTGGCCGGGTGCCACGCCAGCCCGCAGCTGGCCTTGCAGGCGGCGGTGGCCGAAGCAGACCCCGCTGATAGAATCGTGGTCTTCGGGTCGTTCCTCACCGTGGGGGCCGTTTTGCAAAATGGCGTGCCCCGACTGAGCGCCAAGCATCTCTCCGCCTGATGGCACTTTTCCTCTGAGTCGGGCGCCGTGCATCGCTCGCCAGGCCACCTCCGCCCATGTTTGCATCCCGCTCCAGCGCCACCGGCAAAGCGCCTGCGCCACCGCCCCAGAGCATTGAAGCGGTGCGCCGCCGCGCGCGCCACCGCCTGATCGGCGCCGCCGTGTTGGTGCTGCTGGGCGTGATCGGGTTTCCGCTGCTGTTTGACACCGAGCCGCGGCCAATCTCGGTCGACATCCCGATCGAAATACCGTCCAAGAACCCCAAACCTTCGCTCCCTGCGGCGCCTGTTGTGAAAGACGCCGCCAAAAGCGCGCCAGCGCCTGCAAAACCCGCTGAGGCGAGTGTGGCGGCGAACGAGAGTTTGGGTGAGCGCGAAGAGGTGGTGGCGCCTGAGCCATCAAGACCGATTCAGAAGCCCGCTGAGAGACCGCCGAATCAGGTGGTCGAAAAGCCCGCAGAAAAATCTGAAGCAGCGGCCCCCCAAGTACCGGCCAAGACAACGCCCGCGAGCGCCGATGCCGAGCGTGCCCGGGCGCTGCTGCAAGGCAAGCCCGACCCGGACAAGCCGGTGGTTGCGAAGCCCGCCGCCAGCACCGAGCGCTTGGTGGTGCAGGTGGGCGCTTTTGCCGAGGCCGCAGGCGCTCGCGAGGTGCGCAGCAAACTGGAGCGTGCCGGGTTGAAGACCTACACCCATGTGGCTGACACGCCGCAAGGCCAGCGCACCCGCGTGCGGGTGGGGCCGTTCGACAGCCGCATCGAGGCCGAAAAGGCAGCCGCGCGAGTCAAGGCGCTGGGGCTGCCAGCGGCCATCCTCACGCTGTGAAGCGCGCATGACCTGGCTCGACTGGGCGTTGCTCGCGGTGTTGCTGGTGTCCGCCCTGGTGGGGCTGTGGCGTGGGCTGGTTTACGAGGTTTTGTCGGTTGTGGGCTGGGTACTGGCTTTTGTGCTGGCCCAAGCCTGGGCCGAACCGGTGGGTCGGGTGTTGCCGATGGACGGTGCAGCGGAGCCGCTGAGGCTGGCCGCTGGCTTTGCGCTGGTGTTCATCGCGGTTGCTTTTACCGCCGGTCTGTTGTCGTGGCTGGTCAAAAAGCTGGTCAAAAAGCTGGTCGCAGCGGTCGGTTTGCGCCCGGTGGACAGGGTGCTGGGTGGGGTGTTTGGTGTGCTGCGCAGCTTGGTGATTTTGTTGGCGGTGGCGGTGGTGATGGGTATGCTGCCGCTGAGCGCCCAGGCTGGCTGGCAAGCCTCGCCGGTGGCCCAGACCATCAACGTCTCGCTGCAGGCGCTGAAGCCCGTTCTGCCCGAAGCGGTGGCGCGGCATTTGCGTTGATTTTTTGTCTCCTCGAGGGTTTGAACATGTGTGGAATTGTGGGTGTGGTCAGTCAGACGCCGGTCAACCAGCTGATTTACGACGCGCTGCTGTTGTTGCAACACCGTGGGCAGGATGCGGCGGGCATCGTCACCGAGCAAAACCGCAAGTTCTCCATGCACAAGGCCAAGGGCATGGTGCGCGACGTGTTTCGCACCCGCAACATGCGTGGCTTGCCGGGCGACAGTGGCCTGGGCCAGGTGCGCTACCCCACGGCAGGCAACGCCTACAGCGAGGAAGAGGCGCAGCCGTTTTACGTCAACGCGCCGTTTGGCATCACGCTGGTGCACAACGGCAACCTGACCAATGCGCAGGTGCTCAAGCAACAGCTGTTTCAGTCCGACCACCGTCACATCAACACCGACAGCGATTCCGAGGTGTTGCTCAATGTGCTGGCCCATGAGCTGGAGCGTGTCTCGCGGGGTATCACGCTCAAGCCGGCCGATGTGTTTGAAGCGGTGCGCGGTGTGCACCAGCGGGTGCGCGGCTCTTATGCTGTGGTGGCGCTGATCGCCGGTCACGGCATGCTGGCCTTTCGCGATCCCTTTGGCATCCGGCCGCTGTGTGTGGGCCAGGGTGCGGCTGGTGTGATGGTGGCCAGCGAATCGGTGGCACTCGAAGGCACCGGCTTTGAGCTGCTGCGCGATGTGCAGCCGGGCGAGGCGCTGTTTGTGCCGCACGACGGCAGCCTGCATTTCCAGCTCTGCGCTGAACACACCAGCCACAACCCCTGTATTTTTGAATACGTCTACCTCGCGCGGCCCGACTCGGTGCTCGATGGCATCTCGGTCTACCAAGCGCGCCTGAACCTGGGCAAAACGCTGGCCAAGCGGGTGGTCTCCACCGTGCCGCCCAACGAGATCGACGTCGTTATTCCCATCCCCGAATCCTCCCGGCCCAGCGCCATGGAGCTGGCCAAGCTGCTGGGCCTGCCGTACCGCGAAGGCTTTGTCAAAAACCGCTATGTCGGGCGCACTTTCATCATGCCGGGGCAAGGCGTGCGCAAGAAATCGGTGCGGCAAAAACTCAACGCGATCGCCAGCGAGTTCAAAGGCCGCAATGTGCTGCTGGTCGACGACTCCATTGTGCGTGGCACCACCAGCCGAGAGATCGTGCAGATGGCGCGCGACGCCGGTGCGCGCAAGGTGTACCTGGCCAGCGCAGCGCCGCCGGTGCGCTATCCCAACGTCTATGGCATCGACATGCCCACCTCCAGGGAGTTGGTCGCGCACGACCGCACGGTCGACGAGGTGCGCGAGAGCATCGGTTGCGACGCGCTGATCTACCAGGACGTTGACGCGATGAAGCGGGCGATCGGTTCGATCAACCCCGCGCTTAATGGCTTCGATGCATCCTGCTTTGACGGTGTCTATGTCACCGGCGATATCACGCCTGAGCAGATCGCTCAGCTCAACAGCGGCCGCGATCAGACGGAGGAGGGTGAGGACGACAACTCGCGCCTGGCCCTGCCCAATGCCCAGCCGAGCTGACCCGTTCCCATACCCGTCCACACATTCGATCCGCTGAGCCGACATGAGCCAACGACCTTCCAACACCGAAGCCCATCCCGACTGGCAGCGCGACACGCTGGCGGTGCGCGTGGCCAGCGAACGCAGCCACTACGGTGAAAACTCCGAAGCGCTGTTTCTCACCAGCGGCTATGTGCAGCCTTCGGCCGAGGCGGCCGCGCGCCGCTTCGCCGGCGATGAAGAAGGCTTCACCTATGGCCGCTACGGCAACCCCACCGTGGCCAGCTTCGAGCAGCGCTTGGCCGCCCTCGAAGGCGCTGAGGCCTGCATCTCCACCGCCTCGGGCATGTCGGCCATCCTGATGATGTGCATGGGCCTGCTCAAGGCGGGTGACCATGTGTTGTGTTCGCGCTCCATGTTTGGCTCCACCATCAAGCTGATCGGCACCGATCTGGCGAAGTTTGGTGTGACTTCCAGCTTTGTCTCGCAAACCGATGTGGGCGCGTGGCGCGCGGCCATCACGCCCGCCACCCGGCTGCTGTTTGCCGAGACGCCCACCAACCCGCTGACCGAGGTGTGCGACATCCGCGTTCTGGCCGACATCGCGCACAACGCGGGTGCGCTGCTGTGCGTGGACAACTGCTTCGCCACGCCTGTGCTGCAGCTGCCCATGGAGCTGGGCGCCGACATCGTGATGCACTCGGGCACCAAGTACCTCGATGGCCAAGGCCGTGTGATGGCTGGGGCGCTCTGCGCCAGTGAAGACCTGGTCACCAAGACCTTTCTGCCGGTGCTCAAAAGCGCCGGCATGACGCTCTCGCCGTTCAACGCCTGGGTGGTGCTCAAAGGCCTGGAAACGCTGGATATCCGCATGCGCGCGCAGTCTGAGCGCGCGCTGGCCTTGGCCTATTGGCTGGAGTCGCACCCTTCTGTAGCGCGTGTGTTTTACCCCGGGCTGGCCAGCCACCCGCAGCACGATTTGGCGATGGCGCAGCAGTCGGGCTGTGGCGGTGCGGTGCTGTCGTTCGAGGTGAAGGCGGCCGATGGAGCGCAGGCCCGCCAGCGCGCTTTCCATGTGCTGGACAGCATGCAAATGCTCTCGCTTTCCACCAACCTGGGCGATACCAAAACTCTGGTGGCACACCCCGCCAGCACCTCCCACGGTCGCCTCACCGAAGCGCAGCGCGCCGATGCTGGCGTGACGCAAGGACTGGTCCGCGTGGCGGTCGGGCTCGAACACCTCAACGACATCACCACCGACCTGGACTGTGGCCTTTCCTCGCTTTGATCACGCTCTGAATTCGCTTTGAACATGACCACCGTCCGCACCCGCTTCGCCCCATCGCCCACCGGCTTCATCCACCTGGGCAACATCCGCTCGGCGCTTTACCCATGGGCCTTCGCCCGGGCCAATAACGGTGTGTTCATCCTGCGCATTGAAGATACCGATCTGGAACGCTCATCTCAAGCGGCGGTAGACGTAATCCTAGAAGGCATGGCTTGGCTCGGCCTTGATCCCGACGAGGGCCCGTTCTATCAAATGCAGCGCATGGACCGCTACAAGGTGGTGCTGGCCGAGCTGGTCGCAGCTGGTCACGTCTACCCCTGCTATATGAGCATCGCCGAACTGGATGCGCTGCGTGAGCGTCAGATGGCGACCAAGGAAAAGCCGCGTTACGACGGCACCTGGCGACCCGAGCCGGGCAAGGTGTTACCGCTGGTGCCCGACGGCGTGAAACCTGTCTTGCGTTTCAAAAATCCGCAAGGTGGCGTGGTGGCTTGGGACGATGAGGTCAAGGGCCTGATCGAGATCCGCAACGACGAACTCGACGACCTCGTGATCGCGCGGCCCGACGGCACGCCCACCTACAACTTCTGTGTGGTGGTCGACGACATCGACATGGCCATCACCCATGTGATCCGCGGCGACGACCATGTGAACAACACACCGCGCCAGATCAACATCTTCCGCGCACTCGGCAAAGAGTCGCCGGTGTACGCCCACCTGCCCACCGTGATGACCGAAACGGTGGACGAGCAGGGCGAGAAGCACGTCACCAAGATGTCCAAGCGAAACGGCGCCAAGCCGGTCACGCAGTACCGCGACGAGGGCTATTTGCCGGACGCGATGGTGAACTACCTTGCGAGGCTGGGCTGGAGCCACGGTGACGACGAGATCTTTAGCCGCGCGCAGTTTGTGGAATGGTTCAACCTCGACCACCTCGGCCGCAGCGCCGCGCAGTTCGACGAAGCCAAACTGCGCTGGGTCAACGCTCAGCACCTGAAGGCCATGGACGTTGTTGCGCTCAGCGCCTTGGTGGCGGCTCAACTCGTCCGACAAGGCATCACCGCCGACGACCGCCTACCGCGCATTTGCGGCCTGTTTAAAGACCGATGCGACACCACAGTGGCACTTGCTCAGTGGGTGCGGGGGTTTTATATCGACGTCACACCCAGCGCCGAAGACGTTGCGCTGCACCTGACTGCTGAGGTGCAGCCTGCGGTGAACACGCTGGCTGAGAAGCTCGCCTCATGCGTTTGGGACAAGCCCAGTTTGGCGGCTGCGATCAAAGAAACCCTGGCGGTGCACAGCATGAAAATGCCGCAGCTGGCAATGCCAGTGCGCGTGCTGCTCATGGGGACTGCGCAAACGCCTTCGCTCGACGCGGTGCTGGAACTGATGGCACGAGAAACTGTTTTGCAGCGGCTGCAGAACACGGGGGAAAATGTCCTATAATTTGAGGATTGCTGAAACGCACAAGAGTTAAAACTTCTGGTGCAAGTTGGCAAGCCCTGTGGGGGTATAGCTCAGCTGGGAGAGCGCTTGCATGGCATGCAAGAGGTCAGCGGTTCGATCCCGCTTACCTCCACCACTGGTTTAGTTGATCTGGCAAAGAAAACAGCGTAAATCGCGCTGATACAATGCCGGAGTCGGAAGTTCCAAGGTTTTGACCCTATCGTCTAGAGGCCTAGGACATCACCCTTTCACGGTGAGTACCGGGGTTCGAATCCCCGTAGGGTCGCCAAGTTTGTGGCACTTGGTCTGAAGCTGAAAAGCATCAGGCAAAAGCTGCACCACTGCGGAGTGGTAGTTCAGTTGGTTAGAATACCGGCCTGTCACGCCGGGGGTCGCGGGTTCGAGTCCCGTCCACTCCGCCAAGCAATCGGAAACCCGTTGAGAGTTTTAACTCTCAACGGGTTTTTCGTTTTCCACAGCCTATTTGCGGTGTGGCGGGACTGCCAGATGCTTGCTTACTTGCTGGGCAAGGCCAGGGATGATCTTTGCCCAACCTCAGATCGGCATGGGGTGGTGCAATCGGTCCACCTCAATTTCTGTCTTGCTTGCGAGAGGACACTCTCAGCGCAGCTGACTGTCGCTGTCCAATGCGTTGTCGAGCTGCTGCACCAGCGCTTCCAGACGCGTCTGAATTGCTGTGTCGGCAGGTTGCACGACATTGCCATGCAGCCGATCGGCATCCATTTGCGACAGTTCAAACGCCAAGTTGAGCGAAGCCAGCACCGCAATGCGGTCGCGCGCTTTCACCTTGCCCGCGTCGCGAATGCGGCACATCGTGGTGTCGACCCGCTCCACCGCATCGATCAGGGCCGACTCTCCGCCTGGCGGGCAGGCGAGCAGGTAGCTCTGGCCCATGATTTGAACTTCAATTTGCTTGGTGGCGGTTGGTATGGCGTTCATGCGTCATCTCCCGTTGCGGCTGCGCCGTTTGCGGGCAACCGGTCAAGCAGGGCGTCGATGCGGGCCCGCGCTGCGTTCAACCGCGACTTCAACAAGTCGCGCTCGCCCTCCAATGCCCGCACTTGCTGGTGCAGCTGCGCGTTGGTGCGTTGCAGCTCCTGGTAGCGCGACAGCAGCAGCTCCACGCGTTCGGCGATCTGATCGATGTGTGTGGTGTCTGCCATGGTGAAACGCTGGGTAGCCTGCGATTGTAGGGTTGCGGCAAGCAACGCGAGCTTACAATCCGCCCCGTTGGTGCTCGCTGCCTGGTTCTCAGGCCGCAGTTCAACGGGAAGCAGGAGGGACAGGTTCAGCCGGACTTTGCCTAACCTGCGCTGCCCCCGCAACGGTAAGCAGACGAAGCGGCCGAAGAATTTTTCTTTGGCTGCTTCAGCCGCCATCCATCAACCACTGGGCGCCTCGTGCGCCTGGGAAGGTGATGGCGGTCGCTCTGTCAGCCCGGATACCGGCCAACACGGTGGTGGTGCGTCTGCAAAGAGGTGCCACCGTGAACGCCCATGCGCTGTCGGGGAGGACAGCGAGGGCAACCTCTGTGTCTGTCTTCTCATGAAAAACCGCAATCTGCGCGCGCCCCTGGCCGCGCTGCCCCTGGCTATTCTTGCCACGATTTCCCACGCCCAAACGCAAATGCTGCCTGAAACGGTGGTGACGGCGACACGGGTGGAGACCCGGACCGATGCTGTGCTCAGCGACGTTGTTGTGATCGACAGCGCCGTCATTCAGCAATCCACCGGTCGCACCCTCGCGGAGGTGCTGGCGCGCCATGCGGGCCTGCAGCTGTCGGCCAATGGCGGCCTCGGCAAATCAGCCAATCTTTTCATCCGGGGCACCGAGTCCCGCCACCTGTTGTTGCTGGTCGATGGCGTGCGCTACGGCTCCAGCACCGCAGGCTCGGCCGTGCTGGACAACATCCCGCTGAGTGTGATCGACCGTATCGAGGTGCTCAAAGGACCGGCATCGGGCTTGTACGGCAGCGACGCGGTCGGCGGTGTGGTGCAGATCTTTACCAAGCGTGGCGTCAAAGGCTTCCAGCCGCAAGCCAGTGTCACGCTCGGCAGCTTCGGGCACCGGGAGGTCACCGCTGGTCTGAGCGGTGGCAACGACAGCCTCACCTACAGCCTGAACCTGGGTTCTCTGCGCGAAGACGGCTTTTCCGCGACCAATCCGAATTTGGCCTTTGGCAACCACAACCCCGACCAAGACGGTTTCAAACAAGACAGCGTCTCTGCTTCTTTGCGCTGGTCCATCGCGCCCGGCTGGAACACCAACCTCAACCTCACCCAGGCCGATGGCACCAGTCAATTCGATCAGGGCCCAAGCACCTTCAATGTGCGCTCTGAAGCCACCAGCCGCATCGCAGGTTGGGGCCTGGAGCGCCAATGGTCTGCCGATTCGCGCACCCAGTTGCGCCTCTCGCGCAGCGACGACAAATCGGACAGCTTCGGCGCTCCGGGCGCACCGTCGGTCTTCAACACCGCGCAGACGCAGACCACGCTGCAACACGACTGGAACACCCGGATCGGCAATGTGCTCGTAGGTCTGGAGTCGATCAAGGAAGCGGTGTCAGGCACGCAGGCTTATGCGGTGAAATCGCGTACGACAGACGCCGTGTTCGTGGGGCTGACTGGCCAGAGTGACAGCCACCTGTGGCAAGCCAACCTGCGGCGCGACGATAACTCGCAGTTCGGTGGCGCTACCACCGGCTTCGCCAGCTACGGCTACCAGATCACGCCCAACTGGCGACCGCATGTCGCTTACGGCACCTCGTTCAAGATGCCGTCGTTCAACACGCTGTACTACGTGTCGCCGGGCTTCAAGGGCAACCCCACCACACAACCCGAGCGTGGCAAGAACCGCGAAGTTGGCCTGGCCTACACGCACGGCCTGCAAGAGGTGAAGCTGACGCGTTTTGACAACCGTGTACAAGGCTTCATCACCCGCGAACCTGTGGTGGGCAACGTGCCGCAGGCCCGTATCGAAGGGTGGTCGCTGGGCTACACGGGTGCTGAAGGCGCCTGGAACTGGTATGCAAATCTTGAGCTGCTCGACGCGCGCAACCAGCTCAACGGCCGGAAGCTGCCACGCCGTGCCGACGAAGTGTTGACCGCCAGCCTGGACCACAAAATCGGCGCCTGGAACTGGGGTGCGTCTGCGCAACTGGTGTCCGACCGCTTCGACAACGCCGCCAATACGCGGCGCCTGCCAGGCTTTGGCACACTCGATCTTCACGCGCGCTACGCGGTGAGCAAAGACTGGTCGCTTGCGCTGCGGTTGAACAACCTGGGCGACAAGTTTTACGAGACGGCCTACGGCTACAACCAGCCTGGGCGTGCGGCCTACCTCACGCTCAACTGGGCGCCGAACCGGTGAACCCCACCTGCCCCGCCGTCCTCATCGCCGCCCCGGCTTCTGGCCAGGGCAAGACCACCGTGGCGGCCGCAATGGCGCGGCTGTATGTGCGGCGCGGGCGGCGGGTGCGGGCGTTCAAGTGTGGGCCGGACTTTCTGGACCCGCTGTGGCTGGAGCTGGCCACCGGCGCGCCGGTGCACAACCTTGACCTGTGGATGACGGGCGAGGCCGACATTCGCACGCGCCTGCATGCGGCGTCGCTGGAGGCCGATCTGATCGTCATTGAGGGGGTGATGGGCCTGTTCGACGGCGAGCCCAGTGCGGCCGATCTGGCTCAGCGGTTGGGCTTGCCGGTGCTTGCGGTGATCGATGCGAGCGCCATGGCTGGCACTTTTGGCGCGCTGGCGTTTGGCCTGTCGCACTACCGCCCGGGTTTGCGCTGGGCGGGTGTGTTGGCCAACCGCGTGGCGGGCGAGGCGCATGCGCAGATGTTGCAAGACTCGCTGGGCGAGGGCGAGGGCGAAAGCGCGGCCTCGGGCTGGCTGGGGGCGCTGCTGCGCAACCCGGCCTGTGTGCTGCCCGAGCGCCACCTGGGTCTCACCGCCGCCGGTGAGTTGCCCGACGCGCTGGCGCGGCTCGATGCGGCGGCCGAGGCGCTGGCCGACACGCCACTGGGCCGCATGACCGATGCCGACTGGCAGGCCTGGGCGGTGGATTTCCCCGCGCCGGTGAACGCGGTAACCACGCCACGGCTGCTCGCCGGGCGCACGGTGGCGGTGGCGCGCGATGCCGCGTTCAGTTTTATCTACCCGGCCAACCTCGATGCGCTGCGCTCACTCGGCGCTGAGCTGGTTTTTTTCTCACCGCTGCGCAACGAGCCGCTGCCCGCCTGCGACGCGGTCTGGCTGCCCGGTGGCTACCCCGAGCTTCATGCGGCGGTGCTCGCGCGCAGCGAAGCCAGCCGCGACAGCCTTTGTGCCCATGTGCAGGCCGGGCTGCCGGTCTGGGCCGAGTGCGGCGGGATGATGGTGCTGTTCGACGAGCTGATTGACCGCGACGGCCAGGCCCACGCCGGCTGGGGTTTGCTGCCCGGGCGGGTGCGAATGGGCGAGCGGCTGGCCGCTTTGGGGCCGCACCAATTGGGTCTGGCGGCCGGCACGCTGCGCGGCCACAGTTTTCACTACTCGCGTTGTGAGACTGAACTGGCGCCTGCGCTGCACACCGAGTCGGTGCGCGGCGGCGTCACAAAAACGGGCGAGGCGGTGTACCAGCGCGGTGCTTTGCGCGCGAGCTATTTCCACGCCTGGTTTGCGTCGCATCCTCCGGCCACAGCGACCTTGTTTGATCAAAAGGAATGGACATGACGCACCAACCCGACCCACAGCGCCCCGGCCCGCAGCGCATCGTCTGCCTCACCGAAGAAACTACCGAATGGCTGTATTGCCTGGGGCAAGAGGCGCGCATTGTGGGCATCTCGGGCTACACGGTGCGCCCGCGCCGGGCACGCGAAGAGAAGCCCAAGGTCAGTGCGTTTCTTACGGCCAAGGTGGACAAAATCCTGGCGCTGCGGCCCGACTGCGTGTTCGGTTTTTCTGATCTGCAAGCCGACATTGCGGCGGCACTGATCCGCGCTGGTGTGCAGGTCACCGTGTTCAACCAGCGCAGCGTGGACGAGATCTTTTCCATGCTGTACCAGGTGGCGGCCACGGTGGGCTGTGTCGACGAGGGGCTGGCGCAAATGGCGGTCATGCGCAATCGGCTGGCGCAGATTGAGGCGGCTGTGCGCGAGCAGCAGGCGGCCGGTAAGCGCCGGCCGCGCGTGTATTTCGAGGAGTGGGACGAGCCGCCCATCAGCGCGATCCGCTGGGTGTCGGAGCTGGTGGGCGTTGCCGGGGGCGACGATGTGTTTCCCGAATTGGCCGTGCAGGCGATGGGTAAGGGTCGCATCATTGCCGATCCGCTGGAGATAGCTCACCGCGCGCCCGACATCATTGTGGGCTCCTGGTGCGGCAAGAAGTTTCGCCCGGAAAAAGTGAAGGCCCGACCGGGTTGGGAGGATGTGCCGGCGGTGCTCAACGGGCAGGTGTTCGAGATCAAGTCGGCCGACATTTTGCAGCCCGGTCCGGCGGCGCTCACCGATGGCGTTGAACAACTGCACCGCATCGTGATCGAGTGGATGAAGCACCATGGTTGAGATTGCGTGCAGCGAATTCATTCTGGGCGGCCAGCGCAGCGGCAAGTCGCGCCGGGCCGAGACGCTGGCGCGCCAGTGGTTGGACGTCTCAACGGATCGCCGCGCGCTGCTGATCGCCACCGCACAGGCGTGGGACGAGGAAATGCGAGCGCGCATCGCGCGGCATCAGCTTGACCGGGCCGAGCGGGTGCCGGGCATGGTCACGGTGGAAGAATCTTTCGCGCTCGCCGACGCGCTGCGCCGTGGCAGCGAGCCGCAAACGCTGGTGGTGATCGACTGCCTCACGCTGTGGTTGACCCATCTGATGATGCCGCTGGACCCGGTCGACGCTCTGGACGAGGCGGGCGTGATCGCTGCCACCAAGGCGTTGTGTGCGGCCATCGCTGAGGCGCGTGGCCCCGTGGTGCTGGTGGGCAACGAGATCGGGCTTGGAGTGATCCCGCTTGGGCGCGAGGTGCGCGTTTTTGTGGACGCGCTCGGTCGTCTGAACCAGGCGGTGGCGGCGTGCTGCGAGCGCGTCACCTTCATGGCGGCTGGCCTTCCGCTCACGTTGAAGGAAACGGTATGAATCGCCGCTGGCCCGCGCGTCTGATCGAAAGCGTCTCCCTGCTGCTGTGGGCGACCGCCGCAGCCACCGCTTTCGCCCAGCCAGTGCAGGTCACTGACGACCGCGGTGTGGTGGTTCGGCTGGCGCAAACGCCGCAGCGTATCGTGAGCCTGTTGCCCTCGCTGACAGAGACCGTGTGCGAACTGGGCCGCTGTGATCGGCTGGTGGGCGTGGACCGCTATTCCAATTACCCAGCCAGCGTGCAACGCCTGCCCACCGTGGGCGGCGGGCTGGACCCGAATGTGGAGGCGATCGTGGCGCTGCGGCCCGATGTGGTGCTCATGGCCACCTCCTCGCGCGTGGGCGAGCGGCTGAAAACGCTGGGCATAGCGGTGGTGGCGCTGGAGCCCAAAACCCATGCTGATGTGCAGCGTGTCTTGCTCATCGTGGGCCAGTTGCTGAGCGTGAGCGACGCGCAAAAGGTCTGGCGCGCGATCGATGCTGGTGTGTCAGCGGCGGCGCAGTCGGTGCCGGCCAGCGCGCGCGAGGTGCGCGTCTATTTCGAGGTGAACCAGGGGCCGTATGCAGCGGGTGAGTCGTCGTTCATTGGCGAGACGCTGACGCGCCTGGGCGCCAAAAATATTGTGCCCACCGCGCTCGGCCCGTTCCCCAAACTCAACCCCGAGTACATCGTGCGCGCGAATCCAGACCTGATCATGGTCGGCCAGCGCAGCGCCGATGGCATGGCGCAGCGGCCCGGCTGGTCGGGCATACGCGCACTGCGCGAGCAGCGGCTATGTGTGTTTCCGGTGGAGGAAGCCAACGTGCTGGTGCGGCCCGGTCCGCGCATGGCAGAGGCGGCGCGCATCATGGCGCGCTGTTTGAATGAAAAGGCGCCGAAAGCAGAGCGATCCGCCGCCGGGCCGCCCCAAGGCGGATCAGCCCCCATTGGGGGCAGCGCACCCCGCGCAGCGGGAAGCGTGGGGGCACAGTGAGCGCTCGCCGCGCCTACGGGCTGGCGCTCACGCTGCTGCTGATCAGCCTGGCGCTGGTGGTGCTGGGCATTTGCGTGGGAAGCACTGGGCTGGAGAATTTGCTTAAGCCCCTGCTTGACCCGCAGGCACCGGCTGCCGAGCGCGCGCTGGCGCAACAAATCGTGTGGGACATTCGCCTGCCGCGCACTCTGGGCGCCTGGCTGGCCGGTGGTTTGCTGGGCCTGGCGGGCGCGGTGGCGCAGGGTCTGTTTCGCAACCCGCTGGCCGACCCGTTTCTTCTGGGCAGCGCGTCGGGTGCTTCGCTGGGTGTGGCGCTGGCGCTGGCGGCGCTCGGCGGCGGTGCGGGCATGTTGACGGGCGCCCTGCCGGCCGGGTTGGTGGTGAGTGTGTTCTCAGGCAGCGCGCTGGTGCGGCTGGGCCTGACCGGCGCGGCCTTCGTGGGCGCGGTGCTCGCGGTGTTGCTCACGCTGGCGCTCTCGCGCGGCGTGCAGCATACGCTGCGCCTGTTGCTCGGCGGTGTGGTGGTGGGCGTGGTGCTGGGCGCGATGACGCAAATGGTGTTGCTGCTCTCGCCCGACTCGCTGCAAGCCATGCAGGCCTTCATGCTCGGCTCGACCAGTTTTGTTGGCTGGACGGCTTGCGCGCTGATGCTGGCGGTGTGGCTGCTGTGCGGCGGCAGCGCCTGGCTGCTGGCCCGTGTGCTCGATGGCCTGAGCCTCGGGGACGCCACCGCGCGCAGCCTAGGCCTGCCGCTGGCGCCCATGCGCGCGGCGCTGGTGGTGGTGCTGGCGCTGGCCACCGGTACCGCTGTGGCACAGACCGGCCTGATCGCCTTCGTCGGCCTGGCCGCGCCGCACCTGGTGCGCAGCATTGTGAAGACGACGCATGCGCGGCTGATCCTGCTCTCCAGCCTGGCCGGTGGCGTGTTGCTGACCGCAGCCGACACGCTGGCGCGCGGCCTGATCGCCCCGCAGGAGCTGCCAGTGGGCGTGCTCACCGCCGTGCTCGGCGGTGGCTACTTGTTGTGGCTGATGCACCGGCGCACCGGTGGCGAGCGGGGCTTGGGAATATGAGCTTTCAGCCCGATTTTCGACCCGCCGCTGCGCTTCAGGCGCGGGCCTTGAGCGTGCAACTGGGTACCGCCGAGGTGTTGCACAGCATCGACTTGGCGCTGCCGCGCGGGCGCTGGACCAGCGTCGTCGGGCCCAACGGCGCTGGCAAGTCCACGCTTCTGAAAGCGCTGGCGGGCCTGCTGCCGCACCGAGGCGAGGTGCAGTTGCTGGGCCAGCCCTTGGCCGGCTGGGCGCACCGGGCCCGCGCACAGCAATTGGCCTGGCTGGGCCAGAACGAAACCGGCGGGGACGACCTGCTGGTGCACGACTTGGTGATGCTCGGCCGCCTGCCCCACCAGGCCTGGCTCAGTCCGCCGAGTGCCGCCGACCAGGCCGCCGTGGAGCAGGCGCTACGCGCCACCCAGGCTTGGGGCTGGCGGAGCCGGGCGCTGGGCCAGCTCTCGGGTGGCGAGCGCCAGCGGGTGCTGCTGGCGCGGGCGCTCGCGGTGCAGGCCGAGGTGTTGCTGATGGACGAACCGCTGTCCAACCTCGACCCGCCGCACCAGGCCGACTGGCTGTCGCTGGTGCGTGGCTTGGTGGCGCAGGGCACCACCGTGGTCAGTGTGTTGCACGAGATCGGCATGGCGCTGCACGCCGACGAGCTGGTGGTGATGTCGCAGGGCCGGGTGGTGCACCAGGGCGCGTGTGACGACCTGGCCAGCCACCGCCAGCTGGAAGCGGTGTTCGACCACCGCATCGCGGTGCACGCCTTGCAAGGCCAGTGGGTCACGCTGCCGGCCAATCCCTGACAACCTTTTGAGGAAGCTGAATGCAGATCGAAACCCCACCCGCAGAAAAACCGTATGAGAAACCCGAGGGCGAGCGGCGCGGGCTGGTCATCGTCAACACCGGTGACGGCAAGGGCAAGAGCACGGCCGCGTTTGGTCTTGCGTTGCGAGCGCACGGGCGCGGCAAGGCGGTGAAGATTTACCAGTTCATGAAAGTGCCTTCGGCGCGGTTTGGCGAACACCGGATGTTTGAGCAAATCGGCATCCCGATAGAGGGGTTGGGCGACGGGTTTAGCTGGAAAAGCCAGGATCTGGAGCGCTCAGCGCAGCTCGCGCGCGACGGTTGGGAAAAGGCCAAGGCGTCCATCCTGGGCGGTGAGTTCTTCATGGTCACGCTCGACGAAATCACCTACCCGCTCATCTACGGCTGGCTGCCGCTGGAAGACGTGTTGCAAACGCTCAAGACGCGGCCCAGTCATGTGCACGTGGTGTTGACCGGGCGCCGCTGCCCACCCGAGATCGTGGAATTGGCCGACACGGTGACCGAGATGACCAAGATCAAGCACGCGTTCAACGCCGGGATTCCGGCCCAACGGGGCATCGAGGATTGAGGCGCACAGCCCTCGTCCACAGGTCCTTTCCATTTGATTTCTAACGCGCTCTATGACTGACACCCACATCACCGTTTGCACCACCTGCCGGGCGCCCGGCACCTCGCGCGAGCAGCGCGCCGATGGCTTGAACCTGTTTGACGCGGTGCAAGAGGCCCTGTGGGTTGCGGAAACCGAGGATGGGGCGGCGCTGAATGTGCAGCTTCGCGGACAGGCCTGCATGAGTGGCTGCAACCGCGCTTGCACCCTGGCCGTCCAGAGCGCGGGCAAGTGGACCTACTACTGGGGCGATCTGGCGCCCGATGCCGAGACCGCCGAGCAGGTCGTCGTCTGTGCCCTCATGCACCAACGCAGCACCGATGGCACCTTGGAGTGGAAGTCCCGCCCCGAGCGCTTGAAAAGCGGCGTGCTGGCCCGCATTCCTGCCACGGCGGCCGAGGCGGAGCGGGTGTGAGCGCGGCGGGGTGAGGCGGTGTCTGCTGTGAGCTGGGGCCTGTTAACCGCATGGGCCGCCTTGCTTCCCGGCGTCCTGGGTCCGATGGCTGTGCTGGTGGCGCTGGCGGTGGACCGCCTCTGGGGTGAGCCCGCAGCGCGCTGGCATCCTGTTGTGTGGATGGGTGCCTACCTGGGTCGGGCTGGGCAACGCACCGCGCCGCTGGCTAACGCGGCTGGCACCCACCAGCGCCGGGCGTTCTGGCGCGGTGCCTTGGCATGGAGCGCAGGCGCGCTGATCGTGTGGCTGCTGAGCTGGGCTACGGTCTGGCTCTTGGGTGCTGCGCCGGAGTGGTTGCAAGTGGCGGTGCTGGGGCTGTTGCTCAAACCCATGCTGGCCTGGCGCATGTTGCGCGATGAAGTCAAAGCGGTGGAGGCTGCATTGAATGAATCGCTGGCTGCTGGCCGCGCGAGACTGGCTTGGCTGGTCAGCCGCGACGTGACAGAGCTGGACGCCGCCCAGGTGCGCGAGAGCGCCGTCGAAACCCTGGCTGAAAACCTCAACGATTCGGTGGTGGCGCCGCTGTTCTGGTTTGCCATCGCCGGCCTGCCGGGCGCCGCGCTTTACCGCTTTGCCAACACCGCCGACGCCATGTGGGGCTATCGGGGCGAACGCCAAGGCCGCGACTGGACCTGGGCAGGCAAGTGGGCGGCACGGGCCGACGACGTGCTTTCTTGGCTACCGGCGCGACTCACGGCGGGCTTGCTGGCGGGGGTCTGTAGCGCGTTCCGATGGCGAGAACTGCGAACGCAAGCGCGGCAGACGCCATCGCCCAACAGCGGCTGGCCGATGGCCGCCATGGCGTTGGCGCTGGACGTGCGCCTGAGCAAGCCGGGGGTGTACCAGCTCAACCCCAGCGGGCGCAGCCCGCAAGCCGCAGACACCGCGCGCGCGCTGCAACTGGCGGGCCGGGTAGTGGGGCTGCTGGCTGTGTTGGCCGTGTTGACGGCGCTCGCTTTTGCAGCGGTAGGCATCGCACAGGGCGCGCGCCCATGAACACCGACCACGGTGGGCCCGACGCGCTCGGTGTGCCGCGCTGGGATTTTTCCACCAACGCCAACGCCTGCGGCCCCTGCCCGATGGCGCTGGCCGCGCTGCAAATGGCCGATGCGCGCCACTACCCCGACCCGGCCTACACCGTTCTGCGCGAGCGGCTGGCGACGTTCCATGGCGTGGCAGCTGAGCGCATCGTGCTCGCAGCCAGCGCCAGCGAGTTCATCGCCCGCATCACTGCGGCGCTGCGGCTGGCTGGTGCCCAACGCGTCTGGCTGCCGACGCTGGCCTATGGCGACTACGCGCGGGCGGCGTCTGCCTGGGGCTTGGAGCGTGCGGGTGACCCAGCCCAGGCCGATTTGCTGTGGCTGTGCGAACCGTCCAGCCCGTTGGGTGGTGCTGAGACCATGGCCTCGCAGGTGACGGAGCAGGGCGGCGTGGTGGTACTGGACCGCGCTTACGAGCCCTTGCGCTTGGTGGGCGCTTGCTCGCTCGACGAGACCTTGCTACAGCGCGTGTGGCAACTCTGGTCGCCCAACAAGGCACTGGGTCTCACGGGCGTACGCGGCGCTTACGCGATCGCGCCGCTGCACGGTGCAGCGCTGGCGGCGTCGCTCCACGCCCTGGCGCCTTCGTGGCCGCTGGGAGCGCATGCGGTGGCCATGCTCAATGCCTGGGTGCAGGCCGATGCGCAGGCCTGGCTGGCCCACAGCCGCCAGCGGCTGGCCGGGTGGAGGACCGCGCAGATTGATCGCCTGCAAGCCTTGCGTTGGACCTGCCTGCCGAGCGACGCGCCGTTCTTCTGCGCCCGGCCCGCCACGCTACTGGATGCGGGCGCGTTGCGCGCCGCCGGTGTCAAACTGCGCGACACGCGATCGCTGGGCCTGCTCGATCATTGGCGGCTGAGCGTGCAACCGCCTGAAGCACAGGCCGCGTTGGTCGCCGCCTTGCAGGCCCAAATGGAGATTTCAGAATGACAGCGGTGTGTGTGATGGTGCTGGGTACGACGAGCGGCGCAGGCAAGAGCTGGCTCACCACCGCGCTGTGCCGACACTACGCGCGCCAGGGCCTTAAGGTCGCGCCGTTCAAGGCGCAGAACATGAGCAACAACGCCCGTGTCGTGGCTGGTGGAGAGATTGGATCGGCGCAGTACTTTCAATCCCTTGCCGCACGCGCCGAGCCCGACGTGCGCATGAACCCGTTGCTGCTCAAACCCGAGGCCGACACGCGCAGCCAGGTGGTGCTGATGGGTCAGGTCAACCAGGAATTGAGCAACCTGCCGTGGCGCGGTCGCAGCGAAAAAGTGTGGCCCGCCATCACCGCAGCGCTGGATGCCTTGCGCGCCGAGAACGACGTGGTGGTGATCGAAGGCGCCGGCTCGCCAGCCGAGATCAATTTGCACGCCAGCGACATTGTGAACATGCGCGTGGCGCGCCATGCGCAAGCGCGTTGCCTGCTGGTGACCGACATCGACCGCGGTGGCGCATTCGCCCATCTCTATGGCACCTGGGCTCTGCTGCCGGAAGACGAGCGCGCGCTGATTCAGGGCTTCGTCCTGAACAAGTTTCGCGGTGATGCGGCTTTGCTCGCCCCTGGACCGCAGCAGCTGCAAAACCTCACCGGTGTGCCCACGGTGGCCGTGCTGCCCATGTGGTGGCAACACGGCCTGCCGGAAGAGGACGGTGTGTTTGACGACAAGACGCGCAGCAGCGGCGCGGTGCACACCACCATCGCTGTCATCGCCTGGCCGCGCATCAGCAACCTCGACGAGTTTCAGCCCCTGAAAAACGTGCCTGGTGTGCGTCTGGTCTGGGCGCGCACGCCAGCCGACTGCGCGGCGGCCGACTGGCTCGTTTTGCCGGGCTCCAAGGCCACCAGCGCCGATCTGGCCTGGCTGCGCGCCCAGGGGTTGGACCGCGCGGTGGCGGCGCACGCTGCACAGGGCAGGGCGGTGCTGGGCATTTGTGGTGGCTTGCAGGTGTTGGGCGAGGCGCTGATCGACACCCACGGCATCGAGCCGATGGCGGGTGGCAACGCGCCCGGCCTGGGTCTGCTTCCGCTGGTGACCGCCTTCGATCCGCAGAAAACCGTGCGCCACACCACGAGCCGTTTCGCGCCGCTCACCGGCCTTTGGGCTGCGCTGTCGGACGTGCCGGTATCGGGCTACGAAATTCACCACGGGCAGACCGCGCAGCACCCGGCCATGGCAGCGGCGGGCGACATTGCACGCGAGGTGTTGCCGGGCCTGGGCTGGCAGAACGCGGCGGGCAACGTGCTCGGCGTCTACCTGCATGGTCTGTTCGAAGACCCGCATGTGTTGCAGGCCCTGTTTGGCGCTGCGGTGCCGACGCTGGACACCGTGTTCGACGGCCTGGCCGATTTCATTCAAACCCATTTCGAGCCCGGCGTGCTCGATCAACTCATCGCACCCAACCCATGAACACAAACATAAACATCCCCGACCTGCACCAGCCCGCGCTGGCCGCGCGCTTGCAACACCGCCTCGACAACAAGACCAAGCCGTTGGGTTCGCTCGGTCGTATCGAAGCGCTGGCGCTGCGCATCGGCCTGATCCTGGGCAGTGACACGCCCGCGCTGCGCGACCCGCAGATGCTGGTCTGCGCGGCCGATCACGGCCTGGCCGCGCGCGGTGTGTCCGCCTACCCGAGCGATGTGACCTGGCAGATGGTGGAGAACTTCCTGGCTGGTGGCGCGGCGGTGAGCGTGCTGGCGCGCCAGCACGGCATCGCGCTCATGGTGGTGGACTGCGGCGTGGCGCACGACTTCGCGCCGCGTGCGGGTTTGCTCGTCCACAAGATTGCGCCAGGTACCGCCGACGCCTTGCAAGGCCCGGCCATGAGCGCCGAGCAGTGCGCGCAAGCGATCGCCAACGGGCAGCAGGTGGTGCGCGAGCTGCCGGGCAACGCCTTGCTGCTCGGTGAAATGGGCATTGGCAACACCTCGGCTGCTTCGATGCTGCTGGCGCGCCTGGCTGGTCTCGATGTGGCCGATTGCACCGGCGCTGGCACCGGGCTTGATGCTGACGCGGTACAACGCAAGATCGGCGTGCTGCGCCAGGTGCTCGCGCGCCACGCCACCGAAGCTGAGCCATTGGACGCCCTGGCTGCCTTCGGCGGTTTCGAGATCGCCACGCTGGTGGGCGCGGTGTTGCAGGCGGCTGTTGAGCGGCGCGTGATCGTGGTCGATGGTTTCATCGCCAGCGCGGCCGTGCTGGTGGCCAGCGCGCTGCAGCCTGCGGTGTTGCAGCGCTGCGTGTTCGCGCACCGCTCGGGCGAGCGTGGGCATGCGCTGATGCTGGCGCACCTGAAAGCCGAACCCTTGCTCGATCTGGGCCTGCGTCTGGGTGAAGGCTCGGGCGCCGCGCTTGCCTGGCCGCTGCTGGCAAGCGCCTGCGCTGTTCTGCGCGAGATGGCGAGCTTTGAGGCGGCGGGCGTGTCGCGGCAGGACGAAATATCTGTCTCCGCAACGCCTTAAAGCAATGACACGCGAAAACGCCGACCAAAACAGCCGTGAAACCGGCTTTGCCGGGCCACTGGCTGCGTCGCCCCTCCCGCAGGAGAGGGGGGAAGACGCGCAGCGGCGCAGGGGGGAGTCCGAAGCCTTCAGCTGTGGAACCGGCTCCGCTGGGCCACAGGCTGCGTCCCCCCTCCCGCAGAACAGCGGTGAAAACGCGAAGCGGCACTGGTCGGTGTTCGCGGCCATTCGCCACTATTTGCTCGCGCTCCAGTTCTTCACCCGCATCCCGGTCACCGGTCGGCTGGCCGACTGGGTGGGCTTCTCCCCCGCGATGCTGCGCGCCAGCGCTGCGCATTTCCCCGGTGTGGGCTGGCTGGTGGGCGCGCTCACCGCCGCTGTGTTCGGCGCGTTACTGTGGCTGTTGCCCGCGCAGCCGGCGGCGCCATGGGTGGCGGCCGCGCTGAGCACCGTGTTCAGCGTGCTGCTCACTGGCGCCTTTCACGAAGACGGTCTGGCCGATCTGGCCGATGGCCTGGGCGGCAGCCTGGACCGTGAGCGAGCGCTCGACATCATGAAAGACTCGCGCATTGGCAGCTATGGTGCGCTCGCGCTCGTGCTGGTGGTGCTGGGCAAGGTCGCGCTGCTGGCGCTCATCGCACAAAGCGCCGGGCTCTGGCCGGCGGTGGCTGCGCTGTTTGCCGCGCATGTGACCTCGCGTCTCCTGCCGCTGGTCGTGATCCGCACCCTGCCGCATGTGGGCGACACGGCGGCATCGAAATCCAAACCGCTGGCCGAGGCGATTGGTACCGGCTCTTTGTTCGCTGCACTTCTGTGGTGGGCACTCGCGCTCGCGCTGGTGGTGTGGGCTTTGCCCGGCGCGCCTTGGTGGCAGGCAGTGCTTGGCGCGATGTTGGGATTGGGGTGGCTGTGGCGGCTGCTGCGCCGGCGCCTGCAAGGCTTCACTGGTGACGGTTTAGGCGCCACCCAGCAGGTGAGCGAGGTGCTTTTTTATCTGGGCTTTGCGCTCGGCCTGGCATGAGGTACTGGCTCATATGAGGCTCTGGCTGGTGCGCCACGCGCGGGTACAGCTGGCGGGTGGCCTGTGCTACGGCGCCAGCGATGTGCCGGCCGACCCCGATCACACGCAAGCGGTGGCTGCCACGCTGGCAACCGTGCTGCCTGCAGGCGCGCCGCTCTGGGTGTCGGGGCTTGGTCGCGCGCAGCAACTCGCGGCCGCAGTGCGCGCGCAGCGTGGCGACTTGGCTTTGCCCACGGTGGATCTGCGCCTGAACGAAATGAATTTCGGCCAGTGGGAGCTGCAAGCCTGGGACGCGATCCCAAGCAGCGCGTTCGACGGCTGGATGGCCGACTTTGCCCACCACCGTTTCGGCGGCGCTGAGAGTACGCAGCAGGTGATAGCCCGCGTGGCGGCTGCGCTCGCGGACACCACTGTTGCGACCCATGAAACCGGCGCAGCGGATGCGGTGTGGATCTGCCATGCCGGCGTGATCCGCGCGGTACGGTACGTCGTCGCACACGGTGCGCAGCCGATTCAGGGCGTGCACCAGTGGCCCGAACACGCGCCCGAGCCCGGCGGCTATATTCAGATCACGCTCTGAATTCCGGGGCGAACGGCCCCGCATGTCCTCCCTTTCAGCATCCCCACCCCACAGCCTCGCCCGCATGAAAGCGCTGGCGCTCGGCCTGCTGCTGCTCGCGGCGGTGGTCTATGTGCTGGCGGTGTTCATGGGGCCGCGACATGCCGCTTGGGGCTATGTAGCCGCGGCGGCCGAGGCGGCCATGATCGGTGCGCTGGCCGACTGGTTTGCGGTGGTTGCGCTGTTTCGCCACCCGCTGGGCCTGCCGATCCCGCACACCGCCATCATCGCGGCCAACAAAGACCGCCTGGGGAATCAGCTGGCGCGTTTTCTCAGCGACCATTTCCTCACCACGGAGCATGTGCAGCAGGCACTGGCGCGCTGGGATCTCGGTGCCCAACTCGGCCGCTGGCTGGCCGACCCGGCCTCGGCGCGCCGCGTGGCGCTCTGGCTGCTACAGGCCGCGCCCACCTTGCTCGCAGCGCTGGACCGCTCAGTGGTGCGCGAAGCGGTGGCGCGGCTGGCTCAGCGCTTGCTGCGCGAGGTGAATCTTGCCGTGCTCGGCAGCCAAGCGCTTGTCGCGCTGACCGCGCATGGCCATCACCAGCAGTGGCTCAACGGGCTGCTGTCGCAGCTCTCGCGCTGGGCTGAGCAAGAAGCGGTGCAAGAGCGACTGACCGATGCCATCGCGATTGAGCTCAAGCAGCTCAAATACGTGGGCCTGGACCAGGTGGCGGCGCGGCTGGCCACCAAAAAGCTTGTCGCCGCGCTTACGCGGACCTTGGCCGATGTGTCAGACAACCCGCAGCACGAGCTGCGCCAGCGATTCGACGGCTGGGTGGCCGAGAGCATTGAGCGGCTGAAGACCGATACCGACTGGCAGGCCCAGGTGGCGCAATGGCGAGACGCCTGGCTGGACCAGTCACGGTGGAGCGAACCCGTCGAAGCCTGGTGGCACGACCTGATGCAGACGCTGCAGAGCGATGTTCAGCAGGGCGGGGGCTTGCTGACTGAGCGCGTCTCGCAGCTGGTGCAGGCGGCGGGGAACCGGGTGCAGGACGACGCGGCCTTGCGCCAGACGATCAACCAGCAGGGCCAGCTCGCGCTGCTGCGTGTGCTCGAAGACAGCCGCGAGGGCGTGGTGGATTTTGTGGCGCAGCGGGTGCGCGCCTGGGATGCGGCCGAGATGAGCGGTGTGCTGGAGCGCAACATCGGGCGCGACCTGCAGTTCATCCGCATCAACGGCACCTTGGTGGGCGCGCTGGTCGGGCTGGCGCTGCACGCGCTGACTGTGGCGGTGTTGAAACTTCCCGCCATACAGACCTGGATGCAACCCTGACGGACGCGCGCGCTCAGCTCAGGCCAAGGTCTTGGGCTTGAAGTCGCAATACGCCGTCACCGCGCACCGGAAACACTGCGGCTTGCGCGCCAGGCACACATAGCGGCCCAGCAAGATCAGCCAGTGGTGCGAATCCACGGCGTAGACCGCGGGCACGCGTTTCAAAAGCTGTTGCTCCACCACCAGCGGATTCTTGCCCGGCGCCAAGCCGGTGCGGTTGCTGACGCGGAAGATGTGGGTGTCGACCGCCATGGTCGGCTGGCCAAACGCCACATTCAGCACCACGTTGGCCGTCTTGCGGCCCACACCCGGCAGCGCTTCCAAGGCCTCGCGGGTGTTGGGCACCTCCCCGCCGTGTTGCTCCACCAGCATGCGACAAGTCTCCAGTAGGTGCCGCGCCTTGCTGCGGAAAAGGCCGATCGTTTTGATGTGGTCTTCCAGCTGATTCAGCCCAAGATCCAGGATTTTTTGCGGCGTATTCGCCACCAAAAACAGCCGCCGTGTGGCCTTGTTGACGCTGACATCGGTCGCCTGCGCCGAGAGCAGCACGGCGGCCAGCAACTCGAACACGCTGGTGTATTCCAGCTCGGTTTGGGGTTGCGGGTTGGCCGCCTGGAGGGTGGCAAAAAAGGCGTGGATGGCGGCGGGCTTCATGGCCTGGGAGTCTATCGCTGGGCTGTGGTCTCGCTGGCTGACCACGGCAGTGCCCTCGCTACGGGGATGCGGTGTCCAGCCAAGTCAGCAAATCGCGCAAGCGCTTTTCGGTGCCGGTGTCAAAGCCCTGGATGCCGATGTTCTTGAGCACGGCGCGACCGTCTTCGGTTTCGCTCAGCCCCACCACCGCGCGTTGCATGTTCTGCACCTGCGCAGCGCTCAGGTCTTTGTTCACCACAATGGGAAAGTAGGGCTGGGCCACACTTTTGTGCAACACCCGGTGGCCCGTTTTCTCCAGCGACTTGGCCACACCCGAGTACGAGGCCACACCGCCCACATCGCCAAACTTGTTGGTGAGATAAAAAGGAATCGAGCCCTGCTCGCGCACCCGCTCCACTTTTTCCGTCGCCAGGTCGATTCCCTGGTCACGCAGCTCGGCGGTGCAGAACTTGGTCATGTAAGCGGCCGGGCTGGGTACCACGATGCGCTTGCCTTTGATGTCGGCCAGCGTCTTGTAGGCCGATTCCTGAGGCACGATGATCAGACAGTGCCCCTCGGGCTTGGCAGAGGCCACGAACTGGTAGCCGTGGTCGCGCAGAGCGCGCGCCGGGTAGTCGCTCGGGCGGGCCATCGCGAGATCAAAGCGCTTGTTCTTCAGGCCGTCTTCGAGAGCTGCGAACTCGCGGATGAACACCACGTTCACTTTCTGGCCGATGCTTTTGCCGATCGCGTCGGCCAGGCCCTGGTATTTCGCAATGACCCGGGCGTGATCGGTACCGCCCGAAGAGCCTTCGCTGATCGCCATGACCAGATCGCGAGCCAGCGCTGAGCCCATGCTCAAGCCCAGGGCGATCAAGGCGGCGGCATGCTTCCAGCATTTCATATGGGATTCCCCTATCAAAGTAAGGGTATGTTGAGCCAATATCGGTATCGGTTGGGCGTCCTGTCGACCGATCCGCCGCTGGGGCAGACGGGTGGTCGGGGCGCCAGCGCCCCCAGAGGCATGGTGCGATTCCATGGCTGGTTACCATGCAAGTTTGCCCAGCCAAATCTGCCTGCCACCATGCCGTTCACCACCCCTTTCGCCGACCGCCTCAACAACGTTGAAACTTCAGCCATTCGCGAGCTGTTCAAGCTGCTGGGCAAGCCCGGCATCATCAGTTTCGCGGGTGGATTTCCCGACAGTGCGCTGTTCGATGTCGAGGGCATCCGCGAGGCGGCCAATGCCGCGCTGAGCAACGAGCCCGGTGCGGCGCTCCAATATGGCGCCACCGAGGGCTATCAACCTTTGCGCGAGCAGATCGCGGCCTTCCTGGCGGCCAAAGGCACGAGCGATGTCGCGCCCGATCAGCTCATCGTCACCACCGGCAGCCAGCAAGCGCTGGACCTGCTGGGCAAAACGCTCATCTCGCCTGGTGACAAGGTGATCGTCGAAGGCCCCACCTTTCTGGCCACGATCCAGTGCTTCCGGCTCTATGGCGCTGAGCTGATCAGCGCGCCCATCGACGGCGAGGGCGTGCAGACCGACGCGCTGGAACAGCTGATTGCCGAGCACAAGCCCAAATTCGTCTACCTCATCCCCACCTTCGGCAACCCCAGCGGCGCGATGCTCAGCGAAGAGCGGCGTCGGCGCGTGCTGGAAATGGCGGTGAAGCACAACACACTGATCGTGGAAGACGACCCGTATGGCGACCTGTATTTCGGCGCACCGCCGCCGCCCAGCCTGCTGGCGTTGAGTGCCGAAGTGCCGGGCAGCCGCGACCTGCTGGTGTACTGCGGATCGCTGTCCAAAGTGCTTTCGCCTGGCCTGCGGGTGGGCTGGATGGTCGGCCCAACCGAGCTGCTGGCCAAGGCCACCATGTGCAAGCAGTTCAGCGACGCGCACACCAGCACCTTCGCGCAAGCCACCGCCGCGCACTACCTGAAGGCGGGTCGCATGCCCGCCACACTGGCCAAGGTTCGCGCGGTCTATGCCGAGCGCGCCACTTGCATGGGCAACGCGCTGCGACGCGAGCTGGGTGATGCGATTGCGTTCGTGCAGCCCCAAGGCGGTCTGTTTGTCTGGGCGCGTCTCACCGGCGCGGGCGGGAAGGTGGCCGACGGCGCCGAGCTGGCCCGCCGGGCGATCGAAAACAATGTGGCGTTTGTGCCCGGTGCGCCGTTCTACGCCGCCCACCCCGACCACGCCACGCTCCGGCTGTCGTTTGCCACCGTGGGGGTCGAGAAGATTGAAGAGGGTGTGGCGCGCTTGGGCGCGGCGCTCTGAAACGAGTGGCCCTGCGGGCTGTGGCTGTCAGTTACGCGCTGTGTTCTTGCCTTTAAAAGGCGCGTAGAACGCTTGGATCGCCGCCATGTCGGCAACCACATTGCCAGTCGGCACAAACATGGGTCCGAGGCCGCTGTGCTTGTTGGCGTAATCCATATACGCCATCACGATCGGCACCTGTGCCGCTTGGGCAATGTAATAAAAGCCGGTTTTCCATTGGTGCGTTTCGCTGCGCGTGCCCTGTGGCGGCACGATCAGTTGCAGCGAAAAATCGGCGGCGCGGATCGCCTTCGCCGAGGCCGCCACCAAGTCGTTCCTTTTGGATCGGTCCACCGGGATGCCGCCCAGCCAGCGCATGAGGCCGCCAAACGGCGCGCGAAAGATACTGGCCTTGCCCATCCAGTAGGGCGTGAGGCGCAGCACGAAGCACACCATGAGGGTGTAGGGCAGGTCCCAGTTGCTGGTGTGGGGCGCAGCGATCATCACGCTTTTGGTGGTGTTGGGCGGCAGCGCACCCTCGACGCGCCAACCGGTGAGCTTGAGAAACGCGATGGAAAAACCACGCAGGGCCGTGTTGACCACGGGTGTGGTGAAGATGGTGCGGTGCATGGGCCGGGAGTATCGTGCAACCTGATGTGACCTTGCTGACAATGGGGCTCAGCGGCGACCAGCAAGCGACTGCCGCGCCCGATCATGCCGTTACCATGCCCGCCCAACCCAGAGAAAAACACGCGATGGCAGAAACCCGAATCGAGGTTCAAGATGTGGCGGTGCACATCGAAGGCAGTGGCCCCACGGTGGTGATGCTGCACGGCTGGCCCGACTCACCGGCGCTGTGGGACCGAACCGTCGCGGACCTGTGTAACCGCTACCGCTGCGTGCGATTTGCGATGCCGGGTTTTGACCTGAGTGGGCCGCCGCGCCCGCTGTCGGTGGACCAGATGACGGCGCTGATTGCGGCGGTGGTGGACGCGGTCAGTCCCCGCGAGCCGGTCACGCTGCTGTTGCACGACTGGGGCTGCTTTTTTGGCTACGAATACGCGGCGCGCCACCCCAGCCGCGTGGCTCGTGTGATGGGCGTGGACATCGGTGACACCAATTCGGGTGCCTATTTGAAAGCGCTCAAAACCAGAGAGAAACTGCTGATCGCCGCCTACCAGATCTGGCTGGCGTTGGCTTGGAAATTGGGCCGGGTATGGCCGGCACTCGGCGATCGCATGACCTGTTACATGGCGCGCTTGAATCGTTGCCCCACGCCGCCTGAGCGCATGGGCTGGCAGATGAACTTTCCTTACGCGATGCAGTGGTTCGGCTCGTTCGGCGGCCTACGCGGTGTGGCGCGGGTTGACAAGTTGCTCGGCCCGAAAATCCCCACGCTGTTTCTGTTTGGCGCTCGCAAACCGTTCATGTTTCATTCGGCGCGCTGGATCGCCGCGCTGGCCACCACGCCTGGCTGTGCAGTACACGGTTTTCAGGCTGGCCACTGGATGATAGTGCAAAAGCCGGCGGAGTTCTCCCGCGTGGTGGGTGACTGGCTGGACCAGGTCCCTACTGCCTGACGCTCAAAGGACATCCGCATGAAGCCCGAAAATCTGGAACGGTTGCTCACGGTGGAAATGCCGTTTGGCAAATACCAAGGCCGTGTGATCGCCGACCTGCCGGGCGACTATTTGAACTGGTTCGCCCGAGAAGGATTTCCCAAGAGCGAGATCGGCCGCCTGCTCGCGCTGATGCACGAGATTGACCACAACGGGCTGAGCGATCTGCTCACGCCGCTGCGCGGACCGCGCCCACCGAAGCGCTGATGCGTCAGCGCTGCAAGGCTTCGAACACGCGCGCCGCCGCAAAGGCGTCGTTGGCGGCATAAACCAGTTGGGCGTCTGTGAGCCGCGGGTTGGCCCAGTTGGAGGTGGCGGCCTTCTTGGATTTGATGAAGCGCTGCGCAAACAACACCGCCACTGCGCCTTTCACGCCCATGTCTTTGCGGTAACCGCGCTCGCGGAACACAGCATTGAGTTCCAGCACCCCCGCTGGCTCGACCAGCAGCTTGGACTGGATGCGCTTGGTGTCGTCGCCCAGCCCGAAGCCCGCCTTGGTGTGCGTGGCCTGCGCGAGCAACCCAGCCACAGTCTCACGGCAGGCTGGGTCTTGCAGCTGGAACACCCAGGCGTGATTCAGCGTGGCGAGCTGCACGGTGTGCGGCCCGTCCGACACCTGGTTTTTCACAAAAGTCGGTTTGCTTTCGGTGTCGAAACCCCACACCGGCTGATCGGCCAGCGCCGCTGCTGCTTCGCGCGCCTGCAAGGCCGAGACCACCAACGTGATGCGGTCCAGCCCCAGTCGGCCGAACTCGGGCAGCAGGGCAATCTCTTCTTTGCTCGGGGTGGGCAGGGTGGCGTGCATGCGGTCGGTGGTGACGGTGGCTGGAGGAATAATCGGTTCATTGTGCCCCGCGTCCTGTTTGCTCCGATACCCCGCCGCCATGACCTACACCCTGAAGCTCTTTGTTCCCGATGGCAGCGCCCCAGCCCAACGTGTGGCGGCCGAACGCTTGTTTCGCGAAACGCTGGAGGCCAGCCTGGGCGACGCCGCGCTGGTGGCGCCGGTTTACACCGCCTACCTCGCCATCGTGGGCCAGCACGGTGAGACGCCCGACCCCGAGGCGCTCACGGTGGAGGAGCGCACCGTGCTCGAACATTGGCAGCAGGCCGAGGGCGCGGCCTTGGCGGCGGTGTTTGGCCCGTACCGCAACCTGGATGAGGGTGGCTACGAGTTGGCGCTGCACCGATAATTCGGCATTGAAAACCGTCCGACCAGGGCGACCACCCTTTGAAGGACTGTCATGCGAAAAAATTACCCCCTGCGCTCCGAAGGCAAACACCCCGACCGCGTGCTGGAAGCCGTCAAGCACGACATCCGCAAATACATCCAGCGCGAACGCCGCCGCGAGCTGCCCGAAGGCGCCCATTTCTGGGACTTCGACTGCCGCTTTGGCGCCACCCAAGCCGAGGCTCAGACGCTGCACCCCGCCGCGCTGATCGCCGAGCTCGACACGCTGGCCAAGACCGGCGCCGAACAGTGCTACGTGGAGCTCCTCGCCAAGCCGGGGGTGCGCCGGCATCACGTGGCAGGCGAACCTGCCGCCGACGCCGACGGCGCTGCTGCCGCACAATCGTCGGATGGCTCCATCTCCGACCCGACCCAACCCGCCGACCGCCCTGCGTGAGGTAGTCAACGAAACGCCCCTGGAGGGCGAATTCCAGCGTTTTGAAGGTTCGCCCTTCGAACTTTTTTTGCCCTACCCACCGGCGGGCGACCAGCCGAAAGCGATTGACAAGCTGGTCGAAGGCATTAACGACGGCGAGGTGTTCCAGACCCTGCTGGGCGTGACCGGCTCGGGCAAGACCTTCACCATGGCCAACGTGATCGCCCGCATGGGGCGCCCGGCCATCGTGTTCGCGCCCAACAAGACGCTGGCCGCGCAGCTGTATTCGGAGTTTCGCGAGTTCTTTCCCAAGAACGCGGTCGAGTACTTCGTCAGCTACTACGACTACTACCAGCCCGAGGCCTACGTGCCGCAGCGCGACCTGTTCATCGAGAAAGACAGCGCGATCAACGAGCACATCGAGCAGATGCGCCTGAGCTGCACCAAAAGCATCCTGGAACGGCGCGACGTGATCATCGTCGCCACCGTCTCGGCCATCTACGGCATCGGCAAGCCCGAGAGCTACCACCAGATGGTGATGCTGCTGCGGGTGGGCGACAAGATGGGCCAGCGCGATCTGATCGCGCAGCTGGTGCGCATGCAGTACGCGCGCAACGAGGCCGATTTTTCCCGCGGCAAGTTCCGCGTGCGCGGCGACACCATCGACGTGTTCCCGGCCGAGCACTCCGAGATGGCGATCCGCATCGAGCTGTTCGACGACGAAATCGAGGCCCTGCAGCTGTTCGACCCGCTGACCGGTAAGGTGCGCCAGAAAATCCCGCGTTTCACCGTGTACCCCAGCAGCCATTACGTGACGCCGCGCGAGCAGGTGCTGAGCGCGGTGGAGGCCATCAAGCTGGAGCTGGCCGACCGGCTCAAGGAGCTGACCGGCATGGGCAAGCTGGTCGAAGCGCAGCGGCTGGAGCAGCGCACCCGGTTTGACTTGGAAATGCTGAGCGAGGTCGGCCACTGCAAGGGCATCGAGAACTACTCGCGCCACCTCTCGGGCAGCGCGCCGGGCGATCCGCCGTCCACGCTGACCGACTACCTGCCCAAAGACGCGCTGATGTTTCTGGACGAGAGCCATGTGCTCATGGGCCAGTTTGGCGGCATGTACAACGGCGACCGCTCGCGCAAGACCACGCTGGTCGAATACGGCTTTCGCCTGCCCAGCGCGTTGGACAACCGGCCGCTGAAGCTCGACGAATTCGAGCAGCGCATGCGCCAGGTGGTGTTTGTCTCGGCCACGCCAGCCGACTACGAAAAAACGCATGCCGGGCAGGTGGTTGAGCAATTGGTGCGACCTACTGGGCTGGTGGACCCGCAGGTGGAGGTGCGCCCCGCCACACACCAGGTGGACGATGTGCTGCAGGAAATCCGCATCCGCGCGGACAAACGCGAGCGCGTCCTCATCACCACGCTGACCAAGCGCATGGCTGAGCAGCTCACCGACTACCTGACGGAAAACGGTGTCAAGGTGCGCTACCTGCACAGCGACATCGACACGGTGGAGCGGGTCGAGATCATTCGCGATTTGCGCTTGGGCGCGTTCGACGTGTTGGTGGGCATCAACCTGCTGCGCGAAGGCCTGGACATCCCGGAGGTGTCGCTGGTGGCGATTCTGGATGCCGACAAGGAAGGCTTTCTGCGCTCCGAGCGCAGCCTGATCCAGACCATGGGCCGCGCCGCGCGCAACCTGGAAGGGCGCGCCATTTTGTATGCGGACCGCATCACCGACTCGATGTCGCGCGCCATCGGCGAGACCGAGCGGCGCCGGGAGAAACAGGTGGCGCACAACCTCGCCATGGGCATCACGCCCAAGGCGCTGAACAAGCGTGTCAAAGATCTGATCGATGGCGTTTACAGCGAAAAGGCCGGTCGGGAAGCCGACCGCCTCGCAGCGGAGAGCGCGCAGCGCGCCAGCGTAGAAGACATGAGCGAGAAGGATGTGTCGCGCGAAATCAAGCGGCTCGAAAAGTTGATGCTGGAGCACGCGCGCAACCTCGAATTCGAAAAGGCCGCCAGCGTGCGCGATCAGCTCAGCCACCTCAAAGCCCAGGTGTTTGGCGCAGCGGGCCACGACCAAGTGGCCTGAAAGTCACCCCGTGAGCTTTGGCACCTGGGCGTGTTGCGCAGGTTGCCAAAGTCCACACCCACGCGGGGACAGCCACGTCTGCGCCGCAGCGAGTTGCGGATGCTCCGCCTCGCTGGTCACGAAATCACCGCCACACCAGCTGAGCCAAGCCGACCGTCCGCAGAGCCGACACCCGTCTACAACGGCTTGAAGACGGTGTGTTGATCCTGTCGCTCTTGCAGATCACATGGGTGCTGTGTCCAGGCTGGCGGTGTTGGATGCCGACCCGCAGGATCAGCGTCTTGATGCTCAATTTGCCTCCAAATACCCATAAACAATGAATGTCTTTTTGTCCTAGACAAACACCGTTTTCAGCGGTACAATGTCGACTAAATCAGTGGGGCATCGTGGTAAACTTGACGGCAACAGTCGGGAATGTCCAACCCCTTGATATTCACCCGGTTTGCGGGTGAGGGTAGGAGAAAAAAGCGCTTGGAACGAATGTTTTGAGCGTCCATCGAACGACAGACAAGCCAACCAGAAGGAGCTTGAAAATGCGCCTCACGACCAAAGGCCGCTTCGCGGTCACCGCCATGATCGACCTGGCCCTGCGCCAGAACAACGGTCCCGTTACCCTCTCGGCTATCAGCCAGCGGCAACAAATTTCGCTGTCTTACTTGGAGCAACTGTTCGGCAAATTGCGCCGACACGAGTTGGTGGAATCCACACGCGGCCCCGGTGGCGGCTATACCTTGGGCCGAAAGGCTTCAGAAATCACCGTGGCCGACATCATTGTCTCGGTTGACGAACCGATCGACGCCACCCAGTGCGGCGGCAAAGAGAACTGCATGGGCGATGGCAATCGCTGCATGACGCACGAGCTTTGGGCCGCGCTCAACACCAAGATGGTGGACTTTCTTGACTCGGTGAACCTGCAGTCGCTGGTCAATGAGCAATTGGCCAAAGGATTGGTGGTGGAAAACGCACCCATGGTCAAACGGGCCATTTCGAGCCCATCGGTGGTCAAGCCGATCCGTGTGAACGCGCCGAATTCGGTTTTTGCCCTCGGTGCTGCATTCAGCAAATGAAGCGGCGCAAGTGGCCTGTTTGGGTCAATTGCGCACCCTCAAATCCAGGTTTGAGACTCCCACTGGGGAGCTCGCCTCCTATTTTTTGAAGTCACGCCCATGAGCACGCCCCATTTCCCTATTTACATGGATTACAGCTCCACCAACCCTTGCGATCCGCGGGTGGTGGACGCCATGATTCCTTGGTTGCGAGAGCATTTCGGCAACCCCGCTTCGCGCAGTCATGCCTGGGGTTGGGAAGCAGAGAAAGCGGTGGAGACAGCGCGCGAACAGGTCGCGGCCCTGATTGGCGCGGACCCACGCGAAATCGTCTGGACCAGTGGTGCCACCGAGTCGAACAACCTTGCCATAAAGGGCGCAGCGCAGTTCTACAAGACCAAGGGCAAGCACCTGATCACGGTGAAGACCGAGCACAAAGCCGTGCTCGACACCATGCGCGATTTGGAGCGTCAGGGTTTTGAAGTGACCTACCTAGATGTGCAGGCCGATGGCTTGGTCAACCTCGATGCATTCAAAGCCGCCATCCGACCCGACACCATCTTGGCTTCGGTCATGTTCGTGAACAACGAGATTGGCGTCATTCAAGACATCACCGCTCTCGGTACGATCTGCCGCGAAAAGGGCGTCATTCTCCACGTGGATGCAGCCCAGGCCACCGGTCGGGTCGACATCGATCTCACCAGCCTGCCGGTTGATCTGATGAGCCTGACCGGGCACAAGAGCTATGGCCCCAAGGGCATTGGTGCGCTGTACGTGCGCCGCAAGCCCCGCATTCGCCTCGAAGCGCAAATGCACGGCGGTGGCCACGAGCGCGGCATGCGCTCAGGTACGTTGCCGACCCACCAGTGCGTGGGCATGGGCGAGGCTTACCGCATCGCCAAAGAAGAAATGCACGCAGAGAACACCCGCATCCGAGCGCTGCACGACCGCATGGTCGCGGGCTTGAGGGACATCGAACAGGTGTTCATCAACGGTCACGAAACCCAGCGCGTGCCTCATAACGTCAACATGAGCTTCAACTATGTTGAAGGCGAATCCCTCATCATGGGCATCAAAGGCCTGGCGGTTTCTAGCGGCTCTGCCTGCACCTCGGCCAGCCTGGAGCCCAGCTATGTGCTGCGCGCCCTGGGCCGAAGCGACGAGCTGGCCCACAGCAGCCTGCGCATGACGATTGGCCGCTGGACCACCGAAGAAGAGATCGATTACGCGATCGCCACCATCACAGAAAACGTGGCCAAGTTGCGCGAGTTGTCTCCCCTGTGGGAGATGTTCAAAGACGGTATCGATTTGTCCACCATCCAGTGGGCGGCTCATTGATCCCCCCGCGCCGCTTCGCGTCACCCCCCGGGGGGCAACACTGGCGGCCCGGCAAAGCCGGTTCCGCGGCGTTTTGAAATCAGGCACCTCATGCGCGAGGTATTTCGCAAACCAAGTTAGGAGAGTCTCATGGCTTACTCAGAAAAAGTGGTTGACCACTACGAAAACCCCCGCAACGTCGGCTCGTTCGACAAAGGCGACGAGTCGGTAGGAACCGGCATGGTGGGCGCGCCCGCTTGTGGCGACGTGATGAAGTTGCAAATCAAGGTGAACCCGATCAGCGGTGTCATCGAAGACGCGCGCTTCAAAACCTACGGTTGCGGCTCAGCCATTGCGTCGAGTTCGTTGGTCACCGAGTGGGTCAAGGGCAAAACGTTGGATCAGGCGGCAGCGCTCAAAAACAGCGAAATTGCCGAAGAGCTGGCTTTGCCGCCGGTGAAAATTCACTGCTCCATTTTGGCTGAAGACGCGATCAAAGCGGCGGTAGACGACTACCGCAAGAAGCACACGAGTCAGTGACCTCTCCCGCGCCGCCTGCTGCGTCACCCCCCAGAGGGCAGCGCGGGCAGCCCGGCAGAGCCGGTTCTGCGGCGCCCTGCGATAAGACACTGTTTTCCTGCCCACAGGAGCGCAGTTCAAACACTGATTGATATGTCCATCTCCATTTCCGAAGCCGCTGCTCGCCACGTCACCCGCTACCTCACCAAGCGCGGTAAGGGTGTGGGTGTGCGGTTGGGCGTCAAAACCACCGGCTGCTCGGGTCTGGCTTACAAGCTGGAATACGCCGACGAGATCGAGCCGGAAGACGTGGTGTTCGAAGACAACGGTGTGACGGTGTTGGTGGACCCAAAAAGCCTGGCCTACATCGACGGCACCCAACTCGATTTCGTGCGCGAAGGCCTCAATGAAGGGTTTCGCTTCGTCAACCCGAACGAGCGCGACCGCTGCGGCTGTGGCGAGAGTTTCAGGATCTGACGCTCGCATCCCATCCGGTACACCGCCAGCGCGGCGTCGCCCTGGCGGTTTTTCATTTTTGACCCGCCAGCGAACATCGCGTAAGCAACACAACCGTTCGCCCCAGCCATGACCCTCAGCCTGCAATCCAGCGATTTCGATATCTTCGGCCTCGCACCGCTGTTCGCCATCGACCGCGCCGCGCTCGACGCGCGCTGGAAAGACTTGCAGCGCGAAGCCCATCCCGACCGCTTCGCCACCGCGCCCGCCGCTGCGCAGCGCAAGGCCATGCAATGGTCGGTACGCATCAACGAGGCCTATCAGCGCCTCAAAGATCCGCTCAAGCGCGCCGCCTACCTGTGCGAACTCAACGGTGCGCCGATCCGCGCTGAGGACAACACCGCCATGCCCCCCGCGTTTCTTATGCAGCAAATGCAGTGGCGCGAAGACCTGGACGACGCCGAAACGGCGGCCGATCTGGAGCGCATGGCGGCTGAGGTGGTTGCCGCCCGGCGCGCGATGCTGGAGGCGCTGCAGCAGACCGCCGACGTGCAGCGCGATTTCGCCGCGCTGGCACAGCAAGTCAGATCCCTCATGTTCGTTGAGCGCTTTGCCAGCGACGTCGATGCCCGGCTGGATCAACTGGGACAATAAGGCCCTTAGAAAGCACAACGATTCATGTCACTTCTGCAGATTTCCGAACCCGGCCAGTCGCTGGATCCGCACCAGCGCCGCGTGGCGGTGGGCATCGACTTGGGGACCACCCACTCGCTGGTGGCTGCTGTGCGCCACGGTATCGCCGAATGCCTGCCGGCCGCTGACGGACGCGTGTTGCTGCCCAGCGTGGTGCGTTACCTCGACCCGGCCGCCGGTGGTGCGGGACGCGAGATCGGCTACGAAGCACTGGCCGCTCAGGTGCAAGACCCCGCCAACACGGTGAGCTCGGTCAAGCGCCTGATGGGGCGCAGCAAAGCGCAGGTGGTGGGTGCAGACAAATTGCCTTACACGATTGCCGAAGACAACGGCATGGCCGTGATCGAGACGGTGGCCGGGCGCAAGACACCGATGGAAGTGAGCGCCGAAATCCTGGCCACGCTGCGTTTTCGGGCCGAAGACAGTTTTGACGACGAGGTCTACGGCGCGGTCATCACCGTGCCCGCCTATTTCGATGACGCTCAACGCCAGGCCACCAAAGACGCCGCGCAACTCGCCGGCATCAACGTGCTGCGCCTCATCAATGAGCCCACGGCTGCTGCGATCGCCTATGGGCTGGACAACGCGGCCGAGGGCGTCTACGCGATCTACGACCTGGGCGGTGGCACGTTCGATATCTCCGTCCTGCGCCTGACCCAAGGCGTCTTCGAGGTCATGGCCACCGGCGGTGATTCGGCACTGGGCGGCGACGACTACGACCAGGCACTGCTCGCCTGGGTCTTGCAGCAGCAGGATGTGAGCGCTGCGCTCTCAGCCAGCGAGCGCGCCGCTCTCAGCGCCGAAGCACGCCGCTGCAAGGAAGCGCTGTCGGACGAACCTGCCGAGGTGGTGTTTTCTGCGAGCGTCGCAGGCCAGGCCTTCAGCCAGTTGGTACGCCCCATCGATTTTGAGGTCTGCACCGCAGCGCTTACCACCCGCACCATGGTTGCGGTGCGCAAGGTGCTGCGTGACGCCGGCATCACCGCAGGCGAAGCCCAAGGCGTGGTCATGGTCGGTGGCTCAACCCGCATGCCTTTGATCCGACGCGCGGTCGGTGACTTTTTCGGCCAAACCCCGTTGACCAACCTCAACCCCGACGAAGTCGTGGCGCTGGGCGCTGCCATTCAGGCCAACGCGCTCGCGGGCAACAGCCGCGATGGCGATTTGCTTTTGCTTGATGTAATCCCGCTTTCGCTCGGTGTCGAGACCATGGGCGGTCTGGTCGAGCGCATCGTGCCGCGCAACAGCGCCATTCCCACCGCGCTCGCGCAAGACTTCACCACCTACCAAGACGGCCAGACCGCGCTGGCGCTGCATGTGGTGCAGGGCGAACGCGATCTGGTGGCCGACTGCCGCAGCTTGGCGCGCTTCGAGCTGCGCGGCATCCCGCCCATGGTGGCTGGCGCTGCACGCATCCGCGTCACCTTCACGGTCGATGCTGATGGTTTGCTCACGGTGAACGCGAAAGAGCAGGGCAGCGGTGTCGAGGCGCGGGTGGACGTGAAGCCCGCCTACGGTCTGTCCGATGAGCAGATCGCCACCATGTTGAAAGACAGCTTTGCCACCGCGCAGCAAGACATGGCGGCGCGAGCGCTGGTGGAGGCCCGGGTTGATGCCGACCGCATGATTTCCGCCACCCGCAGCGCGCTGCAAGCCGACAGCGCTTTGTTGTCGGCCCCTGAACTTGACGCCATCGAATCCCTCATCGCCTCGCTGACCGATATGGCCAAGCAGAGCGAAAGCGCTGCCGATATCGAATCCGCCACCGACGCACTGGCCAAAGGCACCGAGGCCTTCGCCGCGCTGCGCATGAACCAGGGCATCCGCAAAGCTCTGTCGGGCAAAAAGCTGGAAGAAGTCTGAACATGCCCACCATCAAAATTCTGCCCCATCCCGAATACTGTCCGCAGGGCACTGAGGTCATCGCGCCAGCCGGCACCTCGATTTGTGAGGCCTTGCTCGACAACAACATCGCCATCGAGCACGCGTGTGACATGGTCTGCGCCTGCACCACCTGTCACGTGATCGTGCGCGAAGGCATGAAGAGCCTGAACGAAATTGAAGACGGCGAAGAGGACATGCTGGACCGCGCCTGGGGTCTTGAGCCCAATTCCCGCCTGTCTTGCCAGACCATCTTGGCGCAGCAGGATGTGACCATCGAGATCCCAAAGTACTCGGTTAACCACGCCAAAGAGATGCACTGATGCGCCAGATCGTCCTCGACACGGAAACCACCGGTCTCTCCGCTGAGAACGGCGACCGCATCATCGAAATCGGTTGTGTTGAGCTGCTGCACCGCAAGCTCACCGGCAACAACCTGCATTTCTATGTGAACCCCGAGCGCGACAGCCACGAAGACGCGCTCAAGGTTCACGGCATCAGCAACGAATTTCTGCGTGACAAGCCCAAGTTTGGCCTGATCGCCGAGGAGCTGCTGGGTTATTTGCAAGGCGCCGAGCTCATCATCCACAACGCGCCGTTTGACATCGGCTTCTTGAACAAAGAGCTGCAGCGGCTGGGTCGCCCGCCGATGCGCAGCGCGATCGAGTCGGTGATCGACACCCTGGTCATGGCCAAGGACATGTTTCCCGGCAAGCGCAATGGCCTGGACGCGCTGTGTGACCGCTTGGGCGTGGACAACTCCAGCCGCACCCTGCATGGCGCCTTGCTTGATGCCGAGTTGCTGGCCGATGTCTACATCAACATGACGCGAGGCCAAGACGCGCTGGTCATGGAGCAAGGCGAGACGGCCAGCGAAGGAGGCGAATGGGTGCAGATCGACCTGAGCCGCATTGAGCTGCCGGTGTTGCGCGCCAGCGAACAGGAAAACGCCGCTCACGACACCTTGCTGGGCGACATCGACAAGTCCAGCAAAGGCCGTACCGTCTGGCGCCAGCACGAGCCCGCCTGAAAATGCCGGCTTGCGAGCCGAGGCAAGCAAAAAGCGGTCTATAATCCAAGGCTTCCGATTCATCGGACACAGATTTTCGGGCGGTTAGCTCAGGGGTAGAGCACTACATTCACACTGTAGGGGTCGCAGGTTCGAAGCCTGCACCGCCCACCAAGAAAAGCAAGCAATATCAAGCTTGTGTCAAAAATGCCCGCTAAAAAGCGGGCATTTTTGTTTTCGAATGCGAAACAGAGTGCGAAAGGTCGGTTTGACCGGTGTGCCTTTTTGTCAAAACACAAACCTTCCAAGCACCACTTTCCCCTCGGTTTCGTCTTTGCTTCCGTTTTGATGCGAGCCAAGTCACATCAAGCCGCGCTTCGCCCAACTGTGCGCCTTGTTTCAAGGTCGCGCCCGCATCGCCACACCTCTTCTCCGAAGTCGGTTGCGCGTTATCGAGGCTGACCACGCGTTTCCCAGACCTTGCCAGCATCGGCTCAATGGTTTTCAGAATCGCTTGGCGGTGATGGCAGCGCACAAGCTGGGCGCATTGAGGTCGCCAGTGTCCACCATCTTCGTGAGCATGAATCGCTACCCGGTCATGCAATCTGCTTTGTGCGCGGGTTCTGCTGACAGGCTCGTTGCCTCACTGGCTGTTCAACGCAACATGAGAAAACGCCGTCTCTGACCAGGAGATTAGAGCTTGTCGATACCGTCCTTGACGTTTTCTTTGGCGTCGCCGTAGTTCTTTTGAACCTTGCCCTTGACTTGGTCGGCCTCGCCTTCGCGCTCAAGGCTTTTGTTGCCAGTCAGGTTGCCTGCAGCTTCCTTGACTTTGCCCTTGCCTTGTTCAGCAGCGCCTTTAACTTGATCTTTGTTCATGTCGGTCCTTTTGCGGTTGGTGGATAAATGGTCGGGCGGTTTTCGACACCCAATGAAAAGTTTGCATGAGCGCTTGAATTGGGCCTGTCGGCCGGCGCTGCACCCTGTTGTAGGACAAAAACTTCAGACGCATGGCCAGCCGCGCGGCTGACCTCAGCCCAGTTCTGCCGAATATGGTCAGACCTGTCCTCTTGAATGGGAAGCTCGCTGCGGACCAGATGCACAGCGACAATGGCGTTGAGATCGCGACTGCAAACCGGGCATTGCACGCGGTCGATCTCAGGCGCGTTTTGAGCGCATGCAGATGACTCGATTCGCCGACCTGCCAACCGGACGCGCGTCGTGGTTGCAAGAAAGTTGACACTTGAGCGCTGCTCAAATTCTGAACTCGCGGCGCGTTCAAGCCCCAAACGCCTCGCGGCAGCTGGCTTACAGCTGGCTGTGTAGCAGCGTTGCCAGTCGTTCCATCAGGCGCTCGCTCCATGGTCGGGCCTGCCATTCAGCCAGCGTGATGCGCCTAGCCAATGCCCAGTCTTGGTCAAAAACACGCTGCTGAGCGGCACCGAACCCGCGATTCAACACGTTCAGGTTCGCCTCGTCGTTGAGGCGGAACGACCGGTTGTCGAAATTCGTCGAGCCGACCGACGAAAACACACCATCAACGACAAGCCCCTTGACGTGGAACATCGTCGGTTGGAATTCGGCGATCTCGATGCCTGCTTGCAGCATCGGGCCCCAGCTGCCGCGCGAGGCCTTGCGCACGATTTCCGAATCGATGTGCCCGCTGGGCACGATCACGCGCACCTTGACACCACGGCGCGCGGCCTCGACCAGAATTCCGATCGTCATCTCATCGGGCACGAAGTACGAATTTGCCAGGTCGATGCTGCTCCGCGCTGCGGTGATGGCAAGCAGGTACATCAGCTGCATGCTCTCGCTGCCGCCGCTGGGCGAGCTGCTGAACATCTGCGCCGCCAAGTCGCCAGCAGGCTTGAGCGTGGGGAAATAGGCGTCGCCATGAAGCAAGGCGCCGGTGGCGCGCATCCAGTTATCAAGAAAGACCGACTGCATCTGCGCCACCACCGGACCTTCCACGCGAAAGTGGGTGTCGCGCCATTCTTCCGGGTTGCGGGCCTGCCCGCGCCATTGGTCGGCGATGCCGACGCCCCCGGTGTAGCCAACGCGGCCGTCGACGATCAGCAGCTTGCGATGGGTGCGGTTGTTGAGCTTGTCCCAGTTGGTCCAGTGTGGCTCGTGGAAACGTTCAACCTCGATGCCCGCCTGCTTCATCTCGTCGATCAGGGCCTGCTCCATTTTCAGGCTGCCGAACCAGTCGAGCAACATGTGCACGCGCACCCCAGCGCGGGCACGCTCGCTGAGCGCGTCGACAAACTCACGGCCGATGCTGCCTGACCAGTAGATGTAGGTCTCGAACGTGATTGTTGACTGGGCCGAACGGATCGCGCCCAGCATGGAAGGGAAGATCTGGTCGCCGTTGAGCAGCGTCTCGACCTTGTTGCCCTCGACGATCTGAGGCCCGAGCAAGGAGCTGAGCGAGCGTCTGAACTCGGCGTCGTCGCTTTCGTAGAGGCGCGGCAGTTGCTGCTCGATCTTCTTCTCGGCGCCGGTCCAGTTCTGCACCAACAACACAACAGCCATCGTGGCCAGCACAGTGAGCACCACCAGCCCAACCTTGGACGTCATGGCGTTCCACAACCACAGTTTTCTTTTTGTCGGCACGCTGACCCCATTCTGTTTTATTTCGCACGCATCTTCCATGCAGGACATGGTCGTGAGCTTAGCGGTACAAAGGCGCACGCTATCGAGCGCCAGGAAAATGTCGTGCTTGTCCGCTGCTGAATCCATCACCACGGGTGGCAGTCAGCCGCTCACGACACCCGCAGCTTTTCTGCAACGAAGAGCGGCGGGTTCCACCTCAGTTTTGAATTCTGTCACTGACACCGAGGGTGTTGCACTTCAGACATGAATCCGCCCAGCGGATTTTCCAAGCGAAAGCGTGGCATTTGGACTTTGGGCGAAAATAGCACGCGGCGCTGTCCTACGCTTGCAAATGAAATAGGCTGACGGTATCGGTCGCACTGTCGACGCAATATCGCGGAGGCGGGTGTATTTTGTCCCCTGCCGCCACAGGAATGCTGCCAATGAGCCCGTCATCGAATCCGCTGTTTGCCGAACAATCGTTGACCTTGGTGGCAGCCTTGTTTGGCGATGGCCAACAAGCTGCGATGGCCGCAGAACGCTTGAGACAAACACAGGCTGACGTTGACATCGTGCAGCCCAACGACAAGCAGTGGATGCGCAAACTCGAACCCGAGGGCCGGGCCATTCGGCAAACTGCCTTTCGGTCTCATGCTGTGCTGATGGCAGCCGGTTTCGCACTGGGTGTGCTCTTGTCTTTCCTGCTCATCAACACTTGGGCCGCCGCCGCCGCATCACCTTGGATGACAGGTATTGCCGTGACGCTGATTGTGACTTTGGTCGGCGGCATTGTGGCTGGCTTGTTGACCTTGCGGCCCGATCGAAGCGCTGTTGCGATGCAGGTGAAGGCGGGTTTAAGCGAAGGCCGCTGGGCCGTGGTGGCGCACCCACGCGACGAGGCCGCCGCTGCGCAAGCCAGCGAGATGCTTCGCCATGCTGGTGGAAATGTGTTGCGGTCGCTGTAAGCACTTTTGCAATTGTTCCGAACGCAAGGCAACATTTGTTTAACGCGGAAACGGCCAATATCAAAAATTGCAGGCAACCGCGCGAGTTCAATTGCCGCTTTATTTTTCCACCGAAGAATCACCATGCGTTTTCGCCCGCTGTCTGAGCAAGTTGTTTTATTGACTGGAGCCACTTCCGGGATCGGCTTGGCATGCGCCCGAAAGTTGTCCCAGGCAGGCGCGCGGTTGATTCTGGTGGCCCGAGGCGCAGAGGACTGCGCGTCGCTTGCGGCAGAGCTTTTAAATGCCATCGCCGCGCCCGCCGATGTGGCGGAACCAGCTGAATTGAGGGCAGCGGCCCAACGGGGTTTGGATCGTTGGGGTCGGATTGACACTTGGATCAACCATGCGGGTGTTTCGATTTATGGCACGGTGGACCAGGTGCCGATTGATGAGCAAAGGCGCCTTTTTGAGACCAACTACTGGGGCGCGGTGAACGGCATCCTGGAAGCGCTTCGATTGCATCGCGCGGGAAAAGGGCCAGCCAAGATCATCACGCTCGATTCGCAGCTGTCGGATCGCGCCATGATCTTCCAAGGCCCTTATTCGGCTTCGAAGCATGCTGTGAAAGCGGTCACCGACGCCTTGCGCATGGAAGTGGCACGAGAATGTCTTGCGCTGTCGGTCACGTTGGTCAAACCGGGATCGGTGGATACACCCTACATGGAGCATGCTCGCAGCCACCTTGACAGCGAGGGAACCGTCAATCCTCCGCTCGCATACGCGCCTGAGGCGGTGGCAGACGGCATGGTGTGGGCATGCACTCACCCCATTCGAGACCTGGATGTTGGAGGGGCGGGTTGGCTGATGACAAAAGCAGGGCAGTTCTCACCCACGCTCACCGATTGGGGGATGGCTGCTCTTGGTCGGGTTCTGCGTACGTCAGACACGCCCGCGCGAGCTGGGATGCGCGACAACCTCACCACATCGGCCCGCGCAGGCGAGACCCGATCCCACCAACCCGTGGCAGGGCCTCGCGAAACCAGCCTTTTGATGCAAGCGCAAATGCATCCGGTTGCCACTTATGCCATTGTTGGCGTCGCTCTCGGGCTGGTGGCTGTCTTGACAAGCTCTAAAGAAAAAAATGCATGAAGGTCAGGGATTGTGGAAAGTCTGTTTGGCTACTGATCCGCCACAAGCCCCTCGACCCTTCGCCGTTTTTCTGACGGCTTGGCGCTTGGCTGCGGCCATTGCACACACAACACAGGTTGCCCAGCCGCTCGCTAAGGGTTGAAAAATGGGTGACCTGACGTCGCATGGACTGGCCATGTTGCTGTTCACTGCGGTGGTGTTTGGCCTTTTTGTTTACAACCGCTGGTCGATTTCCACCATCAGCTTGGGCATGCTCGTTGCCCTACCGCTGGGTTTCACGCTGTTTCCCTTGGTCGTTGACGGCAAAGCCGTGAGTGGTGCTCGTTTTTTGGCTGGGTTTGCGAGCCCCGCACTGGTGGCCATTTGCGCGCTCATGGTTGTTGGCCATGCGCTGGTTGTGACGGGGGCTTTGCAACCTGCGGCGCGGCGCTTGGCCAATTTGGTGGCCAAACACCCACGCTCGGCGTTGTTGGCTGTGCTGGTGTTGGCGGCTTCTGTCAGCGGCGTGATCAACGACACGCCGGTGGTGGTGCTGTTGATCCCGCTGTTGTTGTCGGCTGCCAGCCAGGCCAAGGTGCCAGCGGCAAAGCTGTTGCTGCCCATGAACTATGCGGTGCTGATCGGCGGCATGGCCACCACGATCGGCACATCCACCAACCTGATCGTTGTGGGAATTGCTTTGTCGTTGGGCGTCAACCGCTTCGGCATCTTTGACTGGTTCGGGCTGGTTGCCCTGGCCGCTGTGCCTGGGTTGGCATACCTGTGGCTTGTCGCGCCCCGGCTGCTCCGGCATGTGCCGGCCATGCCGCAAGACCTGAGCAACGACGTTTTCGAAGCAGAACTGCTCATCGACAAAGACAGCCCTTTGGTGGGAGAGCCACTCAGCGCCGCTTTCAAGGCGGTGGATTACCAACTGCCCCTGGTCAGTCTGCGCCGCGCTTCGCTCACGCTCGCGCCATTGCCCAGCCGGCTGCTGCGCGCAGGCGACCGTCTGATCATCCGCGACACGGCTTTGCGGTTGAAGGAACTTGAAGGTCAGCTGGGCGCCGCGCTGCACGCCGTGGCGCCGGTGGACGACGATGGAGCCGCAAACCCAGATCCTTCTCCGGATGAGCCAGCCCAGCCAGCAGCCGTTGTGGCGCAGATGATCGTCACAACCGGTTCGCCGTTGGAAGGCCGCAGCGTGCGGCAGGAGCGGCTGGCCGAGCGCTTTGGTTTCGTTGTTGTCGGTGTGCGTACAACGGCGCAGCGTGCGACCTGGCAGCGCGAAGGTCTGACCGACCGCCTGGTCCGCGTGGGGGATGTGCTGCTGGTGCAAGGCGATGCAGCCGCCATGCGCAAGGCACAGCGCGATGGACTGGGGCTTTTGCTTGACGAGCGCTTCGCCGTGGCGCGCCAAGACAAGGCCGGTATCGCCATCTTGGTGATGGCAGCGGTTGTCGTTCTCGCCGCCAGCAAGACGTTGCCCATCGAGATTGCCGCTTTGTCCGGCGCGCTGGTCTTGCTGCTGACGCGCTGTCTGTCGTGGGATGACATCACGCAGTCGCTTTCCGCCAAGGTGATCTTGCTCGTTGCCGCCAGCTTGGCGCTGGGCGACGGGCTGTCGCTCACCGGTGCCACGGATTGGCTGGCCCAGGGCCTGGCCACACAAGCGGGCGCGCTGTCCGCGGCTTGGCTGGTGGCGTTGCTGATGGGCCTGATGGGACTGGTGACCAACTTCGTCTCCAACAACGCGGCCGCGGCCATCGGCACCCCTTTGGCGGTTTCGCTCGCACAGGCCTTGGACACACCCGCAGAGCCGTTGGTGCTGGCTGTGTTGTTCGGTTGCAACCTGTGTTACCTCACCCCCATGGGCTACCAAACCAACCTGTTGGTGATGAACGCGGGTGGCTATCGCTTCTCGGACTTTTTACGGGTGGGCACGCCACTGTTTCTGATTATGTGGTCGGCTCTGTCGTTCTTGCTGGCTTGGCGCTACGGTCTTTTGTAAACGCTTGCGCGAACGGGAGCATGCTGGATTGATTTCCGCCTGAAGTTCCTCACAGCCGCAGAGTCTTCGCACCCGATTTCATCAAGACTCGACAAACGCTTTTGGGTGCGAATCAGCCTTGAGCGTGGCGACAGCAATGCCTCGGCCAGCACATTCATGAACACAGGCAGTACCTCCGCCGACCCCATCATTTTGCTGTCCAGCACGTCCAGCACGTCCAACGCGAAGGGCGCGACGAATCCATTGCACCAACCGCTGATAGCAGGCGTTACATCGCTCACACCGAGGTGCAAAAGCTTGAAATCCACATGGCGTCGGTCCAGTGCAATGGCGGTCAGCAAGCGGCTGACGACTTCGCCAGATCCATGCGGCCATTGGCAAAACCGCTCCCCGTCAACAAAAGCGCGCCGTCCACACTCCAGCGCGGGGTTGTGCGTGCGGGCAGTGCGAGACACAGCGCCAAAAGCGCGATAGTCCTTATCGGTTGCCAAACGGTTGATGTAGATGACATGCAATGGGTCGGGTTGGGTTGTGATGGCATTCATGTCTGCTGCATTGCGATCCAGCAGCCCAAAGCCGTCACCCTCGACCAGCTGCGTGATTTGACACAGTCACCAACGAGATGCTGTGGCAATTTTTGGTCTGAGCAGGTGGCTGACTTGGTTTGTTTCGATACCTCGCACGACAGGAACGACCTCCGATGAAGGCCGAAACTCCACGCAGACGCTGCCCCTCGCGCGCATTGCCTTTGTTCCTCCCGCATACCGCGTCTGAGCTGGCGCTGGTGCATTCGCTGAAGCGCCGGGAACTGGTGCTCGGTGAGGGGGACACCCTGATCCACGAAGGTCAGACCGACACCCGGCTCTTCACGCTGCTGGAGGGCTGGGCGCACCGCTTCAAAACGCTGAGCGACGGCTGGCGCCAGATCCTCAATTTCTTGCTTGCGGGTGACTTCATCGGTGAGCAGCAAAAAATGGGCGTCAGCGCGGCGCATGGCGTCGTCACATTGACAACGGCCCGCTGTTGCGTGTTTGACCGCGATGCGCTGTGGGACCTGTGTCGCAATCAACCAACAATGGGCTTCAACGTCACCTGGCTGACCGCGCACGAAGAATAGTTGGTCGAGGACAACCTGTTGTCGATTGGAAGGCGAAGCGCTGAAGAGCGCGTGGCCACTTCGTTAATCCTGCTCTACAAGCGAACCGCTGCTTTGGGCGGGCACACCGAGCAGCCCGGCGAAGGCGTGCTGTTTCCACCCACTCAGCAGCACCCGGTCGACGCTTTGGGTCTGTCGCTGGCACACACCAACAAGACGATGCGCAAGTTGCAGCGACGCAACATGTTCCGCATGGCGGGTGGACGGCTGCGGCTGATCGATGCAGCGGCTTTGGCGCAGTTGGCCGATCTTTACGGTGACGGGCGGCCACCGGTCAGGCCGTTGGTGTGAGTGCGGCGCTTCGATCGGTATTGCACCATGCAGGCTACCGTGCGCCTCACAGGTGGCTGCTCAATCCGTGGGCAGTATGCGGTCGATCGGCGCGATGATCGGTCCAGCCAGTGTGCGTGACCCATCGTCAGGGGCAGTGTCTTGCTTGCAGCCCGCCTTGGAATCGTCGGGAGCGGCGTTATCTGTCTGAACGGACCCAACACAGATCACCTGTCGCAAGTCTTCGCGCCAACGCAGGTAGCCCTCGGTGCCTGGGAGTGCACCGGCGCGAAGCAGCGCAGAGGGATGGGCCACAGCGGCCACTGCTGCACCGCGCCACCGTCCCCGCTCGGAATGCCCTGTGGGTGAGAGCGAGAGCCGATCCATGGTGTGAGGCGGTGGTGTTGGCGGCTTAAATTCGGCCAGCTGTTGGATCGCGCGCAGGGCGGTGCGCCCCAGCGCGACGATGGTGGAAGGTCCAACCGCCTGAAGCTCGGCCTCCAGCCACTGCGCGCAGCGCTCAACATCGGCCTGGGCGGGCGTCTTGTGAATCCGGCGCTTGCCGCGCATCTCGTAGCTGAAATGCTTCACCGCATTGGTGGTGTAGACATCGGCCATGTCGATACCGATTGCCTGGAGCGCGCCGCGCAGCAGCTGACCGCTGGGCCCAACAAAAGGTCGACCTGTGAGGTCTTCTTGGTCGCCCGGTTGTTCGCCGACGACAAAAAGTTTGGCTGTGGCGGGCCCCGCGCCCATGACGGCCTGCGTGGCACGGGCTGCGCAGGCGCATTGATCGCAGCTCTGGACCGCAGTGGCGATCCCAACCAACGAAACAGCTGGGCCGATTGCTTGGCTTTCGAGCTTGAAATCTGGCAGCCGACGCTGCGTGTCTGCTGCGCTGGCGATCATTTGACTGACGCGCTGAGGCGCTTGCGCGAGCAGGGTCGGAATAAGGCGGGCTTCGGGCAGGTTCTTCCAATAGATCTCGGGCATCTCGTTTTTCATTGCCGAAATCTTGACCCGCGCGGGGTTGAAGATGCTGGCGTAGTAGGCGAGCCACAGCGCCTCGCCCGCGTCGGGCGGGGGCGCGTCGTTGCGGTTGGCGCCTAGCCCAAGCTGCAGCCGATGCCCGTCCCAGCGCACGGTGGCCGAGGGGCTCAGGATCGACCAGCGCATCTGGGTAAACCGGCGCACAAAGAACGGCGCCACTTCCACCAGCGTGTGGTGCACCGGCTCGAACCACGCCACATACTCCGCCTGCTCGGCGTCCTGATTGGCATCGCCCACCCGGTTGAAGCGAACGAACGCCTTGGTTTTGTGTATGTCGCGCCGCACCTGGCGGTGCCATTCCATCAGTCGGATGTGGTCGTCGTGCAGGCTGTCTTGCCAGCTTCTCGGTTCGCGCCAGAGCCGCTGTGCCATGCGGTGCAGCAGCACATGGCGCGCAGGTTCTCGGTGCAGCAGCGCGAGGTGCAGGGTGTCGCGAAAGCCAACGGGTAAGCGCTTCAGCACGCGAAGCGCAGTGTCCTCCGTGGGCAGCGCAGGATCGGCTGGCGAGGGTGATACGCACCATTCCACGCCGTCCCAGTTGATGCCTTGCACCAACAGCTCGGCAAGCGCCCGGTAAAACCCAGCGCGATCCAGATGCGACTGCAATTCAACGCGCATCGCAACCGCGCTCATTCCCAGGCGAGCGAAAACTGCACCGGCTGAACGCTTGCCGGGCGGCTGGGCGATGGTGGTGGTGGTGATGGCGCAGCCGGCTGCACCCCGCTGGCGGCAAACACCGTGGCACCCGAAGAGGGGCGGTGGTCTGCCAGCACCACAAACGGCATCACCTTGGACACGTTCACGCGCAGCTTGGGCAGGTCGGTCAGCCGCAGGGAGCGCACCCGGCGCGACGCGAGCAGCTTCTTGACCGACAACACGCCCAACCCCGGCACGCGCAGCAGCTGCTCGCGCGGCGCGCGGTTCAAATCGACCGGGAAAAACTCGGGGTGCGCCAGCGCCCATGCCAGTTTTGGATCGTGTTCCAGCGACAACATGCCGTTGGGCGCCACGATCTCTTGCTCTTCGAAACCATAGAAACGGATCAGCCAGTCGGCTTGGTACAAGCGGTGTTCCCGCATCAACGGCGCGGCTTGCGAGGGCAGCCGGGCGCTGGCGTGGGGAATCGGGCTGAACGCGGAGTAATACACCCGCTTCATCTGCATCGCCTGGTAGAGCCCGACACTGGTCTGCAAAATCAGCCGGTCGCTCGACGCATCCGCGCCCACGATGATCTGGGTGCTCTGGCCGGCGGGTGCGAAGCGGGGCGGAGCGGTCTGGCGGGCGTTGGCACCCGGCAGGGAGCGTTCGTTGCGAGTTTGCGCAAGCCGCTCGCGATAGTCATCGAGGTGCAACCGAATTTTCCCCATCGACCGTTTGATGCCCAGGATGTCTTTTTCGGGCGCCAGCGCGGCCAGCGACTCGCGCGATGGGAGTTCCAGGTTGATGCTCAGCCGGTCCGCATACAAACCAGCGCGCGCGATCAGCTCGTCGCTGGCGTCGGGGATGGTTTTGAGGTGGATGTAGCCTCGAAAGTCGTGGTCTTCGCGCAATTGCCGAGCGACCTCAATCACCTGCTCCATCGTGTAGTCGGCTGACTGGATGATGCCGGAGCTCAGAAACAGGCCCTCGATCACATTGCGCCGGTAGAAATCCAGCGTGAGCTGCACCACCTCGTCGACCCGAAAGCGCGCCCGCGGCACGTCGCTGCTGACGCGGTTCACGCAATACAAACAGTCATAAACGCACCAGTTGGTGAGCAATATCTTGAGCAGCGAGATGCAGCGCCCATCGGGTGCGTAGCTGTGGCAGATGCCAGAGCCCTCGGTGGAGCCCACGCCCCGCCCACCCACCGAATTGCGGCGCGCCGCTCCGCTGGAGGAGCAGGACGCGTCGTACTTGGCCGCATCGGCCAGAACGGACAATTTTTCTATGGTGTTCATCGCAGGGTGGTGGATGGGGCTTGCGCGAAGTGGCATCAACCTTTTTGGCAATCCAATTACTGTTTAAATATACAGTAATCGATCCACCCAGCGTATTTTGTTCAGCGTATTTCCCCGACCTTGTAGGGCGACCGGTGCAATGCCTGTCGCACCGCCATCCCACCATCCACTTCAACCCATGGGCTGCCATTGACCGGGCGCTTGGCGCAAGCGGTCGGCAACCACCCGGTACACCTCGCTGTTCCAGGCCAGGCCGCAGTGGCTTCCCGTGACCTCGATGTTCTCGCAATGGCGTTCGCCGCCCGCCTGGATGCAAGCCTGCCACGCCACGACCCCATCGGTGCGGCTGAAAATCGAGGTGGTGGGTACCTTGGGCGCGGCAGCCAGCCGCTGGGCCAGTGCCTTGTTGGATGGCGGCTTCTTGCCATTGAGCAAACGGTAAACCAACCGGGCGCGGGTGTGTTCGGGGGAGCCAGCAAAGGGCGTGCCGATGGTGATGACTTGTCGGGCGCGCATCGGCAGGCGCTTGGCCACCTCGCGTGCATAGATGCCGCCCAGACTCCAGCCAACCAGGCTGATCGGCGCGTCGTGCGAACGCGTCATGTCGTCAATTTCCTCAGCCAAACCGTCCAGCCAGCGGTCGACGTCGCCCTGCGGTCCTGTATTCAATCCGCGTCCCCAGTCGAGCGCGTGGTAACCCAGGTCTTTGCAAAAATGTTTCAGTGGGGCGACCGCCTGGTGATCGGTGGCCAGACCGGGAAAAATCACCACCGCATGGCCGTCGCCAATGGGAAGGGCTTGTTTGTCCATCCGCTTCATGTCGATAAATTCCAGAGCGGCGCGCCATGGCTCGGCACCCAACAACAGCAGGGAAGGAGAGGAGACAGAAACAGTCGAAGCGTGGGTGGCCGGCATGGTGATGGCATGGTGAAAAAGAAGCGCCCATGTTGCGACGGCTCCACTGCGTTGGCGGTCGGCTCAGCAGCGAATTTGGCGTGGGATGTGTCTGACCTGTCATCTGACCCACCGCACGAGAGCGCCTATCGGTGGCCTGTTGTCTGACACCCGAATGCGTCGATGTCCGTCGATTCCCACCCCTCGCAAGCCACGACCATCAGCGGGCATTTGGCGGCATGTAAACCCACAAAAACACAGGCCGCTTCTCCATTCCACGGCGGTGACACCGCCACCTTCAAAGGGCCTGTTTTGAAATTGATCCAGTGGTCGGTGGTCGCGTTTTCCCCATGGACGATCCATCGCATGTGCGAGGTGGCGCCATGATCGCTGTGGTCATTCCAGCGCACAACGAGGCAGAGTTGGCGGGTGCGTGCTTGGCTTCAGTTCTGGCGGCGACAAAGGCGCCCGAACTCCACGGCGAGCGGGTGTTGGTGGTGGTGGTGGCGGACAGCTGCACAGACGACACCGCGCGCATCGCGGAGGCGGCCGGCGCGATCGCCATTGCCGTCAGCTGTCGAAACGTGGGCCAAGCTCGGGCGGTGGGTGCTGCCCGAGCGCTCGACGCCGGAGCGCGCTGGTTGGCATTCACCGACGCCGACACCGTGGTGGCTGGCGATTGGCTGGTCGCGCAGCTGCAGTTGCAGGCCGATGCGGTGTGCGGCACCGTGGCGGTGGAGGACTGGCACGACTATGGCGAGCGCATGCGCATTCACTACGCACGCAGCTACGAAGACCGCGACGGTCATCGCCACATTCATGGCGCCAACCTGGGTGTTTGCGCTCACGCCTACCAGCGCGCGGGCGGCTTTCCGCCGCTGCAGACCAGCGAAGACGTGGCGCTGGTGAACGCGCTGATCGCCAGCGGCGCCACCGTGGCCTGGTCGGCAGCGCCTCGGGTGGTCACCAGCGCGCGCCGAAACTTCCGTGCGCCTCACGGCTTTGGTGCAACGTTGCTTCGCGTGGACGAACTGGCCGCAGCCTCGCGTGGGACAGCAGAGCCATGCTGATCGCGCTCGAACGGCATGTGGCGCACGACGCGGACGAGCGCCGCCGCCACCGCCTGGCCGGGTTTGCACCGCCCGCCGATCCCAAGCAAGCGGTTCAGATGCTCACCACCTTGATCGATGCTGGGCTTGACGCGCTCCCGCAGCCCGCCGAAGGCGCCACGCTGCAGCGGTGGCGCGTTTTGGGTGAGGTGGCGGGTTACGACCTCTCGCTGGCCAAGCTGTTCGAATCGCACGCCGATGCGCTGGCAATCTTGAAAGAGCTGGGCGATCCCGATCGAGCCCCACTGGGCAGTTCGTGGGCGGTATGGGCCTCTGAGCCACCCGATGCGCGGGTGATCGTGTCTGCCACCGATGGCAACCGCGTGACCTTGAAAGGAAAAAAAGCCTGGTGCTCAGGCGCTGCCCATCTGAGCCACGCGCTGATGACAGTTTGGGAAGCCGATGGCAGCGGGCCGTTCCTGGCCAAAGTGGGCCTCAGGCAAGCGGGCGTTTGCGTGTCGCCGCAGGGCTGGAACGCGGTCGGCATGGCGGCCACCGGCAGCGTGGATGTGCATTTTTCTGGAGCCACCGCCACGCTGTTGGGGGAGGCGGGCGCCTACTTTCGCCGCCCTGGTTTCTGGCATGGAGGTGCTGGTATCGCCGCGTGTTGGTATGGCGGAGCCGTGCGCTTGGCTCAGGCTTTGCAAGATGCTGCACGCGTGCCGGCCCGGGTGGGTGGCAACGACCTTCGCCATGCCGCGCTTGGCAAAGTGGACCTGGCGTTGCAGCAAACCGCTGCGTTGCTCAGGGACGCAGCCGCGTGGATTGACGCGCATCCAGATGGTGACGCCAGCGTGTGGGCACTGCGGGTGCGGATGTCGGCCGAGGAATGCGCGGTGCAGGTGCTGCACCAGGTCGGCCGCTCGCTGGGTGCGGCGCCGTTTTGCAAAGACGCGGGTTTCGCTCGCATGGCCGCTGACCTGCCGGTTTTCATCCGCCAGAGCGGCGGCGAGCGCGACGCGATCGCGGTGGGCGAACGCGCTGCCGCCAGCGATGGTCGGTGCTGGGCGCTGTGATGGTTGAACGGCTCATTGCAGCGGCTGGCACACCCGAGAAGGCGTGGCAGGCTTGGGCTGGGCTGCATCTTTTGCCGAGAACCCAGCTGCGCGAACTGGTGCCTCACGCGGCGCGTACCGTGGTGGTGTCCCCGCACCCAGACGACGAAATCTTGGCCACCGGCGGGCTGCTCGCCATGCTGGCGTGCGACAGCGCCGAGGTGTGTGTGGTTGCGGTCACCGAGGGTGGAGCCAGCCATGCCGGTTCTGCGCGTTGGCCTGAACCCCTTCTTGTTTCTCAACGGCGCGCGGAAAGCCTGGAAGGGCTGGCTCGGTTGGGGCTCGCACCGCACACCAGAGAAGCGCTGGAGGTACCTGATGGGCAGGTGCGGTCTCACATGCAAACCATCGTCTGTTGGCTGCGGCAATTTTTGCGCCCCGACGACGTGGTGTTGTCCACTTGGGCGCTCGATGGGCACCCCGACCACGAAGCGAGCGCGCAAGCCACGGCCATGGCGTGCTCGAGCGTTGGCGCGTGCCATCTCGAAGTGCCGGTGTGGATGTGGCACTGGGCCTCGCCCAACGACGCCCGCGTGCCTTGGGAGCGCATGGTTCGACTGCCGCTGTCAGCCGACGCCATGAACCGCAAGAAACTTGCCCTGAGCGCTCACAGCACCCAACTGGAGCCGCAGGACACCGGCCGCCCGCCGGTGCTGGAGCCCGCCACCACGGCCCGCCTGTTGCGGCCGTTCGAGTTTTTCATACTTCCCGCGTGAGGTGGTGGTGAAAAACACGCGCCATGTGTTCGACCAAATGTTCGAGGCCAGCGAAGACCCCTGGGGCTTTCGGACCCGCTGGTACGAAGCCCGCAAGCGCGCGATCACCTTGGCTTCGCTGCCAGATGCACATTACCAAAACGCGTACGAGCCGGGTTGTGCGAACGGTGAGCTGGCCGCCGCTCTCGCGCCGCGCTGCGCCAACCTTCGCGTGTCCGATGGCGCAGAGGGCGCGGTAGCGCTCGCGCGTGACCGGCTGGCTGGGTTCCCTCAGGTGGAGGTGGCCCAGGAGTGGTTGCCCGACGACTGGCCGAACCATACCTTTGATCTGATCGTACTCAGCGAGATGGGCTTCTACCTCAGCGAAACAGCGGTCGCCACGATGGCTGCCAGGGCAAAAGAATCGCTGGCGCCAGCAGGCACACTGTTGGCCTGCCACTGGCGCCACCCGGTGGAAGGTTTCGATCTGCACGGCGACTCTGTGCACGCCATCCTGGACCGCAAACTCGGGCTCGCCCGCTTGGTGCGCCACGAGGAGCGCGATTTTGTGCTGGCCGTTTGGTCGTCCGATGCGCGGTCGGTTGCTCGGCGAGAAGGGTTTGTCTGAACGCGCGGCTGGGTGGGAAATCAGTGGCGGTGGTTCGCCAGCGTTCGCAACAGCGGCCCCATCTGGCGGTGGGTGGCGAGCGTGAAGTGGGCCTGTGTGGGCGAGCGCGGGTCGCCTATGCGCACCGTCACCGAAGTGGGCGATGCCGCTGCAAACGCCGGCTCGTCGTTCACGTCGTCACCCACATACAGTGCTTGTTCAACGCCGCAGAACCGCATGGCGCGAACCAGCGCATCGCCTTTGTTGGGCGCGGCGCGAACCGTGATGTTGAAAACGGCTTTGCCGTGCGACACCGCAAGTGATGGTGGCAAGCTAGCCAGCAGCTGGGTGGCATAAGCAGCAGCGTCCACGGCATGGCTGGATCGCCGGTAGTGCACCGCCAGTGACAGCCCCTTGTCTTCCACCTCGATGCCCAAGGCATGGACCGCCTCACACCGACTGGCCAGCAACTGGCGCACGCTGTCCAGGCTGGCTGATGTCGTGTGTGTGGCGTCTGTGGCGGCCGACTCTGCGCCATGGTTCCCCGCCGCAAACGCCGGCTCGAACCCGAGGCGGGGTGTCAGGTCGGCCAGCCGCCGACCGCTGATGACAGCGAGCGGCCAGCGCTGGCTGATTTGCTGCAGATGCGCGCCCCAGCTGGGCCGGATGCGCACCTTGTCTGGATCGGCGCAAATGGGCGCCAGCGTGCCGTCGAAATCGAACGCCATCAGCGCAGGCGCGCCGAGCAGGCGGTTCAACGCCGCCATGCCCTCGGGTGAATACAGACTTGGCTTCACGCCACCTCGGGCCATGCCGCGAAGGCCTCTTCGGCCGCTGCCTTACGAAGCACCGCCGCATCGCTGAGCATGGTGCCAGCCCACTGGTAAATGTTGGCTTGGCGAACCACCTGCCGCATTCGGACCATGCGCTTGCGCTGCTCGTCTGCGCTCATCGCCAAAGCCTGCGCCAGGGTGTCGGCCAGCGCGATGCTGTCGCGCGGGTCCACCACGACCGCGCCGGGTTGTAACTCTTCGGCCGCGCCCGCAAAGGCGCTCAGCACCAGCACGCCCTGCTCGTCGTCGCGCACCGACACAAATTCCTTGCTCACCAAGTTCATACCATCGTGCAGGCTGGTCACCGCACAGACACAGGCCGCGCGGTACAGACGGCAGACAGCGTCGCGGTCGTGCTGAGACGCCAAAAACACGATGGGCCGCATACCGTCGCAGCCCAGCCGGCGGTTGATGCGATCAACTTCCGCACGCACCAAATCTTGGTATGCGGCGTAGGCGGGAACGTCTGAGCGGGTGGGCGCTGCGATCTGAACCAGGCTGACCAAGCCGTGCCATTGCGGGTGCCGGTCGAGCAGAGACTCCATGGCACGCACCTTGTCCAGCAAGCCCTTGGTGTAGTCGAAGCGGTCGACGCCGACGATCAACCGCACACGCGGCGCCAGCCCGTTGTCTCGCAACACCTGCGAGCGGCAATCGGCCACGCTGGGCAGCTGTTCCATTTCCCGTTTGGTGGGCCAGGGAACCGAGATCGGATAGGCCGCGACCACGGGTGGGGCGTCGGCTTCGGCCACCTCACTCACATCAGCCACCACCGTAAGGTTGGCGCCTGGTTTCGAGTGCGTCTGGCAAACGGCCACCGCTGCTTCAAAGTGCGCTTGGTCGCGCGCCGTCTGAAAGCCGACGATGCTGCTGCTCATCAGGCCGCGCACCAGGGCTGGCCACCAGGGGCAGGTCTCCAATTGGTCACGCGCGGGCCAGGGGATGTGCCAGAACGCCACCACAGTGGCGGTCGGCAGCCGTGCGCGGATCAGCTGAGGGAGCAGGGCGAAGTGGTAGTCCTGCACCAGCACCAGCGGGTCGGGCTGCGTCGTGGCTTGCACCACGGCCTCGGCGAACCGTTCGTTCACCCGCTGGTAGTGCCGCCAGTCGGACGCGCGAAAGGTGGGTTCCACATCGCAGCGGTGGCACATGGGCCACAGGCTGTCGTTGGCAAAACCATCCAGAAAATGGCGTTTCTCTTCGTCTTCCAGCCAGACCCTGCGCAGCGAATACACGGGGTTGTGCGGCGGCACCTGGCAAACCCCGTCTGCGTCGACGAAGGCGGCGTCTGCCGACCCACTTGCGTGCGCGATCCAGGTGCCGCCGCAGGCCCGAACAATCGGTTCGAGCGCTGTGACCAGGCCGCTCGCGGGGCTGGTGACCCGCACGCCCTGTGCCGTGTGTTCGTGGCTGTAAGGCTCGCGGCAAGACACCACCATGACCTGGCCGTCGGCGGTAGACAGCACCAGTTCCTGAAGACGCTCCGCTGTCCACTCAGAGGCTGGAAAGCCATGGTTTGAACAGGTGAGCTGCAATGGGTGCAACGACATGGGAACTCACCGGAAAATGGTTGGATGGGCGTGAGTGGGGCTGGCGTCTTACCGGTCACAAGGCGCGACGCAGTGACCGCTACGGGTCTGACCGTGGCGGACGCAACCCCCACGCGGTTTCCCGTCAAACATCCTTCAGGGTGAACGGCAAGGCGCGCAGCCGTTTGCCGGTGGCGTGGTGGATCGCATTGGCCACCGCCGCGGCGGTGCCCACGATGCCCAGCTCGCCGATGCCCTTGACCCCCAGCGGGTTCACGAAGTCGTCGCGCTCGTCAAGCATCTGTACGTTGACCTCGGCGATGTCGGCGTTGACGGGGATCAGGTACTCGGCGATGTCGGTGTTGAGGAAGCGCGCGCGTGCGTGGTCCACCAATGTGTGTTCGTGCAATGCCGATCCGATGCCCCAGATCATCCCGCCCATCAGCTGGCTGTGCGCCGTCTTGCGGTTCAGGATCGTGCCGGCCGCGAACGCGCCATGGATGCGGGGGACGCGGATTTCGTGGGTCCAGCGGTGCACGCGCACCTCGACAAACTGCGCACCGAAGGCGAACATCGCGTGTGTCTTGGTCACTGGCCCGGCCACGCCATAGCCGCCCTTGTAGGTGATGCGCAGTGCCTGCTCGGTGAGTTCCGGATGGGCATATTGGCCGTTCGCGACGGCCTCGCCACGCGGCGTTGCCTTCAACGCATCCAGCAGCGACATCGACTTGCCCCCGGGCCCTTGCAACGTGCCGTCCACCAGCTTCACCTGAGCCGGGTCCACGCCTGAGAGCGGGTTGTCTTTGAGCGTGACGACGCTGCGCACGATCTCATCGGCCAGCTTCAGGCAGGCCACATGGACCGCCGATCCGGCGCTCGCCGACGTCACCGATCCGCCAGAAATTGGGGCAATCGGCAGGTCTGAGCTGCCCATGAACACCTCGACCGCTTTCACCGGCAGCCCCAGCCGCTGCGCAGCGATCTGACCCATGATCGTGTAGGCGCCGGTGCCCACATCGTGCGCTGCCAGCTCGACCACCGCTGTCCCCGCGCCGTACATCCGCACCCGCGCCTCAGAAGGCGCCACAGCGGTCGGATAGGTTGACGTCGCGCAGCCATAGCCGACCAACCAGTCGCCGTCCGTCATCGATTTTGGCGCTCCGGTGCGCCGTTCCCAGCCGAAACTCTTTGAAGCAGCGTCGTAGCACGCCATCAGCGAACGCGAAGAAAACGGCACGCCTTTGACCGGGTGCGAGCGCGTGTCGTTCACGCGTCGCAGCTCGACCGGATCCATCTTCAGCTTGATGGCCAGCTCGTCCATCGCCGACTCCAACCCAAAGAAGCTCTGCATCTCGTTGGGCGCACGCATGAAGCCGGGCGTGTTGGTGTCGCTGCGCGCCAGCCGCTGCTCGGTGTGGATGTTCGGGCAGGCGTACATCGACCGCGTCATGTGGGTGCCGGGGTTCACCACATCGTCGAACTGCGAGGTTTGCGCGATCTCGATGTGCTCGAACGCGGTCAATCGGCCGTCACGGCTGGCAGCCAGGCGAAACTTCTGAATCGATTCAGGACGGAAAGCCGCCACTGTGTACATATGCTCGCGGCTGACCATCAGGCGCACCGGGGCGCCGACGCCGCGCGCCGCAGCGATGGTGAGCATCGCGTAGGGCGGCAACCCGGCTTTTGAGCCAAACGCACCGCCGACGAAGGGCGACAGCACCTCGACCTGTGTCTCGGCCAGCTTGAAGGCGGTTGCCACACCGGCCCGCGCGGTACGCACCGATTGCGACGGCATCCACACGGTGAGCTGCTCGCCGCGCCAGTGCGCGGTGGTCGAGAACATTTCCATCGGGTTGTGGTGCTGGAACGGCGTGGTGTAAGTCTCATCGACCACGGCAGCGGCCGATGCGATGCCCGCCTTCACATCGCCCTTGGTCACCACGTTGTCGTCTTTCTTGCCAACGGGCACGAAAGCGTTGGCGGTGTCCATCTCGATTCGACCGGCTGTTTTGCTGTATGTCGCCTTCACCCGCTGCGCACCGCGGCGCGCGGCAGCGGCGTTCTCGGCCACCACAAAAGCCACCGGCTGCCCGGCGTACTTGATCTCGGTGCCGGTCATGGGCCAGAAGCTGGCTGTGCCGGGGCCGCCAGCGTAGAAGCCTTTCGGCGTCTCGTATTTCGGCATCGTTTCGTGGGTGTACACGGTGATGACGCCCGGCTCGGCCAGTGCCTCGCGAATGTCGATCGCTGTCAACTGCCCACGCACGATCGGCGAGACCACGAGTTCGCCAAAGAACATACCGGCCGGCATGAAGTCGGCCGCGTATTTGGTTTCGCCCGTGACCTTGCGCAGTGCTTCGTAGCGCGTGACCGGTGTGTTGATGGTCTCAGTCATGGCTTCACCCTTTCGCGCGTTGGTGCGCTGTCATCAGTGCACCGGCGACCACATCGGCGCCCAGTGCGATCTTGTATGCGGAATCTTTCAGCGGCGTGGCGTTGGCGAATGCGGCACGACCGGCTTCGCGCGCCAGCGCCTCGCTGAACACCTGGCCTTTCAGCACCGCCTCAGCCGCGCTGGCCCGCCACGGTTTGGCCGCCACACCGCCCAGCGCGATGCGCGCATCACTGACCCGGTTGCCATCCAGCGCCAGCCCGACCGCTGCAGAAGCCGCAGCGAAGGCATAGCTCTCGCGGTCTCGGGCCTTCAGGTAGTGGCTGCCCTTCATCGCTGGCACAACAGGCACCTCGATCATCGCGATGATCTCGCCGCGCTTGAGGGTTGTCTCGATCTCGGGGCTGTCGCCTGGCAGCCGGTGCAGGTTGGCAAACGGGATGCGCCGCACGCCCGTGGTTGACACTACGGTGACAACCGCATCGAACGCAATCAGCGCCTGCGCCCAGTCGCCCGGGTACATGGCGACGCATTGCTTGGAGCCGCCCAGAATCGCATGCAAGTGCGTTCGCCCACCGTCGAGTGCCGCGCAGCCTGAATCGGGCTCGCGCTTGTTGCACGCGTAGCTGGTGTCGCGGTAGTAAGGGCAGCGGGTTTGCTGCAAGACGTTGCCGCCCAGCCGGGCGGTGTTGCGCAGCTGGGGCGATGCCGCCTTCCACAGCGACTCGCTGAGCGCCGGGCAGGCGCTGCGCAACGTGGCGTCGTCGCCGACATCGGCCATGCGCGCCAGCGCGCCGAAGCGGATGCTGCTCGGCCCCACCTGCATGCCCTGCATTTCCGGGATGCCGCTGATGTCGACAAGGCCCGTTGGCTTCATCACATCGAGCTTCACCAGGTCGACCATCGTCGTGCCGCCGGCCAGCACCTGCCAGCCTTCGTGGGCGCCAAGATGGCGGGCTGCGTCTTGCAGGCTGGTCGCGCGGTGGTAGTCAAAGTTGCGCATGGTGTTCAGCCCTTGGGTGCGTCGCGCACCATTTCGATGGCGGCCACGATGTTGGGATAGGCCGCGCAGCGGCACAGGTTGCCGCTCATGTATTCGCGGATTTCGGCCGCACTGCTGGCGTGGCCCTCGGCAATGCAGGCCACAGCCGAGACGATCTGCCCTGGCGTGCAGTAGCCGCACTGGAAAGCGTCCTTCTCGGCGAAGGCCTGTTGCATGGGGTGCGGCGTGCCGCCCGGGCCGCTCAGGCCCTCGATGGTGGTGATCTTGGCGCCGTCCACCGACACCGCGAGCACCAAGCATGAGTTGGTTCGCCTGCCATCGACCAGCACCGTGCAGGCGCCGCACTGGCCGTGGTTGCAACCGATCTTGGTGCCCGTCATGCCCAGCGTGTCGCGCAGCGCCTCCACCAGTGTGGTGCGTGGCTCCACGGTGAGGGTGCGTCGCTTGCGGTTGACCGTGAGACCAATGGTGGCTCTGGCGCTGGCTGGCACATTCGCCGCCGCCGTTGTGGTGGCCGTGGCGCCAGGAAGCTCGGCGGTGGCTCGGGTGGCAGCCAGCGGCGCGCAGCCAGACAGCAGGCCGATCGAGGCCCCGCTGGCGGCTGTGCCGCGAAGAAAGTTGCGGCGGGCCGCGTCAGATGGGGGGGTATCGGGCACGGGCTGGCTCCATAAGATCGCGGCGATATCGCCAGTGAGTGACCGTAAAAGGCAGCCGCTTTTCGAGGCATAAGACGAACGCCCTGTCGGCTGTAGGAATCGACCGACCCATGCAACGCGGGACAAAATCCTGCGTTGCGCGTGCACCTGGATCCCGGGCGATGGTTGACTTTGAACCGAGGTGGTTGCACAGCGATTGCACAGGTTTTGCTGGCATCAAAACGATGTCTTTCCCGCCACACAGGAACTCAGCCACGCCCGGCGCCACCTTTGGCGGGCAAGGGTTGCGAGATCAGGTGCGAGTCGGCACGGCGGCGTTGATCAGCGCCAGTGCGCTGTGGGTCCCGTGTTGAGCGGTTGTTTATGCGCGGATGGTGGTTTCACCAGTCCTGCTTGACGGCCTGCACCGCATCGCGCCCGGCCGCTGCGCGCCCGGCCAGCCACGCGGTCAGCGTGCCGGCCAGCACCACCGCCACACACAGCGCGAGCAGACGCAGCCAGGGCAGGGCGAGGTCCATGGTCCAGTGGAAGCTTTGCGGGTTGACGACATGAACCAGCACCAGGCTCACCGCCAGGCCCAGCGCCAGGCCGGCGAGGGCGCCGAGCACCGTCCAGGCCAGGCCTTCGAGCGCCACCACGCCGAGGATCTGCCGCCGCGTGAGGCCCAGGTGGGCGAGCAGCCCAAACTCGCGCTGGCGCGCCAGGACCTGCGCGCTGAAGCTCGCGGCGACACCAAACAGGCCAATGCCGATGGCCACCGCCTGCAGCCAATAGGTCACCGCAAAGCTGCGATCAAAAATGCGCAGCGAGATGGCGCGTATCTGGCTTGCCGACGCGAACTCCAGCACATCTGCCACACCCAGTTCGACCGCGCGGGCGCGCACCGCTTCGCGCACCGTGTCCTCAACGCTGCCCTCGTCGAGCGTGAGCGCCAGGTCGTTGACCCGATCATCGCCCGAGAGGCGCACGAAATCGGCCCGGTCCATCACCACGCTGCCGTGCTGGCGCGCGTAGTCGCGCCACACGCCGACGATGAAAAAGCGCGTGCCTTTGGGCGGCTGCGCAAATGCCAAGCCCAGCTCGGGCAGCCAGCCACCGGGTCTCGCGTCATACAGATCGACCATGGCTTCGCTCACATACACGGGCACCACCCGCTCGCCTGGTGCAGCAGCAGGCAGCGGCACGGCAGCGCCCACCAGCGGCAGCGCCTGGCCGGTGGTTTCACTGCCGGTCTGCAGCGGTCGCGCCAGCAGCGTCACGGCGGGCAGCGTGCTGGAGAGTTGCAGCGCCGTGGTGCGCAGCGGATCGGCTCTGGCCACGCCGGGCGTGGCCTCAATGGCGCGCACCAGATCTGGTGGCAACGTGGCGCCCTCGGCCGAGCCACCCGCCGCCGCGCGCACATACAGTTGCGCGGGCAAGATGCCATCGAGCCACTGCGTGACCGAGTCGCGAAAGCTCGCCACCATCACCGTGAGCGCGACCGACAAGGCCAGGCTGGCGACCACACCGCTGGTGGCGACAGCTGCGGTTTCGCGCAGGCGCCGCGAGCGCTCGACCGCGAGCATGGGCAGGGCTTGGGTGCTGACCAGCGGCGCGAGCCAGTTCAGCAACCAGCCCACGGCCAGCGGCAGCGCCGCAATGCCGCCCACCAGCAGCAGCCCAACCGAAAAATACGCGGCGAGCGGAAGGCCACCCACCGGCGGTGCCCAGGCCAGTGCAGCGGCCAGCGCCATCAGGCCCAGCGCCAGCGTGTGGCGCCGTGCGCCTGGCGCCACCGGCGCGCCCAGGCCCTTGAGCGCAAGCGCCGGTGCCATGCCGGCCACAGCGCGCGCCGGCCACCAGCCGCCCACCACCGCCGCCACCGTGCCCAGTACGCCGTACAACAGCGCGGCGCCCCAGCTCCATTGCAAAGGCGGCGCCTCGCCCGAGAAGTAGCCACCACCCAGGTCCCCACCGAGCAGGCCTAAAGCCAGCGCGGCCAGCGCTGTGCCCAGCGCCACACCGAGCGCGCTGCCCAGGGCGCCCAGCAACGCCGACTCGGCCAGCACCAGCTTCAGCCGTTCGTGCGCCGACAAGCCCAGCACGCCAAGCAACGCAAACTGCTGCGAACGCCGCGTCACCGACAGCGAGAGGACGGAGAACACCAGAAACGCGCCGGTGAAGAGCGCCACCAGCGCCAGCACGGTGAGGTTGACCCGGTAGGCGCGCGACAGGTTGCTGATCCGCTCGCCCGCCTGCTCGGGCCGTTGCGCGAACACGCTGGGCGGCAGCGCCAGCGCGGCGAGCAGGGCATCGGCATCGGTGCCTGGCGACAAGCGCAGGTCGATGCGGCTGAGCTGGCCCGCGCGCGCCATCAGGTCTTGCACCGCCGCAATGTCCATCACCAACAGCGGCGCGCCGGGTGCGTTCACGCTGCCTGCCACGCGCAGCGTGACGAAGCGCAGCCCGGCCTGCACCTGCAGCGTTTCCAGCTCGCCCAGCGCCAGGCGCGCCGCCGGGTTGAGGTACACCGCGTCGGGCGCGAACAGATCCAGGCGCCGCGCGCCGGCCCGGTTGGCGTCGCCGCGTGGCAGCAGCGCAGGCGAGACGCCGGCCACCGAGAGCGCGTCCACCCCCACCAGGCGCAGCTTCACTGGCTCGCCTTCCAGTAGGCGTGCGGTGGTGGGCAGATCGAGCACGGGGCTCGCGATGCTCACGCCCGGCTGCGCCGCCACGCGCTCCAGCAGGGCGTCATCCAGCAAGCCCTGGCGCGCGCGCAACTCCAGATCGGGCTGGCCGTTGACCGAGCGCACCGCGCCCGAAAACTCCGACAGCGCCGAGGCGTTGATCAGATGCACAGCCAGCGCCAGTGCCACGCCCAGCATCACCGCCACCACCGCCGAGGCGTTGCGCCAGGGGTGGTGCAGCAGTTCTTGCCACGAGAAAGTTTTGAGCAAAGCGAGCATGTGGACGCAGCTTATCGCCTGCGGACGGCGGGCCGAGGTGCCGCTGACGATGCCCCCGCCGACCGATCCGATCGGCAATCGGTACCGGCGGCGCGCTTACCATGAGCGCAGCGCTTGCTCACGCTCGGGCACGTCGCTGATTCGCGCGCTTTTGCGCTGCACGCTTCGGGCCATGGCCCGTCGTGAACGCCAAAGGAACCCCATGGTCCGCATTCAACTTTCCATCGACCTGAGTTACCAGATTCAGAGCCCGCCCGGTGCCGATTTCATCTTCAACATTCAGGCGGCGCACATGGCGCAGCAGACCGTCGTTTGGGAACAGCTGGGGGTGAGCCAGCCGGTGACCCTGCTCAGCCACACCGACCCCGCCACGCACACGCGGTATCTGCGCTTCACCGCGTTGCCCGGGCCGCTGCAGGTTCGCTACGGCGCGTCGCTGGACATCACCCACCACGTGGCCGCGCCCGAGCATGTGAACGAGACTCTGGTGGCGCAGTTGCCGCCTGAGGTGCTGATCTACCTCTACCCCAGCCGCTACTGCCAGTCCGACTGCCTGACCCAGCAGGCGATACAGCTGTTCGGCCACCTGCCTCGGGGCTACACCCGCGTGATCGCCATTCGCGACTGGGTGCGCTCACAGGTCACCTTCCAGTCCAACACCAGCAACTCCATGACCTCGGCGCTGGAGACGCTGAGCGCGCATTTCGGCGTGTGCCGAGATTTCGCCCACCTCATGATCGCCATGTGCCGCGCCCTGTGCATTCCGGCGCGCTTCACCACCGCGATCGATTTCGGGGCTGATCCTGCGCTCGGGCCGACCGACTTTCATGCCTATGTCGAGGCCTACCTCGATCACCGCTGGTACATGTTCGACCCATCGGCCACCGCCATTCCCATGGGCTTCGTGCGCATCGGCACCGGGCGCGACGCCGCCGATGTCGCCTTTGCCACCATCTTTGGTGACGTGAACACGCAGGCGCCAGTGGTGGCGATTTCAGCGCAGACCAACCCGCAGGCCGGGTGGGACATGCCAGTGCACCGCAGCCAGGCACTGTCGACCGACCGGGGTTAGCGCGCATGGCCTAAAATCGCCGATTCCCCTCCGCACACTTTCACTCTCAGGAACCGACCCCATGGGCAATTCAATCGTCACCGAAGCCGACCGCAAGCGCACCCCGCGTCCGACCCCTGTTCCCGGCGTGTCCCTCACCTCGCCAGGCCGCGGCCAGCGCGTGAGCCTGGAACGCGGTACGGCCACGCGCAGCAAGAAAAACCCGGGCAAGCGCTCGAAGAAGGGCGGCTGAGCGCCGCGGGCGCGGCAACGCAGCCCGATCGACTCACCAAGAAGGCTCCATCAGGGGCCTTTTTTTCGTGTGTGATGGCCTCTTGCTCTTTGTGCTGGCGGGGTGGTCTGACTGGTCAAACCCGCGGTGGGCGCGGCCGATGCAGCCGCAAGCGTGAGCGCGCTCTGAGCAGCGCGAACCTACAATGGACGCTTTCACCGGGGGTGCCATCTCGCTTTGCGCGGGGGCTGAGAAATACCCCTCTCACCTGATCTGGGTTGTGCCAGCGTAGGGAGCGTGATGAGCCGGCCGCCCTGGTGTGCAGCCGCCTGGGTTCAACGCTTCTTGCAGGCCTCACAGCGCTTGCAGGCGTTTTTCACAAGGCGTTTTTCATGCAACGGCGGTTTTTATTTCCGGCTCTTCTCACGTTTGCGCTGATCGGCCCGGCCGCCCTGGCCCAGACCCCCACCCCGCTGCGCGTGATCAGCCACAGCTCGTTCGATCTGCCCAAGGAGCTGCTGGCCAGCTTCGAGCAGCAACACCGGGTCAAACTGGAAATCGTCAAAGCCGGGGATGCGGGCGAGATGGTCAACAAGCTCATCCTGACCCGAGCCCGACCGATCGCCGATGTGGCGTTTGGCATCGACAACACCTTGCTGCCGCGCGCCCGGGCCGCCGGCGTGATCGAGGCTTACACCGGGCCAGCGGCTCAGCGCGCCGCTGCGGTGTCCCTGGGCGGCGGCATGGTGCCGGTGGACTACGGCTATGTGAACCTCAACATCGACAAAGCCTGGTTCGCGAAAAACAACCTGGCGTTGCCCACCTCGCTGGCCGACTTGGCGAAACCGGCCTATGCCAAATTGCTGGTGGTGCCCAACCCCGCCACCTCCAGCCCCGGGCAGGCGTTTTTGCTGGCCACCATCGCCGGGCTGGGCGAAGCCGCTGCGTTTGACTGGTGGGCGCAAATGCGGGCCAACGGGGTGAAGGTGGTCAAAGGCTGGAGTGAGGCTTATTACACCGAGTTCAGCCGCAACGGCGGCACGCGGCCGATCGTGGTCAGCTACACCAGCAGCCCGGCGGCGGAGGTGTTTTTCAGCAAGGAAAAAATCAGCGAGCCGCCGACCGCCAACCTGTTTCTGAAGGGCGGCGTGTTTCGCCAGGTCGAGGGCGTGGCGCTGGTCAAAGGGAGCAACCCCGCCGCGCGTGAGGCCGCTGGTCATTTCATCGAATTCTTGCGCTCGGCCCCGGTGCAGCAGGCGCTGCAAACCACCATGTGGGTCTTTCCCGCAGAGGCTGGCGCGCCCCGCGTGGCCGTGATGCAGCAGCACGCGGTGGAGCCCGCGCGGTTTGACGAACTGCCTCAAGCCTTGACCGAGCAGCAGGCCAGAGCCTGGGTGCAGCGCTGGACACGCACCGTTCTAAAGTGACCGACGGGGCCCGGGGCAGTTGGGTGGTGAGCGCTTCATGCCGCGCCTGACCGCACGTTCGCTGGCGCTGCTGCCGCTGGCCTTTCTCGCGGTGTTGCTCGCCGCGCCGGTTCTGCGCCTGCTGGCCGAAGGTTTTGGCGCGGGTGATCTCGCGAGTGAGGAGCCGCTGCGCTGGCTCGCGCTGTGGCAAGACGACTACCTGCGCTGGCGGGTCGTGTGGTCGTTCTTGCAGGCCGCGATCACCTGTGTGTTGGCACTGCTGCTGGGCCTGCCAGTGGCCTGGGTGCTGGCGCGGCGCGAGTTTGCCGGGCGCGCGATGGTGCTGCGCCTGTTGATGCTGCCGTTTGTGGTGCCCACGCTGGTGGCCGCGCTCGGTGTGCTCGCACTCTGGGGGCCACGCGGCTGGCTGGGCGCGCCGCTGGCCGAGGCCGGGTTGTCGCTGGAAGAAACGCCCTGGCTGCTGCTTTACGGCAATCTGTTTTTCAATCTCTGCCTGGTGGTGCGCGCCGGGGTGGACGCGCTGGAGCAGGTGAGTGCGCCGCGTGTTGCCGCCGCGCGCACGCTCGGCGCCACGCCCTGGCGCGCGTTCTGGCGCGTAGAGTGGCCGGCGACCGCACCCTGGCTGGCCTCGGCGCTGTGCCTGGTGTTTCTGTATTGCTTCTCGGGCTTTGGTCTGGCGCTGATCCTGGGCGGCCAGCGCTACGCCACGGTGGAGGTGGAGATTTACACCTTGGTGGCCTATGAGCTGGCGCTCGGCCCGGCCGGTGTGCTGGCGGTCTGGATGCTCGGGCTCACCGGCACGGTGGCGCTGGGCTATGCCTGGTTGGAGAAGCGGCTTGCCGCGCCGGGCCGTGTGACGCCGATTGCGCGCACCCGACCACGCGGTGCGGCGCAATGGCTCGCGGTGTGGGCGGCTGTGGCGGTGTTGCTGCTGGTGTGTGCCGCGCCGCTGATCGCGATCTTGAGCCAAGCTGCGCGCGCGTTCTGGCAAGGGCAGGGCGCGGCGGTGTTGGCCGAGCCCGAGACACTGGCCGCCTTGTGGAACACGCTGCGTTTCACCGCGATGTCGCTGACGCTCGCCACCGGGCTGGGCTTGTCCCATGCGTTGGCGGTGCGCGCCTTCGACAGCGCTGGTGCGGCGCGTGGGTCAGGTGCCGCTGGAGATGCCTGGGCGCTGCTCTGGCGCGCGGCCGCCTACCTGCCGTTTGTGGTGTCGCCGGTGACGGTGGCGTTTGGTCTGCTGCTGCTGTACCCGAGCTGGACAGCCAGCCTCGCGCTGCTGATCGGCGCTTACGCGCTGCTGGCTTATCCGTTCGTGGCCAAGTCGCTCATGGCCGCGCTCGACAACCTGCCCGCGAACTACGCCCAGGCCGCCGCCACGCTGGGCGCGCGGCCGTGGCGGGTTCTGTGGCGCGTGACGCTGCCGCTGGTGGGCCGGGCACTGCGCCGGGGCATGGCCTTTGCCGCTGCCACCGCGCTGGGCGAATTCGCGGTCACGCTGTTTCTCTCTCGCCCCGAATGGACCACGCTCACCACGCTGATTTACCAGCGCCTGGGCCGACCCGGTGGGGCCAATCTCGACGCCGCGCTGGTGCTCGCCTGCCTGCTGATGGCGCTGGCGCTGCTGGCCTTCACGCTCATCGAGGGACCGGGCGATGATGCTGATCTGGCAATCAAAGCCCGTTCGATGTGAGCGTGTCGAAGCCCTCATCCTGCCGTTGATTTTCCCGGTCTTTCCCCATGCTTGAACTGCGCGATATCCACAAACAATGGGATCACCGCCCGCTGCTGGCCGGCGTGAGCATTCGCGTGCCCGCCGGCGAAACGGTGGCACTGCTCGGCGCCTCCGGCAGCGGCAAGAGTACCCTGCTGAAGATCGCGGCTGGGCTGGAAGCGCCTGATGCGGGCACGGTGTGGTTCGACGACGTCAACATCACCGCGCTGCCACCCGAGCAGCGCGGTTTCGCGCTGATGTTTCAAGACTTCGCGCTGTTTCCGCACCTGAACGTGACGGACAACGTGGCCTTCGGGCTGGTGGAGCAGCGCGTGCGCAAAGTCGAGGCGCGCGAGCGCGCGCGCACGATGTTGCAGCGCTTTGGCCTGGGCGCGCATGCCGACTCACGCGTCTGGACGCTCTCCGGTGGCGAGCAGCAGCGCGTGGCGCTGGCGCGTGCGCTCATCACCCAGCCGCGCGCCCTGCTGCTCGACGAGCCCTTCTCCGCGCTGGACGCCACGCTGCGCGAGCAGCTGCGCGCGGAGTTTCGCGAGCGCGTCCGTGAGGCCGGTATGGCCGCCATTCTGGTTACCCACGACGAGGCCGAGGCGCGCGCCATGGCGCAGCGCGCCTGGGGCATGAAAGACGGCGCCCTGATGCCGCTGTGGTGAGCAGCGGCCAGCTAAAACGCGCTGGCACAATGAACGCGCACCCAAATCGCGGTGCGTTTCAACACGCGAGGTCTCCCATGGGCTGGTTCTCCAAAAGCACCGACGGCTTTTTTCTCAGCACCACCACACCACCCGACATCGAGCTGCGCCAGTACCTGGGCGTGGTCAACGGCGAAGCCATCATTGGCGCCAACATCTTTCGCGACATGTTCTCTTCCGTGCGTGACGTGGTGGGCGGGCGAGCCGGTGGTTACGAGCGGGCGCTCTCTGGCGCGCGCGACGCGGCTGTTGCCGACATGATCGAAGCTGCCAAGGAGCAGGGCGCCAACGGCGTGATCGGCATGGACTTCGACTACGAGGTGCTGGGCGAGACAAACGGCATGATGATGGTCGCCGTCAGCGGTACCGGCGTGAAACTCTGACCCCTGCCCATGGACGCCTACATCCTGATTGGCAACGCCAACACCCGAAAAACATCCATCGTGCGCAGCCTGAGCGGCTGCTTCAACCGCAGCGTGCGCGACATCCAGCTGCAGAGTGGCAAGCGCCCAGTGCGTTTCTACGCCCGCGTCGGCGCCCTGCAAAGCACCCGCACCACAGTCGACGAGTTTGCCGAGGAAGTGGCGCGTTCGCGCTGCGAAGCGGTGCTGTTTTGCCTCTCGCCGAGCGCCAACAAAACCGATCTGCTGGAATACCCCGACGCCCAAGCTTATGTGACCGCGTTGCGCGAACGCGGCTGGCGCATCAAAGCGGTGGCGGTGCTGGGCCAAGACAGCGGCGGCGTGCGCGCGCCCAACCTGCGCCAGCACATCCAGGCTCCGACCGCGCCGGTGAACGTGACGGCGCGTGACGTGAGGGCGCAGTTCGGCTGGGTTTGAAGCCGCTTGACGTGGAAAAAGCGGTGGTGAACGGGTGCGCTGTCCGAGCCACCCCTTGAAAACGGATCGAGTGGCCTGCGGCTACGGCCTGTTGACCAAGGGCAGGACGATTGAGAAAACCGAGCCAACCCCTGGGGTGGAGTCGACGCCGATGGCCGTGCCGTGCAGTTCGGCGACTTTCTGGCACAGCGCCAGTCCCAACCCGGAACCCGGAACCGACGCGGTCGACGCCAGCCGCGCAAACGGGCGAAACAGCTGGCTGCGGTCTTCGGCCGAGATGCCCACGCCGTTGTCGCTCACCGACAGCAGCACCTGATCGCCCTCGACCTGTGCGGTGATCGTCACCGCCGGGGCCACACCGGGCCGGGCGTATTTGATGCCGTTGACGACCAGGTTTTGCAGCAGCAGGCGCAGCCAGACCCGCGCACCCACCACCTCAACCGCCTGTACCTTGTGAGCCACCACCGCGCCTTGCTCCCGCATCAACTCGCCCAGGTCTTCCACCACCGAATCGATCAGGCTCTTCAGGTTGACCGGCTCGGTGCGTATCGCCTCCCCATCGGCCCGCAAAAAAGCCAGCAGGTCGTCGATCAACAGCGACAGGCGCTTGCCGCCACGCTGCGCCTGGCGCAGAAACCCCAGCACCTCATCGGAAAGGGCCGATACCCCCTCGTCGATCGCCAGCGAAACGTAACCCTGAATGGTTCGCAGAGGTTCTCGCACGTCGTGCGCCAACACATTGAGGAATTGTTGCTGGTTGATCAGACGCCGCTCACTGGTTTCCCGCGCCAGCACGATCTCATGCACATCGTGCCCTCGCATAACCACGCCTTTCACCGCCCCTTTTGCGTCCCGCACCGGGAACAGACCGACGTCTGTCCAGCGGGGGCCTTTGGCTGGAAATTTAACCAAGCGCCGGTACTTGGACGGCTCGCCAGCCACCGCTTGCTTGAAGGGTTCCCGAATCCATTCGTCATGTGCCGACTGGCCCGTGATTTCTGCAATGTGTCGCCCGACGATCTGGTTCTCCTCCAGCCCAAAGGCCTGGGTGAAGGCCTGGTTCACGTAGCGGTAAATCCCGTCGGAGTCGGTATAGGCCTTGATGTCCAGGCCATGGGTGAGAAGAATCACGCGCTGTTGCACCTCCAGCTCGCGCCACGCGAGCGCTTCGCGATCGAGCAGGGCAGACACCAACTTTGCCAATCCCATCAGCCGTTGTTCTTGCTGCTGTGTAAATGCGCGAGGTTGGCGGTCGATTACGCACAGGTTGCCCAACACCTGGCCTTGCCGATTGACCACTGGTGCGCCCATGTAAGCGCGAATGTGCGGTTCGCCAGTGACAAGGGAGCTGCTCTTAAAGCGGTCGTCTTCAAGGGCATCGTCCACGACCAGCACCCGGTCAGGCGATTGAAAGGTGTGCAGGCAAGACGACCATTCCACCGGTGTTTCTGGTGTGTCCAGACCGATCTTGGCTTTGAAAAACTGGCGCTGACCATCGAGGATGGTCACCAGCGCTATGGGCGTACCGATCGTGTCGGCCGCCAGGTGGCACAGCTCGTCAAACAGGGGGTCGGGATCTGAGTGAATCCGTCCCGAATCTGCAACCGCGCTCAACCGGGTTGCGTCGTCAAACAAGACCTGCTGGGTGTTGGTGCTTGCTTCGGAAATCGCTGAATACTTGTCCATGAGTGAGTGTAGGCGTCCATTTATGTCCAGATGCCAACGAATAGGCTCCATTCGTCCGGTATTCGACGGTTCTCCATGGGCCACCACCGTTTTTGGCCACGCAGTCTAGATCACTGCCCGTAGCGCGGTCCGTGCTTCAGAAATGCCTTTTCTTCTGCGCTGCTTTCACGGCCCAATGCGGCGTTGCGGTGCGGGAAGCGGCCGAAGCGCTGGACGGTGTCGCGATGCTCAATGGCAAAGTGCAGATTGCCCGCCAGGGTCTGCAGCAGCTCGGGCGGGCTGTTGTCATGCAGGGCGGTGAAGCACGCCACGCAGCGCTCTTGCAGCGTGAGGTCTTCCGCGTGCATGAGTGGCATGTAGAGAAAGACGCGGCCCACGCGCGCCAAAGCTTCGTCTTCGCCCGCCGCCAGCGCCGCCAACACCAGTTGCTGCGCGCGCGCGTCGCCCGCAAAGGCAAGGGCTTGGCCGCGAAACATGTTGCGGCTGAACTGGTCGAGCACGACCAGCAGCGCCAACCGCGTGGGCGGCGTGTCTTCCCAATCGGCAAGGCCGCCGTTCAACCCCAATTCCACCAGCGCACCGAAGCGGCGGCGAATGGTTTCGTCTTGTTCTGCGCTGCCGCCGAACCAAAACGCTTGGCGGTCGTTGCTCGGCCAGTCGCGCTGCAGGCCGTCGCCGAACCAGAAGTCGAGCACGTCGTGCGCCAAGGGGGAGGTGCTGGGAAGAATCATGGTGTGGTGGTTACGTTTAGCAACCGGTTTGACTGGGCGTGCGGTACAGCTTAGCGGGTCGTTGTTTCAAATGCTTCGCATGGACCAACCGGTTCTGCAACTGGAGACCCTCATGAAAACCGTCACTTTCAACACTGCCTGGCAGCGCAGCTCAGGCTGGGCCCGCAGCTTTGCTTGGGTATCGCTGGCGGCTGGCGTCTGGGCCTTGTCGGCTGGCACCGTGCAGGCGCGAGGTGGCAACGACGTGTATTGGTCCATCGGCGTGAGCCAGCCGGGTGTGAGCGTGGGCGTGTCAAACGCCCCGCCGGTGGTGTACCAGCAGCGCCCTCAGGTGGTGGTGGTCGAGCGCCCGGTGTTCTATGAGCGCCCGGTGGTGGTGCAGCAGCGGCCTGTGGTGGTTTACCAGACGCGCCCCTATGTGGTGACCCAACCAGTGGTGGTGTATCGCGAGCGGGGCTATCGGCGTGTCGACGATCGACGGGGTTACAAGCGGGACAAAGGGCACAAGCGCCATGACCGCCACGGCGACCGTTGGGACGACTGATCGGCCGTTGATGCGCGCTCGGCGCCTCGTCACATAGCGCGAATGCACGCCGCGCAGAGGCGGCTGACCCCCAGCTTTCCGAGCGTCCGCGAAGGCGCAGGAATAGATTGTCAGCCTCATCTCGCGTCGCGCCCTCGATCGCAGTGGCGCGCAACAAATTGCCCTGTTGAATCTGCCAGAACTTGGTGGGGTCTGTTGGCACGGATGGCTTTCTAAAATGGAGCGCCCCTTCGCTAAGCTTGGTGGTCTTACCCCGGAGCTTTCATGATGACCCACACCACGTCAAGGCGCCACCTGTTGGCTGGCAGCGTCGTTCTTGCGGTCCTGCTGCTGGTCGGCTGCGCTGCGCTCGCACCTGGCCCGCGCACGATCGAGATCTCCGAGGCGAAGTTGGGCGAGCTGATCAACCGGCAATTTCCGTTCAACAGCCGATATCTGGAGCTGTTCGACGTTTCGCTCAGCGCCCCCCAGGTGCGTCTGATGCCGGCCGAAAACCGCATCGGCACCGCGTTTTCGTATTCCCTGGGGTCGTTGCTGCTCGGCGCGCGCCCGTTTCAGGGTCGGCTGGATTTGAGCTATGGCCTGCGTTTTGAGTCGACCGACGACACGGTGCGCCTGACCCAAGTGCGGGTCGAGGGCTTCGAGGTGCCGGGCGTGCCACCGCTCTACGCGTCCCGCGCCAACCGGCTCGGTGCGCTGTTGGCCGAGAGCTTGCTGCAAAACCTGGTGATTCACCGATTGAAGCCCGAAGACCTGCAAGCCGTTCGGGGCTGGGGCTACCAGCCCGGTGCTTTGACCGTGTTGCCGGGCGGTCTGCGGCTGCAGCTGGACCCCATACAGCGCTGAAAAGTGCAGCGACAGGCAGCGGGTAACATGGCCCGCCAACAGGCCAGCGTTTGGCCTGTTTTTGTTTTGTTGTCGTTTTGCGAGCCGCTGGATGCAGCGGACCCTTCATGGACATTGCGCTGCTGCTGAAAGCCGCCATCATGGGCGTGGTGGAAGGAATTACCGAGTTTCTGCCCATTTCCTCCACCGGCCACCTCATCCTCACTGCTGCGCTGCTCGACATGCCGGGCGAAAAAATCAAGCTGTTCGAGGTGGTGATTCAGACCGGCGCCATCATGGCCATCATCTCGTTGTACGCCGCCAAACTGTGGGAAACGCTGGTGGGGCTGCCCACGCAGCGTCAGGCGCAACGGTTCACGCTGAACGTCCTTGTCGGGTTTTTCCCGGCGGCGCTGGCTGGGGTGCTGTTCATCGACTTCATCAAAAGTGTGCTGTTCAGCCCTGTGGTGGTGGCGATGGGGTTCATCGTGGGAGGCTTTGTGATTTTGTGGGCTGAGCACCTGCAAACGCGCGGCGTTCAGCCGCGAGTCGACGACGTTGACAGCGTGCGCTGGCAAGACGCGCTGAAAGTGGGCCTGATTCAGTGCACCGCGCTGGTGCCCGGCGTCAGCCGCTCGGGCGCCACCATCATTGGCGCCATGCTGCTGGGGTTCAACCGCAAGGCGGCCACCGAGTTCAGCTTCTTTCTGGCCATTCCCATGCTGTTTGGCGCCGCGACCTATGACATTTTCAGAAACCGCGACCTGTTGAGCACAGCAGACATTCCGCTGTTTTCGGTGGGGTTGGTGATGTCGTGGCTGTCAGCTTGGGTGTGTGTGAGGTGGTTGCTGCGTTTTGTGGGCAACCACACCTTCGTGCCGTTTGCCTGGTACCGCATCGCGTTTGGCTGCCTGATTCTGGTGACCGCTTACACGGGTTGGGTGGACTGGACCGCGTGATGTTGTTAGGGTCAAGTGCATGAGTGATTCGGCCATGGGGCCTCTGCTGTTGCGCTTGTCCACGCTGTTGAGCGGCGTGGCGCTGCTGATCGTGGGCGTGGGCTTGCTGTTTTCGGTGCTGGGCCTGCGCGCCGGGCTGGCCGATTTTTCCAGCATCACGCTGGGGCTGGTGACCTCGGCCTACTTCGCCGGTTTTGTGTTGGGCACCTTCTTGTGCCCGGAGATCATTCGGCGGGTGGGCCACATCCGCGCCTTTGCCGCCATGGCCTCACTGGCGTCCACCATGCCCATCCTGCATGCGCTGTGGATCGATCCCTGGTTCTGGGGCCTGTTGCGCCTGATCACAGGCGTCTGCATGGTGGGCCTTTACATCGTGATCGAGAGCTGGCTCAACGCCATGGCGCCCAACTCGCTGCGCGGGCGGTTGTTCGCGGTCTACATGGCGGTCAACTTCGTGGCGCTGGCGCTGGGGCAATGGCTGATTCTGGTGGGCGACCGGCTCGGTTTTGTGCCGTTTGCCATGGTGTCGGTGATGTTCTCGTTTGCGCTGCTGCCGATTACCATGACCCCGGTGCCCGAGCCCGAACCAGTCTCTGCGCCGCGCCTAAGCCTGCGCAACCTGTACGAGGCATCCCCCATGGGCATGGCCGCGGCCATGGCCTCGGGCCTGATCACTGGCGCCTTCTATGGCATGGCGGCCTTGTTTGCCCAGGGCGTGGGTTTTTCCGATGCGCAGGTGGCCAGCTTCATGGCTGCGGCCATCCTCGGTGGGGCTTTCTTTCAATGGCCGGTGGGCCATTACTCGGACAGCCACGACCGCCGCTTGGTGCTGCTGTGGGTGGCGGTGCTGGGCACCGGTGTGTGTGTGCTGGGCTATATGCTGGCGCAGTTCTCGCCCGATTCGCTGGTGCCGCTCGCGATCCTGTTCGGCGGGTTGATCTTTGCGATCTATGGCCTGTGTGTGGCCCATGTGAACGATGTGATCGACTCCAGCCGTTTGGTTGAATTCAGCGGCGGCTTGCTGCTGATCCACGGCGCGGGGGCAGCGATCGGCCCCACGCTGGCCGGTGTGGTGATGGACCAGGTGGGCTCGGACAGCCTCATGCTGTACTTTGCCGCTGTCATGGGGGTGCTCGCGCTGTACACCGCCAAGCGCCTGCGGGTAGCGACAGCGGTACCGACCGAAGAGAAGTCCAGCTTCGTGGTGATGGGCGGTGGCTCGCAGGCGGTGCTGCAGATGGATCCCCGCGGTCCGGCCGAGCCGCCAGATGAGCATCCCACCAAAACGACGATGCAAGATCCCCAGTGACCCCCAGTGACCGCTGGTTTCAGTGCCCCGATGATGGCGCCGAGTCGGCACCAGGCGGGATGGTGAAGCAAAACGTGGCCCCCTGGCCCGGCGCACTTTGCGCCTGCAAATCGCCACCGTGGCGCAGCACAATGCGCCGCGCCGTGGCCAGTCCAATGCCCAGTCCTGCAAATTCCTGCGGTCTGTGCATGCGCTGAAACGGCTGGAACAGCTTGCCGGCACGGGTCATGTCGAAGCCAGCGCCGTTATCGCTCACGCAATAGCGCGGTTCGGCGCCCGAGAGGTCGACGAACACGCGAATTTGGGCCTGGGGCACGGCCGCGCTGTACTTCCAGGCGTTGTGCAGCAGGTTCTGCATCAGCGCCTCCATCAGCGCCGGGTCTGCTTGCACCTGCAAGCCGGGTTCGACCGTCCAACTCACTTGCCGCTCGGGTTCGGTGGCGGCGAACTCTTCGAGCAGTCGACTGCACAGCGCGCTCAGGCTCACCGCCTGAGGCTGGATGTCGCTGCGGCCGAGCTGGGACAGCTTGAGCAGGCCATCAATCAGCTGCCCCATCTTCACGCTGGCGTTTTTGATGCGCGCCAGATGCGACTGGCTGTCAGCGCTGAGCACCGGGCTGTCCTCTTCCAGCGCCTGGGCAAAGCCATTGATGACGCGCAGTGGCGAGCGCAAATCGTGCGCGACCGCGTAGGAGTAACTCTCCAACTCGTCGTAGGCGTCTTTGAGTTCGCGCGTGCGCTCTTGGATGCGCTGCTCCAGCGAGGCGTTGAGTCGGCGGATCTGGTTCTCGGCGCGTTTGCGCTCGGTGATCTCCTGGGTGACACCGAAAGCCCGCACCGCGCGGCCCTCAGCGTCGCGCTCGAACTCAGCGCGGGCGAGGTACCAGCGGTCTGTGCCGTCCAGTCGCATGCGGTAGCTGGTGTTGTAGGTCTGTTCGCCTTTGAGGGCCGCGACCCACTCGGCGTTGATGCGCGCCTGCTCTGAGCGCGAAATGTGTTTGTGGAACTCCAGACCAGAAAAAGACGCCTGGGGCAGACCCAGCCGCTGGTGGGAGTCCCCCAAGGTGTGAAACATGTTGTTTTTGACGTCCCACTCCCAGCTGGCGAAGCCCGCCAAGGTCTGTGCCTGGCGCAGCAGACGCTCCTGGGCGCGCATCGACTGCTCGGCGGCTTTGGCAGCGCCAATGTCTTGTGTCACCGAAATGAAGTAGTCGGGCAGCCCATTGGACTGGTGCACCAGTGCCACCGTGAGTTGAGCCCAGACGGTGTGGCCTTTTTTGTGGATGTAGCGTTTCTCCAGCGAGTAGCGGTCCCGCTGACCAGCCAGTGTCTGAGCGAGCAGGCGCTCATCGGGTGCGGTATCTTCGGGCACGGTGATGTCGGCAAATCGCATGGTCAGCAGCTCCTCGCTGCTGTAACCCACCAGCTGGCAGAAAGCCCGGTTGACACGCAGCAGGTGGCCATCGATCGACACATGCGACATGCCCGCAGCAGCGTGTTCGAAGGTGGCCAGAAAATGCTGCTGGCTGGTGTGCGCCAGCTCGCTGGTTTTGCGCAGTTGCCGGTTTTGTTGCTGCATGCCCCAGATCGCAGCCACCACCACCCCCTGGGTGATGAGGTGCCAGAGATTCAGCCAAAAGGCCTCGACCGGATCGTCAAACGCGAAGCTGAAAGCGGGTGCAATCAGCAGGAAGTTGACCAGCAGCAGGCCGAGCGCAATGCTCAAAAGCCCAGCGTAGAGTCCCCCGTAGAAGGAAGAGATGGCCACCGCCAGCGCCAGGGTGACGAAACGCCCGCCCGACTCCGCCGGGGCGAGCTCCATGCGCATCCAGGCCGCTGCTGCGGTGACGAACAAAGCGACGAGCAGCCGACGGGCCAGCCCATGCTTTTCGGGCTGCCAGGCGAGCAGCCGCTCAAACAACGAAGGCGAGGCGGAGGGGGTGTGTGGAATCGATGGTGTCATGAAGGGTGCCTGCCCACTTTGGGCCACCCAATCGTTATACCGAAGATCACGCGATCGGACCTGTCGGAATTGCTGGGTATCCCCGTGTCAGTTGCGGGCTATGACCGTTGGTCGAGCGCCTGGAGCATCTGGTCGATCGCAGCAGACGTCTCCAGTGGCCGCTCCATCGGAAACAGGTGGGTGCCTTCCAGCAGGCGCAGGCGTTCCGGGTGGCCTTTGCCCACCAGCTTTTGTGTCATGGCCATGCCCACCTGTTGCATCTCTTGCGATTCGGTGCCACCCAGAAAGCCAACCGGGCAGGTCAGCGGATGGCAGCGCAACAGGCGGTCGAGGTTGTGGGGCAGGGTGTTGTAGATGGCGGTTTCCACCTCGCGCTCGAAACTGAGCACGCGCCGGGGTCCCTGGGGCGTGTCGGCATCGTGCGTGGCGTGATCGATGTAGTCCCGCAACACCTGGGGTTCCCAGCGGGCAAAGGCTTTTTTGCTGGCGAAGTGGTCCAGCGCGGCTTGGGCGTCGGGCCAGGCGTTGCGTCGGCGCCGGCTGATCTTGCCGGGCGACACCGAGCCCACCAGCTGGGTGCGCTTGATCAGCTCCAGCGTGCGCGCGCGCCAGCCGCCCAGCACCGGCGAATCGATCAGCAGCACACCGCGCACCGGGTGCCCACCCAACCGAGGGTGGCGAGCCGCGCACATGATGCTCAGGAAGCCGCCCAGCGAGTGCCCCACCAGCCAGGCCCCCCGGCCATGCTGCTCGATCTCAGGCGCTGCGAAATCCGCGAGCTCTTGCACCAGGTGGGGCCAGTTGCTGGTGACTGGGTAGGCCGGGTCGTGGCCAAATTTCTCCAGCGCCCGCACCGTGTGCCCGCGCGCGCGCAGCGAGCGAAACAGGCTGGCGTAGGTGCTGGCGGGGAAACTGTTGGCATGGGAAAAAACGATCAGGGACATGCGGTTTGGTATCGGTCGAGGTCGCAGACGATACCGCAGCCAGCGCGCGCCATCGCCCCATGTGGCGGTACTTGGGCGACAGGGCAATCCGCTGTTGCACCCCGCAGGGGCAAAGCCGCGAGCGACATCCGAAGGATGACGAGCGCAAGGGGACTCAAGCCCCTAAATGAGTTTCTCGCGCTCGTGGCCGATCTTGCGCAGCGGCTGGTGGCGCTCGCTCACGCCCATCAGGGGCACGGCGGTGGCGGTACCGTCCCAGGTGGGGTGTTCGATGCTGTCGAACACCTCGCGCAACTTGTGTCCCCAACTCTCGCGCAGCATGCGCATGTAGGGGTTGTGCTCGTCGATGCAGGTGATTCGGTCCGTCGCCAGCCGATCCGCCTCGTACACCGCCAGATCGAGCGGCAGACCCACCGAGAGGTTGGACTTGAGCGTGGAGTCCATCGACACCAGCGCGCACTTGGCTGCCTCGTCAAGTGGCGTGTCGGGCGTGATCACGCGGTCGAGCACCGGCTTGCCGTACTTGGACTCGCCGACCTGAAAGAACGGCGTCTCGGCCGTGGCCTCAATGAAATTGCCCGCCGAATAGACCTGAAACAAGCGCATGCCTTCGCCGCGAATCTGGCCGCCGAAAATCATGGACACGTTGAAGTCCAACCCGGCGCGCTGCAGCGAATCGCCGTCGCGCTGGTAAACATGGCGCACCGCCGAGCCCAACACACGAGCGGCATCGAACATGCTGGTGGCGTTCCAGATCGTGATCGGCGCGCCGCCATCGTGGCTGGCCAACTTTTCCACTTGCAGGATTTCGCGCACCGATTGCGAGATGCTGAGGTTGCCGGCCGAGAGCAGGCACATGAAGCGGTCACCCGGCTTCTCGTAGACGATCATTTTTCGGAAGGTGCTGATCTGGTCCAGCCCGGCGTTGGTGCGCGAGTCGGAGAGAAAAACCATGCCAGCATTGAGTTTCAAGGCGACGCAATAGGTCATGTGGGGTTCCGGGCGATTTTCTTGAGTTGGTAAAGCTGCTCCAGCGCTTCGCGCGGAGACAGGGTGTCGGGATTGATGCTGTCGAGTGCTTGTTGCAGCGGGTGCGGCTCGGGCTCTGCGCTGGCTGGTGGCGGTGCAAATAAATCCACCTGGCTGCGCTGCTGGTCGCTCTGGGTCTCCAGCGCGGCCAGCGCGGCTCGCGCGTGCTGCACCACCGCACTGGGCACACCAGCCAGGCGCGCCACCTGAATGCCGTAGCTTCTGCTGGCCGGGCCGGGCTCGATTTGGTGCAGGAAGACAATGCCACTCTCGCCGCCGCGTTTGCCGCCGCCTTCGACCGCGCTCACATGCACGTTCACCGCTGCGTGGTGGCTGGCGGGGAACTCGGTGAGCTCGAAGTAGTGGGTGGCAAACAGCGTGAAGCAGCGGGCTTTATCGTGCAGGTGCGCGGCGATGCCACCGGCCAGGGCCAGGCCGTCGAAGGTCGAGGTGCCGCGGCCGATCTCGTCCATCAGCACCAGGCTTTGCGGCGTGGCGGCGTGCAGGATCTGCGCTGCCTCGGTCATCTCGACCATGAAGGTCGATTGCGCGTTGGCCAAATCATCAGCCGCGCCGATGCGGGTGTGGATGGCGTCGATTGGTCCGAGCCGACACGCCTGCGCCGGTACATAGCTGCCCATGCTGGCGAGCAACACGATCACCGCCACCTGGCGCATGTAGGTGCTTTTGCCGCCCATGTTGGGGCCGGTGATGACCTGCATGCGCGCCTTCGGCCCCATCACCGTGTCGTTGGCGATGAAGCTGCCGCCGCTGGTCTCGTTGAGCCGCGCCTCCACCACCGGATGGCGGCCAGAGCGTATTTCGATGCAGGGCTCAGCGACAAACTGCGGCGCGTTCCAGTTCAGCGTGAGCGAGCGCTCGGCCAGCGCACACAAGGCGTCGAGTGCGGCAATGGCGCGCGCCACGCGGGTCAGCGGCCCCACGAAGGTTTGTAGCTCGTCGAGCAGGAATTCATAAAGCTGTTTTTCGCGTGCCAGCGCGCGGTCTTGTGCGCTCAGCGCTTTGTCTTCAAACGCCTTGAGCTCGGGTGTGATGAAGCGCTCGGCGTTCTTCAGCGTTTGCCTGCGCCGGTAGTCATCCGGCACCTTGCTCGCTTGGCCTTGCGTCACCTCGATGTAGAAGCCATGCACCTTGTTGAACTGCACACGCAGGTTGTGGATGCCGGTGCGCTCGCGCTCGCGCACTTCGAGCGCGAGCAGAAAACTGTCGCAGTTGTTCTGAATGCCGCGCAATTCGTCCAGATCGGCGTCAAAACCGTCTGCGATCACGCCGCCGTCGCGCACCAGCGCGGCCGGCTCGGGCCGCAAGGCGCATTGCAGCAGGTCGGCACACCCGGTCGGTGGTTGCAAGTCGTCACACAGGCGCTGAAGCAGCGAAGCGTCGGGCTGACCCTGGAGCGCCTGCGCCAGTTGCGCCGCGCGGCCCAGCGTGAGACCCAGGCCGACCAGCTCGCGCGGGCGCACCTGTCGCAAGGCGGTGCGTGCGGTGATGCGCTCGACATCGCTGGCGCCCTTGAGCGCAGCGCGCAGGCGCTCGCCCAGACCGTCGCGCAAGAACGCGATGGCGCCCAGCCGCTCGCGCGCCTCGGCCCGATCGCGCCTGGGCTCCAGCAGCCAGTTGCGCAGCGCGCGGCTGCCCATGCCAGTGGCGCACACATCGAGCAGAGAGAGCAGCGTGGGCCGGGTTTCACCGCGCAGCGTGTGGGTGAGTTCCAGGTTGCGCCGGGTGTTGGGCGGCAGGTCGATGAGTTCGTCGCTGCGCGCCACGCGCAGGCTGCTCACATGGCTCAACGCGCGGCCCTGGGTGTGTTCGGCGTATTCCAGCAGTGCGGCGGCGGCGGCGTGGGCGTCGGGCAGGTCTTGCGCGTCCCACGCGGAGAGGCTGGCGGCCTGCAGCTGGGCCAGCAGCTTGCGCTCGCCCAGCCCGGCGTCAAATGCCCAGGCGGGCCGCAACACCGCCACCGTGCGCGCGCCGCCGGCTTGCGGCTGCGCGGCGAGCGTGGTGATGCGCTTCTCAAACGCCGTGCTGGCGTCGGCGCTGTACAGCAGTTCGCCGGGCGCGATCCGCGCCAGCCAGTCGGCTAGCGCGTCGCTCTCGCATTGGGCGAGGAACACGATGCCTTGCGTCACCGACAGCCAGGCCAGACCAACGCCACTGCGCGCGCCGGGGTGCACCGCCATCAGCAGCGCCTCGCTTTTGTCTGAAAGCAGCTCGGTGTCGGTCAGCGTGCCCGGGGTGACGACGCGCACCACTTTTCGTTCAACCGGCCCTTTGGCGGTGGCCACATCACCCACCTGTTCGCAGATCGCAACCGATTCGCCCAGTTTGATGAGCCGTGCCAGGTGGTTGTCGAGCGAGTGAAACGGCACACCCGCCATCACCACCGACGCCCCACCCGACTGGCCGCGTTGGGTCAGCGTGATGTCGAGCAGCCGAGCTGCTTTTTCTGCGTCAGAAAAAAACAGCTCGTAAAAGTCGCCCATGCGGTAAAACACCAGCGTGTTCGGATACCCGGCCTTGATGCCCAGGTACTGCTGCATCATCGGTGTGTGTTTGTCCAGCGGGGCGTTCAAGGTCGGTCTCGTCGGGCGATTGGTGGCGGCGCGCCACTTTAGCAGGCCATCTCGGGCCTTCACGCGCGATCGGCTTGCTTCACAATGACCCAAAAACCGCCTCAGATCGCCGATTCGCCGATGCCATCCCAACCGAGCCGCCCCGACCACTCCAGCGATGCGCCGCCTGCCATCGGCTCGGCGTTCGCTGCTGCCGGCTCCGCGCTGCCTTTCGAGGCCATGTTTCGGGCTTCGCCCTTGCCGGCCAGCGTCAGCGGGCTGAGTGATGGGCGTCTGATTGCGGTCAACGACGCCTGGCTGGCAATGACAGGCCTCAAGCGCGACACGGTGATCGGGCGCACCACGGTGGAGGTGGGCCTTTGGCCAGCACAGGCGCAGCGCCAGGCGTTTCTTGGCCAGCTCGGCACCGCAGGCGAGCCGCAGCAGCGGCACCTGCTGCGGCTTGCCGGCGGCGTCGAGCACAGTGTGCGCATGCACAGCGTGAGGGTTGAAGCAGAACCGGAGCCCCTGCTGCTGGCGTTCATTGTGGAAATCACCCGCGAAGTCGAGGCCCAACGCGCCCAAGAGCGCAGTGAGGCAGCCTTGCTGGAGACCAACCGGGTGCTGGAGCAGCGCCTCGAACTCCATACCGCGCTGGAGAAACTGGCCCATGTTGGCTACTGGACCCATGACAAAAACGACCAGCGCTTGTACTGGTCGCCCGGAATGTACGATTTCACCGGGTTCTCAGCCGATCGGCCCTTGCTGCGCGCCGATGTGCGCTCTCATATCCATCCTGAGGATCTCCCCGTCTGGCTGGATGCACGCAACGCTTGCGATTTTCGCGAAGTGGAATGCCGCTGGCTGCATCCCGATGGGCGGGTGCGGTGGTTTCGCACCCGCATCGGCTGCACCGCTGTGGCCGGCAATGCGCAGGCCGATTTCGGCGTGTTGCAAGACATCACCGCCGAGCGCGAGGCCCGCGAACGCTTGGGCGAGCAGCTCGCTTTGTTGGAGAACATTGCGGCGCGCGTGCCGGGCCTGGTCTACCGAATCCAGCTCTGGCCCGATGGGCGCAGCGAGATCTCTTATGTGAACGACCGGGCGCGCGAAATGTTCGAGGTGGAGCCGGCAGACCTTCGAAAGGATGCGCGAAAGTCTTTCTTGCGCGTGCATCCTGAGGACAAAAAGGGGCTGCAGCGCTCGTTGGAACAAGCGGCGAAATCTCTCACTGTCTGGCGCCAGGGCTACCGCGTTTGCCTCTCGGGTGGCCGCACGCGCTGGTACAGCGTGGAGGCGGTGCCGCAAGCCGAGGCCGACGGCTCGGTGGTCTTGCACGGCTTCACCACCGATGTCACCGAGGCTCGCCTGGCATCGCAGCGGCTGGAGCGGCAGCACCTCATGTTGGATGCGGTGCGCGAGGCGCAAACGCTCTACATCGAGACCGACGACAAACGGCGGGCTTTCGAGGGCTTGCTGGCGGCTTTCCTCCGACTGACGAACAGCGGCTACGGCTTCGTGGGCGAGGTGTACTACAACGAAGACGGCACGCCGTATTTGCGCACCCACGCCATCACCAACATCGCCTGGGACGAGCCTTCTCGTCTTTTCTACGAGTCGCAATTGGACGCCGGCATGGCGTTTCGCAACCTGCACACGCTGTTTGGCCAGGCCATGCTCACAGGCCAGCCGGTGATCGCCAACGATCCGCACTCGGGTGGCATGCCGGCGGGCCATCCGCCCATGGACGCCTTTCTGGGCATTCCGCTGGCGGTGGGCGACCGTGTGGTGGCCCTCGTCGGTCTGGCCAACCAGCCGGGCGGTTACAGCCCGCAAGACGTTGAATTTTTGCAGCCGTTGCTGGGCACGGTGCGCCAGCTGGTGCTGGCATGGCGCGGCCATGCCGAGCGCCGACGCACATTGGTTGAGCTGGAGCGCACCAGCCGGGAATTGGCCGAGAAAAGTGAGATCTTGCAGATCACATTGGACAGCATCAGCCAGGGCTTGGCCAAGGTCGACGCCAGCGGGCGGGTCTTGATTTACAACCAAAGGATGCGGGAGTTGCTGGACCTACCCGAAGCGTTGATGAGTACACAGCCAACCCATGAAGAGGTTGTGCGGTTTCAGCAGGAGCGGGGTGATTTTGGGGCTGACATGGAGCTGGTTGAGCCTGAAGCCAGGTCTTACTTGGTGCAGCCTGGCGGTATGGTCTCGCCCGAAAACTACTGTCGCAAAACCCTTGATGGCCGCACGCTGGAAGTCCGGTCGCGCCATTTGCCTGACGGCGGCATGGTCCGCACCTTTTCTGATATCACTTCCCACATTGAGGTGCAAGAGGCCTTGCGTGAAGAACGTCAGCGCTTGGCTTGGGTGCTGGAAGCCACACGACCCGGCATCTGGGAAACCAACCTGGACACCGGAGAGCTGCGCGTCGACGACCGCTGGGCCAACATGCTCGGCCACAGCGTTGCCGATCTGGAGCCGGTCTCGCTCACCACCTGGGTGGGTCTGGTTCACCCGGACGACCTGGAGCAGGCGCAAAGCGCGCTGATGGCGCACTGGACGGGACAAACCCCGTTTGTCGATATCGACTTGCGCCTGCGCCACCGCGCAGGGCACTGGATCTGGGTCAACAAGCGCGGACGGGCCCACGAACGCGACACGCAAGGGCGAGGCCGCTACATGTCAGGCACCCACCTCGAAATCACCGATCGCATCGCCGCGCAGGAAGAGGTGCTCGCGCTCAACGCCACTTTGGAACAGCGGGTGAGCGAGCGTACCGCCGCGCTGGAACGTTCGCTGCGCGACATGGAGGCTATTTCTTACTCGATCGCGCACGACCTGCGTTCTCCCCTCCGCGCGGTCAACGGTTTCTCGGCGCTGATCGCCGAGGAGACCGACCCGCCGCTGAGCCCGGCGGTGAGCGACATGTTTGCCCTTATCAACAAAGCCTCGCGCAAGATGGGGCAGATGCTGACCGACATGCTGGAGCTGCTGCGGGTGGTGCGGGTGGATCTTGCCGCGGTGCCGATCGATCTGGAAAGCCTGGCTCGGGCGGTGGCCGGGGAGCTGGCGCACGAAGCGCCGCAGGCCGAGATGGTCATTGGACAACTGCCCACCGTATTGGGCGACGCCACTTTGTTGCGCCAGATGCTTCACAACCTGATGGAGAACAGCCTCAAGTACTCGCGCCACCGCTCACCGCCGCGGCTGGAGCTTCGCTTCGACGACAGCGTGGGCGCTTTCAGCCTGCGCGACAACGGCATGGGTTTCGACATGGCCCACGCGGCCAAGCTGTTCGGCCTGTTTCAGCGCCTGCACGCCAGCACGGATGTGCCCGGCACGGGCGTTGGGCTGGCGATTGTTTCGCGCATCATCGAGCGCCACGGTGGGCGGATTTGGGCTGAGGCACAGCCCGATGTGGGCGCTACTTTTTGGTGGACGCTGCCGCGTCCGTGAGTCTGCTGCAGCCCCAATCTTGCTGCTTGCCGTTCAGAACGGTGGTGAACTCGGGTCGACGTTTTCGCTGCCACTGCTTTCCGCGACCTTGGGGAGATCTGAGGCATCCGGGATCTTGATCGCATCGAGATCTTCCACCGTGTTCGCGGCTGGTTTGCCGCGCGCCTGACGCACAGCAGCCTTATCGCCCGCGCTGGCGAATTTGCTGAATTTGCCGATGGTGCCGACCAGCTGGCCGTAAATGCGCGGGTTCGCGGCCAGACATTCCTTTTGCTCCAGAAAGTCGGACTCGCCGGAGAAATTGCCGACCAAGCCACCGGCCTCGGTGACGAGCAGGGCACCGGCGGCCACGTCCCAAGCCGACAAGCCCATCTCGAAGAAACCGTCGGTAAAGCCAGCCGCCACATAGGCCAGATCGAGCGCGGCCGAGCCGGGGCGGCGCAGGCCGGCGCAGCGCGGCATCACCTCGCCCATCATCTGCAAATAGGTCTGGAATGCGTCGCCTGGGCGAAAGGGAAAGCCGGTGGACAGCAGGCATTCGCGCAACCCGGTGCGTTTGGCGACCCGGATACGGCGGTCGTTCATGTAAGCACCGCGCCCGCGGGTGGCGCAGAACAGGTCGTTGCGCGAGGGGTCGTAGACCACGGCCTGCTCAAGCCGGTTGCCGACCATGAGCGCGATGCTCACGCAGTAAACCGGGAAGCCGTGAATGAAGTTGGTGGTGCCGTCCAGCGGATCGATGATCCACACATGGTCGGCGCCGCCGTGGCGCCCTGGCTTCTTGCCCGACTCTTCGGCCCAGATCGCATGGTCCGGGTAGGCGGTGAGCAAGGTGTCGATGATCGCGGCCTCTGCCGCGTGGTCAACCTCGGTGACGAAATCGTTGGTCTGCTTGACCGAGACACGCACCGACTCCACATCCAGCGCCGCGCGGTTGATGAGTGTGCCGGCGATACGGGCGGCCTTGATGGCCACGTTGAGCATGGGGTGGAGATTGGTCGACATAAGTTGTGTTCCTGGAAGAAGCCGGTTAAGGCCACAGGCAGCTGAAGAGCGCGATGGGTGCCCCGGCGATGCGGAAGGCGACAATCGACGATTTTAACGACTTCACTTGAAGCCAACGATTCGCTTCCGGCGCGAGGTGCCTCGTCCAGCACACACCGCAGAACCGGCTTTGCCGGGCTGCTGGTGTGGCCCGCGGAGGGGGGTGACGCGAAGCGGCGAGGGGAAACCATGCTTTCAAGATTTGTCCTGATCCAGACCAGCCACGCCGGCAATGTGGGCGGCGTCGCCCGCGCCATGAAGGTGATGGGCTTTGATGACTTGGTGCTGGTGGCGCCTCGCTGGGCCAATGTGCTCAGACGCGAAGAGACGATCCAGCGCGCCAGCGGTGCCAACGATGTGCTGGCCAAAGCCCGCATCGTGGACACGCTCGACGAAGCGCTCGATGGCGTGAGCCACCTCTGCGCCACCGCGATGACACCGCGCGACTTTGGCCCGCCCACCCGCGCGCCGCGCGAGCATTTCAGCAGCTTGCTGGCCTCGGAGGGTGAGCGTCCCACCGGCGTGGCGTTTTTGTTTGGCTCGGAACGCTTTGGTATGCGCAACGAAGACGTGTACCGCTGCCACGCCTGCCTGAGCATCCCCACCCATCCTCAGTTCGGTTCGCTCAACCTGGCGGCGGCGGTGCAGCTGATTGCCTACGACTGGCGCCAGGCGCTCGGCGGCTTTGCGCCGGTGGCCGTTGAGGCGCCGCGTGTGCCGGCCGACGCCCAGGCGGTGGCGGGCATGTTGCAACACCTGGAGCAGGCGCTGGTGGCGATCGATTTTCTCGACCCCGACGCGCCCAAGAAACTCATGCCCCGGCTCAACCAACTCTTCAACCGCGCCGTACCCGGCGCGGAAGAGATTCACATCTTGCGCGGCGTCGCCAAGGCCATGCTGCAAGCGGCCGAGCGTGCCCGGCGATAGACTGCTTTTTCTATGCCTTCCATGCTCGACCGATTCCGTTCCGACATCCAGTGCGTGCTTGAGCGCGACCCCGCTGCGCGCAGCACCTGGGAAGTCATCACCTGCTACCCCGGCCTGCACGCGCTCTGGCTTCACCGCCTGGCCCACTGGTGCTGGCACCACGGTTTGAAATGGCTCGGCCGTTTCATTTCGCACCTGGCGCGTTTTTTCACCGGCATCGAAATTCACCCGGGCGCCAAGATCGGCGAGCGCGTGTTCTTCGACCACGCCATGGGTGTGGTGGTGGGTGAGACGGCTGAGATCGGCGATGGCTGCACGATCTATCAAGGTGTGACGCTGGGCGGCACCTCGCTCTACAAGGGCACCAAGCGCCACCCCACGCTGGGGCGCGATGTGGTGGTGAGCGCGGGCGCCAAGATACTGGGTGGTTTTGAGGTGGGCGACGGGGCCAAGATCGGCAGCAACGCGGTGGTCATCAAGCCAGTGCCGGCGGGCGCCACGGCGGTCGGCATCCCGGCGCGCATCATTCCGAGCAAGACCGGCCAGAGCGCCGATGTGACCGAACACAAGCCGAAGTTCGAGGCCTATGGCATCACGCAAGACGACGATCCGCTGTCGCAAGCCATGCGCGGGCTGATCGACAGCGCAGGCACCCAGGAACACCAGATCGCGATGCTGTGGCAAGCGATCGAAAAGCTCAACGACTGCGTCAAAAACGGCGATTGCTTGCCGGAAGGCGCGGCGCTCACGGAGTCGTTCGAGGCCGACAAGCTCAACCAGCTGGTGGGCAAGTAGCGCTGGCGCAGATGGGCACTTGGTGCCCGATCACAGCTCGGTGCGCAGCCGCCAGATTTCGGGAAACAGCACCACGTCGAGCATCTTGCGCAGGTAGCTCACGCCCCCCGTGCCACCGGTGCCGCGCTTGAAACCGATGATCCGTTCCACCGTGGTCACGTGGCGGAATCGCCAGAGCCGAAAGGCGTCTTCCAGATCGGTCAGTTCTTCGCCGAGCTGGTACAGATCCCAGTGTTCGCGGGGGTTGCGGTAGACGACCAGCCAGGCGGCTTGCACCGCATCGCTCGCGGTGTAGGGCTGCGACCAGTCGCGCTCGGTGTGGCTGGTGGGCACAGCCAATCCGCGGCGTGCCAGCAGGCGCAGCGATTCGTCGTAGAGCGAGGGCGCCACAAACGCGGCCTGCACCAGCGCCGCGCGCTGGGGGTGGTGCGCGTGGGGCTTGAGCATGGCGGCGTTCTTGTTGCCCAGCGCGAACTCGATGCAGCGGTATTGATAGCTCTGGAAGCCGCTGGAGGGCCCGAGGTAGGGCCGGATCGCGCTGTATTCGGGCGGGGTCATGGTGGCGAGCACGTCCCAGGCATGCACCAGCTGCTCCATGATTTTGGACACGCGCGCCAGCATCTTGAAGGCCGTCTGCAGGTCGTTCTTCGAGATGCTGTTGATGGCGGCGCCCAGCTCTTGCAGCAACAGCTTCATCCACAGTTCGCTGGTCTGGTGCTGCACGATGAACAGCATCTCGTCGTGGGCGGGTGAGAGCGGTTTTTGCGCGCCCAGGATGGCGTCGAGCTGCAAATAGTCGCCGTAGCTCATGTCTTGGCTGAAGTCGAGCTGGGCGTGTTCCTCAAGCACGATGGCCTCAAGAGCTGAGGCGGGTTCGGTGGACTCAGGATCGTGGTACGGGCAGGGCATGTGGCGCTCTCAAGTCACCGCATTTTTGGTGTTGAATTCGGGCTGCTGCCACTCGCCCGATTCGAGCACTTGGCGCAGGTGTTCCACCGCGTTCCACACGTCTTCAAACCCGAGGTAGAGCGGGATGAAGCCGAAGCGCAGGATGTCAACGCTGCCCGTGCTTGCGGCGTCTGCCGACCGATTGCCAGCGCGGTAGTCGCCGACAACACCGCGCGCGATCAGCGCCTGCACGATGGCGTAGGCGCCTTCGTCTCTGGTCAGGCAGACCTGCGAGCCGCGCTGGCTGTGGTCTTTGGGTGTGGCGACGCCAAGGCCGTGCCCAGCGCAGCGTTCCTCCACCAGCGCGATGAACAGGTCGGTCAGCGCGAGCGACTTGCTGCGCAGCGCAGCCATGCCACCCAGCGGCTCGGCGGCCAGGGTGGCATCGAGCCCGCAGTCAAGCGCGGCCAGGCTGATGATGGGCTGGGTGCCGCACTGGTAGCGGGTGATGCCGGGGGCGGGCTGGTAGTCGGGGGTGAAGGCGAAGGGTGCGGCGTGGCCCCACCAGCCGGCCAGCGGCTGCCAGCAGCGGTCGGTGTGCATGGGGTTGACCCAGACGAAGGCGGGCGCGCCGGGGCCGCCGTTCAGGTATTTGTAGCCACAGCCGACTGCGAAGTCGGCGCGCGCGGTGTTCAGGTCCACCGGCACGGCGCCTGCGCTGTGCGCCAGGTCCCAGACCATCAGCGTGCCGTTGGCGTGGGCGGCGGCGGTCACGGCGGCCATGTCGTGCATGGCGCCGGTGCGGTAGTTCACCTGGGTGAGCATGAGCACCGCGACCTCGGGCGTGAGCGAGGCAGCGATGTCTTCTGGCTCCACCAGCAGCAGCTCCAAGCCGCGCTCCTTGCAGATCGCCTCGGCGATGTAGAGGTCGGTCGGGAAGTTGCTGCGCTCGCTCACGATGCGTTGGCGATGCGGGGCATCCAGCGCGCTGATGTTGAGCGCGGCCGAGAGCACTTTGTAGAGGTTGATCGAGGTGGTGTCGGCCGCGACCACCTCGCCGGGCGCCGCGCCGATCAGGCGCGCGATCTTGTCGCCCACGGTCTGCGGCAGCTCAAACCAGTGGTTCTTGTTCCAGCTCTGGATCAGGTCGTTGCCCCATTCGCGGGTGACCACATCGGCCACGCGTGCGGCGGTGGTTTTGGGCAAGACGCCGAGCGAGTTGCCATCGAGGTAGATCACGCCGGGCGGCAGCTGGAACTGGTCACGCAATTTGCGCAGCGGGTCTTGGGCGTCAAGTGCCTGGCAGTCTTGTTGGGTGATGGAAATGTTGCATATGGAAGAGGTCATGGAAGCGTTCTCAAAATGGCTCTGACCGGGGACGCGTCGGCGGTCATCAGTTTCAAAGGCAGGGCGATCAGCTCGTAGTCGCCTTCTGGCACGTCGTCGAGCAGCAGGTTTTCCAGCACCCGCAGGTGGCGGCGGCGGATCACCTGGTGGCTGTCCAGCGACTTGCTGTTGGCGGGGTCGATGCTGGCGCTGTCGGTGCCGATCAGCAGCACGCCCAGGTCGGCCAGCTGCTGCACGGTTTCGGGCGCGAAGGCGGGCAGGTCGGGGTCGAATTGGCTCTGGGGCATGCGTTGGTAGACGCGCACCAGCACCCGGGCAGGCAGTGCGTGCAGGTGACCCGCGAGGTGCTCCGGCCGCACCAGCGGACCGCAGCCGATGGCGTGGATCACGCGGCAGGGGCCGAGGTAGGGCGCGAGGTCGAGGGCGCCGGCGGGCGAACCCTGCGGGTCGTAGTGCAGCGGTGCGTCGGCGTGTGCCCCGGCGTGGGGCGATAGCGTGATCGCGCTCACGTTGACCGGGCAGCCCGGCCCCAGCGTGGCCGACCAGTGTTGCTGGTAGGCGGTGTCGCCGGGGAACACCGGGGTGTCGGCGTGCAGGGGCGGGGAGATGTCCCAGAGTTTTTGCATGGCACCGACGGTACCCAAGCTGGCGGTTTGTGGTGTCGGTTTATTCCAACAAATGAACGGGAGTCGGGGCTCGATCGGTTGGCGCTCGCTCCCGATCCCTTGATGAACACCTGCGCGAAGGCGGCTGCGCCCGCACCGAGCCCGCCGTTGACCCACTGCGCCGTTCGAATAGCGACTGCCCGCGGTTCACCAGGACCTGCTGTGCCGAAGCTCCTGAGGCAACAGCTTCTCGATGGCCATGCAGAATTCATCCACCGAGGTGGCCTTGAATATGAGACTGTGAACGCCAACGTTGGCGGCCTGTGCGCTCAGCGTTTCATCGATGAAACCCGAGGCGATGCCGATCGGCAGGTCGGTCCGTAGGGCACGCGCCTGGCGCGCCAGTTCGAGTCCAGACATGCCCGGCATGTTGTAGTCGGTCAGGAGCAGATCCACGCCTTGCGGATCGGCGCTGATCAGGTCGAGCGCGGCGCGCTGGTCGTGGTGGGCACTCACCCGATAGCCTCGGCGTTCCATCAGGCGTTTAACCAGGGAGACCAGGGCCACATCGTCATCGACATAGACGATGTGAGATCCAGGTTTTTCCACTCCCGCGCGAGAGACGCTGGCATCGGGCGTGTGCGATGGTGTGGCGCCCGAGCCAGCAGGTTGGGTTGGCTCTGGCGTGGCGGGGTCGGCGGGCGTGTGGTTGGCGGGAAAAAAGAGCGTGAACCTGGTGCCCGCACCGGGTTGGCTGTCGACCACAATCACGCCCCCGTGCCCTTGCACGATGCCGTGAACCACGGCCAGCCCGAGACCTGTGCCCTCGCCCACGGGCTTGGTCGTGAAGAACGGCTCGAAAATCCTTGCTTGGGTGAGCACGTTCATGCCGGGGCCGTCGTCGCTGACGATCAGGCGCACAAGGCCGCCGGGGTGTTGTTTGAGCCAGGCACGCGTGGCGGGGTGTTCCTTGAGAAACGCTTCATCGGGCGCATGGGCGTCCAGCGCGATGCGAATCAGGCCGGGCTGCCCGTCCATCGCCTGCATCGCATTGGTGGCCAGATTGATCAGCACCTGCTGGATCTGCGATGCATCGGCCGACATGCTGGGGGTGTCTCCGATGCATTGCACCTCGAGCAACACACGTGCAGGCAGCATGGCGCGAAGCATGCGGGTGGTTTCCTGGACCAATGGCGCCAGCGCGATTGGAAGGTACTGGGTCTGCTGGCGCCGGCTGAACGACAGGATTTGCCGCACCAGGTCTCTGGCCCGGCTGGCGGCCTTGTGAATTTCCTCCAGGCTTTCGCGCGCTGGGGATTCAGGGCCCACATCCTGGCGTGCCAGGTTCACATTGCCCAGGATGGCTGCAATGATGTTGTTGAAATCGTGCGCAACGCCGCCTGCCAGCGTGCCAATCGCCTCCATTTTTTGAGACTCGCGCATCTGCATTTCAAGCTCGGCGTGCGCCGCTTCAGCCTGCTTGCGTGCGGTGATGTCAAACGCGGTGCCGCGATGGTGGCCGGTCGGTGCGCCCCGGCTGTCCCGCAGCGGAATTCTGGAGACCTGCAGCCAACGCACAGCACCCGACCTCGTGACATAACGGTGTTCGAGCCCCCGGACCGATTGGTCTGCTTGCGCGTTGCGCTCAAACCAGGCGTTGACCAGGTCAACCTCGCCTGGCGGCATGAATTCTGCAGGCGTGTGCCCCACCATCTCATGGGCTGCGTAGCCAAGCAGCTCCTCGGCGTGCGCCGACACATAGGTGAACCTGAACGCCGCGTCCATTTCCATGATGAAGCTTCCAGCGGCTTCGGCGGCATCCCGAAACCGGACCTTTTCTTCGTGCTGTTGCGCCTCTGCGCTTTTGCGCTGGCCAATGTCGCGCAGGAAAGCCAGGCAGTGGGTCAGGTTCCCCTGGGTGTCTCTCACTGGAGAAATCGACAGTTCGCACCATCCGGTGCTGCCGTTTTTTCGGTAGCAGAGCATGTCTCCTGCGAAGGGGGTCTGTTGCTGCACGGCGCGTTCCAACGCCTGCAGCGCAATGGCGTTGGTCAGCGGGCCCTGCAAGGCAGCAAATGTGCGCTGTGAGATTTCGGCTTGGCTGTAGCCGGTGAGGGTCTCGAAAGCGAGGTTGACCCACATGATGCGGTGAGCGCTATCGACGATGGCGACACCCTCGGCCACTGCATTGAGGGCAAGCGCAGCGACCCGCCAAAGCGGTTCTGCCCCTGGCGCCTGATCCACCGGGCTTTGCTTGTCATCCCCAATGGCGCGCGTCGATGGCCCGTTGTCTGCTGGTATTGGTGAAGCTGGGTGATCTGGAAGCACAGGAAAATCCGATATTGCTTTGTATAGGACAAAGTGACTGTTGCTCATACTATCGGCAATTCCGGCGGAGCCTCCACCTGTTTGCAAGCGCAAAAATGCTTCGATGCGTGAAAAAGCCGTGCCTTTTTGCGCTTTTTGGCGGGCGGTGGCGGGTAGCCGCCAAGACTGTCTGCACCGCGCCAGCCTTCGCACCGAACACAGGCGCCGAGAAGTGATTGCGAAAACTGACGCAACAATCAGCGCGTGTCAGGCCAGGGTTGTCCGATACCCCGAATCAGGCCAAGCTCGGCGCGCGGTAAATCAACACCTTCAGACTGCGCTCGGGCGACACATCGGCGAACGCGCTGGGGTTGGGCAGCCGCTGCTCGAACACCAGTTCAGGCGCGGCTTCGCGCATGCGTTCGTGCAAAAACGCGGTGTCCAGTTCGGGTGCATTGAGGCACAGCATCACGCGGCCAGCGGGGCGCAGCAGATCGGGTAGGCGCCGCATCAGCCGAACATAATCCTGCGTCGCCACGAAACTGCCCTTTTGAAAACTCGGCGGGTCCACGATGACCAGGTGGTACGGTCCGCTGCGGGTGATCTTGCCCCAGGTCTTGAAGATGTCGTGGGCCAGAAAGCTCGCGCCTGACAAGCCATTCAGCGCGTGGTTGTGTTGCCCGAGCCCGATCGCGCTTGCGCTCATGTCCAGGTTCACCACATGTTTGGCACCACCCTGCAACGCCGCCACCGAAAACGCGCAGCTGTAGGCAAACAGGTTGAGCACTTTCTGGCCTGCCGCTTGGCTGCGCACCCAGCGCCGGCCCTCGGCCATGTCGAGAAACAGGCCGTGGTTCTGGCCTTGCAGCAGGTGGACCGCGCAGCGCGCGCCGTCCTCGGTCACCACGTGTGGATCGGGCACGCTGCCAGTCATCAGCCGTGTCTCGGTGCGCTGGCCATCGCGTCTTTGGAACACCCAGTTCAGCGACTCGTCTGGCGCCAGAACAGCCCAGCGAGCCGTGAGTGCCTCGTGCACCTGGGCCAGTTCGTTGTCGCTCACCGGCGCGAAGGCGGTGAGCAGAAAGACGGGTGGGAAGGCGTCCAGCGCCAGGTGTTCACAGCCGGGAAACAACCCGCCGCGCCCGTGAAACACGCGTTCGGCATCGATCGGTTTTGCCATCGTGGCGATGGCATCGAGCAAGGCCTGCATGCGGCTGGCGGTGTGGCTGGTCATCGCCCCGAGATAGACATCACAGCCGACCGAGTAACAGGTACTCCATCAACGCCTTCTGCGCATGCATCCGGTTCTCGGCCTCGTCCCAGACCACGCTCTGCGGCCCGTCGATCACCTCGGCCGTCACCTCTTCGCCTCGGTGGGCGGGCAGGCAGTGCATGAACAAGGCGTCGGGCTTGGCCGTGGCCATCATGGCCTCGTCGACACACCACTGCGCAAACGCGGCGCGGCGCACTTCGTTCTCAGCCTCAAAGCCCATGCTGGTCCAGACGTCGGTGGTCACCAAGTCCGCGCCGGCGCAGGCTTCGCGCGGGTTCTTGAAGACCCTGTAGCAGTCGCGGTTGGCAATGCCAGCCAACACCGGGTCGACTTCGTAGCCGCTTGGTGTGCTGACATGCACGGTAAATCCCAGCAGCTCGGCCGCTTGCAGCCAGGTGTTGGCCATGTTGTTGCCGTCACCGACCCAGGCCACCACCTTGCCGCGGATCGCGTCCAGCGGCAGGCCGCTGGCAGCAGGCCGGTATTCGGCCAGCGTGAACAGATCGGTGAGGATCTGGCAGGGGTGAAATTCGTTGGTCAGGCCGTTGATCACGGGTACCCGCGAGTGCGCGGCAAAGCTTTCCAGCTTCGCTTGTTCGTAGGTGCGGATCATCACCAGATCGACCATGCGGCTGATCACCTTGGCGCTGTCTTCGATCGGCTCGGAGCGGCCAAGCTGGCTGTCGCCGGTGGTCAGGTGCACCACCGAGCCACCGAGCTGGTACATGCCGGCCTCGAAGCTCACGCGGGTGCGGGTGCTGGCCTTCTCGAAGATGAGGGCCAGGGTGCGGTCGGGGTCGGCGAAAGGCTGGTGCTTCTCGATCGCCTTGAATTTCTGCTTGATAAATGCCGCGCGCTGGAACAGGTAGCCGTAGGTTTCCGCGCTGAGGTCTTTGAACTGCAGGTAGTGCTGGACGGGCATGGCGTGTCTATTCGGCCAAAAAGGCGTGGATCAGCGGCAGCAGGATGTCGGCCACCTCGTTGGCCTCTGCGATCGTCATGATCAGCGGTGGCACCAAGCGGATCACGCTGTCGGCCGTGACAGAGATCAGCAGGCCGGCGTCGGCTGCGCGCTGGGTCAGCACGCCGCACGGTTTGGTCAAGTCGATGCCCAGCATCAGGCCGTGGCCACGCATCTCGCGCACACCGGGGTGCCCATCCAACTCGGTGGTGAATCGCGACATGAGATGGCTGCCCACCCGCTCGGCATTGGCCAGCAGCCCGTCTTCTTCGATGATGCGAATCGTCTCCACCCCGGCCCGCATGGCCAGCGGGTTGCCGCCAAAGGTGGTGCCGTGGTTGCCGGGTGCAAAGATGTGGGCCGCCTTCGGCCCCGCCACCACCGCGCCGATCGGCACACCCGAGCCCAGGCCCTTGGCCAGCGGCATCACATCGGGCAGGATGCCCGCCCACTGGTGGGCGAACCACTTGCCGGTGCGGCCCATGCCGCACTGCACCTCGTCGATCATCATCAGCCAGTCGCGGGCATCGCACAGGGCGCGCACACCCTGCATGTAGTCCACCGACATCGGGTTCACGCCGCCTTCGCCCTGGATCGCCTCGAAGAACACCGCCACCACGTTGGGGTTGCCCGCCGTGGCCTGCTCCAGCGCGGCCAGATCGTTCACCGGCACCCGAATAAAGCCCTCGACCAGCGGTCCGAAGCCGGCCTGGATCTTCTTGTTGCCAGTGGCTGAGAGGGTGGCGATGGAGCGGCCGTGAAAAGCCTTCTCGTAGACCACGATTTCCGGGCGATCGATGCCCTTGTCGTGCCCGAACTTGCGCGCCAATTTCAGTGCAGCCTCGTTGGCTTCCAGTCCGGTGCTGCAAAAGAACACATTGGTCAGGCCGGAGCGCTCCACCAGCATTTGCGCCAGACGTTCCTGGTCGGGCACGTGGTAGTAGTTGCAGCAGTGGATCATCTTCGCCACCTGGTCTTGCAGCGCGGGCACCAGCTTGGGATGAGCATGGCCCAGCGTGTTGACCGCGATGCCCGCCAGCGCGTCGAGGTATTCCTTGCCGTTCACATCCCAGACGCGGCAGCCCTTGCCGTGCGAGAGCGCGATCGGCAGGCGGCCATAGGTGTTCATCACATGCGGCGAGGCGGCGAGGTGGTGGGCGGCGTTCATGCGGGGCTCCAAAAAAACGTGGCAAAACAGGGCGGCCCATCCCTGCCAGAAGCAAGGTGGGCCGCTGAAAAGCGATTTTAGAGGCAGCCTGTGCCGCTGTGGTTGCCAGCACTGTTGCGACTTGCGCATTGCAGCCATGCACAAGCCAGCACTGCGGGTTTTCCCTGGGTCCAAGTCTTATATAAGATAGACTACACGAGCGGTTCCGGGTGGGCGATCCTCCCCGCAGCCTGGCGTGAAATCCTTTCCATCGCCCTCCATCCGAAGGCTTCTCCCCGATGGCCCAACCCGCAGCCAAACAAGTGTTCATCCAAGGTGTGACCGTGAGTGGACGCACCTTTCGGCCCAGCGATTGGTCTGAGCGCCTGGCCGGTGTGATGAGCCCGTTTCGCCCCGGTGGCGCCCGCCCTGGCAGCCACCTCAGCTACTCGCCCTGGTGCGTGCCCAACACCATCAATGGCGTGAAGTGCGTGGTGGTCCACACCGATCTGCGCGACGCCGATCCCATGGCCTGGGACTTCGTGATGCACTTTGCGCGCGACAACCAGTTGCAGGTGGTGGAGGGCTGTTTGTTGCCCGACCCGCCGCCTTGAAGCTTGGCCTTGGGCTGCTTGGCTGTTATAAGTAAAACTCATTCATTTTCAAGGAGTTCTTAGCATGGCCGTCGCCAAAATCATCGAAGTCATCTCGGGCAGCAAAAAAAGCTTTGACGATGCCATGAAGCAGGGCATTGACCGTGTCAACGACAGTGTGACCGAGGTCACCAGCGCCTGGATCAAAGACCAAAGTGTGGTGGTCAGCAAAGGCAAGGTGACGGAGTACCGCGTGGTGATGAAAGTCACCTTCATGGTCAAGAACAAGGCGCCTGATCGCAAAAAATAAGTGCCTGCGGCGGCAGGAAAAGCCCCAACAAACAAAAAAGCCGTCTTGCGACGGCTTTTTTGCTTTTCTTTGCTGACAGCGCACCCGTTTCAAACGGCAGACCCTTTTGGGTCCGGGCTGTGGGCTTGACCGAGGTCAGGCCCGTGTGGGGTGTCAGGCGGCGGCTGCAGCAGGGGCTGTGACCAGGTTCTTGACTTTGGTGGACAAGCGGCTCTTGTCGCGCGCTGCCTTGTTCTTGTGGAAAATGCCTTTGTCGGCCACGGTGTCCACCACTTTTTGCATCTTGGCAAACAGCTCGGTGGCCTTTTCCTTGTCGCCGGCCAACACGGCCTTTTCGACGTTCTTCACCACGGTGCGGTATTTGGAACGCAGGGAGGTGTTCGCTGCGTTGAGTTTGGTGTCCTGGCGGACGCGCTTGCGGCCAGAGGCCAGGCGGGGGTTCTTTTTCTTCGGCTTGGTTGCCATGATGTGATTCCTTTGGTGTTTGGAGATGTTGCCAGCAAAGCCCGCTATTTTAGCACGGGCTTTGTTGGCGAAATGGTGTTGTGCTGCGGTCAGGGGCACCACAGAACCCACCTCGCCGGACCGCAGGCAGCGCAAGGGGGTCTCTTACACTCACGCCGTGTCACTGTTCAAATCTGCTTCCCTGGTTTCGCTTCTCACGCTGGCGTCGCGCATCACCGGGCTGGTGCGCGAGCTGCTGATGGCGGCAACCTTTGGCGCCAGTGCGATGACCGATGCGTTCAACGTCGCCTTTCGCATCCCCAATCTGCTGCGACGCCTGTTTGCCGAGGGCGCGTTCAGCCAGGCGTTTGTGCCGGTGCTCGCGGCGGTTCGCGAAAAAGAGGGCGACGCGGCCACCCGCGAGATGGTCGACCAGATCGGCACCGTGCTCGCTTACGCCCTCACCCTCACCTGTGTGCTTGGTGTGGCTGGTGCGCCGGTGTTGGTCTGGGCGATGGCCAGCGGCCTGCAGCAAAGCCCGCAGGGTTTTGAGGCGGCGGTTTTCATGACACGCTGGATGTTTCCCTACATCGCCTTCATGTCGTTCGTGGCGCTCTCGGCAGGCATTTTGAACACCTGGCGGCGCTTCGCGGTGCCTGCTGCCACGCCGGTGCTGCTTAACGTGGCCATGATCGTGGCGGCTTACTGGGGCGCGCCCTGGTTCAAAACCCTCGGCATCGAGCCCATTTACGCCATGGCCGGCGGCGTGTTGTTGGGGGGAGCGTTGCAACTGGGCGCGCAGATTCCCGCCTTGCACCGGCTGGGTTTGCTGCCCCGGGTGCGGCTGGGTTGGTCGGACTTCCAGCGCGCCTGGAACCACCCCGGCACCCGGCGTGTGACCACGCTCATGCTGCCAGCCCTGCTCGGGGTGAGCGTGGCCCAGATCTCGCTGCTGATCAACACCCAGATCGCCTCGCACCTCACCACGGGCAGCGTGAGCTGGCTCACCTACGCCGACCGCCTGATGGAGTTTCCCACCGCCATGCTGGGCGTGGCGCTGGGCGTGGTGTTGCTGCCGCAACTGGCGTCGGCTCAGGCGGCTGACGACAGCGCGCGTTACAGCGGGCTGCTTGACTGGGGCTTGCGGCTGGTGGTGCTGTTGGCGGTGCCCAGCGCGGTGGCGCTGCTCACCTTTGCCACGCCGCTCGTGGCCGTTCTGTACCACTATGGCGCCTTCACCGACCGCGATGTGCAGCAGACCGCTACAGCGCTCATGGGCTACGGTGTGGGCTTGATCGGCCTGATCGCCATCAAGGTGCTGGCCCCGGGTTTCTACGCTCGCCAAGACATCCGCACCCCGGTGAAAATCGCCATCGTGGTGCTGGTGCTCACCCAATGCCTCAACCTGCTGCTGGTGCCATACCTGGCCCATGCCGGGCTGGCGTTGGCAATCGGGCTGGGTGCGATGGTCAATGCGCTTTGGTTGCTGCTGGGGCTCAAAGCGCGCGGCGCCTACACACCGTCACCGGGATGGACGCTTTTTTTGCTGCAGGTGGTGGCCGCGAGCGCCTTGCTGGCGGTGTATTTGATGTGGGCGTCGTCGCGGGTCAATTGGCTGGACTTTGATGGCCACGCACTCCAGCGTGTAGGCTTGTTGACAGGGATTGTTGTGGTGGCGGTGGCGGTGTACTTCTTCATCCTGCTGCTTGCTGGCGTGAAATTGCGCCAGTTCGTTCGAAAGTAGGGTCCAAGCGGCCCGGTTCACTGGCTTCTCATGTCCTTTTCCTTCGATTGGTCTGCCACCACCCCACTGGGCTACTTCGGGTCCTTGGTGAGCGACGATGACCACTTGCCCCTGTTTGAAGCCGCCGCAGCGATTGCGCAAGACGAGTACCCCGAGCTCGACTTGCAGCGGGTACTCGGCGACGTGGACCAGCTGCTCGCCCGCGTGAAACGGCGCTGCGCACACACGGCCGACCCACTCCAGCGCCTGCGTCTGCTCAACCACTTCTTCTTTCGCGACATGGGGTTTGGCGGCAACGTCAACAACTACCACGACCCCGACAACAGCTACCTCCATGTGCTGCTCAGAACGCGGCGCGCGATTCCCATCACCTTGGCGGTGCTTTGGTTGGAGTTGGCTCAGGGTTTGGGCTTGAAGGCGCGCGGCGTCAACTTCCCTGGCCATTTCATGTTGAAGGTCAGCCTGCCCAATGGTCAGGTGGTGATTGATCCATTCACCGGCCAATCGCTCGGCCGAGGAGAGCTCTCGGAGCGGCTGGAGCCTTACAAGCTGCGCAACGGCCTGGTTGAAGATTTCGATGTGCCGGTCGGGCTGTACCTGCAGGCTGCGCAGCCGCGCGAAATCCTCACCCGCATGCTGCGCAATCTCAAGGAATTGCACCGCACACAGGAAGACTGGTTGCGGCTGATTGCGGTGCAAGACCGTTTGATCGTTTTGCTGCCCGATGCCTGGGTCGAGTACCGCGACCGCGGCCTTGCTTGGGCCGAGCTGGGCGACAACCGGCTCGCAGTGAGCGATCTCGACCTCTACGTGGCGCACACCGACGACCCGCTCGAGCGCGACGCCATCGAGCAGCGGTTGCGCGCACTTCGGCGCGAGCTCAATTGAGCCGCGCAGCCGCATGTTGACCATGCGCCGCGTGTTGCTGGTCGGTGCCACTGGTTTGGTTGGACAAAGTGTGTTGCGCCAAGCGCTTGCGCACCCGCAAGTCGAGCAGGTGATTGCGCCCACACGCCGCTTGCTGCCGCCGCACGCCAAATTGATCAACCCAGTGGTCGATTTCGACGCCTTGCCCGTTGATGCCGACTGGTGGGCGGTGGACGCGGTGGTCTGCACCCTGGGCACCACGATCAAAAAATCGGGCTCGCAGGCCGCGTTTCGCCGCGTGGACCACGACCACCCGCTACAGGTGGCGCAGATCGCGATCAAGCGCGGCGCGAAAGCCTATGCGCTGAATTCCGCCCTGGGTGCCGACGCCGCTTCGCGGGTGTTCTATTCCCGCACCAAGGGGGAACTGGAGCGCGATCTGCAAACGCTGGGCTATCCATCGCTCACCTTTGTGCGGCCCGGGCTGATCGGCGGCGAGCGCCAGGAAGCGAGGCTTGGTGAGCAGATCGGTGTGACGATGTCGCAGTGGCTGCGCCCGCTGCTGCCCGCGCGCTATCGGGTGGTACCGGCCGAGCGCATCGCGCTCCACCTGCTTCAAGCGGTTTTGGCGGCCGAACCAGGGGTGCGGGTGGTGATGTCGGAAGACATCAGCTGACCCAGGCGCTTGGGTTGCCTGCTCACAGCGCACAACTCACACGCACCACACCCCGATCGGGCGGCTCATCAATACCAACCTCCAGTCCGTGTTTGCGCATGAACGCCAGCATGCGCAGGTTGACGTCGAGCACGTCGCCGTAAAGATGGCGCAGGCCTGCATCGCGCGCGGCTGTCATGAGGGTGCTCATCAATCGGCTCGCCACACCGGAGCCCTGCCAACCATCCAGAACGCTCAGGGCCAGCTCGGCGCTGCCGCGCTCGGGGTCGGCAACATACCATCCTGCCTCGCCGATGACTTCCTCGCCGTCGGAACCCCAGATGCAGGCCACCCAAGCCGAATGCTGGACCCCGTCGGCGTTGATCAGATAGGCAATCAACTTGGGCGATTTGGCGCTGACGGCCCCATGAAAGCGATTTCGCCGCGACGGTGCGCTCAGCCCCGACAAAAAGCCGCGCATGGTTTGTATGTCCTCCAGGCGAACCCGGCGAACGAACACGGTGGGTCGAGCTGATGGCTGCATGGCTAGGCGCTCCAGGGTGGTTCAACAAGCAGGCGCAGTGGTCACCTTCACGACCCAGCAGCCTCACGCGTCACAGCGAGCAGGGTCACGTCATCGTGCGGTTCGAACGCGCCCACGTGCTCTGCCAGCTGCGTGCACACACGGTCAACCATTGCCTGCGCTGAGCCGGCTTGACGGGCAAACGCGCGTTCCAGCGCTTCTTCTCCAAAAGGCCCCGTCTCGCCCAGCGCCTCGGTAACGCCATCTGTGTGCAGGAGCAGCGTTGCGCCTGGCTGCATCGTCAGGTCCAGCACCGCACAACGTTTGCCGGGTTGCAGCCCCACCGCCGGCCCCGTGACGTTGAGCCGCGCCATGGTGCCGCCGACTGCCTGTTGGACAAACGGCGCTTCATGGCCGGCATTGAGGTAATGCAGACGCCCACTTTTCGGCTCCAGCAGGCCGAAAAATACGGTGGCAAACATGTTTTCGTGCCCATGCACGGTGGCGATGTAGTCATTCACGAAAGCCACGCTGCGCACGAGCGTGGCAGGGAGGGTTTCCTCGGGCGCTGCCTGGCAGGCCACCGCGCGCAACAGCGTGCGAAACAGCGCCATGTAAAGCGCTGCACCCACCCCTTTGTCGCACACGTCGGCGACCACGAAAGCGAGCGCCCCGCCGGGCAATACGTAGGCGTCGTAGAAGTCGCCGCCGACCTGTCGAGCCGGGGTGCAGCTGGCGCCCAGCGACCACCCGGCCAGGCTCGGCAGTTGCGCAGGCAGGAAGCCTTGCTGGATGCGTTGCCCGATCTGCAGTTCGCGCGAGAGCGCCTGCAGCAGCTGGCCCTTGTGGTCCTGCAGACGTTTTTTGGCCAGTGATGATGTGATGCGCGCCTGCAGCACCACGGGGTTGAAGGGCTTGGGCAGGTAGTCGTCGGCGCCGAGCTCCAAGCAACGCACAACGCTTTCACTTTCGTCGATGGCCGAGACCATCACCACCGGCAATTGCGCCAACACGGGGCTGGCCCGAATGCGGCGCAGGGTTTCGTAGCCGTCCAATTCGGGCATGGTGATGTCCAGCAGCACCAGGTCCCAGTCCTGCTGGTGCAGCTTGTCGAGCGCATCGCGTCCGTTGACAGCCGTGCCCGCCTCGTGACCCAGACGTTGGATGCGGCGCACCAGGAGATCGCGGTTGAGCTCCAGGTCGTCGACCACCAGGATGCGCATCTGGCGCTCCAAGCGCTCGGTCGGCGTTGGTGGGGATGTGGGCATCGGGCGGCAATCCGAAGGGGTTTGGCCGGATTCTCAGCTGGTGACCGGTGCAAGCCGGTCGCGATCGGCATCGAGCAGCGCACGGAGGTAGGGCAGTTGCTGCAAGGCGGCCTGCTCGCCCTCTTCGATGATGTAGGGCACCTTGTCGGTGTCGAACAGGCGCACGCGCTGCTTGAACTGCGGCATGATCAGAATCATCTCGGAATGGTGCACAGCGCTTTGAAAGGCCAGGCGCGACTTCATCAAATTGTTCGTCAGGATCGCGCTGAGCTGGGCCGCAAAGCGCCCCGCGCTGCGGATGTTTTCCTGGTACGGGCTCTCGAAGCCCACCGCAACAATCACGCGGCTGCCGTTCTTCATCGCCACGCTGATCGGCAATGGGTCGGCCAAATAGCCATCGATCAACAGCCGACCGTCCAGCTTCACAGGTGCAAACGCCAGGGGCAGTGACACGCTGGCGCGGATGGCATCAACCAGATCGCCCTGGGTGATGTCCACCAACTCGCCAGTCATGAAGTCGGTGGCTGTGATGTGCAGGGGAATGGGCGTGTCCTCGATGCGTTGTTGCCCGAAGACATCGCGAAAAGCCGACAGCATCAGGCCATCGTTTCGCAAGCCAAAACTGTCCACCCGAAAGCCGAAGAGCTTGGGTGCGATCAGGCGCAAAAATCCCATGTTGTTGCGCTGTGAGGTGAGCTTGCGGGTCCAGGTCCGCAGGGTGATGTCAGTGGTTTTGGCAGTGTCGAAGCCGAGCGCCACAGCGGCTGCAAACAAAGCGCCCCCGCTGCACCCAACCACGCGCTCAATGCCAATGCCGGCGTCGCTGAGCGCCTTGACCACACCGATGGCCGCAGCGCACTTGACGCTGCCTGAGCCGATTACCAGCGTGACCGCTGGAGCGGGAACCGGCTTGCGTTTCATGCTGCCTCCGCGTAGCTCTGAACAGCGCGCTGCACGTCGGGAAAGATCTGAAGAATGCTGGTGAAGCCGGCCACCTCGAGCACCCGCGCCACCTGGGGCTGTACCGCCGCCACGCGCAGATCGCCACCAGCCTGGCGACAGCGCTTGACAGTGCCCAGCAGCGACCGCAGCCCGGCGCTGCTGGTGTAGTTCACCAGCGTGAAATCGGCCACCAGACGCACGTTGCCCTGCTCAATCGACTCCGCAAAGCGCTGGGTCAATTCGTCGGCACTGAGGCTGTCGATGCTGCCGGTGATGGCCAGGACGAAAGTCCTGTCGTGTTCTTTGGTGGCGATTTGCACGAGCGTTCTCCAATGTTCAATGGGTTCAAGGGTCAACGGGTTGGGGGCGGGATCAGGTGTTTTTCGATGGTGAGAATGTTGCCCCGATGTGGGTGGCGTTGGTGCTGCTGACGATCGGAGAGGTGCCGGATCAGATGCACACCCAAGCCGCCCAGCGCGCGCACCTCGAGCGCCGCGGTGGGCTCCGCAGCGACCACCGACAGCGGGTCGAAAGACCTGCCCAGGTCTTCCAGCGTCATCACGACGCTGCGTGAATCGCCTCGATGCACGACATGCACTGACAGTGTCAGTGGGCCACTCTGGCCAGATGGGTAAGCGTGGTGCATGACATTGACGCAAGCCTCTTCAACAATGAGCCGAAGGTCGTGGCAGGTCGGTTCGTCGATCTCTTCGCGGCGGCACAGCCTGCAAACCAAGGCCAGCAACGCGGGCAGGTTGGAAAGCTCGGCGTCACACGTGAGGCAATCCACCGCGTCTGTGGGCGAGCGGTGCTCATGCGTCATGGCTGGTGCGCCGAGCGCGCGCCCACGGCCGAGGGTTGGAGCGCGTCTTCTTCTGGCGCTGTGAAAGATTGCGCAGAAACCGGCTGGGGCAGCCAGACCGTGAAGCACGAGCCCGCGCCTGACGTGCTGGTGACTTCGATGTCCCCGCCCATCAGGCGGCAAAGGCGTCGGCTGATCGCCAGGCCCAGGCCGCTCCCGCCGAAAGAGCGGGTGGTGCCTTCGTCGGCTTGCAAGAAGGGCTGGAACAGCTTGTCGATTTCCTCGGGAGTGAGGCCAATACCGGTGTCTTCAACATCCAATCGAACCTCTGGAACACCGGGCTGTCGCTCGCATGTGAAAGCGCGCAGTTGCACCTCGCCCTGGGTGGTGAATTTGGCCGCGTTGGAAACCAGCGCGATCAGCACCTGACGCAAGCGCAGCGCATCCGCGTGGATCAGTACCAAGCCCGGCTGCACCGCAACCTGCAGGCGATTTCCATTGGTGGTGAGCAACGGTTGCACAGCGGTCTCGACCGACGACAGCAGGCCGTGCAAGTCACAGTCATCGAGGTTGAGGTGGATTTTGTTGGCGTCCAGCCGGGTCAGGTCCAGTACAGCGTTGATCATCGCCAGCAGCTCCCTGGCCGACTGTTTGATGCGGCCCAAATCGGCGCGGGCGGTGGCGGGCGTATTGTCAGCCAGTTCTTCTTCGAGCAGCTCGGCATAGCCGAGCACGGCGTTCAGCGGTGTTCGCAGCTCATGGCTCATGTTCGCCAGGAAGGCGCTCTTGGCTTTGTTGGCCAACTCGGCTTCCTTGCGCGCTTGTTCAAGATGCAAAGCCTGCGCTTCGATCTCGCGATTGCGTTCTCGCAATGCTGCGCGCGTTTTGGCGGTGCGCAGCGACTCCGCGTGAATGGCATGGCCAAACAACGACAGGTAGATCGCTGCCGCCACGGCCGACAAGTAAATGGTAAGCAACGAGGTGTCCGGGCGAAACTCGAACCCTGTTGCGGCAGCACCCGCGACGATACCAAGCGCAAGCGACAGCAGTCCGCACAGCGCGTGGCGCCCCCCACCTGAACCGAGGTTCGATGCGTGCATGGCGCCCCCCAGCGCGACGATGATCCAGGGGTTGAGTTCCGAGAGGCCGCCGTAAACCCCCATCAGGAAAGAATCGACCAGCAAGGCGCGCATTTCGCTGCGTCGGCCATCCATGGCACGGCGACTCAGCCAGTAGGCGAGATGCGGCCAAGTCAACATGACCACCCCCACCCACCACAGCGCGCTTGGCGGCTGCATGGCGAAGACCGAGCCGAGCAACAGGCCGCCGGCCAAATGGGCACCGATGCGCACCGGGTAGTTCACGCGCACCCCGCCGTACAGGCGCCGTGGCGCGCCTACAGCGCCTGGACCCTTGCGCACGGGATCGGCAATGGCGCCGTTGTCCGTTGCTGCTGGCATGCTGTGCAGCGCCCTCACAGCAACGCCTCAATCTTTGCCAGCAAGCGATCGAGTTCGATGGGCTTGGTGTCGAAATCGTCACAGCCCGCCTCCAGCGCGCGCTGTTGGTCGCCCTCCATGGCATGCGCGGTGAGCGCGATCACCGGAATCATGCACAAATCGTGGCTGGCCTTCAAGCGCCGCGTGGCCTCCCAGCCGTCCATGATGGGCAGGCTCATGTCCATCAAGATCAGTGCGGGTCGTGCGCTGGCCGCCACACTCAGAGCATGTGAGCCGTCGAAAGCCATTACCACCTCGTAACCCCGCCGCAACAAGCGCCGCGACAGCATGTCTCGGTTGAGTTCGTTGTCTTCGACCAGCAAGATCTTGGACATTTCAATCCGCCATCGAGTTGTTGGAGAGGGGCAACTTCGCCAGCACGGTGGCGCGAAACCGACTTCCCTTGCCGAACGTGCTTTGGGCCGTCACATCGCCCCCAAGCAGGCGACACAGATGGCGGCTGATGGCCAATCCAAGCCCGGTGCCGCCGTATCTGTGGGTTGTCTCAGCGTTCGCCTGCACGAATGGCTGAAAGAGCCGACCCAGCTGCGAATCGGTCATCCCGATACCTGTGTCGCTGACCTCGAATATCACCAGGGGGTCGCCGTCTGCGTTCAGTCCGCCGGTGATTTCAATCAAGATATGGCCATCGGTGGTGAATTTGGTCGCGTTCGAGACCAAGTTGATCAGCACCTGGCGCAGCTTGGTTAAATCGGACTGCATCCTGTCCAAGTCTTGCGTGCAATGCACCTGCAAATGGTTGCAGTTGGTGGCGAGCAGGGGCTGGGTGGTCGAGGTCACCTGGTCCAGCAGTTCGATCAGCTCGAAAGGCGCGACATGCAATTCGGTCTTGCCTGCTTCAATTTTTGAGACGTCGAGCACATCGTTGATCATCTGCAGCAAATGCCGCGCAGCCCCCTTGATGTGGCCGAGGTCGGCGAGCGCGCTGCCGAGTTCGCCGCGATCCGCGAAGTCTTCCTCCAGCATCTCGGTGTAGCCGATGACGGCATTGAGCGGCGTGCGCAGTTCGTGGCTCATGTTCGCCAGGAAGACGCTCTTGGTTTGGTTGGCAGCCTCGGCCTCCTCTCGTGCTTGTTCGGCCATCGCCCGGGACTGCTCCAGATCGGCCTTTTGTTGCTCGATGACTTTGTTGCGTGCGCGAAGCTCCCGCTTGGCGCCGAAGGCCTGGCGCGTCTGGAAATGGGACACCAGGCCGAACGCGGCTGTGTAGGCAACGACTGCAAGCGCTGTCAAGACGTTTGCCAACAGCGGCACCGGCAAAACCTCGAACCCAGCGCCCACCCCAGAGACCCCGATCCCCAGCGCGAAGCACCCGGCACCGGCAAAGCCCAAGCGCAGCCCCCCGATGCTCAGGTTGGCGGCGTTGACAGCGGTGAACGCCAACACGCCGATCCACAGATCAAGGCCGGTCACTAGGGTGAATGCCCCCAGCAGAAAGCTGTCCACCAGCAAATTTCGTTGCTCGGCGGCCTTGCTGTCAACTGCGCGGCTGGCAAGCAGATACGCCAGATGCGGCCACAGCAAAGCAACGCTGCAAATCAGCCCCATGATGGCGACTGGTATCGGCCGCAGTTGCAGCACGGACACCGCGACGATCCCGAAGGATCCATGCCCAACGATGCGCAGACCGTAGTCCAGGCGCACCGTTGGGTGGATGCGCCGCGGCGAGCCGGGCGCAAGCAGATCCGGCGCTGCGGTGTTCAAAGGAGCGCCGGGTACAAACCCGTCGAGCGGGGGGCTGGTTGAGGCCACCTGCTTGCGCTCAGCACCAGCGGAAAAAGCGCGACAACAGCCCCTTCAGTTGCCGCTGTACCGATCCAGCTGCTCGCGCCTACAGATGCCTCCACCCAAGTCACTGTGTCGTGGCTCCAGAGGTGGCGACATCGGGTGTTCATGGTGCGAATCTCTTCAAATGGGCGAGCGGCTCTGCTGCGTGACAGATATTAAGCACGCAACAGTAAGTAATTTGTTTTCGTTTGTACGCATTGCCGGTTGGGCACGGCGCAAATACAAAAGCTCGCCTCAGGCAGCTGACGCAGCAGAGCACCCAACTGCTGAAAGTCGGGCGGCGCGTGAGCGCGGTGGCGTGTGGCTCAGGCCGTGTGGGGGCTCAGGCGACGGTGACCGCCTCGCCCGCGCCGCGCTCGGCGATCACACCGATCTCAAACACCGTCTCACCCAGTTCGCGCAGCGTGGCAGCACAGGCAGCAGCCTCAACGGCTGCGATCACCACCACCATACCGATACCGTTGTTGAAGGTGCGGTTCATCTCCATATCGTCGATGCCCGCCGTGGTCTGCAGCCAGACGAAGAGCTCGGTCTGCGGCCAGCTGCCTTTTTTCAGTTGCGCTGCCATGCCCTCGGGCAGCACGCGCGGAATGTTTTCCAGCAAGCCGCCACCGGTTATGTGAGCCAGCGCCTTGATACCGCCAGTCGAGGTGGCATCTCCGGATGCGGGGTGTTTCGCCAGCGCAGCCAGCACGTTCTTCACATAAAGCCGCGTCGGCTTCATCACCGCCTCTTTGAATGGCATGCCGTCCAGCGTGGCGGGTAGGTTGTCGCCAGCCCGCTCGATGCACTTGCGCACCAGCGAGAAGCCGTTGGAATGCACACCGTGTGAGGCCAGGCCCAGCACCACGTCGCCAGGCTTCACGCTTTGACCCGTCAGGATCTTTGATTTCTCCACCGCGCCGACGCAAAAGCCCGCCAAGTCGTATTCACCCGCCGGGTACATGCCGGGCATCTCAGCCGTCTCACCGCCGATCAGCGCGCAGCCGCTGAGTTCGCAGCCTTTGGCGATGCCGCCGATGACCGCCGCAGCGGTGTCCACGTCGAGCTTGCCGCAGGCGAAATAGTCCAGAAAAAACAGCGGCTCGGCGCCTTGCACCAGCACATCGTTCACGCTCATGCCGACCAGGTCGATGCCCACGGTGTCGTGCATGTTCCACTCAAACGCCAGCTTCAGCTTGGTGCCCACGCCATCGGTGCCGCTCACCAACACCGGTTCTTTGTAGCGCTTGGGCACCTCAAACAACGCACCAAAACCGCCAATGCCGGCCAACACGCCCTCGCGCATCGTTTTCTTCGCCAACGGCTTGATGCGCTCGACCAGCGCGTCGCCTGCCACGATGTCCACGCCGGCGTCTTTGTACGAGAGGGGTTTTGGGCTGGTGGCGGTCATGGTGGAGGGAAGTGGAAACGGTGGCGGCGCAGGGCCGGAAGTAGGGCGGCGGCTTCCGGAAACTCACTGTGGAGCGATCGGGGGTGCGCAGAATAGAATTTGCCCGAGATTTTAAGGGCCGCGTCGGCTTCTCGGTCTCCCGCCCCAATCGCCATGACCTTCACACCGAATCAGATTCGCATTGCCTCCTGGGCCGCTATCGCGCTGGTCTGCTGGCTGTTGCTCTCTATGCTGGCGCCGGTGCTGATGCCGTTTCTGCTTGCCGCGGCGCTGGCGTATGTGCTGCAGCCGCTGGTGGCTTGGCTGCACGCTCGACACATTCCGCGCTGGCTGGGCGCAGGGCTGGCGATTTTTCTGCTGATGCTGGTGCTGGCGGCGGTTTTCCTGCTGATCGTGCCCGTGATCACCAAGCAAATCCCTTTGCTCAAGGAGCAGGTGCCGCTGCTGCTGGACCGTGTCAACGAGTTCTTGCTGCCTTTGGCTGCGCGCTTCGGCATCGACCTGCAGATCGATGTCGGGCAGGTGCGCGACTGGTCGCGCAAGCTGATCGCCGAACACGAGAGCGATCTCATTGGCGGGCTGCTGTCTTCGCTGCGCATCGGTGGCAGCGCCTTGGCGGCGGTGTTTGGCAATTTGGTGCTCGCGCCCATCGTGGCCTATTACCTGCTGCTCGACTGGGAGCGTCTGATCTTTCGCACCAAAGGTCTCATTCCGCCGCGCTGGCGCCCCACTGTGCAGAGCTTTTTGAACGACACCGACGCGGTGCTCGGCCAGTACATGCGCGGGCAAGTGGTGGTGATGGGCTTGCTCGCGATTCTCTACACCGTGGGCTTGGCGCTGGTGGGGCTTAAGCTGGCACTGCCGATCGGCGTGTTCACCGGTCTGGCGGTGTTTGTGCCTTACCTGGGCTTTGGTCTGGGCATGATCATGGGCGTGCTCGCAGCGGTGCTGCAGTTTCAGAGCGTGCTTGGGGTGGCGCTGGTGGCGCTGGTGTTTGTGGTCGGGCAGGTGGTGGAGAGCATGTATGTCACGCCGCGCTTGCTCGGGGATCGCATCGGCCTGCATCCGATTGCGGTGATTTTTGCTTTGATGGCGTTTGGCCAGCTGTTTGGTTTTGTCGGTGTGTTGATCGCGCTGCCCACCAGTGCGGTGCTGCTGGTGGCGATTCGCCGCGCCAAGGCCAGCTACTTCAAGAGCGCGCTGTATTTGGAAGCGCCTGCTGCCGACAACACGAAACGGCTCATTGTGAATCCGGAGGACGCCACATGAGCACTGATACACCCCCCATGAAACAAATGGCGCTCGACATCGGGTTGGCCCCCGTGCCCACGTTCGAGAGCTTTGTGCCCCTGGGCAACGAGGCCGCGCTGGAACACCTGTGGCTGTCGATTGACGAACCCCTGCGCCCGTCGGTGCCCACCTGCCTGTGGGGTGCTGGGGGCAGCGGCAAAACCCACCTGTTGTGTGCGGTGCGAGAAGCGCTGCTGGAGCAGGGCGGCCGGGTGGGCTGGCTCGACGCCAACACCCACGCGCCGCCTGAGTTCGACGAGCGCTGGCAGGCGGTGCTGCTCGACGACTGCCAGCACTTCAACGCCGCGCAACAGGCTGTGGCCTTTAACTGGTTTGTCAACGCTCAAAGCCCCGCCACCGGGCAGGCGCGCTGGGTGCTGGCCGCTGCCGACCGCCCACCGGCCGATCTTCCCTTGCGCGAAGACCTGCGCACCCGCCTGGGCTGGGGCGATGTGTTTCAGCTGCACGCGCTGGGCGAGACCGAACGCCGCTTGGTGTTGCGGCGCGCGGCCGACGAGCGCGGCCTGGTGTTGAGCGAAGAGGTGATGGACTACATGCTCACCCGCTTCGCCCGCGACCTCGCCAGTCTGATGCAGCTGCTGCAGCAGCTCGACGACTACGCGCTGCGCGCCCAGCGCGCGGTGACCATTCCGCTGATCAAATCCATGCTGGATGGCGGCTGAGCGCTCAAACGCTCAAACTTCTTTTTCACGCGTCTCCACCGCTCGCCCGCCTCTGCCGCGCTCCCTTTTGCCCGATCCCATGTCTCTGCAACCCATTCGCCTCGCCCTGTTCGACCTCGACCACACCCTGCTGCCGCTCGACTCCGACCACGCCTGGGGCGAGTTCACCGTGAAACTGGGCTGGCGCGATGCGACAACCCACAGCCGCGCCAACGACGCCTTTTACGAGCAGTACAAGGCCGGCACGCTCGACATCGCCGCTTACGTGCGCTTCGCCACCAGCGCAGCCCGCGAACACGGCCAGACCAAAGCCGACCATGCCCATGCCCGCTTCATGGAAGAGGTGATCCGCCCGGCGATGCAGCCGCAGGCCATTGAGCTGGTGCGCGAGCACCAGCGCGCGGGCGACACGGTGGTGATCGTCACCGCCACCAACGAGTTCGTTACCCGCCCGATCGCCCATGCGTTCGGCGTCGACGAGCTGATCGCCATCGACCTCGAACGCGATGCCCAGGGCGAGCCCACCGGTGAGATCCGGGGCACGCCCTCGTTTCGCGAGGGCAAGGTGGTGCGTGTGGAACAATGGCTGGCTGCTCGGGGCCTGTCCTGGGACCGCGTGGCCCACAGCATCTTCTACAGCGACTCGATCAACGACCTGTCGCTGCTGGAGAAGGTGGACCAACCGGTGGCCACCAACCCAGACGAGCGCCTCAGCGCCATCGCCACCGAACGCGGCTGGCGCATCCTCACCCTATTTTCATGATCAAAAAATTCATTGACAAGCTGCTGGGCAAATCCAGCAGCAGCCGCGAGCCTTCCAAATTTGGCAAGCGCCAAGACGTAACGGTTGAAGAACACGGCATCGACCGCAGCCTGGTCGACCAGCGCGCGCTCGACGTGGTGCACACCCTGAAGCAAGGCGGTTTCGAGGCTTACATCGTCGGCGGCGCTGTGCGCGATCTGTTGCTCGGCCTGCGCCCCAAAGACTTCGACGTGGCCACCAGCGCCACGCCCGAGCAGGTCAAAAGCCTGTTTCGCCGCGCCTTCATCATCGGCCGGCGCTTTCGCATCGTCCATGTGGTCTATGGCCGCGGCCGCGACAACGAGGTGATCGAGGTCTCCACCTTCCGCGCGTACCTCGATTCGGCCGACGCCGATCAGGTCAAAGGCAACGAGCGCACCAGCAAGGGCCAGCTGGCGGGCATGACGCACGCGGTGGACGCCAGCGGGCGCGTGTTGCGCGACAACGTCTGGGGTCCGATCGAGCAAGACGCCGCGCGGCGCGACTTCTCCATCAACGCCATGTACTACGACCCCGAGTCGCAGATCGTGGTCGACTTTCACCAAGGCATTCGCGACGCGAAAAAGAAGACGCTTCGCATGATCGGCGACGCCACCACCCGCTACCGCGAAGACCCGGTGCGCATCATCCGCGCGGTGCGCTTCGCCGCCAAGCTCAGTCACCTCGGTTTCACGTTCGACCCCAAAACGCTGCTGCCGCTGGCCTCCTCGCGCAACCTGCTGGCCGATGTGCCGCAAAGCCGCCTGTTCGACGAAATGCTCAAGCTGCTGCAGACCGGCCACTCGCTGGCCAGCGTGGCCCAGCTGCGCGAAGTGGGGCTCAACACCGGCATTTACCCGCTGCTCGACGTGGTGGTGGAGCGCGCAGACGACCCGTTTGTGAAACTCGCGCTGCAAGACACCGACCGCCGCGTGGGCGAGGGCAAACCAGTAGCGCCCAGTTTTCTGCTGGCCTGCGTGCTGTGGTCCGATGTCCGCGCAGGCTGGCAACTGCGCCAGCAACCCCGAGGCAACCAGCGCCCGCCCGCGCCCATGGCCGCGCTGCTCGACGCGGTGGACGACGTGTTTGAAAACCGCATTGGCGATGTCTCCGGCCGCGGCAAACTCGGCGCCGACATGCGCGAGATCTGGCTCATGCAGCCGCGCTTTGACAAGCGCGTGGGCACCAGCCCGTTTAGCTTGGTTGATCAACCGCGCTTTCGTGCCGGCTTTGACTTCCTGCGCCTGCGCGCCCAAGTCGGCGAGGTGGAAGAGGAACTGGCCCACTGGTGGGAAACCTTTCAGAACGTGAGCGACGTCATGCGCGAAGACATGGTGGACGCGCAGCGCAAAGAAGGCCCAGGCCGATCCGGCACAGGCAAAGCGCGACGTGTGAAGCGCAGCGACACCGACCACCCGGCCAGCCAGCCCGCAGACGGTGCACAGGGCGAACAAGGCGCAGAAGGCTCCCAACCCGATCCGCGCTTCAGCGATGACGATGGCCGTGCCGATAACGATGCGGACGACGACCACTCAACGGCTCGCGAAGACGAAGGCGGTGAACGCCAAGCGGGCGCCGAGGGGGAAGAGGGCGCAGCCGCACCCAAGAAACGCCGCCGCCGTCGCCGCAAGCCCACCGGTGGCGCCGCCGCTGCGCCTGATGCTGGCAGCGGCGAGTAAGCGCTGCCGATTCAATGCGATGCATGTGAAAACACAGCTCGGCTGAGCCTGTCGAAGCCCATTGCGCAGGCAAAGCTATTTCAGCGAAGTCCGACAGAACACGGTTGGGTGTTCGCAGAAGGATGCTTTTTGGAATGACTGAACGCCCTGAAGTCACCGCCTACATCGGCCTGGGTGCCAACCTGGGTGACCGCGTGCAGGCAGTGCGCAGCGCCGTCGAACAACTCGGCGCTGTACCAAGCGTGCGCCTGCTGCAAGCCTCCAGCCTCTACCGCAGCGCCCCGGTCGACGCCGGCGGCCCCGACTACATCAACGCTGTGGTCGAGATCGCCACCACCCTGACCGCGCCTGCCCTACTCGCTGCGCTGCAAGCCATCGAACAGGCGGCAGGCCGTGAGCGCCCGTATGTCAATGCGCCGCGCACGTTGGATCTGGATTTGCTGTTGTACGGCGGTGCGCGCATCGATTCGCCACGGCTGACGTTGCCACATCCGCGAATGTGGGAACGGGCGTTTGTTCTACTGCCGCTGCACGAGATTGCACCGGGGCTGGTGCCGCGCAAAGCCTTGACCGCTGTGGTGGCTGGTCAAGGCATTGCCCGGCTTTGAGGGAGGGCCTTGTGGCGCGAGGGCCAAGCGAATAAGCGAACGCTGCTTTGGTGGCATAAAACTCAGTGGCGGCGACAAGCCAAAAGCGGAATATGGCCAAGCTGTCCGAAGTGGCAAGCCTGTTCGAAATTGCGCGACCGCCCTGCGGCTGCGCACACCGAAGCGTATCTTGCAATTCAGCGCCGACTCAGGCTAAAGCTTTTCGCGCTGGCCAGCGCATCAGCCCGGTGGACAGCGCTGTTCCCACCAAAATCACCGCTCCACAGATCAGCGTCCACCCGGTGATGGTCTCGCTCAAAAACAGCACGCCGTACAACAGCGCAAACACAGGCACCAAAAACGTGACGGTGAGGGCTTTTGCTGGGCCGGCGGCTTCGATGATGCGAAAGAACAGCACATAGGCCACGGCGGTGCACAGCAAACCGAGCGCAATCACCGCCCACCAAGCGGTGCCGCTGACGGGCTGCTGGGGCCAGAACCACAGCGTGGGCAGCACCAGCGCGAGGCTGGCGCCGATCTGGCTGCCAGCAGCGGTGGCCATCGGGTGGATGCCGGCCAGGTGGCGCTTGGTGAAGCTCGCGGCCAGGCCATAGCACAGGGTAGCCAAGAGGCAGGCGCCCATGGCGAGCAATGTGAGGCCCATGGAACCGGCAGCGGGTGCAATGGCTGGGTTAAAACCAGATTTTCCGAACACCAGCAGCGCCACACCCGCAAAACCGACCAGCAGGCCGAGCGACCGCAACCCGCCAGGTTTGTCTTTGAGCCACAACCAAGCGACCACGGCGCCCGAGAGCGGCACGGTGGCATTCAGGATGGCTGAGAGGCCGGTGGCGATGTGCAGCACCGCAAACGCGTACAGCGCAAATGGCAACGCCGAGTTCAGCAGGCCGACAAACAGAATCGCGCCTGCGCGCTGGCGAAACTGCAGCCAGACGCCAGGCAGCAAAAACACCGGCAGCAAAAACAAGGTGCCGAAGGCCACACGCAAGCCTGCGGTGGGCACGGCGCCAAATTCGGCTGCTCCCAGGTGCATGAACAAAAACGACGCGCCCCAGAGCGCGGCGAGCAAGACAAATTCGGCGATGAGGGTAGGTGACATGGACGAGGCGTTTGCCGGGTTTAGACCCGGTCAGTGATGCTGTGTGGAGAGGCCATGGATGCCGATGGGAGAGGCTTCGCGCGCCAGCAGCGCGGTCTTGCGTTGCAAGCCCCCGGCATAGCCGGTGAGCGCGCCGGTGCTGCCGACCACGCGGTGGCACGGCACCACGATGGTCAGCGGGTTGCGGCCGATCGCAGCGCCCACCGCGCGCACCGCCGCTGGTCTGCCCACCGCCTGCGCTATCTGGGCGTAGCTGCGGGTGTCACCTGCGGGAATTTCAAGCAAGGCGCGCCACACCGCTTGCTGGAAGGCGGTACCCATCGACAGGTCCAGCGGCAGGTCGAAACGCTGCGTGGCGTCTGGCACAACTTGGAAATACGCGCCGAGCAGCTGCGCTGCTTGCTGCAACAGCGGGTGCGCCGAGTTCTCGCGCCAGGCGGCCACGGTGGCATCGGGCGGGCGGTGTTGCTGGTCGTCGAACCAAACGCCGGCCAATCCCTGTTCGCTGGCTGCCAGCAGCAGCGGGCCGAGCGGTGAGGCGATGGTGTGGCGTTGCAGGGTGTCGAGATGCTTCATATGGGGTCTCCCTGCTGCGTGGGTGTGTGATGGCCAGCCCAGGCGCGAATCACCGCGTAACTGCGCCAGGGCTGCCAGGCGAGAGAGCGCTCAGTGGCCGCGCGGTTCGTGGCGGTGCCTCGTATGGGGGTCAGACCCAGCGCCAGGTTCAGCGCGACATCGCCCACCAGCCAGGCATCGGCTGAGCGCAATGCGCGCATGGCGATGTATTGCGCGGTCCAGGGGCCGATGCCCGAGAGCGATTGCAGCTGATGGAGGGTTTGCGCCAGATCGGCGTGGCCGCTGAGATCGAGCGTGCCATCGGCCACCCCGCGCGCCAGCCCCTGAATCGCGGCTTGGCGCTGGCGCACGATGCCGATCGCGCCGAGCTCATGGGATTGCGCCGCTATCAGAGCCTGCGGCGTGGGAAACAGGCGATGGACCTGTGGCTCGGGTGTTTCGATGGCCTCGCCAAACGTTTCCAGCAGGCGCTGCGCCAAGGTGCGCGCAGCGGCCACGGTGATCTGTTGACCCAACACCGCGCGCACCGCGAGCTCGAAGCCATCCACACAACCGGGCACGCGCAGGCCCTCGCCGCCGGGAAAGTCGGCGCTCAGGGTGGCGTTGATGGCGTGCGGTTCGGCGTCGAGATCGAACAGCGCGCGCACCCGCCACAAAACCTGCGGCAACACCATCTGCAAGCCCTCGCTGACGGTGATGTCCACCGCGCACAATTCGGGCCTAAACAGCGCGTGCAGCCAGCCGCGGTGCACCTCGCCGCCGGTCTCCAAGCGCAGGCTGCGCGTCAGGCTCAGCGTCGCCACGTCGACCCGCTCCATGCCGGGCAGTTGGTGCTGAGCGAGGAAGGTGAACAAGACGTTGGCGTCCAGCGGCGGGCGCCAGAACAAGCGGGCGCGGCTGCTGCCTGCCGCCAAGCCGGTGCTGCTGCTCGCACCCTGGCGCATTTGGGAAGGGCTCAAGCCATAGCGCTGCTGCATCGCCGCGTTGAAGCGGCGCAAGCTGCCAAAGCCGCTGGCCAGCGCCACCTGCGAGACAGGCAGGGCGGTGTCGGCCAGCAACTGTTTTGCGGTGAGAAGCTTGCGGGTTTGCAGGTACTGCAATGGCGAGACGCCGATCTGCTGCTCGAAGATGCGGCGCAGGTGCCGGTCGCTCACGCCCAAGCGCTGGGCCAGCCACAGCATGGTGGCGCGTTCGGCGCCATGCGTCTGCCAGGTTTGCGGGTCGTCAAGCAAAGCAGTGGCTTGTTGGGCGAGGATGGCGCTGGCGTCCTCACTCGACCAGTGACGGTCGCGTGGTGCCAGTTCGGGGCGGCAGCGCAGACAGGGTCGAAACCCAGCGCCTTCGGCTTGCGCGGCCAGCTCGAAGAAGCGGCAGTTGTCACGCTGGGGCACGCGCACCCGGCAGACCGGGCGGCAGTAGATGCCGGTGGAGGTGACGCCGACGAAAAAGCGGCCATCGAAACGCGCGTCGTGCGCGCACAAGGCTTGGTAGCGCAGATCGTCGGTGTTGGTTTCGGTGCCGATATTGGTGAGAGACATGGGGAGATGGTACGGCCGCCAAGCGGCGTTGACTCGCCGTTTCCGGACATGGTCCTCGGCACCATGACAACCGCTGGCTCCTACAATCTTTCGATTTGTCCATCCGCCACCAGGAAACTCCTCGCATGCATGTCACCGCATCCATCTTCAAGGCCTACGACATTCGTGGCGTTGTGCCCGAGACCATCAACGAGGCGGTGGCCGAGGCCCTTGGGCTGGCGTTTGGCAGCGAGGCGAAGCGCCTTGGCGAGCACACGGTGGCGGTCGGGCGCGACGGGCGCCTGAGTGGCCCAGCGCTCTCGGCTGCGCTGATTCGTGGGCTGGTTGCGGCCGGCATCGAGGTGATCGACATCGGTCTGGCCACCACGCCCATGCTGTATTTCGCCGCTGCCACCCTGTGCCGCAGCGGCATCCAGGTCACCGGCAGCCACAACCCCAAGGGCTACAACGGTTTCAAGATGGTGCTGGGTGGGCGCGCCATTTTTGGCGACGATATTCAGGCGCTGCGCCGCACCATGGAAGCCGAGAGCCACCAGCGCGCCGACGGCGGCAGCGTGCGCATGGTGGATGTGAACGACACCTACCGCGAGCGCATCGTGGGCGATGTGAAGCTGGCACGCCCCATGAAGATCGTGATCGACAGCGGCAACGGCGTGGCTGGCGCCTCGGCGCCCGCGCTTTTTCGCGCCCTGGGCTGCGAGGTGATCGAATTGTTCAGCGAGGTCGACGGCAACTTTCCCAACCACCACCCCGACCCGAGCAAGCCCGAGAACCTGCGCGACCTGATTCGAACCTTGCAAGAGACAGACGCCGAGCTCGGCCTAGCGTTTGATGGTGATGGCGACCGACTGGGCATCGTGACCCGCGACGGCCAAAACATTTACCCCGACCGGCAGATGATTTTGTTTGCGCGGGACGTGCTCTCGCGGGTGCCGGGCGGCAACATCCTGTTCGATGTGAAATGCTCGCAGCGCCTGGCGCCCGCAATCGAAGCAGCCGGTGGCGTGCCCCACATGTACAAGACAGGGCATTCGCTGATCAAGGCGCGCATGAAGGAGCTGGACAGCCCGCTTGGCGGCGAGATGAGCGGCCACATTTTCTTCAAAGAGCGCTGGTACGGCTTCGACGACGGCAGTTACGCGGGGGCTCGCCTGCTGGAGATCGTGAGCTGCAGCCCGGATGCAAGCGCCGTGCTCAACGCCCTGCCCACCAGCCACAGCACACCCGAGCTCAATGTGGCCTGCGCCGAGGGCGAGCCGCACGCCGTTGTGGCCAAACTGATTGCACTGGCGCACTTCGACGCACCGGCCCAACTGTCCACCATCGACGGCGTGCGGGTGGACTGGCCCGATGGCTTCGGTCTGATCCGCGCGTCCAACACCACGCCGGTGCTGGTGCTGCGTTTTGAGGGCCACACGTTGGAGGCCTTGCACCGCATTGAGGCGGTGATGCTGGCTTTGCTGTTGCAGGCCAAGCCCGATGCGGTGGTGGGTTCGGCGGCGCATTGAGGAATTGAGGTCGCCTTGTCAGGCGGGATTTCTTCAGGCCTTCGTCGCGAGCGACACCGTCAGCCAACGCCATCGCGGCAGTGCCGCTCCTACAAATTCACCGCTTTGACCAAGCGTTTGTAGAGCGCAGAAAACGAATGCCTTGGTAGCGAGCGGCACTGCCGCGACCCGCCAGCGACAGCGCAATCCAGCGCCATCGAAGGGAAGGCTTTGACAGAGCGACCGGTCATCGCCTCTTCGGGCCGACAATGGGTGACTTTTAGCCTGCCGCTCTTTGGTCAGAGCCGCTTTAGCAATTGCTCAAGCAAATGCTCGGCTTCTGGATCGGGCGGTCGGCGGTCCCCGCGCGGCAGGGGCGACGACCACACCGCCTGAACAGCCGCCGCCAGTTGCGCGGCGTCAGCGATCGGCTGGCTCAGACCCTGCGCATCCAGCGCAGCGTAACTCTCGCTGAAGTTCCACACATTCGGCCCGTGCAGCACCGCGCAGCCCAGCGCCAGCGGCTCGTGCGGGTTGTGTCCACCCACAGCGGTCAGCGATCCGCCCACCAGCGCCACCGAGACCAGCCGGTACCACAAACCCATTTCGCCGATGCTGTCGGCCAGGTACACCGGCGCATCGGTGGGCAGCGTGTGGCCCTGGCTGCGTTGCGGCGTGCCGGGTGGACACCCGGCCGCCACCTCGGCGCCGCGCGTGGGCACGCGCGGCGCGATGATGAGCAGGGCGTTGGGCTCGCGCTGGCGCAACGCGGCGTGGGCCGCGAGGGCCAGCGTTTCTTCACCCGGGTGGCTGGACGCCAGCAGCCACACCGGGCGCGCGCCCAGCGCACGCTGCCAGCGCGCCAGTTCGATGGCGTCGCAGGCCGGCGCGGGCGACATCGTTTTGATCGTGCCGGTCACGCTGATGGACCCAGGCCGCGCGCCCAGTACTTCCAGCCCGCGCGCCGATTCGCTGTTCTGCGTGAACACATCCACAAAGCCGGGCAGCAGCGCCTGGTAAATCCACCGTCCCCAGCGCCGCTTGGCCAGCGATTTGGCTGACAGCCGCGCGTTGACCAGCACCCTCGGCACCCGCTGGTCGTCGGCCGCGCAGATCAGCGCCGGCCACAAATCCAACTCGCACCACAGCGCAAGGCTGGGCCGCCAGTGCGCCATGAAACGCGCGGTGGCGTCTGGCGTGTCCACCGGCGCAAACTGGTGCTGACAGCGAGGCGGCAAGCCCTGGCGCTGCAATGCGTCGCCCGAGGTGCGCGCGGTGGTGGTGATCAGAAAGTGCAGATCGGGCCGGCGCTCGCCGAGTCGGTAAAACAGTCCGGCCAGCGCCATCGATTCGCCCACGCCCACCGCGTGGCCCCACACCAGCGAGCCTGCCGGGCGCGGCGGCATCTGCAACGACAGCTTTTGTTGGACGCTGTGCGTGGTTTCTTTGCCGCGTTGCAGGCGGCGCTGCAAACCCCAGCGCCAGACCGGTGCCAGCGCGGTGGCCAGGCGCAGGTACCCACGCAGAGCGAGCGGGCGCGGTGTCAAGCAGCGCGCTCCCGCAGCCAGGGCAACAGCGCGGCCATGTGCTTCTCGGTTGCTCCGCCGTGTTCGGCAAAAAACGCTTCGGCGCCGGCCATCGCCCCGGCATAGGCAGGGGGTGAGGTCAGCAGCCGCAGCAAGGCCTTCGCCAGCGCGTCGGCATCGGCGTGTTGCGTCAGCACACCGGCGGCCAGCGCTTCGACGCCGGGGTACTCAATGCCCCAGATGCTCGGCCCCACCATCACTGGTTTTTTGAGCGCCAGCGGCTCGATCACGTTGTGCGCACCGGTGTCCACAAACGAACCACCGACCACCACCACCTGCGACAGGGCGAGGTAGAAATACATCTCGCCCAGCGAGTCGCCCAGCAACACATCGACCCGCTCCATCGGCGTGCCGGCGATTGGCGCGAGTGCGGCGTTCAGGCACTCACTGCGCCGCGCCACGCGCAGACCCGCCTGCGTCAGCAGCTGTTCGCTCTCATCGAAGCGCTGCGGGCTGCGCGGCACGCAGACGAACAGCGGCCGTGGTCCGGACGACTCGTCAAGCGCTTGCCACAGGGTCTGCATCGCTTTCACGAAGGTCGCGTCTTCTCCGATCACCACGCTGGCAAAACACACCACCGGTCGGCCGCCTGGCTGATCTGTGGCCAGGCCCCATTGCCGGGTCAGCCGGTCGGCCGCAGCCAGCTGTTGCTTTGATACCGGGAGGTCGAACCGCGTCTCCCCAGCCACCACCACGCGCTGGCAGCCGACGGCCCGAAAGCGCTGGGCGTGGGTTTCCGACTTGCACAGCACCAGCTCGTAGGCGGTGAACAGCGTGGCGCGAAAGCCCCACCAGCGCTGGCGGTCGCGATCGAAGCTCTGCTTGGGATATTGCGCGTTGGCGATGGACAGCGGCACAGCTTCTGCGCGGATCGTGGCCACCAGCACCGGCCAGGTGTCGATCTCGGTCATCAGGGCTGCGCGTGGGCGCACCTGGCGGATGAAGCGCCGCACCGCCCAGCCCAGTTCCAGCGGCACATAGGCCACTTGGGCGCGCCCAGCGGCAATGTCCTCGGCCAACAAAGTTTGCGCAGCGGTTCGGCCGGCTGGTGTGAGCGTGGTAACGAGCACTGGATAGCCCGCAGCTAGCAGGGCGCGCACCAGCGGCGCGGCGCCTCGGATTTCGCCCATGGAGGCCGAATGCACCCACAGCGGGCGCTCCAGTTGCGTGGCGGTGTGCCCGAAGCGTTCGCCCCAGAATTGGCGGTACAAGGGTTCGCGGCTACCGCGTCGCCACAGGAACAACAGCACCGCGGGCAACAGCAGCAGCCAGGCCACGCGGTAGAGTGCCAGCAATGCCCGAAACGGGGCTCCTGGCGACCAGACACGGGGGGCAGCGGGTGGGGCGGTGGGGGTGTCTGACATGCGGGCAGCGGGACTCGGGCCAGTATAGTAACGACCTGCGTCGCGCCCCTGAGCGCGTGTTTGTCTGCGCTCCCCGCGCCTTTTTCCCCCACCCCAATCTGTCACTCATGCACGTTCTGGTCGTCGGCACCGGCTCCATCGGCAAGCGCCACATCGCCAACCTGCTGGCGCTGGGCGCGCGCGTGAGTGCCTTCAGCTACCGCGCAGCGGCTGGCACCGAGTTGCCAACGTCGGTGTTCGACGATCCCCGCGTGCGGCGCGCGCCCGATCTTGCGCAGGCGCTGGCCGGTGATGTCGACGCGGTCGTGGTCGCCAACCGCACCGACTTGCACCTGGCGGTGGCGCTGCAAGCGGCGCGCCTTGGCAAACACCTGTTTCTGGAAAAGCCGCTGGCGGTGTCGCTGGCGGGCGTGTCTGAGTTGCAGGGCCCGGTGGCGCAGCAGGGGCTGGTGGTCGAGGCTGGCTTCATGCTGCGGTGCCACCCCAATCTGTTGTGGATGCAGCAGCATCTCGCGTCGGGCGCCCTGGGAGAGCTGTTTCACGCCCGCGCCGCCGTCGGTCAGTGGCTGCCCGACTGGCGCCCCGGGACCGACCACCGCCAGGGTTACGGCGCGTTTCGAGCGCAAGGCGGCGGCGTGGTGTTTGACCTGATCCACGAGCTGGATCTGGTGCACTGGTTGCTCGGGCCGGTGGCCGATGTGAGCGCGATGACGCGCACCGTGCAAAGCCTGGAGATCGAGACCGAGGCGGTGGCGCAGATCAATTTGCGAATGGACTCGGGCGTGCTGGCCCAAGTGCACCTGGACTATGTGCGCCCCGGCTATGGACGCGACATGGAAATCGTTGCGCGCCACGGCGTGCTGGCCTGGGATTACCCCGCCGGCACCGTGTCGCTGGAGCGCGCGGGCGCAGCGCCCGAGATCGTGCACCGCGTGCCCGCCAGCTTCGAGCGCAACACCCTGTTTCGCGAGCACATGGCGCATTTTCTGCAGCGCATCCAGACACCCGCGCTGCCCGCCATTTCCTCGCTGGCCGATGCCGAGGCGGTGCTGCGCCTGGCGCTGGCCACCCACCTGTCGTCCAGCGAGCGGCGCCATGTGCGGCCCACTGAGCTCAGCGCTTGAACCTCGAAAGTCACCATCCTATGAACATCACCTGTGTCATTGGCGCGCGCGGCGGCTCCAAAGGCGTGGCCGGCAAAAACTATCGGCCCCTGCTCGGGAAGCCGCTGATTGCCTGGAGCATCGAGCAGGCGCTGGCCTGCCCGGACATCAAGCGCGTGGTCGTGTCAACCGACAGCGAGGCGATCGCCGAGGTGTCTCGCGCAGCCGGCGCCCATGTTCCTTTCATGCGCCCGGACGAATTGGCCAACGACACTGCGGGCAAATGGGAGGTGTGGCAACACGCACTGGCCGCCACCGACGCCCACTTTGCCGGCGACCCGATCGACCTGTTCGTGGACCTCGACTGCACCTCGCCACTGCGCGAAGTGGACGATATCTCAAAGGCGATCGCCCAGTTCCGCGCGACTGACAAAGACGCGGTGTTCACCGTCTGCGAGGCGCGCAAAAATCCCTACTTCAATATGCTGGAGACGGACGAGAGCGGCAACTTGCGCATCAGCAAGCAACTGCCCAAACCCATCGTGCGCCGCCAAGACGCGCCCAAGGTGGTCGAACATGTGGCCTCAATCTACGTGCTGTCGCCCGACTACCTGCGCCGTGGAACTGGCCTGCTGTCAGGGCGTACCGGAGGCTACGACATCGGCTCGGCCAAGAGCCTGGACATCGACAGCGAATTCGACTTTGAACTGGTGGAATACCTGATGCGCAAGCGCCTCGGCTTGCTCACCTGAAACCCACCGCACAAGGAACAACCATGACACAACGCTTCGATCTCACCGGCAAGGTGGTGGTGGTCACCGGCGGCACCGGCCTGCTGGGCTCGGCCTACTGCCAGGGCCTGGCCGACCAGGGCGCGCAGGTGGTGATGGCCGATCTGGCCGCAGCCGACCCGGTGGGCAAGGCGCAGGCGGTGAAAACACCCGACGGCTGCCAGGCCTTCGGCATCGCTTGCGATGTCGGGGTTGAGGCGGACGTGATCCACCTGTTCGAGCAGGTGATGGCCCAGTTTGGCCAGGTCAACGTGGTGCTGAACAACGCTGCGGCCACCGGTGAGCATCTGATGCGCCAGGGCGCCGTTTTCACCAGTTTTGAAGAGTCGACGCTGGCCGTGTGGGAGCAGGCGATTCGCGTCAACCTCACCGGCGTGTATCTGGTGGCCAGAGAGGGCGGCAAAGCCATGCTCAAGAGCGGTGGCGGCAGCATGGTCAATGTGTCCAGCACCTACGGCGTGGTCGGCCCCGACCACCGCATCTACGACGGCATGGCATTCAACTCCCTGCCCAGCTATGCCGCAGCCAAGGCTGGCGTGCACGGTCTCACCCGCTGGCTCGCCACCTACTGGGGCGACAAGGGCATCCGCGTCAACACCCTCGTTCCCGGTGGCGTGGAGAACAACCACGACCCCGAGTTCGTGCGCCGTTACACCGCCCGCGTGCCGCTGGGGCGTATGGCCAAACGCGAAGACATGGTGGGCATGATGATTTACCTGGCGTCCGACGCGTCTGCGTATTCGACCGGGCAACAGTTTTTTGTCGATGGCGGCTGGACCGCGGTCTGACCTTCCAACGAGACACACACATGAAAATCGCCCACCGCGAAATCGGTCCCCAACAGTCACCGCTGGTCATCGCCGAGATCGGCATCAACCACGGCGGCAGCCTGGACGTGGCCAAAGGCATGGTCAGCGCGGCGCACAGCGCCGGTTGCGAAATGGTCAAGCACCAGACCCATTTCGTCGAAGACGAGATGACCGACGAGGCAAAACAGATCTTCCCGCCCAATGCCGACGTGTCGATCTGGGAAGTGATGGAGCGCTGCGCCTTGTCGAAAGACGACGAGATCGCACTCAAGAAGCACGCCGAGTCGCTCGGCATGATCTACATCTCCACCCCGTTCTCCCGCGCCGCTGCCGACTTCCTGAACGACATCGGCGTGACAGCCTACAAGATCGGCTCGGGCGAGTGCAACCACCTGCCACTGATCCGACACATCGCCAGCTTCGGCAAGCCCATCATCATGAGCACCGGCATGCAGACGGTGGACACGATGCGGCCGTCGGTGCAGGCGCTGGACGACGCGGGCATTGACTACGCGCTGCTCGAATGCACCAACCTCTACCCCTCGCCGCCCGAAATCGTGAGCCTGCAAGGCATCGGCGACTTGCGTGCAGCGTTTCCACGCGCCGTGATTGGTTTCTCGGACCACAGCATCGGCCCCTCAATGGCGCTGGCCTCGGTGGCGCTGGGCGCCTGCATTCTGGAGCGCCATTTCACCGACACGCGCTACCGCAAAGGTCCCGATATTTCCTGCTCGATGGACCCGGCCGAACTCAAGTTCCTGATCGACCGCTCGCGCGAAATTCAGATCGCGCTGAACAACCCCAAACAGCGCACCGGACCCGAGGAAGACGTCTACCGCTTTGCCCGGGGATCGGTGGTTGCTGATACCGATTTGCCTGCTGGGCATGTGATCACCGCCACCGACATCTGGGCGCGCCGGCCCGGCTCGGGCGAAATCTCGGTGCAGCATTTCGATCGCCTGATCGGCTCCACGCTCACCCGGGCCGTCAATCGCAACCAGCAGTTGCTGTGGAGCGATCTGAACGGCGTGACGCCAAGGGCGAACGACTGATGGGTGAGGGCGCCGTCACGGGCAAACGCCTTCTGTTCGTCACCGGCACGCGGGCCGACTACGGCAAGCTCGAACCGCTGGCCGTGGCCGCTCAACAGGCGGGTTTTGTCATCAGCTTCTTCATCACCGGCATGCACATGATGCGCCGCTACGGCGAGACGCGGCTGGAGGTGAAGCGCTTTCCGAATGCCGAATTTTTCGAGTTTGTGAACCAGCGCGAGGGCGATGCGCAGGAGTTCATCCTATCCAAAACGCTGCTGGGTTTTTCGGACTTCGTGCACGAGCACCGGCCCGATCTGGTGGTAATCCACGGCGACCGCGTCGAGGCGCTGGCCGCGTCCATCGTCTGCGCCATGAAATACATCCCTTCGGCCCACATTGAAGGCGGCGAGGTCTCGGGCACCATCGACGAGAGCTTTCGCCACTGCAACACCAAACTCTGCGCCACGCATTTCGTGAGCTCCGAAGCCGCGAAAGCCCGCGTGCTCGCGCTGGGTGAGTCGCCCGAAAGCGTCTACAACATCGGTTCCCCCGAGCTCGATACCCACGCCCGGCCCTCTGGTGTCAGCATCGAAGAGGTGAAGTCGCGCTACGCGATCCCATTCGACGATTACGGCATCGTGATCTTCCACCCGGTCACCTCGGAGGCCGACACCATGGGCACACAGGCCCGAGTCCTGTTCGACCGATTGGTGGCCAGCGGCAAACATTTTGTCGTGATCCTGCCCAACAACGACCCAGGCACCGAGAGCATCATGGAAGTGCTCGACACGCTGCCGGCCGAGCGTTTCCGCCTGATCCCGTCCATGCGTTTCAACTATTTCTCCGAGCTGATGAAACACGCCGCCGTGCTGGTGGGCAACAGCAGCGCGGGCGTGCGCGAAGCGCCGTTTCTCGGGTTGCCGAGTCTGGATGTGGGCACGCGCCAGAGCCAGCGCGCCAGCGCACCGTCCATCGTGGCCTGCTCGGCACAAGATACGGCTCGCATCGACCCGTTTTTGCAAACGCAGTGGGGGAAGCGCCATGCACCCGATGCCAGCTTTGGCGCCGGCAACACCGCAGCGCAGTTTGTGGCGGTGCTGCAGACAGCTGCTTACTGGAGTCGGCCGATCCAGAAGCAGTTCGCGGTATGACGGTCGGCTCCCTGCACCTGCATGGGCTGAAGGTCGTTCTGATCAACCTGCCGCGCTCGCGCGAGCGACGCGAAACCATGCAGCAGCGCCTCAAAGCGCTGGGCGCGGGCTACACGCTGTTCGCTGCGGTGGACGGGCGCGCGGAGCAGGCCCGTTTGTTCGAGCAGGTCGATGTGCCCGCGTTTCAGCGCAATGTGGGCCGCGATGTGTTGCCCGGCGAGATTGGTTGCTACTTCTCGCACATCACCGTGTGGCAACAGTTTCTGGACAGCGGTGAAGACGTGCTGCTGGTGCTGGAAGACGATGTGGTGTTCGGGCCCGACTTCATCGATGCCTTGCGCGAGGCATTAAGGGTGCGCGCGCATTGGGACTTTCTCAAGCTCAACAAAATCCGCGCCGAGCAGCCGATCAGCCAGGGGCGTGTGGGACCGTACCGGCTCAATGCCTACCTGGGCACCGCCACCGGATTTGGCGCTTACCTGATCCAGCGCGAGACCGCGCAGCGTTTGTTGCCCGCGATGCTGCCGATCACCCGCCCGATTGACCACGAGCTGGATCGCATCCATGTGCACCGCCTTCGCCATTTTGGCCTGGAGCCGTTTCCCAGCCAGGTGCGCGACGACAACCAGAGCACCATCACCGGCCTTGCATTCAATGCCGTCAAAAAGCACCCGTGGTACGCCCGCTTACCTGTCTACAGCCTGCGCTGGCGCAACTTCTGGGGCCGCTGCTTCTACCTGTTGAACACCGGGCGCCTGCTGCCCAGAAACAACCCGCTTTGACACAAGGGCCACCCATGACCGAACGCGTCGTGCTCTGCATGAAATGGGGCACGCTCTACCCCGCCGAGTACGTCAACGTGCTCTACAGCGCTTGCCGCCAACACATCAACGGCGACTTCCGCTTTGTCTGTCTCACCAACGAAGCCGAAGGCATCCGGCCCGAGGTTCAGGTGCATCCGATCCCCGACATCGGGCTGGACGAATGGCACTACTACAACGGCGCCTGGCCCAAGATCGGGGTGTTCCTGTCAGATTTGTATGGCCTGAAAGGGCGGGCCCTGTTCATCGATCTCGACACCGTGTTGCTGGGCAACATTGACGCTCTGTTCGAGCAACCGGGGGCTTTGGTGGCCATCGATTCCAGGCCTTGGCGATTCAAAACCGGCGCGCCAAGCACCATGTCGTCGTTTTTTGCCTTCGATCTGGGCTCGCTTGGCCAAGTTGTCGATACCTTGAGGGCCGATCGCGATGCGTTGGTGGCGCGCTACCACATCGAGCAGGACTACCTGCATGGCACGGCGCAAAGCATTCGCTACTGGCCGCAGGAATGGGTGGTCAGCTTCAAGTACCACGTGCGCCAGCCTCTCATCATCGATCGCCTCAAAGGCCCCAAACGACCTGCCTTTCCAGCCAAGGTGCTGGTGTTCCACGGCAAGCCCAGGCCCATCGATCTCGCCCGGCCGTTCAAAGGCAACTGGGACCGTTTCCCCCATCACGGATCGGGTGTTGTCGACTGGATGCGAGACTATTGGAACGAACACAGCCAGACCGGTGCCAGCGCATGACCCAACTCATCATCTCGCTGACCTCCATCCCACCGAGGTTTCCTTATCTGCAGGAAACCTTGGCCTCACTGGTGAACCAGCAGGCGGATGTGGTAGCGGTCAACATCTACATTCCACGAAAGTACCGGCGCTTTGCGTTTTCGCCCGAACAGGTGCCCAGCTTTCTGCCAGGCGTCGACGTTCGCCTGGTCGATACCGATTACGGGCCCGCCACCAAGGTGCTGCCTGCCGCTCGCGAATACCGAGGCCAAGATGTTCGCATCCTGTTCTGCGACGACGACAAGGTGTATGACCCGCAATGGGCTCAGCGCTTTGTCGAATGCAGCGATCGCCACCCTGACTGCTGCATCGTGGAAGAGGGCGGCGACGTCTACAACTACTCGAACCACAACTTCAGCGGCGCCCGCCAACCGCGCTCGGGCCGCATCACCAAAGACCTGGGCTATCGGTTCAAGCGAGCGCTTTCGCTGGGCACCTGGAAGCCCCGCAAGAACGTGGGCAGCGGCTTTGTGGACATGCTGGAAGGTTGGGGTGGAGTGCTGGTTCGTCCCGAATTTTTTACCGACGCTGCGTTTGACATTCCAGACATTCTCTGGATGGTCGACGACATCTGGCTCTCGGGCCAACTGTCGGTCAACGGCGTGCCCATCTGGCTCAATGGGGAAGACAAGATCCGCACCAAAGGAAGCTCCAACGAGGTGAAGGAGGCCGCACTGCGCAAGCTGGTGCAAGACGGTTACGGGCGCACCGAAGCGAATCAGGCGTGTGTCGATTACTTCCGAGAAAAGCACCGTATTTGGGGTGGCGTATGACAGCTTGCACCATCGTCATCCCCACCCACAACCGGCCAGACCTGCTCCCTCGGGCGGTGGCCTCTGCGCTGCTGAGCTGCCCCGCAGGTGGTGAGGTTCTGGTGCTCGACGACCATTCTCAAACGCCAGCTTCTCAGGTACTGGCGGGTGTGACGGATGCACGCCTCAAGGTGATCCGAAACGCCAGCGCGGGCGGCGCAGCACGAGCCCGCAACCGAGGCGTCGCGCAGGCTCTCGGCGCGGTGGTTTTTTTTCTGGACGATGACGATGAGATGGCGGCAGGTTACTGCGACCGAATCTTGTCCGAAGGCGGTGGCGCAAGCCAGGCAAATTGGGGATTCTCCAGCACGGTCATTCGTTTGCGCGGCTCGGTCCCCGCAGACAACCCGCTGATTCGACATCGGCTGCGCCGTGGCTTAGTGCCCAAAACCAGCTGCGTGCGCGACCAAATTGCAGCGATGAGCGAAGGTTTCTGGATCAAAAAGCGGTGTTTTGAAGACGCCGGCGGACTCGACCCCGATCTGACCATTGATGAGGACACCGACCTGTGTGTGCGGTTGATGGGCCTGGACATTTCGCCTTGGTACGAAATCGATCCTGGAATGGTGGTGTATCGCGGCTACTTGCCAGCGGCTGGCAGCGCTGGACAACTCACGTTCGCAACCTCTGTGTCAAAAGGCTTGCAGTGTTACCGGCGTACCTTTGACAAAAATGAGGCCAGTTTTTCTGCTCACAGTGCGCCCCGTTGGTTTTTGGCCATGCGGTTTGTGCGCCGTGCGGTCAAACAAGGGCAATCGCTATTGGCGAAGACATTTGTCGCTGGCTTGCAACCCCAACTTTTTAAGATGGGCATGGCAGGATTTTTGAACTTGAAAATAGGTATTCAAAGGTTCCGTTCTGTGCCCAAAAACCGTTGAATTTTGCCCCCTCCGTTTGTTTAAATTCCCGTGTCAGCAACCATGCCTAGGCTGAATCTGTTTCGAACACGCTTCAATACGTTTGTGTTGATGGTATTGGCGTTTCTTTTGGGCATCACACCCGTTTCGTCGAGCGCGATCAATCTCGCCTGGATTTCTCTGTTCGTTTTCTCCGTTTGGATTCTGATTGACCGGTGGCATGACCGACGCAAGATCGAACCATCGGCAGAGGTCGGACAGGCGTTAACAGTTTTGATGGTTGCGTTTTCGCTGGGCCTCGCTTTGATGATCGCCATCAAGCTGTATTGGTCAGAGCCTGTTCGCGGTGTTTCGTTTGAACTGAATGCGGTGGTAGCGGCGGGCATCTCGATGGTTTTCGCCCGTTTTTGGGCGGCTGAGGCGCGTCATCAAACAGCTGTCGGGGTCGGTGTTGTGATGGCATCCCTGCTCGCGCTTGCACAAGGCTATGGCTATATGTTCATGGGCCATTCGGGGCCGACCAACGCGGTGAACTGGGGTGCTGGAATGGCGCTTTTTGTCAGCCTTGCGATCTCCATGGTGGTTGGGAACCGCACCAAGCGCAGCCAATGGTTTGCTGTGATGGGCGCCTTTGCGTTGGTGTTGGCTATCTTTGTGGGTGGCAGACGCGGCGCATTTTTTTCCATTTTCTGGTGCGCGATGGTGGGTGGGTATGCTTTGCGTCAAAGTTTGGTTTTTAACCGCCAGACAGCCCGGCGTCTCTTGGCATTGACCGCGTTTCTGGTGGTGGTGTTGCTGGGTGCGCTGTTGGCGAAGGACCAGCTGGCTGTACCGCTTGACCGGGTGATGGTGGCGGCGTCGGAGGTGAAAGCCATGGCTGGCGATGAATCTGATCGCGCTTTGGCTTTGCGCAGCTCGGTGGGAAGCCGTTTCCACATGGTCGAGCTCGGTCTTGAGACAGGGTCGACATCGCCTTGGGTGGGGGTAGGCGCCGAGGGGCTCGCGCGCGTGGTTCAACGCGCTGAACTGGACCTTCAGGCGCCGCTTTTTCATCTGCACAACGAGTATTTGCAGGCGTGGGTCGCGTATGGCGTTTTCGGTTTGCTCGCCACCCTGTGTTTTCCGGTCGGTCTGTTGGTCGCTGGCTTCCTGCTTCGGCACGCTGCGCCTGCGCCCGCTTTGGCAATGGCCGGTTTTGGGCTGGCGCACTTCTTCAGCGGGTTGACCAACGTCAACACGTTCCACAACTTTTATGGAACGGTGTTTGCGGTGTGCGTTGCGCTTCCGTTTTTGACCTTCGTGCCTGGATCGACTGGCTATCGCGCGAAAGTCAGCTGAATTGCCCCAGCGTTTTCAGCAGAACGCGCTTCGAACAGGGTTCGCAGAGGGCAGACACAAGCAGTACTGGTTCATTTTTGCAGCAATGCACCAATGGGCTGCAAATCGGCCGCCACCAACTGCCCACTCGCCTGCCGAAGCCGCAGGCCAGTCAGCAGCACGTTGTACCGCGCCGCTGCCAGATCGCGCTTGGTCTGGAAAAGCTGACTCTGCGCATTGAGCACGTCGATGTTGATGCGCACGCCCACCTGGTAGCCCAGCTTGTTGGCGTCGAGGGCGCTTTGGCTGGAGGCTTCGGCGGCTTCCAAAGCTCTGACCTGGCTTTGGCCGGAGAGCACGCCGAAGTAGGCCGTGCGGGTGGCTTGGGCCACGGCACGGCGGGTGGCTTCCAAGTCGGTGCGGGATTTTTCTTCCAGTGCCAGGGTTTCTTTCACCCGGTTCTGGATCGCGTAACCGGCGAACAGCGGCATGTTGAACTGCAGGCCGACGGTGGCATTGTTGTTGCGAATCGTGCCAGGGATGACGGGCGTGCCCGATGGCCCTCGCGCGACTTGGTACTGGCCCACCAGATCGAGCGTGGGCAGGTGGCCGGCCTCGGCTTTGCGGGTTTCCAGCTGCGCGATCTCCAGCGCTCTTTGCGCCTGCAACACATTCAGGTTGCGGGCTTGGGCCTCGCCCACCCAAAGCTGGGGGTCGGCAGGTGACACCGGCGGCAACACCAGCGGTACGTCCAGTGATTTGGGCGCCACGTTGGCTGCGCCCACCAGCTGATCGAGCGCCAGCTTCTTCACCAGCAGGTCGTTCTCGGCTGCGATCTCTTGCGCGGTGGCGAGGTCGAAGCGGGCCTGGGCTTCGCGCGAGTCGGTCACGGTGGTGGTGCCGACTTCGAAGTTGCGCTTGGCCGACGCCAGTTGTTCTGACACGGCGGCCTTCAGGGCTTTCAAGAAGGTCAGCGTGTCTTCGGCCGCGAGCACATCGAAGTAGGCCTGGGTGGTGCGCACGATCAGGTCTTGCTCGGCCTGCAGCAGCTGGGCGCGGGCGATCTCCACCGAGAGCTGGCCCTGGTCGTTGGTGATTCTGTTGGCCGGGCGGTAGAGCGGCTGGCTGGCCGAGAGGGTTACGGCCTGGCTGTTGGTGGTGCCGTCCAGTGACGCCACCGAGCTGTTGCGGTTGGTCCAGTTGGCGACAGCGCCCAGCCCCACCTGCGGCAGCAAACCGGCGCGGGCCTGATCGGCGCGGGCCACGCTGGCGTCGAACTGGGAGCGGGCCGAGAGGTAGGTGGCGTCGAAGCCCCGCGCCGACTGGTAAACCTCCACCAGGCTTTGCGCCTGTGCGCCTGGGGTCAGTCCCAGCAGCGCCCAGGCTGCTGCGCCCGCGATGCTGCTGAGGCGGCCGCATGAAGCGGCGGGTTTGGGGTGCTGTGGCGTGTTCATGGGGTGTCTTTGGGCTGCCGCCGGGGGCAGGTTGTGGGTCAGTACGTCGGAACCGACGGGTCGTGTTGCGCTGACCAGGCTTCGATGCCGCCGTGGATGTTGACCACCTGCTCGAAGCCCTGGTTGGTCAGAAAGTGCGCCACCTGCGCGCTGCGCATCCCGTGGTGGCACAGACAGGCGATCGGTTGGCTGCGGTCGAGTTCGAGGTAGCGCTCGGGCACGCTGCGCATCGGCATGGCCAGCAGCTCGAAACCCTCAGGCTTGACGGATGCGGTCTGCAGCTCCCAGGGCTCGCGAACGTCGAGCACGACTGGCTTCGCATCGGCCGATTGAGCGCGGGACTGCGCGATCCATTCGTCGATCTGGGCGGGGTGGATGGATTCCATGGCGATCAATCAGCGGGGTGTCAAAAACGGAAGCGCGACGGCTCGGGGAAGTGGCGCAGGCGCGGCGCCACGCTGTCCCAAGGTTGCGCGGTGGCGAAGGTGGCGTCGCCGGTGCGGGTGATGATGGTCGCGCGCATCATGGGCTCCTGGCCGACGATGGTGGCCAGCCGGCCGCCGGGGGCCAGCAGCGAGAGCAGGGCGCTCGGCACCTCGGCCACCGAACCGCTGAGCACGATCACGTCCCACGGCGCTTCGCTGCGGCAGGCAGCGAAGTCTTGCGCGCAGGCATCGGCCAGGCGAACCGAGGCGTTGGCGATACCGGCAAGCTGCAGGTTCGCGCGCGCGATCTGCGCCAGGGCATCGTCGATTTCCAGCGAGACCACGCGCTGCCCGAGCCCTGCGATCAACGCCGCCATGTGGCCGCTCCCCGCGCCCACTTCAAGCACCTTGTCGGTCGGCTTGATGGCCAGGTCTTGCAGCAGGCGCGCCTCCACACGCGGCGCCAGCATCACCTGCCCGTTCACCGCCGGGTGGGTGAGCGGCAGCTCCATGTCGGTGAAGGCGAGTGCGCGGTGCGCCGGGGGCGCGAAGTCTTCGCGCCGCACCTGGCCCAGCAGCGCCAAGACCCGCGCGTCCAGCACCTCCCAGGGTCGGATCTGCTGCTCGATCATGTTGAAGCGCGCGAGGTCGAACGACTCGGGCGCGGCTGGGTTCGGGGACGTCATGCTTGGTACTCCAGGGGGTATGCTAACCGATGTGCAACAGCGGTCGAATCGAAGGGGCGAGTTTACCGATCAGCCTGTGCCACGCTGCTGACAGCCACACCATCGTCTGCCGGGGGAAGACCGAACAGGCGGCGGAACCACTGCGCCAGGTCGTCCATGTAGCAATACACCACTGGTACCACCACCAGCGTGAGCACCGAGCTGGTGATCACACCGCCGATCACGGCTTGGCCCATGGGGGCGCGCTGCTCCGAGCCTTCGGTGATGGCAAAGGCCAGCGGCACCATGCCGAACACCATCGCCAGCGTGGTCATGAGAATGGGCCGCAGCCGAACCTTGGCGGCCAGCAGCAGCGCGCTTTCGCGGTCCAGTGGAGCGGCGCCATCCAGGCCGTTGCGGGCGCGGATGGCAAAATCGACCAGCAAAATCGCGTTCTTTGTCACCAGGCCCATCAGCAGCACGATGCCGATCACCGAGAACATGCTCATGGCCGAGCCGAACATCAGCAGCGCCAGCGCCACGCCGATCAGCGTGAGCGGCAGGGCGGTCATGAGCGCCAGCGGCTGCAGGAAGCTCTGGAACTGGCTCGCCAGGATCATGTAGATAAAAATCACCGCCAGCGCCAGCGCTGAGAGCGCGTAGCCAAACGACTCTTCCATATTCTTGGTCGAGCCGCCGAACTCGTAGCGGTAGCCAGGCGGGAAGCTCATGGTCTCCAACACCTGGCGGATGGCGGTGGACACCTCACCGGCCGAGCGGCCGTACACGTTGGCGCTGATCGCCACCTCGCGGTTTTGGTTGCGGCGGTTGATCTGGTTCGGCCCGGTGCCCTCGACCACCTCGGCCACCTGGGCCAGGCGCACCACGCGCGCCGTGCCGTCGGCCGCTGTGCCGACCACCAGCGGCAGCTGTGCCAGATCGCGGGTGCGCTCGCGCTGCTCGGGTGCGAGGCGCACGTTGACGTCGTAACTCTCGCCGTCGGCCGCGCGCCAGTTGCCCACCGTCTGCCCGGCCACCAGGGTGCGCAGGTTGCTGGCCACCACGCTTGGGTTGAGCCCGGCGTCGGAGGCGATGTCGCGGCGCAGCCGCACGTCTACCGTGGGCTTGTCGGGCTTCACGCTGGCGTCCAGATCGACCAGGCCGACGATCGGGCGGATGCGCTCCATCACCTGGTTGGTCAGGCGCTCCAGCTCGGCCAGGTCGTCGCCCTGCAATGAAAACTCCACCTGCTTGTTGCCGCCCACCGCGTCCAGCAGGCCGACATGGGTCACGCTGATGCCGGGCACGCTGCGCAGGCGCTCGCGCAACTTGGCCGACATGTCGTCCACGCTGAGCGTGCGATCTTTGCGGTCGGTCAGGCGCACATAAATGCTGGCGTACATGCTGCCCTGGGCGGTGCCGGTGTTGATGGTGGTCAGCGTGTAGCGCACCTCGGGGAACTCGCGCAGCACCGCTTCGACCTGTTTGGCCTTGGCTTCGGTGGCTTGCAGCGACGAGCCCACCGGGGTGTTGAAGCTCAGCGAGGTCTCCGAAAAATCGGCTTTGGGCACAAATTCGGTGCCCAGCAGCGGCACCAGAAACAGGCTGCCGATGAAGGTGGCCAGCGCGAGCAGCAGCGTGATCAGCTTGTGCTTGAGCGACCAGCGCAGCGCGCTCTGGTAGGTGTCGGACAGGTCATCTTGCACCCGGTCAAACCAGCCGGTGACGCGGCCGATGGTTTTGTCGTACAGGGTGACGGGCGATGCGTGTTTGCCGTGCTTTTCAATCTCGGGGTCGTGCCAGATGCTCGACAGCATGGGGTCGAGCGTGAAGCTCACGAACATCGAGATCAGCACGGCAACCACCATGGTGATGCCGAACTCGTGGAAGAACTTGCCGATGATGCCGCCCATGAAACCAATCGGCAGGAACACCGCCACGATCGACAGCGTGGTCGCCAGCACCGCCAAGCCGATCTCCTGCGTGCCGTCCATCGCGGCCTGGTATGGCGTCTTGCCCATCTGCACATGGCGCACGATGTTTTCGCGCACCACGATCGCGTCGTCAATCAGCAGACCCACCGAGAGCGTGAGCGCCATCAGCGTGATCATGTTGATGGTGAAGCCGAACAGGTTCATGAAGAAGAAGGTGCCCACCAGCGCGATCGGCAGCGTGAGCCCGGTGATCACGGTCGAGCGCCAGGAATTCAGGAACAGGAACACGATCAGCACGGTGAGCAGTGCGCCTTCGATCAACGTCTGGCGCACGTTGTTGACCGAGACGCGGATCGGGCGCGAGCCGTCGGCCACCGCCTCCAACTTCATGCCCGCTGGCAGCTCTGCCTGCACCGCTTCGAGCGCTGCATTCAGACCGTCGACCACCGCAATCGTGTTTTCATCTTGTGCTTTCTGTACCTGCAACAACAGCGTGCGCTGGCCGTTGTAGAGCGCCAGGCTTTGCACCTCCTCGGTGGCGTCGCTGACCCGCGCCACCTGGTCCAGCCGCACGGGGGTGCCGCCCCGCCGCGCCACGATGATGGCGTTGAAATCCTGCGGGTTCTGTAGCCGCGAGAGCATCTGCACCACGCGCTCGCGCTCAGGCGTTTTGAGCGTGCCGACCGGCAGGTCCTGGTTTTCGGTGCGCACCGCGCTGGCGATCTGATCGGCGGTCACGCCCAGCGCTTCCATCGCCTTCGGATCGAGGTCGATGTTGACCGCGCGCCGCGTGCCACCCACCAGCGTGACCGAGCCCACGCCGCGCACGTTTTCCAGGCGCTTTTTGAGCGTCTGCTCGGCCCAGGTGCTGAGCTCGACCGCGCTGGGTGCTGTTCCATCTGTTTGCGTGGGCAAGACGGCCACCGACCAAACCGACCGACTCGCCGGATCGAAGCGCAACACCCGCGGCTCGTTCACCTCGTCGCGAAACGCCGGGCGCAGGATGGCGATTTTTTCGCGCGTGTCTTCGGCCGCCTTGCGCCCGTCCACATACAGCTGGAACTCGATGATCACCACCGAGCGGCCCTCGTAGCTGCGCGAGCTGATGGCGTTCACGCCTGCGATCGCGTTCACCGCTTCTTCCACCTTCTTCGTCACCTCCGACTCAATGATCTCGGGCGAGGCGCCGGGGTAGTCGGTGGTGACCACCACCACAGGAAAGTCGATGTTGGGGAACTGGTCGATCTGCAGCCGCTGGAACGAGAACACGCCCAGCACCATCAGCGCGAGCATGACCATGGTTGCGAAGACCGGGTTGCGCAGGGAAACCTGGGTGAACCACATGGCGCTGCGTCCTCAGTTGCCGGTCGCGAGCGCGGCGGGGGCGGCAACAGGTGCTGCTGCAGCATTCGCGCTGGCCAGCGTCACCGCCGTGCCTTCGCGGATCAGCCCGGCCTGCACCCGCAGCACTGGCGTGCCCACTGGCGTGCCCGCCGTGCCATCGAGCATCACCATCGGTTCGCCAGCTTGCTGCGCCTGTTGCGCCAGCGTTATTGGCTGGTGCACGATCTTGCCCCCGCGCACCAGCTGGAGGTAGGGCGTGGGCTTGTCGTTGCGCACCGACGACAGCGGCACGGCAGGCGCCTCAATGCGCCCAATCACCACCGCGCCCTGGGCAAACAGGCCTTGGCGCATGCCGTGCGCTGCGGCCACGCGCAGATAAATCAACACGCTGCGGCTGCCGGGCTGCACGCTCGGGTTGATGCGCGCCACCGTGGCCGCCACCGGCTCGATCAGCCCTTCGACTTGCAGCCGAGCCACTTGGCCCACCCGCACCGCCGCCGCGTCGGCTGGCGCCATCGCCGCCTCCAGCTCGAAGGCGGACAGGTCTACCACTTCGAGCACCCGCGCGTCCAGGGCAACCCGCTCGCCGTTTTGCACCAGCCGCGCCGACACCTGACCCGAGAGCGGCGATTTCAGCACCGTGTCGCCCAGCGCCTTGCGCGCGATGTCGCGCGCGGCCAGCGTCGCCTGGTGGTTGGCCTGGGCTGCCGCCAGGTTGGCGCCGCTGGTGTCCAGCGCGGTGGCGGAGATGAAGCCTTGGCGCACCAGCGCCTGGTTGTTGTCGAAACCACGCTGCGCGATCGCCACCTGCGCCTGGGCAGACTGCGACTGCTGTTCGGCCTGGCGCAAGCGCGCCTGGGCCTCGGTGTTGTCGACCCGCGCCACGGTTTCGCCCGCGCGCACCGCGTCGCCTTCGCGTTTGGTGAGGCCTTGCAGTTCGCCAGCGGTACGCGCCTTGATCACCGCAGTTTGCAGCGCGCGCAGCGAGCCAGAAATGGCCACCGCTTGATCCAGCGCCAGCGTCTGCACCATCACCACGTCTTGCGGGCCGAGCTGGTAGATCGGGTCTTGCTGCAGCGCCTGGGCCGCCGCATTGGCAGCGGCACTTTGCGCTGAGCGCTTTTGCAGCGCGCGCGTCACGCCCAGCGCAATGCCGAGCAAGAGCAGGGCGAGCAGCGTCCATTGGATCCAGCGGCGGTTGGGGCGGGTGTTCATGGTTTGACGCGCTTGGCGGGCTTGAGGGGTGCAGACGACCGGCGAGCTGCGGCGGCGTTGCGGGTGTTGGCGGCATGTGAGGCAACGGGTGCGGCCAGCATGCCGCCGAGCAGCAGGTCGAGCTGGCTGTCGATGAAGGCCTGCGGTTCGATCTGCTGGTTGGCCGGGCAGCAAGCGGCGAGCGAGTGTTGCCACATCAGCAGAAAAATCATGGGTGCGATCAGGCTGTAGACCGCGTATTCCATCGACATGGGCCGGAACTCGCCGCTGTCCACGCCGCGCTGCAAGACGCGCTTGAGCAGGTCGTGTCCCGGGCCGATCACTTCCTGCTGGTAAAACGCTGCGATTTCGGGAAACATGCCGGCCTCGCTCATCACCAGCTTGCTGATGCCCGAGGCCTTGGTCATGCCGATGCGCTGCCACCAAGAATGCATGCAGTAGCGAACCAGCTCGGCGCTGCTGCCGGAAAAGTGTTTGAGTTCCTCGTTCCATTCAGTGAAGCGGCCCGAAATGGTGTGACGCACCAGCGCCTTGAACAGCTCTTCCTTGCTGGGGAAGTAAAGAAACAGCGTGCCCTTGGAGACACCAGCGAGCGCTGCCACTTCCTCCACCCGGGTGGCCGCAAAGCCTTTCTCCACAAACAGGGTCAACGCGGCATCCAGCAACTCGCCGGGCCGGGCCTCCTTGCGGCGCGCGCGCTTGGGCGCTTGTGCCGAGTTGGCGTTGCCCGGATCGGCGGCGGTGCGGGCAGGGAGACGAGAGGGTGGGCGAACGGACGGCATGGCATTAATGACCAACGGGTTATTAATGTACCGCAGCTGCGCTTGGGCGGTGCCGAATAACCCCCGCGCCATGCCGAACTTGTTCCGCGTTGCGTCTGGCTGGCGCTGGCGAGAAACCAGATCGCTGTCCCAGAAAGACGCGGCGCTCCAGCTCAGCTCAGCTTGATGCCCACCTGCTCAATGCGTGGCCCGTCCATCTGGCGCACGCTGAGCTCCGCGCGGCCGAGCATGGCGCTGTCGCCTACCACCGGCGGCCGGTGCAGAGCCTGTTCCAGCCAGTGGCCCAGCGTTTGCTCGCCATCGGTGGGGGTCGGCAGGCCGTAGAACGCGCAAAGCTGGCCAATGGGGGTCTGGGCGTCGAGCACAAAATCGCCGAACACCTCGCGCGTCTGCGCCTCATCTTCCGGGTCGGGCAGCACCACGCCCAGGCGGCGAGCGCTCCAGGCAATCGTCGTGCCCTGCAGCAGCAGTGAGGCCAGCACCACCACAAACGCCACATTGAAGAAGATCTGCGCTCCTGGCACACCCGCCATCACCGGAAACACCGCCAGCACAATCGGCACCGCACCGCGCAGCCCCATCCAGGAAATGAACGCGATCTCGCGCCGCTCGAAACGCAGAGGCGCCAGACACAGCCACACCGACAGTGGCCGTGCCACCAGCATCAGCACCAAGGAGACGCCCAGCGCTGGCCAGATCGTGCGCAGCAGCTCGGTGGGCGTGACCAGCAGGCCCAGCAGCAAGAACATGCTCGCCTGCATCAGCCAAGCGTAGCCGTCCATCGCCGAGAGCGACGAGCGCACCAGGCGCCGCGCGCGGTTGCCGGTGATCACGCCCATGGCGTACACCGCCAGAAAGCCCGAGCCGCCGAGCCAAGTGGTGCCCGCAAACACGGTGAGCCCGGCTGAGACCACCAGCAGCGCACGGATGCCGCCGCCGCCGTCTTCGCCCCGACCCAGCCGCTTGAGCAGCTCGGCCAGTGCAAAGCCGCTCGCCACCCCCAGCGCCCCGCCCCAGCCGAACTGCAAGAGCAGTGAGCGCAGCACCTGCATGGCGTCCAGCCCCGCGCCCGCTGCTGGCGCGGTCGTGGCGATCAGCGCCACGCCAATGAAGGTGAGCGTGAGGTAAACCGCCATCGGGTCGTTCATGCCCGACTCGATCTCCAGCGTGGCCGCCACCCGCTCATTGAGCTTCACGCCCGACGATTTCAGCAAGGAAAACACCGCCGCCGCATCGGTCGAGCCCACGATGGCGCCCAGCAGCAGCGCCAGTGGCCAGCTCAGGTCCAGCAGCCACCAAGCCGCCGCGCCTGTCACACCCGTGCTCACCAACACACCCAGCGTGGCCAGCAACAGCGATGGCTTCAGCCCCGTGCGAAAGGTGGTGAAGTCGGTGCGCAAACCGCCGTCCAGCAGGATCACAGCCAGCGCGATGTTGCCCACCACAAAGCTCAGTCGAAAGTCATCGAACACCAGCCCGCCTGGCCCGTCCACCCCCGCCAGCGTGCCCATCACCAGAAACACCAGCAGAAAAGAAAACCCCGCCCGCGCCGAAAACACCCCAGCCAGCACGCTCACGAACACCAGCGCGGCAGCGATCAGCAGCGGCAGGGTGAGAAAGTCGAGGTTGAGGGCCATGTGGGGGAAGCTAGCAGAAATCATGCCGCGGACCATTCCCGCAGCGCCTGCGCTGGCGTCAGAATGCGCAGCCCTTCAATGGCTGGTAGAGCGAGCAAACCTCCATCGCCCGATACGAGCCAAGGCGCTGGAGCAGCGAGAGCCGTGCGGATAAACACGTCGTCGTCCGTATCGCGGCTCCAGCGTCGCTTGCTCATCTCCGATGGAATCTCCACCCACATCGCATCCGCGCGTGCATCCCGCAGCACGGCTTTGCGGGCTTCCAAGCTGATCGAGGTCTGGAAAGTCGCCCGAATGGGTTTTGGCTTGGTTGGCGGTGAGGGTTTGCACGGGGCGGATCCGGTAAGAATTACCCCCGGTTCTCACGCGAATCGTTCAGTTCGCGCGATTCATCCGAGAACGGTCAGTTTTGAAAATGCCGCAGTTTCACGATCATCGGATGGTTCGCCAGCGGGGAAACTGTCCCGCCATTAAGGCGCCAGCCGCTCCCGCAGCCATGCGCCATCCGGCTGAACGCTGTAATGCAGCCGGTCATGGAGGCGGCTTTTTCGTCCTTGCCAGAATTCCCAGCGCTCGGGCTTCAAACGGTAGCCGCCCCAGTGCGGTGGCCGAGGCGGCTTGAGCAGAAACTGCGCGCCGTATTTCGCGGCGTTCGTCACCAGCACGGTGCGGCTCTCGATCACCTGGCTTTGCGGGCTGGCCCAGGCACCGATGCGGCTATCGAGCGGGCGGCTGTGGAAGTAGGTGTCGCTTTCCTCGTCGCTCACCTTGTCGACAATGCCTTCGATGCGCACCACGCGCTCCAGTTCGACCCAGTGAAATTGCAGCGCTGCAAAGGGGTTGCTGGCCAGTTCCTGGCCTTTGCGGCTGCCGTAGTTGGTGTACCAGACGATGCCGCGCTCATCGAATCCCTTGATGAGCACGATGCGGGTGCTGGGTCGCAGGTTGGCGCCAACGGTGGCAACCGTCATGGCATTGGGCTCGGGCACCTCGCCTTCAATGGCTTGGTTCAGCCATTGCCCGAATTGTTTGAGCGGGTCGGCTTGCGAGGCGGACTCACTGAGTTCGGCTTTTTCGTAGCTTTTGCGCAGATCAGCGATGTTCATCTGGGCAGTATAGGCAGCCGTCGGAGGGCCTGGTCTGTGCTGGGTCAAGTGGCTGCTGAGGGCGCTGCCAAGTGCAGCAGGCGCGCCAGCGCGCGGTCTTCAATGCCATGGGCTCGCAGACCGTGCAGCGTCTGGTGCGCGTAGTCGAAGGTGCTGCCGTAGCGGCCGACCGAATGGGCAAAGATGTCGCGGTAGCGCTCGTCACTCAGCGCGCCGGTGAAATTGGGGCTGCGTCTTGAGAGGGTGAAGGCGAGGGCGGGCACCAGGCCTTGCGCGGTTTGGCAGGGCAGCCAGCGTGGGTCGTAGACCGGGTTGGGCATTTCGCGCGCCCACAGCGCGGGCATGAGCGCTTCCACCTGGTCATGTGGGATGCGAAGGGCCAAGCCCTGCACGCTGCCACCGCGCACCAGCGCAAACACCAGCCCAGGGCGCTCGGGTGTGCCGCGGTTCACGCGGCTCCACATTTGCAGGCTGCGGTGGTGGCCGTGCACCTGTGCCAGCCGGGTTTCAGCCACCTCGAACTCGGGCCGCCAAACCAGCGAGGCGTAGCCAAACAGCCAAAGGTCGGGGTGCGGGCCGAGGGACCGCCAAGCGGCCAGGGTGTCGGCCATCATCTGCGCGCCGTTGCGCTCGGCCGGTACCCAGGTGGTGGCGCGTGGAAGCTGGGGCAGGCGATGCAGTGGCATTGACGGGTTCGACTTCAGGATTCGGGACAAAGCGGGCATTTACAATGTCGGGTTGCTTGGTCGGCAGGGGCCTATGCGCTGCGTTCTGCACAGATTTTTGTCAGAGCCATTCGATTGTTTTTCAGATTTTTCTTCATTTTTACGGAGTTAGAACCATGTCTTCCCAAGATAACGACCAAGACATTCGCGTCGTTGCCATTGTGCTGACTTCTGCCATCTTGCTTGCTGTGGGCCTGGCGTTGGGGTTTGGCATCTCCAAGGCAAGAAGCGGCGGTGCACCTGCCACGTCCATGGCCGAAGCGCCCGCCGCCGTCAGCGAGGCAGTGACCGCCGCGCGCATGGTCGGCGATGACGCCAGCGTGGTGGTGGAGAGCGGTGTGGTCAAGTTTTACTTTGCCAGTGGCAAGGCCGATCTGCCAGCCGGCGCCCTGCAGGCGCTGGGCGACTCGGTGGCAGCCGCGCAGTTGGGTAAGCGGCTGGTGATTGCCGGTTTTCACGACGCTACCGGCGATGCGGCTTTCAATGCCGAGCTCGCCAAGCAGCGCGCCATGGCTGTGCGCGACACGCTGATGGGCGCTGGCGTGGCCGAGTCCAGCATCGAGCTGAAGCAGCCCGAACAGACCACAGGCAGTGGCAACGCCGCCGAGGCGCGCCGCGTCGAGGTGATGATCGCTGGCTGATCGGCTTGATGGCGACTTCAAAAGAGCCCGGACCTGCCGGGCTTTTTTCCGTCTGAACGAGAGCAGCTTTAAAGAAACCGCTCCAGCAGCCGCTGCGAGGCGCGGTCCATCCGGTGGCGGTCGCGGATCTCGAATACCACGCCGCTGCCGCTGGTGACCAGCAGGCGCCGGGCGCCGGGCAGGCGGCGGATGTCTTCTTCCACCTTAAGCACGAGCTCGGTGGCGCCACGGTCGGTGTCGACCTGCCAGGTGCTGGGGGTGGCGAAGGTGCTCACCGAGCGGATGCGCTCGATTACCGGCACAAACTCGCGCTCGGCCAGCGCCCCGCGCAGCGCCTGCTGGTTGAGCGCGTCCAGTGCGTCGAGCCGTGCCACGAACACCAGCTCCTGGCCGCCGGTGCTCACGATGGCGATGTCTTCTTCAGGCGCGCTCAGCGGAAACGCGCGCACCACCTGCACGCTGTGGTGGGCCACGCCCTCGACGCTGCAGGTCCAGCGGGCGTGGGCGTCGCGCTGCAGGGTGAAAACGGGCGGTGTGGCTGGCGCGCTGGCGTTCATCGGATGGCGGCGTCGGTGTGGGCCGATTGTTGCGGCATCTGGTGCGCGAGCAAGTTGGCTTCGTGCTCGGCGTCCTCCGTGGCGGCGTGGCGGACCTGCGCCTGGTAGAGCCGCCAGTAGGCGCCTTCGCGCGCCATCAGCTCGTCGTGCGGCCCCACTTCCACCACCTCGCCACGGTCCATCACCACCAGCCGGTCGGCCTTGCGCAGGGTGGACAGCCGGTGGGCGATGGCGATGGTGGTACGGCCTTGCACCAGGTTGTCCAGCGCTTTCTGAATTTCGTTTTCGGTCTCGGTGTCCACCGCCGAGGTGGCTTCGTCAAGGATGAGGATTTTGGGGTCGATCAGCAGCGCGCGCGCGATGCTGATGCGCTGGCGCTCGCCACCCGAGAGGCCTTGCCCGCGCTCGCCCACCAGGGAGTCGTAGCCCTGCGGCAGGCGCAGGATGAAATCGTGCGCGTGGGCGGCGCGCGCGGCGGCCACGATCTCGGCGCGGGTGGCGCCGGGTTTGCCGTAAGCGATGTTGTCGGCGATGGTGCCGAAGAACAGAAACGGCTCCTGCAACACCAGGCCGATGTGGCGGCGGAAATCGGCCACGCGAAAGCGCCGGATGTCGGTGCCGTCGAGCAGGATGCGGCCGTCGGACACATCGTAGAAACGGCAGATGAGGTTGACCAGCGTGCTCTTGCCCGAGCCGCTGTGGCCCACCAAGCCGATCATTTCGCCAGGCCGAATGTCCAGGCTCAGGCCCCGGATCACCGCGCGGTTGCCGTAGCGAAAACCGATGTTGTCGATGCGCAGCCCGCCCTGCACCACCGGCGCCTGCACCGGGTCCACCGGCTCGGGCACGTTGGAGACGTGGTCGAGGATGTCGAAGATGCGCTTGGCGCCGGCTGCAGCTTTTTGCGTGACCGAGACGATGCGGCTCATCGAGTCGAGCCGGCCGTAGAAGCGGCCGATGTAGGCGATGAACGCGGTGAGCACACCAACCGTGATCTGCCCCTGGCTGATCTGCCAGATGCCAAATGCCCAGACGACCAGCAGGCCGATGTCGGTCAGCAGGGTGACGGTGGGCGTGAACAGGCTCCAGGTTTTGTTGAGCCGATCGTTGACCATCAAATTGAGCTGGTTCGCCTCTTTGAAGCGGCCGGACTCGCGGCGCTCCTGCGCAAAGGCCTTGACCACGCGAATGCCGGGAATCGAGTCGGCCAGCACGTTGGTCACGTCGCCCCAGACGCGGTCGATTTTTTCGAAACCGGTGCGCAGGCGGTCGCGCACGCGGTGGATCATCCAGGCGATGAAGGGCAGCGGCAGCAGCGTGACCAGCGCCAGCCAGGGGTTGATGGAAAACAGAATGATGGACGTCATGCCGAGCATCAGCACATCGGTGGCGAAGTCGAGCGCGTGCAGCGAGAGGAAGACCGAAAGGCGGTCGGTTTCGGAGCCGATGCGCGCGATCAAATCGCCGGTGCGCTTGGCGCCGAAGTAGTCGAGCGAGAGACCGAGCAGGTGCGCAAAAGCGCTGGTGCGCAGGTCGGCTGCGATGCGCTCGGACACCAGCGCGAGCAGCCAGGTGCGCGCCCAGCCCAGGCCCCAGCCCAGCAAGGCCGAGCCGAGCAGGCCGCCCAGCAGCAGAAACACATAACGGGTGTCGATGGTCTGCCCGTTCTGAAACGGGATCAGCACCTTGTCCATCAGCGGGATGGTGAGGTAGGGCGGCACCAGCGTGGCCGCAGTTGAGGCCAGGGTGAGCAGAAAGCCTGCGAGCAACTGCCAGCGGTAAGGCCGCGCAAAACGCCACAGGCGCAGCAGCACCCAGGTCGAGGGCACCTCGGCCTGCGGTGGCGGGCAGATGGCGCAGACGTCGGCATCGGCCGGCATCGGCGACTGGCAAACCGGGCAATGCGCGACATCGTCGGCGCCGGGTGGGCGAGGGTTGCTGGAGGCAGTGAGGGCGTGCTCAAACGCCTGTACCAGGCGCAGCGAGGCGGTGTTGTGCGCCAGCGTGAAACGCCAGCGCGCAAGCAGGCTGTTGGCGTCCACCAGATCGAGCGTGGCCACGCCCGAGAGATCGGTGTGACGCAGCGCCAGTCCGTGCGCCAAGGCAGTCGAGCGCCAGCCCTGCTCTGGATGCGTGTGCCAGAGGTGCGTGGCGGTCAGCACCAACTGGCCGGCAGCGAATTGGCCGCGCTCGTCGAGGTCTATCTTCAGGCGCGCGAGCACCGCAGCGGCGGGGACTTGGGGCGGGAGATCACCGATCGGGTTGCGGCGGGCAGGGTCGGTGGCGGTGGACATGGCAGCGAGATTGTGCGTCAAGTCGGCGACCGCTCAAGGGCGGCTGATCGTTGACATTTAGGTGCAAACACCGGTCATTTGTTAAGTATCCGATCAGAATTCCGATAGAAAATGCCTGTGCGCATCCGCTGTGCGCCAACTGCTGTCGCAGGTTGAAGCAGCCCTTTGCAACAGCGTCCCCAAGGCCGGGCCCAGTGCCCGGCTTTTGTGTGTCCAGATCCGAGTCCATGAAGTCAATGCCTTTTGCCTTGAACGTGCTGCGCCACCGCTTTCTTGGAGGTCCCAATTGCTGGACCTACCGCTCCGCCATGGAGGTGTGGCTTGACCTCGGCGAGCTGGAGCAGCAGCCCTCCCACACCTTGCCCGGTTTCACCGATCGCTTGCTCGCGCTGATACCGGGGCTGCAGGCGCACCACTGCGGCGTGGGCGAGGTCGGTGGCTTCATCGAGCGCCTGCGCGATGGCACCTGGATGGGCCATGTGCTGGAGCACTGCGTGATCGAGCTGCTCAACCTCGCAGGCATGCCCACTGGCTTTGGCCAGACACGCAGCACCTCGCAGCCCGGCGTCTACCGCATGGTGTTTCGCGCCCGCAACCAGGCCACGGGTGAGGCCGCGTTGCAGCAAGGCCTGGCGCTGCTGCACGCAGCCCTCAACGACCAGCCATTTGACGTGGCGCAGGCGGCTAGCTTCTTGCGCGAGGTGGTGGAGTCAACCTGGCTTGGGCCGTCGACCGCCGCCATCGTGGCGGCGGCCACCGCGCGCGGCATCCCGCACCTGCGCTTGAACGACGGCAACCTGGTCCAGCTTGGCCACGGCGCGCACCAGCGCCGTATCTGGACCGCAGAGACCGAGCTCACCGGCGCCATTGCCGAGAACATCGCGGGCGACAAAGACCTCACCAAAACCTTGCTTCGGGCCTGCGGCGTGCCGGTGCCCGAGGGCCAGGTGGTGACCAGCCCGCAAGACGCGTGGGAAGCTGCGCAAGACATTGGCCTGCCGGTGGTGGTCAAGCCCAGCGACGGCAACCATGGCCGCGGTGTCACGCTCGATCTGTCGATCCAGGCCGACATTGAAGCCGCTTATGGCGTGGCCGATGCCGAGGGTTCTGAGGTCATGGTCGAGCGCAACATCGCTGGCCACGAACACCGTTTGCTGGTGGTGGGCGGGCGGGTGGTGGCTGCAGCGCGCGGCGAAATCGCTGAGGTGGTGGGCAACGGTCGCGCCACCGTGCTGACGCTGATCGACGAGCAGATCAACAGCGACCCGCGCCGGGGCACCACCGAAGCCTTCCCGCTCAATCGGCTGGAGGTGAGCGAAGACCCGGTGATCCTGCTCGACCTCAAACGCCAGGGGTTCGAGCCGCACGATGTGGTGCCCGAGGGCAGGCGTGTGCTGGTGCAGCGCAACGGCAACGTGGCGATCGACTGCACCGACGAGGTCCATCCAGAAGTGGCTTACAGCGTGGCGCTGGCGGCGCGGGTGGTGGGGCTGGATATCGCTGGTGTGGACGTGGTTTGTGAAGACATCGGCCGCCCGCTGCAAGCGCAGGGCGGCGCGGTGGTGGAGGTGAATGCCGGGCCAGGCCTGCTGATGCATTTGAAGCCCGCCATCGGTCAGCCGCGCCCGGTCGGCGAAGCGATTGTCGACATGCTGTTCGATCCGCAGCAAGGCAGCGCTGGCCGCATTCCGCTGGTGGGCGTGGCCGGTACGCGCCACACCGGACTGGTGTCGCGCGCCACCGCGTTTTTGCTTGGGCTCGCCAATGCGTCGGGGGCCCCGGTGGGCCTCGCCTGTCAGGACGGTATCTGGATCGGCAACCGCCGCACCGAAGACGCTGAGCGGCACTACTGGGCGCAGTGCCAGCGCCTGCTGATGAACCGCGACATACAGGGCCTGGTGGTGCAGAGCACACCCGCGCAAATTCTCGACCAAGGCCTGCCGTACGACCGCTGTCTGGTCGGCGTGGTGACCGATCTGAACGGCTGGGAAGGCTTGGCACACCACGATGTGTGGGGCGAACAGGATATGCCCCGGGTGCTGCGCACCCAGGTCGACGTGGTGCTCGACGCGGGCGCGTGCGTGCTCAACGCCGACGATGCGGCGGTGGCCGAGCTGGCGCGCTTTTGTGACGGCGACTGCGTCTGGTACGGCACAGGCGCCATTCCCGAGGGGGCGCCCGGCACACGCGTCGTGCGCTGGCGCGACGGCACGGTGTGCCTGGTCGAGGCGGGGGCAACAAAGGCTTCTGCGCGGCCGGTGCTGGCAGAGGGCGACGATGCCCTGGCGCTGTGCGCGGCCGCCGCAGCCGCCTGGGCCAGCGGCCTCGCACCCGAGCTGATAGCTGCTGGGCTGGAACATTTCGACAGCCTGCCGCGCCCCTGATCGCGGCGCGCTACTTCTTTCACTGGACACCTCCTAGCCATGGACATTTCCCGCATCCGGGCGCTGCGCGGCCCCAACCTCTGGACGCGCCAGACCGCCATCGAAGCCATCGTGCGCTGCGAGCCCGACGAACGCGCCATTGACAGCCAGCCCGAATTCGAAGCCGCCTTGCGTGAGCGATTTCCCCAGCTCGATCCTTGGCCGCGGCTGCCAGAAGGCATGTCGCTGGCCCATGCGCTCAAGCGCGTGACGTTGGCCTTGCAGGCGCAGGCGGGCTGCCCGGTGAGCTTTGCGCGCTGCACCGAAACGGTGGAGCCCGGCACCTTTCAGGTGGTGGTGGAATACACCGAAGAGGCGGTGGGTCGCGCCGCTTTTGACGCCGCCGTGCGGCTGATTGCGGCGGTGCGCGCGAGAGAGCCTCAGCCGTTCGATGTGGACGCGGTGCTGGCCCAGCTGCGCGAGCTGGATGAAGACATCCGCATGGGCCCTTCGACCGGGGCCATCGTCAGCGCAGCGCTGGCCCGGGGCATTCCGTTTCACCGTCTCACGCAGGGCTCGCTGGTGCAGTTTGGCTGGGGCGCCAAACAGCGCCGTATCTGGGCCGCCGAGGTAGATGGCACCAGCGCGGTGGCCGAGAGCATCGCGCAAGACAAAGAACTCACCAAACAATTGCTGCGCGCCGCTGGCGTGCCCGTGCCTTGGGGCCGGCCGGTGGACAGCGCTGATGAAGCCTGGGCGGTGGCGCAGGAGATTGGTCTTCCGGTGGTGGTGAAACCTCGTGACGGCAACCAGGGCAAGGGCGTGACGGTCAACATCGTCGACCGTGAACACCTCGACATCGCCTACCGCGCAGCCAGCCAGCATGGCCAGCCGATGGTGGAGCGCTTTTTGCCCGGCAGCGACTTCCGCCTGCTGGTGGTGGGCAACCGCCTGATCGCCGCCGCCCGGCGCGATCCGCCACAGGTGATCGGCGACGGCGTGCACACCGTGGCGCAGCTGATTGATCAGGTGAACGCCGACCCGCTGAGGGGCGACGGCCACGCCACCTCGCTCACGAAAATGCGCCTGGACGAGATCGCGCTGGCTCGCTTGAGGGTACAGAACCACACGCCCCAGACCGTGCCGACCAGAGGCGAGCGGGTGGTGCTGCGCAACAACGCCAACCTCTCCACCGGCGGCACCGCCACCGACGTGACCGACGACGTGCACCCGGAGATCGCGGCCCGCGCGGTGGCGGCGGCACGCATGATCGGCTTGGACATTTGCGGTGTCGATGTGGTGTGCGAAACCATGCTGCGCCCGTTGGAAGAGCAGCGCGGCGGCATCGTCGAGGTGAACGCGGCGCCCGGGCTCCGCATGCACATCAGCCCGTCGTATGGCAAAGGCCGCGCGGTGGGCGAAGCGATCGTGGATCATCTGTTTGCACCAGGCGACAACGGCCGCGTGCCGGTGGCCTCTGTCACTGGCACCAACGGCAAGACCACCACCGCGCGCCTGATCGCCCACCTGCTCAAAGCGCAGGGCCTGCGCGTGGGCATGACCAACACCGACGGCGTCTATGTGAACGGCCGCCAGACCGACAGTGGCGACTGCTCAGGCCCGCGCAGCGCGCGCAATGTGCTCATGCACCCCGAGGTGGACGCGGCGGTGCTGGAGACCGCGCGCGGCGGCATTTTGCGCGAAGGGCTTGGCTTCGATCGTTGCCAGGTGGCGGTGGTCACCAACATCGGCGCGGGCGACCACCTGGGGCTGAACTTCATCACCACGGTGGAAGACCTTGCGGTGCTCAAGCGCGTGATTATTCAGAACGTGGCGCCCGACGGCTACGGCGTGCTCAACGCCACCGACGCGCACTGTGTGCGCATGGGGCAGGTGTGCAGTGGCCGCGTGATCTTTTTTGCCGCCGACGGTGCGTACCCGGTGCTGGGCACCCACCGCGCGCAGGGCCATCGCTCGATCTGGGTTGAAGGCGGCTGTATCGTGGCCGGCGAAGGCGAGGTGCGCCACACGCTGGCGCTGGCGGATGTGCCGTTCACCCAGGGCGGGCGCATCGGCTTTCAGGTGGACAACGCGATGGCCGCCGTGGGCGCGGCCTGGGGCATGGGTGTGCCCTGGGACACGATTCGCCAGGGCTTGGCCAGCTTCCAAAGCGACGTCGGCAGTGTGCCCGGGCGCTTCAACCTGATGGACTACCGGGGCGCCACCGTGATCGCCGATTACGGCCACAACGCCGACGCCATGCGCGCGCTGGTGGCTGCGGTGCAGGCGATGCCTGGCGCTCGGCGCAGCGTGGTGATCAGCGGCGCCGGCGACCGGCGCGACGACGACATCCGCGAGCAGACCAAGATTCTGGGCGCCGCGTTCGACGAGGTGATTTTGTTCGAAGACGCCTGCCAGCGCGGTCGCGCAGAGGGCGAGGTGGTGGGCTTGCTGCGCCAGGGTTTGGAGGGCGCCACCCGCACCCAGCGGGTCGACACCATTCAGGGCGAGTTCCTTGCCATCGACACCGCGCTGGCGCGGCTGCAACCGGGCGACCTGTGCCTGGTGCTGGTCGATCAGGTGCAGGAAGCGCTGGCGCATTTGCAGCAGCGCTGCAGCGAGTCCGGAGCAACAGCATGAGCGCGCGCGCCTACCACCCCGTTGCTGCACTCGGGGCGACCACTTTGCTTGCGGGCCTTGTCCTGCTGGGTGGAACCAGCGCCGCACACGCAGCCTCGGGTGAAAAGATCGGCACGGTGGACACGGCCTTTCAGTGGATCGGCCGCGACCACGACATCATCGTGGAGGCGTACGACGACCCCGCTGTGCAAGGCGTCACTTGCTATGTTTCGCGGGCGCGCATTGGCGGCATCAAGGGCACGCTGGGTTTGGCAGAAGACCGGGCAGAGGCCTCGATCGCCTGCCGTCAGGTCGGCCCGATCCAGATTCCCGAACCGTTGAAGCAACAGGAAGAGGTGTTCAGCGAACGCATGTCCCTTCTGTTCAAACGCCTGCGCATCGTGCGCATGGTGGACCCAGCCCGCAACACGCTGATCTACCTCACCTACTCCGACAAGCTCATTGACGGGTCGCCGCAAAACAGCGTGACGGCGGTGCCGGTGGACCGAGCGATGCCCATTCCACTGCGCAAATAGGGCGGGGCTCAGCCCATCTTTTGTCGCGGCTCAAATCCTGCTGAGAGCCGGGAGCCTCTCTGCGTGCAACTGAAACCGGTGTGTTTTCGTTTGAAATCTCGACCTGCAGCGCAAGGCCAGCAACGACCCCGCCATTCTGTTCTTCAGCGCAGGCCCTGGCCGGCCGCGTGCTCGGGGCGCTGGATCAGTTCAATCTTGTAGCCGTCCGGGTCGGTCACGAAGGCGATCACCGTTTTGCCGCCTTTGACCGGGCCGGCCTCGCGCGTCACGTTGCCGCCAGCGGCTTTGATCTTGTCGCAGGCAGCGTAAGCGTCGGTCACGCCGAGGGCGATGTGGCCGTAGGCGGTGCCCATGTCGTAGCTGTCGGTGTCCCAGTTGTGGGTGAGCTCGATCTCGGCCTGCGCCGGGTTGCCCTCAAATCCCACGAACGCCAGCGAGTACTTGTATTCGGGGTTCTCCGAGGTGCGCAGCAGTTGCATGCCCAGCACCTGGGTGTAGAAGTCGATCGAGCGCTGAAGGTTGCCCACGCGCAACATGGTGTGAAGAAGTCGCATGCCAGAAGTCCTGAAAATACCTTGGAAGACCCAAGGCAGTACCGATTATGTCGTCCTGCTGCTGGCAGTTTTGCGTGTCAGGCTTGGCGTCTGGCCGGAAGCTTTTGCGGGTGGAAGCCTGCTGAGCCGTTGTCTGCGCGGGGGCGGCCATCCGCACCCACCGAGCGGGGGTTTGAGAGCGGCCGAATAACCCGCAAGACCCCAGGCTGGCGCGGGTGGGGCGAGTTGAAGGACATTCGCAGTAGCCTGCGCCGCTTCGGCGTGGTGAAAACCCCTTTTGATGGAGCCCTTCGCCTCATGAAACTGTCCGAATACCTGCGCAACCACAACGAACTGGTCGCGATGCTGCTCGATGGCGACAATCCCCATGCCATGCGCAAGCTGCCGCAAGACGATGTGGAGCTGCTGCGCAACCAGCTGGAGCGCGACGAACGGATTCGCGCTTATGTCATTGGCCGCGTGGTCGGCGCTGGGCGTGGTGTGTGGGTGTTGACCGACCGCTCGCTCATCGCCCTCTTCAGTGTCGGCCGAGTCAAGGTGCGCAAGCTGGAACTCTCATCTTTGGAAACCGTCGAGAGCGAACGCGGGCACTATGGACAGACGCTGCGCGTGCGCCTGGCCGGCCAGGCCCTCAGCCTCTATGGTTGCGACACCACCTACGCCGAACTCGCTGCGCGCGCCTTGTCGGCTCGCCATCCGGGGGCAGATGACAAAGCCGCGTTGGACGATGAGGCTCTGGCCGATGCGCTGCATGCGTTTGCCGACCTGGGTCTTCGCGCCCAGCCCTTGGCACAGGCTGAGGTCCTGGCGCAGCAGCTGATGGAGCAGGCGATCGCGCGAGCACGCGCCGACGGTTTGGTCAAGGCGTCCGAGCTGGCTGGCTGACCAGCCGACACCTTCTCAGGGGTGGGGCAGACCGGCTGGCCAAGTGCGGTTGTTGGCGGGATGGAGCGGGGACCGAAATGGCCTGCCCTCAAGGCGAGGATCGGTCTGCCTGCTCAAGCTCTTCCGCCAGCCGCTCACCTTGACGCGCACGAGGCTTGCTCCAGCGCGCCAACCCCAGGTAAAGCACTGGCGTGAGGAACAGGGTGAAAACGGCGGCGATCGACAAGCCGCCGAAAATCACCCAGCCGATGGCGGCGCGCGCTTCCGCTCCCGGCCCGCTTCCCAGCACCAGCGGCAAGGCCCCCAGCACGGTGGAGCTCATGGTCATGACAATGGGGCGCAGGCGGGTGGTGGCCGCTTCCAGCGCCGCATCCAACACGCTGCGCCCGGCGTCGCGCAGTTGGTCGGCGAACTCCACCATGAGGATGCTGTTTTTGGCCATCACGCCGACCAGCAGCAACAGTCCGATCTGGCTGTAGAGGTTGACCGAGGTGCCACTGGCCAGCATGGCGAACACGGCGGCGGCTAGGCCAAACGGCACGCTGAGCATCACCACGCTGGCGCTGGTGACGCTCTCGAACTGCGCCACCAGCACCAGGAACACGACCAGCAGCGCGAGCCCGAAGGTGATGACCAGCTCGTTGTCGCTTTGCTCCAGCGTGGCGGCGTCGCCGCGAAACAGCAGGCCCATGCCGCTGGGCAGCTCGGTGGCGGCCAGGCTGCGCAGCGCGTCCACCACGGTTTGCAGTGGCACGTCGCCCGCCACCACCGCGCTCATCTCAACAGCGCGGCGCTGGCCGAAGCGCTCCAGTTCGGGCGCCACGGCGGTCTGCTCGAAGCGCACGAACTGCGACAGCGGCACCAGCAGGTCGCCCTGCGCCGTGCGTGCGCGCACATTGACGTTGAGCAGGTCTGCCGGGTCGGTGGCGCCGCGCGCGCTGGACTGCAAGATGACCGGGATGGTGCGGTCGTCCACCGAGAGCTTGGTGAGTTCGGTGCCGTCGACCAGCGCCCGGAGCACGGTGTCCAGCCCTTCGATCGGCACCCCAAGTTCACTCGCGCGCGCGCGGTCGATGCGCAGGGTGAGCTGTGGTTGGGAGGCGTTGTAGCCCAACTGCACATCGCGCAGCGCGGGCAGGCGGTCTTCGATGGTGCGCCCGAAGGCCTCGGCGGCGGCGGCGATGCGGGCGTAGTCGTCGCCGGTGATCGCCATTTTCACGCTGCCATCGCCACCGCCGCCCACGCTCAGGCCACCACTGCCGCGCACGCGGACCCGCGCGCCGGGCAGGTCGTTGAGCGCTTGCTGCACCCGCTGCGCCAGCTTGGCCTGGCTGGTTTCGCTGGATGTGCGCAGGCTCCAGTCGCGCAGCGGCGCCACGATCTCGGCGCGGTTCGGGTCGTAGCGGCCGGTGATGGTGAAGATGTTGGTCACCAGCCCCTCATCTTTGAGCGGCTGCACCGCGGCCAATGCCGCTTCCAGCTGGCGGTCGGTGTAGGCCAGCGACGCGCCGTCGGGTGCGTTGATTCGAATGCTGAGCACGCCGCGGTCTTCGCCAGGCGTGAGCTCCTGGGCCAGCGAACCATAGCCGACCGCAGCGGCTGCGGCCAGTGCCACGCAGGCCGCCAACACCCACACCGCATGGGCCAGCGCAGCGCCAATGAGCCGCTGGTACAGGCTTGTGCCGCGCTGGCCCAAGGCCGATAGGTGCTGCCAAACCAGTCCACTTTTGCGCTCCTGCGGTAGGCGTGAGGCGATCAGCGGCCCCAGTGACAGCGCGACAAACGAGGAAATTGACACCGCGATCGCCATCACAAAACCGAACTCGGCAAACAGGCGGCCGCTGGTCGAGGGCAGGAAAGAGATCGGTACAAACACCGCGATCAGGGTGACGGTGGTGGCCACGACGGCAAAGAACACCTCGCGTGTGCCCAGCACAGCCGCAGCTTGCGCGGGCTCGCCCAGGCTGCGGCGGCGTTGCACGTTTTCCAGCACCACGATCGCGTCGTCCACCACCAGGCCGGTGGCCAGAAGCAGCGCCAGCAGGGTGATGAGGTTGATCGAAAACCCGAGCAGCCAGATGGCCGCCAGCGTGCCCACCAGCGCGATGGGAATGGCGGCCGCCGGCACCAGGGTTGCGCGCCAGCGCCCCAGAAACAGCGCCACCACCGCCACCACGATCACCACCGCAAGCACCAGGCTGGTCGTGACCTCGGCGACGGCGCCGCGGATGAACACCGCGTCGTCAGAGACCACCGTCACGCGCAGGTCGGTGCTTTCGCGGTTCAGCCGCTCGACCACGTCACGCACGCCCGCCGAGATCGCCACGCTGTTGGACTGCGCCTGGCGAACCACACCGAGACTGATCACGCTCTCGCCATTGAGCCGCACATAGGCTGTGGCATCGGCTGGGCTGAAATAAACGTCTGCCACCTCGCCCAGCGTGAGTTGCGTTCCCAGGCGCAGCGCGCGCAGGCTCTCAGGCGACGCGGCGGTGGCGTTGGCCCGCACCAGCACCTCTTGGTCGCCCGCGTCCAGACTGCCGGCGGGAACGTCGAGCCGCGCGGAGCGCAGCAGGCTGGCCACATCGTCCACCGACAGGTTGTGTGCAGCCAGCCGCAGCGGGTCGACCCGTACCCGCATCACGCGCTGGCGTTGACCAAACAAATTGATGTCGGCCACGCCGGCGACTGCGATCAGCGCTGGCTCGATGCGGTCTTCCACCGCGCGAGACAGCTCCTCCACGGGCAACGACGGGCTGGAAACAGCCAGCTGCATCACCGGTTCGGCATCGGCGTCGGCCTTGACGATGATGAGGTTCTCCAAGCCCTCGGGCAGCGTGCGCTCAATGCGCGCCACCGCATCACGCACATCGTTGGCCGCATCCACCAGATTCACACCTGGGTTGAATTCGATGATGACGCGGAAATTGCCCTCTTCGCTGGCCGATCGCACCAGGTACACGCCGGGCACTCGGGCCGCCGCGCCTTCGACCACCCGGGTCACCTCGGCGTCCATGGTTTCGGGCGAGGCGCCGGGATAGTCGCCCCGCACCACAACAAAGGGGCGATCGATGTTGGGCAGCTCGCGCACCTCCACACCCAGCCAGGCGCCCACGCCCGCGATCACGATCAGCAGGTTGAGCACGATCACCAGCCAGGGCCGGCGGATTGCCAGCGCTGGCAGGCCGCGTGCGCGATCGTCCATCAGGAACGGCCTACCGCCATCGCCGAGCGCTCGCCCACCACCCGAACCGCACGCCCCGCGCGCAGGCGCTGCACGCCTTCGACCACCACCGGCTCGCCGCTGCGCAATGCGCCCTCGATCAGCACCAGACCACCGGTGCGCCGCACCACACGCGTCGGCACGGCCACGGCTTTTCCTTCGCGCACCGCCCACACATAAGCACCCTGGCGGCCGAATTGCAAGGCCAGTTCCGGCACGCTGAGCCGCAGCTCGCCCGCCAATTCCAGGCGGACCCGAAACGACATTCCGGTGCGCAGCCGATCGTCGGTATTGGGCAGCGTGGCGCGCACGCGCACCGTGCGCAGGGTGGCGTCGATCTGGCTGTCGATCTCGCTCACGCGACCGGTCACCGGCTGGTCGGGGTAGGCCGGGTGGGTGGCTGTGATCGCCTGCCCAGGTCGCAGCCGCCCGATGTAGGCCTCGGGCACCTCAAAGGCCACCACCAGCTGGCGCCGATCGTCGAGCGTGGTGAGCGCGGTGGTGGGCGAGACGCGGTCGCCGCGCTGCACCGCCGCGATCCCCACCACACCAGCAAACGGCGCGCGCACGCTGCGGTCTGAGAGTGTCTGCCGCGCCTGCTCCAACCCGATCTCGGCGCTGCGCCGCGCCGCCACCGCCTGCTCCACCTCGATTTCAGGGACGGCGCCAGTGCCGGCCGTGGCTTCCAAGCGCCGGGCCAGCAGGCTGGCGGTCTGCAGCTGCGCCTGCGCCAGCGCCACCGCCAGCTGCTCGGCACGGTCACTTAAACGCACCAGCAGCTCACCCGCCTTCACCTGCTGGCCGGTGCGAAAACCCACCCGATCGACCTCGCCCTCGACCAGCGGGAACAGCGTCACCGAGCGCTGCGCCAAGCCGCTGCCTGACAGCTCCAGCGACACGCGGTCCTGCGTTTTGGTGCTGTTGGCAACGATCACCGGCACGGCATCGGCGGGTGCGGCGGTTGGCTTGGCGGCGGGGGCCTGCGCAAAAGCCGAGGTGTTGCTTGCCAGGCCGACCACAACCAAAGCGCAGGCCACAAGCTGATGCCGTTGAGTTCTTCCCCCAGCTCGCACAAAAAAAGGCCAGATCAAGGTAAGAAGGGAGCGTTTTGGCATGCGGGGATGGTAGTTCTCGCCCAGCCACTGGCCCGCCGAGCTGGCCAAAGTCCCCAGCTGACAGCTTGGGCCACGGCACACCGTCTGGAACGGCGGATGTTTGAAGAGTCAGGCGCTTACACGGGCACGGTGTAGTTCAACACCATACGGCCACCATCCACCGTGACGATTTCCCCGGTGACGTAGCTGGCTGCGTCGCTGGCCAGCCAGGCCACCACGTCGGCAATCTCATCGGGCTCACCCAGACGCCGCATGGGTGTGCGACTCAAAATCTTGTCGCGGGCGGCGTCGCTGGTGAGCACCGCGCGCGCGGCCAGTTCGGTGGCGATGGTGCCCGGCGCCACCGCGTTCACGCGGATGCCGTGCTCGGCCAGCGCCAGCGCCATCACCCGGGTCAGCTGGTTGATGCCGCCCTTGCTCACGTTGTAGCTGGCGATGTTGGGGATCGCCAGCACCCCGTTGACCGAGCTCATGTTGACGATGCTGCCCTCGCGGCGCGGCGCCATCTCGCGCGCCACCGCCTGGCCCATCAGAAAACTGCCTTTGAGGTTGACACGCAGTACCTCGTCGAAGTCGTCTTCGGTCACTTCCAGAAACTCAGCTGCCTTGAAGATGCCGGCGTTGTTCACCAGCACGTCGATCTGGCCGTGGATGGCGATCACCTTGGCCACCAGGTCGTCCACATCCACCTTGTCGCCCACGTCGCAGTGGCGGTAGAGCGCGCCGAGCTCGACGGCAAGCGCGCGGCCTGGTCCATCGGCCACATCGGCGATCACCACCTTGGCGCCCTCCTGTGCGAAGCGCCGCGCACAGGCCTCGCCAATGCCTTGCGCACCGCCGGTGACGATGACAACGCGGCCCTGGTGACCGAAATACACCGAGGTGCTGTTGCTGGTTGCTGGGTTCATGCCGCGATGTTACCCAGCCCGCAGAGTGACAGCTTGTTGCTGGTCAACCATGGCAGGCCTTGCAGCCCACCCAACTCAAGCGCCAAAACAATCCGCAAAAGCGAAAAAACCGGCAAAGCCGGCTTTTTTTGGTGGGTCAGCGCTTGTCGCCTGACCCAGACAACGTTCACTTCAGGTGTTCGTTGATCATCTTGGTCATTTCAAACATGGACGCTTGATCCTTCTTGAAGATTTCCTTCAGCTTGGCATCGGCGTTGATCATGCGGCGGTTCGTGGCGTCTTGCAGGTCGTGCTTTTTGATGTAGGCCCACACCTGCTTGGTCACCTCGGTGCGGGGCAGCGGCTTGGAACCCACGATCGCGGCCAGGGCCGGGCTGGGGGTCATGGCCTTCATGAAGGCCGCGTTGGGCGTGCGCTTCTTGGCTGGCGCCGCTTCGGTCGCTGGCGCTGCCTTTTTGGCTGCTGGGGCTTTTGTCGCCACAGGTGCCTTCGTGGCCGGAGCAGCCTTCTTTGCTGCCGGTGCGGTTGTTTTCGCTGGTGCCGCTTTTTTTGCGGGCGCTTTTTTTGCAGTTGCCATGGTCGGATTTCCTTGTAGAAATGGAATGTTCTCCGGCCATCAAACGTGCTCGACAACCGGTGTCTCGGATGCTAATGGAGTTGCCCCTGCATTCCAAGGGAACGTGTGCGCTTTTTCGTGTGTTTTCGCAGGGAAAAGTGCAGTGCGTGGCTCGGAAAACAACACTCGCTCGCACAGCGCACGCACGGGCGATGGAGCGTCCTTCAGAGAGCCGCGACCCATGACGTCAAAATTGGCTGACCGCTTTGCCCGAAAGCAGGTTGCAACCTTTCATTTGGAGACACTTTGCCATGCCAGAAATTGCCACCTGCGACCTCTGTGACACCCACAAGAACGACAGCTCAGGCGCCTTCCGTTTGCTGCCCCCGGTGTTTTGCGATTTTGGCGCTCGGCGCCGTTTTGCCGGTCTGGTGAGCACGGTCAAATGCTTCGAAGACAACACGCTGGTGAAGGCGGCGGTGGACAGCCCGGGCGAGGGCCGGGTGCTGGTGGTGGATGGCGGCGCTTCGCTGCGGCGCGCGCTGCTGGGCGGCAACCTGGGTGCAGCCGCGGCGCACAACGGCTGGGCTGGGGTGTTGATCGACGGTTGTGTGCGCGACGTGGCCGAACTCGCGCTGTGCCACATCGGTATCCGCGCGCTGGCCGCCATGCCGCTGCCGACCGAGAAACGCAGTGAGGGCCAGCGCGACGTGGCGGTACAAATCCAAGGCGTCTGGGTGCGGCCTGGTGACTGGTTGTACGCCGATGAGGACGGCGTTGTGATTTCGGCCACGCCACTGCACGGCTGAGCGCGCTGCCTTTGGCCGCGGCGATTGTCCCAGCTTAGGCTGACAAACCCTTGTAGGCCATGTAAATCGCCAGCAGGTAGAGGATGCCTGCAAACACCCGCTTGAGCGTGGCAATGGGCAGTGCGTGGGCCGTCCTCACGCCCAGCGGCGCCATCAACACGCTGGCGCTGGCAATCACCGCCAGAGCGGGCAAATAGATGTAGCCGATAGAGCCGGGCGGCAGGTCGGCCACACCCTGGCCTGCGACCAGGTAGCCCAGTGCATTGGCCAGTGCGATCGGGAAACCCAGCGCCGCGCTGGTGGCTACAGCGGTGTGAATCGCCACATTGCACCACGTCATGAAAGGCACGCTCACGAAGCCGCCACCAGCGCCGACCAGCCCCGAGAGAAAGCCGATCACCGTGCCAGCGCCCAGCGTGCCGGCCGGGCCGGGCAGGGTACGTGAGGGCTTGGGCTTTTTGTTGAGCAGCATCTGCGTGGCGGAGAAGCCCACGAACGCGGCAAACACCAGCGCCAGCCACGAGCCCTTGAGCAGCGCGAATACGCCCAGGCTGGCGATGGCCGCGCCGATGACGATGCCCGGTGCCAGCAGCTTGACGATGTCCCAGCGTACCGCTTTGCGCTTGTGGTGGGCGCGCACGCTGGAGAGCGAGGTGAAGATGATGGTGGCCATGGAGGTGGCGATTGCCATCTTCACCGCGAGATCGGGCGTCACACCGCGGCCGCTCAGGATGATGGTGATGAACGGCACCATGATCATCCCGCCGCCAACGCCCAGCAACCCAGCCAAAAAGCCGGTACACAGGCCGAGCACGACCAATTCAAAAACGAGCAGAGGTTCGATGATCATGGGGAGGGGGAGGGTTCGACGCGAGAAGCAGCGAAGGTCTGAGGGGCTCAGAACAGCGGGGGAGTCTACTCAGGTCGAACCGGCCAGAGGCATTCGAAGAGCGGGAGAGTCCACCCAAGGCGGCCGTGGAACCGGCTTCGCCGGGCCACCAGCCGCGTTCCCCATCCCGAAGGAGAGGGGGGAAGCCGCAAGGCGGCGCAGGGTGGTTTGCCGAATGCTGGGGTGTTCCGAATAGGGTGTCTGCAAGTGCCACCGGACCGTCATCCTGAACCGGGGGTTCAGGTGGGCCAGGTCAGCCTGACGTCGGGTTCATCTGACGCGAGATGCTCACACCAATCAGGCAATGTTCCAAGCCCGTGCTCAAGGAGCATTGGTTCAAGGAAATATAAAGCCCGGCATGCACTGCAGACAGGTGAGATTGTAGGCCCGGCAAGGCACTGGTGCGGCTTCAGTGCCAGAGAAACCGCTTCGCGCAGACGGGCGGTGTGTGCAGGCGCCCAGTGCTTGTTGCGCTTTGGTCGACAGCCATCAAAACGGGTGCATCCAGTGCCTTGAAGGGTTGCCAGAGCAGCCTGTCGGTTCGCAACCTTGATGCAGCGCAAAGCACGGCTGCGCTCTTTGGCCACAATCCCCTTCAACAAATGGGTTGATGGCAACCCGCTGGAGAAACCCCATGAAGCTGATGAACGACCTTTTCTTCACCGATTACGGCCTGATGAGCATCATCGGCATCGCGATGATGATTGCGGGCGGCGCCATTGCTCTTGCTGTGTTGCGGCGCAAGATGTGTCTTGACCCGCCATCAGAGGGGCAGAAAATCCGCTCCTGAGCCCACGCGCCCCGATCCCGGGCAGCGGGCAAGGTCCGACGGAACCAGAGCCGCCGTTGGCGATTGACCTGATGCCGGGCAACGACCAAAACCTCTTTAAGGTTCAGAAGGCGATTGGCCTTTTCGCAGCACGACTCGCTTTCACGCGCTGGCCCGCCAAGGTGGGCCCCGCCTCATCCTTGGCTGGATGATTTCTCCCAACGTCCTTTGCAGGTTACGCAGTGTTCGGTCTGCGGCTCGATCTTCAGGCGCTCGAAGGGAATGGCACAGCCGCATTCGCCACATTCACCGTAGCTGCCGTCTGCCATCGCTTTGAGCGCGCGGTCAATTCGCGTGAGGTCGTCCGCATCCATCTCGGTCAACGCTTGGTCCACCTCGCGGGCCACATTGCGCTGAACCATGCCGCCCTGGTCAGCGGTAGGTGGTGAGAGGTTCTCCCGGTTCTGCTCCATCTCTTGCTGCAATTCTGCTTGGTGTTTCAGCAACAAGGTTTTGAGCTCATCGCGTTGGTTGGAAGTCAGTGTCTGGGTCATGGCGTTCCTTGGGGGTGAGGGTGTTGAAAGTCTGCGCCTTCGATAGAGACATGCTAGCGCCCAGCCACTGCCGAAGGCAGGCGCTTTCGTCGCCATCTGTTGATGCAAAGCAAAGAGGTGGATCGCCAAGCCTCCAGCTCTTTGGCTGAAAAGCCGTCTCGCACGGTGGCCATCGGGTCTTTGGGGTTGGTGCTCGAGATCAAGGTCGATTCGGTATCGCGCAGCGCGATGTTGCTGTTTCTGACGATGACATGTGTGTGGGCTTCGCTGATTTGCGCAGCATGCCGGCGAACATCGACGAGATTGTTGGGGGAGGGTCTCTCGGGTGGTTGGGATGATTGATGGGTTGGAATCGGCAGCCTTCTCTACCGGACCGGCTTGGCATCGGTGTGCCGCAGCACGGGCGACGACGAGAGCAGGAAGGGGGGGGGCTGGAAGCAGTCGCTTGTTGCGCAGGCGCTGCCATACTCGCCGCGGCGCTGCCGGTCATCTCACCACCGCGCTTGAGGGGAAATGCGTTTGAACACCTTGGATACCGACTACCTGATCATCGGCAGCGGCGCTGTCGGTCTGGCCTTCGCCGACACCTTGCTGCAGGAAACCGACGCCTGCATCGCCATCGTTGACCGCCACGGCAAGCCTGGCGGCCACTGGAACGATGCCTATGCCTTTGTGGCTCTGCACCAGCCGTCAGCGTTCTACGGCGTGAACTCGCTGCCGCTGGGCAGCAACCGCAAAGACACCATCGGCGTCAACCAGGGCCTGTACGAGCTCGCCTCGGGCCCCGAGGTCAGCGGCTATTTCGACGCGGTCATGCGCCAGCGCCTGCTGCCCAGCGGTCGGGTGAGTTACCACCCTCTGTGTGACTACCTGGGCGACGGTCGGTTTGTCTCGATGCTCTCGGGCGAAGAGACCCAGGTGCGCGTGGCGCGCAAGACGGTGGACGCGACCTTCTTCGGCACCTCGGTGCCAGCCACCCACACGCCGCGCTTCCCGGTGGCCGATGGCGTGAACCTGGTACCACCCAATGCCTTGCCTCAGCTGTGGATGAAACCCGCCGCCCAGCGCCCGCAGCGCTTTGTGATCGTGGGTGCGGGCAAGACCGCGATGGACGCGGGTGTGTGGCTGCTGGGCACCGGCGCCAAGCCCGAGAGCATCCACTGGGTGGTGCCGCGCGACTCGTGGTTGCTCAACCGGCTGCACACCCAGCCCGGGCTGGAGTTTTTCCAGGAGACCCTGGGCGGTCAGGCCGCGTAGATGGATGCATTTGCCGCAGCGTCTTCGCTTGACGACCTGTTCGAGCGGCTGGAAGCGGCCGGCATCATGTTGCGCATCGACCGCGCGGTGCGCCCGGGCATGTTCCACTTCGCCACCATGTCCACCGGCGAGATTGAGAGTTTGCGCCGCATCACGCAGGTGATTCGGCAGGGTCGTGTGTTGGCCATTGATGCCCAAGGCTTGACGCTGGCGCAAGGCTGGGTGGAGATGCCCGCTGTCGACACGCTCTACATCGATTGCACCGCCTCGGCGGTGGAGCCCCGGCCCGGCAGCCCGATCTTTCAAGGCGATCGCATCGTGCCGCAACTGGTGCGCGCGCCGCAGCCCGCTTTCAGCGCCGCGCTGATCGCTTACGTCGAAGCGCATTACGACGACGACGCCATCAAGAACGAGCTCTGCCGCACAGTGCCGTTTCCCCACGAGCTGCACCAATACCTGGCCTGCAACCTGGCCAACATGGCGAACCAATTCCGCTGGGGTCAAGACAAGCCGCTCAGCCGCTGGATTCGCGACTGCCGACTGGATGGCTTTGGCAAGGTGATCGCCGCCATCAGCCCGGACGACAGCGAGAAACTGGCCGTGCTATGCCGCATGCGCGCCGCTGCCATGCCGGCCATGGCCAATCTGCAAAAGCTGGCGGCCCAGCCAGCGTGAGCTTCAGCGCGGCGCCAGGCGAATGGCGCCGTCCAAGCGGATCACTTCGCCGTTGAGCATGTCGTTCTCAAAGATGTGTTGGGCCAGTTTGGCGTAGTCGGCGGGCGTGCCCAGGCGGCTGGGGAAGGGCACGCTGGCGGCCAGCGCGTCCTGCACCTCTTGTGGCATGCCGAACAGCATGGGCGTGCCGAAGATGCCGGGGGCAATCGTCATGTTGCGGATGCCGTTGCGCGCGAGGTCGCGCGCGATGGGGAGCGTCATGCCGACGATGCCGCCCTTGCTGGCTGCGTAGGCGGCCTGGCCGATCTGGCCGTCGTAGGCCGCGACGCTGGCGGTGGAAATCATCACGCCGCGCTCGCCGGTGGCTTCTGGCTCGTTCTTGCACATGGCTTCGGACGCCAGGCGGATCATGTTGAAGCTGCCCACCAGGTTGACCATGATGGTCTTGGTGTAGACCGACAGCGAGTGCGCGCCGTTCTTGCCCACGGTTTTCTCGGCAGGCGCGATGCCGGCGCAGTTGACCAAGCCCATGAGCTTGCCCATGGAGACCGCCTTGGCGACCACCGCCTGGCCGTCGGCCTCTTGGCTCACGTCGCATTTCACAAACGCGCCGCCGATTTCTTTGGCGACCACCTCGCCTTTGTCGGCCTGCATATCTGCGATCACGACCTTGCCACCATGGGCCGCGAGCATGCGCGCCGTGCCTTCACCCAGGCCCGATGCGCCGCCGGTGACGATGAAAACCTTGTCTTGAATGTTCATGGGATGCTCCTGGGAGATGGGGTGTCGGATTGACGTTAACGTAAACGTCAATTATCACCGCGTGGTGACCACACAACGCGATCAGCTTGCGCTGGTGACCGCGTGCATCAAACAACTGCCCAAAAGCCAGCGCGGGGTGGATGCCTGATTCAGAAACTCCGTGGGAAACGGCCTTACCGGGCCACAGGGATTGCCACTGGAAGAGTGACGCGCCGCAGGCGGTGTGGTGGGCAAAATCCCACCGGCGCGCAGTGCCTTCAACTCAGAACGCCGCGGAACCGGCTTTGCCGGACGACCAGCGTCGCCCCCTTGGGATGTGACGCCGCAGGTGGCGCGGGGGGAGGTTACTTGAACCCCACCCGATCCAGCATCTGCTGCACCTTGGTCATGTTCTTCGCCACCACACCCAGTGGAATGGTTTCGGCCTTGAAGCCGTCGCCCCCGATCGCGGTGAGCGCCGGGTTGTCGATCTTCACGCCTTTGGCTGCCGGATATTCGTTGTTGCCGTTGGCGAAGTAGTCCTGGGCAAACGGGCTGGCCAGGAATTCCATGAACTGAATAGCGTTGTCGCGGTTTTTGGCGTGTTTTGCCACGGCAGCGCCTGCGATGTTCACATGGGTGCCGGTGGTGCCCTGGTTGGGGAACACCACGCGCACCTTGTCCATCACCGCCTTGTCTTCGGGCTTGCCCGACTTGAGCAGGCGCGCCGCGTAGTAGGTGTTGGTGATCGCCACGCCGCATTCGCCCGATGCCACGGCACGAACCTGGTCTGTGTCGCCGCCCTTGGGTGAGCGCGCCATGTTGTCCACCATGCCCTTGAGCCAAGCCTCACCCTTGGCGTCGCCCAGGCGCTCGACCACGGTGGCGAACAGCGAGAGGTTGTAGGGGTGGGAGCCGGAGCGGGTGCACAGCAGGCCCTTGAGCTTGGGGTCGGCGAGCTGCTCGTAGGTGGCCACATCGGCCGCCTTGACCCGCAGCGGGTCGTACACGACGACGCGGGCGCGGGTGGAAAAACCGGTCCAGGTCACGCCGTCGGGCGTGGCGCTGGCACGCAAGTTGGCTGGAATGGCGGCGTCCAGCTTGGCCGATTTGATCGGCTGGAACAGGCCCTGGGCGTCGGCTGAGGCCAGGCGCGCCGCGTCCACCAGCATCACGACATCGGCTGGCGAGGCGCTGCCCTCGGCACGCAGCCGGGCGACAATGCCCGCATCGTCAGCGTCCACCCGGTTGATCTTGATGCCGGTGGTTTTGGTGAAGGTGTCGTACATCGCCTCGTCGGACTGGTAATGGCGTGCCGAGTACAGGTTGAGCACCTTGTCCTGCGCGAAGCTGGCAGTGGCTGCGGTCAGCGCGAGGGTGGCGATGAGGGGAAATCGAAGGATGGAGCGCATGGGGGGTGGTTCGTAAGTGGTTGGTGGGGTTGAACACAGGCTGGGTTGGATCCACTGAGAATCTTAACGGAAATACGAATGGTTCGCAATAAAAACTACAGACTTTGTGGCTTTGCCTTGGTTGCTGTGTCGTTGCTGGCGTTGGTGGGGTGTTCGACGACGCCCCCACCGGTCTCGCCATCGGCGACCACGCCACAAGTCATCATCGAGCCACAGCGGCGCCCGCCGCGCCTGGGCCTGGCGCTGGGCGGTGGCGCGGCGCGCGGTTTCGCGCATGTCGGCGTGATCCAGGTGCTGGAGCGCAACGGCATTCGGCCCGATCTGGTGGTCGGCACCTCGGCTGGCAGTCTGGTGGCGGCCCTGTACGCCAGCGGCATGGATGGAGCCGCCCTGGAGCGCGCGGCACTCAGCATGGACGAGGCCACGCTGACCGACTGGATGCTTCCCTTGCTGAGCCGCGGCATGTTGCGCGGTGAAGCGCTGGCGCGCTATGTGCGCCAAGCGGTGGGTGGGCGTTTGCTGCAAGACATGTCGCCGCCGCTGGGGGTACTGGCCACCGATCTGGCCAGCGGGCAGGGCGTGTTGTTTCGCCGTGGCGATGCCGCGCAGGCGGTGCGTGCCTCCAGCGCTGTGCCAGGTGTGTTTGCGCCAGTGGCGATCGCCGGGCGCGAGTATGTGGACGGCGGGCTGGTCGCTCCCGTGCCTGTGAGCCAAACCCGGGCCATGGGCGCTGAGGTGGTGCTGGCGGTGGACATCTCGGCCGACCCACAAGGCAACGACGCCAGCGGCATGCTGGGCCTGCTGCTGCAGACCACGGCCATCATGGGCCAGAGCATCAACCGCTTCGAGCTGGCCAACGCCGAGGTGGTGCTGCGCCCGGCGCTGAGTGGCGTGGGCAGCGCTGACTTTGCCTCGCGCCAGCGATCGATCGAAGCCGGCCGCGCGGCTATGCAGGCGGCTTTGCCGCGGCTCAGGGCGGAGTTGGCAAAGTTGAGGTCGGTGGCAGGCGCCCCGCATTGAGCGACAACGCCACATCGCTGAGCAGCTCCATCGTGTTCAAGACCGCCGTTGGCCAAACGGCGCTTGCCCGCGCCAGTAGCGCATCACCAGCCAGCCGCCCAGCAGACCGCCAAGGTGGGCGAAATGGGCGATACCGGTGGCGCTGCCAGTCACACCCAAGGTGAGCTCCAGCGCACCATACAGCGCCACGAACACAGGCGCTGGCATGGGAATCGGTGGCAGCAGTGGCGTGATCATTCGCCGAGGAAAGACCATGGCAAACCCGATCAACAGGCCGAACAGACCGCCTGAGGCGCCCACGGTCGGGGTGTCACTGCCCAGCGTGGCTGTGACGCCGAGTTGCACCAAGGCCGCCACCAGCACGCTCACCGCATAGAAGACACTGAGGCGCCGCGCACCCCAGACGCGTTCGAGTTCGCTGCCAAACAGCCACAAACCGTACATGTTGAAGGCCAGGTGCATCAGGCCGCCGTGCAGGAACGCGTAGCTGCCAAGTTGCCAGGGCATGAACAGACCACTGCCCACTGGCCACAACGCAAACCACTGAACCAGCAGATTGCCCATCACCTGCTGCAACAAAAATGCCAGCACGTTGACGACGATGAGGACTTGGGTCAGCGGTGGCATGTTGGTGATTGAATGGTGCACGCACTGAACAGCGACGCGCTTTTCTGTGGCCCGACTGTCAGCTTAAACGGTCAGCACCGCCTGAAAGCAGCGCAAAAAAAAGCCCTCGCGTTGCGGCGAGGGCTTGAAGGGATCCGATGAAATCAAATTTCGAAAAGGACCCGAGGAGACAACCTGGAGAGGGGTGGGGCGTTGTGGTCGGCTGCACGCTCTTTGAGGAGCGGTCTGTGCCGACGCCCTGTGAATCACAGTGTGCCTGTTGTGATGTCAGGCAAAGCGGCCATCAGCCAGACAAACCGGGCGCAGTTCAACGGTTCTTGGTCGCCGCTTTGGTCGCAGTGGCGGCCTGGGTGGTCGCGTTGTTGAAATTGGCTTCGGCCATGTCGGTGGCTTGTTTAACCGCTTTTTGCACCGACTCCATGGCGGTGTTGGCAGCCGACACAGTGCTTTTCATCATGCCCACGACCGTTTCGGAACCGGCGGGCGCGTTCTTGGCGGCGTTGTCCACCAAAGCTATGAATTTCTTCTGGGCATCGGTGGCTTGCTCTTCGGCGGCCTTGCTGAACTCGGCGCTGGTGCTGGACGCAATGTCGTACAGGTGACGGCTGTAGGCCATGGTCTTGTCGGCCAGGGGCTGCATCAGGCCGGCTTGCAGGGCCAGCAGTTCTTGGGCGTCCTTCGCGCTCAACATCGCCTGGGCGCTGTTGGCGGTTTCGGCCATGGCGGCTTTGGTGGCTTGCAGGTTGAGCTCAACCAGCTTCTCGATGCCTTCGAAGGCTTTTTGGGTTAGACCAAACATGGTCTCGATGTTGGCTTTGTGGGCGGCGGCGATTTGTTCTGCGGTCAGCATGAGGAACTCCATTCGATGGTTTGGGGTGGTGGTGAAACACATTCAGTTGAGAGCTGCTCCCGAACCCGCGCTGTCTCGACGCTGTTGTTTTCGTTCGATTTGCTGCACTGCAACATACTTTTAATTATAGGGATTGCTCGCCACTGCGCAAGCGCTTTTTGCTGCGGCGCAGCATTTTAGGGGCACGGGCCCAACAACCGAGCGCGCCGGTCGGCTCCAGCGGCCCGCCACAATCGCCACTGCTGTTTTTTCTGGCCCCGCCGTGCACGCCTTCTACGCCGACCATTTCGTTCTGCCCCTGCCCAGCGGTCACCGCTTTCCGATGGCGAAATACGGCCGCCTGCGCCAGCGCCTGGCTGCTGAACTGCCTGCGGTGGTCATGCGAGAGGCCTTGCCTGCCAGCAACGGTGAGCTGGCTCTTGTGCACACCCCAGCCTATATCGCAGCGGTGTCCGACGGCTTGCTGACTCCAGCCGAGCAGCGCGAAATCGGTTTTCCCTGGAGCTTGGCCATGGCTGAGCGCGCGCGACGCTCGGTGGGTGCCACGCTGCAGGCCTGCCGCCAGGCGATGGCCCCCGGTGAGGGTCTTGCCGCCAACCTCGCGGGCGGCACCCACCATGCTTATGCCGACAAAGGCAGCGGTTTCTGTGTATTCAACGACGCCGCGGTGGCGGCAAGGCTGCTGCAGGCCGAGCACACGCGGCGTCAGGGCTCTGCGCGGCCGCTGCGTGTGGCGGTGATTGACCTCGATGTGCACCAGGGCAACGGCACGGCGCGCATCTTCGCCCGCGACCCGTCGGTGTTCACGCTCTCGCTGCATGGCGCGCGCAATTTCCCGTTTCGCAAAGAACCCAGTGATCTTGATGTGGAGCTGCCCGACGGCTGCGGCGATGCCGAGTACCTGGAGGCGCTGGAGCGCGCGTTGGAGGCGCTGGAGCAGCGCTTCGAGCCCGGTCTGGTGATTTACCTGGCGGGCGCCGACCCGCACGAAGGCGACCGCCTGGGGCGCCTCAAACTCAGCTTCGACGGCCTGGAGGCGCGCGACCGCCGCGTGATGGACTGGGCCTGGCAGCGGCGTGTGCCGCTGGCGTTCTGCATGGCTGGCGGTTATGGCACCGATCTGGAGACCACGGTACAGGTGCAGGTGAACACCTACCGCGTGGCGCTGGACTACCACGCCCGCTGGCAGCGGCTGACTGCGTGACAGGTGGACGCAGAGCGCGCTGGCACAATGCCGCGCCATGAGTGACGATTCCGCCATCGCGCGACCCCAGGCCCACCCGCGTGACCACTACCGCGTGTTTCGCGACATCACCACCCGCTGGGCGGACAACGATGTCTACGGCCATGTGAACAACGTCGTCTACTACAGCTGGTTTGACACCGCCGTCAACGCCCACCTGATCGAGCAGGGCGCGCTCGACATCGAACACGGTGCCGTGATTGGTCTGGTGGTGGAAACCCAGTGCAACTACTTCGCGCCACTGGCATTCCCGCAAACCGTGCAGGCCGGTGTGCGTGTGGCGCAACTGGGCCGCTCCAGTGTGCGTTACGAGGTCGGTCTGTTTGCACAGGGCAGCTCCAGCGCTGCCGCCTGCGGGCATTTCGTGCATGTGTATGTCGACCGCGAGACCCGCCGCTCGGTGCCTCTGCCCGATGCCCTGAAAAACATTCTGAAAACACTGAAATGAACCACACCCCCGAAGCCACCGCGGTAGACGCCGCGATCGCCAGCCGCATGTCGGCTCGCGCCTTCCTGCCCAAGCCGGTGCCGCGCGAGACGCTGGAGCATCTGCTGGCGCTGGCCAGCCGCGCCCCCTCGGGCACCAACACCCAGCCCTGGAAGGTGTATGTGATGCAGGGCGCCAGCCGCGACACGCTGGTCGACAAGGTCTGCGCCGCCCACGACGCACTTCGCGCCGACCCGTCACTCGCCGGCGAGTACCGCGAGGCCTACGATTACTACCCCGAGCAGTGGGTCAGCCCCTACATCGACCGCCGCCGCGAAAACGGCTGGAGCCTCTACGGCTTGCTGGGCATCACCAAGGGCGACAAAGACAAGATGCACGCACAACACCAGCGCAACTTCCGTTTTTTCGACGCGCCGGTGGGCCTGATGTTCACCGTGGACAACGTCATGGGCCGGGGCTCGCTGGTGGACTACGGCATGTTCCTGCAAAGCCTCATGGTCGCTGCGCGCGGCCACGGGCTGCACACCTGCCCGCAGGCGGCGTGGAATGGTTTTGCCAAAATCATCCTGCCGCACATCGGCGCGGGCGAGGGCGAAATGTTGGTTTGCGGGATGTCGCTGGGCTATGCCGACTCAGACGACAAGGTCAACAGTTTTCACACGCCGCGCGAGCCGGTGGCCAGCTTCACGCACTGGCTGGAATAATCCCTCTCTTTTTTCACTGTTTCACAAGGACTCACCATGATCACCACCCCCAGCGGCTTGCAGTACGAAGACACCACCGTCGGCAACGGCGAAATCGCCCAGGCCGGTCGCCCAGTGCAGGTGCACTACACCGGCTGGCTCTACAACGACGGTGTGCAAGGCGCCAAGTTCGACTCCAGCAAAGACCGTGGCCAGCCGTTCGAGTTTTCGCTCGGCGCTGGCCAAGTCATCAAAGGCTGGGACGAAGGCGTGCAAGGCATGGCCGTGGGCGGCACCCGCCGCCTCGTGATCCCGGCCGCGCTGGGCTATGGCGCGCGCGGTGCTGGTGGCGCGATCCCGCCGAACGCCACGCTGTTGTTTGAGGTCGATCTGCTGGCGGTCTGAACGCTGTGAGCGCCAAGCCCGCCATCCTCGTTGCGCGCGCTGTTTTCCCGGAAGTCATCGCCTCCCTTCGCGAATCTTTCGAGGTGGACACCAATGACGGCGACACGCCGCTATCGCCCTCAGAGCTGATCGCGCGGCTAAAGGGCAAGGTCGGCGCGCTCACCACCGGCAGCGAGCGCATCGACGCTGACCTTCTCGCGGCCTGTCCGCAACTGCGGGTGGTGTGCAACATCGCGGTCGGGTTCAACAACTTCGACGTGCCCGCCATGACGGCGGCCGGTGTGCTGGCCACCAACACACCCGACGTGCTCACCGAAACCACGGCGGATTTCGGCTTTGCGCTGCTCATGGCCACCGCGCGCAGGCTGACCGAGAGCGAGCATTTCCTGCGCGCCGGGCACTGGAATCGCTGGTCGCTCGACATGTTTGCCGGTGCCGAGGTGCACGGCAGCACGCTGGGCATTTTGGGCACGGGCCGCATCGGCCAGGCGATTGCGCGGCGCGGCGCGCACGGCTTTGGCATGCCGGTGATCTACCACAACCGTTCGCGGCTGGACGCTGCCACCGAAGCCCAACTCAACGCCCGTTACGTCAGCAAAGACGAGTTGCTTCAGCAGGCCGATCACCTGATGCTGGTGCTGCCCTACAGCGCCGAGTCGCACCACGCGATCGGCGCGGCCGAGCTCGCCCAAATGAAGTCCAGCGCGACGCTGATCAATATCGCTCGCGGCGGCATCGTGGACGATGCGGCGCTTGCTGTTGCGCTGCGCGAGCGGCGAATTGCGGCGGCCGGGCTGGATGTGTTCGAGGGCGAGCCGCAGGTGCATCCTGGCCTGCTCACCTTGCCCAACGTGGTGCTCACGCCCCACATCGCCAGCGCCACGCTCAAAACCCGCCGCGCGATGGCCGATCTGGCGGCCGACAACCTCGTCGCCTTCCTCACAGAAGGCCGCGCGCTCACCCCCATCAATCCCGAAGCGCTCAAGACATGAAAAGCGCCCCGCTGGGCTGGCCGCTGCAGGTTGGTGTGGTGTTCAACACGCTGGATGGGGTCCAGGCACGCTGCCGCGCTGGAGGCTGCGCGCTCAAAGCGGGAGATGCACTGGCGCTGGAGCAGGCCGGTACCTTGCTGTTCATCCATTCGAGTGAAATTGCAAACCCTTGCGGGCTTCAGGCATGACTCTGCAGATGCCCGCGAATGGCGCGGGTCTTGAAAACCGGTCTTGAGCCCATGACCCAACCGCTGCCGCGCGCCGATCTGGCGCGGCTGATCGCCGCCCAGGTCTGCCTGCACGCGGCCATGACCGGTTTTCGCATGGCTGCACCGCTGATGGCGCTGCGTGAAGGCCAGAGCGCGGCGGCGGTGGGCATGTTGCTGGCGCTGTTTGCGTTGGCGCAGGTGCTGCTCGCGCTGCCCTCGGGCCGACTCGCGGACCGCCTGGGCATCCGCCGTCCTCTCCATATCTCGATCGGCCTGGCCACCACCGGTGCGCTGCTGGCGCTGGCGTTCCCGCTGTTTCCGGTGCTGTGCGTGACGGCACTGTGCTGTGGCGCCGCCAGTTGCGTGACCATGACAGCGGTGCAGCGACACGCGGGCAAGCTGGCCCACAACAACAAGCAGCTCAAGCAGGTGTTCAGCTGGTTGGCGATCGGGCCGTCGATCTCCAACTTCGTCGGCCCGTTCTTGGCGGGTGTGCTGATTGACGCGTCTGGCTTTCGCGCCGCCTATTTGCTGCTCGCGCTGTTGCCTTCGCTGGCGTGGTTTTGGGCCCGTGGCCTGACCGAGTTGCCCAGCCAACACGCGCAGGCAGAAGGCAGCAGCGGCTCTGCTTGGAACCTGCTGCGCCAGCCCGATCTGCGTCGGCTCATGATCGTGAACTGGATGCTGTCCTCCTGCTGGGACGTGCATACCTTTTTGGTGCCGGTGCTGGGCCATGAGCGAGGGCTGTCGGCCTCGTCCATCGGCGCCATTCTGGGCGGCTTTGCGTTGGCGGCGACCGCCATCCGGCTGCTGATGCCCTGGCTGGCGGCGCGGTTGCGTGAATCGGTTGTGATCGCCTCGGCGATGCTCGGTACCGCTGTGCTGTTTGCGGTGTATCCGCTGGCCCACACCGCCTGGACCATGGGTGGGCTGTCCGTGCTGCTGGGCATCACGCTCGGCTCGGTGCAGCCCATGATCATGAGCACGCTGCACCAGATCACACCACCGCACCGCCATGGTCAAGCGCTGGGCCTGCGCGCCCTGGCGATCAATGGGTCAAGCGTGGTGATGCCGCTGCTGTTTGGCTCGGCCGGTGTGGTGGTCGGCGTGGCCGGGGTGTTCTGGGCGGTGGGGGTGGTGGTGGGCGCAGGTGCGCGGTTGGCTATCAGCCTGCCATCGCCAGCCCCACCACCACCGCAACGGATCTGAGTCCACGCGCGCCGAAGCATCCCGATTCGGCGAAAGCCTTTTGTCGGACCACTATGATGTCAAGCGTCCCGTTTTAGGGCATCACCGTTTTCCTTCTCTCGCCGCAGAGCCTGGCTGCCACCCAAAAAACCCATGGCTCAAGCCCATTCACATCCCGCTTCTGCTGCCGGTCTCGGCGGAGTTGGCCGTGCCGCATTCATCGCAGTACCGGTGGCAGCGCTATGCGCTCTGGTGTGGCTGCTGCTGAATTTCGAGTTGCCATTTGAATGGCGCTTGGACTGGGTGCCCGCGTTGGGGGTGAATTTTTCGTTCTTCGTCGACGGTTTGTCGGTGCTGATGCTGCTCATGATCACCTGCGTGGGCACGGCGGTGTTCGTCTACGCGGGCGGCTACTTGGCTGGTCATCCGCAGCAGCACCGGCTCTACATCCTGCTGTGCCTGTTCATGGTGGCCATGATCGGCTGCGTCACAGCCGACAACCTGATCGTGCTGTTCCTGTTCTGGGAAATGACCAGCCTGACCTCGTTCATGCTGGTCGGCTTTAACCACGAGGAGCCCAAGAGCCGCAAGTCGGCCCAGCAAGCGCTGCTGGTCACCGGCACCGGCGGCTTGGTGTTGCTGGCGGGTTTCATCGTGCTCGGCCAAGCGATGGACAGCTGGTCGATGAGCGACATCGTGCGCCGTTTGCCCGAGATGGAGCAGACGCCGCAGCTCACCACCGCGCTGCTGCTGATTTTGGTCGGCGCGTTCACCAAGAGCGCGCAGTTCCCGTTCCATTTCTGGCTGCCCAACGCGATGTCGGCGCCCACGCCGGTCTCGGCCTACCTGCACTCGGCCACCATGGTCAAGCTCGGTGTGTTCCTGCTGGCGCGGCTCGACCCGGGCTTTGGCGAGTGGCCGCTGTGGGAATGGGCGCTCAAGGGCGTGGGCTCGATCACCGCTGCCTGGGGCATGGCGCTGGCGCTGCGCGAGCGCGACCTCAAACGCATCCTGGCCTGGTCGACGGTGGCCACGCTGGGCACGCTGGTGATGCTGATCGGCTTGCGTGGCGAGGGCGCCACGGTGGCGGTGGGAGCGCTGCTGCTGGCGCACGCGCTGTACAAAGCACCGCTGTTCTTTGTGGCTGGCAACGTCGACCACGGCACTGGCACGCGCGTGATCGACAAGCTTGGCAGCTTGCGCCACGCCATGCCCTGGACGGCGGCGGCCGCGCTGCTGGCGGCGATGTCGATGGCGGGCATACCGCTGTCGTTTGGCTACATCGCCAAAGACCTGATCCTGGAGGCCAAGGACTCGGGTGATGTGTTTGCGTTTGCCAGTGCGGCCTACACCGTGTTTGGTGCGATCGCGGTGGCGGTGGCTGGCGTGGCCGCGTTCCGGATCTTCTGGCGCCCGCGCGGCGAAAACCTGCCCCCGCCCGAGGCCCACGAAGGCGGGCCTTCGCTGGTCGGCCCACCGCTGGCGCTGGCGCTGATCGGCATCGGCCTGGGCATTTTTCCGTTCTTGATCCAGGACCTGATCGCCGACGCTTCGCTGGCGATGTCGCCTGCCACGCAGGTCACCGCGCTCAGCCTGGCGCTTGATGTCGGCCCGGTGCTCACCTCGCTGGCGATCACATTGGCCATTGGCGGTCTGATTTATTTCTTTTGGGATCCGCTGCACCGGGCCTTCGAGCGCCTGGGCGAAATCACCGGCAACGTCGGCATGATCGCGGTCTACGACCGATCGCTCAAAGGCATTCCCCAATTGGCGGCCGGCGCTACCCGCTGGGTGCAGGGCGGCAGCCTGCCGACCTACAGCCTGTTCACCATCAGCAGCCTGTCGCTGGCCATGCTGGCCATGTTGTTGACGGGCTGGGGACAGTGGGCATGGCCCGCTTGGGAAACACCTTCGGTTGGGTTTGTGGGCGCTTGTCTGCTGATCATGGCCGGCGCGGTGCTGGCCTGCTTTGTGCGCGACCGCCTGGTGCTGCTGCTGGCCACGGGATTGGTTGGGTTCGGCTGTGGTGTGCTGTTCCTCTTCACTGGCGCGCCCGATGTGGCTTACACCCAGTTCGTGGTCGAGACGGTGTTTGTGATCGTGGTCGCCTCGGTGCTGATTCGCCTCAAGCGCCAGGGGCGCGGCAACAGCCTGCCGGAGCCGGCACTGCGCCCGCTGGCGCTCGCGGTTGCGCTGCTCACCGGCGCTGTCCTCACCGCCTTGCTGCTGCTGGCCACAGCCGGTGCGTTTGACACGAGCCTGACCGATTTCTTCGCCACCCGCAGCGTGCCCGAGGCCTTTGGCCGCAACGTGGTCAACGTGATCCTGGTCGATTTCCGAGCGCTGGACACGCTGGGCGAGATCACCGTGGTGATGCTCTCGTTCCTGGCGGCTTGGCCGCTGCTGCAGGCGCTGCGCCGTCGCCCGATCAAGAAGGGTGGCGCCGCATGATGCGCGATCGCCTCGTCATCCTGGAGGTGACCGCGCGGCCGCTGTACTGGATCATTCTCGCGGCTTCGGTTTGGGTGCTGTTCACCGGCCACAACGAGCCGGGTGGCGGTTTCATTGGCGGCTTGGTCGCAGTGAGCGCTACCGTGCTGTGGGCGGTGGCCCATGGTTCGCGCGCCGCTGAGCGGCGCTTGCCGCTGGGTGACGCGGTGCGGCTGGCCGCCGTGGGCGTGGGTCTGGCGGCGGTTTCTGGCTTGCATTCGCTGTGGGGCGGTCAAGACTTTTTGACCCATGCCTGGGGCAGCCTGCCGCTGGTTTTGACATCCTTCAAGGTCTCGACCGTGATGATCTTTGACCTGGGCGTTTACCTCTGCGTCTGGGGCGGTCTGGCGGGCTATTCGCTGGGTCTGCTGGGCCTTGACGAGCCGGCGCAAGGTTCACAGGAAGGCGAAGCATGATTTGGCTGCTGGCCCTGACCGTATTTGTGTGCATCACCGCTGGCGTGTACCTGGCGCTGTCGCGCGACGTGTTCCGCTGCGTGCTGGGCCTGGGCGTGCTGGGCGCTGCGGCCAATCTGGTGCTGTTTGCCTCTGGCCGCCTCGGCTCGGCGCGGCCGGCGATTGTGCCGCTGGGGGAGCAGGTGCTGGGCGAGGCTGGCAATGCGCTGCCGCAGGCGCTGGTGCTGACCGCCATCGTGATCGGCTTTGCGCTGATCTGTTTCGCTTTGGTGCTGGTGTTGCGGCTGATTCAGGTGGCTGACACCGACGACGCTGAGCAACTGCGCCACGCCGAGCCGCGGCCGGACGATCCGGTGAAGCCGCCTTACACGCCGATCGCGTTGGAGCCTGTCAATCCATCGTTCCCTCAAAAGGGCGTCGCATGAGCGTACCGATGAACGCGCTCGTGATCTCGCCGGTGCTGGTGCCGCTGGCCACGGCGGTGCTCACCACATTGGCCCGGGAGCGGTTGGGCTTGCAGCGCGCGATCAGCTACGCGGGTGTGCTGGTGTTTCTGGGCTGTGCAGTGCTGCTGGTGCAACTCGCCGCCAGTGGCACTGTGCCCAGCGCTGCCTTCGGTGGCTGGGCCGCGCCGTATGGCATCGAATTCCGCATCGACCGCACCGGCGCCTCGCTGGTGCTCATCACCGCGCTCATGGGCCTGGCCAGCCTGCTTTTTCTCGCCAGCGACGCCGACACCGGCGAGCATCACGGTCTGTTGTTGCCGCTGTTGCACGGCCTGCTGGCCGGTGTGGGCGGCGCCTTCGTCACCGCCGACCTGTTCAATCTGTACGTGTGGTTCGAGGTGATGTTGATCTGTTCGGTGGGTCTGTTTGCCATCGGCGGGCGGCTGGATCAGCTCGACGGCACCTTCAAATACCTGGTGTTGAATCTGGTGGGCACGCTGTTGCTGTTGATGGCGGTCGGCATGGTCTACGCGGTGACTGGACATTTGAATTTCGGCGCGCTGGCCGCTACCGCGCCGGGCATTCCAGCCGCGCTGTTGGTGTTGGTGCTGGGCACGCTGCTGCTGGCCTTCCTGGTCAAGGCTGGCGCCTTCCCGCTGTTCGCTTGGCTGCCGGCCTCGTACCACACGCTGCCCGCGCCGGTACTGGCGCTGTTTGCCGGTCTGCTGACCAAGGTGGGCGTGTACGCGGTGCTGCGCACGGCGGGCGATGTGTTTTCGCCCGCGCCTGCGGTGTTGATGGAAGCGCTGGGCTGGATCGCGGCGGCCACCATGCTGTTTGGTGTGTTTGGCGCGGCTTACCACTGGGACATGCGGCGCATTCTGGCGTTTCACATCATCAGCCAGATCGGCTACATCCTGCTCGGCATTGCGCTGGCCAGCGAAGCCGGCAATGCGGCCACGCTGTTCTACACCTTGCACCACATCGTGGTGAAGGCCAACCTGTTCTTGATCGCCGCGCTCATCTGGCGTTACACCGGCAGCTACGACCTGCGTCGCATCGGCGGTCTGTACGCAGCCAAACCGGCGCTGGCGCTGCTGTTCCTGGTGCCGGCGCTGTCGCTGGTCGGCATTCCGCCGTTCTCGGGTTTCTGGGCCAAGCTCATGATTCTGCAAGAGGCCATCGGCCAAGAGCGCATCGTCTGGACGGTGGTGGCGCTGGCGGTCAGCGTGCTCACGCTGTACTCGATGATGAAAATATGGATGGAGGCCTTCTGGAAGCCGCATCCTGATGCGAACTGGGTGCTGCCGAAGAACGCCCGTGTGGCACCGGCCTGGGTCGCCACGTTGGGCCTGGCAGCGGTCACGCTGGCGATCAGCTTCAACCCGCAGGCCCTGGTGACTTACGCGCAGGCCGCAGCGGCCACGCTGGGAGGGCCCTGAACATGGTGGGCAAGGGGTGGGCTTTGTTTGTGCTACTGCTGCATTTTCTGAAGGCGGTGGTGCTCTCCGGCTGGCAGACGGTGCAGGTGATTCTGGCGACCACGCCGGGTGGCAAGCCCGCTCGCACCGGGACCTTTGTGCGGGTGCGCTTTGCGCCGATGAACGCCACCGGCGCAGCGATCTTGGGCTGCATGGTCTCGCTCACCCCGGGCACGACCACGCTGGACATCGACATGGACCTGCACGAACTGCTGCTGCATGTGCTCGACGAGACCGCCGTGCAGGAAATGGTCGATGGCATCCGCACCGACTTCGAGCCGGGGCTGGTGGCGGTGTTTGGAGAGCGTCCATGATCGCCTGGGCCACCACCGCGCTGGTGATCGCGTCGCTGCTGGCGCTGGCGCTGGCCAGCGTGCGCTTGGTGCGAGGACCGACCGATGCCGACCGCATCGTTGCGCTCGATATTTTCCTCGCCGCTGGTGTAGCCCTGGCGGTGGCAGCCTCGTTGCTGACCGAGCGCACGGTGTTCCTCGATGTGGCGATCGGCCTGGCGCTGGTGGGTTTTGTGGGCACGATCGGCTGGGCGCGGTTGGTGGAGCAGGCCCAGCCCGCTGACAAAGGAGAGGAACGGCGATGAACGTTTTGGCGTCTGTGCTGATCGTGAGCGCGGCCGTGTTGCTGCTGATTGCGGCCTGGGGCGTGATCAAGTTGCCAGACGCGCTGGCGCGCCAGCATGCGGCCACCAAGGCCGGCACGCTGGCGCTGGCCCTGGCTTGCACTGGCGCGATGCTGGTGATGCCCGAGTGGGAGTGGGTGCGCCGCTTGCTGCTGATCGTGGTGTTCCTGCTGGTCACGCTGCCAGTGGCCTCGCACCTGCTGGCGCGCGCGGCGGTGCGCGAGTCGGCGGCGCACCAGCGCGGCATCAAGGAAGCGCCCGTGCTCAGCACCCGAAAAAAGCTCCCTTGAGCGCAACCGGTATTTCCCTTGGTGAGCGCCAAGCGGTGCGCAAGCGAGCCGGTTTAACATCCACGCTTTCTTGCGCAGAACCGGTCTGCTTTTTTGCGCTCGCCCGCCTGGGGGTTACCAACGCCGACCCGCACTTCCCGAAAGCCCAAACCCCGTGCTGTTGCTGATCGTTTTGCTGCCCCTGCTGCTGGGCACCCTCTCCACTTGGTGGCTCGGCAGCCGCTCCCGCTTGGGGGCTGCGATCGTGGCGTTTGTCATCACCTCGGCCAGCCTGGCGTTGCTGGTGGGGCAGGGCGCTGTGGTGATGAACGGTGGCACGGTGATGAACGTCTGGCCCTGGGTGCCCTCGCTCGGGCTGAACCTCGGCTTCCGCCTCGATGGCCTGTCGATGATGTTTGCCGGGCTGATTTTGTCCATCGGTTTGCTCATCATCGTCTACGCGCATTTCTACCTGAGCGCCAAAGACTCGGCGGCCAAGTTCTTCAGCCTGATGATGCTGTTCATGGCGGCCATGCTGGGCATCGTGCTGTCAGACAACCTGCTGCTGCTGGTGGTGTTTTGGGAGCTCACCAGCCTGTCGTCGTTTCTGCTGATCGGTTACTGGGGCCACCGCGCGGATGCGCGCGCCGGTGCGCGCCAAGCACTTGCGGTCACCGGCGGCGGCGGCTTGGCGATGCTGGGCGGCTTTGTGCTGCTGGGCCAGATCGCGGGCACCTACGAGCTGAGCGCCATGGCGACCAACGTGGTAGCCATCCAAGCCGATCCCCTGTTTTTACCGGCGCTGCTGCTGATTTTGGTGGGCGCGTTTACCAAGAGCGCGCAGTTCCCGTTCCATTTTTGGCTGCCCGATGCGATGGCCGCGCCCACGCCGGTCTCGGCCTATCTGCACTCGGCGACCATGGTCAAGGCAGGCGTTTTCTTGTTGATGCGCTTGTATCCGGTGCTGGCGGGTTCCGGGTACTTCGAAGCGATCGTGACCGCCGTAGGTTTGATCACCGTGGTGTTCGCCGCCTTCGTTGCCATCTTCAAACACGACCTGAAGGGCTTGCTCGCGTACTCGACGGTCAGCCACCTCGGTCTGATCGTCTTCTTGATCGGCCTGGGGTCCCCGCTGGCGGCGGTGGCAGCGGTGTTTCATGTGCTCAACCACGCCGCCTTCAAATGTTCGCTGTTCATGATCGCCGGCATCATCGACCACGAAACCCATTCGCGCGACATGCGCCAGCTCAGCGGCCTGTACAAGCTCATGCCCTGGACCGCCACCCTGTCGATGGTGGCGGCGGCCTCCATGGCCGGTGTGCCGCTGACCAACGGTTTTCTGTCGAAAGAAATGTTCTTCACCGAAGCGGTGGCGAGCAGCAGCGGCATGGGTTCCGTCTGGCCCTGGCTGATGCCCGTGCTGGTCACGCTGGCGGGGGTGTTCAGCGTGGCGTATTCCGCGCGCTTCGTGCACGACACCTACTTCAACGGCACCTATGGCCATACCAGCCCAGCGCTGGATGGCCCGGCGCCCGGGGAGGCGCTGATTGCCATCGACGGGCCAAAGCAGGGACCCGCGCAGGAACCGCTGCTTGCGCACCCTCACGAGCCGCCGCTGGGCATGCGGCTGCCCGCCATGCTGCTGGTTGCCATGTGCATCGTGGTTGGCCTGTTGCCGGCTGTCACCCTGGGCCCGCTGGTCCACGTGGCGGCCGGTGCGCTGACCGGCCAGCCACTGCCCGAGTACCAGCTGGCGCTGTGGCATGGCTTCAACCTGCCGCTGCTGATGAGTGCGGTGGCGCTGGGGGCTGGGGTTTCGCTCTATGTATGGCTGGCCCGTGGGCGCTGGCTGCACCGAATCAGCAGCGAGGCCTGGTTCGGCCCGGTCACCGGACGCTCGGTGTTTGAAGGTGCTAGCAACGCGTTGTTCTCGCTGTCCGGGCGCTTGTCGAGCCGGCTGGAAACCGGCTCGCTGCAGCGCTACCTGGCCTGGATGGTGGCGGCTGCGGTGGTGGTCGGTGCGGCGCCACTGATCAGTGGCGGGGGCATCGGGCCCGGATCACGCGAACTGCTGCCTGCCAACGCACTGGCAGTCGCGGTTTGGCTGTTGCTGGGCGCCACCTGCTTGGCGATTGCGTTCACGCACCACCGCCGCTTTCAGTCGGTGGTGTTGCTGGGTGTGGTGGGGCTGGCGGTGTCGCTCACCTTTGTGAGCCTGTCTGCGCCCGATCTCGCGCTGACCCAGCTCTCGGTGGAGCTGGTGTCCACCGTGCTGCTGTTGATGGGCCTGGCACTGTTGCCCGCGCAGTCCCCGCGCGAGTCGTCGGTTGGGCGCCGTGCGCGCGACGCCCTGCTGGCGTTGGCTGGTGGCGCCGGGATGGCGTGGCTGGCCTGGGTGCTGCTCACGCGGGACCACGAATCGATTGCCTGGTACTTCCTGGAAAAATCGCTGCCGCTGGGCGGTGGCAGCAACGTGGTCAACGTGATTCTGGTCGACTTCCGTGGCTACGACACCTACGGCGAGATCACGGTGCTGGCGATCGCGGCCATCGGCGTTCTCGCCCTCATGGAGGGCATGACCGCACGGCGTCCGCTGGCCGACGGGGCGGGCCGGCGCTGGACCTTCGTTGACCAGCCGCTGCTGCTGCGGGTGGCGGCATCCGTCGTGTTGCCGGTGGCGCTGGTCTTCAGCGTCTACATCTTCATGCGCGGCCACAACATGCCCGGTGGCGGTTTCATCGCTGGGCTGATCACCTCGGTGGCGCTGGTGCTGCAGCTCATGGCCATGGGCCAGGCACGCGCCGAGGCGATGCTGCGCGCGCACGGAGGGCGTCGTTTTGTGCGCTGGATCGGCACCGGTCTGGGCATCGCCGGCCTCACCGGCGCCGGCGCCTTTGTGTTCGGCAAGCCCTTCCTCACCAGCGCCCACGGCCACCCGACGCTGCCACTGCTGGGCGAGTTGCCCCTGGCCAGCGCCGCGCTGTTCGACCTCGGGGTTTATTTCACCGTGGTCGGCGCCACGCTGCTGACCATCTCGGTGCTGGGCACCGCCAGCCGCGAAGGCATACCGAGCCGCGACGCTGGGCCTGTGCATGACACTGGGCTTCAAGCCCTGCCGTTGGGAACACAAAAATGATGTTGAGCATGGAGTTTCTGCTGGCCTCGGGCATCGGTCTGGTAACCGCCACCGGTATTTACCTGCTGCTGCGCGGGCGCACGTTTCCGGTGGTGATCGGCTTGTCCTTGATCGGCTACGCGGTCAACGTGTTTATCTTTGTCATGGGCCGTTTGTGGTTCGATGCCAACCCCATCCTGGGTTCGGGCGCGCAGCTGGCCGACCCGCTGCCGCAGGCGCTGGTGTTGACCGCGATCGTGATCGGTTTTGCTACCACCGGTTTTGTGATCGAGCTGGCACTGCGCAGCCGCCATGAGAGCGGCAGCGACCATGTGGATGGGCATGAGCCCCGAGGCTCGCAGGCACACGCTGAGTCAGAAAAATCGGCGGAGGCGGGTTGATGCTTGAGGTAATTGCTTCTTTCTGGCTGCAACACGCGGCGGTGCTGTCGGTTCTGCTGCCCGCGTTTTCTGCCTGCGCCTTGCTGCTGATGGGCGACTCTTCCAGCCTCACCGAGGGCGGTCACGACGACCACCGCGTGCGCTGGCGCCGCCGTTTCGCCATGGGCTCGGTGCTGCTGGGCCTGTGGATGGCGATCCAGTTGGTGCTGCTGGCCGACGCTGGCCCGCTCACCGTCTACCCGCTGGGCGACTGGCCGGCGCCTTTTGGCATTGTGCTGGTGGTCGACCGGCTCTCGGCGCTGATGGTGTTGCTCACCTACTTGGTGGCGGTGCCAGCGCTGTGGTACGCCACTGGCGGCTGGGACACCCGCGGCCGCTATTTCCACGCAATGTTCCAGTTCCAGCTCATGGGCCTGTGCGGCGCCTTTTTGACCGGTGACCTGTTTAACCTGTTCGTGTTTTTCGAGGTGCTGCTGATTGCCTCCTATGTGCTGCTGTTGCACGGTCTGGGGCGCGAGCGCTTTCGGGTCGGTGTGCACTACGTGGTGATCAACCTCACCGCTTCCGCGCTGTTTCTGGTGGGTCTGGCGCTGGTGTACTCGGTGGCCGGCACGCTCAACATGGCCGATCTCGCGCTGCGCATTCCGCAGATCTCGGGCGAGATGGCGCTGTTGGCGCGTTCGGCAGCGCTCATCTTGTTGCTGGTGTTCGGGGTGAAGGCAGCGTTGGTACCGCTCTATTTCTGGCTGCCTTCTACCTACGCGGCCGCCAGTGCGCCGGTGGCGGCGCTGTTTGCCATCATGACCAAGGTGGGGGTGTACAGCATCATCCGGGTGCACTGGGGCATCTTCGGCGTGGGCAGCGGCGAGGCCGCGCTGGCGGTGGTCGATTGGCTGCTGCCGCTGGCGCTCACCACCAGCGTGCTGGGCGTGCTCGGCGCACTGGCCGCGCACAGCATGGGGCGGCTGATTGCCTACCTCACCGTGTCGTCGGTCGGCACCATCTTGGCTGCGGTCGGCCTGTTCACGCCAGCCAGCCTCTCGGCCGCGCTGTACTACACGCTGCACAGCACCATCGTGATTGCCGGGCTGTTCCTGCTGGTCGAGCTCATGGCGGCGCAGCGCGGCGACTCAGGCGACCGGCTGCAGCCTGCGGTGGCCGTGCGCGAGCCCGTGTTGCTGGGCCTGATGTTGATCTTCGGTGCCGCCTCGGCGGCTGGTCTGCCGCCGCTGCCCGGTTTCCTGGGCAAGATCATGGTGCTGCAAAGCAGCGCCGGGCTGGCGCCCCAGGCTTGGGTCTGGTCGGTGGTGCTGCTGGTTGGCTTTTTCTCCCTGGTCGGCTTGGCCCGCGCGGGTGTGGTCGTGTTCTGGCACATCGAGCCCGAAGCGGCCAGCAACCACGCGGTTTCGGGCAGCAGCCCCAAGCTGCTCTCGGCCACGCTCGCACTCATGGTGGTCACGGTGGCCATGGCGGTGCTGGCCGCGCCCATCAAGGCCTACACCGACGCCGCCGCACTGCAGCTGGCCGACAAGCCCGCTTACTTCGATGCGGTGCTGCGCGCGCAAGGCGGTGCGGCTGCGAACACCACCCGGCCGTATGACGGTGTGCCGCCTGCTGCCCAAATGCCCGGCCAACCGGCAGCCAAGCCATTCAAAAGCGAGGAGACCCGCTGATGTCCACCGATCGCGCGCCCACCTCACCCAACGCCAAGACCGGGCCAAGTCCCCGTCCCAGTTTGCTGGCGCGGATCTTTCCGCACCCGGCGTTGTCGGTTCAACTTGCCCTGAGCTGGCTGGTGCTCTCGCACAGCCTGGCGTTTGTGCACCTGCTCTCGGCTGCCTTGCTGGCGTGGTTGCTGCCGCGCCTGCTGCGGGGCTTTCTGGACGATGCAAGCGCCTTGCACTGGCCCAGCGTGCTCCGCTTAACCGGCGTGGTGCTGTGGGACATCGTCAAGTCCAACATCACGGTGGCGCGCATCACCCTGGGCAGCTTCAAGGCCATCCAGCCGGCCTGGGTCCCGGTGCCGCTACAGACCGACCACCCACGGGTGAACGCGCTGCTGGCCAGCATCATCACCATGACGCCGGGCACGGTGTCGGCGGTGGTCTACAGCCACCGGCGCGAGATTTTGGTGCACGCCCTCAGTTGCGACGACCCAGCCGCGCTGGCGCTCGACATCCAGCAGCGCTACGAGGCACCGCTGCTGCGCATCTTCGGCAGCGAGTGCGCGCCGCATCCCAACGCCCAGGAGGCATCGCCATGAACCTGCTCTCTCTCGCCCTCGATCTGGGCACCGCAGCGGTGACGGTGGCCGTCGCCTTGTGCGCTTGGCGGCTGATCAAAGGCCCCGAGATCAGCGACCGCGTGCTGGCGCTGGACACGCTCTACATGAACGCCGTGGCACTGATCATCTTGCTCGACATCCGCTGGGACACCGAGCTGCTGTTCGAGGCCGCGCTGCTGGTGGCGATGATGGGTTTTGTGTCCACCGTGGCGCTGGCGCGCTTCATCACCCGCGGCGACGTGATCGAATAAGGAACGGCTGTCATGACCAACTCCCTGCTTGAAATACTGGCCGCGCTGATGATCGTGATCGCGGCGTTTTTTCTGCTGGTCGGCGCGATCGGCCTGGCGCGCTTCCCCGACTTCTACATGCGTTTGCACGCGCCCACCAAAGCCTCCACGCTGGGTGTGGGTGGCGTGCTGATCGCCTCCATGTTGGTCACCGCAGACCACGGTCGTCCCGGGCTGGCCGAGCTGCTGATCGCTCTGTTCGTGTTTGTGACCGCCCCGGTGTCAGCCAACCTGATGGCGCAGGCCGCGCTGCACCTGCGCCATCGCTCGCTGGCGCCCATACCGGATGACGCGGTGCCCGAGCGCCGCGCCAACTGATCACCGACCAGTTGAAGGGGCTCGGCAGCGGTCCCGGTTGGTGCACTGGCTTGCATTCGACCTGGGCGCCGTGGCTGTCTCGACCTTGACGCACGGCCATCGGCGCGCTGGCAGCGAACCTCCCCGAGCCTCAGTAGACTCAACGGCTTCGCCAGCTTGAGGCCGTCCTGCCCCGGTACCGCCAGTCACCGCTGACCGTGAGCGGCCCTGTTTCTTGGCTGCTCACTGCCTTTTGTCCCGAGGTTATTCATGCCCTATTTCACCCCCGAGCCGTTGCAGCGGCGCGGCGCGCTGCGCTACCCTTCTACCCTGGCTTTGTGTATTGCGCTGTTGCTGGTCCTCGGCTTGAGCGGCTGCGGCAAGTCGGCGCCGCCAGCCGCTGGCGGGCCACCGGGTGGCGCACCACCGCGGGCCGAGGTGGGCGTGGTCACCGTGACCCCGGGCGATGTGGGTCTGATCACCGAACTGCCGGGTCGCCTGGAAGCCTCGCGCACAGCCGAGGTCCGGGCGCGGGCGGCTGGCATCTTGCAGCAGCGCGTATTTCGGGAAGGCAGCGATGTGAAGGCGGGTCAGCTGCTGTTTCGCATCGATCCAGCGCCCTACGCGGCCGCGCTGCAAAGCGCTCAGGCCTTGCTGGCCCGTGCCCAGGCCAGCCGTACCCAGGCCACCTCGCTGACCACGCGCTACCAGCCGCTCTTGGCCGAAAACGCGATCAGCCAGCAGGAATATGCCAACGCCCAAGGCGCGCAGCAAACGGCCGAGGCCGATGTGGCGGTGGCCCAAGCGGCGGTGCAAACCGCGCGCATCAACCTGGGCTATGCAAGCGTCACCGCGCCGATCTCGGGCCGCATCGGCCGTGCTCTGGTGACCGAAGGCGCGCTGGTGGGTCAGGGCCAAGCCACCGCGTTGGCCACGATCCAGCAGGTCAACCCCCTGTTTGTGAACTTCACCCAGTCGGCCGCCGAGGTGCTGCGCCTGCAGCGCGCGCTGGAAGCCGGGAAGCTCAAAAGCGCAGGCGCCAGCGCGGCCAGCGTGCGGGTGGTGCTGGAAGACGGCAGCGAGCTGGACCAGCCGGGCAAGCTGCTGTTTTCTGACCTCACGGTCGATCCCGCCACCAGCCAGATCACATTGCGCGCCGAGGTGCCCAATCCCGGCGCCCGCCTGTTGCCTGGGCTGTATGTGCGGGTGCGGCTGGAGCAAGCGATGGCGCGCGATGCCATCACCCTGCCGCAGCAGGCTGTGACCCGTTCGGCCCAGGGCGACACGGTGCGGGTGGTGGATGCCGAGGGCAAGGTGGCCATTCGACCTGTGAGCGTGGGCGGCCAGCAAAACGGCCAGTGGATCGTGCTGGACGGCCTGAAGGCGGGCGAGCAGGTGATGGTCGATGGCTTCCAGAAACTGCGCGGGGACGCACCGGTGAAGCCAGTGCCTTGGACCCCACCCAGCGCTCAATCGGCTGGCGCGCCGATCGCTTCGGGAGCGAAGCCAGCGGCCGAGCCCGCCAAAGAGCCTGCGAAGTAAGAGGCCGCACACCATGGCCCAGTTTTTTATCAACCGCCCCATCTTCGCGTGGGTGATCGCGCTGTTTGTGATGGTGCTCGGCGCGGTGTCGATCACCCAGCTGCCAGTTTCGCAATACCCGCCAGTGGCACCGCCGTCGATCGTGATCTCGGCGTCGTACCCCGGCGCATCGGCCCGCACGCTGGAAGACAGCGTGTTGTCGGTGATCGAGCAGGAAATGAACGGCTCGCCGGGTCTGATCTACCTGGAATCGGTGGCCCAGTCCAATGGCAGCGGCAGCATCACGCTCAGCTTCGAGCCTGGCACCAACCCCGATCTGGCGCAGGTTGATGTGCAGAACCGGCTTGCACGCGCCACGCCGCGGCTGCCGCAGACGGTGATCCAGCAGGGTGTGCGGGTCGACAAGGCGCGTGGCAACTTCCTGATGTTCGTCATGCTGTCCTCCACCGACGGTCGGCTGGCGCCGGTGGCGCTGGGCGACTACGCCTCGCGCAGCGTGGTGCCCGAGCTGCAGCGCGTGCCCGGCGTGGGCCAGGTGCAGCTGTTTGGCACCGAGCGCGCGATGCGCATCTGGATCGAGCCGGCCAAGCTGCTCGGCTTCAACCTGAGCGCGGCCGACGTGACTGCGGCGATCCGCGCCCAAAACGCCCAGGTTTCGGCCGGTGAAATCGGCGCACTGCCCAATGTGGCGGGGCAGGGCATTTCGGCCACGGTGATCGTCAATGGCCAGCTGTCTTCGGTGGAAGAGTTCGGCAATGTGGTGCTGCGCGCCCAGGCCGATGGCGCCACCGTGCGCCTGAAAGACGTGGCCCGCATCGAGCTCGGCGCCCAGGCCTACGCCACCTCGGCCCGGCTCAACGGCCAGCCAGCCACCGGCATCGGTGTGCAGCTGTCACCCAGCGGCAACGCGCTCGCCACGGCCAAAGCGGTGCGCGAGAAGATGGAGCAGCTCGAAACGTTCTTCCCGCAGGGTGTGGCCTATGCCGTGCCCTTCGACAGCTCGCGTTTTGTGAGCATTTCGATCAAGCAGGTGGCGTTCACGCTGCTGGAAGCGGTGGGACTGGTGTTTCTGGTGATGTTCCTGTTCTTGCAGAACATCCGCTACACGCTGATCCCCACCATCGTGGTGCCAGTTGCTTTGCTGGGCACCTTTGCCACGCTGCTGGCCATGGGTTTCTCGATCAACGTGCTGACCATGTTCGGCATGGTGTTGGTGATCGGCATCGTGGTGGACGACGCGATCGTGGTGGTGGAAAACGTCGAGCGCATCATGAGCGAGGAAGGCTTGGCGCCGCTGGAGGCGACGAAAAAAGCGATGAGCCAGATCTCGAGCGCCATCATCGGCATGACGCTGGTGCTGATCGCGGTGTTCGTGCCGCTGGCCTTTTTCAGCGGCTCCATCGGCAACATCTACCGCCAGTTCTCGGCCGTGATGGGCGTGTCCATCACCTTCTCGGCGTTCTTCGCGCTTTCGCTCACACCAGCGCTGTGTGCCACGCTGCTGAAGCCGGTGGAGGCTGGCCACAACCTGGAGAAGAAGGGCTTCTTCGGCTGGTTCAACCGCGGCTTCAAGCGCACCGCCGGTGGTTACGAGCGCGGTGTGGCCGCTCTGCTGCCGCGCGCTGGCCGCACCATGGTCGTCTATGTCGCTATCGTGGCGGCGGCGGTGTTGGTCTACAACCGCCTGCCGTCCTCGTTCCTGCCCAGCGAAGACCAGGGCACGCTGCTGATCAACGTGCAACTGCCGCCAGGCGCCACGCAGGAGCGCACCCGCGCTGTGATGGTGCAGGTGGAAGACTTCATGCTGAAACAGCCCGAGGTGGAAAGCATGGTCGGGGTGCTGGGCTTCAGCTTCTCGGGCCAGGGGCAGAACGCCGCGCTGGTGTTCGTCACGCTGAAAGACTGGGCCGAGCGCACAGCCGACGGCAGCGATGCCCAGTCGGTTGCAAGGCGGGCATCGGGCGCGCTCTCGGGCATTCGCGATGCGTTCATCCTGCCGCTCAGCCCGCCGCCGATTCCCGAGCTGGGCTCTTCGTCGGGGTTTAGTTTCCGCTTGCAAGACCGCGCTGGGCTGGGTCGCGACGCTTTGCTGGCCGCGCGCGGCCAGTTGCTGGGCCTGGCCTCGCAAAGCAAGGTGCTCACCGGTGTTCGGCCCGATGGCCTGGAAGACGCGCCGCAGTTGCAGGTGGACATCAACCGAGACCGCGCCAATGCGCTGGGCGTGGGCTTTGAGAGCATCAACAGCGCGATTGCCACCGCGCTGGGTTCCAGCTATGTCAACGATTTCCCCAACAACGGTCGGCTGCAACGTGTTGTGGTGCAAGCCGATGCGAGCGCGCGCATGCAGCCCGACGACCTGTTGCGCTTGAACGTGCTGAACAACCAGGGGCAGGCGGTGCCGCTGTCGGCTTTTGCCAGCACCAGCTGGGTCAAAGGAGCGATGCAAACCGTGCGCTACAACGGCTACCCGGCGATGCGCATCAGCGGCAGTGCGGCGCCCGGCTCCAGCACCGGCGACGCCTTGGTTGAGATGGAGCGCTTGGCCAGCCAGTTACCACAGGGCTTTGGTTTCGAGTGGACTGGGCAATCGCGCGAAGAAAAGCTGGCTGGGTCACAGGCCATCGTGTTGTACGCGTTTGCCATCCTGGCGGTGTTCCTGTGTCTGGCGGCGCTGTACGAAAGCTGGACGGTGCCGCTGGCGGTGATTCTGGTGGTGCCGCTGGGGGTGCTCGGCGTGTTGCTCGCCACGCTGCTGCGCTCCTATTCGAACGATGTGTACTTCCAGGTCGGGCTGATCACCATCATTGGCTTGTCAGCGAAGAACGCGATTCTGATCATCGAGTTCGCCAAGGACCTGCAGGCCCAAGGCAAAAGCGCTGTCGAAGCGGCGCTGGCCGCCGCCCACCTGCGTTTTCGGCCCATCGTGATGACCTCAATGGCCTTCGCCTTGGGCGTGTTGCCGCTCGCTTTGGCCACCGGCGCTGGCTCGGCCAGCCAGCGCGCCATTGGCACCGGCGTGATCGGCGGCATGATCACTGGCACCGTGTTTGCGCTGATCTTCGTGCCGGTGTTCTTTGTGGTGATCCGCACTTTGTTCAAGGGCAGCGAACGGCAGCATCGGCGCGATGCCGAAGCATCGGCTGAGCATGGCATAAAGCATGACTGACGCCCTGCGCCGTTTCTGCATTCGTCGCGTCGCGCACCGCTCGCGCACGTTGGAGCTGTTGACATGATTCATTTGCCTACGCTGCGCCGAAGCGCGCTCACGGTGGCAGCCCTGGTTCTCACCGGCTGCTCCTTCATTCCCATCTACGAGCGCCCGGTGGCACCGGTGCCGATGCTGTTTCCGGGCCAGCCAGCCAACGCGGTGGCGGCCGAGGTTGAGGTGCCGTGGCAGCAGTTCGTGGCCGATGCCCGGCTGCGCGAGCTCATCACGCTCTCGCTCGCGAACAACCGCGACCTGCGCCTGGCCACGCTCAACATGGAGCAGGTGCGCGCTCAGTTCCAGATCCGTCGCGCCGATCAATTTCCCACGCTGAATCTCGCGGCCAGCGGCAGCCGCCAGCCCACCGCCAGCGGCGGCACCAGCAGCAGCTACAGCGTGGGTTTGGCTCTGAGCAGCTGGGAAATCGATTTCTTCGGTCGCATCGCCAGCTTGAAAGAGGCGGCGCTTGCGCAGTACCTGGCCAGCGAAGAGGCGCGCCGCGCTGTGCAGACCAGCTTGGTCGCGACGGTTGCCAGCACCTGGCTCAGCCTGCAGGCCAACGAGGAGTTGCTCGCGCTGACCCAGCGCACGCTCAAAACGCGCGACGACTCGCTGCGCCTCACGCGTCTGCGCTTTGACAACGGCGCCACGTCGGCACTCGATCTGCGTTTGGCCGAATCGCTCACCGCAGCGGCGCAAGCCGCGCTGGCACAGCAGCAGCGCCTGCGCGCACTGGACCGTAATGCGCTCACCTTGCTGGTTGGCCAGGCGGTGCCTGAGGCACTGTTGGCGACTCTGCCTATCGCGTCTGAGCAGCCGCTGTTTGGTGCCGTGCCAGCCGGCTTGCCGTCGGACCTGTTGACGCGCCGCGCCGATATTCGCCAGGCCGAGCAGCAGCTGATCGCCGCCAACGCCAGCATCGGTGCCGCGCGGGCCGCGTTTTTCCCACGCATCTCGCTGACCGCTGGCTTGGGCAGCGCCAGCAGCGAGCTCTCGGGTCTGTTCAAGGGCGGCTCCTGGGGTTTCACTTTGGCACCGCAGGCGCTGCTGCCGATCTACGATGCCGGGCGCAATCAAGCGGGGCTGGCCTCAGCGCAAGCCGGACGCGACATCGCGGTGGCGCAATACGAAAGAGCCATTCAGATTGCGTTTCGCGAAGTGGCCGACGCGCTCGCTGGCCGCGCCACGCTGGGCGACGAGCTGCGCGCCTTGCAAGCCCAGGCCACCGCCGAAGCCGATCGCTTCCGCCTGGCCGAACTCCGCTACCGCAACGGTGTGGCGAGCTTTCTTGATGTGCTCGATGCGCAGCGCTCGCTGTTCGCGGTCCAGCAAAGCCTGGCGCTAAGTCAGCTGGCCCTGCAACAAAACCAGGTGGCGCTTTACAGGGCGTTGGGTGGGGGATGGCAGGAGTGAACGAACCCCCACGCTCCACCGCTTGCGCGGGTCGCTGCCCCCGAGGGGGCTGATCCGGTCTTGGGGCGGCCCGGCGCCGGATCGGTTGCCCCCACGCTCCGCCGCTGCGCGGGTCGCTGCACTTAATCGGGCAGGTTGTAAAAGCGTTGGATGACACCCCAGGCCGACTGTGGATCGTCGGCATAACTGAACAGGTCCAGGTCTTCAGCCGAGACCATGCCTTCTTCAACCAGCACATTGAGGTTGAGCAGGCGCTTCCAGTACTCGCTGCCAAACAGCACCACCGGCAGCGGTTTGGCTTTTTTGCACTGCACGAGTGTGATCACCTCGAACAGCTCGTCCAGCGTGCCAAAACCCCCCGGGAAAACCACCAACGCTTTGGCGCGCATCATGAAATGCATCTTGCGCAGCGCAAAGTAGTGAAACTTGAAACTGAGCTCGGGCGTGACATAGGGGTTGGCCGACTGCTCGTGGGGCAGGGCGATGTTCAAGCCCACATTCATGGCGCCCTCGTCGTGCGCGCCGCGGTTGGTGGCCTCCATGATACCGGGGCCGCCGCCGGTGCAGATGGTGAGTTTGTCTGGTGCCGCGCAGCGCGCGCTGTGGCGCGCCACAACGCGGCCGAATTCGCGTGCGTGTCCGTAGTAGGCCGAGTTGCGCAGCAAGGCGCGTGCGCGCGCAATCGCCTGCGCATCGCCACTGGTCTCGGCCACTGCCAGCAGCTCCTGTGCGACAGACGGTTCGCGCACCCGCGCGCTGCCAAATACCACCACCGTGTTGTCGATGCCCAGCTCCTGCTGGGCCAGGTCGGGCTTGAGCATTTCCAGCTGGAAGCGAATGCCGCGCGTTTCGCGCCGCAGCAGAAACTCGGGGTCGGCGAAGGCAAGGCGGTAGGCATCGGCCTGTAGCGCGTTGCCGTTGTCGGCGTGGTGTTGCAGCTCGGCCCAGGCGTTGGTCAGGCGGCCCTCGGTGATGTGCTGGGTCAGGTGTTCGTTGGTTTCCAAAAATAGCTCCAGGTGTTGTAGGTTTGAACGGTTCGGCCCAGTCAACATTCACAAGCCGACAGAACAGCGTCAGCGGCTGATGCGCTTGGCAAGCAACGGCCGCCGCCCACGCGACTGGTTTTGTGGCAACAGGCGCAGGGGAGCCATGCAAAAAGGCCCCCGCAGGAGCCTTCTGGTTGCTTCAGTCAGGCAGAACAAGCTCAAACACGTTTGCGGTACTCGCCGGTGCGCGTGTCGATCTCGATCTTGTCGTCTTGCGCGACAAACAGCGGCACCGACACTTCGAAGCCGGTGGCGATCTTGGCGGGCTTCAACACCTTGCCCGAGGTGTCGCCTTTGACGGCGGGTTCGGTCCAGGTGATCACGCGCTCGACGCTGGTGGGCAGTTCGACCGAAATCGCCTTGCCGTCGTAGAACACCACTTCCACCGTCATGCCGTCTTCCAGGTAATTCAGCGCGTCGCCCATGTTCTCGGCTTCGACTTCGTACTGGTTGTAATCCGCGTCCATGCAGACGTACATCGGGTCGGCGAAGTAGGAGTAGGTGCAATCTTTCTTTTCCAGAATGATCTGTTCCATCTTGTCGTCGGCCTTGCAGACGATCTCGGTGGCCATGTTGTTGAGCAAGGCCTTGAGCTTGAGGCGCACGGTGGCGGCACCCCGGCCGCCCCGGGCGTACTCGGTTTTCAGGACGATCATCGGGTCCTTGCCGTGCATGATCACGTTGCCGGCGCGCAGTTCTTGGGCGATTTTCATAAGCATTCCAACGGTTGGGCCGCAGGTTCCGGCGGGGCTGAGGCGCCCGGGAACGGTGCTGGTGGCTGCGATCTGTGCGGCAAGGCAGAAGGCTGACGGAGCGCGCCAGCTGGCCTGTCATCGGCAGCCGGCGGTCCGCAAAGCCTTCAATTTTATCGCTTTTCGGTGACGAACCCGATCAGCTGCTGGCTCAGGTCGGGCTGGGCCAGCAGCCGCGCGCGCGCTTCTTGCACGCAGTCGCGCCAGCCATCGACCACCGCCCAGCCTGGCCATGCGCCGCTTTCTGCGCTGGCGATGCCGTTCCATTGGTGGTGAAAACGGCGCAGCGAAGCGGGTGCGTCCAGCCAGTCGAGGAACGCATCGAGCTTGGCGTGGTGCGCGTTGTCGTGCTGGGGATAGATCTGCCACACGAACGGTTGGCCGGCCCAGAGCGCGCGCACGAGCGAGTCTTCCCCGCGCACGAAGTTGAGATCGCATGCCCACAGCAAGTGGTCGAATTCGCGCTGCGGCAGGGGTTGCATCGTGTGCAGGCGGCAGGCCGGGCCGGGCGCGGGCAGCGCCGCCACCGCCTGTGCCGAGCGGCCTGGGGTGACCAGCCAGTCGCTGGTTTGTGCGTCTTCGCCGGCGGCGCGAAGCATCTCTGCCAGCGCGGGTGGTTCGTAACAGAACAGGCTGACGTGGCGTGGTGCACAGGCAAGCAAGCTTTGCTCGCGCAGCCAGGCCGCCGCATCGAAGTTGACTTGCCGCCGCGCCAGATCGGGCTCGCGCAGCAGGCCGCCGGTGGCGGTGGTGAAGCCGGGGTAAAAAAACCACTTGGTCAAGCCCTTGAGCGGGCCGCTCATCACCGGCGAAGGCAGGCGGTGGCTGCGTTCCACATAGGGCTCGGCGCTCAGGTACTCCAAGTTGATCCAGACCGGCGCCGGAGCGCCATGGGCCATTTGGTCGGCCAGACGCAGCGCGCACTCGGGTGCTGGGTCGCAGCCGAACGCCTCCACCCACACCTCGCCTGGTGTCCAACTCGCCATTGCCTCGTGCGCCATCGGCGTGGTCCAGCTGATCACCTGCACACCCGGCACCCGGCCCTCCAGCGCGCCGGGCGCCATCCAGCGCAGCGGCTCGGGCTGGTCGATCCAGAGCCGCACCCGCTGGCCGCGCGCGGCGAGGTCGGCGCTCAGGCGCCAGCACACGCCGACATCACCGAGGTTGTCGACCACCCGGCAAAAAATGTCCCATTGGAGACGAGCGGGAATGGAGGGCGAAGCGGGAACGTGGGCGGTCACCATGCGCGGATCATGCCGCAGCGACGCCGCGACAATACCGGCCATGCAACCTGCCTTTTCCGATCAATTGCTCAGTGAAGTGGCCGCGCTGCCCGGCCTGCCTGGCGTCTACCGCTATTTCGATGCCCACGGCCAGTTGCTTTACGTGGGCAAGGCCCGCAACCTCAAGAAGCGCGTCAGCAGCTACTTTCAGAAGAGCCACGACGGCACCCGCATCGGCCACATGGTCAGCCGCATCGCGCGCATGGAAACCACCGTGGTGCGCTCCGAGGCAGAGGCCTTGCTGCTGGAAAACAACCTCATCAAGACGCTGGCGCCGAAGTTCAACATCCTGTTTCGTGACGACAAAAGCTACCCGTATTTGAAAATCACCGGCACGCGCGAGGCCTACCGGCCCAGCGCAAGCAAGTTGGTGCCAGCGCTGGTGTTTCCGCGCATGGCGTATTACCGCGGCGCGGTGGATCGGCGCCACAGTTACTACGGGCCGTACCCCAGCGCGTGGGCGGTGAAAGAGTCGATCACGCTGCTGCAAAAGGTGTTTCGCCTGCGCACCTGTGAAGACACGGTGTTTGCCAACCGCACCCGGCCCTGCCTGCTGTACCAGATCAAGCGCTGCAGCGGTCCCTGTGTGGACCTGATCGACAGCGTGGCCTACGGCCGCGATGTAGCCGATGCTGAGGCGTTTCTGCGCGGGGAAACCCAGGCTGTGCTGGCCACGCTGGAGCAGCGCATGGTGACCCATGCGGAAAAATTGGAGTTTGAGCAGGCGGCTGAGATCCGCAACCAGATGGCTGCGCTCTCGCGCGTGCTGCACCAGCAGGCAATGGACAACGTGTCGGACAAAGACGTGGACGTGATCGCGGTGAAGGTGCAGGGCGGTCGCGCTTGCGTCAACCTGGCAATGGTGCGCGGCGGGCGCCACCTGGGCGACCGGCCGTATTTCCCCGCGCATGTGGAAGATGCGGCGCAGATCGAACAAGCCCTGCGCGAGGAGGGTGCCGATGATGCCCGCCCCGTCGATCCGGCCGAGCGCGTGGCGGTGCAGGTGCTGGAGGCTTTCATCGCTCAGCATTACCTGGGCGTGGCCATGCCGCACACGCTGGTCACCAGCCACCCGGTGGGCAAAGCCTTGATCGATGCGCTCACCGAGCAGAGCGGCGCCAAAGTGAACGCGGTGCACCAGCCGCGCGAACACCGGCGTATCTGGCTGGAGATGGCGCAGAAAAACGCCGAGATCGCGCTCGCCCGTCTTCTGGCCGAAGAAGGCTCGCAGCAGGCGCGTACCCGCGCGCTGGCCGACGCGCTGCAACTGCCCGATGACCAGCTGGCTGCGCTGCGCATCGAGTGTTTCGACATTTCGCACACAGCCGGTGAGTCAACCCAGGCCTCTTGTGTGGTGTTCGAAGACCACAAGATGCAAAACAGCCAGTACCGGCGCTACAACATCGACGGCATCACGCCGGGCGACGATTACGCCGCCATGCGCCAGGTGCTGCTGCGCCGCTACGGCAAGGTCGCCGAGGCCTTGCGCGTGGAGGCCGAGCAGACGGTGGCACAGCCGCTGACTGAGGCGGCGAGCGATGCCTTGCGCGAGGCGACGCAGGTGGCTGAGGAGTCCGCTGCCCTGCCTGCAACCGATGCGGCCAGCGGTCTGCCCACCGGACCGCGCATGCCCGATCTGGTGCTGATCGATGGCGGCAAAGGCCAGGTGAGCATGGCGCGCGAGGTGTTCCAGCAACTGGGGCTGGATCTGTCTCTCATCGTTGGTGTGGAGAAGGGCGAGGGTCGCAAGGTGGGCCTGGAGGAACTGGTGTTCGCCGATGGCCGCGAGAAGGTGTACCTCGGTCACGACTCGGCCGCGCTGATGCTGGTGGCGCAGATTCGCGACGAGGCGCACCGCTTTGCGATTACCGGTATGCGTGCCCAACGCGCCCGGGTGCGCACGGGAGGCAGCAAGCTGGAAGACATACCCGGCGTGGGACCGAAGAAGCGGGCGCGGCTGCTGCAGCGCTTTGGTGGCGTGCGCGGCGTGGCGGGTGCCAGTGTGGAAGACCTGTGCACGGTGGAAGGCATCTCAACTGAGCTGGCCGATACGATCTACCGGGCGCTTCATTGATCGCCCAGCGCCGCCTGTGGCGTCACCCCCAAGGGGCAACGCTGGCGGCCCGGCAGAGCTGGTTCCACGGCGTTCTGGGTGAACACCCGCGCTTTTGCACCTGCGTCCAACGCCCATAATCGCACCATGTTTTTCAACATTCCCACCCTGTTGACCTGGGCGCGCATTGTGGCGATTCCCTTGATCGTCGGGGTGTTCTACCTAGAAGGCGTGAGTGCGGCGCAGCAGAACCTGATCGCCACCGGGATGTTCATCGTGTTCGCGCTGACCGACTGGGCCGACGGTTTTCTGGCCCGCAAGCTCAACCAGACCTCGGCCTTCGGCGCCTTTCTCGACCCGGTGGCTGACAAGTTTCTCGTCTGCGCCAGCGTGTTGGTGCTGGTGCACCTGGACCGGGCCGATGTCTTCGTGGCGCTGATCATCATTGGCCGCGAAATTGCGATTTCTTCGCTGCGCGAGTGGATGGCGATCATCGGTGCCACCAAGAGCGTGGCGGTGCACAGGGTGGGCAAAGCCAAGACCATGGTGCAGATGATTGCCATCCCCTTTCTGCTGTTTGACGGCACGGTGCTTGGCGTGGTGGACACCCACATCTGGGGCACCTGGCTGATCTGGATTTCGGCGGTGCTCACCGTCTGGTCGATGGTGTACTACCTGCAGAAAGCGCTGCCCGAGATTCGCGCGCGTTCGCGTTGAGCATCACCATGGTGTCTTCAACGCAAGAGAACGCATGGCTGCGTGCCATGCCCTGGGTGTTCGTGCTGATCTGGAGCACCGGTTTTATCGTCGCGCGCTACGGCATGCCCCACGCGCCACCCATGTCGTTTCTGGCGGTGCGTTATGCCCTGTCGATTCTGTGTTTCCTGCCGTGGATCTGGGTTGTCGGCGTGAAGTGGCCGGCGAACCGCAGACAGTGGCTGCACCTGTCTGTCACCGGCGTGCTGATGCATGCGGGCTATTTGGGCGGCGTGTGGGCGGCGGTGAAGGCCGGCATGGGCTCAGGCCTGGCGGCGCTCATCGTCGGTGTCCAGCCGGTGTTGACGGCCATCTGGCTGAGTTCCATGGGCGGCGCGGAAGGCCGTGTGACGCGCCGCCAATGGGTGGGCCTGCTGCTCGGGTTTGCGGGGCTGGTGCTGGTGGTCTCGCGCAAGTTTGGTACCGGTGGCGCAGGCGACCACGCCGACTGGGTGAACCTGTCGTTCGCGGTAGCGGCGCTGTTCTCGATCACGATCGGCACGCTGTACCAAAAGCGCTATGTGAAGGCCTGCGACGTGCGTAGCGCCAACACGGTGCAATTGATCGCTGCGCTGCTGGTCACGCTGCCGCTGGCGCTGCTGGAAACCGAGTCGATTCGCTGGAATGGCGAGCTCGCTGGTGCCATGGCCTGGTCGGTGCTGGGGCTCACGCTGGGTGGCAGCTCGCTGCTGTATCTGCTGATCCAGCGCGGCGCGGCGGCCAAGGTCACCAGCCTGATGTACCTGGTACCGCCGTGTACCGCATTGATTGCCTGGGTGCTTTTCCGGGAACCGATCAATGGATTTACCGTAGCGGGTATCGCGCTCACCGCGCTTGGCGTGAGCTTGGTCGTGCGCTCGCCGAAGTCGGCCTGATCTTCCAGGGCTCTTCCCGGAAACGCTGCGCCAGAAAGTCCACCAGCAGTCGGATGCGACGCGGCATTTGCACGCGATAGGGCGCCAGCCAGTGGATGTCTGCCTCGCGCATGGTGAAGTCGGGCAACACCTGCACCAGTTCGCCACTGGCCAGGCGCGGCCCGATGTCCCACAGGCTGCGCAGCATGATGCCGTTGCCAGCCAAGCACCAGTCGCGCACCATCTCGCCCGAGTTGCTGGTGAGCGGTCCGCGCACCGCCACATGGTGTGTCTGGCTGTCCAGCGTGGACCACATCCGCCAGTGGTCGAAGCGCTGGGTGGGTCCGCCACCGTTCTCCCGCACCACCAGGCAGTCGTGCCGTGACAGCTCGCTCAAGGTGAGCGGCGCAGGATGCGCGGCCAGGTAGGCCGGTGCCGCCACCAGCACCCGCTGGTTGGGCGCCAAGCGCCGCGCCATCCATTCGGCGCTGCGCTCGCCGGGCGCGTTCCAGAGCCAGATCGCCCCGTCGAACCCCTCAACTGCCAGATCGGGCAGCTGCTCGGTGAGCTGCAGCTGCACGTTCACCCGTGGATGCCGCGCCTGGAACTCGGCCAGGGCCGGACCCAGCCAGCGGCGGCCAAAACCGAAGGTCGCGGCCAGGCGGATCGGGCCGGTGGGCTCGCGGTGGTGCTCGCGCAACTCGTCTTCCACTGCCTCAAAGCCTTGCAGCAGACCAACCGCACGGGCGCAGAGCGTCTCGCCCTCTGCGGTGGGGCTCACGCGACGCGTGGTGCGCTGAAACAGGCGCAGGCCCAGGCGCGCCTCCAGCGACGCGAGCCGCTTGGTCACCACCGAGGGGGCCAGCTGCAACGTGCGCGCCGCCTGCGCCAGGCTTCCTTGATTGCGCACCGCCAGCACCAATTCCAGATCAGATCGGTCCAATTGTTTCCTTTGGGGAATGAATCGATTGCCGGATTGTTGCCGATGTCCGACGTAAGCTTGCGCCCATGCTCGATGTCCTCTCTCCCCGAACCGTGGTCCGCAATGGCGTCAGCCTGCACAGCCGCTCAGGCGGGCAGGGGCCCCCGCTGCTGCTGTTGCACGGACATCCGCAAAGCATGGCGATGTGGCACCGTGTCGTGCCTGCCCTGGTCGAGCACTTTCATTTGGTTCTGATGGATCTGCGTGGCTATGGCGACTCTGAGCGCCCGGCGGCCGACGCCGAGCACCGCGCCCACAGCAAGCGCGAGATGGCGTTGGACGCGATGGCGGTGATGCAGGCGCATGGCGTAGAGCGCTTCGCGGTGCTGGCACATGACCGTGGCGCCCGGGTGGCGCATCGGCTGGCGGCCGATCACCCGCAAGCGGTGAGTCGTTTGATGCTGCTGGACATCGCGCCGACGCTGGCGATGTACGAGCGCACCAGCGAAGCCTTTGCACGCGCCTACTGGCACTGGTTTTTTCTCATCCAGCCGCCGCCCTTGCCCGAGGCGCTGATCGCCTCTGACCCGCTGCGCTACCTCAATAGCGTCATGGGCAGCCGCTACGCCGGTCTGGCCGCCTTCGATCCGGCGGCGCTGGCCGAATACGAACGCTGCATCGCCTTGCCCGGCACCGCCGAGGCCATGTGCGAGGATTACCGAGCCAGTGCTGGCATCGACCTGGAACACGATCGCACCGATGTGGTCGCCGGGCACCGCCTTCAGCAACCTTTGCGCGTGCTCTGGGGCGAGCACGGCACGGTGGCGCGCTGCTTCGATGTGCTGGCGCTGTGGCGTGAACGCGCAGCGCAGGTCAGCGGGCAGGCCTTGCCCTGCGGTCACTACATCGCCGAAGAAGCTCCCGAAGCCTTGCTGGCGCAGGCCATCCCTTTTTTCAACAACACCGACACCAGGAGCACACCATGACATCACCCCACCGCATCGCGGTCATCGCCGGCGACGGCATCGGCACCGAAGTCATGCCCGAGGGCTTGCGCGTGATGGAGGCGGCCGCGTCCAAGTTCAACATCGCGCTGCAGTTCGACCATTTCGACTTCTCCAGCTGCGACTACTTCGAGCGCCACGGCAAGATGTTGCCCGACAACTGGAAAGAGCAGATCGGCGGCCACGACGCGATCTATTTCGGTGCGGTCGGTTGGCCCGACAAGGTGCCCGATCACATCTCGCTTTGGGGCTCGCTGCTGCTGTTTCGCCGCGAGTTTGACCAGTACGTGAACATCCGCCCGGCCAAGCTCATGCCCGGCGTCACCGCGCCGGTGGTACGGCGCGACGGCAGCCCGCGCCAGCCCGGCGAGATCGACATGGTGATCGTGCGCGAGAACACCGAGGGCGAGTACTCCAGCATTGGCGGGCGCATGTACGCCGGCACTGAGCGCGAGATCGTGGTGCAGGAGACGGTGATGTCGCGCATCGGTGTCGACCGTGTGCTGCGCCATGCGTTCGAGCTGGCGCGGTCGCGGCCGAAGAAGCACCTCACCAGCGCCACCAAGAGCAACGGCATCGCGATCACCATGCCCTACTGGGACGAGCGGGTGGCCGAGATGGCCAAACAGTACCCCGACGTGACGGTCGACAAGTTCCACATCGACATCCTGACCGCGCACTTCGTGCAGCGCCCCGACTTCTTCGACGTGGTGGTCGGCAGCAACCTGTTCGGCGACATCCTCTCCGACCTCGGTCCTGCCTGCACCGGCACCATCGGCATCGCGCCCAGCGCCAACCTCAACCCGACGCGCGCCCACCCGTCGCTGTTCGAGCCAGTGCATGGCTCGGCGCCGGACATCGCGGGCAAGGGCATTGCCAACCCGATCGGGCAGATCTGGTGTGGCGCGATGATGCTCGACCATTTGGGTCATCGCGACGCGCACGACGCGGTGATGGGTGCGATTGAGGCGGTGCTGCAACCGGGCAGTGGCGGCCCGCGCACCCCCGATCTTGGTGGCACGGCGGGGACTGCCGATGTGGGGCGGGCAATCGCCGCCGCGCTGGTGGCTTGAGGTCAGCTGAGGCCAGCGGCAAGGCGCATGATGAAAGCGTCTAGAATTTGGCCGCTCGCGATGTGCGGTGGTTGCTCTGGCAAATGTCTGCCTTGACATGCACCAGACGCCATGGGTCTAATTGGCCGACGCTTGCCGAAGCCTTCGTCGCTTGGCACAGCGAGCAAGCGCCCGGGGTTTGTGTCGGCGGCAACACGACCGCAGACGCTCAACGAGCCCCCGCACACATCTTTTATCCATTTCAATAGGTGCCATTTGTGAACAAAACCGAACTCGTCGAGCACATTGCCGCGCACGCAGACATTTCCAAGGCTGCCGCTGCGCGGGCACTGGACTCGACCCTCACCGCCATCCGCACCACACTCAAGAAGGGCGGTACCGTTTCCCTTGTGGGTTTTGGTTCGTTTGCCGTGACCAAACGCCCTGCTCGCAAAGGTCGCAACCCGCGCACCGGCGCTGAGATTAAAATCAAGGCCGCCAAGGTTCCCAAGTTCCGCCCAGGCAAGGGACTGAAGGACGCATTGAACTGAGGCGATCCACGGATTTCCGTGGGTGCTTAGCTCAGTCGGTAGAGCGGCGCCCTTACAAGGCGTAGGTCGGCGGTTCGAACCCGTCAGCACCCACCACCACTGAAAAGGCGAACCCGGGTTCGCCTTTTTTGTTGTCGGAGCCACCATCGGCCCCGACCGTTGTTTCAAGGTTTGCACGCATGTTTGAGTCCATCCGCACCCACAAGAAATACCTGATGGGTTTCTTGATGATCCTGATCGTTCCCGCCTTTGTGCTGTTTGGCGTGCAGGGTTTCACCGATGGCGGCGGACGTGGCAAGACGGTGGCCAGCGTCGACGGCGAGGCCATCAAGCAGCAGGACTGGGACCAAGCGCACCAGATCGAGTCGCAGCGCTTGCGCGAGTCGATGCCCACGCTTGACCCCAAACTGCTTGACAGCGCTGAGGCGCGCTACGCCACGCTGGAGCTCTTGGTGCGTGACCGTGTGTTGGGCTTGGCCGCGCAGAAGTTGCACCTGACCACCAGCGATCAGCGACTGGCCCAGGAGCTGCAGCAAAACGAGATGATCGCTTCGCTGCGTCGCCCAGACGGCACACTCGATGTCGAGGCCTACCGCCAGCTGTTGGCGCGTCAGAGCATGACGCCCGAGATGTTCGAGGCACGCGTGCGTGCCGATCTGTCGACGCGGCAGGTGTTGCGGGGCATTGAGGGTTCCGGTTTCACCTCGCCGACGCTGGCCCAGGTTTCGCTCAACGCGTTTTTTGAGCAACGCGAGGTGCGCGTGGTTCAGTTTCCAGCCAGCGAATTTGTGGCGCGTGTGAACCTCAGCGACAGCGACATCGAGACGTTCTACAACGCCAATCCGCAGCTTTTTCAGGCGCCCGAGCAAGCCGATATCGAGTACTTGGTGCTGGATGCTGCCTCGTTGGAAAAAGGCGTGGCGCTCAACGAGGCCGATGTGCGCGCCTACTACGACCAGAACGCGGCCCAACTCTCTGGCAACGAAGAGCGCCGAGCCAGCCACATCCTGCTGACCGTGCCACCGGGCGCGTCGGCAGACGACAAGGCTGCTGTGAAAGCCCGCGCCGAAACCTTGTTGGCGCAAATTCGCCAGGCGCCAGAAACGTTCGCCGAGCTGGCCAAGACGAACTCGCAAGACCCCGGCTCGGCTGCGAATGGTGGAGATCTGGATTTCTTCTCGCGCGGCGCCATGGTCAAGCCGTTTGAAGACGCGGTGTTTGCTCTTAAGAAAGACGAGGTGTCGGCACCGGTGGAAACCGAATTCGGCTACCACCTCATCAAGCTGACCGAGGTCAAGGCGCCCAAGACCAAGCCGTTCGAGGAAATGCGTGCCCAAATCGAGACCGATCTGAAGAAGCAGCAAGCCCAAAAACTCTTCGCAGAAAATGCCGAGGCATTCAGCAATCTGGTCTACGAGCAGGGCGACAGCCTCGCGCCTGCCGCCGAGCGGTTCAAACTTGTGGTGCAGACTGCCACAGGCCTGACACGCCAACCCCAGGTGGGCCAAGGCGTGCTGTCGAACGAGCGCCTGCTAAGCGAGATTTTTGCGCTCGAATCTGTGGAGAAAAAACGCAACGTGGCGGCGGTGGAGACACGGTCTGGGCAATTGACCACGGCTCGCGTCGTGCAATACAGCCCAGCGCGCACCAAGCCGCTGGTGGATGTGCGAGAAGATGTGCGCAAACGGCTCGTGGCGCAACGCGCGACCCAGATGGCGCAGGAAGAGGGCGCCAGCAAACTTGCTGCCTGGAAAGCGGCACCCAACGCCGCAGCCCTGCCTGCCGCCGTGGTGGTCTCTCGCGAAAAAGCCCAGGGATTGCCTAGCACGGTGCTCAACGCGGTGCTCAACTCAAACCCTACCCAGCTGCCTGCCTGGAAGGGTGTGAGCTTGGGCGACCAAGGCTATGCCGTTGTAAAGGTGGAGAAAGTCCTGCCGCGCGAATCGCGTGACGCCAAGGCGCTGCAGCAGGAAGCGCAGCAGTACGGTCAGTGGTGGGCGGCGGCGGAAGGCCAAGCCTATTACAACGCCTTAAAAGAACGCTTCAAAGTACGCATCGATGTACCAGCGCCCAAGCCGGTATCGGGCGCCGCGGGTTGACGATCAGTTGCTGATCCTCGCGTAGCGACCACGTTCTTGTCGCTATAATCGAAACCTTGCGGTGGCTGTAGCTCAGTTGGTAGAGTCCAGGATTGTGATTCCTGTTGTCGTGGGTTCGAGCCCCATCAGTCACCCCATATAAATCAACGACTTAGCCCGGTTTCGACTGGGCTTTGTCCTTTCTGGCTTGCTCATGTAGCCACCATGTAGCCAGCGGGGCAGGGTTTCGCACCATCACCAGCCAGCAAAAAGCCCCACGGCGGGGGCTTTGTGTCGTTGATTGTGTTTTTTTGGACTTAGCGAAGACACAAGGGATGACAGTCGGTCTGGGGTCGGACGAATCCAGACTTTTGACCCCCCCTTGGGGTACATGACAACCCCCTTGGGCACTCGGCAAACTTGCTGGCGCGTGTCGCTGAATCCACCCTCGGGACGGCAGCTCTTCGGAGTACCTTCAAAAACTGGTTTTGCCAAACAGCCAGCGCAGGTTCGCCGCGTCCACCGTCCACCACGTTCACCGTTCACCGTCCACCCTTTTTCCGGAGTGCTTACTAACTTGTCTTCGGGCTGCGAATGACCCACATTCGGAAACACCAGGAAGGACCCAATGCAGGGGGGGGTGCCCCCCCGGTCTGGGTCCTTCCAAGCTCACCCGGTTGCGGGTCATTCGCGGCGCGGTGTCGGACTGTTCAATGGGTTGCCCCAAGGGGGTTGACTCACGGCGGCGGCACGGCCCGGCACATGCGCCACCAGGTCAGGGGGTCGCTCACCAGCGCATCGTCGAAGCTGCCCGAGATGGTGAACTTTCCAAGGTGCAGGTCTGCGGGCCACACGCAGCGCCAGCCTTGCCGGTCAAGGCGGTAGAACAGCACCGGCCAGGCCTTGCCTCGGTCGGCTTGGTTGACGGTCTGGCGCCACCAGCCCACCACATCGGCCGGTGCGGCGCAGCGGTGGCGCTTGCACTCGATGGACCAACCCGGCAGACCCTCCAGGTCGTCGTCGCCATCGTGTTGACGCACACGTCGGCGCACGTTGCGGCCGGTCAGTTCATGGAGCAGTGCAGCCAGCTCGCGTTCACCGGCTTGGCCCTTGATTCGTTGCATGGCGCTCATTGGGGCAGGTCCTCCATCATCGGCACCACGGGCGCGGGAAAGGCGATGTTGCTGGCGCTGGTGCAACTGCCACCGTTCAAGCGGTGCCACACCTCGCGCAGCATCGTCACATCGGCCAGGTTGTACAGCTCGATGGTTGCGGTGTGCCCGGCCAGCCAGCGGTCGAACACTTTGGATCCGTCCATACCGTTGTCTTTGGGGCTGGGCAGACCCAGCGCTCGGCACAGTGCGTCGAGGCTCACGCGCCCACCGAACCCGGCCCATGCCAGCATGGTGCAGGCGTAGTCCTTGCCGACACGCGCCATCGGCCCCGGTAGCGCAAACGATGGGCGCACACCATGCACCACGCAGCGGCGCCACAGGAAACCCAGATCGAACGCGGCGTTGTGCGCGATGAAATACGGCTCACCCACCGGCCAGGTGCGGCCATCGGGACCAGCCACGGCGGCGGCGGTCAGCATGTTTTGCACCTGCTGGCCGAACGCCACCAGCAGCGCAGCCTCGCCCTCACCCGGCGCACGGCAGCGCACCCAGCCCGGCCCATCGTCTGCGCACACGGCGATGCTCACGATCTCGCCAGCAGTGCCACCGTCGAGGCTTTGCTTGCGCCAGGTCTCTGCGGCGGCGCCCTCCGCCTCGTTCTCCCACCAGGCGGCGATGGACTCGGGCTTCTTCAGCGCGGCGGGTGGCTTCAGCGTTGCACGCACAGCGGCCAGCGCCTCGGGGTGTTGGTTGGGGATGGTTTCAACGTCAAGAAAAATGTTCATGGTGGTCACCTCAGAAAGAGGGGTCGAAGTCGGGCAGGTCATCAAAGCCGCTGTCTTGCGGCTCGGTCACCGGCTGGCGAGCTTGGGCGCGTGGTGGCTGCTGGTGGGCTGCTCGCGCGGCGGTTGGTGCTGGGGTGGCTTGCATGGGGGTCACGCGCTTGGGCGGGCTCAGGCGCTTGAACTCGGGGCTGGCCTCAATCTGCTCAATCAGCTTGGGGTGCAGCATGTGCAGTGCGGCCCAATCGGGCTCGGGCTCTCCCATACCCCAATACAGCAGTGGTTCATTGGCGGTGCCCTCGGGGGCTTGCATCCCCTTGGGCGGCCGCATGATGCTGGCGATGTTGGAATACACGCGGTCGGCTTTGGTGACCTCCACCACGCTGATGAAACATTCCTTGCCCAAGATGTTGCGCAGGTCGAAGCCGCGCAGTTCCTCGGGCGTGAAGTCCCGGCCACGCCAGGACGCCAGTTCTTTGCGCAGGGCGGCTTTCTCGTGAAGGCTCATGGTGTAGCGCTTGCTCAGCACGTAGGGCTCGCCATCGTCGCGGCGGGTCTCCGTGTCGAGGATTTCAAAGGCGAGCAGCACCTTGCGGGCGGTTTTGGTCTCACCTTGGTAGTCGGTTTGCTGGGTGCCCAAGTCCACCAGGCGCACGCAGCGGGCCAGGTAGGAACCAGCGGGGCAGGGGGTGAAGCTCGAACCGGAAGCGGATTCAGAAACGATCATGGTTTTCTTTCAAAAGGGTTGGTTGGTTGGCTCGGTCTGGGGCTCGGTCGGTGTCGGTCTGTCTTCGGTCTGGGGTTCGGTCTTGAATCGGTGCGCTGGCTGATGACCTGGGCAGCGCTGCGGCAGCGCCTTGATGGGGAACACCTCGGGCGTGTCCAGGCGAGCGGCACGCCAGTTGCGGCAGCGGCGCCCACCGGCCAGGTAGATGCATTCGATGCACAGCACGCGGTCGTCGAACGGGTCGCGCTGCTCGGTTTTCATGGCGGTGAACCTCCGTCGAAGGTGTCCACTTGCCCGGCGAAGAATGCGAACTTGTCCACGGTTTTTGTGTGGACTTCTTCGCACTCTTCGGGGCTGTTGGTGGACACCTTCGCGCTGGGCAAACTCCAATACCAGCCATCGTTCATGCCTCCCTTGCGCTTGACCACACCCAGCTTGTCGGCAGCGCGGCGCACGGTGCGCCAGGCAATCCCAGCGTCCTCGGCTTCGGTCCTGAGGGTGTTGGATGGGCACAGCCCGAGTGCCAGGCGCTCACGCAAAAACTCGGCAGCTTCACCGGAAGGCCCGGCCTGCTCGCTGTGTTCTTCGGGTTCGGCCAGCAGGTCCCGTGCGGTGCCAGCCACCGACTCACCCCACACCGCGCAGCTTGTCCAGATGCCGGGCAGCGGCTCGCACTGTTCAAGCGTGTAGCGAAACCCGCCATCGTCCGGCCCCAAGTTGCTTTTGCTTCGGGCCAGGATGCGGTGTTCGCCTCCGTCCTCGTTCTTGACCTTGGCAGCCACCAGCACCACGCGGGCCACGGCGGTAAAGGCGATGCTCCCGGTCACTCGCTGCGATGGGTCTTGCCCTTGTCCGCCTTTCGAGAAATGCGTAATGCCCAGCAGCACAGCCCCGGCAGCGGTGGCGAAGTCCACCAGCGGCTGCAAGCCCCGGCGCACCTCGGTGTTCTTGTGGGAGTCACCGGCCACAGCCGACACCACGGGATCCACCAGGATGAAACGCAGCTCAGGCAACTTGCGAGCGGCGGCCAGTAGCGCGGGCGTGTCGCTCGATGGGTCGAAGGGTCGGGGCTGGCCGTCCTCCACCGTGTCACCGACAAAGAACACGCGCTTGCGGTCGGCACCGGCAGCGAGCAGGCGCGGCAGCAGCGTGTCGGCCGGGTCGTCCTCGCCAGACCAAACCAACACGTCACCTGCTGGGCAGCGCGTGCCATCGGGCCAAAGTCCGCCCACGGTCACCGTCGCGGCCATGTTCAAGGCAATGGTGGTCTTGCCCGTGCCCGGCGCACCGGCCAAGATTGCGAGCTTGCCAAGCGCGAGCCAGCCAGGCCACAGCCAGCGCACCGGCTCAGGCGTGAGGGTGTCACCACGGGCCAGGATGACCCCATCGGGCGGCGGTGGGCGGTGACGCACAGCCCCGGCCAGCACCTGTTCTACAGCTTCGCGCGCGGCGCTCATGGCTTCACCCCCAAGGCGTTCACCACATCGTTCAAATCGCCCACGGCCTGCTGTGTCACCAACACCGCGCGCCCAGCAGCAGCCCACCGGCCAGCGCAGGCAGCAGCGGCCTTTTCCCCGGTTGGGTCGCGGTCTTGGGCAATCACCAACACCTCCACCCCAGCCAGCACCGGAAACGCGCTCAGGTTGCCCGCATCAATGCTGGACCATACCGGCGTGTACCCATGCGCCAGGCTCAGTGCGCTTTCGATGCCCTCCGCAACGGCCAGCCCATGCGTGACGAATTCGTCGGGCCACAGGCGGCACACAGCGCCAGCCTTGCGGTGACCTTTCAGCAGCAGGCGCGGCGGGTTCACATCGGCCTTTTTGCCGCCTGCAATCCAGGTGAAATGCAGGCTTCGCGGCTCGCCTGAAATTGCGTCTGTCAGCAGCGCCACCAGGCACGGGCCTACGTGTCCGCTGGAGTGGCGGTGGGCAGGCAGCCAGCGCAAGTGCCCCGAGATAGGCGGCAGCACGCAGTGGCGCATGTTCAGGTAATGCGCGGGCGGTGTGCCCGGTGCGATGGGGTGCGAAGCTCGCCACAGCCCCAGCCCGGCAGCGCTCAGGCGTTCATGTTGAACGGGAGACTGCACAGCCACACGCACCGGCTCAGGGCGGCGCAGGTGGGCGGGTTGGTGCTGGGGCTGGTGACGCTGGTGCTGGCTGTTGCGCTGGGCGCGGTCGGCGGGGCGGTACGACTCCACAAACGCGCAGCGGAAACAATGCGCCACGCCAGCCCCGGCCGCATCGATGGTGACACCCAACGTCTTGTCGTTGCGGCGCTCGCGTCCGCACGCTGGGCAGCTCAGGCGGTGGCTGCCCACCGGCAGGGCTTGCCAGGCAATCGAATGATGGCGGCTCATGTGCGCTCACCTCCCCGGATGGCGAGCAGGTCGGCCAGGTCGTAGGCGCTCAGGGAATAGACGGCGATGGTCCGGCTTGGGCACTCCCCGGCTGGCGCGGGCTTGTCGGTGGTTTGCACCGGCCAGCCAAGCACACGCAGCTCGAACACCACGGCGGCCAAGCGCCAGCTCCCGGTTGCGGCCTCGAAAGTCGGGTGGTCAAGAGTGTCCCCGGCCAGCAGGCGATTCAGCGCGTGCGCGGCCTGGGTGTGTGGTGTCGGCCAGGCAGGTGCGAGCGGGGGCAGTGGCTCAAAAAGCGCGAGCTGTTCGGCGGCGCTCAAGATGCCACCCCCAACACGCGGCGAATCTCTGCCACCGGCCAGGCCAGGCGGCCGTTCACACGCAGCGGGCGGATAGGACCAGACCCGTCGCGCATGGCCCAATGGCGCAAAGTTTGCGGTCGCCGGTTCAGGTGGGCGGCGGCCTCATGGGTGGGGATGGTGGCGCGGCTTTCGCGGTCAAGCGGCGTGAGGTCATAGGCAGCGCGACGGGTTTCTGCGCTGTGTCGAACGGTGGTCAGTTGCATGTCGGTGCTCCGTGGGCTGCGGTAGTGCAGTCCGTAGATTTCCGACGATCTGAGTTGATGCAGTCACCCATGCAGGCGCCTGCAACTTGCCCAACCTCTATGAAAAACGCCTGCAAGATGCAGGCGCTTGTCAGGTCATTTCGTGCGCTTCACCAGCGTTGGTTTCGGGCGTTCTCTGTCGATTTTCCGTGCCAGCGCAGCTTTCACGTCCTCGGTGAACGTCTGCCGCTCCACACCGTCGTTTTCCGCAACTTTGCCAATGCCGTACGGCATCCTTCCGCGTGCGGTGGTGGGCATCTTCAGTCCAGCGTCAAGGCACAGCTTTAGGCGCCGTTCTTGTCGGTCTTCTTTTTTGGCTTGCACCTGTTCTTTTGTTCTTTTGGCGGGCACCTGCTGCAACTGCTTTGCTTTCTCCGCCTCATGTTCATCACGCACGCGAAGCCGGGCACGTTCTTCAGCAGCAGCAATCTCTGTGCGTCTTGCCATTTCTTCTTCGTGCGTTTCGTTTGGGTGGTTGCTACGCACGGCGGCAGTCAAGCGCTTTTCGAACTGCCTTTCCCACTCCCCCGCGTCGGGCACACACGTTTGAACGGGGGTGACGTTCAGCGGGTAGCGCGGTGAAGGTGCTGGCTGCTCGGTGTTGATGCGGTCGCGCTCCATTTGTGCGAACGAGGCAGCCAGCAGTTCTGCGTCTACCTTGGGCACAGCCAGCGTTCGCGCGTACACGCTGGCCAGGCTTTCGTCGAGTAGGTGCTGCAAAGCCAGGGCCTCTTTCACAGGGGAAACCAGCCGTTCGTATTCTTCGATGAACTTGGTGCTGGCGCTGTTCAGCTTGTGCAGCTCTGCCCGTTGGGGAAAGGCGCTGGCCAGGCTGTTGTCGAACAGTGCAGCTTCCCCCCGTAGGGCTCGCAGCACGTCTTCTTTGGGTTGCAATGCTGCGATGGCTCCCGTTTGTTTCGCCAGGTCGGCAAGGCTTTGGTGCTGCGAAAACTGAGCGGCGAATGCCTCTGCCGCTGTCCCTTTCAAGAATGAATCTCTGACCTTGGCAAACGCGCTTTGGTCAAGCTTGAATTGCTCGGATAGAACAGCGCTTTCTTCATGTGTGATGTTGCCAATGGCGAATTCAGACCCGAGTGGGATCTTCGCCACGGCGTCAGGCCCCACGGCCAGCTTGAATGTCTTTTTCGGTTCGTCCACAGCATCCCCCGATGCAACCCCGTATCTGGTGCCACCAGCAGGCCAGCGGGGGGACTGGCTTTTCGGTCGGATTGCGGCCCGGCCTAGCTGGCGCAGAAAAGGTTCAGCGGCTCACCTGCCCGCTCACAACGGCCTCGCGCAACAGGTCATTGATGCGTGTTTGCCAGCCCGGCCCGGTCGCCTTGAATGCCTCCAGGGCGGCGGTGTCCAGGCGCAGCGTGACTTGGGTCTTGGTGCCACTGCCAAGCGGTCGGCCCGGCCTTTTCATGTTGGCAATCTCGCTGGCGCTGGGTTCGTGCGTGTCTGGGTCTTGGGCGATGCCATCGGCAATAGCGGCCTCTTCAGCGGGCGTGTTCTGGCGCAGCGTGCGACCGTTATTCAAGGTCAAGATTTTGGGCATAGTTCAGTTGCTCCCGGTTGTTGGCTTTCCTCAGGCTGATGATGCGGCGCTCGGGCGGCTCACCATCAAGGCGGTCAACGAACACCACGCAAAACAGGCGGTCCCCGGCGATGGCGTAGCCAATTTGGCGGGCCTCTCCATAGTCGCGCCGGGTGTCGGGCTTGCACAGCAGCGTGTCCCATTCCAGCCGGTTCGCCAGCGCCAGCGACACACCGTGTTTTGCTTGGTTGCTCGCATCCTTGCCAGGGTCAAACGCGATTCGTTGCATTGATTATTGTAGTTACGTTTATCGACAATGCAAGTCAGCTAGCCACCAGCGCCAGCTTGCCCGGCTCGGCTTCGCGGTCGAACTGCACCCCGGCCTATCTGGTGCAAAACTTGTTCAGGTCGGTAGCGCGGGCGTCACGCTCAGGCGCAGGCCCATCGCGTGCAAGACCTTGTTCACCGTGTCCAAGGTGGGGTTTCCGTTTTCGCTCAGGGCCTTGAACAGCGTCTTGTCGCCCACCTCGGCACGCCGGGCAATCTCTGCCATGCCGTGCGCTTTGGCAACCTGTCGCAGCGCCAGCAGCAGCGCGGTGTGGTCGGCCAGTTCCATGATGGCGTCGAGGTAGGCGGCGGCCTCGGTTGGGTCGGTCAGGCTGGCGGTCAGGTAATCGTCATAGCTCACGTCGCGCGGTGCGTTCATGGTTTGCCCCTTTGTTTCCAGTCGGCCAGGTATTCGATGGCTTGGACAATGGCGCGGCCTTGGTCGCCCTTGTCACTTCCGCACAGCAGCAGCACCAGCACAGGCCCCTGTCGGCTCAGGTACACGCGGTAACCCGGCCCGTGGTCGATACGCAGTTCCTGCACCCCATCGCGCAGGGGCTTGCAGTCGCCCATGTTCCCGGCCTGCACCCTCGCCAGCCGGGCCTTGATGGCAGCGCGGCCCCGTAGGTCGGTCAGGGTTTCAAGCCAGCGGGCGAAGGGCACTTGCCCGGCTGCATCGCTGTAAATCCGAATGTCCATGATGGTATCGCAAAGAATACTATTCAGCCAGCAGCCACCACGCGCAGACGGCCCGGCTCGCTGGCGCGGTCGAAGGTCACCCCGGCCTGTTCCAGCACCCAAGCTTCGATGCGCTCATGGTGAACGCGCAGCAGCTCCAGCGGGCGCACCTTGTAATGCTTTTCGGCCGTGGCACTGGGCTTGTGGCCTTGAATCTGCGCCACCACACCAGCAGGGGTTTCGAGCCACTCGGTCAAGCTGGCGAAGGAGCGGCGCAGCCCGTGCAAGGTCAAGCCCTCCAGACCGGCAGACCTACAGGCGCGCGTGTGCGGGGTGTTGGGCTCGGTCAGGCAGCCGCTGGCGCTGGTGGGACTGGAAAACACCCATTCATTGCGGCGGGGCAGGGCAGCCAACAAGTGAAGCATGTAAGGCGTTGCCGGTATCTCGCGTGTTCCCTCCACCTTGTCCCGGATGCTGATTCCCTTCCATTGGGTGTTCACATCCTCCCAGCGCAGCGCCAGCACCTCGCCAGGACGCGCACCAGTCAGCAGCATGATTTGCAGGCAGGTGGCAATGATGGTGTTCGGTATCTGTTGCACGGCGGTGAACCATGCGGCCAATTGCTCGCGCTGCAACACGTCCGACTTGGTGCTTGGCTTGCCCAATGCTTCGCGGGCTCGCTTGGTCTTGGCGGGGTTGGTGGCAGGCAGCAGGGCGGCATAGGCGGGCTGTTCGGCGCACCACGTGAGAAACACCGTCAGCAGTCGCCATGCCAGCCGGGCAGACGATGCGCGGGTTTTGCCTTCGCGGGCGGCCCATGCTTCGATGGTGGGTTGGTCAAGGTCACGCAGCGCCAGCGGCATCAATACAGCCAGCGGCCCCGGCTTGGTCAATTGCTTGCCGCCACCACGGCGGCCAGACGGCAGCCCCCCGGCCTTCGCCTTGTCGAGGTGGTCACGGTAGTGCAAAGCTCCCCACAATGGGCGGCGCTGTTCGAGGTAATCCGTCCAGACTTCGCCCACGGTCAGGGCATCGGCGGCGGCGGTCACGGTCTGGGCTGCGGCGGTTGCCACCCGTGCGGCGGTGTCGGCTTGCTGCTGGCGCTCTATCTCGCGTGGGTCTTGCCCGTTGTCCAGCACCACAGCGAGACGGCGGGCTTCGGTTCGGGCCTGTTCGATGCTCCACAGCTTCACGTCGCCAATGGTGCGGCGGATGGTCTGGCGGTTCAACTTGGACTCATACACGAATGACTTGGCACCGGCGGCGGTGGCACGCACACGTAAGCCGGGCGCTTCGCTGTCGCGCATGAACGCCTGTTGCTTGTCGGTGGGGCAGACCATGCGCTCGATTGCGCCAGCGGTCAGGTTGACCCGTTCGCTCAGGTCGGGCGTGTCGGTCTTTTTGGGGCGGGCCATGCTGATTTGCTCCGGTCGGTTTGGCTACACAGGGAAGCCATGTAGCCACCATGTAGCCACCATGTAGCCAAAAACCCCCAATTTTGGGGAATATCAATCAACACTCAGGCTGGTTATATGCACAGTGAAATGCTCTAAGCTGTTGATTTGTATAGATTCTATCAGTACCAATCAACACAGGCAAACACTAAAAAGTCAGGATTGTGATTCCTGTTGTCGTGGGTTCGAGCCCCATCAGTCACCCCAGGCAAATAAAGAAAACCCTGCTATCGAAACGGTAGCAGGGTTTTTTCTTGGGTTATCGATGCAATGGCAGATGTAGGAGGCGCCTTGCGAATCTAGCCTATCGGCTGCGATCATGGTGCACGCTCAGCAAGTCCAGCGGGTGAGGTTTGTGGAGTTTCTCGGTGTTGGGCGTTAGGCCTGCGCTACCACACCAGCGGAAACTTCCAGCCCCCGGTGAGACTGGCGAATGGGTGGCGCAGCCCGTGCTGGGTCAGAGGCTTGAGCGTGGCCGCTTTGTAGGCATGTGTGTGGCTTCGGCTCGAAAAAAAGGGCTGCCTTGGCGGCAGCCCCTGTTGCAGATGGTTGTGAACTCGCTCAGTTCGAAAACGCCGCAATCCCAGTAATCGCCCGCCCCAGGATCAACGCGTGCACATCGTGCGTGCCCTCATAGGTGTTGACCACTTCCAAGTTCACCAAATGGCGGGCCACACCGAACTCGTCGCTGATGCCGTTGCCGCCCATCATGTCGCGCGCCAGGCGGGCGATGTCGAGCGCCTTGCCGCAGCTGTTGCGCTTCAAGATGCTGGTGATTTCCACCGAGGCGGTACCTTCGTCTTTCATGTGACCCAGCCGCAGGCAGCCTTGCAAGCCGAGGCTGATCTCGGTCAGCATGTCGGCCAGTTTTTTCTGGATCAGCTGGTTGGCGGCGAGCGGGCGGCCGAACTGCTGGCGGTCCATCACGTACTGGCGGGAGCGGAAGAAGCAGTCTTCGGCCGCGCCGAGTGCGCCCCAGGCGATGCCGTAGCGTGCGCTGTTGAGGCAGGTGAATGGGCCTTTGAGGCCGCGCACATCAGGGAGGGCGTCTTCCTCGGGGCAGAACACACCGTCCATCACGATCTCGCCGGTGATGCTGGCGCGCAAGCCCACCTTGCTGTGGATGGCTGGGGCGCTCAGGCCTTTGGCGCCCTTGTTCAGGATGAAGCCGCGGATAGCGCCTTCGTCGTCCTTGGCCCAGACCATGAACACGTCAGCGATCGGGCTGTTGGTGATCCACATCTTGCTGCCGGAGAGGCTGTAGCCGCCAGCCACCTTCTTGGCGCGGGTGATCATGCTGGCTGGGTCGGAGCCGTGGTTGGGTTCGGTCAGGCCGAAGCAGCCGATCCATTCGCCGGTGGCCAGCTTAGGCAGGTATTTCTGCTTCTGCGCTTCGGTGCCGAACTCGTTGATGGGCACCATCACCAGCGAGCTCTGCACGCTCATCATGCTGCGGTAGCCCGAATCGACCCGCTCCACTTCGCGCGCCACCAGACCGTAGCAGACGTAGTTCAGACCGGCGCCGCCGTATTCCTCGGGGATGGTGGCGCCGAGTAGGCCGAGTTCGCCCATCTCACGGAAGATGGCAACGTCGGTCTTCTCGTGGCGAAACGCCTCGGTCACGCGCGGCAACAGCTTTTCCTGGCAGTAGGCGCGGGCGGCGTCCATCACTTGGCGTTCGTCGCTGGTGAGCTGGTCGCTGAGGTGAAACGGATCTTCCCAGTTGAAGCTGGCTTTGGTCGTGACTTTGATGGGGGAAAGCATGGTGGATGTCTCCAGGTTCAGGTTGTTAATGAGGAACATTGTCCCCCGCGTCTGCATACTTGTCTAATATTGATGTTGTATTCAGCGATACAGAAAGCGTATTCATGGAATTTCGGCATCTGCGGTATTTTTTGGTGCTCGCTGAGGAGCTGCACTTCGGCCGGGCGGCTTCGCGCCTGGGTTTGACCCAGCCCCCGCTCTCGCTCAACATCCAACAACTCGAAGCCTCGGTGGGCGCGCAGCTGTTTGCCCGCAACAGCCGCGGTGTGGCGCTCACGGCGGCCGGCCAGGCGTTTTTGCCGCAGGCGCGCGCGCTGCTGGAGCAGGCGGCTCAGGCTGCGCGCGAGGCGCGTGAGGTGGCTGAGGGCGTGAGCGGCAGTCTGCGAGTGGGTTTTGCCGGCACGGTGCTGTACCGCGGGCTGCCGCAGATGCTGCAGGAGTTCACCGCAGCCCACCCCCGCTTGCGGTTGGTGCTGCGCGAAATGAGTTCGAGCGACCAGCTGATCGACCTGCACCACAACCGGCTCGACCTGGGCTTTGTGCACACCACGCGCGTGCCGCCGGGGTTTGACCAGATCCTGGTGTCGAGCCAGCCGTTTGTGGCCTGCTTGCCGGCTGCGCACCCGTTGGCGTGCAAGCGGCGCTTGGCCTTGAAGGCTCTCGCTGGCGAGCCGTTTGCCATGGTGACGCGCGCCGTTTCGCCCGACTACCACGACCGCATCCTTGGCCTGTGCGCTGGCGCAGGTTTTGCGCCTGAGCAGCGCTATGAACTGCGGCACTGGCTGAGCGTGGTCTCGGTGGTGTCACAGGGGCTGGGCGTGGGCTTGGTGCCGGCATCCCTGCAGTCGGCTGGCGTGCCAGGAGCGGTGTTTGTCCCGCTGGATGTGGACACCCCGCCATACGAAACCCAATGCCTGTGGCATGCCGCCCGCAGCGCGAGCGTGCAACAAAGCCCAGCGCTGGGGGCATTTCTGCAGGTGGTTCGCGCTGCGGCGCAGCCAGCATAAAGTCAAAGTATTCATCAACGAGGAGAACACCATGATCCAAAACACCACCAACGCCCAAACCCTGGTTCTCGGCGGTGGCTGCTTCTGGTGCACCGAAGCGGTTTACGTGGCGGTCAAAGGCATCACCGATGTCGAATCTGGCTACAGCAACGGCCAGGAAACCGCGCCCAGCTACGAGCAGGTCTGTACTGGGCGCACCGGCTGCAACGAGGTGGTCAAGCTCACCTACGATCCAGCCCAAATCAGCACGCGCGAGATCCTGGAAATTTTCTTCGTGATCCACGACCCGACCACGCTGAACCGCCAAGGCAACGACACTGGTACCCAGTACCGCAGCGGCATTTACTTCACCAACGACGAACAGCGCGCCACCGCCCAGACCTTGATCGACGAGCTCACGGCCGACAAGGCTTTCGGCGCCCGTATCGTTACCGAGCTGGTGCCGCTGGCAAACTATTTCCCAGCCGAGGAATACCACCAAGACTTCTTTGAGCGCAACCCGCACCAGGGCTATTGCATGGCGGTGGCCGCGCCCAAAGTGGCAAAGTTCCGCAAGACGTTTGCACGCTTGACGAAGTAAAGCCCTTCCCGCTTTGCGCCACTGAGCGGCGGGTAGTTGCCTCCCGAGTAAACCTTTCCGCTTTTGCCCCGCTCGAGGATCGTTCGGCTGGACTCACACGCACATCAGCCCAGCTTGCGCGAAGACCGGTAGGTCTGCAAACGGGGCCAAAGAACGATCACGGCCAAGCCAGCCAACACCAGCAGCGCAGCCTGCACCTTCCAAGGCTGCAGCGCCTCGCCCAGCACGAGGGCCGAGGCGCTCATGCCGAACACCGGCACCAGCAGCGCCATGGGCGTGACCAAAGCGGCAGGGTGGCGCGAAAGCAGCCAGTTCCACACCCCGTAGCCGAACAGCGTGTTGCCCACCGCCTGCCACAGCACGCTGCCCCAGACCAGCGCGCTGGCTTGCTGCATCGCCGCGAGCATCGCGCTCGGCGGCCCCTCCAGCCACCAAGAGAGCAACAACAGCGGCGGCACCGCAAAGCCGCTGCTCCAGACCATGAAGTGCAGCATGTTGACGCGCCCGATGGTTTTGACAAGCAGGTTGGCACAGGCCCAAAAAAAGCCTGCTGCGAGCACGAGTGCCAGCCCGAGCATGGTCACGCTCGCGCTCAGGTTCAGCGCTATCACGCCCAGACCGGCCACCGCCAGCAGCAAGCCCACCAGCTGGTCGCCACGCACCTTTTCTCGCATGAAGAGCAGCGCCAGCCCGATGGTGAAAAACACCTGCATCTGAATCACCAGCGAGGCCAGCCCGGGGGAAATGCTGCTGCGCATGGCCAAGTAAAGCAGGCCGAACTGGCCCACGCCAAGCAGCACGCCAAACGCAGCCATGCGGCTCCACGGCACCGCAGGCCGGGGCAGGAAAAGCATCCAGGGCAGAGCCGACAAGGCAAAGCGCAAGGCGGCGAGCAAGAACGGCGGCAGACCGTCCAGCCCCCAGCGGATCACCACGAAATTAGTGCCCCAGACGAAGACCACCGCGAGGGCGAGCAGGATGTGGGTCAGGGGCAAACGGTGCTTTTGGGTGAAAGATAAGCGCCGCAGTATAGGGCTGCGGGTGCTGTGCCACAGACAGCGTACGCCCCTCAGCGCACCTGGCTGAGATAGCCTTTTTTATTTTTCTGAGCGGGTGGCAGTCACCTGTCGCCCCAGCCCTACGCAGAGCCATCTAATGTTCCCAGCCACCGACCTCGCTTGCGGCCGTTGACCGTGAGAGAAGCAGGAACATGACAGTAATGCCGACTGGGCTTGACATGTTGAGCACGGTTTGGCGCGTGCTGGCCCACAACTCGTGAGCCGAAGAAGTTACGCCGGTGGATGTGACGCTGCCGCAGTTGGCGCCAGCGACGCAGGCAGCCGCGCCAGGATTCCCCCACGCAGCCGCTCGGGGCGCGCATCTCGGGACATGAAGCCGTCTGGGCTGGCTTGGTGCAGCGCTGCGCAAATCAACACCTGCTCGGCCGAAACATCATCAACGACCAAGTCACCGAAGAAGTAGCTGGTTTTGCCGGGCGCCTGCAGCGCCACGGTGCAATGTCTTCGGCAGCCGCTCATGCAGTCAACGGGCCGAATCCGAAAGGGCAGTTCTTCGCGCAGCGCCATGTCCTCAATGGCTTCAAACAGGGCGCGCCCTGGGCGCGGCATTTCGCGCGACAGGTCGGCAGGGCGACACAACACACACACCAGCACTTTTGTCGTCATACCCACAGCTCCTTTTGGCAGTTCATGGTGAGACCCAGGGTGGGTTCAGCACCATCACCAGACGGGCGATGCCGGTACCAGCGATACGAGGCGACCGATGCACGACGCCGCCATCGTGTGTCTGGCCGGGCCAGCCACAGCCCTTGAACAGCGCCACATCGCCGGTCCGCAGCGGCAGGGCGTGAGACGTTTCGTCGTCAGCGCAGGCGAGCACCGCTGCGCCAAAAGTCGGCGGTACCCACTGTGTGCCGGGGCCACGGTAGGTGCAAATCAGGTGAAGCGGCACACAGTCAAGGTGCCAGCGGCGGCAAGCGTTGTCGGTGATGACAGCCAAGCGCAGTCGCACCGTGGATGTGCGCAAGATGGCACCGAACGCAGCGCTCAGGTGTGCCATGTCGGCAATGAAGGCGTCGCGCGGTGGCCCACTGGGTGTGCCGCTGGCGTCGCAGCTCGCTTGCAGGGCAGTGGTCATTTCGTGCGGGGCCATGTCCAAGTGGCAAGTTGGCAGGTCATGGACCGACAGCTGCTCGATCCAATTGGCCCAGGCCGGGGCTGTTAGCCGCTGCCACACGACCAGTTCGGTGTCTGGCTGCGCAATCGCCTGCAAGATGCCGAGATCGGTGCCGATGCGCACAGCCGATGGCGTTTGGCAAACAGTCGGTGGTGATATCACAGCAAAGTGGGATTGGGCGCGCCGCTGTACACGACCTGGGGGTCAAACGTTTTGCTGTTCTCGACAAATCGCAGGGCGCCTGTTTCGGCGTCAATGGCGCGATAGAAGCAACTGCGGTAGCCCACATGACAGCTCGCAGGCGGGCTGTCGGCGCCAGGCTGCACCTGAACCCGCAGCCAAAGCGCATCCTGATCGTCGTCAATGCGCATCTCGACCACCCGTTGCACCAGTCCGCTGGTGGCGCCCTTGTGCCAAAGCACCTCGCGGCTGCGGCTGAAGTAGTGCGCCTCGCGCGTGGCGATGGTGTGCTGAAATGCCTCGGCGTTCATCCAACCCAAAATGAGAACCTCACCACTGAGCGCATCGGTGGTGACGCAGGGCAGCAGACCGTCGGCGCCAAATTTGGGTGCCAGCAGAAGACCTTCCTCGACCTGTTCAATGGATGTGCGCGGTTGAAATTTCATGTTCACCTGGGTGTTCCTTGCAGGCTCAATGCTGGTGGCGAAACTGCGCTCGATCGGCGGGCTCATGCACTTCCCCCAGCTGCGGGACTGCTTCCAACGCCCTGCCAAAAATCGCGGCGCAGGTGCGGGTCGGTTTTGAACTCGCCTATCCAGCGCTGGGTGAGCGTGGAGGAGGCGGGCTTGTGCACACCGCGCGTCGTCATGCACAGGTGCTGCGCGTCGATCACCACCGCCACACCGCGCGGTTGCAGCGCGTCATGCAGGGTCTGCGCGATCTGGCTGGTGAGCCGTTCCTGGATTTGCATGCGGCGGGCGTAAACATCAACCACCCGGGCGATCTTGCTCAGGCCGACCACCCGGCGGTGTGGCAGGTAGGCCACATGAACCATGCCGATGATGGGCACCAGATGGTGCTCGCAATGGGATTCAAACCGGATGTTGCGCACCAGCACCATGTCATCGAAGTCACCGGCTTCTTCGAAGGTGGTGGCCAGCAACGCGTCGGGGTCTTCCTGGTAGCCCGCAAAGAACGCTTCGTAGGCGCGCGTCACGCGTGACGGTGTGTCTCGCAGGCCTTCGCGTTCCGGATCTTCGCCAGCCCAAAGGATCAGGGTGCGCACCGCTGCCTCTGCTTCGGCTCGGGTGGGCGTGTGCACCGATGCGGCCTCTCGCGCGTTCATGCTGACTGTTCCGGGGCTTGGGCCATGCATTGGCGCAGGCCCTCAAGCAGCAGGTCCTTGGGCATGTCGCGGCCGATGAACACCATGCGGCTTTCGCGCACCTCGTCCGCCTGCCAAGGTGCGCCATGGTCGGCGCACATGAGCATGTGCACGCCCTGAAACACGATGCGTCTGTCATCGCCCTCAATGTTGAGAATGCCCTTGTAGCGCATGAGTTGCGGGCCATACACCTTCACGATGGCTCCTAGGAATTCTTCGATCCTGTCGAGGTCAAGGGCGGTTGATTCCCGGAAGACGAACGAAGTGACATCCTCGTCGTGCTCGTGGGTCACGTCGGTCAGGAACTCGGGCTCGATCTCCAGAATGGCATTGAGGTTAAAGCCGCGCAGGTCCAGCACGTCGCTCAGGTCCACCTTGCCGAAGCGGGCTTCCAAGAAAGCCGCGCGCGGGTTCATGCGCATCAGCCGCGCCTTGAGGGTGAGGATGTCGGCCATGGGCACCAGGTCGGTCTTGGTCAGCACGATGCGGTCGGCAAAGCCCACCTGTTCCTGAGCTTCGTGGTGATCGACCAGCTGCTGCGGCGCATGCACCACATCGACCAGGGTCACGATGGCATCCAGCAGGTAATGCATACCGATGTCATCGTCGACAAAGAAGGTCTGCGCCACCGGCGCCGGATCGGCCAGGCCGGTGGTCTCGATCACCACGCGGTCGAACTTCAGCGAGCCGGCCTGCCGCTTGGCGGCCAGCTCACCCAGGATGCGGACCAGGTCACCGCGCACCGTACAGCAAATGCAGCCGTTGTTCATTTCCACAATCTGCTCGTTGCGGTCTTGCACCAGCAGCTCGTTGTCGATACCGGTTTCGCCAAACTCGTTTTCGATCACGGCGATGCGCTCGCCATGGTCGCCTTTGAGGATGTGATTAAGCAGCGTGGTTTTGCCACTGCCCAGAAAGCCGGTGAGGATGGTGACGGGGATGAGGCCTTGGGACATGGTGTGCTCCGGTGCGTCAGGTTGTTTCGGGCGTGGCTTCCCATCGCGGGAACGGGTCGTGTGGGTCTGCCCAGCCCGCCGGTGGTCTCGCCGCGCTGCTCCAGCAGGTCGTTGTTGGAGAAATCGGCAGACAGGGTGGGCGCGTCCACACATGGTTGAGCAAGGTGGTTTTGCCAGCGCCCAGAAAGCCCGATAGCACGGTCACAGGGAGGCGGCGGTCGGTGCGTGCGGCAGCGGTGAAACCCATCATTTTTCCTTTACTGGCCTTTGACGGCTTGGGTGAGCGCGGCGGTGTTGGCGCGCATCATGGCCACATAGGTCGCGGCTGCTCCCTTGGCGTCAGACAGCGAATCGGAGAACAGTTCACCAGCTGGTTTGACGCCTGTTTCGCGGCCGATTTGCTCAATCAGGCGTGGGTCGGAAATGCTCTCGACGAACAGGGCCTTGATGTTGTCTTTCTTAATCTGGCGCACCAGTTGCCCCACGCCTTTGGCTGAGGCTTCGCTGTCGGTGCTCATGCCTTGCGCGGCGAGGAAGGTCACGCCGTAGGCTTTGGCGTAGTAGCCGAACGCGTCGTGCGAGGTGATCACCTTGCGTTGCGCAGCGGGTATGGCGGTCCAGGCGCTTGCAATTTCTGTGTCCAGCGCTTGCAGTTGCACGGTGTAGGCAGCGGCGTTGCGCCGGTAGGTATCGCAGCGCGGCGCATCGGCTTCGCACAGGCCTTTGGCGATGTTGTCCATGTAGGTGATCACATGGCGTGGGTTCTGCCAGGCATGGGGATCGACGCCACCGTGGCTGTGACCGTGACTGTGGCCACCGTGCCCAGCCTCTTTCAGCGGTGCGATGCCTTGACTGACCACCACCTGCTTGCCCTTGTAGCCAGCGGTCTTCAGTAGGCGGCTCATCCAGCCCTCGAAGCCCAAACCGTTGGAGAACAGCACCTGCGCCTGTGCCACTTGCCGGGCCTGCGCCGGCGTGGGCTGGAACACATGGGCATCGGCACCGGGGCCGACCAACACATCAACCGCCACATGTTCCCCGCCGACCTGGCGCACCAGATCACCCAGGATGCTGAAGCTGGCGACCGCGCGCAGGGGCTTGTCGGCAGCGCTTTGCGCCAGCGCAGGCAAGCTGAACGGCAACAAGAGGGCGACGGACAAGAGGTGGCGGCGGGTGTGCAGAAGTTTCATGGGTTGCTTTCAGGATCAGGCTTGCAGATGGGAGGAAGAGCGCTGCTGCGCGCGCAGGCCAAAAGGCGCCAGCAGCATCGAGACGAGGTAGGCCACGCCCAGACACAGCACGATGGTTGGGCTGGTGGGCCAGTCGGCGTGGTACGAGATGAGCAGGCCGCTGGCGCTGGCCAGCAGGGCCAGTGCACCGGCCAGCATCAGCAGGGCGGACAGACTGCGCACCCAGAAGCGCGCGGTGGCAGCAGGCAACACCATGATCCCCACGGCCATCAGCGTGCCCAGCGCATGAAAACCAGCCACCAGGTTGATCACCAGCAGACCCAGAAAGCCGTAGTGCGCCAGCGGCGACAAGGCGCTGACCCGGCGCAAAAACCCGGGGTCCAGGCATTCGACGACCAGCGGGCGAAACAGCAGCGCGCCCGCCACCAGCGTGGTGACAGCGATACCGGCGAGCAAGGAGAGCGCCGCGTCGTCCAATGCAAGCACGGTGCCAAAAAGCACGTGCAGCAGATCGACGCTGTTGCCGCGCACCGAGACGATCAGCACGCCCAGGGCCAGCGAGAGCAGGTAGAAGGCAGCCAGGCTGGTGTCTTCACGCAACACCGTGTGGCGCGCCACCAGCCCCGAGCCCATGGCCACGCCCAGACCAGCAATCACGCCGCCGATCGTCATGGCGGTCAGCGACAGCCCGGCGGCCAGGTAGCCGATGGCCGCGCCGGGCAGGATGGCGTGGGCCATGGCGTCGCCGGTCAGGCTCATGCGGCGCAGCATCAGGAACACACCCACCGGGGCGGCGCTGATGGAGAGCAGCAAGCAGCCGAGCAGGGCGCGGCGCATGAAATCGAACTCGATGAACGGGCCTGCCACGGCCTGGATCAGACTGCTCAGTGCGGTCATGCGAGCGCCTCTTTGGCGGGTTGGGCAGACGCAGGCTGCGAGGCCGTGCGTGCACTGGGCTCGGTGTGTTCGCACAGAGGTGCGTGCTCGTCGAAGGGTTCGCGCATGTGTTGCGCCCGCAGCCAGTCCGCCTCGGTCAGCACCTGAGCCGTGGGTCCCCAGGCCACCGCTTGGCGCGCGAGCAGCAGGGTTTGCGGGAAGTGCTCGCGCACCAGCCGCAGGTCGTGCAGCACGGTGATCACGGTCTTGCCTTCGCGCTGCCATTGGGCGATCAGACGCAACAGGTGGGCGCTGGTGGGTTCGTCAACAGCGGCGAAGGGCTCGTCGAGCAGGATGATGGCGGCGTCTTCCAGAATCAGCCGTGCAAACAGCGCGCGCTGCATTTGCCCGCCGGAGAGCGTGTCGATTGAGCGCTGCTCCATACCCGTCAGGCCCACCGCTGCCAGCGCCTGGTCGCAAGCCGCGCGGTGCGGGGCTCGGCGCCAGCCCCACGCGCCGAGCTGGTGCCACAGGCCGTGCATCACCATCTCGCGCACGCTGATGGGAAAGCTGCGGTCGATTTCGCTGTGTTGCGGCAGCCACGCCATGCGCTGCCCCGCCAGTCCATCAATATGGCCGCTTTGCAGCGGCAGGTCGCCAGCCAGCGCTCGCAGCAGCGTGGTCTTGCCCGCTCCGTTGGGCCCCACCACCGCCGTCATTGACCCGGGCTCAAAGCAACCACTGAGGTGGTGCAGTGCCGGGTGGCGCTGGTAGGTCACGGTCACGCTGTGCAGGGCAATGCCGCCACCGGTGGCTGGCGTGGCGTGGGGATTGGGCGCAAAGGATTCGGACATAATGCAACTTGATTGCGATAGATTCTAATGCAACCGAGTAGCGTTATCGAGCTGCTGTTTCAAACCATGCCCAACCGATCTCCACCACGCACCGCGCCAAAGCCCACCAAGCCCGAGGCTCAGGTCTTGCCCCTTGCATCGCAGAAGCCGATGGCCGTAAGGGCCCCGAGCCTGCGCGGCGACGACGCGATCGACGCCTTGTTGAGCGCACACGGCCTGCGCCGCACCCACGCTGCGCGCCGGGTGCTGGGCTGGCTGCTCGCCAACGCCGACACCAGCTACACCCATGCACAGCTTCAGACCGCGCTGGACAGTGACGCGCCTGACGGTGAGCCGCTGGACCGCGTGACGCTGTACCGCCTGATCGATCGGCTGACGCAGGTGGGTTTGCTGCTGTGCCGCGTGGACAGCCAGCGCGTACGCCGTTACCAGGCCATGCCAGCCAGCGTTCACGCCATGCCGCATTTCGAGTGCCAGAGCTGCCACCGGGACAGCCCGCTGGCGGGTGCTTTGAAAGCCCGCGCCGACGACCTGGAGCGCGCTGCGCAAAATGCCCTGCAGGCGTTGCGTGCGCTCGGCTACCAAGACATGCAGATGGACTTTGCGGTGCGTGGCGTGTGTGCCGACTGCGCCAGTGAGCAAGGGCGCGCGTGATTCAGACGCGTGGGCTTCGTTACCGCTACCCGGGCGCTCCCGTGGGTGGGACACTGGCCTTCCCGGACTTGGACCTCCCGAGCGGCAGCACGCTGCTGCTGTGCGAGCCCCTGTGGCTGGTCCTCTCGGTCGTGTGGTGAACTGCCGCTGGTGCAGCACGATGGCGCTGATGGCGCAATGGCTGGCGGTTAACAATTGTTGGCGGCTGCCGTGCCGGTGGTCAGCGCTTATCGTGTGAATGTCACGTAACTTTCAAGATCGAGGTGAAGCTGATGAGATTCGTCAAAATTTGGATTCTGGTGGTGAGCAGCGTATGCCTGTCGACTGCCTTTGCCCAGCACTCCGCGGAGCAGACCAAGGAAGACATTGCGCGTCATCGCGTCATGGCCACTGCCCACGGCAAAGCGGCCCAGTGCCTGGAGGCGGGAAAAGAGGCCAAGGTCTGCTTGGCTGAGCTGCAAGCCGCTTGCAAGGGTCTGGCGATTGGCAAGTACTGCGGCATGAGGCACCAGCATTGATGGATGCGCCAGACCACGACGCTGCTGCTGGGGTGTGGGTTTGCCTGCGGGCCTTTCCTACCGAATCACCGGAGCCGTCGGCGTGAAGGAGCGCCGCTGTTGAAGCTGGGTCTGCATAGAATCGCGCCATGTTTTACCCCGCCCGGCCCACCGCTTTCTGATGGCTCTGTACCGCCAGGTCAAGCACGAGCTCATTGCCGACATCCAGTCGGGCAAGTTCCAGCCGGGCAAGGCCTTGCCCAACGAAACCGAGCTGGCGCAACGCTTTGGCGTGTCCATCGGCACGCTGCGCCATGCGGTGGACGAGCTGGTGGCCGACCATGTGTTGCTGCGCCAGCAGGGAAGAGGCACCTTCGTGGGCCAGCAGGACAACGACCGCTTCATGTACCAGTTCTTCAAAATCGAAGGACGGGACGGCCTGCGTGAGTTTCCCCAGATCCGGCTGTTGGCGTTCGACACCGCTCGCGCCAGCGCCGAGGAGGCACAGGCGCTCGGTCTGCGCGGCGCGGCCCGGGTATTTCGGATTGAAAATGTGTTGTCGCTGCAGGGCCGCCCGGTGGTGCACGACCGCATCGCGCTGTCCTGCACCCTGTTTGCACGGCTGACCCGCGCGCAGTTCGAGCAGCGGCCTGGCACCATCTACGAGCTTTATCAGCGGGCGTTTGGCGTCACCGTGGTTGGCGCTGACGAGCGTGCGCGCGCCGAAGGTGCAGACGCCGCCAGCGCCACGCTGCTGCAACTTGCTGAGGGCACGCCGGTGCTTCGGGTGGCGCGCGTGGCGCACACCTTCGACCGGCAACCGGCGGAGCTGCGGATTTCCATCATCGACACCCGGGCCCACGAATTCGTGAGTTCAGCCAGCGCTACGCCGTGAGCGAATCGCTGCCCGAACTGCGCCGCTTCGCCGAGGCCTTGGCGTTGGAGGCTGCTGACCGCGTGCGCCAGGTTGGGCGAGGTGCAGCGCTTCAGGAAAAGGCCGCTGGCGACTGGTTCAGCGCGCTTGATGCCGAGGTGGAGCAACACATTCGCCGGCGCATTGCTCAGGCCTATCCCGACCACGGCTTTCTGGGCGAAGAGGGTGGCGCGGTCGGCGCAAAAGGGGTGGACGGTTGCATCTGGGTGGTCGATCCGATCGATGGCAGCATGAATTTTCTGCGCGGCCTGCCGCACTACGCGGTGTCGCTGGCGCTGGTGCAGGGCGGTGATCCGCTGGTGGGCTGTGTGGTGGATCCGGTGCGCGGCGAGTTGTTCAGCGCAGCGCGCGGGCTGGGGGCTTGTCGCAACGGGGAGCCCCTGCGCGTGGGCTCGCCGCTGCGCCTGCTTGATGCGGTGGCCGCTACCGTGTTCCCCAAACCACACGCCAGCTTTCTACCGGGCTATGTGAGTCAGCTGGGCCGTGTGCTCGGCGCGGTGGCGGGCGCGCGGCGCAGCGGCAGCATGGCGCTGGACCTGGCTTATTTGGCTGCGGGGCGGATTGATCTGTTCTGGGCGCACGGCATGGGCGCTTGGGACGCAGCCGCCGGTGTGCTGCTGATCCGCGAGGCGGGTGGTGAGGTGTTCACGCTTGACGGATTGCCGTGGATGCAGTCGGCGCAGATTGCCGCTGCCACGCCGGGTCTGAGCGCTGCCTGGCGCGACCTGCTCACACGTTGAAATCACACGCGATCAGCACGAGCCGGGTCACTTCGGGGCCGTGCCGGTGCTGCCACGCACCACGAGCTCAAACGGCAGCAGCGACTGCGCGGCGATGGGGTCGCCGGCGATCGCCGAGAGCACGCTGTTGGCCGTGATGCGGCCGAGGTCCTGGGTCGGCAGGTGGATGGTGGTCAGCCCCGGGTTGATCGCCTCGGACAGTTCGTGGTTGTCGATGCCGCAGATCGAGAGCTGTTGCGGCACCTTCAGCCCCATGCGTTGGGCTTCGAGCAGTGCGCCGGTGGCCAGCAGGTCGTTGCCGCAAAAAATAGCGGTGGGGGGTTGGCGTGCTGCCATCAAGGCGCACAGTCCGGCGCGCCCGCCGTTGAGGTTGAACACCTGCTCGGTCAGCAGACTGGGCAGCAGCTTGAGACCAGCCTGCTTCAAGGCCTGACGCACGCCCTCGATGCGGCTGCGCGCCCGGTCGTTGTGCGAAGTGAGGCCAGAGATCACGCCGATGCGCCGGTGACCGAGCGACAGCAGGTGCTCGATGGCCGAGCGCGCAGCGGCCTCGTTGTCAAAACCAATCGAGGGCAGGCGTGCATCGCAAGACCAGGTGAGCAGGGTGGGTTTGTCCCAAGCGCGCAGTGCTTTCCACAGGCCAGGCGCGTGGTCGGTTCCGACCAACACCAGCGCGTCCACGCCACGCTGCTGCAGCACCCGCACCACCTCAAATTCGATCGCCGGGTCGTAATCGTGGCTGGCCACCAGCAGCTGGTAGCCCGCGCGTGCCAGTGTGGTCTGCATGGCTTGCGTGCTGCGCGCGAAGATGGCGTGGTCCAGCGTGGGAATGACACAGCCCACGGTGTGGGTCCGGCCCGAGGCAAGCGCGCGCGCAGACGCATCGGGCTGGTAATCGAGCTGGCGCACCGCAGACATCACCTGCTCGCGCGTGCTGGCGCGCACCACCTCGGGCTTGCTGAGCACGCGCGACACCGTGGCGGTGGACACACCGGCCACCCGGGCCACATCCTCGATGGTGATGCGCTGGTTCATGGTTGGGAGCATGCCACAACGGCCCTGCCATGTGGCCAATGCTGCAAGCGCTTGCAGTGAAAAATTTAGGTGTTTTCCCTCGATTTCATAACTACTGGGGTTTTCAGGATTGACAAGCAAGGGCGAAAAAAGCACATTGGCTGCAAGCGCTTACATTTTTGTTTGCGCTTCCCAAGCGAGTACCGGGCACACCGGTGAACGCCAGAGACAAAGGATCCGATGTGTCCCTGACTCAGCGAAGCAGCTCCCGAAGAACCGTGGTTGGTTTGATCACGGTGGCAGCGTTTCTGGTGCTCTGGTATCTGGCCACGAGCGTCACCGGGTTCATCAACCCGTCGAGATTTCCGCGCCCCGAAGAGGTGTGGGGCGCTTTCAGCTTCATCCAGACCGAAGGTTACGGCAACGGCAAGCTGCACCAGCATGTGTTTCACAGCCTGCAGCTGGTGGCAATGGGCTTTGCGGTGGCGGTGGGCATTGGTGTGCCGCTTGGTTTGCTTATGGGCCATTCGCGTCGCGCCGAGGCGCTGATCAACCCGGCTTTTCTGCTGCTGCGCCCGATTCCGCCGCTGGCCTGGATTCCGTTGGCCATCGTGTGGCTTGGGCTTGATGACGGCTCGAAAATTCTGGTGATCTTTGTCGCGGCCTTCGTGCCCTCGGTGATCAACAGCTACACCGGTGTGCGCAATATCGAGATACCGATGATGGAGGCCTCGCGCATGCTGGGCATCAAAGGCTGGCGCATGGTGACCGAGGTGCTGGTGCCCGGCAGCCTGCCCATGATCTTCACCGGGCTGCGCCTCTCGCTGCAGGCGAGCTGGACCACGCTGGTGGCTGCCGAGCTGATCGGGGCGATCTACGGTTTGGGAAGCATTCTCAACCAGGCATCGCAAGACATTTTTCCCGCCATGATTTTGGTGGCGATGGTGTTTGTCGGCATCTGCGGCGCGGGTACAACCTGGCTGCTTGGCCAGCTGGAAACCCGGGCCATGCCCTGGCGCAAAGGTCGGGTGGCGGCATGAACGACAAGCTCTCTCCCGGACAGTTCTGGCGTCTGACCGCGATCGGAACGGTCGCCTTTTTTGCCTTCTGGTACCTGGCGCGAGCGCTGCATTTCGCGCCGCCGCAGTTTCTGCCGATGCCGCACGAGGTGCTGACCAAGCTGATCGACCTGACCCACAACCCGTTCGCTGGCGCCACGCTTTGGGAGCACATGCTCTCCAGCCTGGGCCGTTTCGCCATGGGCTTTGTCCTGGCGGCGCTGATCGGCGTGCCCCTGGGCTTGGCGATGGGCTGGTTCCGGCTGCTTGACGACATCGTGACCCCGCTCTTTGATGCCTTGCGGTTCATTGCACCCGTGGCTTGGGTGCCATTTGCTGCGCTGTGGTTCGGCACCGGCATCGGTGGCCCCACGCTCATCATCTTCGCCGGTGCGTTCCCGCCCTGCCTGATCAACGCATACCGCGGTGCGAAGAATGTGGATGTGCGCTTTCTGGAGGCCGCCAGCATGCTGGGCGTGGGCAGCTTCAAGACCATCACCGAGGTGCTGTTCCCAGCGGCCGTGCCGTCCATCATCGCGGGCCTGCGCATCGGTGCTGGCCTGGGCTGGATGTCGCTGGTGGGCGCCGAACTCATCGTGGCCAGCAGTGGCATGGGCAACCTGATCGTGCGGGCTCAGAGTGCGCTCGCCACCGACACCGTGATGGCTGGCATGGTGGCCATCGGCATGGTGGGGATCGTGATTGATGTGCTGCTGCGGCGCCTGGAACGTCAACTGCTCAAACACCGCAACGCCTGACCCATACCGTCGCATTCGAAAGCAGATCATTTCATGGCCACCATCCAGTTCACCGATGTCACCCGCGTTTTTCAACGCGACGGCAAGGATTTCCTCACACTTGACGGCATCAACCTCACGGTGCAGGACGCGGAGTTTGTGGCCATCGTCGGCCCCTCGGGCTGTGGCAAGACCACCTGCATGCGCATGGCCGCCGGCCTGGAGTTTCCCAGCACCGGCACAGTGAAGGTGAACGACGTGGTGGTCACCGAACCTGGGCCGGACCGCGCGGTGGTGTTTCAGGCGTTTGCGCTGTTTCCCTGGAAGTCGGTGCACGAAAACATCGACTTCGGCCTGCGCAGCAAAGGCCTGCCCAAGGATGAGCGCGAGAAGCTGATCGCCCACTACATCGACCTGATGAATCTCAAGGGGTATGAAAGCGCCTATCCGCACCAGCTCTCGGGCGGCATGCAGCAGCGGGTGGCGATTGCGCGCGCCTATGCGCTCAACCCGCAGGTGTTGCTGATGGACGAGCCCTTCGGCGCCCTGGATGCGCAGACCCGCGTGGTGATGCAGGAAGAACTGGTGAAACTTGCGCGCAAGAACCCGCGCACCGTGCTTTTCATCACCCACGCGGTGGAAGAGGCGGTTTACCTGGCCGATCGGGTGGTTGTCATGACCAGCCGCCCCGGCAAGCTCAAGGAAATTCTTGATGTGAAGTCCGTCCGCGAGGCCGAGAAATGGGACAGCCACAGCAAGATCGAAGACGTGATGGACCTGGAGAGTTTTGTCCACCTGCGTACCCGCATCTGGAAGTCGCTGCGTGAAGAGCACGCCGGCACAGATCATTGAAACCCAACCCGAAGGAGACAGCGACATGAAGAAGACCACCCTGGCAGCGGCCCTGGGCCTGAGCCTTGTTTTCGGAGCCGTCGGCGTGGCGCAGGCCCAGGCGCTCACCCCGATCAAGATCAGCTACCAGCCCTCGCTCTACTGGGCGTTGCCCTTCCACATCGCGACCGAAAAAGGCTGGTGGAAAGAGGTGGGTCTGGCGCCCGAGTTCTCCACCTTCCCAGCCGGGGTACCGCAGATCGCCGCCTCTGCCGCAGGCTCGTGGGACGTGGGCGGGACTGGCTCGGTGCCAGCGGTGCTGGGCCATGTGCGGTTTGGCATCAAGACCATCGGCGTCACCAACGACGAATCGGCGGCCAACGGCTTGGTCGGCAGTGCCAAGGCCGCCGCTGAGTTTGCAAAAGACCCTGCGGCCGCGCTGCGCGGCAAGACCATCACGCTGACGCAGAACTCCACCGCCGATTTTGCGGTGCAGGCCTGTCTGAAGAAGTACGGTCTGAAAAAGTCCGACGTGGTGATGAAGAACATGGGCCAGGCCGAGATCATCTCCGCGCTGTCGTCCAACAACGCCGATCTGGCGGGCATGTGGGCGCCCAACACCTACACGGTGGAAGAGAAGGCCGGCGCCAAGATGCTGTGCAGCGGCAAGGACAGCGGCGCCATCGTGCCCGGCGCCCTGATCGCGCGTGGCGACTATGCCAAACAGAACCCGGAGAACGTGGCCAAGTTCCTGGCGGTGTATTTGCGCGCCTGGAGCTGGATGGGCGTGAACCGCCCTGAGGCAATCCGCATGATGAAAGACTTTTACGCCAAAGGCGGCGTGAGCATCAGCGAGGTGGCGATGAACAAGGAGTTTGAGTCCCGCCCAACCTTCACCCTGGCGCAGCAGCTCAAGAACATGGAGCGCACGGGTGGCGCCGCCAACTCGCCGATGGACGGCTGGTTCACCGAACTCTCGGAGTTCATGCGCGGCACTGGTGCGGTGCAGCAAGTGCCTGTTGTGGCCGACTTCGTGACCGACGAATATCTGAAGCTGGTGCAAGCCGACCCCAGGCTGCGTGAGATGGCGAACTCGACCAAGTGAGCCCTTGGGCCAGACCGCTGAGCCGGTTTCTGGGGTCTGGCCCCCACCCATTTTTCTGAGCCTTGTGCACGCTGCGCCGTGTACAAGGGCTGTCTTTGCCTTGATTCGCGCAGCGCCCCATCACCCAGGAGATCGACGTGGCCATCACGTATCTGAAGAAAGCTGACAAAACCCCCGAAACCGAAACGGCCACCGCCCAACAGGTTGTCAACACCATGCTGGCCGAGATCCAGACGAATGGCGAAGCGGCGGTGCGAAAGTACGCAGCCGATCTTGACAAATGGAGCGGCGAGATCATCGTGACCCCAGAGCAGATCGCAGCCAATGCGCGCGAGGTGCCCGAGCAGGTCAAGGCCGACATCGACTTCGCTATTCGGCAGGTTTACGACTTCGCGCTGGCCCAGCGTCGCTCGTTGTCGGAGTTCCAAGTCGAACTGCACCCGGGTGTCATCGCCGGGCAACGCGTGTTGCCGGTCAATGTGGCCGGTTGCTACGCGCCGGCCGGTCGTTACGCGCACATCGCCAGTGCCTACATGGGTGTTGCCACGGCCAAAGCGGCTGGCGTCAAGACCATCATGGCCTGCTCCGGTCCGTTCCGTGGCGGGCCCATGCACCCCTACCTGCTGTACGCCTTCAACAAGGCCGGCGCCGATGTCATCATGACGCTGGGCGGCGTGCAGGCCATCGCCACAATGGCCTTTGGCCTGTTCACCGGCAAGCCGGCCGACGTGATCGTGGGTCCGGGCAACAAGTTTGTGGCCGAGGCCAAGCGCACCCTGTTCGGCAAGGTCGGCATCGATGTGTTCGCAGGTCCGTCGGAAGTCGGCATCATCGCTGACGAGACCGCCGACCCAGCCATGGTGGCCAGCGATCTGGTGGGGCAGGCCGAGCATGGCCATGAATCGCCGGCCTGGCTGTTCACCACCAGCAAATCGCTGGCTGAAGAAGTCATGCGTCAGGTGCCGATGCTGATCGACGCCCTGCCACCCACAGCGCGCGACGCGGCAGGCAGCGCCTGGCGCGACTATGGCGAGGTGATGCTGTGCGACACCCGCGACGAGGTGGTGGAAATCTCTGACCGCTACGCCAGCGAGCACCTGGAGGTTCACGCTGCCGATCTCGACTGGTGGCTTGAGACGTTGACCTGCTACGGCTCGCTCTTTCTTGGCGAGGAAACGACGGTGGCCTATGGCGACAAAGCCAGTGGCCCGAACCATGTGTTGCCAACCAAGGGCGCAGCTCGCTACTCGGGCGGCCTGTCGGTGCACAAGTTCCTCAAGACCTTCACCTGGCAGAAGATGAACCGGGAGGCCGCGCGCGACATCGGCCTGGTCACCGCTCGGATTTCGCGTCTGGAGGGGATGGAAGCTCACGCGCGCACCGCTGACGATCGCCTGGCCAAGTACTTCCCTGGTGAAAGCTTCGAGCTCGGCGAGCCGGTGAAGGTGTGACCGTGGCCCGTCTGTCACACACCGCATGGGCCGGAGAGCAGCGGTGAACGCGATCGCGCCCTTGTTTGATCTTGGCGGACGCACCGCCCTGATTACCGGTGGCAGCTCTGGGCTGGGCGAGGCGATGGCGCAGGCGCTGGGGCTGGCGGGTGCGCGCGTGATCCTGATGGCGCGGCGAGCGGACATGCTTGACGCATCAGCCGAGCGGCTGCGCGCGCACGGCATCGAAGCGAAGACGGTGGGCTGCGACCTGGCCACGCCCGAAGCGGCCCTGCAAGGCGCTCGGGACGTGATGGCGCTTGGTGCGGTGGACATCCTGGTGAATGCTGCCGGGGTGAACCTGCGCGAGCCGTTTGTCGAGGTCACGCCCGCGAGCTGGCTGACCCAGATCCATCTGCATCTGAGCGCGCCCTTCTTTCTCACCCAAGCACTTGCGCCTGCGATGCAGCAGCGCGGCTGGGGCCGCATCATCAACATCGCCAGTTTGCAAAGCGTGCGTGCCTTTCCCAAAAGCGCGCCGTATGGCGCCGGCAAAGGCGGCATCGTGCAGCTCACGCGTGCGATCGCTGTTGAGTGGGGCCCGCACGGCATCACCTGCAACGCGATCGGTCCGGGGTTTTTCCCCACCGCGCTCACCGCGCAGGTGTTCGACAACAGCGAGCTGGCGACCCGCCACGCCGCCCAGACCTGCTTGGGGCGCAATGGCGCGCTGAAGGATGTGAACGGCCTGACGGTGTTCCTCGCCAGCGAGGCCTCGGCTTACATCACCGGCCAAACCATCATGCTTGATGGTGGCTACACCGCGAAATGACACCCCAATGAAACCGACCCTGGCCACACCAGACCTCGACGCTTTCTGGATGCCGTTCACGCCGAACCGGCAGTTCAAGACCACGCCGCGCATGGTGGTCTCGGCCGAAGGAATTGCCTACCGCACGGCCGACGGTCACGAGGTGCTTGATGGCACCTCGGGCCTGTGGTGCGTGGGTGCCGGTCACCGCCACCCACGCATTGCGGCAGCGATGAAGGCACAGATCGACACGCTGGATTACGCCTCCAGCTTTCAGGTGGGCCACCCGAGTGCGTTTGCACTCGCCGAGCGCATCGCCGACCTCGCGCCCGCCGGTATGGACCGGGTGTTTCTGGTCAACAGCGGTTCTGAGGCCTGCGACACCGCGATGAAGATTGCGCTGGCTTATTGGCAGGCGATGGGCCAGGGCCAACGTGCGATGTTTGTGGGGCGCGAGCGCGCCTTCCACGGCGTGGGCTTTGGCGGCATTTCGGTCGGCGGCATGACCAACAACCGCCGTGCCTTTGGCAGTGCCATGCTGCGTGCTGACCACCTGCGCAGCACCTGGGACCCGGCCTCCCAGGCCTTTGTGCGTGGTCAACCAGCCACTGGCGCCGAAATGGCCGACGAGCTTGAGACGCGCATCGTCTCGCTGCATGGCGCGTCCAACATTGCGGCTGTGATCGTGGAGCCAGTGGCTGGCTCCACCGGCGTGCTGGTGCCGCCCGTGGGCTACCTGCAGCGCTTGCGCGAGATCTGCGACCGCCACGGTCTGCTGCTGGTGTTTGACGAGGTGATCACCGGCTTTGGGCGCATGGGCAGCATGTTCGCCGCCGAGCGTTTTGGCGTGGTGCCCGACATGATTTTGTTTGCCAAGACGGTGAGCAACGGCGCGGCACCGCTGGGTGGCGTGATCGTGCGGCGCGAGATTCACGACGCCATCATGCAAGGGCCTGCGCATCTCGCCGAGCTGATGCACGGCTACACCTGCTCGGGCCACCCGCTGTCCTGCGCCGCTGGGCTGGCGATGCTAGATGTACTGCAGGAAGAGGATCTGATCTCGCGCGCTGCAGCGCTGGCGCAGCCGTTTGAAGACGCGGTGCACCAGCTTGCCAGCCTACCCACCGTGGTCAGCGTGCGCAACCTGGGTCTCGCTGCGGGTATCGAACTGGCCATGATCGACGGACAGCCGGGCCGCCACGGCGCACTGGTGCAGGCCGAAGCGTTCGATCGCGGCCTGCTCACGCGCGCGCCAGGCGACACCCTGGTGCTGGCGCCGCCTTTCGTCTGCACGCCAGACAACATCCGCGACATGGTCGATCGGCTCGCGAGCGCGATCCGGGTCTGTGCCCGTTCACCGGAGATGAGCACATGAAGGCCCTGGTCTACACCCAACCGCTGGAAGTCCAGCTGCACGATCGCCCGGAGCCCGAGCTGGTCGATGGCGAGGTGGTGTTGCGCATCGATGCGGTGGGCATATGCGGTTCCGACATGCATGCCTTCCACGGCCACGACCCGCGCCGCAAGCCGGGTTTGGTGCTGGGCCACGAGTTCTGTGGCACGGTGGTCAAGAGCGCAGCCCCTGCTTACCCAGAAGGCGTGCGCGTCACCGGCAACCCACTTATCACCTGTGGCAGCTGCGACTATTGCGTGCAGGGCCGCAACAACCTGTGCAGCCGCCGCACCATGGTCGGCATGACACGCCCCGGTGCGTTCGCCGAATACATGTCGATCCCCGCTGCATCGCTGATCGACATACCGCAGGACATGTCGGCCCTGCACGCCGCGCTCACCGAACCGGCAGCCACCGCGCTGCACGCAATCAACATGAGCCAGAGGGCCATGGCGCGACCGCTGCCAGAAAACCGCACCCTCATCATCGGCGGCGGTGCCATCGGCATGCTGGCCGCGCTGCTGCTCAAGACCTATGGCTGCCGAGGTACGGTGCTGGCCGAAGTGAACCCGCTGCGCCGCCAATCGGCGCAGCAACACGCTCGTGTGACCACCTACGATCCGCGCGAGACCCAGCCGCAGGAGAGCGGTTTTGACTACGTGATCGACGCGGTTGGCAGCAAGCTGACCCGGGCCGCTGCGATCAGCGCAGTCAAACCCGGCGGCGTGGTCATGCACGTTGGCCTGCAAGACTGGGCGAGCGAAATCGACATGCGCAAACTCACCCTGGCCGAGATCACGCTCATGGGCACCTACACCTACACCACCGCCGACCTTCGCGCCACCGTGCGACTGCTGCACGAGGGCGCCTTTGGCGATCTGTCTTGGGTGCAGAGCGTGCCGCTGGACGCGGCCCCGCAGGCCTTTGCCGACCTCGACAGCGGCCGCTTGGCATCGAGCAAGGTGGTGCTGGTGCCTTGATCGCCAGGCCTTGTGCCGACCGCTCGCAAAAGATCGACCAAAGGCACTTGGCGGCGCCGAAATTCATCTATATGATCTGGTTGAATTAAGATCGATTGCTTTCTCTTTTTCCCCCGTTTTTCCACCTGTTTCTAGGAGACTCGAATGATCCATTGCGTGCTGCACGATCCCAACGACAGCGTTGCTGTCGTCGTGACCGAAAACGTCAAGGCCGGCTCAACGCTGACCGCGCTCATCCTCGATGAAGACCGCACCATCGAGATTCCCTGCAAGGCCGACATCCCACTGGGCCACAAGGTCGCCATGAAGGACCTCGCCGTGGGCGACACGGTGATCAAGTACGGTGTGGACATTGGCAAGGTGGTGGTCGCGGTGAAGACGGGCGAGCACGCCCATGTGCACAACATCAAGACCAAGCGCTGGTAACTGTTCGCCAAGCGTTCGCCAGGCCCAACCGAATTCAAGGATTTCCTCATGTCATTCATCACCCAAGATTCCACCTTCTGGGGTTTTCGCCGCGACAACGGTCGTGTCGGCGTGCGCAACCACGTCGTCATCCTGCCGCTGGACGATCTCTCCAACGCATCGGCCGAGGCTGTGGCCCACAACATCAAGGGCGCGATGGCGATTCCGCACCCCTACGGCCGCTTGCAGTTCGGCGCCGACCTCGATCTGCACTTTGCCACCCTGATCGGCGCTGGCAGCAACCCGAACGTGGCGGCTGTGGTGGTGATCGGTATCGAAGACAGCTGGACCAAGAAAGTCGTGGACGGCATCGCAAAGACCGGCAAGCCGGTGGTGGGCTTCGGCATTGAAGGCCATGGCGATCACGAGACCATCATGAAGGCCTCCAAGGCCGCCAAGGAATTCGTGCAGCTGGCGACCGAGCAGCACCGTGTCGAGTGCCCGATCAGCGACCTGTGGGTGTCCACCAAGTGCGGTGAGTCCGACACCACCAGCGGCTGCGGCGCCAACCCCACCGTGGGGGATGCGTTTGACAAGCTGCATGGCCTGGGCACCACGCTGGTGTTTGGCGAGACCTCCGAGCTCACCGGCGGTGAGCAGATCGTGGCGTCGCGCTGCGCCAACGACGCGGTGCGCGAGCGCTTCATGTTCATGTTCAACCGCTACCAGGACATGATCAACCGCCACAAGACCACCGACCTGTCTGATTCGCAGCCAACCAAGGGCAACATCGCCGGTGGCCTGACCACCATCGAAGAAAAAGCGCTGGGCAACATCCAGAAAATTGGCCGCAAGTGCACGGTCGACGGCGTGATCGACAAGGCTGAGGTGCCATCCCACCCGGGCTTGTGGTTCATGGATTCTTCGTCGGCAGCCGCCGAGATGGTGACGCTGTGCGCCGCCTCTGGTTTCGTGGTGCATTTCTTCCCCACCGGTCAGGGCAACGTGATCGGCAACGCCATCGTGCCGGTGATCAAGATCTGCGCCAATCCGCGCACGGTGCGCACCATGAGCGAGCACATTGATGTGGATTGCTCGGGCCTGCTGCAGCGCGAGCGCACCATGGACCAGACCGGCGACCAGCTGCTGGAGATGATGATGCGCACCATCAATGGTCGCTTCACTGCGGCCGAGGCACTCGGTCACCGCGAGTTCGTGCTGACGCGCTTGTTCGAATCGGCCTGAGCCCGTTCTGCGGTGGCAAGCGGCGGCTGCTGTGCAGCCGAGTGTTTTTTTTCACAGGTTGAAAGATGTCCCACCTTACCCTGGAGCGCGCCACCGATCTGGTGACGCAGGCCTTGCAAAAAGCAGGGGCTGGACCAGCCATGGCGGAGGCGGCGGCACTGTGCCTGGTGCGTGCCGAGGCGCAGGGAATGGCGTCGCATGGTCTGTACCGTGTGGGCCAGTACGCCACCCATTTGCGCAACGGCCGGGCCAATGGTGCTGCCCAACCCACCGTGGTGCGGCGCAAGTCTGCGGCGCTGCTGGTCGACGCCCAAGGCGGGCTGGCATTCGGCGCTTGCGGTTTCGCCGTTGCTCAGGCGGTGGAGGCGGCGCGCGAGCACGGTGTCTGTTTTGCCGGCGTGGTGCACAGCCACCATGCAGGGGTCATGGTCGATCACCTGCGCGCGGTCGCCGCAGCAGGCATGGTGGGCTTGGCGTTTTCCAACTCCCCGGCCGCGATGCCCGCAGCGGGCGGGCGCCATCCGATCTTTGGCACCAACCCGGTGGCTGCGATCTTTCCTCGCCGCGCGGCCGACCCGCTGATGCTGGATCTCTCGCTTTCCGAGGTCGCCCGCGGCAAGCTGATGGTGGCGGCGCGCGAAGGCAAGCCCATTCCCATCGGTTGGGCGCTGGACCCGCAAGGCCAGCCCACCACCGATCCCCAGGCCGGCATGGACGGCATGATGCTGGCGCTGGGCGGCGGTGCCAAGGGCGCGATGCTGGCGCTGATGGTCGAGCTGCTCGTCACGGCGGTGATTGGTGCGCAGTTTGGCTTTGAGGCGTCCACCTTCTTTGTGGAAGACGGCAACGTGCCAGGCCTGGGTCAGGTCTTTTTGGTGATCGACCCAAGCGCCCTCGCAGGCTCAAGCCATTTCCTGGACCGTGTCGAGCAACTGGTGGCCGAGATGCTGCGCGACGACGGCGTGCGCCTGCCGGGGGCGAGGCGGCTCGCCCTGGAACGCCTCGCTGCCGTGCAAGGTCTGACCGTCGCCGACGAACTGCATCGCCAGCTGCTTGCGCTGGCCGATGCCCCACCGCTTTGAACGTTCAACCCCAGAGAGAAAACTGCCATGCAAAGACGCCAACTCATCACCGCAGCCGCCCTGGCCCCAGGCCTGTCGTTGCTGCCCGCCGCCGCTCAAGTTCCCGCGCCTGCTTTGCCGGGCACCGTGAAGTACGTGGTCCCTTTTGCGGCCGGTGGGTTGACCGACGTGATGGCCCGCATGGCTGCGCGCCAACTCGCCGATGGTCTGGGTATCGCCGTGGTGGTGGAAAACAAGGCTGGGGGCAATGCGCAGATCGGTGCCGACCAGGTGGCCAAGGGACCCGCTGACGGCTCGCAGATTCTGGCGATCACCATGGCACACGCGGCCAATGTCAGCCTGTTTCCCAATGCCCCGTACAACTTTGCCCGCGATCTCAGACCAGTGGCCTTGCTGGCCGGCGTGCCCATGCTGGTGGTGGTGCCCGCTGACAGCCCGATTAAGACACTGGCCGATCTGGTATCGGCTTCGCGCAGCCGCGTGCTCAACGCGGGCTCCAGCGGCAACGGCACACCACCGCACCTAACGATGGCACTGTTCGGTGAGATGAACAAGGTCGGCATGACCCATGTGCCTTACCGAGGCGGCGCGCCCAGCATGGTGGACCTGATCGGTGGTCGGCTCGATGTGATCTTCTCCAACTTTCCCGAGTCGATCGCTCACGTCAACTCGGGCAAACTGCGTGCGCTGGCCTTGTGCTCGGCCCAGCGCCACCCGCAGTTGCCCAACGTGCCGACCACGGCCGAGGCGGGCATGCCCAAGCTGCTGGTGGAGAACTGGACAGCGGCGATGGTGCAAGCCAAAACGCCAGATGCCGTCGTCGACCGCTATTCGCGTGAACTGATCAAACTCATGTTCACGCCGGAGATTGAGGAGCGCGCCCGAGCCATGGGCTTTCTGCCCAAACCGATGGGCCGCGACGCCTTCGCCAGCTTTCTCACCAGCGAGATTGATCGCTGGTCGCAGCTGATTCGAGCCGCCAAGATCAGCGTGACCTGAGCGTGAGCCTGCCAGACGAGGTCGTGGTCAGTCGCCCCGCCTGGCATCCGCTGCACTGGCTAGCGCGCTCGCGCGTGCTGGCCCCTGGCGTATTGGTCTGCGGCGTCATCGCCCTGTCTTCGACCTTTCTCTCCGAGCACTATGGCGGCCCCCAGCTGCTTTATGCGCTGCTGATCGGCCTGGCGTTCCATTTCATTCACAGCAACCCGCAGGCCAAACCCGGCATCGAGTTTTGCGGCCGCACGGTGCTGCGTGTGGGTGTGGCGCTGCTCGGGGTGCGCATCACGCTCAACCAGGTCTCACAGCTGGGTGTGGAGGTCGCGCTGGTGATCCTGTTGGCGCTGGTGCTCACGATTCTGATGGGCGTCTGGTGGGCCAAGCTGCTGGGTCGCACGCGAGAAGAGGGCATTCTTTCGGGCGGCTCGGTCGCGATCTGCGGCGCCTCGGCGGCGCTGGCGATTTCTGCGGTGTTGCCACAGACCAAGGCCAACGAGCGCTTCACCCTGCTCGCGGTGGTGGCGGTCACGGTGTTGTCCACGGTGGCAATGATCGTGTACCCATTGGTGATCGCTGCGCTTGATATGGGTGCTGGGCCTGCGGGCGTGTTCCTCGGCGGCACCATCCACGATGTGGCTCAGGTGGTTGCAGCCGGCATGATGCTGGGCCCCGAGGCGGGTGACACCGCCACCGTGGTCAAGCTGTTTCGGGTGATGCTGCTGATGCCGGTGGTGATGGCCATTTCCCTGCTTTACCGCCACCACCAGCCAGTTGAGGGCAAGGATCTCACCATGCCGCTGATCCCGGGCTTTTTGCTGGCCTTCGTGGTGATGATGCTGTTGTCATCCTCGGGTCTGGTACCGGCATCGGTGGTGCAGGGCGCAACCGATGCCTCACGCGTGTGCCTGGTGCTGGCGATCGCCGCAGCAGGCATCAAGACCAGCATTGAGGAGCTGCTTCAGTTGGGCTGGAAGCCCTTGCTGCTGTTCGTCAGCGAGACGCTTTTCATCGGGCTGTTCGTGTTGATTGCGGTCATCGGGCTGGGCCTGGCTGGAACCCGTTGAGCTTGGGCTCGTTGCCTATTGGCTGATCTTGCGCGCTTCTTCGACCTGGTATTCAAAGTAGTGCTGGAAGACGAATGCCAGACTGCCCATGAACGCGATCGTGCCCGCCAGCATGGCGAACACCAGGGCGATGATGGTCAGCCAGTTGGTTTTGCCGGCGGCTGCTTCAGGATCGTGGTTGGGGTTGAACCACTGGTTCCATTTTTCTGTGTTGGTCAGTCCGTAGACGATGGCCGCCAGACAACCCACCGCGATGCTGGCACCGAGAAACGGGATCAGCACCCAGGACAGCTTGTCGTCCTGCCCGTAGAGCTGCACGCGCTCCACACCCCACCAGCCCAGCGCCGCCGCGATGGGGTGCAGCCAGCCGATCCAGTCGAACAGGCCGCGCAGGTAAAAGCGGTGAATGCCGAGGCTGCCGAACAGCGCGGCCAGCCAGACGGCCACCGTTTTGTTGCGGGGACGAGCGCTCATGCTGCGGCCTCTGGCGCGCTGCTGTCGCCAGCGCCCAAACTGCGCTGCATGAGGACGATGTCGAGCCAGCGGCCAAACTTCCAGCCGCAGGCGTTGATGGTGCCCGCAGGCTCGAAGCCGAGCGCGCGATGCACACCGATGGAGCCGGTGTTGGCCGAGTCGCCAATCACCGCCATCACGCGGCGCACACCGGCCCGCTCCAGCGCTGTCATCAACTCGGCAAGCAGGGCGCGTCCCAGACCTTTCCCAGCTGCCTCTGGCGCCATGTAGATGGAGTCTTCAACCGAAAAGCGGTAGGCCGGGCGCGGTTTGAACCAGTTGCCGTAGGCGAAACCCACCACCGCGCCGCTGTCGTCCACCACCACCAGCCAGGGCAGGCCTTTGGTGAGCACATCGGCTCGGCGCGTGGCCATATCGGCGCCGCTGGGCGGCGTGGTCTCAAACGTGCCGGTGCCGTGCAGCACATGGTGGGCGTAGATAGTGGTGATGGCGTGGAGGTCGGCATCTGTGCTGGGGCGAATCAAGGGCATGGTGGAGGTTTTCGGGAAAGGTGCGCGCATTGTGTGGTGCCCGTAAATGCCGAGAGGGCACAGGGCTATAATCGAAGGCTTTGCGGCGTTTCGCTGACCGGGTGGTCAGTCGTGTGTCTCAAGCGTTGCAATGAAACGGGTTGGTGTGGCGAGGTGCTGCGACAACCCAGCGGAGTGCCGATGTTGGCATCTCTCCACCCGAAGGATAAATCATGGTCGTCATTCGACTTTCTCGCGGCGGCTCCAAGTCGCGCCCGTTCTACAACATCGTGGTGGCTGACAAGCGCAACCGCCGCGACGGCCGCTTCATCGAGCGCATCGGGTTTTACAACCCGCTGGCACGCGGTGGCGAAGAGCCGTTGCGCGTTGCGGTGGACCGCTTGACCTACTGGACCGGCGTTGGCGCCGAGCCATCGCCCACCGTGGCGCGTCTGGTCAAGCAGCACGCCGCTCAAGCCACCCAAGCCACGGCAGCCGCCTAAGGCTGCGGCCAGCGAGCCCAGTCCCTGTGGGGCGGCTCGCTTTTTCTCACTCCGTTCATATGTCCCCCGATCTGTTCGCCGCAGCCCCGCTGCCCGAGGATGCGATTGAGTTGGGGCGTGTGCTGGATGCCTGGGGCATCAAAGGCTGGGTCCGCATTCAGCCGCACAGTGCCGATATCGACGTGCTGTTTGCCTCCAACACCTGGTTTCTTCAGCCGCCCGAAGCTCGCTTCGCGCGCGGCTTTGACGCGTTTGCTGGCAGCGTTCGTGTCGCTCTGGCCGAGGTCAAAGCGCATGGCGATGGCATGGTTGCGCGCTTTGAAGGCATGGACAGCCGCAATGCGGCCGAGGCGCTTAAAGGCGTGCGCATTTATTTGTCACGCAGCGCTTTTCCCGTCACGCCTGAGGGCGAGTATTACTGGGTCGATTTGATTGGCCTGGAGGTCTTCAACCGCGAAGGCCAGCCCATGGGTGTGGTGCGCGACCTCATGCCCACCGGCCCCCATTCGGTGCTGGTGCTGGCGCACACCGAGACGGTGGACGGCAAGGAGCAAGACGCCGAACGCATGATTCCGTTTGTGGCGGTTTATGTGGATGACGTGGACCAAAAGGCCAGACGCATCACCGTCGATTGGCAAACCGATTACTGATGGAGCGCGTCTTGCGCTTCGATGTCATCACCCTGTTCCCTGAGCTGTTTGAGCCGTTTTTCAAGAGTGGCATCACGCGGCGAGCGTTTGAATCGGGCCAGGTGCTGGTCAAGCTCTGGAATCCGCGCGATTTCGCCGAGGGCAACTACCGGCGGGTGGACGACCGGCCGTTTGGAGGTGGTCCGGGCATGGTGATGATGGCCGAACCGCTGTGGCGCGCACTGCAGGCGGTGCGCGCTGATCGAGCCGATCCGGCATCGGCGCAAGCGTCGGTGGTGCTGTTTTCTCCCATTGGTCTGCGGCTTGATCACACCGGCGTGGCCGCTTGGTCGCAAAGTGCGGGCGCGGTGCTGCTGTGTGGGCGCTACGAAGGGATCGATCAGCGCTTCATCGATGCCTGCGTAGACCAGCAGATCAGCCTGGGCGACTTTGTTCTGTCGGGCGGCGAGATTGCTGCGATCGCCATGCTCGATGCGGTGGCGCGACTCATGCCCGGCGTGTTGAACGACGAGGGCAGCCACCAGCAAGACAGCTTCAACCCCCAGATTGACGGCCTGCTGGACAGCCCACACCACACGCGTCCCGAAACCTGGCTCGGCCCCGAAGGCTCGGTGACCGTACCCGATGTGCTGCTGGGCGGGCATCACGAGCGCATCGCTCAGTACCGGCGCGAGCAAAGCCTGGCGATCACCGCGCAACACAGACCCGAGCTGCTGGCGCAGGCGCGCGCTCAGCAGCGGCTCGACGTCCAGGACGAGCGTTTTCTGGCGCAGCCGAAAAAGCTATAATCCAAGGCTTTTCGATCCTCTGACCGGCCGCCACAACCGGGCCAGCCCGCTGCCCATGCGTTCCCCGGAATGCCAGACAGAACAGGGCTTTTGCCGGATTTGTGGCCCTTAGTGCAGCGCGGGCACGATCGTGAATTTGGAAACCATGAACCTCATCCAGATACTTGAGCAAGAAGAAATTGCTCGCCTGAACAAAGAAATTCCCGTATTTGCGCCTGGCGACACCGTGATCGTCAGCGTGAACGTGGTCGAAGGCACCCGCAAGCGGCTGCAGGCCTACGAAGGTGTGGTGATCGCGCGCCGCAACCGCGGCTTGAACTCCAGCTTCATCGTGCGCAAGATCTCCAACGGCGAAGGTGTCGAGCGCACCTTCCCGTTGTACAGCCCACGCATCGCCAAGATCGAAGTCAAGCGCCGCGGTGCTGTGCGTCGCGCCAAGCTGTACTTCCTGCGCGATCGCAGCGGCAAGTCGGCGCGTATCAAGGAAAAGTTGGGCGCGAAAGCGAACAGCGCTCGCCAACAGCCGGCCGCTTGACCGCTGTTTTGCTCCTTCAAAAAAGCCGCTCGCCCGAGCGGCTTTTTTTCGTCTGATCGCTATGTCCACAACCATCCCGCCACCGCTTTTCGATCCGCGCCAAGTACCGGTGATGCCGCCACGCGAGGACGAACTGCGCACCTCGGTCGATCCGCAGCGCCTCACCGCGCCGGGGTTGCGCTGCCTGTTCACCGCGCTGCCGGTCTGGACGCCGGAGCTGGTGCAAGAGCAGCGTTTTGGCAACCGCGCGCCGACTCAGGCAGCGGTTCTGCTGCCGCTGGTGATGCACCCGCGCCCCACCTTGTTGCTGACCCAGCGCACCATGCATCTGTCCACCCACTCGGGCCAGATCGCGCTGCCGGGTGGCAAGCTCGATGACACCGATGCCGATGCCACTGCCGCCGCCTTGCGCGAGACGTTCGAGGAAATCGGCCTCTCGCCCGAGCGCGTGGAGGTGCTCGGCGCGCTGCCGATCTACACCACCGGCACCGCGTTTGTGGTGACGCCAGTGGTGGGCTTGGTGCAGCCGGGATTCGTGCTGCAACCCAACTCCCACGAGGTGGACGCTGTGTTCGAGGTGCCGCTCGATTTTCTGATGAACCCAGCCAACCACCGGCGCCACGCTCTGGAGTGGGAGGGCGCTGTGCGCGAGTGGTACTCGATGCCATACCAAGAGGCCACGCCACAGGGCGCGCAGGAGCGATTCATTTGGGGCGCCACCGCCGGCATGTTGCGCAATTTCTACCGCTTGCTGATCGCCTGAATTTGCCGGGTGTAAGTGCCTTGCGAGGCCATCAAGCGACAGGGGGCGCCGCTATGATGCGGCCATGGGGTTTTTTGCCATTCTTATTGCCTTGCTGCTGGAGCAGGCGCGGCCTTTGGCCCACGACAACGCCGCCCATTCGGCGCTGCGCAGTTGGGCCCGTGCTGTGCGCCGCAACATCGATGCGGGTCATGCCGCGCAGGGTTGGATCGCTTGGTTGCTGGCGGTCGGTGTGCCGTCTGTCGTTGCAGCGCTGATCTATTGGGCCTTGTGGTCATTCAGCAGCGTGCTGGGCTTTGTGTGGCTGGTGGGCGTGTTGTACGTGACGCTGGGTTTTCGCCAGTTCAGCCACCATTTCAGCGAGATTCGCCGCGCGCTTGACGAGGGCGACGAGGCGCTGGCGCGCGACAAGCTCGCTGCTTGGCTGCGGGTGGATGTGAGCAGCCTGCCGCGTGCTGAGCTGCTGCGCCAGGTGATTCAGCATTCGGTGCTGTCGGCGCACCGCCATGTGTTTGGTGTGTTGGTGGCGTTTGTGGTGTTCTGGATGCTGGGCTTGGGGCCGACCGGCGCCATTCTTTACCGAATGGCCGAATACCTTTCTCGAAACTGGCAGGCTCGCGCTGACAACTCGCGCAGCCAGGCGCTGCAAGCTGCCGCCGCTCAGGCTTGGGTTTGGATCGATTACCTGCCCGCGCGTACCACCGCGCTGGGTTTTGCGGTGGTCGGCAATTTTGAAGAAGCGGTTGCCAGCTGGCGCAGCGAATCCAAGACGTATGCGCCCGGCAGCGACGGCGTGGTGTTGGCGGCGACCTCGGGCGCGCTCAACGTGCGCTTGGCGGTGCGCGCGCAAGCGGCACCGCCATCGGAGTTGCAAAACGATGCACAAACGGCACGACCTGATCCGCAGCTGGCGCATCTCGGCGGCGTGGTGGGCTTGGTGTGGCGCGCGGTGGTGCTGTGGATGCTGGTGCTGGCGCTGCTCAGCCTGGCGCGTCTTCCGATCTGATGCGCGCTCAGTAGGCGCGCTTGTCTGACAGCTCGGCGAACAGCTCGCCATAGATGCGGTAGCGGTTGGCGTCGATCGCCAGCGGGTCATCGCTAACGGTGGCGCCAGCCTCCTGCACATGCGCTCGCACCCCGCAGCCCGGCTCGTGCAAATGGGTGCAGTTGTAGAAACGGCAGTGGCCCAGCGTGGCGCGCAGATCGGGCATGCAGGGCGCGAGCTGGGTGGGTGTGATGTGGTTGAGGCCGAATTCCTGAAAACCGGGTGAGTCAATCAGTGCGGTGTGGCGGCGCGCGTCGGTCCAGTACCAGGTGGTGCTGGTGGTCGTGTGTTTGCCCGAGTTGAGTGCGCGCGAAATCTCCCCGGTGAGCGCGCTGGCATGCGGCACCAGGCGGTTCACCAGTGTGCTTTTTCCCACGCCCGAAGGTCCCAATACAACCGTTACCCGGCCATCAAGCTCCTGCTCCAATGCCTCCAGGCCGTGTTCGGCGCCTGCACTCAAACACAAGGGGAGCACGTTCATGCCCATGCGCCGGTACGGCGCCAGGCGCGCCCAGGCGCGGTCGAATGCGGGCTGCAGATCCAGTTTGTTGAGCACCACCAGCACCGCAATGCCCTCGGCCTCGGCCGCGATCAGCGCACGCGCGAGCTGGCGTTCGGAAAACTCCGGGTCGGCGGCCAGCAGCACCAGCACTTGGTCGAGGTTGGCCGCAAACGACTTGGTGCGCAACTCGTCTTGGCGGTGAAACAGGTTGCGCCGTGGCTCAACCTGTTCGATGCTGCCCTCGTCGCCACTGATCTGCCACAGCACCGCGTCGCCCACCACCACCGGGTTTTTCTTGCCGCGTGGGTAACAGATGCGTCGCTCGCCATCCGGTGACTCCACTAGGCAATGGCGGCCATGTGCTGCCACGACCCTTCCAGGCAGCAGGTTTGTCCCACCAGCGGCTGGAACGCCGCGCCGGGGCGCCGTCATGGACAGGCTTTCGACGGACGGGCTTTTCTCAGTGCGCGCATTCAGTCCTTGAGCAAAGCATCCACCGCGCCAGCGCAGTGGAAGTCGCTGATCGAGATACCGCCAACATCGTGGGTGTTGAACCGCACGGTGCAGCGACCGTAAGACACAGCCAGATCGGGGTGGTGGTTTTCCCGATGGGCGATCCAGGCCAGCGCGTTCACGAAGGCCATGGTTTCGTGATAGTTTGCGAACGGAAATGGTTTTTCCAGCGCGCCGTCGATCAGCTTCCAGCCTTGCGCGGCGTCTCCATTGAGCTGGGTCAGGTGGTTGACGATTTCGGTGGCGGAGAGCGCGCGGCGGTTCTGGTGGATGGGGTGCATGGTGGGTGGCTCAGGGTGGGTTCAACGGCTGGCTCGCAGCCGAGCCAGCCGTTCGCTGGCGGGTGGATGCGAGTAGTAAAAACGGGCGTAAAGCGGGTCGGGGGTGAGGGTGCTGGCGTTGTCTTTGAAGAGCTTGAGCAGGGCGCTGGCCAGATCGGTGCCGCTGGTCTGGCGCACCGCATAGGCATCGGCCTGGAACTCATGGTGGCGCGAGAGCTGCGCCATCAGCGGCGAGAGGAAAAAGGTGAACAGCGGCACCACCATCAGGAACAAGATGAGTGCCAGCGCATCGTTGGGCGCGGCCAGCGCAGGCCTGACGCCCAGCCCGGTGAAGAACCATGCCTGACCTGAAACCCATCCCAGTGCGGCAAAGCCCAGAAAACTCATGCCAAACAGCAGCACCACACGCTGGATGACGTGGCGGTGTTTGTAGTGGCCGAGCTCGTGTGCCAATACCGCGTCAACCTCGGGCGGCGAGAGCTGTTGCAGCAGGGTGTCGAAAAATACCACGCGCTTGGCGGCGCCAAAGCCGGTGAAGTAGGCGTTGGCATGGGCGCTGCGCTTGCTGCCGTCCATCACAAACAAGCCCTTGGCCGCAAAACCGCAGCGGTGCATCAGCGCCTGCACCCGCGCCTTGAGGGTTTCGTCTTGCAAGGGCTCGAACTTGTTGAACAGCGGCGCGATCAGCGTCGGGTAGAGCACCAAGGCGAGCAGGTTGAACGCCATCCATGAGCCCCAGGCCCACAGCCACCACAGCGGGCCGGCGGCGCCCATGAGCCACAGCACCAGCGCCACAATCGGCAGCCCGACCAGCGCACCCACCAGCGTGCCCTTGGCCAGATCGGCCAGCCAAAGCGACAGCGTCATTTTGTTGAAGCCAAAACGCTCCTCGGTGCGGAAGGTGGACCACCAGGCCAGCGGCAGCGAGAGCAGGCCGCCGATGGCGGTGAAGGCGGCGAGCAGGGCGAGTTGCTGCAAAAAACCGCTGCCCATCGCGTCCAACAGCAGGTTGTTGAGCCAGTCGAGCCCACCGAGCAGCGTCCAGATCAGCAGCAAGGCGGCTTCGAAACACATGTTGAGCAAGCCCAAGCGCGATTTGGCTACGGTGTAGTCGGCTGCCTTTTGATGCGCCGCGAGCGGCACTGTGTCGGCAAACGCAGTCGGCACCGCGCTGCGGTGGCGTGCGACAAAACGAATCTGTCGGCTCGCCAGCGTCACGCGTACGAAGAGGCCCAGCAAAAGCAGGGTGCAGAAGGTAGCGGTCATCGACCAGGCAGCAAAATCCATGGTGGGGAGTCTATCGAAGCGCTTGCGCCTGCGCTGGCGGCAGGGCCACCGCGCGCATCGGTGAAAATCCGAAGATGATCTTGAACACCGCGCCCGCCACTTCCCCGTCCCCCTCGGCTTCAGCTCCCTCGCCCGCCAGCGGTGGGGCAGCCTCCACCACCCTGACCAAGAGCGATCAAAACCTTATTTGGCTGGACTGCGAAATGAGCGGCCTGGACCCTGACAAAGAGCGTCTGCTGGAGATTGCCGTGGTGATCACTGGGCCGCAGCTCACGCCGCGGGTCGAAGGGCCGGTGATCGTGATCCACCAAAGCGAGGTGGTGCTGGGCGCGATGGACGCCTGGAACAAGGGCACCCACGGCAGAAGCGGACTGATTGACAAGGTGCGCGCCAGCACGGTCACTGAAGAGCAAGCACAAACCGAGCTGCTGGCCTTCATCCGCCAATACGTGCCCAAGAGTGGGTCGCCCATGTGTGGCAACACCATCAGCCAGGACCGGCGCTTTCTGGTCAAGTACATGCCGGGCCTGGAGGCCTACTTCCACTATCGCTGCCTGGACGTGAGCACCCTCAAGGAGCTGGCCAAGCGCTGGCGCCCCGAGGTGTACAACAGCTTCAAGAAGCAGCAAAAACACACTGCGCTGGCCGATGTGCACGAGTCGATCGACGAGCTGGAGCACTACCGGACGCACTTCCTGCGCTGATGCTTTGCTCGCCCTGCCGGGCAGGGTTCAGTGGACTTTGATGCGCCATCTGCGTGTCAAAATTGTGCTGTTCATATGAAGAAACCATGACAAAAAGATCTCGCGCGGGCTTCATCTCCCAAAACCAGGACGTGTTGCAGCTGGGCGCCGCGCTGGCCTTCTTGCTGCTGGTGGGGTTGTTTGCGTCTTTGCGCGGTGGCGACCTTGCCGGGCTTTCTGGCCCGGCGGTGTGGCTGCTCATCATCAGCGCGGTGGTGGGCGCCTACATGGCGATGAACATCGGCGCCAACGACGTGGCCAACAACCTGGGCCCGGCAGTGGGCTCGGGCGCCATCAACATGGGCTGGGCGATCCTGATCGCGGCTGTGTTCGAGGCCATGGGCGCCATCGTCGCAGGCGGGGAGGTGGTGGGCACGATCAAGGGCGGCATCATCGACAGCAAGCAGATCGCCAACGCCAGCCTGTTCGCCTGGGTGATGTTCTCCGCTTTGCTGGCTGGCGCCTTGTGGCTCAACCTGGCCACCGCCATTGGTGCCCCGGTCTCCACCACCCACTCCATCATCGGTGCGGTCATGGGTGCTGGCATCGCCGCCGGCGGCTGGGGTCTGGTGAACTGGGACACCATTGGCAACATCGTGCTCAGCTGGCTGATTTCGCCGCTCGCTGGTGGCGCCATCGCCGCTGCTTTTCTCTACATCATCAAGCGCAGCATCACCTACCGCAGCGAAATGACCGAGGCCGCCGCCCGCGTTGTGCCTTGGCTGATCGCGGTGATGGCCTGGGTGTTCGGTACCTACATGATGCTCAAGGGCCTGGGGCAACTGGTGCATGTGTCCTTCGTCGTGGCGGTGGTCGGCGGCGCCGGTATCGCTGCGGTTGTTCTGGTGCTGGCGCGCAAACCGGTGGCCCGCCTGGCGCAGAAGCAGGACAACAGCAAGCATGGTGTGAACCGCCTGTTCACCTGGCCGCTGGTGTGTTCGGCCGCGTTGCTCAGCTTCGCCCATGGTGCCAACGATGTGGCCAACGCGGTCGGGCCATTGGCCGCGATCTACGAAGCGGTGAAGAGTGGCGCCATCGCCACCAAGGCGGCCACGCCGATGTGGGTCATGGTACTGGGCGCGCTGGGCTTGTCGGTCGGTTTGGCGCTGTATGGCGCGCGCCTCATCAAGACGGTGGGCAAGGAGATCACCGAGCTCGACAACATGCGCGCCTACTCGATCGCCATGGCCGCGACCATCACCGTCATCTTTGCCTCGCAGCTCGGCATGCCGGTATCCACCACCCATGTGACGATTGGCGCGGTGTTCGGTGTGGGTTTTTTACGCGAGCTGCTTAAGGTGAATTACAGCAAGATGGAGGCGGTGGTTTTTGCGGGCCACCAAGGCGGCGATAGAGAAGAGGTTCAGACCTACCTGCAGCGTTTTCAGAGCGCTGAGGTGTCGGACAAAAAGCGCATGCTTGCCGACATGAAGCGGCGCACCAAGCTGCGCGAGCAGAGCGAAGGCGCGGTGTTTGCCAAGAACGAGCGCCGGGCGTTCAAGAAGGCCTACAAGAAAGAGATCGTCAAGCGCTCCGCCGTGCTTCGCATCGTTGCCGCCTGGATCATCACCGTGCCCGCCACCGCCGTGCTGGCGGCGATCCTGTTTCAGATGGTCTCGGCTGTGCTGGGTTGAGAAATAAAAATCAGGGTTTCCCCCAGAAGCGTGCCATAATCAAAGGCTGCGCAGGAAACTGCGCTGATTTGTGCATCTGCCTCACACACAGGCCTCCCGAACCACGCTGGCGAACTCCCCTCTAGGGACAAGCCAGCAGCCCTGGAAAACACCAGCGGCCACGCGGAAAAGGCCATTCGCTCCCGGCGTCACCCGATATTTTGTGACCCATGGCGCGTTGTCCGTTTGATGGTTGATGTTTTGTAACCACGAACGGATTCAGCGCCCGGGAGCGCCCGCCAAGCATGGCGGCGTCAATTCCTGTGCCTAGATTCGATCAATTGCGCGCTAGCGCAAGGACGAACATGAGCGACTCTTTTGAAGAACGCGGCGAATTCACGCCCGATTCCAACCCTTCTACCGCATCTGACACCTCAGGCGAGATCCTGACCGCCGAGGTCGAGCTGGACACCGCCGAGCCCACTGTGACGGAACCCAACGGCTTTGAGCTGCTGGGCTTGGCGCCTGAGCTGGTGCAGGCCTGTGTTGACCTTGGCTATGTGCAGCCGACCCAGGTGCAGAACAACGTGATCCCCAAGGCCATGCTGGCTGAAGGTGAGCAGCGTTACGCCGACCTGATGGTTTCCAGCCAGACCGGCAGCGGCAAAACCGCCGCCTTCCTGTTACCCGTGCTGCACACCCTGCTCAAGCAGCAGGCCGCCGCCGAAGCCAAAGAGCGCGCCGATTTCGAGCGCGCCGGCGCCGAAGCCCTGGCCCGTGGCGAAGCCGCACCGAAGCGCCCCAAGCGCAAAGACCCGACCAGCGCGCGCAATTTCAAGGCCGCCGTCCCCGGCGCTCTGATCGTGTGCCCAACGCGCGAACTGGCCCAGCAGGTGGCGAACGACGCCATCGACTTGGTGCGCCACTGCCGTGGCCTGCGCATCGCCAACGTGGTGGGCGGCATGCCCTACCAGTTGCAAATCGCCAAGCTGCAAAACGCCGACCTGGTGGTCGCCACCCCCGGCCGTCTGCTCGACTTGCAGCGCTCGCAGCAGCTCAAGCTCGACAAGGTGCAGTTCCTGGTGGTCGACGAGGCCGACCGCATGCTCGACTTGGGCTTCTCCGACGATCTCGCCGAGATCAACGAGCTGACCAGCCAGCGCGGCCAGACCATGATGTTCTCCGCCACCTTCGCACCGCGCATCCAGCAGCTCGCCATGCGCGTCATGCACGAAGGCGGCAAGCATGTGCAGAAGGTGCAGATCGACTCGCCACAAGAGCAGCACGTCAACATCGAACAAAAGCTGTACTGGGCCGACAACGCCCAGCACAAGCGCACCTTGCTTGACCATTGGCTGCGCGACACCGGCATCAACCAGGCCATCGTTTTCTGCAGCACGCAGATTGAGTGTGATGGCTTGGCCACCGATTTGCAGCAGGTCGGCTTTGCCGCTGTGGCACTGCACGGCGCGCTCAGCCAAGGCATGCGCAACCGCCGCCTGATGGCGCTGCGCAACGGCCAGGTGCAGATTCTGGTCGCCACCGATGTGGCCGCTCGCGGTATCGATGTGCCCACCATCACCCACGTCTTCAACTTCGGGCTGCCGATGAAGGCCGAGGACTACACCCACCGCATCGGCCGCACCGGCCGCGCTGGCCGCGATGGCCTGGCCATCACCTTTGCCGAGATGCGCGACCGCCGCAAGATCTTCGACATCGAAGCCTTCACCCGCCAGCGCATCACGGTTGCCACCGTGGAGGGCATGGAGCCGCGCCAGCGCGCCCCGGTGAATGAGCCGCCGATGGGCCGTGGTGCCCCAGGCCGCAACTACGCCAACGCATCGCGTGGCAACGACCGCTTCAGCGATCGCCGTGGCCCACCGGATCGCGGTGCCCCGCGCTTTGAAGGCCGCAGCGATGCGCCGCGTTTCGAAGGCAACCGCTTTGACGGTGCACCGCGCGGCAACGCCGGTCATGGCCCGTCGGGCGCTGAGGGTGGCCGCTTCGAGCAACGCAGCGATGCGGGCCGGTTTGACAACCGTGGCCCTGCCGCTGCTCCCCGCAGCGACAGTCGGTTTGAGCGCGCTGGTGACAGCCGCCCAGCACCGCGTGCGTTTGCCGACCGTGGCGCACCCGGCGTGGGCGCACGCCCCTCGGGCTTCTCCAGCGCCCCTCCTCGCAACGACCGTGGTGGTGACCGCTTCGCCGATCGGGGCAATGCAGACCGCTTCGCGGACCGTGGCAATGCCGATCGCGGCAACGGCGAGCGCGCTGCGTTGCGTGGTGAGTTCGCACCGCGTCGACCCGCTGGCGCGCCGTCGCGTCCCGTAGCGCGCAAAGCGCCACGCTGATCTGATTGGCAGATAAAAAAAGGCGACCTTCGGGTCGCCTTTTTAATGTCTGTCTACCCAAGCCGTCCTTTTTCACCGGTGCTGCTGTCGTCGAGTTTCTGGCGGCTATTTCGATTTTTTGACTCCCCAGCCACAGAGCAGCGACTGCGATTTTGAAAGTCGTCTTGAAGCGCCCAGTATTTTCTTCAGCCCCGCCGAGGCATGCGCCAAGGCAGCATGGCCTGCACCACGGGCGAGACCAGGCGCGGCACGTGCAGGGTTTCGTGGAAGCTGGTGACGTCTTCACCGAGCAGGCGGTGGCGCAGGGCGGCGCGCTGGTAGAACGGGGTGTCTTCGAGCTGCTCGTGCACCTGCACGGCAGACTCGCTGCGGATGCGCCGCTCGATGCGCCAGGCGGTGCGCGGCACGCGGTGTTGCGCGGGCGCCTCAAAGGGTGTGACCTGGCCGTTGCGCTCAAAGCGCAGCGCGAGCAGACGGCCGCGATCGGCTTGCTCGGGCTCTACGTCGTAGAGCACTGCGGTGCTGCCGTCTTTCAGGCGCGCGCGCGACCAGTCCCATTCGGTGAAGGCGCGCTCCACTGGCTCGTCGCCTTCGTTGCTGTCGAGGTAGGCGTGTCCGCTCCAGCGCTGGCCGGGTTGCTGCAAATCGACCTCAATGCGCGCTTGCGGTGCGATCGGGCCCCAGCGATGGCGGCCGGAGGCGTCGAGCGAGGTGGAAAAATTGAACAGCTGCTCAGGCTCAACACGGATGTGGCCGCGAATCCGGCGCGGGATGGGCACACAGACCTCGTCGATGTCCAGGTGCAAGGCGGTGCCGTCCCAGCGCATCTGGCTGGGGCCGATGGTGAATTGGTCGCGGTCTCGGTGGTTGTGGGCGGCGCCGCGCTCGGTCATGCTCCAGCGCTTGGCGTTGCGGCTGTAGAGCGCCACATTGAGCGCGCAAAAGTGGTCGGGGTTGGTGGTCTGGCCGTTGCGCCGTGCCCAGGCGTAGTAAGGCGAGAAGACGCTGCCGACGAAGGCGATGATGCTCAGGCCGTGGGTGCCGTCGTCGCTGAGGGCGTCGATGTACCACCAGAGGTAGCCGCCGCTGGGGACCGTTTGGTCAAAGCGAGGCTGGCCATCACGGCCGCGGCCGCCAGCTGGCCCGAGAGCGCCGCCATCGGCACCCCCGGCCCCGGGTGCACGCTGCCCCCCGCCAGGAACAGCCCCGGCAGCGGGGTGTTCGCGCCCGAGCGCTTGAAGGCCGACATCCAGCCGTGGCTGGCCTGGCCGTAGAGCGCCCCCCCGGTCGCCGGAAACAGCCGGTGAAAGTCCACCGGGGTCGTGCGTATCGATGTCGCGCTCGCGCCTGGCGCTATCGCCAAGCCACAGCGGCGCATGAGGTTGAAGCTGGTGGTCTCGCATTGTTCGATGGCTTTCTCGGTGAGGGTGTCCAGATCGCCGGCAGCGGGCGCGTTGACCAGGCAAAGCAGCCGCTCGGGCCCTGTGGGCGCGCTGCCCGCGCCCCGGTCTTGGGCGCAAAGGTAGACGGTTGGTGCCAGCGGCAACTGCCCGCGCTGGAAGATGTCGCGGAATTCGCTGGCGTAGTCGCGCTGGAAAAACAGGTTGTGCCGATCCAGCGCCAAGCCAGCGGTGGGCACCCGCATTGACCAGGTGATGGCGGAGAGCGAGCGCGGCTGCGGCTTCGGACGCACCGCTTGGCGTGCGCCGCTGCCGAGCAAGCCATTGCGCAGAGCGGCGACGTCACCGTTAAAGACCACCGCATCGACGCTCAGGTGTTCGCCGTTGGCCAGACGCACACCGCTCGCGCGCCCATTCTGCGTGTCAATCTGCTCGCAGGCGGTGTTGTAAAGAAAGCGCGCGCCGCGGGCGATGGCCAGCCCCTCCAGGCAGCGGGCCAGGGCATGCATGCCGCCATCGATCGACCACACGCCGTCGAGTTCGACCTGCGCGATCAGCATCAGCGTGGCCGGTGCCTGCCAGGGCGAAGAGCCGGTGTAGGTGGCGTAGCGGCCGAAGAGCTGACGCAGGCGCGGGTCGTGGAAGCGGCGCCCCAGTGTTGTCCACAGGCTGCTCAGCGGCCCGAGTTTTGCCAGCGTGCTCACGCCCTGGATGCCAAGTGCGTGGCCAAGCCCCAACATACTGGGCGCAGGGCCTCGGATGTAGTGCGGCTCCAGCGTGCGGTAGACCGTTTGCGCCTCGGCGCAGAAGGCCCGAAAGCGCTGCGCCTCGGCCAGACCAGCGAGGCCGGCCACGGCATCGAAGGAGCGTGCGGGGTCGGCGTGGAGATCGAACGTGGAGCCGTCGTCCCACCAGTGACGGGCCAGAATGTCCAGCGGTTGGATGCTGAGCTCGGCCTCCAGCGTGGTGCCGACAGACGCCAAAATCTGATCGAACACCCAGCGCATGGTGAACACGGTGGGGCCGCTGTCGATCTCCGCACCGTCCACCACCAACTGGCGCAGCTTGCCGCCGGGCGCTGGCGCAGAGTCAACCACCGTCACAGCAAGTCCTTGTTGGGCCAGTTGCAGGGCGGTGACCAAGCCGCCAATACCAGCTCCGATGACCACCACGCGGTGGTCGTTCATGGACCGGGACCAGGTGTGGGTTCGTCGGGCTCTACTTTGATTGGGTTGACCTCTTGCGCGGCGGCTTGCGCCAGAGGTGAGGGCCATTGACCTTGCTGCTCCAGCAGGCGCATGCGCACGAACATCGATTCAGAAAAATAGTCATGCCGGTAAGCCGCCTGGATGGCCGCCTGGTGGGCGCCTTGATGGGCATAGGCCAGCATGGAGGGTGTGTCTTCCCAGAGGCTGAAGGTGCATTGGCGGATCAGTGGCACTTCACCCAAGCCCATCGCCAATGTGCAGCCTTTGGCGTGCTGCATGGCCGCCTGAGCAGCGGGCGCGTTGCGCCAGAAGGCCATTGCCTTGGCCGGGCGAATGCTGGCGCGGGTAATGGCGGCGAGTGGGCGGGGTGGTGCGGCGTCGTTGGCGGCGCTGGCGTAGGCGCCGAGCTGGGTGGCTGGCGTTTCCCCCCAGGCCTGGCCGTCCCATTGGCCGCGGGCCGAGACCACCTCGAGCAGGCCGCTCCAGCAATCGGCGGCGCGCTCGCGGTAGGCGTTGACCACGGGGCCGGACACAAAGGCCCGTGCCTGGTCGGCGTGGTCAAAGATGGCGATGAGGCCCTGGTGGGTGGCGCTGGGGCGCAGGCCAAAACCGCCTTCGTGGCCGCTGCCCATGACCTTGGCAAACATCAGGCCCGGTGTGTCCTTGATCGCGCTGGTGCCTTGCACCAACCGCATCCAGGCCCAGGTTTTGTGCTCGCGCAGGGTGTTCACCAGCACCACCACCACCACGCCAGAGAGGGTGATCAGGTCGGGTTGGAGGTTGCCCATGGCATGTCCCTTCAAGCCACTCGCTCGCGGAGCCCGACGGGCGAACCAAACAAAACGATCTCTTGTGCGCCAGGCAATTGCAGCACCGGCAGCACCAGCTCGGTGGGCCTTGCACGCCAGGTGTTGATCAAGCGCAGTACCCACTGGTGTGCTGTGCTCGCCAGTGGGTAGGTGGCTTCGACAGGTTTTTTACCCAAGCCAATTTGCATGGAGACACATCCTCGTGACATGGCGATGGATGGATTGGCGTTTCAGGGCGTGGTGGTCTTGGGTGCATCAAGGACGGCGATGGGTTCCACCACCACCGCTGGCGCTTTCACGTATGCAGTTTGCAAGGTGGCCAGCTCCGGATGGTCTTTGAGCATCGATTGGCCGAACAGCGGCTTGTAGGCGCCCTGGTGGCAGGTGGTGCAGTTGACCTTGGCCACGTCACCCAGTTCGCCCTTGCGGTTGGCGGGGAAGGTGTCGGTGAGTGGCACCATGTACTCGTTGTTGATGTCGCGTGCCATGCGGATACCGTAATAAGCGGTCACGCGTTGCGGCGGTGCATTTTCCCAGCTGCCAAACGCATTTGTGTTGTGGCAATAGGTGCAGTTCACACCCAGCGAGCTCGACATGTGGTTCATCAGCGAATAGGTTTTCTCGGTGCGCTGGATGCTGCTGTCGTTGCCGGTGGGCAGCGCGGTGTTGCCGTTGACGCGGATTGGCTCGGCGCCCAGCAGATACGGTGTGAACGGATCGTAAGGCAGCGTGGCGTAATTTGTGGCCTTGATCGGCGTGTTCTGACCGGCCTTGTCACCAATGAAATTCGAGCCCTGGGGCTGGGAGTTGGCGGTGAACCAGACAGCTTTCGGCACCGGTTCGCCGCGGTGGCAGGTGTAGCAGGTCACGCCCGTCTGGGCGACGTGGTTCTGCCATTTGCTGTTGATGGTTTGTGTCATCTGCACCATCTTGCGCGCGACGACCTTGGTGTAGAGACTGTCATCGGCGAAGTTGCCGCCGGCGTGGCAATAGGTACAGCCTTGTTCTGGCGATACCCAGGCCGTCATCGAGACCATGAGGCGGGTGAACTCGCCCACGCTCAGGTCACCCAAAACTTGGACGTTTTGGTATACATCGCCAGCCCTGGGGCCGTCGGGTGATGCCGGTGGCTGGGCAAGCGGGACCACGTTGTCCTTGATCACCGTTTCCAGCAAGCGCGGGTTGTACACCTGGACCATGCCCGTACCGCGGTAGCCGTGTTGCACCGATTCCATCGGCGGGCGTTCACCACAGGCGCTCAGCAGCAGCAGGCCACCCAGGGCGACGGCGGTTGCCCAAGGGCGAAAGGAGAAAGTAGCTCGGTTCATCACTTGCCTCCAGAGGTCAGGGCTGGGTCCATCACGGCGGGGAACACACTGGGATAAGCCGGTGCCACACCGTGCTTGACGGCCCAAAGGTACCAGTTGTCGACCACGGTACCGGTCAGCAGGATGCCGATACCGCCCACCAAGGGACACAGCACCGCAAACCACCAGGCCCAGCGGTGGATCGACTCCATCGTGGCGTTGAAGCCCATGGTCCAGCGCCAGAACAAGGCAGCGCGCTCGCTGGCCGTGCCACGGTCGACGATCTGCTCAATCTCGCGTTCACCACCAAACTTGCTCACCGCCAGGATGGTCGCGCCGTGCATCGCAAACAACAACACAGCACCGTACAGGAAAGCGATGGAGAGCGCGTGGAAGGGGTTGTAGAACAGGTTGCCGTAGCGCAGCGAGAAGGCAGCGGTCCAGTCCAAGTGAGAGAAGATGCCGAACGGAACCCCATGGCTGAAAGAACCCATGAGAACCGGGCGAATAAGGCCCAGTACCAAGAACAACCAAATAGCCGCCAAATACGCCCAGGCCACATGGGTGCCCATGCCGAGCTCTCGCGCCCGCCGGTAGGTTCGTGCGCACCAGAGCAGCAGGGAAGTGGTCAGCAGAAGACCCGCGATCTGCCACCAGCCGCCTTGGTTGAGTGGAGCGAGAGACAGCCCGTGTTGTGGTCCCGGTGGCTCCAGCGAAAGCCAGAACAGCTGGCGGATGAACTGGATCGGGTCCCAGTTGACCGAGGCCAGCATGTTCAGGCCCATGATGTTCACAGCCAAGGTGCCCAGGATCAGCGAAGCAATGCCCAAACCGCCGAGGTAGATTGGGCCGAGCTGTGCGTTGCCGAACCGCCCCAGCAGGTGGAAGCTGCCTGGCGTCTTGCCGGTGCGGGGGCTGTTGCCAGGACCCAGCGGCACACCATGGTGCAGTGGCCCAGTGGCCTGCACGGTGGTGAAGAGGTTTTGGTATTGCGCCATGTTGTTCTCCTCGTTTGTGATGTGTTGCCGTGCTTAACTGCCGGGGGCCTGAGGCCAGATGGGCATGTTCAGCCACCAACCCCACCACTCTGGCCAGCCACGGCTCCAGAACGGGCCACTGATCACGATGCAAAGCGCACTGAACAGCACAGCAGCCAGCGCCAGGAACAGACCAAGGCGGTGAATGCCCAAGGTGCCGATGGAATAGCCGATGGTGTCGCGGAAAAAGGTATCTTCATGCTCAGGCGTCTTGACGGTCTGACCTGGCAACGGGCTGGTCGCAGAAAGGATCAGAGAGCCATGCAGCGACAGCGCGAACACAGTGGTGAAGAAGAAACTCACCGCGATCATGTGCGCCGGGTTGTAGTGGAAGTGCAGGTACTGGTAGCCCACGTTGGACACCCAGTCGAGGTGGCTGAATATGCCGTAGGGGAATCCATGGCCCCAAGCACCCATCAGCACAGGGCGAATCACCACCAGCGTGACATACGCAAGGATGGCCACCCCAAAGGCCGCTGGCACGTGGTAACCCATACCGAGCTTTCGGCAAATCTCCACTTCGCGCATGGCCCAGGAGACGAAAGCTCCGATGGCGCACACCGTGATGAGCTGCCACAGGCCGCCTTCCATCAGCGGCGCAAAGCGCAGGCCATAGGACAGATCGGGCGGCGCGATGCTGATCTGCCAAAGGTTCCAGGTCGGCCCTTGCGAGGCGCCCCAGAGGATCAACGTGGTGCCCAGAACGCTGAAAAACAACGTGGTGACACCGAAGAAACCGACCCAAAACGGACCCACCCAGAAGTCAAACAGGTCGCCGCCAACCAGTGTTCCGCCGCGAACCCGGTATTTCTTTTCAAAATTGAGCATGGCCATGGTTCGGCCCTCCTGACTCAGGTGGTGGTGAAAACATCACACAAGGAAAAAAAGGGGAGGGCGCAGATGCTGTGCTGAGCCGGAGCGAGAACGCAGCATCTGCAAGCCTCGTGCAAAGTCAGGGCCTTGCAGCAGGGACGGCGGCAGGCATGGGCGCGACTTGCGCCCCAACCATAGGACTGGCCCTGGGGCCGTCAAACCAGTTGTACTTGTTCGTGCTGAGCAAGATGAGGTGAATCATCGCAGCCAGGCCAAACAAGAAAACACCCTGAACCACCATTCCCCGCAGGGGATCGAAAAGACGCCAAATTCTCCACATGGTGTGAACTCCTTAAATCAATTGGGACATGAGAGTGAAAACTGCGGCATGAACGCCCGCAAAGAGGTTGCCCTTGTGCTCGGCTCCGGGCAGCCAGTCTTGCCAGTGCAGCCCGACCAGTTGGCCCAGCAGCGCCACAGACAGCAGCAACACAAAGCACGGCACGAAGATCAGGGCAAACGACAGCTTGTCCTCTCTTGGCGGCGACTTATGGGTGACATAAGACAGTTCGGTCATGGCCGTATCTCCATTTATTTAGGTTGAAGTCGGTCTTGACTCAGAGCCAGGGCCGCCAGAACCAGACCAAGAGATGGGCCACCACGGCAATCGCCGTGAACCCAATGAATCCTTGAACCCAATACTGGTGGAACTCCTGAGCTTCCTCGTCTGTCAGGCCGGAAATCGATGTCCGAGTAGCCATACGAATGCTCCTTCTCAAAATGGCCGCGAGGCCAGTGTTGCGCGCAGCCCGCGCAACATGGGCAGCCGTGGCGAGATGCCACAACATGGGGTGGACCGGGGGTTGAATCCCGAGTCACGAATGGGGTGCTTGGCGAGGCTCATGCGAGCGCTCCTTCTGCCTGCGACAGGCCGAGCGACTGACCGGCGCGGTTCACGTGTGTGACCTGTACCGGGCCGCTGCCCTCCGCGCGCGCTTGCTGCTCGGCTTCATCGCGCAGCCGCTTGGCCACGGAGATCTGCACCAGCACCGGCTGGCCGGCAATGAGGGCGTGCAGCCGGACTTGCGCCTGATCGTCCCAGGGTGTGGCGTTGGCGTCTGTGTTGCGCGCCAGCGTGGGGTCTACCTTGTCCATCTCGGTGCCCAGCGGCAGGATGTGGAACAAGGCATCAAACAGCGCGTTGCAGACTTCCTGAATCAGGTAGGTAGCGCCGCTGTAGCCCATGAAAGGCGTGCCGGTGTGGCGGCGGATGATGGCGCCGGGAAACGAGGCGGGAATGTAGGTCGCCTTCATCGGGCCTTGGCTGCCGGCTTCGGCGAGGTACATGCGTTCGTTGAAGCTGCCGAACATGATCAGCGGCATCTTGGTTTTGACCAGTTCGCGCACTTCAGCGTTGTCGGTTTTTTCACCGGCCTTGCGCGAGACCGCGAAGCGGCAGGGCATGCCCATTTCGGTCTCCAGAAAGTGCTGGATGCCGCGCGCATAGGTTTCACCGGCCACCACCGCAAAACTGGCGGTGGCGAAAAAGTCTTGGGTCACACTGCGCCACAGGTCCCACACCGGCTTGATGGTGGTGTGCTTCTCGCGCTCAATGAAGGGCTCTGGGTCCAGGCCGAGCAGCTCGCCCAGGGTGCGCAGAAATTTGGTCGTGCTGTGCAGGCCGATGGGTGCCTGCAGATACGGGCGGTCGAGGGCTTCGCAAAGCATGCGACCGAACTCGCGGTACATGCAAATGTTTACGTCGGCCTCGACCAGTCTGGACACTTCGGATAGGTGCGAGCCGAGCGGGAAAACCATGTTGATCTCAGCGCCGATGCCTTGCACCAGGCGGCGGATCTCGGCCAGGTCGCTCGGGCTGTTGAAGGTGCCGTAGCTCGGGCCGATGATGTTCACCCTCGGCTTCTCGCCAGCGGGGCGCTCGGCAAAAGGCTTGCGGGCTGGCACGTGCTTCATGCCGAACTCGCTCCAGAGCCAGAACATCGCGCGGTTGGAACACTGCCACTGGTCCTCGTCGATCGTGCGCGGGAGGAAGCGCATGAGGTTGGTGCCCGCTGGCGTCACGCCGCCGCCGATCATCTCGGCGATCGAACCGGTGACCACCACAGCGGGCAGCTCGTGGTCGAGCACCGCGTGGGCGCGCTTCATGGCGCCTTCGGTGCCTTCGCGGCCGAGTTGTTCTTCGGCCAGGCCGGTCACCACAATGGGCAACTCGTGTGGGGGCAGGGCGTCGGTGTAGTGCAGCACCGAGGTCACCGGCAGGTTTTCGCAGCCCACCGGGCCGTCAATCACCACCTGCAAGCCTTTGATGGCGGTGAACACATAGACGGCACCCCAGTAGCCGCCGGCGCGATCGTGGTCGAGAACCAGCATCAGCCCATCTCCTCGGCTTTGCGCTTCTTGGCCTGCTTGTCCAGCTGGCGGCGCTGCTCCTTGCGGAAGTTGGGGAAGTCTTTCGGTACGTCTTCCCAGACGCCGGCCTTGTCGCCCTTGCCCACGCTGCCGAAGAAATCGTTCATCTGGTCGAAGCGGTGCTGGTTGCCCATGGCTGCGTTGATGACCTGAATCAGGGAACCGGCGCCCGCCACACCCATGAGCGGGCGGGCCGAAATCAGGTTGGTGTAATAGAGCGAGGGAATGCAGGATTCCTTGGCCGCCTGCACCACTGGCGTGGTGCCGATGGCCAGCTGAGGCTTGTACTCGCGCATGGCGTCCAGGTCGTTTTCCAACGAGGCGCGGAACTGCACCTGCACACCTTTGGACTTGAGCCATGCGGCGTCGTGCGCATTCCAGGGAGTGGCTGGGCAGGCCGAGCCCACGTAGCGCAGATCGGCACCACATTCCACCAGCAAGCGACCCACCAGCAGTTCGGAGCCTTCGTAGCCGCTCAGCGTGATGCGACCGTTGATTTTTTGCTGTGACAGGACGCCGCGGATGGCGCCCAGCGTGGCATTGCGAGCGGTGTCGACCTGTGCAGCTGCGATGCCCATGGCCTGACCGATCGCGCCAAGCCAGTCATGCGTGCCGTCGACGCCCACTGGAGCCGAGCCCACGATGGGGCGGCCGGCGGCTTCGAATTCGCGGATGCTGGCGGTGTAGAACGGATGAATGGCGGCAACCGCAGCGCTGTCAAGCGCCGAGTAGAGTTCGCGCCACTCGCGGGTTGGGGCCACGGTGCCCACGGCAATGCCCATCGGCGCGATCATTTGCGCAATCAGCATCGGGTCGGCCGGGAACATTTCGCCCAAGAGCGTGATGGTGGGCTTGTCGCTGCGCTTTTGACGCGGTGCCGATACAGGGCCCGCCATGATTTCGTTGCGGGCGTACTTCAGCATGGCGCCGGTAAGCACGTCCTTGGCTTCGGCATGGGTCGGCACGCCAAAGCCGGGAACGTCGATGCCGATGATGCGCACGCCGTTGATGGCCTTGGGCAGGATCTGCAGCGGCACACCGCTGGCGGTGGGCACGCACAGGTTGATGATGACGATCGCGTCAAGCTTCTCGGGATCGGCCTGGGCGTGTACCGCCTCGCGGATGTCTTCGAACAGCTTGCCGGTCACCAGCGATTCGCTGTTGAAAGGCACATAGCCCACGCTGCGGCGGGCGCCGTAGAAGTGGCTGGTGAATGTGAGGCCGTAAACGCAGCAGGCCGAGCCGCTGAGGATGGTGGCGGTGCGGCGCATGCGCAAGCCCACCCGCAGCGAGCCGAAGGCCGGGCACATGCTTTGAGGCTGGTCGTGTGGGCCGGCGTTTTCGCGCTTGGGGTAGTCTGCCGCGTATTGCGCCAGGACTTCCGATTTGCCAGCCGCTTTCGCAGCAGCCAGCAGCGTCTCGCCGCCAGCGTGGCAACCCATGCCATCGCCTTCGATGGTCGTGCTCGCTTTAACGGGAATGATGGGGATGGTGGTGCCGCTCATGGTCTCAGACCTCGTCGTAGACGACTTCCAGGGTGGGCTTGGTGTTTTCGGTCTTGCCGCACATGTCGAACTGCGTTGCGGGTTCCAGCACCACGTTGCGGCCCACGGCCGAGGCTGAAAACAGACCGAGCAGCTCGTCCTGTGTCATGGGCTTGGGGCGCACCGGTGTGGAGTTGCCGACGTTCTCGGCGAGCTCGGCAAACATGGGACCCCAAACCGATTCTGGGCGGCCAATGATTTCGTAGCTGGCACTCTTGCGGCGGATGTCATCGTCGGCTGGAATGACCGAGAGCACCGGGATGCCGACCGCTTCGGCGAAATTCATTGCCTCACCGGTGCCGTCGTCGCGGTTGATCACCATGCCGGCCACGCCGACATTGCCGCCGAGCTTGCGGAAGTATTCGACTGCGCTGCACACGTTGTTGGCCACGTAGAGCGACTGCAGGTCGTTCGATGCCACGACGATGACCTTTTGGCACATGTCGCGGGCGATTGGCAGGCCAAAGCCGCCGCAGACCACGTCGCCCAGGAAGTCGAGCAACACATAGTCGAAGCCCCACTCGTGAAAGCCCAGCTTTTCCAGCAGCTCGAAGCCGTGGATGATGCCGCGCCCGCCGCAGCCGCGGCCGACTTCGGGGCCGCCGAGTTCCATGGCGTAGACGCCGTCTCGCTTGAAGCACACATCGCCAATCGCCACCGCTTCACCAGCGAGCTTTTTCTTGCTGCTGGTCTCGATGATGGTGGGGCAAGCCCGGCCGCCAAACAGAAGGCTGGTGGTGTCGCTCTTGGGATCGCAACCGATCAGCAGCACCTTCTTACCCTGCTGGGCCATCATGTAGCTCAGGTTGGCCAGGGTGAAGCTCTTGCCGATACCGCCCTTGCCGTAGATCGCGATGATCTGTGTTTCTTTCTTCACTTCGCCGGTGTGAACTGGATCGGGTTCGATGGCCGCTTCCTGGCGCAGCTGGGCCTGGAAATTCACCGGGTGGCTCTTGACTTCGGGTGCGTTCATCTCAGTGTCTCCAGTCGAGGACCATCTTCAGACAGTCGGGATCGCCAAATGCGGCCTCGTAGGCTTGGGTGGCGTGGTTGGGTGTTTCGGTGTGGGTGACCAAGCCGTCAAGCGAGAGACGGCTAGATTCCACCAGTTGGGTGACAGCGATCAGATCGGCGCGCTTCCATTCGGCCGCCACATCGCCATCGACCATGGCGCGCAACGCCAGCGAACGCACCGACAGTTGGCAGGGCTGCTGGAAAACGATGGCGTTTGCGTTCATGTGTGTATTAAAGATCTGACAATGTAGACTGTCAATCTAAATTGACGCTTTTGAATGGAGTCGCGGGAAAACCCCTAGATTTGCGGCCGACCAGCAGCTGCGCATGCAGGGGCATGGGGTTGGGCACCAGCTCGATGTGGGTGAATCCAGCCTGCGCCATCAGGGCGTTCAAGGCCTGCGGGGTGCGCAGACGGCCCGATCCCATGGCCATCAGATAGAAGTGGTAGTAGGGGTCGGTGCTGGAAGGTTGACCGTCGGTTTGCGCCATGGGCTCAGCCAACAGCAGGGCACCGCCCAGGGGCAAAGCGTCGTGGATGGCGCGCAGCACGGTGAGCACGGTGGCGTCGTCGTGGTCGTGGGCCACCCGCACCAAGGTCGCCAAGTCAGCGCCGCGCGGCAAGGCGTCGGTGGTGAAGCTGCCGCCATGGGTGCTGATTCGACTGGCCAGGTTGGCACGCTCCACCTGCGTTTGAGCCAGCGCGGCCACTGGTGGCAGGTCAAAAAGCTGCAGCTGCAAATGGGTGTGGCGCTGGGCCAGCGCGGTGACCCAGCCGCCCATGCCGCCGCCCACATCGAGCACGCGCTGGTGTTGTGCGAATGGGTAGGCTGCCAGCAGCTCGTCAATCACGAAGCGCTGCGAGGTGGCCATGAGCGCGGAATAGCGGGCGAACTGGGCCTCGGGAGCAGGTGGCTGTGCCTGACCGGCTTGCTCGCCGTTTTGGTGGTCGGTGTAGGGCCAGTAGCGGTGCATGTGGGCCGCGTCGGGGTCGCGCAGCAGGGCCAGGGGGTCGCGCAGGTCTTCGTACAGCGTGGCGTTGTGTTCCACCATGTCTCGGATACCGGCGTGGGTGGCCACGGGTGCGCCAAGTGCGCCCAGGCCGTAGCGCCCGCCACTGCGGTGGTCCATCAGCCGCATGGACACGGCCGATTCCAGCAACCTTTGCAGGCCAGGAGCGGGGAGCTGGGTGAGCTTGGCCAGTTCTGCGAGGGTGCGGGGATGGTCGCGTACGGTTTCCAGCAAGCGCAGCCGCACACAGGCGAGCAGCACCTGCGAGTGCACGAAGCCGGCCATCAGCTCAAACAGCTGGGCCGAGCGGCGGCGCACCAGCCAGCGGGTAAGCGGACTGCGCAGTGCCCATTGGTGCATGGCAGGACGGGTCATCCAGTCGTCCACCTGGGCCGCCCAACGCTCACGCCAGGAGGGATCGCTGAGCAGACGCGGCATGGGCTCTGGGGTGTGCAGGGTGTTCATGGTGGTGTGTGTTTAGGCGGCGATGCGCAGGGGCGCCGGTGCGCTGGCGATGCGGCCTTCGCGCACCGCGCGGTCGCAGGTGCTTTGAGGCATCAGCCGCTCGGATTCGCGCAGCACGATCTGGCACATGGCGGCGCGCGCGCGGCAGTCGGGCACGGCGTCGATCGCGTCTTGCATCAGGCGGCGAAACAGGGTGATGGCGTGGGTGAGGCCGAGGTCGTGCGCGGCGCTCGGGCGGGCGTGGTGCGCGTCTTGACCAGCTGGTTTGCCGAGCTGCTCGGCTTGCAACAGCACGTCGCGGATGTCGTCGGCCACTTGGTAGGCCTCGCCCAGGCACTCGCCCAGGCCGCGCCAGCCACTGGGGTCGGCGCCGGCAGCCTGTGCGCCCGCGCAGGTGGCGGCAACGAACAGCGCGCCGGTCTTGGCGCGCTGGTACTGGCTGAGTGAGACGCGCGATTCGCATTCCCAGGCCTGACCGGCCACGATGCCGTCGGGTGCGCCCACGCCGTCGCTGATGGTCTGCAGCAGGCCAGCCAGCCGCAGCGGCTGGATCGAACCGGCGCGCGCCAGCGTCTGGTAGGCCAGGATGATGAGCGCGTCGCCGGTGAGCAGGGCCAGCGGCTCGCCATAGACGGTGTGCACTGTGGGCTGGCCGCGCCGGAAGGCGGCGTCGTCAAAGCAGGGCATATCGTCGTGCACCAGCGAGGCGCAGTGCAGCAGCTCGATGGCGACCGCTGCGGCGTCGGTGAGGGCTGGTGCGTCTTCGCCACAGGCCTGGGCCACGGCAATGCAAAGCTGGGGACGGATACGGGCGCCACCGGGGAGCACCGCGTGCTTCATGGCGGCGATCAACCGGGGTGGGGCGCTGGCGCTGCCAGCGTGCTGGAGTTGGGTGGCCAGTGCCTGCTGGATGCGTGACATCATTTCCATGGTTTTCTCGCCCATTGGTGTGATGTCATAAAAACATGACAAACACAAGTGTCAATTTAACATGACACTTTCGGCTGTCAAGCGGTGCAGTCACAGGAAACACCCGGGTTTTCCCGGGGTTCTTGGCGCTTAAGAAGCGTTAGCCGGGTCGGTCGGGGCGGCAGGCGCTGGCCGTGCCCGTTCGGCCAGCCCATAAGGCCGCACCAGGTGCACCACATGCTCGGGCACCATGGTTTTCATGCGCGCGGGTGATTCGCGTTCCAGATGCAGCACGGTTTCCACCGCTTTCATCTCGACCCGCGCGCGGGCGAACTCCAGCCCGCGCGGCCCCACTCGGGGCATCAGCCAGCCCACGATCGGGCGCAGCCAGTCGGGCATGCGCCGCAGCGGCAGGCCGCCAGCCGCGCGTTCCACGTTCTTCAAAAAGCCCTTGACCGCACCGGCGCGCTGACCGGCCGTGGTCGGCGGCTGGGTCATCACCTCGTCGCCCAGCCCGTCCAGCAGCGCCTGCCCGCGGGCGTTGCGCACCAGCAGCCACTGCTCGTCGCGCCCGCCCATGTAGCCCACCGTGATGTCAGACAACACATTGGTGTAGTCCACACAGGTGCGGCAGGTCATCGGGAAAAAGTCGGGCGGCAGGGTGGACAGGGGCAGTTGCAGGAACGGGATGGTGCGCACCGCGCCGTCCTTCATGCGGATCTCGACGTGGTAATCAGCGCGGAATTCGAGGTAGGTCACGTCCTTGGGCGTGGGCGAGACCAGGGCGAGAAAGTCGTGGAAGTTCTCGGTGGTGGTGTTGTCGGAGCAGGGTGTGCCGATCACGAAGAGTTTTTCCAGCCCCTGCTCGCGCTCCAACTGCGGCTGGATGGCGCGCAGTGCGTAGATCTGGCATGGGATGCCGATGACAGCCAAGCGCTTGTGTCCCTGCGCCAGCGCTGGCTCGACCAGCGCGATCAGCGGCGCGTAACCCATGCGCATGCCCCGGCAGCGCTTCATGTCTTCGGCGCGCGTGACGATCACCGGCAGCGGGCGCCAGGGGTCGTCGGGGTGCGGCGCCATGGCGATCACCGCGTCTACCTCACCACGCTCCAGCAACCGCTCGGCGAGGCGGGTGGTGATGCCGGTCCACTGCGCACCTTGCAAGGGTGTGCGCAGCCGGGCTTGCAGCATCTGCTGGTGTGGGCCAAAAAACAGCTCGTCGTCGGCGGCAATGTCGGACGTGCTGTCTGGCGCCGGCATGCGCCGCGAGCGACCATGCACCTGTTGCTCCAGGCTGGGGTAGTCGGGCGCGATGAACTGGCAGGCCTGGCCACAACGTTTGGGCTCGGCGGTGCGCGAGAGGCCGCAGTCGGTGCAGAAATGGCGCGGTGGCGCTTCGGGCAGCGCGGGTGTCCAGAACGAATCGGTTGGTTTCATGTGGGTGCCAATGTGTCCAGCAACAGCGCGGCCACGCGCGCCGGTTCTTCTTCGTGTGCGAGGTGGCCCAGCCCGTCGAGGCGGATCAGGCTGCCCCGCGCGGTGGGGCTCAGCCGGTCCATCACCTGCGCCGCCTGGGTGGGCGGTACGGTGCGGTCGCGCGTGCCGACCAGCAGGTCCAGCGGTACGGCGAGCCGGGGCAGCTTGGCCACGAGCGCGGGCAGGTCCCAGTTCGCCATCATGCCCAGCGCGCCCTGGGCGTGGCCTGGGCTGCCCACCAGCCGCTGGTAAAGCGCGGTGCCGGTGGGGTCCAGCTTCGACCCAGTGCTCGCCAGCAGCCGCTTCAGCACCACGGGGTCGCGCGCATGCCAGGCAAACATTTGTGACACCAGCGGTGCGCCCGCCATCAGCTTGGCCACCGGGGAAAACAAGGGGCCAGCGAAACCACCCAGCGGCAGCATCGCGGCATTGAGGCCGGCCAGTCGCTGCGGCGCGATCAAGCCATCCATACACATGCGAATGGCGATCGCTGCGCCCGCCGAATGGCCCACCACCCAAGTCGGCTGGCGTTGCAGCACCTGCAGCAGATCGCGCAAGGCCCGGGCCATGCCCGGCAGCGTGAGCTGAGGCGAGCCCACGCCTTGCGGCGGTAGGCCGGTGAAGGCATGGCCGGGCAGATCGGGCGCGATCACCTCAAAGCGCTGTGCCAGCAGCGGCGCCAGATCGCGCCAGGAGTGGGTTGAGGCGCCGGTGCCGTGCAACAGCAACACGCAGGGCGCGCCGGGCGCCGGGCCGGGAAACTGCTGCACATGCCAGCGCAGGCCGGCTGCGGGCACAAAATGGCTGCACTCGCGGTGTGGCCAGTCGGCGCCGTCGCGGTCCCAGTTGAGCGCGCTCGGCATGGTCAGCGTGCGTTGGCTGCTGGTGCCGCCGCCAGCGACACCGCCCGGCTCAGGCCTTCGGCGCCCGCGTAAGGCAGCGGTACATACGACGCGCCCATGGCGTCGGCCAGCAACTTCGCCGCCTCGCTGGGCTGGGGCGAGGTGTCGATCAGCAGCGCGCTGATGCTCTGGGTAAGAAAGTTGGCAGCGGCTTGCAGGGCGTCGGCGGCGGCCCGGCTGCGCCCGGGTTTGCCGTCAGCGGCGATGTTGGCGCGACCATCGGTCAGCAGCACCACCAGTGGAGAGTCGCCCTGACGCGACAGTTGGGTGGCCAGCTCGGCCGCAGCGGCAATGCCCAAAGCCAGCGGCGTACCACCGCCACCGGGCAGGGCAGCGAGCGAGCGTTTGGCGCGTGCCAGCGAGCGGGTGGGTGGCAGCAGCAGCTCGGTACCGGCGCCGCGAAACGCGATCACCGCCACCTTGTCGCGCCGCACATAGCACTCGGCCAGCAGCAGCTCGACCGCGCCTTTGGCCTCGGCCAAGCGGTGCAGCGCGGCCGAGCCCGAGGCGTCGACCAAAAACACGGTGGTGGTGGGCCGGTGTTGGCGAAAACGGCGCACATGGAAGTCTTCGCGCCGCACCTCGATGCGCTTGGCCAGCACATCAGGCGAGGTGGAAGGCCTGCGCCGCAGCCGCTGCCAGGGCGCGGCGGCGCGCAGCGTGTCGAGCAGGTGCAGCCGGGCGCCGCTGCGTGGTTCGCCCCTGCGTGTGCCGACAGGGCGGCCGCGTTGCGCGTGTTTTTGCTGGGCGCCCGCGGTGCCAGCGGCTTTGGCTTGCGCCTGGCGTTGCTGACCGAGCTGCAGAGCAGCGAGCAGGCCGGGCGGGAGCGCGGCCTGCATGGCCTCAATCAGTTTGTCTTCCAGCGCCTGAGGATCGATGGGCGGCGGGGTGTCGGGTGGGCCCTCGGCATCGCTCTCGGGGGTTGGTGGCGTCTGGTCAGAAGGCGCTTCATCGGTTGGGCCGTCTTCTGGGGGCGCAGGCGGCTCCTCAACATCTTCTGGATTCTTGGCCGCTGCCGGCATTTGGGTCGCGCGCGGTGCCAGCACCAGCTGTGCTGCGAGGGTGGCGTGGCTGTCGTCGGCTTCTGTGAGGCCGGCAATGGCCGCCAGAGCGCGCGCGGCTCGCACCGCCATCAGGGGCGCGCGCAGCGAGGCGACGCCGTAGGCAATCGCGGCAGCGCACAGAGCCTGCACCACGGCGTCGGGCACCTGCACCGCAGACAGGGATGAACGGGCGGTGGCGATCTCGGCGGCCTGAAATGGAGGTATTTCCTCCTCAGCATCGGCTGGGATCAGGGGCAGCCAGAACGCCAGCCGGTCCAGCAAGGTGGCAGGCAGACGCTCGTCATCGGCCTGACCTTCGTCGAGCGCAATCAGGCCAAAGCGGGCGCTGGCCTGGCTGGAGAGGCCCTCGCGTTGCAGGTGCACCACTTGATTGTCCAGCCCGGCGCTCAGGTGAGCCGCCACGTTGGGGCTGCAGCGCTCGGCCATGGCCAGCAGCAGCACGCCGCCGTCGGCCCGGGCCAGCAGGCCGCGCTGGGCGACTGGGCGACCCGCCTCCAACGTGGCGGCCAGGTCGAGCCCACCTAGCAGGGCGGCGTCGCTCGCGTGGTGCGGCACCCGCAGCACAGGCGTGCCGACGGGAAGCAGGGTTTTGACCAAGGCCAGCCAGTCGTCGCGCAGCTCGCTGGCGGGTGCGCGCAGGGCGACACCGCCCAAGCCGACTGGGTCCACCGCGCACAGGGCAGCTGCCAGCACCGCGTCCTGCGTCAGCACGGCACGCTGAGCCAGGCTCATGCCGGGAACAGGTCGGTCAGCGCGCGCTCGACCCGGGTGGACGAACCGGCGTTGTCCAGCGGGTTGCGGCGCAGGCGGTGGCGCAGGGCGGGCGCGGCGATGCGGCGGATGTGGTCGTCGGTCACCGCCGCTGCACCGTCGAGCGCGGCCAGGGCGCGCGAGGCGCGCAGCAACGTGAGGTCGCCACGCAAACCGTCGGTGCCCAGCGTGGCGCAGAGCAGGGAAATGCGCTCGCGCGCTGCGTCGTCCACCGACACCTCGGGCAAGCGCTTGCGGCCAGCGGTGATCTGCTTGCGGATGCGCTCGTCGTCTTTGTGCCAGTGGGCAATAAAGGCGGCGCGGTCTTGCTCGAAAGCATCGCGCCGCTTGACCACCTCGACCCGGTCGGCCAGCTGGTCGGGCGTGCGCACCTCAACCGACAGGCCGAAGCGGTCGAGCAGCTGTGGGCGCAGCTCGCCTTCTTCCGGGTTGCCACTGCCCACCAGCACAAAGCGCGCCGGGTGCCGCACCGACAGCCCTTCGCGCTCCACCACGTTTTCGCCCGAGGCGGCCACATCGATCAGCAGGTCGACCAGGTGGTCTTCCAGCAGATTGACCTCGTCGATGTAGAGAAAGCCGCGGTTCGCCTGGGCCAGCAGGCCGGGCTCGAAGGCTTTGATGCCTTGCGACAGCGCGCGCTCCAGATCAAGCGCGCCGACCACCCGGTCTTCGGTGGCACCCAGCGGCAGATCGACCACCGGCACCGGTATCAGGTGGGTTTTCAGCGGGTGGCCGGTCGAGCGCAGGGCGGTGCAGTCTGCGCAGGCACCCCCTGTATCGGCTGGGTCGCAGCCGTAGCGGCAGGCTTGCACCGCCTTCATCTTGGGCAGCAGAGCGGCCAGCGCGCGCACGGCGGTCGATTTGCCGGTGCCTCGGTCGCCGAGGACCAGAATGCCGCCGATGCTGGGGTCGATGGCGGCGATCAAGATCGCCGTCTTCATTTCTTCTTGGCCGACGATGGCCGAAAAGGGGAATGCCTGTGCCATGGGGAAAGTGCGTGTTTTGGGGGGTGAAATCAGTATGGCACAGGGGACCGCTTTGGCATTTGTAGACGATCGCAAATGTCAACTAAGTGAGACAGTCATTCAATATTCGCACCTATTTAGTGCATCCAGAGCGCGCGCCATCCCATTACCAGCAGATCGGGCCATCGCAGCTGGGGTCTGGCCAGCCAGCTGCGATGGCCTTGTGCGGCGATCTTGTCCAAGATGCGCAGACCGCCTTGGACCACCAAGCGCAATTCCCAGCCGGCGCGGCCCGGCACGCGGCGCGCCAGTGGCGCGCCGGCCAGCATCAGCGCTCGGGCCTGGTGGCAGAGCTCGGCCACAGTTTTGGCCATGCGAACTTGGGTGGCTGCGTCTGGTGTGGCGCCGGCCGCAAAGTCGGACAGCCGCAGCCCGTGGCGCCCCAGCACATCTTTGGGCAGGTAGTGGCGGCTGCGCGCGTGGTCAACCCGGATGTCTTGCCAAAAATTGATGAGCTGCAGCGCGCTGCAGATCTGGTCGCTTTGCGCCAGCGACGCCGAATCGTGTACGCCATACAGGTGCAACAGCAAACGCCCCACTGGGTTCGCGGACCATGCGCAGTAATCAAGCAGTTCGACACTGTCGGCGTAGCGGTGGCCGCTGGCGGTGTGGTGCACGTCTTGCTCAAAGGCACTGATGAGGTCGTGCAGCAAGGAGCCGGGCAGCTGGTGCTGTTCGATGGGTTGCTGTAGAGGCTGAAAAATGCCGCTCCAACGATGAGCAGGGTTGACCTCGCCAGCCAGCGCCGCTTCGAGTTCTGTGCGGTAAGCGGCCAGATCGTGCAAACGCTGCTCGGTGCTGGCCTCACCCTCGTCGGCCAAATCGTCGGCGGTGCGGGCGAAATGGTAGAGCGCGCGCACCGCTGGGCGCAGCGCGGCTGGGCACAGCCAAGAGGCCACCGGAAAATTTTCGTAGTGGTCCACGCTGGCTGAGGGGATCGGGCGATGTGCCTCGGGATTGGAAGACGGTGGGGGCATCGGTTCAGAAGGGTCTTGGGGCGTGGGTTCGGGCGGGGGGATGCCTGGATGAAGCGAGATTGCCCCGCTTTCGCAAGCACCTTGGAGCCTGCCCAAACCTCTGCCTGCAATACAATTTTGCGTTACTAACCGGTCAGTCATTAATTTGAGACCGCGTTTTTCTGGCTGGCATCTGCGCTCAAAAAGCGATTGTCGGCTCATCAAGACCTCGAACCACCATGAAAACCTATTCGACCGTGCTGGCCTGTGTGGCTGCCCTGGCCCTGGCGGCCTGCTCCAAACCCGAGCCGCCACCCGAGCCAATACGGGCGGTCAAGCTGCTGACCGCCGGTCTCGACACGCTGAACCTGAGCAGCGAGTTTGCGGGCGACGTGCGCGCGCGCACCGAATCGCGCCTTGGGTTTCGGGTGGGCGGCAAGCTGTTGCAGCGACCGGTAGAGGTGGGTCAGCGGGTGCAGGCTGGGACCTTGCTGGCGCAGCTTGATGGCAGCGATCTGGCCTTGGCCAGCCAAGCCGCGCAAGCCCAGGTGAGCGCTGCGCTGACCCAGTTCAACCTGGCCACCGCCGATCTGAAGCGGTTCACCGATCTCAAGGCGCAGGGCTTTGTGAGCGGTGCCGAGATCGAGCGTCGGCAGGCCACGCTACAGGCGGCCGAAGCCAGCCTGCGGCAAGCACAGGCGCAGGGCTCGGTACAGGGCAATCAGGCCAGTTACGCACGGCTGCTGGCCGATGGGCCGGGCGTGGTGCTGGCGGTCGAAGCCGAGGTGGGGCAGGTGATGACGGCAGGTGCGCCGGTGGTTCGCATCGCCAGGGATGGCGCGCGCGATGTGGTGTTTGTGGTGCCGGAAGATCGGCTGGCGCAGTTGCGCCCCGGTTTGGTGGCGCAGGTGCGTTTGTGGGCGAGCGGCACTGCCGCGCCTGCGGGCGCCACACCCGATGCGGGGCAGCCATTGCCCGGAGTGGTGCGCGAAATTGCCGCGGTGGCCGACCCGCTCACCCGCACCTACCAAGTGCGTCTGGCGCTGCCCGATCAGGCCCAGGTGCCGTTGGGTTCCACGGCCTATGTGACCCTGCCCGCGCCCACTGGCGCCGTGGCGCAGGCGATCAAGCTGCCGACCAGCGCCCTGATGCACGACGCCGCGCAAGGGCGCTCGGGCAGTGCGGTCTGGGTGTTCGATGTTGCCAGCAGCACGGTGCAGCTGCGCCCGGTGGTGGTGGCTGGCGCCGACGGCAACGAGGCTGTGATTGCCAGCGGCCTGAAGCCCGGCGAGGAGGTGGTGGCCGCTGGGGTGCATGTGTTGGCACCGGGGCAGAAGGTGACGCGTTTTGCCACTGTGGCACCGTGAGGCCGGCATGAGCAACCACACCCCCGAAGGCGCTTCGTCGTCTTGGTCGTCGCGCTTCAACCTGTCGCAGTGGGCACTGGATCACGCCGCTTTCACCCGCTATCTGATGATCGTGCTGATGCTGCTGGGCGTGGCCGCCTACTTCCAGCTCGGTCAGGACGAAGACCCGCCGTTCACCTTCCGCGCCATGGTGGTCCGCGCCTACTGGCCCGGCGCCGACGCGCAGCAGATGGCCGAGCAAGTGGCCGACCGGATCGAGAAAACGCTGCAGGAAGTGCCCTACGCCGACAAGATCCGCAGCTACTCCAAGCCGGGCGAGACGCTGGTCATTTTCCAGCTCAAGGACTCGTCCCCGTCTGCCGAGGTGCCGCAGAGCTGGTACAGCGCGCGCAAGAAGATTGGCGACATTCGCGGCACGCTGCCGCAGGGTGTGGTCGGGCCGTTTTTCAACGACGAGTTCGGCGACGTGTTCGGCGTCATTTACGCGCTGCAAGGCGAGGGCTTTTCGCCGTCGGAAAAAGAGCGGGTGGCCGACAGCGTGCGCCAAGCGCTGCTGCGGGTGAAAGACGTGAGCAAGGTCGAGCTGTTCGGCGTGCAGGCGCAAAAACTCTACATCGAAATCTCGCAAAAACGCCTCGCGGTGCTGGGGCTGGACTTGCCGCAGGTGCTGGCCTCGCTGGGTCAGCAAAACGCGATCGAGTCGGCCGGCACCATCCAGTCGCCGCAAGACGCGGTGCAGGTGCGGGTGGGTGGTGCGTTCACCTCGGTGGAGCAGCTGAGCGCCATGCCGATTCGCGCCGCCAATGGCACGCAGATCCGGCTGGGCGACATCGCAGAGATCGGCCTGGGTTACACCGACCCGCCGCAGGTGCAGGTGCGCCACAACGGCCAGAGCAGCATCGCGCTGGGCATTTCCATGGCCAAGGGCGGCGACATCATCGCGTTGGGCAACGCCCTAAAAACCGCGGTGACCGACATCGAGCGCACATTGCCGGCCGGCATGGTGCTGGTGCAGGTGCAGGACCAGCCGGCGGCGGTGACGAAGTCAGTCAACGAGTTTGTGAAAGTGCTGATCGAGGCGGTGCTGATCGTGTTGGCGGTGAGCTTTCTGGCGCTCGGCCTGCACAAGCGCGAAGGCGGTCTCGGGCTCAAACGTTACACGCTGGACATGCGGCCCGGGTTGGTGGTGTTCATCACCATTCCGCTGGTGCTGGCGCTCACCTTTTTGGCCATGCATTACTGGGGCATTGGCCTGCACAAGATCTCGCTGGGCTCGCTGATCATCGCGCTGGGCCTGCTGGTGGACGACGCCATCATTGCGGTGGAGATGATGGTGCGCAAGCTGGAGGAGGGCTACACCATGGTGCGCGCGGCCACCTACACCTGGGACGCCACCGCCATGCCCATGCTCACCGGCACGCTGATCACGGCCGCCGGTTTCCTGCCGATTGGGCTGGCGCAGTCCACCGTGGGCGAATACACCTTCGCCATCTTTGCCGTCACTGTGATTGCGCTGGTGCTCTCCTGGGTGGTCGCGGTGATGTTTGTGCCCTACCTCGGTGTGCGCCTCCTCAAGATCAAGCCCCATGTGGGCCCTGCCACCGAGGTGTTCGATGGACCGTTTTACGTGCGCTTTCGCGCGCTGGTGAACTGGTGCGTGCTGCACCGCTGGATCACCATTGGCCTCACGATCGCCAGCTTTGTGCTCGGCGTGGTGGGCATGGGCAAGGTGCAGCAGCAGTTCTTCCCCGACTCCAGCCGGCCGGAAATCATGGTCGATATCTGGCTGCCCGAGGGCGCAAGTTTTGCCGCCAACGACGCGATCACGCGCCGGGTGGAAGCACGGCTGGCGACCGAGGCTGGCGTGACCAGCGTCACCACCTGGGTCGGCTCGGGCGTGCCGCGTTTCTATCTGCCGCTGGACCAGATCTTTCCGCAAACCAACGTGTCGCAGTTCATCGTGCTGCCGAAGGACTTGACCACGCGCGAGACGCTGCGCAAGCGCCTGCCCGCGCTGCTGGCGACCGAGTTCCCCGAGGTGCGCGGCAGGGTCAAGGTGCTGCCCAACGGGCCGCCGGTGCCGTACCCGGTGCAGTTCCGCGTGGTCGGGCCCGATCCGGCGGTGTTGCGCGGTCTGGCGGACGAGGTGAAGGCTGCAATGCGCGAGAGCCCGAACACGCGCGGCGTCAACGACAACTGGAACGAGTCGGTCAAGGTGCTGCGGCTGGAGGTGGACCAGGCCAAGGCGCGCGCACTCGGCGTGTCCAGCCAGTCGATCGCACAGGCCGCGCGCACGATCCTGATCGGCAGCACGGTGGGCCAGTACCGCGATGGCGACAAGCTGATTGACATCGTGCTGCGCCAGCCGCTGGCCGAGCGCGACGCCATCACCAGCCTGCGCAATGCTTATTTGCCCACGGCGAGCGGCAAGAGCATTCCGCTGGCACAGATCGCGCGTCCGGTTTTCGAATGGGAGCCTGGTGTGATCTGGCGCGAGAACCGCACTTACGCGATCACGGTGCAGGGCGATGTGGTCGAAGGCTTGCAAGGCGCTACCGTGACGGCCGAGCTGTTGCCCGCCATGAACGCCATCAGCGCTCGCTGGGTCGAGCGCGGCCTCACCGGTTACCGCGTTGTCGTGGCCGGTGCTGTCGAAGAAAGCAGCAAGGGCTCCTCGTCGATTGCCGCCGGTGTGCCGCTGATGCTGTTCATCATCTTCACCCTGCTCATGATCCAGCTGCAGAGCTTCAGCCGCTCGGTTCTGGTGTTCATCACCGGGCCGCTGGGCCTGGCCGGTGTGGCCGGCGCCTTGCTGCTGCTCAATCGGCCATTCGGCTTTGTGGCGCTGCTGGGCGTGATCGCGTTGATGGGCATGATCATGCGCAACTCGGTGATTTTGATCGACCAGATCGAGCAGGATCGCGCGCTGGGTGTCCCCGACTGGGACGCGGTGGTGGAAGCCGCCGTGCGCCGCATGCGCCCCATCGTGCTGACCGCCGCGGCCGCGGTGCTGGCCATGATCCCGCTCTCGCGCAGCGTGTTTTGGGGGCCGATGGCGGTGGCGATTATGGGCGGCCTGATCGTGGCGACCGTGCTCACCCTGTTGGCTTTGCCGGCGATGTACGCGGCCTGGTTTCGGGTGAAGCGGGAACCGGCAGCGGGTTGAGTCGTCGGAGAAAATGCGCTGATGCCATTCAGTCCGACTTCCCTTGAAAGATCGCTATGAACGCCAGACTTCCCACCCCCTCCGTGTTCCCAAGCGCCACCCGCGTGTTCCACCGCCAACTGCACCACGCGCTGCCGGTCGCGGTCAGCGGTCACGGCATCACGCTGACCGACGCCGCTGGCAAGACCTACCTCGACGCCTCGGGCGGCGCGGCGGTATCTTGCCTGGGCCACGGCCATCCCGACGTGATCGCCGCCATGCACGCGCAGATTGACCGCTTGGTCTACGCCCACACCAGCTTTTTCACCACCGAGGTGGCCGAGGAGCTGGCCGATCTGCTGATCGAGACCGCACCGGCCGGCATGAGCCATGTGTATTTCGTGAGCGGCGGTTCCGAGGCGGTGGAGGCCGCGCTCAAGATGGCGCGCCAGTATTTCGTGGAGATCGGCCAGCCGCAGCGCCAGCACTTCATCGCCAGGCGCCAGAGTTACCACGGCAACACCCTGGGCGCGCTGGCGGTGAGTGGCAACGAGTGGCGGCGAGCGCAGTTCAAGCCGCTGCTGATGGACGTCACCCACGTCTCACCTTGCTACGAGTACCGCGACCGACGAGACGATGAGTCCCCCGAGCAATACGGCCAGCGCCTGGTGGCCGAGCTCTCAGACGCGATTGAGCGGCTGGGTGGAGAAAACGTGATGGCGTTCGTGGCCGAGACCATTGGCGGCGCCACCGCCGGTGTGCTGACCCCGGTGCCGGGCTATTTCAAAGGCATCCGCGAGCTTTGCGATCGCCACGGCATTTTGCTGATCCTCGACGAGGTGATGTGCGGCATGGGCCGCTCGGGCACGTTGCACGCCTGCGAGCAAGAGGGCGTGGTGCCCGATCTGCTCACCATCGCCAAAGGTCTGGGTGGCGGCTACCAACCGATCGGTGCGGTGCTGGCGCAGGGCAAGCTGGTGGACGCTTTCCGCCAAGGCAGCGGCCTGTTTCAGCACGGGCACACCTACCTCGGCCACGCGGTGGCCTGTGCGGCTGCGCTGGCGGTGCAGCGGGTGATCCAGCGCGACGGCTTGCTGGCGCAGGTGCGAGAGCGCGGCCTGGCTTTGCAGGCGCTGCTGAAGCAAGCATTCAATGACCACCCCCATGTGGGCGAGATCCGAGGCCGTGGTTTGTTCTGGGGCATTGAGCTGGTGGCGGACCGCGCCAGCAAGCAGTGGTTTGATCCCGCGCGCAAGTTGCACATTCAGCTCAAGCGGGCCGCGATGGCCGAGGGCCTGATGGTCTACCCCATGGGCGGCACGGTGGACGGGCGCTGCGGCGACCACGTGTTGCTGGCGCCACCGTTCATTGCCTCCGAGGACGAGCTGGCGCAAATCGTCCACAAGCTGAGCCGCGCCATCGACACGGTCATCGTCGCGTGAATGGGGGTTATGCGCGATGTGCATGCGGATAGCGGGTTACTACTTAGTCGCTCGCGCCGATGTGGCAAACGTATTCGTTTAGGATTAAAAGGCTACCCGCTGGCCCACAAGGCCGGTACCGTTCATTTCCCAACGCAGTCCGTCTGCAGGAGAGCATCCATGAAAAAACTATCAGCTTGCATCACGGCCATTGCCGCCGCCACGGCCATGATGGCACCCGTCTCCAGCGTCCAGGCGCAACAAAAATTCATGACCATCGGCACCGGTGGCGTCACCGGTGTTTACTACGCCGCCGGTGGCGCCATTTGCCGCTTGGTCAACAAAGACCGCGCCCAGCACGGTTTCCGTTGCACGGTGGAGTCAACCGGCGGCTCGGTCGCCAACATCAACACCATCAGCTCTGGCGATATGGATTTCGGCGTGGCCCAGTCCGATGCCCAGTTCAACGCGTTCAAAGGCGTGAAAGCGTTCGATGGCAAGGCTGTTCCCGACCTGCGCGCTGTGTTCTCCCTGCACCCCGAGCCGCTTACGCTGGTAGCGCGCAAGGAAAGTGGCATCAACAGCTTGGCCGACCTGAAAGGCAAGCGCGTCAACATCGGCAACCCAGGTTCGGGTACCCGTTCATCAGTCGATGAAATGATGGGCGCCACCGGCATGAAGACCAGCGATCTCGGCATCGTGTCCGAACTCAAAGCCGACGAGCACGGCGCCGCCTTGTGCGACAACAAGATTGACGCTTTCTTCTTCGTTGTGGGCCACCCCAGCGCGAGCATTCAAGACCCGGTGATCACCTGTGGCGCCAAGCTGGTGAACATCACCGGCCCAGCAGTCGACAAGCTGGTCGGCGGCCAGAGCTATTACGCCAAGGCCACCATCCCAGCGGGCATGTACAAAGGCAACGACCAAGTCACCCAAACCTACGGCGTGTTGGGTACGTTTGTGACATCGGCCAAGCAGTCCGATGAAATGGTCTACACCCTGGTCAAAGCGGTGTTCGAGAACTTCGACGACTTCAAGAAGCTGCATCCTGCATTGGGTGTCTTGAAGACCGAGGGCATGATCAAGGACGGCCTGTCTGCCCCGCTGCACCCTGGCGCGGTCAAGTACTACAAGGAAAAGGGCTGGATGAAGTAATCCACTCCGCCGTCGGTCACCACCCCATGCGCGGTCCCCGCCCATGGGGTGGTTTGTTTTCAGGTGCTCGGTTGCCGGGCACCGTCGCATCCCAGGCTGTTGATGGCCGTGGAGTTTCCTCATGACAAAAAAATCCGCAAGCCCCGCCGACGTTGACGTCAATCAGCTGGTGCAAGACAACGATGCCGGCGGTCGCCAGCCTGGGCCGTTTGTGCGAAAGCTGCTTCTTTTTGTGGCGGTGGCCTGGTCGCTGTTCCAGCTCTGGATCGCCTCACCGCTGCCGTTCAGCCTCGGTATCTTTGTGCTCAACGACACCGAGAGCCGGTCCATCCACCTCGCGTTCGCGGTGTTCCTCGGCTTCATGGCCTACCCGGCCAGCAAACGCTCGCCGCGCGACCGCGTGCCCATTCTTGATTGGGTGTTTGCGTTGGTCGGCGCGTTTTGCGCCGCTTACCTGTTTCTGTTCTACCGCGAACTGGCCACGCGCCCGGGCCTGCCCACGCAGTTCGATGTCTGGATCTCCATGGTCGGCATCGCGCTGCTGCTGGAGGCCACGCGCCGGGTGCTCGGCCTGCCGATGGTGATCGTGGCCCTGGTGTTTTTGGGCTACACCTTCGGCGGCGCCTACATGCCCGATCTGCTGGCGCACCGCGGCGCCTCGTTGGAGCGAGCGATGAGCCACCAGTGGCTGACCACCGAGGGTGTGTTCGGTGTTGCGTTGGGCGTCTCCAGTGGCTTCATTTTCTTGTTTGTTCTGTTCGGCTCGCTGTTGGACAAGGCGGGCGCTGGCAACTACTTCATCAAGTCGGCTTTTGCTTTGCTGGGCCATATGCGCGGCGGCCCGGCCAAGGCGGCGGTGCTGTCGTCGGCGGCCACCGGCATCATTTCGGGTTCGTCGATCGCCAACGTGGTGACTACCGGCACCTTCACCATCCCGCTGATGAAGCGCGTGGGTTACCGCGGTGACCAAGCAGGCGCGATCGAGGTGTCGAGCTCGGTCAATGGCCAGCTGATGCCGCCGGTGATGGGCGCTGCCGCCTTCCTGATGGTGGAGTACGTGGGCATTCCGTATGTGGAGGTAATGAAGCATGCATTCTTGCCGGCCATCATTTCCTACATTGCGTTGTTCTACATCGTGCACTTGGAGGCGCTCAAGGCCGGCATGCAAGGTCTGCCGCGGCGCACCCAGTCGACCGGCGCCCGACGCCTGTTGTCGTTTGCGATGACGGTGACCGGCTTCATTGTGCTGGCTGGCATCACCTACACCGTGATCACCTTCGCCAAGAACAGCCTGGGCGAGGCAGCGATTCCGGTGATCGGTCTTCTGTTGCTCGGGGCTTATGTGGGGCTGCTGTGGATCGGTTCGCGCCAGCCGGTGCTGGAATTGGACGACCCCAACGCGCCCGTGTTCGAACTGCCAGAGACCAAGCCAACGGTGCGCTCTGGTCTGCATTACCTCCTGGCGGTGGTGGTGCTGGTCTGGTGCCTGATGGTCGAGCAACTGTCGCCCGCGCTGTCGGCTTTCTGGGCCACCATGTTCATGGTGTTCATCATCCTCACGCAAAAGCCGATTCTGGGTGTGATGCGAGGTGCGTCCAACATCGGTGCCGACATCAAAGCAGGTGTGAGTGATCTGATCGACGGCTTGGAAACCGGTGCGCGCAACATGATCGGCATTGGGGTGGCCACGGCTGCGGCCGGCATCATCGTCGGCACCGTGTCACTCACCGGTGTGGGTCTGGTCATGACCGAGCTGGTGGAAATTCTCTCGGGCGGTAACCTCATGCTGATGCTGGTGCTGGTGGCGGTCATCAGCCTGATCCTTGGCATGGGCCTGCCAACCACCGCCAACTACATCGTGGTCTCCACCCTGATGGCTCCGGTGGTGGTGGAGCTGGGCGCGCAGAGTGGGCTCATCGTGCCGCTGATCGCTGTCCACTTGTTCGTGTTTTACTTCGGCCTGATGGCCGATGTGACGCCGCCGGTGGGGCTGGCCTCGTTCGCGGCTGCCGCCATCGCGAAGCACGACCCCATTCAGACCGGCGTCACCGCGTTCTCCTACAGCATGCGCACCGCCATCCTGCCGTTCCTGTTTATCTTCAACACCCAGTTGCTGTTGATCGGCCTGGACGGACCGCTGCACCTGCTGATGACTGTGGGAACGGCGGTGATCGCCATGCTGGTCTTTGCGGCGGCCACGCAAGGCTACTTCTTCGCCAGAAGCCGCTGGTACGAGAGCCTGGTGCTGCTGCTGGTCTGCTTCACCTTGTTCCGGCCAGGTTTCTGGATGGACATGATCCACCCACCGTTCGACGAAGTGAAGGGCGAGCGCATGAGCCAGCTGATTGCCGAGTCGCCAGCCAATACCGGCAAGCGGATCTGGATCGAAGGCTTGAACTTGAACGGCGATGAGGTCAAGAAGGGCGTGTTGATTCCACTTGGCGCGCCCGGCGACGCCAAAACCCGGCTGGCCAACTCGGGCTTGACCGTGATGGCCGACGGCGACAGCCTGATGGTGGTGGCGGTGAAGTTCGGCAGCACAGCCGATAAGCTGGGCATTGAGCAGAGCTTTCGCATCACCGCGTTGGAGGTGCCCGCTGACCGACCTGCCAAGGAGTGGTTTTACATCCCGGCGTTGCTGCTGCTGGGATTGGTCATTCTGATCCAGCGTGCGCGCGGCCGCCGCGAGCCCGTTGTGGCCTGAGCGCATGACGATTCGTGTCGCCTTGATCCACGCACTCGCGCATTCGGTCGCGCCCATCAACGCCGTGATGGCGCGCGACTGGCCAGAAGCCCAGCGCATGAACCTGCTGGACGACAGCCTGTCTGCCGACCTCGCGCGCAGCAGCGCTGGGCTGGACTCGGCTATGCATCAGCGCTTCGAGACGCTGGCAGCGTACGCCGAGCGCACGGGTGCGCAGGCGATTTTGTTCACCTGCTCGGCCTTCGGACCTTGTATTGAAGCCGTGGCTGCGTGCCGCCTGCATATGCCTGTGCTCAAGCCCAACGAGGCCATGATTGCCGAGGCGTTGGCAGCGGTGAAGGGCGGTGGACGCATCGGCTTGGTGGCTTCGTTTGCGCCCACGCTGCAGTCCATGCCCACCGAATTTCCCGATGGCACCGACCTACGCACCGAACTGGCCGACGGTGCCATGGAAGCGCTGAATGCTGGCGAGGGAGCGACACACGACGCGCTGGTGGTGGAGGCAGCGCGGCGCTTGAAGGCGCAAGGCTGCGACGTGATCGCGCTGGCCCAGTTCAGCATGGCGCGTGCCCGTTCGGCGGTTGAGCAGGAGCTTGGGCTGCCAGTGCTCACCACACCTGAGAGTGCGGTGCGCGTGCTGCGTCAACGTTTGGTCGGCTGATCGTCAGCAGCCGCTACAATCGAGGGTTGCCGTCTGGTGAGATCCAAGCGCTCGGGTGCCCCATGCACTCGGCCTCAGGTTCGCCAGATTAGGACGCGCGGGTGGCGAAATTGGTAGACGCACCAGGTTTAGGTCCTGACGCCAGCAATGGTGTGGGGGTTCGAGTCCCCCCCCGCGCACCACAGCAAGAAAAATACGTCCTTTTCCATTGGCCACAGGCGCTGGCCGACGATTCCATTTTCGGAGATAACCATGACCGTGACCGTTGAAACCCTCGACAAGCTCGAGCGCAAGATCACCTTGACCCTGCCCGCTGAGGCAATCCAGAGCGAGGTGACCCGCCGCCTCAAAGACGTGGCGCGCAAGGTCAAGATGGACGGTTTCCGCCCCGGCAAAGTACCGCTGAATGTGGTTGCTCAGCAATACGGTTATTCGGTGCAATACGAGGTGATGAACGACAAGGTGGGCGAGGCCTTTGCCAACGCCGCCAGTGAAGCCAAACTTCGCGTGGCTGGCCAGCCCAAGATCACCGAAAAAGAGGGCGCGCCCGAAGGTCAGATCGAATTCGATGCGGTGTTCGAGGTTTACCCTGACGTCAAAATTGGCGACCTGAGCGCGGCCGAAGTTGAGAAAGTGTCCACCGAGGTCAGCGACGCTGCGATCGACCGCACACTCGACATCCTGCGCAAGCAGCGCCGCACCTTCGCCCAGCGCGCCCAAGACCAGGTCGCCACCGACGGCGATCGCGTCACCATCGACTTTGCCGGCAAGATCGACGGCGAGCCGTTCGACGGCGGCAAGGCCGAGGCCTTCCAGTTCATCGTGGGCGATGGTCAGATGCTTAAGGAATTTGAAAATGCTGTGCGCGGCATGAAGTCGGGCGAGTCCAGAACCTTCCCACTGCCTTTCCCCGAGGACTACCACGGCAAGGACGTCGCGGGCAAAACGGCTGACTTCATGGTCACGGTCAACAAGGTCGAAGCCGCCCATTTGCCTGAAGTCGATGAAGCACTGGCCAAGTCGCTGGGCATTGCCGAAGGCACGGTCGAAGGACTGCGCGCCGACATCCAGAAAAACCTGCAACGCGAGGTGAAGTTCCGCGTGCTGGCCCGCAACAAACAGGCTGCGATGGACGCCCTGGCTGCCCAGGCGGAGCTTGATCTGCCCAAGGCGGCGGTGCAGGCCGAGCTGGAGCGCCTGATTGAGAGCGCCCGCGCCGACCTCAAGCAGCGCGGTGTGAAAGACGCCGAAAAGGCGCCGATTCCCGAAGACCTGTTCCGCCCGCAGGCCGAACGCCGCGTGCGGCTGGGCTTGGTGGTGGCGGAGTTGGTGCGCGCGCAGCAGCTCCAAGCCAAACCCGAGCAAATCAAAGCCCACATCGAAGAGCTGTCAGCCTCTTACGAAAAGCCATCTGATGTGGTGCGCTGGTACACCAGCGACAACCGTCGCATGGCGGAGGTGGAGGCGATCGTGATCGAGAACAACGTGGCCGACTACGTCCTGTCACAAGCCAAGGTCACCGAGAAAGCGGTCGAGTTTGATGAACTCATGGGTCAAGCCTGATCACAGCACTGCGCTGGGTCGTCAGGGCGGAGCAATCCGCCCTTTTTTTCGCGCGTACCGCTTGCCTTTGACGTTTGGTACACCATATGAAATGGGAAGTCATGTCCGCTACAGACTGCTGGCCTTTGCGGGTTGGTTACAGTAAGGACATGGGTCAAAACCCCACACGAACAACCACACGGAGAATCACATGAGCGGTATGGACATTCAAGGCTTGGGCATGGTGCCCATGGTGATCGAGCAATCGGGACGCGGCGAGCGCGCCTACGACATTTATTCGCGTCTGCTCAAAGAGCGCGTGATTTTTCTGGTCGGTGAAGTCAACGACCACTCCGCCAACTTGCTGGTGGCCCAGTTACTCTTTCTGGAGAGCGAAAACCCTGACAAGGACATCTCTTTCTACATCAACTCCCCGGGCGGCTCGGTGACGGCTGGCATGGCGATCTTTGACACGATGAACTTCATCAAGCCCGACGTGTCCACCCTGTGCGTTGGCTTTGCCGCCAGCATGGGGGCCTTTCTGCTGGCCGCTGGCGCCAAAGGCAAGCGCTTTTCACTGCCCAACTCCAAGATCATGATTCACCAGCCTTCCGGCGGCAGCCGTGGCCAAGCGACCGAGATCGAGATCCAAGCGCGCGAGATCCTGAAGACCCGCGAGCAGCTCAACAAGATCTTGGCTGATCGCACCGGGCAGCCGCTGGAACGCATCGCGCGCGATACCGAGCGCGACTACTACATGACCGCCACCGAGTCGGCCGACTATGGTCTGATCGACAAAGTCATTGACAAGCGTCCGTCTGCCGCTTGAGCGAAGTTTGCTGAAAGTTGACCAATGTTCGAGATAAAGCACCTGAACTCAAGCAATTGCCGTGCTTTTTCTCGATTTGGATCGTTGCTGGTCTGCACTATCATTCTTTCTGCGTCACCTCCTTTTCTCCCTTGAAGTATCGAATCCATGGCCGATAAAAAAGCCGCCGCTGGCGAAAAAGCGCTCTACTGCTCCTTTTGCGGCAAAAGCCAGCACGAGGTCAAGAAGCTGATCGCTGGTCCCTCGGTGTTCATCTGCGACGAATGCATCCAACTCTGCAACGACATCATCCGTGACGAGTTGCCCGGTTTGGAGACCGTCAAACCATCGGGCGACCGGCTGCCGACACCTGCGGAGATCAAGGGCAATCTTGACAGCTATGTGATTGGGCAAGAAGCCGCCAAACGTATCTTGGCGGTGGCGGTTTACAACCACTACAAGCGACTGCGCCACAAGCAAACCTCTCGCAAAGACGAGGTGGAACTGTCCAAGAGCAATATCTTGCTTTTGGGTCCCACGGGTTCGGGCAAGACCCTGCTCGCGCAGACCATGGCTCGCATGCTGAATGTGCCGTTTGTCATGGCCGATGCCACCACGCTGACCGAAGCGGGTTACGTGGGCGAAGACGTGGAAAATATCGTCTCCAAGCTGCTGCAAAGTTGCAACTACGACGTCGAACGCGCACAGCAGGGCATCGTCTATATCGACGAGATCGACAAGATCACCCGCAAGTCGGACAACCCGTCAATTACCCGCGATGTGTCTGGCGAAGGTGTGCAGCAGGCGCTGCTCAAGCTGATCGAAGGCACGATGGCCAGCGTACCGCCGCAGGGCGGGCGCAAGCACCCGAACCAAGACTTCCTGCAGGTCGACACCACCAACATTCTGTTCATTTGCGGCGGCGCGTTTGCGGGTCTTGAGAAGATCATCGAGAACCGCACCGAAGCATCGGGCATGGGATTTGGCGCGGTGGTTAAGAGCAAGAAGCAACGCAGTCTGACCGATGCGTTCAAGGAAATCGAACCTGAAGACCTGATCAAGTTCGGGTTGATTCCAGAACTCGTGGGCCGCGTGCCGGTGATCGCGGCCTTGTCCGAGCTCAGCGAAGATGCCTTGGTCGAGATCCTGACCGAGCCCAAGAACGCGGTGGTCAAGCAGTTCGCGCGTCTGCTGTCCATGGAAGGTGCCGAGCTTGAGGTGCGCCCGGCGGCGCTGAAAGCGATTGCTCGTAAGGCGTTGGCACGCAAGACCGGTGCGCGTGGATTGCGCTCGATTCTCGAAAGCGCGCTGATCGACACCATGTTTGAGTTACCTGGCTTGAACAACGTGGAAAGTGTGGTGGTGGACGAGTCCACCATCGACGAGAACAAGCCGCCCTTGCTGGTCTACCGCGAGTCGGCCAAGCAGGCCTAAAGCCCAGGCCAGGCAGCGCTCGTGCAAGAGCGCTCCTATCGATTTTGACGATGCGCTCGATCTCTATCGCCCGCATCAGCCCTATCTGCTCATTTTGTTGAGGTTGAGAAATGTCTGGACAAACGCCCCTGCCGAGCACCCCTATTGATCTGCCGCTGCTGCCGCTGCGCGATGTGGTCGTATTCCCGCACATGGTGATTCCGCTGTTCGTGGGCCGCCCCAAAAGCATCAAGGCGCTCGAGTCGGCGATGGAGGCGGAGCGCCGCATCATGCTGGTGGCCCAGAAGGCCGCGGCCAAAGACGAGCCGTCAGCCGATGACATGTTCGAGATGGGTTGCGTCGCCACCATCTTGCAAATGCTCAAGCTGCCCGATGGCACGGTGAAGGTGCTGGTGGAAGGCGTGCAGCGCGCCAAGGTACTGTCCATTGCCGAGGGCGAAAGCCACTTTGTGGCCACGGTCACGCCGGTGGATCCAGCGGTCGAGCGGGTCGAGCTGGCGTCCACTGAAATCGAAGCACTGCGCCGGGCGGTCATGCAGCAGTTCGATCAATACGTGAAGCTGAACAAGAAGATTCCCTCGGAGATTCTGACCTCGATCTCCAGCATCGACGACCCGGGCCGCTTGGCCGACACCATCGCTGCCCATTTGCCGCTCAAGCTCGAATCCAAGCAGGTGGTGCTGGATCTCGATCCGGTCAACAAGCGACTGGAAAACCTGTTCGAGCAGCTGGAGCGTGAGGTTGACATCCTCAACGTCGACAAGAAAATCCGTGGCCGCGTCAAGCGACAGATGGAGAAAAACCAGCGCGATTTCTATCTGAACGAGCAGGTCAAGGCGATTCAAAAGGAGCTCGGCGAAGGTGAAGAGGGCGCCGACATTGAAGAGATCGAGAAAAAGATCAAGGCCGCTCGCATGCCTGCCGAGGCGCGCAAGAAGGCCGATGCCGAGTTCAAGAAGCTCAAGCTGATGTCACCCATGTCGGCTGAAGCCACGGTGGTGCGCAACTACATCGATGCGCTGGTGGCTTTGCCCTGGAGCAAGAAGACCAAGATCAAGCACGACCTGGCCTACGCCGAAGCCGTGCTCAACGAAGATCACTACGGTTTGGAAAAGGTCAAGGACCGCATCCTGGAATACCTCGCGGTGCAGCAGCGGGTGGATAAGGTCAAAGCGCCCATTCTTTGTCTGGTGGGACCTCCTGGCGTGGGCAAGACCTCGCTTGGGCAGTCGGTGGCCAAGGCCACCGGACGCAAATACGTGCGCATGGCGTTGGGCGGTATGCGCGACGAGGCCGAAATTCGTGGTCACCGCCGCACCTACATCGGCGCTATGCCTGGCAAGGTGTTGCAGAGCCTGTCCAAGGTCGGCACGCGCAACCCCTTGTTCCTGCTCGACGAGATCGACAAGCTGGGCACCGACTTCCGGGGCGACCCATCCAGCGCTTTGCTTGAGGTACTCGATCCCGAGCAGAACCACACTTTCGGCGACCATTACGTCGAGGTGGATTTCGATCTGTCCGACGTGATGTTCATCGCCACCTCGAACTCGATGAACATTCCGCCGGCCCTGCTCGACCGGATGGAGGTGATTCGCTTGTCGGGCTACACCGAAGACGAAAAAACCAATATCGCGATCCGCTACCTGCTGCCCAAGCAGCTGAAGAACAACGGCATCAAGGACGGTGAGCTTGATATCAAAGAGTCTGCGGTGCGCGACATCGTGCGCTACCACACGCGCGAAGCGGGCGTGCGCTCGCTGGAGCGTGAGCTCTCCAAGATCTGTCGCAAGGTGGTCAAGGGATTGCTGCTCAAAAAATACACGTCCATGGTGGTGGTCGACGAGAGCAACCTGAGCGAGTTTCTGGGTGTGCGCAAGTACAGCTACGGCCGTGCCGAGGCGCAGAACCAAGTGGGGCAGGTGGTGGGCTTGGCCTGGACCGAGGTGGGTGGCGATCTGCTGACCATTGAGGTGGCGATCATGCCGGGCAAGGGTGTGATCACCCGCACCGGCTCGCTCGGCGACGTGATGAAAGAGTCGGTTGAGGCGGCGCGCACCGTGGTGCGCAGCCGGGCACGCGCGTTGGGGATCAAAGACGAGCAGTTCGACAAGCGCGACATCCACATCCATGTGCCCGATGGCGCTACGCCCAAGGACGGCCCAAGTGCGGGAGCGGCCATGACCACCGCACTGGTGTCTGCCTTGACCGGCATTCCAGTGCGCGCCGATGTGGCGATGACGGGGGAGATCACCTTGCGTGGCGAAGTCACCGGCATCGGTGGCCTCAAGGAAAAACTGCTGGCTGCGCTGCGCGGTGGCATCAAGACGGTGATCATCCCGGAAGAGAACGCCAAAGATCTCGCCGAGATTCCCGACAACGTGAAGCTTGGCCTTGAGATCCTGCCGGTGAAATGGATCGACAAGGTGCTGGCCATCGCATTGGAGCGCCAGCCTGTGGCCTTGACCGAAGAGGAGGTGGCTGCGCAAGTAGCGGCTGCCGCTGTGAGCACGCCGGCGCGTGTGGCCGACGCGGTCAAGCATTGAGCGTCAAAAAAGTTTTTAGGCTCGCAAAGAGCACGATTTTCTGGGCTATAATTTGAGACTTCGACGAATACACCAAAACGTTGAATTTATGCGGGAATAGCTCAGTTGGTAGAGCGCAACCTTGCCAAGGTTGAGGTCGCGAGTTCGAGTCTCGTTTCCCGCTCCAGTTTAAAAAAGGGAAGCGCTGCTTCCCTTTTTTGTCGGTAGGTCGGTAAGGGGTTTGACCTCCCTTACCTGTGGCGCGATAGCAAAGCGGTTATGCAACGGATTGCAAATCCGTCTAGCCCGGTTCGACTCCGGGTCGCGCCTCCATATGAATCAACGACTTAGCCCGGTTTCGACTGGGCTTTGTTCTTTCTGGGTGGTGCGATGTAAGGGCGGATGTAAGACGGTTTCAGGAATCCAGCCCCAGCACCAGACGCAAAAAAGCCCCACGGTCGGGGGCTTGGTGTCTGGCGAGACTTCGCAGGCGATTTAGCGAGACGTTATCGGCAACCGACTCCCGCCAGCTCTTCGCATTCGCTCCAGCACCGCATCAATCCGTTTCGGACTGCGCGGGTCGTTCAGGTAGGCCAGCAGTTGTTCATCGCTCATGGTGGTGAGGTTGCGCCTGCTGCTGGTGCGCTCCAGGTCAGCAACCCGCTTGTCAAGTGTTGGCATGGTCGTCATCCAAGCCGGTGCAGTGCAGCAGCAGCGCAAAACCCCAAGCATTGCGGGTAGCGTCCCGACTGGCGCGGTCTTTGAACTCTTGCCAAGATTCTCCAGAACCGCGCACCCAATCGCGGCCTTCGGTGCCTTGCGACCACTGGCGCAACTTGCGAATGTCCGGCTCGGTGTCACCCCGCGTCGAGAACGTGGCAATCATGGTCTTGGGCGTGTTGCCGCCTGGGTTGCTCTTGGTCTCCAGGTCGGTGATGCGTTTCTCAAGCGTTGCCATTTTTGTTCTCCAGTTGGGTGATGCGGTCGGCCAGTTCTTGCGTTTCGATGGCCCGGCGCTTGGCTTCCACGATGGCGCTCAGGGTCGAGGCTTCGCCGGGTAGCAGGTCGCCAGCGGCCACGGCTTGCAGGATGGCGTTCTGCGCAGCGGCCACACCCTCGCTGGTGCTGGTGTCGGGCAGGTCGATGTTCACCGGGCGCTCTTTGGCGGGCGGCAACACCCGGTCGAGAATGATTTTCGCGGCCATGAGGTCGCCACCTTGGGCAGCTTCAATCACGGCCTGGGTGATTTTCTCGGCACCGCCTTCCATCATCGCGGCCAGCAGTTGCGTGGCCTTGCTGCGCGTCCCGGCGGGCTTGCCCTTGGGGTTGCCACTGGTGCCCGGCTTGAACGCCGTCTTGGGCGCTTGTCGTTTGGTTGTCATGGTTTGCTTCCAACTTGATTGTTCAGACTCACAGCGGCCCCAGCTCGCGCAGCACGTCGCGCAGGTCACGCGCCACAAACGCCACACCACCAGCGACCCGGATGCGCTCCAGAAAAGCCACCTGTTCGGGACTGGTGCGGCCCTTCGCGGCTTTCACTTCCACACCCAGCAGGCGGCCATCCTTCAACTGTCCCAGCACGTCAGGACAACCCACCCAGCCGAATCGCACGAACCGGCCACCCACGCGCACAGCACCGGAGTTCTGGCGTTCGGCCCATGCCACGGCGGGATGAGTGCGCAGCGCCTTCAACACCTCAGCCAGTGCAGCGGCTTCGGGTCTGTCGTTGGTGCGCTTGGTGGGCGCGGTGTCGGCTCCGAACAGGTCAAGCATGGTTGGCCCCCTGCTCCAAAGGCGTACCCACATCGCGGCTGGTCGCGTCGGTCGGCAGGGTTTCAGCACCAGACAAAGAACCCTGTTCTGCGCCATCTTCGTGTGCGCGCTCTCCCCCCGTACCCCCCCTGCAAGTTGGCGCAGTTGGCGCACCCCCTTGCGCCATGTTCATATCCGCGCCATCTTCGGTAGTTGGCGCAGTTGGCGCAGTTGGCGCAGTTGGCGCAGGTAGCCCACAGAATGCGCAGCCCGAGGCGGTCACTGTCCATCGCTGGTGCGGCTTCCTGTCCGGCGTGCGGTACTCAATCGGCTCTATCCACCCGGCACGCTGGCACTGGTTCACGATGCGCTTTACATCGTCCTGACGCAGCTTCAAACGCTGAAACGCGGGCTCACTTTTCAGCAGCGCATAGGGGTGATTGCGCGAAGTCACAGCGGGACTGCAAAACTGTTCCCGGCCTTCAAACTCTGCAATCAACACCAGCAGGGCAGCGGCGGCACCGTCATCGGCCCGGCCTTGCATCCGGCCATCCAAGGCGCTGTAGTCCGGCGCATCGCTCGCCAGCATCGGCAACCCACCTTCGGGCCACACCAGCGTGACGGGCTCGCACCGCTTGCCAAGGTTGCTTTTCTGGTGTTCCAGCGTCAGCAGGCCATCATCGGCGCGGGTCATAAACAAGCGGCTTCGGGCGCTGTTATGCCAAGCGGTCGAACCCGAATAGCCTTCCCCGTTCATGGGCTTGCCTGCCCGGCTGGTGGTCTTGTCAACGTGCGCCAGCAGGCACACAGCGCAATCGGTCAGACGCGCCACCTGTCCCAGCGAGCGCATGAAAGCGCGCACCTGTCGCCGGTTGATTTCGTCCCCACCGAATGAGTCGCTGGCGTTGTCCACCACCACCAGCCCGGCCCCGGTCGCTTGCACCAGACGCACCAGCTCCACATAAGCGCTTGTCACGTCCCCGGCCCCCTTGCCTTCCGCGCTGTAAAGCTCGGGGTTCTCTGTCCCGTCAACGATGTGCAGGCGCTCGCGCAAAGTCGCTGGGTCGATACCCCAAGCTCGGCAGATACCGGCCAGCCGATGCCGCACGATGTTTGCGCCATCCTCAAGGCTCACGAACACGGCGGCGCTTGCCTCGGTCGGCACACCGAACAGCGGGCGGCCTGTCACGGTTGCCACGGCCAGCATGAGGGCGATGGTGCTTTTGCCGGTTCCACCGTGTGCGCCGAACAAGGCCACCACGCCACGGGGTAGGTAGCCATCCCACACGAACGCGGGCGGCGGTGACGGGTTGGTCAGCACGTCGCACACTGAAACGGGTTTCAGCAGCGGCACCGGCTTTGCTGGCTCGCTCGCACGTTCCAGCAAGTCGGCCAGCGCATCGGCACCTTCACGTTGCGCCAGGTCGTTTGCGTCGAAGTTGTCGGCCTCACCTTCGGGCATCGCAGCCACGGCGGCCCCCACATCACGGGCAATCTTTTCGGCGTCCTGTTCTTTGCCCACGTCAGGCACCAACACCAGCCGGGCGGATGCGTCACGCTGGCGCAGGTCGGCAGCCACGCGGGCCATGTTGCCAGCCCCAAGGCACGCCACAGACGCGGCCCCGGTCGCTTGCCAGCAGGCCCATGCAGCGCCGATGCCTTCGCACACGTACACCACCCCACCGGGCAGCAGGTCGCCCACGGTGAACCAGCCTTTCACGCTCGCACCCGGCAGATTCAGCTTCGACGGTTTGCCGGCAGCTTTCAGCCGGGCGGCGGTGTCGCCCACGGCGATAAATTGCAGCGTCGCCAGCGTGTCGCCATCCCAGCAGGGCACCACCAGCGCACCGGCCATGCTCTCACCCATGATGCGCAGCCGGTCATCAGCAGGCAGCACCCGCAAGGTGTCGAGCGGCGCACCTACTGCGCTTTTGGCTTGAACGTAGGGATGTGCAGTGGTGGCAGCTTCGCAGCGGCTCCAGACCTCGGCAGGGCTCATGCCTGGGGCTGGCTTGCGTTCGGGTGCTGCGGCCTTCCGTGGGGCTTGCACGGGCCTTTGCTGGGGCTTGCCTTCACCCATGCGCCACCCGTTTTCAGCGGCCATACGAAACAGCGAGCCAGCGCCCAAGCCCTTGCCCGGTTTGAAACTGCGCCAGGTGTCGCGTGCAGCGCGGGCGTCATAGCTGTCAGCCCCGGCGCTCCATTGGTCGAAGTCGTCGAAGCCCAACCCGGCAGCGTGCGCGGCCATGCCAGCACGCACCCAGTCCTCTCTGGGCAGGTCGGGCGGGATGCTGCGCAGGGCGTCGCGTGCGCGCTCGATAGGTGCGGCCATCATGCGCGGCTCCCATTCAGCGCCAGCGCCATCGCGGTGTACTTCGCGTCAAGGCGGTACAGGGCAATGATGCGGTCGGGGCTTTGCTCGGTCGGGCTGGGGACTTCGATGGTCTCCACCGGCCAGCCCAAGGTGCGCAGCGTGAATATCACGGCACCCAGTCGCCAGCTTTGCGTGCTGTTCTCAAAGTCGGGGTGGTCAATCATTCGGCCATCCATCAGCATCCCAAGGGCGCGGTCGGGCAGGGTTCCACGGGTAGGCCAGGTTGGGCAAAACGGCGGCGGTGGCAGGAAGGAAAGTTGCTCGGGTGCTTTGTTCATGCTGCACCTACTTTCTGGCGCTTCGCCATCCATGCGTAAATCATGCGGCGGCCTTTCTCGGTCAAGCTGTAAACGCCAGGTCGGCACTTGCAACCGTCACGGTCAATGAAGCTGATGCGCTCGCATGGCAGGTGGTCATCCCCCAGCCCACGGCGGCGCAGCTCGGCTATCAGTTCCGGCCCGTTGCTGCACCCGGCGATGCTGTCGAGTTGCTCACGCGGCACCGGGCGGCGCAGCAGGGCGGCAATGGCGCGCAGGTGACGCGGGTTGTCGGTTCCGCTAAACTGGCGCACCTTGCCGGGTGACGCTCGATTCTGCTTTTGTAGGTCGGGCGTTTTCATTTTCCGGCCCTCCGAAACCAGCGGGTCGGGGCAGCGCACCACAGGCGCAGCAGCAGGCGATTGACGGCGGCGCTCATGATTGCTCCCCCATGCCATCGGCCAGCGCCAGCAGCTTTGCCTTGGCCCGGCGCTCTCGCCCTTTTGCGTTTTGCAGCAGCCGAAATTCCTCGGCAGTTGCGCGCAGCATCGCGTCCCAATTGGCATCATCGCGGGTGATACGCGTAGTCAGGTTGCCAGTGCTTTTGCGCCATGCGTGGTAGGCCACGTCCAGCAGCTCGCGGTGATGGGTCGCATCAGCGGTGGCTTGCGAGAATTTGACGGCAGATTGCGCCAGCGCCAGCAGGTTGATAACGGCGCGGCTCATTGCGCCACCCCGCACAGTGCTTTAACTGCGGCTGTCGGCCATCCAAGTTTTCGGCCTACCTTGATGGGCCTCACTGGCCCCGATTGCTTACAGGCATGTATCCATGCGGTCTGTTCCGCAAAGTTCGCGTAGTAGCAGTATTCCTTGGTGGTCAGCAGCGGCTTGGTCTGCTGCTCCAAAGGCGGGAAGGGTGCAAAGTGCGTGGTCATTCGGTTCCTTTTGCAAGCCATGATTAGCCTGCTGGAACCGAACTATTTCTTCCCTATGTGCCCCTTGTGCCCGGCGGGAACTGCGGGAACTGCGGGAACTAGGGCGTTGATGTTTGCGCCAGCCTGCGCAGGGCGTCGAAGCGGTTTTGAACGGTTTTCAAGGCAAGCGGTGATGCCACATCACGCACAAACAGACTCCCACGGTGTGAGCCTGTCCCAGCGTCGAATGGTGAATCTGGTCCGGCTTTCGATTCAAGGGCGCGGTAAAGCTGTTTTCCTGTCGAGAACTGCCCATTTTTTAGAACCTGCACCATGTATGGGCTCGCCACTTCCCACGCTGTGCGGCGGGGTGCTCTGGCTGGCGCTGGTACTGGTGCTTCGGTCGCGGCGTGGGGCTGGGGCTGGTGCTCCAGCAAGCGGCACACCATCGCGGTGAGCCAAGCCTGATAGGCCACCTTCCACTCGGCTTCGGCATGGTCGAGCACCTGCAAAAGCTCTCTGTCGTTGTTGCTTTTCCAATATGCCTTGTGCGCTGCATCCCGGCGTGCCAATGCCGCTTCATCCCATTTGCCCACCTGTGTAATTGCATGGCGGTGTGCGTCGAACGCCTCAGTTACAGCGCGGCTGGCTTTTGAATCTGGGTCGATAGCGCTCAGTCTGTCCGGGTCTGGCCCGTCGCTCCAGTCACCATAGAAGTCGGCCACCAGCGCACCAGACCCCTCCAGCATGAATGCCGCCAGCTCGCGCGCATTGAACGGGTTGGGCAGCATGGGCGTGTCGTTGACCTCTGGCGCACCGGGCAGGTGTTGTAGTTGTCTGGCAGGTCGCCAGCGCAGTCCCTCGGTTTCAGGCAGCAACAACGGGTCACGCTCAATTGCAGGCCACACACCGCGTTCATCGAGGCTCAGGTAATTGCCCAGCACACCGCACGGCTCCAGAATTTCGCGGGCGTGTCTCAGTTCGTATTTGGCTTGCATTGCACTCCTTCAAGTGCCCTTCAAAGGGATGCCCCAGCAGGCGGGTGAAGGTGTCCCGCTTTTCAGCCGCTAAACCTAGCTGGGGCAAAAACAATTCAGGCAGCAGCCACCACACGCAGACGGCCCGGCTCGCTGGCGCGGTCGAACCGCACACCGGCCTGTTCCAGTACCCACGACTCGATGCGCTCATGGTGAACACGCAGCAGTTCCAGCGGGCGCACCTTGTAATGCTTCTCAGCCGTGGCGCTGGGCTTGTGGCCTTGAATCTGTGCCACCACACCGGCAGGGGTTTCGAGCCACTCGGTCAGGCTGGCGAAGCTGCGGCGTAACCCGTGCAAGGTCAGGCCCTCAAGTCCGGCAGACCTACAGGCGCGCGTGTGCTGAATGTTCGGGGATGCCATGCGTCCGGTGCCCTCGGTCGGGGTAGCTCCCACGCTGGCGGCTCGGGCGGCGCGTCGCTTGATGTTTGCGGGAGTCGCGTCAATGGCGTAGGCGCTTGAGAACACCCATTCGTTGCGTCGGGGCAGGGTGGCCAGCAGGTGCAGCATGTAGGGCGTTGCCGGTATCTCGCGTGTTCCCTCCACCTTGTCCCGGATGTTGATTCCCTTCCATTGGGTGTTCACATCCTCCCAGCGCAGCGCCAGCACCTCGCCAGGGCGTGCGCCAGTCAGCAGCAGGGTTTGCAGGTAGGCGCTCACCACGGGCAGCAGCCCACGCACAGCGGCGAACCATGCGGCCAGTTGCTCGCGCTGCAACACGTCCGACTTCACACCAGCCCGGCCCAATGCCTCACGCGCTTTCTTGCTTTTGGCTGGGTTCGCAGTGGGTAGCAGTCCGGCATATCGGGGCTGTTCGCTGCACCATGTCAGGAAGGCTTTCAGCAGTCGCCATGCCAGCCGGGCAGACGTTGGGCGGGTTTTGCCTTCGCGGGCGGCCCATGCTTCGATGGTGGGCTGGTCGAGGTCGCGCAGCGCCAGCGGCATCAGGGCAGCCAACGGCCCGGGCTTGATGCGGCGGTTTGTGGTGCCCCGGCGCTCTGACAGTTGCCCACCCGGCGCGGCTTTGTTGATGTGGTCGGCATAGTGGCGCTCTCCCCAATGCGGGCGGCGCTCGGTCAGGTAGGCGGTCCATACGTCGCCCACGGTCAGGGCATCGGCGGCGGCGGTCACTGCCTGGGCGGCATCGGCGGCCTGTTGGGCCTGGGCAGTGGCCAGCGCCTCGCGTTTCAGTTCGCGCGGGTCTTGCCCTTGGTCAATCAAGCGTTGCAGCTCGCGGGCCTTGGTTTGGGCCTGGGGGATGCTCCACGCGGCGGGGCTCCCGATGGTCAGGCGTACATCCTTTGTTTGGTACACGCTTTGGAACACGTAGGCGGGTTTTCCCGCAGGCGTTGCCCTCAGACCCAGCCCCGGCGTGGTCACATCCCACAGAAACGCCTGCTTCTTGTCGGGTGGGCACTTGAACCCAGAAACCCGGCCAGCGGTGAACGAAACCTTTGCCATGCTTTGCCCCTTGGTGCGTCTTACATCGCCAGGATGTAAGGGCGGATGTAAGACTATTTCCCAAAATATGATGTATTTCAGTCAAGGTCGAAAACCTGAATAATTCTCTAAGTCCTTGATTTATATAGATTGTACCTAGGTTTTTCAAGGTAGGTAAATGGTAAAAAGTTCGGATTGCAAATCCGTCTAGCCCGGTTCGACTCCGGGTCGCGCCTCCAATATCCTGATGCCCCGCCTCGTGCGGGGCATTTGCATTCAAGGCGTCCGAGTTGGGCTTTCTGCGACCTGCCACAATCTGTCTGCGCCTCGATGGTGAAATTGGTAGACACAGCGGACTTAAAATCCCTTGTGTTCTTATACTTATCAATGGCTTACGGATATATGCGTATTTTCGTGCGTAGTCCGATGCTGTTGGAGGTTCACAGGTGGGCTCAATCGTCAAGGAATCGCTGGACCGGTCTGGCAAAAAGGTGACGCGCTACAGGGCGCACGTGCGCCGGGCTGGCTTTCAGTCTCAGTCCAAGCGCTTCGAGACCATGGCCGAGGCCAAGGCCTGGCTGCGCAACGCGGAAGCCGACGCCGCACAGAGGCGCCAAGAAGCTGATGGCGTCTACAGCTTCGCCAAGGTGGCGGATCTGTTCGCCAAGGCGCCGGCACGGCGTGGCACCAAGTTCTGGTCACCTACTCACTTGGCGTATTGGGTTGAGCAGTTCGGGCCGCGCGAGATGAAAAGCATTACCCGGGCTGACATCAACGTGGCCCTGGCTTCGCTCCAAGAGAAGAAGGCAGACCGTCGCACCTTTGAGGGCGAGGTGAAGCACACCGACAAAACGATTTCCAGCGCGACCGTGAACCGCTATCTGGCCTCGCTCTCGTCAATGTGCAATTACGCGCTGAACGTGGGGCACATCGACCGCCACCCGCTCAAGGCTGGCCAGGTAACCAAGCTGAAAGAGGCGAGTGGCCGGCGCCGCATTCTCACCGGCGAGGAAGAGGAGAAGCTGATCGCCGAAGCTGAGCGCAGCACGTGGCCCGCCATGGCGCTGTTCCTGCGTCTGGCCCTAACCACTGGTGCGCGCAAGTCCGAGTTGCAGGGCCTGCGGTGGTCCGACATCGACTTGACCCGCCGCGTGGCCGTTCTGCGCCACAGCAAGAACGGCGAGCAGCGCACCCTGCCGCTCGTGGTGTCCGTCCGTGACGCCCTCATTGAAGCCAAGAAGGTGCAGCCCCTGAACTCCGATCTGGTGTTCTTCGATCACAAGAACCCCGAGAAGCCGAAGAACGTCGACACGATCTGGAAACACGTTCGCGCCCGTGCTGGGCTTGAGGCGGACCGACAGGATTCTCTGGATCGCGTGGTCTTGCACTCCACCCGGCACACCGCCACCACCAAGCTGATCGCCGGCGGTGCGAACCTGATTCAAGCGGCGGCTGTGACTGGTCACAAGACGGTTGGCATGCTCAAGCGCTATGCGCACATGAAAACGGACGACGTGCTGGAGTTGGCCGATCGCCTGCTGGAACAGCGGAAATGAAGCGCCTGCCATCTCCGGTATGTGTCAGGACACTGTCTGACGATGAAGCGAGGGAGTTCAAGGAGAGCGTCGAGAAAATCTGTGCGTCAGCGCGGAACATGCGGCCGTCCCCAGAGAGTATCGGCGCTCCCACTGCATCTGAAATTAGGGGGTTATCCATGGGTGCGAGTACCACCGCACGAAAAATTCTTGAGCAGGCTGCCAATAGATTGTTCTTCGCCAAGTTGCGTCAAGACAGAACGCCATGGCGCGAGCTTGTCGCCACCTATAAGGCCGGTGAGCCGGGGCGGGTGGAGGTGGAAGTGATCGATTTTGACGGGTCGTCACGAATGCAAGTCATCTACGGCGAACCAGGGTTCGGACTCAAGGGCGATGCAGCCTGGCTATTCGAAGCTGGCGAGGAGTTCACCCTCGCGCTGGACATGGTCGAGGCCGAGCGTGAAGCCAACCGGCTTGCAGGCTTAGGTGGTGGGCGTCCTTCGATTGACCGGAGCAATATCAAAACCGCCCTCAATACCTTGATCAAGCGTCATGGCCGAGACAAGTTGCTGGCTAAGCCCGTTTCCTGGATCCTCGAAAGGTTGAGGGACGAGCTGTCAGAAGCGGCAGCTGCTGACCAGCCCCAGCCGTCTGACAACATACTTCGGTCGGAGATCGCGGACGCTCTCCCAGGGCACCCAAAGCTGAATAGAAAGAAAATTTTCAACAACGGGGGTTCTTGAAAATCTAGACCTGCCGACTTGACAAACTGCCGATACCGCAACAAATAGAGGTATCTGCAAATGTCCGACACGGCAGACAACGTAGCCGTCGAGTGGGTCACTCTCGACGACGCACCGAACCACCCGACGATTCGCCAACTCATCCCCACGCAGCGCGCGTGGTACTGGGAGCTGGGCAAGCCAGATTTCAAGCGCAGCATGGTCGAAGCGGGCGCGATCATCAAAATCGGCAAGTCTTGGCGCGTGTCGCTGACCAAGGCGCCGGCCGCCATCGAGGGTATCTATCGCGCTGCGTCGCTCGCTGCCATTGACCGGGCGGCCCAAGCCTCAAAGCCCAAGCGCCAGCGCTCGCACTGCAGCTAAGCCGGGGCTGACCATGGCGAAGTTGCAGCGCTACTGCGCCTTGACGACCCGGCACTTTCAACCCAGAGCGCAGGACGTGCTCTCCCTCAAAAGGAGAACACGTATGTCTTTGGAATTGATGGTGCTGACGCCCGGCGGGGTGCAGCCATGACACCAGATCCGGATTTCGAGACCATGAAGGCGTGCTACCTGGAAAACGGCACGCGAATGGCCTTTGCTGGCATCGAGTCGGCCATGCTGGAGCGCGGCCTTGTCATGCCTGAGGAGCTGCCTGGGCACAAAAGAGGTGCGGTGTTCCAGAAAGAACTGCCTGAGGGTCGCCTGATCGTTGAGTGGTGGGGCAACGGGATTGTGTTCGCCTCGCTCCCGCGCGAATTGGTGATTCGGCGGGATGCGCACTTCTGGGCCTTCATGTGCCACGCAAGGGGCGTGTGGTGAGCGCCGCCCATCACGTCGAGGCCGACATCGACGAGCTGGCCGAGCAAGACGCGCAAATCAAGCGGCTGGCGACGTTGCGCGCGCGGCTGGTCCTACGGGGTCACGTGGTGCACGCGCTGAGCACTGGCGGCTTTCTGGTTTGCTGGCGCGGCCATTCCCGCCACTGTGGTGACCTCGTGTCGCTTGAGGCGTTCGCTCGCCAAGTAGGCGCGGTCGAATGAGCTACGCCGCGCACGGGGCTGTTCACGATACGGCGCTGCCGCCGCGCCTAAAGATCGTTTGCCATGCGCTGGCTGGCTTCCTCAATGAGGCCACTGGCCAGCTCAACCCGAGCATGTCGGCGATCGCACTCAACTGCGGGGTGAGTGAAAGCCAAGCGCGCCGCTTGGTTCATGAGCTGATCGGCTTGGGATACCTGAGCGTGCTCGCCAACCACGACGGCGGTTATGCGCAGAACTCGCGCCAGTACCAGCTCCACCTCGGCCGCCTGCCACTGCTTCAAAAGCGTGGCGCCTCTGCCCCCATTGGTACCCCTAGCACCAGTGCCACCCCTTGCGCTGACGCCACCCCTAGCGCCAGTGCCACCCCTTGCACCCATGCGCGTGACCCCTTGCACCAGTGCGCGCCACCCCTAGCACCAGTGCGCGTGACCCCTAGCGCCAGTGACACCCAAACCAAGAAAGAACCAAGAAAGAACCAAGAAGAGAAACAAGAAGAGCGCGGGCGCGCCCGCACCACCCCATCCAACACCCTGCCATGTCCTGACGATGTTGATCCGCAGACCTGGGCTGATTGGTTTGCACTGCGCAAGAAAAAGAATGCCCCGGTGACAGCGACGGTGGTCAACGGAGCGCGCAGCGAGGCAGATAAAGCCGGGATGCCGTTGAACGCGTTTCTTGAGGTCTGGTGCCTTCGCGGTTCGCAGGGTTTGCAAGCAGACTGGCTGAAGCCCAGCGAGTCTGCGAGGGGCAAAGCCGCTCCTCAGATGACCTTTGAGGAGCGCGACAACCTCAACACTCGAAAGCGTGTCGCCGAAATGTCGGGCCGATCTGTTGACCGCACGGGCTTGAGTCGTGCCCAGCTCGCCGAGTTGCAGCTGGAGCGACAGATCAGCGTGGGCGAGGACGGCTTACCGGAGTTCAGCGGTATGGGGGCAACAGCACGGCTGGGAAATCAGCGCGCAGCCATCGCCCAAGCCGTTGACGTGGACTTTGATGACGAAAGGATCCCATTTTGACCTGCTGGAGCAATGTTTTCGACCGCCTGGCCATCCACCAGCCGGAGGCACCAGCCGCGCCGCGCTTCAACCCCAACCCGCCTGGCACGATCCACAAGGGCGCGGCGAGTGAGGCGGTGCTGGCCCTGCTGTCTGAGAATTCGGGCCGCCGCTGGCTGACTGCTGGCGAGATCATCGCGGGCACTGGCAAGACCGTGCAGGCCGTGAGCTGGGCGCTGTTGTTCCTGCGTGCCAACGACCTCATTGAGGTGGTGCCTGACTACGGGCGCAATTCCCGGTACCTCCGCTACGCGATTCCTTAAGGTGGAGGTGAGCGATGAACAAAACGCCCGAACACCGCCGTGCGCTCGCTGCCTGGAAGGTCATGCGTCGGCGCTGCCTCGAACCCAAGTTCAAGGACTTCCCGCGATACGGAGGGGCGGGCATTTTGGTCTGCCCTCAGTGGCTGGTGTCCTTCGAGCAGTTCTATCGTGACGTAGGCCCACCGCCGACGCTTGCGCACTGGTTTGGCCGGATCGACACCGCCGCGCACTACACCGCCGGTAATGTGATTTGGACCACGCGCGCCGAGCAGATGAACCGGCGCCAGTACTGCCGTCAGGTGGTGATCGATGGCGAGAAGGTCACCGCCGCGCAGGCCGGTCGCATGCCTGGCCAGCCCACCCGAAACACCGTGCTGCGTCGCTGGGATTCAGGGTTCAACCTGAGCGCACCGGCACCCGCAAGGCTCTACCCATCCTCGCGCTGGTTGACCCATGACGGGGTAACCCTGCCGCTGCCCGAGTGGGCGCGCCGGGTCGGGATCACCCCTCGCCTGCTTTGGGTCCGCCTCGATAGCGGCATGCCTCTGGCGCGCGCTCTGTCTCCACACCGACTCACCCGACAAAAGGACCACCCGATGAAAAAGCCCAGCCCCAGCCCCACCCATACCACCGCGCAGCCTTCGCCCGAGGTGGAAAAAGGCGCCGCGCGTGCCCGAACAGCAGTCTTGCTCAAGGGTGCAATTCGCCGTGAAACGATCGAGCGGGATCTGCTGAGCCTGACGCCGGCCGAGGCCGAGGGCTACGCCCGCCAGATCGCCGTCGCTCTGGACCTGGCGCAAGTTTTCGATGTGCTGAGCTTTCACGTGGTCGACGCACCAGACGGCACACGTCAAGGCCTGGCGGCCGTTTTTGAATTCCCAAACCCGGAGCAAGCAGCATGAGCAGCCAGATTTCAAAGTTCATTCATGAATCGCTGGCGTCCGCTGGGTTTGCGGTCCTGAGCAGCAGCATCGCTTATTCGCTGCGCCGGGATCTGTGGAGCTCTGGCATGGACGCTGGCGGCGATTTCGCCACACGCAACTGGCGCAACAGCTTGGGCCAGATTGCCGACCTCAAGCGTTTTCGGGCGCGCCTGGCGGGGCTGGATCGTGATGTCGAGGTCGTCACCCGCAGCGCCGACGCGCTGGAGCAGCGTATCCAGTGGGTCACTGGCCGCGAGGTGCTTAGCCTCGTTGAGGAGGGCGCGCCAGTGGCAGCGGCGCCCGAGCCGAAGATGAAACGCGCGAACAGTGAAACCGCACCGGTGCGCCGCATTGTCGAGTTGGGCGACCTGTACCCCGGTGTGCAGACGCGCGAGGCTGGGCGGACCTGTCACGGCTGCGAGAACCTGAGCGCTGGCTACACCTGCAAAGCGTCGGTGCTGAGTGGGGTAGAGGTGCCGCTGATGCGCGAGCCGCGCCGCTGTCTGGCCTACGTGCCGCCCTGGGCCTCGATTGATGGCCGCACCGGCCGCGTGCTGTGGCCTGAACTCGAAAACCGCCAACCGATCAACGCCAGCGAAAAAGGGAGGGCCTGAGCATGCCTTTTGACTTCGACGACGAACGCCCAGCGGGCGGGTCTTTTGTGTACGACGACGAGCAGCCCCCCAAGCAAGCTGCGAAAAGTGAGCAGCGCACGGCCGGCGGGTCTTTCGTCTTTGATGACGAACAGCCCCGGGCGCAGGTGCGGGCACAAGCCGCCACCGCAACCAGCCGCACCTGGGGCCAAGCCCTTGGCGACACGGGAAACCAGCTCGCGGAGGGCGTCAACAATGTGATTGGAGCGGTGCCCAACCTGATCGCACCAAACTCACGTACTGCGGAATTCTTCCGTGACAACTCGGACCATTGGCGCGGCCAGCAATCCGAACCCCTGAAAGCCCGCATCGCACAGGCAGACGTGAAGATTGACGCGGCCGATGACGAGGGCATGCTGCGCCAGATCTCGGTGGCGGCCGGCGAATACTTCTCAGATCCAGCCTTGGCCGCGCGCTTCGTCGTCACAAACCTGCCTTCCATGATCCCGGGCGTGGCCGCCACCAAGCTCGCCCAAGCTGCAGCGCTGGCCCGAGGTGCGAGTGCAGCCAAGGCGGCCAGCGTAGCCACCACGGCGGCCGGCGGCACCAACGCTGCATTGAACGGCGGCGGTGCAAGGGGTGAGGCATACGAGGACATCAAGCGCACGCTGGAAGCCCAAGGCATGAGCCCCGAGGAAGCTGAACGGATGGCCATGGCCGACTCGCGCTTGGTGGCGGCCGTGGGCGCTGTAGCGGGTTTCGCAAGTGGCAAGACCGGGCTTGAGGGTAGCCTGGTGGGCAGGGTGGGTGCAGCTGGTGCACTGCGCGCTGGCGCCCGTGTAACCGGTGTTGAATTGGTGGGCGAGCAGATCGAGGAGGTGGCGCCCAAGATCACCACCAACCTGCAGGCGAGCGAATACGACGGGCGAACGCTCGCGCAAGACGTGGGCCGCACGATGGTGGAAACCGCCATTGGATCCGGGCCTGGCGCATTGGTGGCCGGTGGCTTGACAGCACGCAACACCTCGCGCGCATCGGGTCCACCAACCCCAACGGCAGATCCCGCAAGCCCTGGTGCTGGTGCTGGTGCTGCAGCAGGCGCCACTTCTGGCCCAGCCGCATTGCCACCACCGTCACCAGCCCCGGCACCATCCGCAACAGCAAACCCATTGGCGGCCACTGCCGACACTGCGCAGGCCGAGGCTGCACTGCTGACCCCCAGCAGCCTGACCGCGTTGGATAGGGTTGGTGAGCTTGATGCGGAAAGCGCCAGTCTGAGCAAGCAGCTGGATGCGCTGAATCAGGATGGAGACCACGCGCAAGATCCGGAGCGCCAGAATCTGGCCGCGCAAATCGTTGACCTGGAGCAGGAGCGCGCAGCCATTGCCGCCACCTGGCCCAAAACCACACCCGGCGCGCGCACCACCTTCTCCACCGAGGCCGGTGTGCGCCTGGAGGGCCAGTACGCGCTGGCCGAAGCCGCCGACCTGATCACCTCTCACGATGAGGGGTTGCGCGCCAACCCAGCCTTCCCAAGCGAGTTGCAGCCGCGCGACCGCACCCGCCAAGCCTCTGAGCTGCAAGTCTCGGGCATCGTGCAGCGGCTGGACCCGGCCCGCCTGGGCGTGTCGGCCGATTCCGCCACCGGCGCGCCGATCATCGGCAAGGATGGGCTGGTCGAGTCGGGCAACGCGCGCACCATCGCGCTCAAACGCGTCTACCAGGCCAACGGCCAAAAGGCCGAGGACTACAAGGTGTTTCTGCGCGAGCAGGCCGCGCAGTTCGGGCTGGACCCGGCCGCGATCGATGGCATGAGCCAGCCGGTGCTGGTGCGGGTGCGAAACACACCGGTGAACCGCGCCGAGTTCGCCCGCCAAGCCAACCAGTCGACCATTCAACGCATGGCCCCCGCCGAGCAGGCGCTGGCAGACTCCAAACGCCTGACCTCGTTGGATGGGCTGGACCCGGATGACAACGGCGACTTCGACAACTCGCGCGACTTCATCCGCCAGTTCATGGCCGGTCTGCCGGTGACCGAGCAAAGCGGCATGGTCGAGAGCGATGGGCGCCTATCAACCGAGGGCTACCGGCGCATTCAAAGCGCGGTGCTGGCCAAGGCCTATGGCGACAGCCCCACGCTGCGCCGGATGACCGAGAGCCGCGACAACAACCTGGTGAACGTGAGCAAGGCGCTGGTGCGCGTGGCGCCCACGATTGCCGCAGCGCGCGAGCGCATGGACGCGGGCACGCTGTTCGATGCCGACATCGCCCCCGATCTGCTGGCGGCCGTGGAAGGCTTGTCGGCGCTGAAAGAAAAGGGCTGGAGCGCAGCGCAGGAGCTGGGGCAGGGCGACCTGACCGGCCCGAAGTATTCGCCCGAGGCGGCCCAGCTGCTGACCTTCCTGGCCGACAACGCGCGCAGCCCGCGGCGCATCGCCGAATTCTTGCAGCGCTATTACGAGGCGCTGGAGCAGGTCGGCAACCCGGGCCAGTCCAACATGTTCGATGACGGCGCACCAGCACCATCACGCAACGACCTGATCAACCAAGCCCGAGGATCCAACGATGGCAACAATGACCAAGACACCCAGCGGGGAGTCGCTGGAGCGCGCGCGCAGCCTGCTGCGCCAGATCGACAACAACCCGAAGATGCGCCGGGCGCTGGCGGCCGCAATGAAGGCGATGGGCCTGCCCCAACCGATGCCGATGGACGACCCGAAGCGAAACCGCAGCGCGAAGGCGCCAAAGTAACAGACGCGAGCCCAGCGCCCAAGGTGGGCGACACAGTGACTTGGACGGCCAACGGTCAGGAGCTGACCGGCGAGGTGGTGCGTGCGCCAGACCAGCGCGGCGCGATGACGGTGCGTTCAACCACTGGCGTGAGCAAAGGGGGTGTGTTCAGCGTGCCGAGCGCGAAGGCCCGGATGGCGCAACCTGCGCAGCCTGCGCAAGGTGGCAAAGCAGCGCCGGCAGATTCCGGCACCGGTGGCGACGGGGCTGTTTTTTCAACGACGGGGGCCAAGCCTGCCAAGGGTCTGTCGGTGCAGCGCGTGCAGGAAGTTGCGAACCGCGTCCTTGACCATTTGGGGGTAGGTGCGGTAGCCGGGCTGCAGGTAGTCCGGGAGCCGGGTGATGCCGGTTTGAGTGTTCCGGCTTCCGTAGTTCCACAGGGTGCGACTGGCGACGGGAAGATTTACCTCTTCGCGGACAACATCGGCAATGAGCTTGAAGCCTTCAAGATCGTCGTCCATGAGCTTTTTCATCTTGGCCTGAGCAAGTCGGTGGAGCAGGGAGCTTACATCCAGACCATGCTGGGCTACCTGAGTGATCCTGCTGTGCGCGAGTATGCGCAGCGCTGGAAAGCATCTGCAGACGGTGTCTCGCGCAAAGGCACCATGCCCGTCAACAACTGGCAGGCGCTGGCGGTAGAGGAGGCGCTGGCCGACATTGCTGAGGAAATGAACGCTGATCGCGGCGGCACAGGCACGCGCAAGGGCTGGTCGGCGCGCGTGGCTCGCCAACTGGGCGACCTGGCTGTTCGCGCGGGGCTGCAAGGTGTGGCCAAGCAAATCCGCGCGTTCACGCGCACCGAGGCCGAGGCGTTTGTGCAGGACGTGATGCAGCGCGCCAGCAGCAGCGCACCGGTAAAGCTGAGCGACACGCGCTTCGCCAGTGCTCGCGCTGGCCAGACCGAGAGCGAGGCGTTCAAGCGCTGGTTTGGTGCCTCAAAGGCGGTGGACGCCAACGGCGCGCCGATGGTGATGTACCACGGCACCAGCGCCAGCGTTGGCGGCGACGCCTTCACTCGGTTCGACACTGCGGCATCGAACTACGGCCTGATGGGCATGGGCGGCTATTTCACCGCCGACCCGGCCGTGGCCAGCAGCTACACCACCAAGGGCAAGGGAAACGCGCCCAGCGTGTACCCGGTGTACCTGTCGATCAAGACCCCGCTGGACATGGACGCGAAGGCCGACCCGGCGCAGTGGAAGCGCCAATTCCCCAATGCTGGGGCGATGCATGAGGGCGGCGCCACGAACGAGAGTTGGTACCGCGCGGCCGAGGACGCGCTGGCCGACGAGGGCCTGCCGATGTGGGAAGGCGCGGATGCCATGCAGGATGGGCTGCGCACCATGGGGTTCGATGGCATCACCCACATCGGCGGTGGGCGGGTGAAGGCCGATGGAGTGAAGCACCGGGTTTACATCGCGTTCGACGATGTGCAGGTGAAGAGCGCGACGGGGAACAGTGGAGCGTTCGACCCGCAGAACCCAGACATCCGCTTCAGCCGCAGGTCAGCAAGCGGCAACCGCGTCCCTGATGTGGTGATCGGGCATCGCCTGGGCGACTTGAATCGCCATCCTGACTACCAAGCAGCAAAGGCTGGTGACAGTTTGGCCGCTGCACGCATTGCCATCGATCTGGTGGATGATGCGTTTGTGCAGCGAGTGCGTGATGCAGCAGGCAATGCCAAACTGATCGTGCCCGTGGTGTCGGTGGAGGCGTCAGGGCGAAACAAGATCCCTGCTGCGGTTGCCGACCTGCTGGCGGAAAAACTGGGCAGCGATCCTGATGCAGAAATCGTGCAAGTCAACTCTCCCAAGCGCACAGCCATGGACGGTTTGGATCGGCTGCTGAGCCCTCCTGTGTTTGAAGGAGCGGTTCAAAAGGGGGCGACTTACGTGTTGGTGGACGACACTGTGACGCAAGGCGGCACGTTTGCAGCACTGGCCAGCCACATTGCTGATAACGGCGCAGAGGTGGTTGGGCTTGTCGCCTTGACGGGCAAGCAGTACAGTGCAGCTCTCTCTTTGCCCCCCAAATTGTTGGCCCAAGTCCGTGAGCAATTCCAAGATGTTGAACCCCAGTTTCAAGCCGCAACCGGCTACGGCTTTGACGCGCTCACCGCATCCGAAGCCAGATACTTGGTCAAGCACGACGATGCTCAGCGCGTCCGAGATCGAATCGTTGCGGCAGGAATCCAAGCTGGCAATGAAAGAGATGCGGGCTTACCGCCACAAAATAGCCGCAGCCAAGCAGCTGTAAACGGCGAGCCTGGCGCCAGGCCACGCAAACCCACCACCCCAGTGGCCGCCATCCGCGCAGCCATCAACAAGCGCTACGGCCGGCTGCTTGAAAAGCTTGAAGCCAAAGGGCTGGTGACGCTCACGCAAACCGAGGCGCAAGCCATGGCCGCAGCCGCGCAGGCGCGAGCTGACAAGAGCGGCACCGAGCTGGCCGCTGAGCTGGATGGGCTCAAGCAGCCAAAGGACGGCCCAACCAAGCCGAGCGGCCTGGACATCAAACGTTCTGCCAACGGCGCCATCCAAGGCTTCTTCGATCCGGTCACCGGCAAAGCCTTTTTGGTGGCCGATGGCCTGACCGAGAAGACGGCGGGGCCGGTGCTGATTCACGAGGTGGGTATTCACATGGCGCAGGCGGGCAAGCTGGACGCACTGTTTGAGCGCGCGGCGGGCCTGCTGAGGATTGGCCCGAACAGCGCGTTCTTGAACCGGGTGCGCGCGCGCATGGAATCCGCTGGCGAGACTTCTGGGGAGGAGGCAGCAGCCTACATTGCCGAGGAGTTTGAGCGCGACAGCGCCGACGCGCCGAGCACGGTGACGCGGTGGCTTGCCGACCTGACGACGGCGGTGCGGGCCTGGATGTTCAGCAACGGCGTGATTTTGAAGGCTGAGCAGCTGAGCGTGGCCGATATCGCGGCGGTGGCGCGGGCGAACGCGCGCAGCTTGGCCAGCGATCGCGAGCCAATCGCCGATGTGCTGCGCAACGTGATCCAGCAGAGCCGGGCGCTGTTTGGGCGCCAGATGGGCAAGGCGCCACCCATGTCCGCAGACCCGGGCAAAACCCCGCTTTACGAGGCGATGCGCCAACTGGCTCGCTTTGATGCGTCGTTTGTGCTGGGTAGCAGTGAGGCCACTGACTTGAGCGAGATTGCGCAGTCGATGCAGGCCGACACAGATACAAGAAAGGCAAAATTTACCGCGACCGAGGGCACCGCGATGGCGCGCGGTGTGCGCAAACCCACGTTGCAATTGACCATCACCGATGCCCGAGGCCGCGAGAACAAGCTGCTGGACATTTTCGAGGCCGATTCGGCGCGCCCTTACGTGGTGATCGGCAATGGCGATTTGGGCCAGCAGGTGAACGGCTCGCACGCCTACCAAATCGCCTTTGCCTGGGCTCACAACAACGGCAAGGTGATGCGGCCAGACCCGGCGGGCCTGACGGTGATCAACCGCCTGCGCCGCACCGAGGCCATGGTGTCGTCTGCCATGCGCTTTGGCACCACCAAGCACCTGGAGCCACACCAAGACCAGTACATTGCGCTGACGCAGAAGGCCCGAGGCGCCGGGGTGGAGCCCGAGGACACCAGCTACGAGAACGCAGCGCTGCACAGCGAGCTGCAGGCGCTGAAAAAAGATTTGTGGCGCCCGGGCGATGGGGCTTCTACAATTTCGAGCAATGTCCAACACCTCATTGAAGCCTCGTCCAAACTCGCAGAAATCCGCGAGCCCGGCATCAAAACCCTTGAGGTCGTGGGCGGGGTGCTGCGCAAGCGCGGCACGATGGCAAACGGTGTTCCTCTGGAGAACCTTGAGGTTGGCGCTGACACTGGCCAGGTCAAAGTCCACGATGTCGTGGTACGACCCGCAGTGTCAGGCGTGGGCGGTAGCACGATTCAACGCGCTGCGGTCGCTGCGTCCGTCTCGCGCGCTGTTAACCGCAGCAACAATTCACCACTCCGGGGCAACTCAGAAGACCGCGGTGTGGGACATGCTGGGGTATTGGCGCTCCAAGCCATACGGCAAACGCTTGGCCAACTGGATGGCCAGCCGCCTTCGGGACTGAGCCCGCTTTTCTACAGCCAATCGGGCAACGGCGACACACCCCCCGGCGGCGAGCCACCCGGCGGCCCACCAGCCGCACCACTATCCGCCTGGGGTCAGCTCAAGGCGCGCGCCGAGGGCCTGCTGAGCCCGGCCAACATCGACAGCTTCCTCTACGAGTTTCAGGACAAGCTGATCGACTTGAAGCGGCTGCGCCAGCACATCAAAGACATTGGCGGCACGCTCAACGACCTAAACGATGCCTACTTGGGCGAGGAGCTGTATCACAAGCGCGTTGCCAAGCGTGCCCAAGACTTCCTGAACGACGAGCTCAAGCCGCTGCTAGAGCAGATGCGCAGCAAAGGCATTCTTTTGACGCAGATGGAGGAGTTTTTGCACGCGCGCCATGCGCCCGAAGCCAATCTGGAGATGTTGGCGCGCAACCCCACGCAGCAGATGCTCGACACCGAGCTGGCCGCAGCCGAGGCCGAGGTGCGCAGCCTGGAGCAAGCGCTGCAGAGCGCCACTGCGCAAGGGTCTTCGACGGTTGCCATCCAAAGCGCCCTGGAGGAGGCCCGGGGCATGGCGACCCAATGGAAAAACGCAGAGGCATTCAAAGGCACTGAGGCCGAGCGGCGGTCGCTCTCGGGCATGACCGATGCCAAAGCGGCGCAAGTGATGGCTGCGCTCACGCCTGAGACGCGCATGGCGCTGGATGCGCTGGCCGCTCGGGTGGATGCGATGAACGAGCAGACGCTGGATCTGGGGCTGCTGTACGGGCTGACCGATCAGAAGGCTGTGAATGCTCAGCGCAACGCCTACCAGTTCTATGTGCCGCTGCACCGCGACGAGGCGCACCCTGACAGCGCCAGCCACCCGGCAGGCCAGGGATTCAGCATCAAGGGCGAGATAGGCAAGCGCCGCGTTGGCAGCAACGAAAAGGTGACCCACATCCTGGGCCACATCGCTATGCAGCGCGAGGCCGTTCTGACCCGGGGCGAGAAGAACCTGGTGGGCCAGAAGCTCTACATGATGGCCGCGCAAAACCCAGACCCCAACTGGTGGGCGGTGGACGCCGCACCGCGCACCAAGACGGTCGACAAAAAGACCGGATTCGTCACGACCGGCTTCGATGCGATGTACAAAAGCCGCCCCAATGTGGTGGTGATGCGCATTGGCGGCAAAGATGCAGCGGTGGTGTTCAACGAGCGCAACGAAAACGCCGCGCGCCTGGCTGTATCCCTCAAAACCCTGGACGCAAGCGACATGCATGTGGTGCTGGGCTGGGTTGCCAAGGGCACGCGCTGGCTGGCCAGCGTGAACACGCAGTACAACCCGATTTTCGGCATCATCAACTTTGCGCGCGACACCCAAGCCGCGCTGCTGGGGTTGGGCACCACGCCGCTGCGTGGCCAAGAGGCGCAGGTGGCCAAGAACATGCTGCCTGCCCTCAAGGCGATTTACGCCGATGTGCGCTCGGTGCGCTGGGGTGGTAAGTCGGGCGACGCTGGGGGCGCGTGGGGCAAGCTGTGGGATGACATGCAAATGGCTGGTGGCACCACCGGTTACCGCGATCTGTTCGCCGACCCAAACGAGCGCGCCAAGGCGCTGGAGAAGGTGATGGGCGAGATGGACCGGGGCAACGCCAGCAAATTTGCCCATGGCGTGGTGGACTGGCTGAGCGACTACAACGAGACGATGGAGGGCGCCACACGCCTGGCCGCCTACAAGGTGGCGTTGGATTCGGGCATGAGCAAGCCGCAGGCCGCGAGCTTGGCGAAGAACATCACGGTGAACTTCAACAGGAAGGGGCGCCAGACGCGCGAGATTGGCGCGCTCTATGCGTTCTTCAATGCGGCGGTTCAGGGCACCACGCGCATGATGGAGGTGCTGCGCGGGCCGACCGGCAAAAAGGTGATGCTGGGTGGCGTGTTGCTGGGCGCCATGAATGCGTTGATCGGTATCGCGATGATGGGCGGCGATGACGAGGACGACGTGAACGGCTGGGAGAAGATCCCCGAGTTCGTGCGCCAGCGCAGCCTGGTGATTCCGCTGGGGCGCGAGGACTTCGTGGCGATCCCGCTGCCGCTGGGCTTCAACGTGTTCCCCAACATGGGGCGCATGGCGGTGGAGATGATGGCCGGCATTGGCGAAGGATCCGCAGGCGCCCAGCTCGCGAGGATGCTGGGCATGCTGGTGGGCACCTTCAACCCGCTGGGCGCGCCGCCCACGGCCAGCGGGGTGCAAGCCGTTTTGATGCTATCGCCCACGGTCACGGATCCGATCGTTTCGCTCTTGGCCAACAAGGATTGGACAGACCGGCCGATCTACCGCGAAGACAACAACAGCTTGGACCCAACCCCTGGGCATTTGCGCACCAAAGACTCGGCATCGACCCCGGCCAAATTGGTCTCGCGCTGGCTCAACGATCTGACCTTCGGCAACGCCTACCGACCGGGCTTTGTCAGCTGGACGCCCGACCAGCTGGATTACGTGGTCGGCGTGCTCACTGGTGGCGTGGGCCGCGAGCTGATCAAGCTGAACCAGACGGTCACCGCGCCATTCACCGGCGACGAGTTGCCCGCGCACAAGATCCCGCTGCTGGGGCGCCTGTACGGCAACACGCGCGGCGCTGCGGTGGAGTCGGGCCCGTTTTCGGTCAACGTGCGCGAGATCAACGAGATTGAGAATGAATTCAGGGGGCGCGCGGTGGCGCGCGACGAATTCAGCAAGTTCCGCAAGGAGGAGCCGCTGGTGAAGATGATCGGACGTGGCAACCAAGCCGAGCGCCAGGTGCAGCAGCTGCGCACACTGAAAAAGCGCGCGACCGAGGCCGGCGACGCCGAGCGCGTGAAAGAGATGAACGAGCGCATCGGCGTGGTGATGAAGGACTTCAACCGCGATGTGCGCCGGGCCAAACGCGAGGCGAACGAATGACCAAACCGACCAAGCAGACCAAGGCGGGGGGCTCAAAACCCCTTGCTGCCAAGCGCCAGAAGTTCATTGATGAATACCTGGTCGACCTGAATGCGGCACAGGCGGCCGTGCGCGCGGGTTACTCGGATGCCACGGCGCGCCAGACCGGGCACAAGCTGCTGACAAATGCTGACATTCAAGAAGCGATCACCGAGCGCCGGGCCGCGCTGAGCACTGCCACGGGCGTGACGGTCGAGCGGGTGCTGCGCGAGGCTGCGCGCCTGGCCTTCTTCGATGTGCGAAAGCTCTACCGCCCGGACGGCTCGCCCAAGCAGTTGAACGAGCTTGACGACGACACGGCCGCCGCGATTCAAGGCCTGGAGGTGGCGACCATTGGAAATAAGGATGTGGGGTTCGGTGAGGTCCTGAAATACAAGGTGGCGGACAAGAACGCGGCAATCGAGAAGCTGTTCAAGCACTTGGGCATGTTCGACCGCGACAACGCCCAGCAGGCAGCAAGGGCACCGCTGCGCATCGAGCTGGTGCCCCTGCAGCCCGACGCGCCAGCCCCGGAGGATTGAGCAGGCGCCGGTCTTGGAGCCCCTGTGATGGGGTGGCACTGCTGGGCGTGAACTGTTCACCTGGTGGGCTTGAATGGGGGCCCTGTGCACGCCCGCATGTGGATACCGTTGGGTTATTCAAACGCAATCGCGACCGCATGCGGATAGTTTGAAAGTACCCGCAAATGGTTTGCGCTTCCCGGTGTAATTCACTCACACCAACACACCGGAGCGCCACCATGAGCAACGTCAAAAACCTTTTTTCCCTGAGCCCCGAGCGCCGCGCGGCGGTGCAAAGTTTCTGCCTGGAGCAGGCAGCGCACTACACGGAGCAAGCCCGCCGACCTGAAGGCGGTGGGGCTGCGCTGCATCTGTTCATTGCTGGCGACAACAAGGTCGAGCTGAGCGTCTGCGCGCTGGAGCCTGCCCATGCGGCGGCCATGCTGCTGGCGCTGGACGAGGTGCGCGCCCGTCTGGTGGGGGTGGTGGCCGCTGCCGGCTTGGACCTGAACGCATTCACCAAGGTGACCGAGGGGGCTGGGTCCAACGTGGTGGCCTTGCGGGGTCGGTGAGGTCTGAGGGCTTGGGCCGGTGCTCAGGGCGGTTGATGCTGGGGCTAGGGTTGGCGTCACCGCTTGGATTGGGCGCGTTCACGCACGGACCTTGCCGTCCGCGCGCGGGCCTGTATTGGGAACGAGGGCAAGGAGTGCCCGGGGGGTGTGGATTTAGGCCACGAAATCGGCCAGGAAGCGCTTCACAAAACCGGGAGCCGCCACGTCCGTGTGGCCGTCGGCCACTGCTTGCTCGCTCTCGCAAATCAGGCTCAAGGTTTTCAGGGGCGGCGGGGCTTTGGCGCACAGGCGAGCGTAATCGGCGCCCCAGCCCGCCACCTTGGGCGGTGTCAGATCGGCCACTGGCACCTGCTCGATGGCACTCACAAGGTGGGCCGCTTGCTCGGCCAGCTCTTTGTGTTGCTGCTTGCGGTCGCCATAGGCAAAGATCAACGCCAGCAACCCCAGCGAGGTGATCGCTGTTGCCACGATGGGCAGCGCAGCAGCGAAATACTGCCCCATGAGAGACGCGCCCAGCACTACCGTGAACGCTTTGGTGAGCTTGTCCACCAGGTCAAAGAAACGCTGGCGCCTGCGGTGGTAGCGCACCTGCACCCAGGCGTGGTGAAGTGTGGCGCAGCGTGACACCCAACAAGCGTCCAAGCGCAGGCCTTCTTCGGTGGCGAGCGTCGGGGTGGCTGCAAGGATGTTCATCGCACCATTGTGGCAGCGCCCTTACTTGGGTGGGCGCGGTGGCGCGGGCGGCGCCGGGGTGAATGACACCGTGCTCTCATTGAGCCCGCCATAGCTGCTCGACTTGCGATCACTGGGCGGTGGCGATGGCGGCGGCGGCCTTGGTGCGGGGGGAGGTGGGGGTGTTTTTCTCTCGGTCATGGTTTCCTTCTATGGCCATTGCTCGCATCCACCCAGGTCGGTGCGTTGTTTTCTGAGGCGCTGCGCCTGCGCGAGGCCGATCTCTGGGTTACCCAGCCTGATCGACTTTCCCACTTCAAAAAATTGATGGTGCCCGGAGCCGGAATCGAACCGGCACGACCTTTTCAGGCCTACGGGTTTTAAGCCCGCTGCGTCTACCGATTTCGCCATCCGGGCCTAGTACAGGCCGCGAAGTTTAAACCGTGCGTAGGCGGTGCGTAGCCAAGAACAGGAAGATACCGGCAGCGAACGGTAAAATGCTGTGTTGGGTGCTGGAGAGCAGCATGCAGCGCATGCAACCCCTAACGGATGCCGTCGTATTTTTACGGTAAATGTCGCAGGGCATAGACTTAAAATCCGCCGCTCACCCGCAAGGGGGCGTGCCGGTTCGACCCCGGCTCGAGGCACCAGCCCACACTAGGCGTTTTTTGCCTTCAACGGTACAGTGAGTTTCATGACCCGATACAACGCACCCTTCGAAATCCATGTGCACGGCGATGTGCGGCTGCGTGACGATGTGGTGTTCGCCCAAATCCAGGATGCGCTCAAGCCGCTGTGGCAGTACGCTGGCGCGCGGTCGCTGGCGGCAGCTGCTGAGAGTGCCTACGAAGACGAGCCGGGCATCCGTTTCGACGCCGAGGCCCATGTGCTCAGCATTTGCTGGACGGTGCCAGGCGACGACGACTTCCGACAGGTAATGGAAGAAACCTGCATGGGCCTGAACGAACTCGCGTCTGTGGGCGCGCCGTTGGAGGTGTCGTTCTACGACACCGAGTACGACGAAGAGGAGGCGCCCGAGTCTGGTGAAGACGCCGAGGCGCGCGATGATTTCATGATGTGTTTTGTGGGTCCCACGCCGGCTGCGATCCTGCAGGTGCAACGTGATCTGTTGGTGCAGGATGTGGTGCACATCATGGAGCGCCATTTTGATGCGTCAGAGCTCAGTGGCGTTGTTGGCGCGATCGACCAGTTGTTCACCCAGCGCTTCGATGCGCTGGTGAGTTCCATGCACCTGGGCAAGCCGCCGCGTGGTCACGGTGGTTCCTCCGGTCATGGCGGTGGTCGCAAGCCGCGTCACCTGCACTGAACCCGGCACTGATCACCGGATCTTGAACGCGCGCTAGACTGCGCGCGAGCCGGTGATCCTCACTGGTCGGGAGAGACCATGGCGATGTTCAGCACCGAAGCCCTCAACCCAGGCGTGCGCAAGCGCGAAGTGTTTGGCTGGGCCATGTACGACTTTGCCAACTCGGGCTACACCACGGTGGTGCTCACGGCGGTGTTTGCCGCTTACTTTGTTGGTTCGGTGGCCGACGGGGCCCCTTGGGCCACCTTTGCCTGGACGCTGGCGCTCGGTGTCTCGAACGCGCTGGTCATGTTCACCATGCCCGCTCTGGGTGCCTGGGCCGATCGGCACGGGGCCAAGAAACGTTTGTTGGCGATCAGCACGGTGGGCTGCGTGCTTGCCACAGCAGCCCTGGCCTGGGTGCAACCGGGCGCGTTGGTGTTGGCCGCGGTTCTGATCGTGATTTCCAACCTGTGCTTTGCCTGGGGCGATTCGCTGATCGCCGCCTTTCTGCCTGAGCTGGCCCGTCCTCAAGCCATGGGCCGCGTGAGTGGCTGGGGCTGGAGCTTTGGCTATCTCGGCGGCATGCTGGCGCTGGGGCTGAGTCTGGCTTACGTGATCTGGGCACAGGGGCAGGGTCAGAAGGCCGCGCAGTTCGTGCCAGTCACCATGCTGATCACAGCAGCCATTTTTGCTGCAGCCGCCTTGGTCACGCTGTGGCTGCTGCGCGAGCGGGCGGTGGCCAACCCGCAGGTGGGGAGACATGGGGTGGTCGACGCACTGCGGCAATTGCGGCGCACCTTCGACAACGCCAAACAGTACACCGACTACATGTGGCTGCTGGCCTGCGCCGTGTCCTATCAGGGGGGCGTGGCGGTGGCCATCACGCTGGCGGCGATCTACGCCGAGCAGGTGATCGGCTTTGTGCAGCAAGAGACCATGGTGCTCATTTTTGTGCTCAATATCGCAGCGGCGATTGGCGCGTTTGCGTTTGGCTACTGGCAGGACCGGCTGGGTCACAAGCTGGCGCTGGGCATCACGCTGGTGGGTTGGATGGCCACTTGCATCATCGCCGCGCTCACCACCACCAAAGGCGGCTTCTGGTACGCGGCCATCATTGCTGGTCTGTGCATGGGCAGCAGCCAGTCCTCTGGCCGCGCGATGGCGGGCCTGTTTGCGCCACCGGCGCAGTTGGCTGAGTTCTATGGCCTGTGGACGTTTGCCACGCGGCTGGCCAGCATCATCGGCCCGCTCACTTATGGCGCCATCACCTGGATCACCGATGGCAACCAGCGGCTGGCCATGGGCTCGACCGCGGTGTTGTTTCTGGTGGGTTTGATCTTTTTGCTGCCTGTGAACATGGCACGCGGACGAGCAGCCGCGCTGGCCACCGTGCCCGCGTCTGCGTCGTCCAGCTGACGTTCACGGCGCGAGCGTCCGAGCCGCCGGGCCGATACCGAGCCAGCGAGCAGCCGCGCTGTGCAAACTGTTGTGGTCGCCCGTGCTCAGCAGCGTGACAGGGGCTGGACTTGCCCCGCTCGCGGGTGCTGGCAGCCTGAGGAGGGCGCGCGTGCGCCGCGCCACTGGGTCAGCGGTGTCCACCAGCACGACGCCTGGTCCGCACAGCACCTGCAGGGTCTCGCACGCAAACGGGTAGTGCGTGCAGCCCAGCACCAGGGTGTCGATGGCTGGTTTGTCGGGTTCTTGTCTGCGCAACTGCTCCCAGTGGTGCGTGGCCCGCTCCAGCACGGCCTGCGCGTCTGCGCGCTCGATCGCATCGGCCAGTCCGTCGCATGGCTGGCAGCGAATATTCAGCGGTCGATCGGCTGCGTCCTTCACGGCACCGAGCAGTTGTGCGAACCGTGCGCTTTGCACGGTACCGTGCGTGGCGATCACACCGATGTGGCCGTTGCGCGAAAGGGTCGCTGCTGGCTTGAGCGCAGGTTCCACGCCAATGAACGGCAGATCGGGGTGGGTCTGCCGCAGATCGTCAATGGCGAGGGCGGTGGCGGTGTTGCAGGCCACCACCAGCGCCTGAATCTGGTGGTCGGTGCGCAGCTGCTCGGTGATCCGTTGCGCCCGCTCGGTTATTGCCTCAGCGGATCGCTCGCCATACGGCGCGTGGGCGTTGTCGGCCAGGTAAACGAAATGCACCTGCGGCAGCTCGGCGCGCAGCGCCCGCAACACGCTCAGCCCGCCAACGCCGCTGTCGAAAACGCCAATGGTGATCAAATCGCGAAGCTCAGGCGCCGGCGAGCGCAATGCCTTTGAATTCACCTGTGGCGATGCGCTGGCTCCATTCGGCCGGGCCGGTGATGTGAGCGCTGGTCCCGCCTGAGTCCACCGCCACCGTCACTGGCATGTCCACCACATCGAACTCGTAAATGGCCTCCATACCCAGATCCGAAAAGCCGACCACCTTGGCGGTCTTGATCGCCTTGGACACCAGGTAGGCTGCGCCGCCCACGGCCATGAGGTAAGCGCTTTTGTGCTGCTTGATCGACTCGATCGCCACTGGGCCACGCTCGGCTTTGCCGATCATTGCGATCAGGCCGGTTTGCTCCAGCATCATGTCGGTGAACTTGTCCATGCGGGTGGCGGTGGTGGGGCCAGCTGGGCCCACGGCTTCGTTGCCCACCGGGTCGACCGGTCCCACGTAATAGATCACGCGGTTGGTGAAGTCCACTGGCAATGACTCGCCCTTGGCCAGCATGTCCTGGATGCGCTTGTGCGCTGCGTCGCGGCCGGTGAGCATCTTGCCGTTGAGGAGCAGGGTTTGGCCTGGTTTCCAGCTCGCCACCTCGGCCTTGGTGAGTGTGTTCAGGTCGACACGCTGGCTTTTTTCGGTGTCGGGTGTCCAGTTGACGTTGGGCCAGAGATCCAGGCTCGGCGGGTCGAGGTAGACCGGGCCGCTGCCGTCCATGACGAAGTGGGCGTGGCGCGTCGCAGCGCAGTTGGGGATCATGGCCACCGGCTTGCTGGCCGCGTGGGTGGGGTACAGCTTGATCTTCACGTCCAGCACGGTGGTGAGACCACCCAAGCCTTGCGCGCCGATCCCGAGCGCGTTGACCTTGTCGAAAAGCTCCAGCCGCAGTTCTTCGACCTGGTTGAGTTTTTCACCTTTGGACGCTTTGCCCTGCAGCTCGTACATGTCAATGTCGTCCATCAGGCTTTCTTTGGCCATGAGAACCGCCTTTTCGGCCGTGCCACCGATGCCGATGCCCAGCATGCCTGGGGGGCACCAGCCCGCGCCCATGGTGGGCACGGTCTTCAGCACCCAGTCGACCACGCTGTCGCTCGGGTTGAGCATGATCATCTTGCTTTTGTTCTCGCTGCCACCGCCCTTGGCCGCCACGGTCACGTCGATCTTGTTCCCGGGCACGAGCTCGGTGAAGATCACGGCAGGCGTGTTGTCGCCCGTATTTTTGCGCGCAAACAGCGGATCGGCGACCACGCTGGCGCGCAGTTTGTTATCGGCGTTGTTGTAGCCCTGACGCACGCCTTCGTTGATCGCGTCGTCCAGGCTGCCGGTGAAGCCTTCCCAGCGCACGTCCATGCCCACTTTCAGAAACACGTTGACGATGCCGGTGTCTTGGCAGATCGGGCGGTGCCCAGTGGCGCTCATCTTGCTGTTGGTGAGGATTTGCGCGATCGCATCTTTGGCCGCGGCACTCTGCTCGCGCTCGTAGGCACGGGCGAGATGGGCGATGTAGTCGGCTGGGTGGTAGTAGCTGATGTACTGCAGCGCAGCGGCGACGGACTCGATCAGGTCGGCTTGGCGGATGGTGGTGGTCATGTGGACGGGCTTTCTTTGGGGAAGGGTTGTGTGAATTGGGCGGCGCCCTGCAAGACCGGCACCAGCAGGCCGCTCAATTCGCGAATTTCCTGACGCAGAGATGGCACCTCGGCGTGCAGCACCTGTTCCATCGACTGGCCTGCGGTTTCGACCAAGGCCTCTGTCGCCTTGTGCTCGCTTTCGGTGAAGGTTTGCATCGCGTTGAACAGGAAGGCGCTGCGGTGCGCAAACATCTGCGCAGCGACCTCGACGACGAAGATCGCCAAGACGATTGAGTTGAGCGCAAGGATCCAGGCTACTGCGTGTGCCTTCACGCCAGCCGAGGTTTCCAGACCCATCAGCACCCTGCGTTGCAAGCGTGTCTGCGCCAAGAAAGTGGTGACGCGCGAGCGAAATGCGGGGTCTGCAGGATCGGCGGTGTGGCGCATGGTGAGGCAACGAGCCTGGCAAAGATAAAGACGCGTATTCTAAGAAATTGCTGGGTTCACTCAGTATCAGCTTGGGCCCTGCCTGCGCTGTGTAAGTGGCTCGTAAGAGCCTTTGCGCACATTCGTCCGAAGCTTTGATATCGAAAACCCAAGGAGACAAGACATGTCAGCACCGTCAAACGCCATTCAGTCCACGCTGGTTGAAAACCGCGTTTTTGAGCCCTCGCAGGCCATGCGCGAATCTGCTTGCATTTCGGGCATGCCTGCCTATCAGGCGCTGTGTGACGAGGCCGACAAAGATTTCGAAGGCTTCTGGGCCAAGCGCGCTCGCGAGACGCTGATCTGGAACAAGCCGTTCACCCAGACCTTGGATTCGTCCAACGCACCGTTCTACAAATGGTTCGACGACGGCGAGCTCAACGCCTCTTACAACTGCCTCGATGTCCACATGGGCACGCCCACCGAGAACAAGACCGCGATCATTTTTGAGGCCGACGGCGGTGAGGTCACCAAGGTCACCTACAAAGAACTGTTGGGCAAGGTGTCGCAGTTCGCCAACGCGCTCAAGGCCAAGGGGGTGAAGAAGGGCGACCGCGTGGTCATCTACATGCCCATGACCATCGAAGGCGTGGTGGCCATGCAGGCATGTGCGCGCATCGGCGCCACCCACAGCGTGGTGTTCGGTGGCTTCTCGGCCAAGGCCGTGCAGGAGCGCATTCAGGACGCGGGTGCGGTGGCGGTGATCACCGCCAACTACCAGTTGCGTGGTGGCAAGGAGCTGCCGCTCAAGGCCATCGTGGACGAAGGCATTGCCCTGGGCGGTTGCGATTCGATCAAGAGCGTGATCGTGTTCCAGCGCACGCCCACCACCGTCAACATGGTGGCTGGGCGCGATAGCTTCATGCACGAGTTGATGACGACTGAGTCCACCGATTGCCCAGCCGAAATGGTGGGCGCCGAGCACCCGCTGTTCGTGCTTTACACCTCGGGTTCCACCGGCAAGCCAAAAGGTGTGGTCCACAGCACCGGCGGCTACCTGATGTGGGCCAAGCTCACCATGCAGTGGACCTTCGACCTGAAAGACAGCGACATCTTCTGGTGCACGGCAGACATCGGCTGGATCACTGGCCACACCTACGTGGCCTACGGTCCGCTGGCTGCTGGCGCGACGCAGATCGTGTTCGAGGGCGTGCCCACCTTCCCGAACGCCGGCCGCTTCTGGCAAATGATCGAGCGCCACAAGTGCAGCATCTTTTACACCGCGCCCACCGCGATCCGCTCGCTCATCAAGGCCGCCGAGGCTGACGAGAAGATTCACCCGGCGCGTTCTGATTTGTCCAGTCTGCGCATCCTCGGCTCGGTGGGCGAACCCATCAACCCGGAAGCCTGGATGTGGTACTACAAACACGTGGGCGGCGAGCGCTGCCCCATCGTGGACACGTTCTGGCAGACCGAGACGGGCGGTCACATGATCACGCCGCTGCCGGGCGCCACACCGCTGGTGCCAGGGTCTTGCACGCTGCCACTGCCGGGCATTGCCGCAGCCATCGTCGACGAAGCGGGTGTCGATGTGCCGCACGGTTCGGGTGGCATTTTGGTGGTAAAAAAACCTTGGCCCTCCATGATCCGCACCATTTGGGGCGATCCGGAGCGTTTCAAGAAGAGCTACTTCCCCGATGAGCTCAAGGGCTATTACCTCGCTGGTGACGGCGCGGTACGCAGCGCCGACCGTGGCTATTTCCGCATCACCGGGCGCATCGACGACGTGCTCAACGTGTCGGGCCACCGCATGGGCACGATGGAAATCGAATCCGCTTTGGTCGGCAAGACCGACCTGGTGGCTGAAGCCGCCGTTGTGGGCCGCCCGGACGACTTGACCGGCGAGGCGATTGTTGCCTTTGTGGTGCTGAAACGCTCGCGTCCCACGGGCGACGAAGCCAAGGCGATTGCCAAGGTGTTGCGCGACTGGGTGGGCAAAGAGATTGGTCCGATCGCCAAGCCCAAAGACATCCGCTTTGGCGACAACCTGCCCAAAACCCGCTCAGGAAAGATCATGCGCCGCTTGCTGCGCTCGATCGCCAAGGGCGAGAAGATCACGCAAGACACATCCACGCTGGAGAACCCAGCCATCTTGGATCAATTGTCAGAGAACAATTGATCCAGGACCAGGCCACAGGCTTGGGAGGCGCGAAGCGCATGGTTGGGGACGGGGGAGCACTCATATCGCACAGCGATGTGATGTGATCACCAGAACCCAGCCATCTTGGATCAATTGTCAGAAAACAACTGATGGAAATGCCGGGTCAGAGTCCGGCAATCAGCCAACAAAAAACCCGCTGGAACTCAGCGGGTTTCTGACGACGGCGATCGAGCAATCACTTCATGCTCAGCACCCAAGCAGCCAGCTTTTTGGCGTCGGCTTCGCTCACTTGGGGGTTGGCCGGCATGGGAATCGCACCCCACACGCCGGCTCCACCTTTGATGATTTTGGTCGCCAGCATGTCGGCTGCCTTGGCGTCCCCTGCGTACTTTTGTGCAACCGACTTGTAAGACGGGCCCACAAGCTTCTTCTCGGCAGCGTGACAGGCCATGCAGTTCTTGCTCTTGGCCAGGGCTTCGTCGGCCAGCACCGGAGCGGAAAGTGTGGCCATCGCAGCCATAATCAGCAGAGCACGTTTCATTCGGAGGTCCTCGTCAGATGGTTTGAAATCAATGAAATCGATTTTATCCGCCGCAGTCTGAGAGATACGAAACGTTACGGAATCTTGCCTGCTTCATCGGCGCTTTACCGGAGGGTGTGATGTATTTGCTCATCTTGGGCTTGGTGCTGATGGTATTGAAGTACTTGGCGATCGGTTTTGCGGCCGATCTGTCTTGGTGGTGGGTGTTGTCGCCGTTTGCACTCGCCGTGGCTTGGTGGGCTTGGGCCGACGCCACCGGTTACACCAAGCGCCGGGAGATGAAGAAGATGGACCAGAAAAAGCAGGACCGCATCGACCGCCAGCGCGAGGCCATGGGCATAAAAACCAAGCGGCGCTGAACCCGGGTGGACCGGCGCCGCCTAGTCGGGTTCTGGTTCAGTAGTTGTCCAGTACCGCACCTTTGCTGGCACTCGATGCGTTGAACGCAAATTTGGCCTGCACACCGCGCGTGTAACGTGGCGCGGGTGCTGTCCAGGTAGCCCGGCGTTTGGCGATTTCTTCTTCGGGCACATTCAGCTCCAGCAGCAGCTGACGCGCGTCAATGGTGATGCTGTCGCCCTCGTGCACAAACGCGATCGTGCCGCCCACAGCCGCCTCGGGCGCCACATGCCCCACCACCATGCCCCAGGTGCCGCCGGAGAAGCGGCCGTCGGTGATCAGGCCCACACTCTCGCCCAAGCCCGCTCCGATCAGCGCGCCGGTTGGGGCGAGCATCTCGGGCATGCCAGGTCCTCCCTTGGGACCGAGATAGCGCAACACCATCACATCACCCGCCACGATTTTGCCAGCCAGAACGGCCTCCAGCGCCGATTGCTCGTCTTCAAACACCCGCGCCGGGCCGGTGATGACCGGGTTTTTCAGGCCGGTGATCTTGGCCACAGCGCCTTCGGGGCTCAGGTTGCCCTTGAGGATGGCGAGATGGCCTTGCTTGTACATCGCGTTTTCCATGCTGTGAATGACGCTTTGCTCTGGCGGAGCGTCTGGCACGTCCTTGAGCAGCTCGGCAATGGTCTGGCCAGTGATGGTGATGCAGTCGCCGTGCAGCAGGCCAGCATTGAGCAAAATCTTCATCACTTGCGGAATGCCCCCGGCCTTGTGCAAATCGACCGCCAGGGCTTTGCCGCTGGGTTTGAGGTCGCAGAGCACCGGGGTGCGCTGGCGGATGCGCTCGAAGTCGTCGATGGTCCATTCCACCTCAGCGCAGTGCGCGATGGCCAGGAAGTGCAACACCGCGTTGGTCGAGCCACCAATGGCCATGATCACAGCCACCGCGTTTTCGATCGACTTGCGGGTCACGATGTCGCGCGGCTTGAGGTCTTTGCGGATGGCTTCCACCAGCACCTTGGCCGATTCCTTGGCCGATTGCACTTTCTCGTCGTGCACGTTGGCCATGGTGGAGGAGTAGGGCAGTGACATGCCCAGCGCCTCAAATGCCGATGACATGGTGTTGGCGGTGTACATGCCGCCGCAAGAACCCGTGCCGGGGATGGCGCGCATTTCGATCTCGCGCAGGTCTTCGTCGCTGAGCTTGCCAGCGGCGTTTTCGCCTACCGCCTCGAACACGCTCACGATGTTGAGGTCTTGGCCTTTGTAGCGGCCCGGCAAAATAGTGCCGCCGTACACATAAATAGCGGGCACGTTGGCGCGCAGCATGCCCATCAGACCGCCAGGCATGTTTTTGTCGCAGCCGCCGACCACCAGCACGCCGTCCATCCACTGGCCTTGCACGCAGGTTTCCACACAGTCGGCGATCACCTCGCGCGACACCAGGGAGTACTTCATGCCCTCGGTGCCCATGGCCATGCCGTCTGAGATGGTGGGGGTGCCAAAAATCTGGGCGTTGCCACCGGCTTCTTCGATGCCCTCGACGGCCGCGTCGGCCAGCTTTTGCAGGCCACTGTTGCATGGGGTGATGGTGCTGTGGCCATTGGCTACACCGACCATGGGTTTGGCAAAGTCACCCTCTGTGTAGCCCATCCCGTAGTACATGGAGCGGTTGGGCGCGCGCGACTTGCCCTCGGTGATGTTTTTGCTGCGCGGGTTCATGGTGGCGATCGGGATGACTTTGGTGGTGCTCATGGGTTTCTCTTGAAAAGATCGGACAAGCCAGGCGCTTGCGTTGCGTCAAGCGTGCCAGTATGCGCGACCCGTATTTTGCTTTCCAATATATTTATTCTTTCCAACTGATATGCACAAAGAATGACTGAGCCGTCTGAAACCTGGATCGACATACGGCTGTGGCGCCAGTTTGTGGCGGTGGCCGACGAGCTGCATTTCGGGCGCGCTGCGGCCCGCCTGCACATGACGCAACCGCCGCTCACCCAGGCAATCGCCGGCTTGGAACGCCTGCTGGGCGCCCGTTTGTTCGATCGCACCAAGCGCAGCGTGGCGCTCACCGCCACCGGCGCCGCCTTGCTGCCGGAGGTGCGCGATCTGCTGGCGCGCGCCCAGGCCTTGCCAGGCCGCGCACGCGCAGCAGCCTCGGGCGAAGTCGGGCGGCTGCGCCTGGCGTTTGTCTCCACCGTGGGTTTTGATCTGCTCCCGCGCTGGGTGAGCGCGTTTCGACAGGCTTGGCCTGGGGTGGCGTTGGAGTTGATTGAGGCCACTGGTGACGTGCAGCAACAACTGTTGGACCAAAACGAAGTGGACGCCGGATTCTTGCTCCACGCGCCCGGATTCTCTCCGCCTGGGCTGGCGCAGCTTTCGCTGTCACAAGAGCCGATGGTGCTCGCGCTGCCGCAATTCCATGCATTGGCAGGCAGCGCAGAACTGCTGCTCAAGGCGGTGCTGACCGAGCCGCTGGTGATGTTTCCGCGTCGCATCCTGCCTTCGGTGTTCGACGCGGTGTTTGGCCTGTACCACGCGGCGGGCCGCTCACCGCAGGTGGCGCAGGAGGCGATTCAGATGCAGACCATCGTGAACCTGGTGTCGGCCGGGTTGGGCGTGGCGTGGGTCCCCGCAAGCGTGCGCCAATTTCAGCGCCCGGGCGTGGTGTACCGGCCGGTGCGCGCGCCGCGTGGTCTGGTGATGCCGACTTGCGAAACCAGCCTGGTCTGGCGCGCGTCTGCGGTGACGCCCACGCTGGCGCGCCTGATCGAGTTTGCGCGCGCTTCGTCAGCCCTGAGCCCACGGGCACAATAGCCGCCATGCTGATCCATCCCCAAATCGACCCAGTCGCGCTGCAGCTCGGCCCACTCGCCATTCATTGGTATGGCCTGACCTACCTCGCCGCCTTTGGCCTGTTTGTGCTGCTCGGCTACGCCCGTTTGAAGCACCAACCGTTTGCCTCGATTCGGCAACCTCAACCCTGGAGCCGACGCGATGTGGAAGACATCCTGTTCCTCGGCGTGATGGGCGTGGTGCTGGGTGGTCGCATCGGCTACTGCCTGTTCTACAAGCCCGCTTATTACCTCGCGCATCCGCTGGAGATTTTTGCGATCTGGCAGGGCGGCATGAGTTTTCACGGCGGTCTGCTGGGCGTGATGGTGGCCATGGTTTGGTATGCGCGAAGCCGCCAGCGTCCGTTCTTTCAGGTAATGGATTTCGTGGCGCCCTGCGTGCCCACGGGGCTGGCCGCTGGGCGCATGGGCAATTTCATCAACGGTGAACTCTGGGGCCGGGTGGCCGATCCCTCGCTGCCCTGGGGCATGGTGTTTCGCGGCGCAGGCGACCTGCCGCGCCACCCGTCGCAGATCTACCAGTTTTTGCTGGAAGGGCTGTTGCTGTTCATCCTGCTCTGGCTGTACGCCCGTCGCGAACGCGCACCAGGCCAGGTGTCGGCGGTGTTTCTGATCGGCTACGGCGTGTTCCGCTTCATCGCCGAATTCTTTCGCGAACCCGACGCTTACCTTGGGCTGCTGTCGCTGGGCATGAGCATGGGCCAGTGGCTGTGTGTACCGATGATCCTCGGCGGCGCTGGGATGTGGTGGTGGTTCGGCCGGCGCGTCTGAGCCGCCCATCGATCACATCCCCTTGCAAGGGTAAATCCCCGGTGCGCGCCGCCGGGTGGAATTTTATGATTCTCTGTAATTACAGGTGATTACGGATGGAATCCTAACCAATGCGACTGGTGCTCAACTCCCTGCACGACGAAGTGGCCGCGAAGCTGCGCGAGCGGATTTTCGACGGCAAGCAGGCGCCTGGCAGTTTCATTGACGAACTGGGGCTCTGCAGTGAATGGGCCATCTCGCGCACGCCGCTGCGCGAGGCGCTCAAGGTGCTGGCTGCCGAGGGACTCGTACGCCACGAGCCACGCCGGGGGTGTTTCGTCAACCAGATTACCGAGCGCGACCTCGACGAGATTTTTCCCGTCATTGCGCTGCTTGAAGGCCGCTGTGCGTATGAGGCCGCGAGAAACGCCACCGACCCTGATCTGGCTGCGCTGGAGCAGATGCACGACCGCCTCAACCGCTGTGCCAAGGCGCGGCGCATCAACGATTACTACCAGGCCAATTTCGCCATCCACGAAGCCATCATCACCTTGGCCAACAACCGCTGGCTGGCGCAGGTGATCGGCGACCTGCGCAAGATCGTCAAGCTGGCGCGCCTGCAGCAGTTGCACGCGCCAGGTCGGTTGGATCAAAGTCTGTCTGAGCACATGGCGGTGTTTGCGGCGCTCAAGGCGCGCGATGCCGAGGGCGCTGAGGCCGCTATGCGTACCCACCTCACCCGTCAGCGTGTAGCCCTGCGTGAGCTCGCTCGCAGCAACACGTCGAGGATCACGGCATGAACACGGCTGACTGGTTGGAAAAAGGCGCTTCCATGCTTCGCCTCAGTACAAAGCCCAAGGTGCGTTCGACCCAGGAGCGCCTGAAGGGCACACTGCGCCACAACGACGAGGCCACGTCGCCACGCCAGTTGCGTCTCCTTCTCGAACAGGTCAAGGGCATTGTCGACCCGCTGCTCAGCGAGGTGGAGGGCGGTAGCCGTGCCTACGCCCTCATGGCTTGGTATGCCACTGCCACCGCATCTCAGCGGCTCGATTTGTGGTTGCTCATGAGCGAGCAGTTCGTGGCCAATGCCGAACAGATCAAGGCTGCGCAAACCCAGTTTTCCGCTGCAGTCGGCACCCCTGATGAAGCCGCTGCCGAAGTGCTGTACCGCCGCGCCACGGTGTCGCCGCGCCGGCGCATCCTGCAACGCTTCAGCGCGCATCCTGAAGGCATCCGTTTCTTGGTGGATATGCGCGCTGAAATGCAGTCCCACCTCAAGGCAGAGAAGCGCTTGCTCGCCCTTGACGTCGAGATGGAATACATGTTCTCCACCTGGTTCGATGTGGGGTTTCTGGAGTTGCGTCGCATCAGCTGGGATTCGCCGGCCTCGCTGGTGGAGAAGCTCATCAAATACGAGGCGGTGCACGACATTCGCAGCTGGGCCGATGTGAAGAACCGGCTCGACGGCGATCGGCGTTGCTACGGCTTCTTTCACCCGCGTTTGCCCGAAGAGCCGCTGATTTTTGTGGAGGTGGCACTGCTCAATGAGATGGCCGCGAGCATCACGCCGCTGCTGGACGAGGACGCCGATCCGGTGGAGATTGCCAAAGCCAACACCGCCGTCTTCTATTCGATCAGCAACACCCAGAACGGGCTGCGCGGCGTGAGCTTTGGCGACTCGCTTATCAAGCGCGTGGTGGACACGTTGCACCAGGAGTTTCCCAAGCTCAAGGTGTTTGTCACGCTCTCGCCCATTCCAGGCCTGCGCGGCTGGCTTAACAAGCACGCACCGGCCGATCTGCTCAAGCGTTGGGAGAATTTTGAGGCTCTTCCCGCAGGTGCGCTCGAACGCAAGGCCCTGCTGGGCTGGACCGCCCGCTACTTGGGCAAAGAGATGCAAGAAGGCAAGCCGCTGGACCCAGTGGCCCGTTTTCACTTGGGCAACGGTGCCCGCGTGGAGCGCCTCAACTGGGCGGCTGATCCGTCGCCCAAGGGCGTCAAACAGTCGTTTGGCTTGATGGTCAATTACCTCTATGACCTCAAACGCCTGGAGAAACACCGCGCCTTGCTGGCGCAGGGAAAGATCCCGACAGCCGCTGCGATCGAAGACCTTTACCTTTGACGCCGCTTTCTTAAAACCACAGGAGACAAGACATGACCGAGAGCCTGAACCGAAGAGACATCTTGCGCGCCGCCGTTGCGGGCGCTGCCGTTTACAGCATCAACGGGCACGCCCAGTCCAGCTGGCCCACCAAACCGGTGACCGTGATCGTGCCGTTTCCGGCCGGTGGTGGCACCGACGCCTTCGCACGCCCGCTGGCGGCATCGTTCACACGGCAGAGCGGCAAGTCGCTCATCATCGACAACCGGGGTGGGGCAGGTGGCACGGTGGGCGCCAGCATCGCGGCCAAGGCAGCCCCCGACGGATACACCCTGTTCATGGGCGCAGTGCATCACTCGATTGCACCGAGCATGTACCCGCGACTGGACTACGACATCGAGCGTGACTTCGTGCCGTTGATTCTTGTGGCCAGCGTGCCCCAGGTGCTGGTGGTCAATCCGAAGAACATCCCGGGTGCCGACTTCAAGGCCTTTTTGGCGCAGGTGCGCGCCAACCCGGGCAAGCTCAACTACGGTTCTGCTGGCAACGGCACCTCGCACCACATGGCCGGCGAACTGTTCAAACAGCAGACGAAAACCTTTGTCACGCACATTCCCTATCGAGGCGCGGGCCCCGCCCTCAACGACCTCATGGGAGGCAATGTGGACATGATGTTTGATGGTCTGGGTTCTTCGGCCGGGCACATCAAGGGTGGCCGCATCAAGGCGCTGATGGTGTCCGGTCCCAAACGCAACCCCGCTTTCCCCGATGTCCCGTGCGCAGCCGAGCTGGGTTTGCCCGATTACACCGTGACCACCTGGTACGGCGTCTGGGCGCCCAAAGGCACACCCGCCGACGTGCAGGCGCGTGCGATCGAGGAGATCCGCCGCGCGGCCAGTACCGACGAGGCCAAGGCGCTCTGGGCCAACCAGGGCGCCGAGTTCCCGGCGCTCACCGGAGCGGCCTTTGGCGGCTTCGTGAGCGGCGAGGTGCGCCGCTGGGCTCAGGTCGTCAAGGCCTCTGGAGCGAAATTCGATTGATGCCTCGATGGGGACCATCTCTCTGGTTGTTAAGGGCCCGCTGGCGCGGGTCACTCTGTCGCATCCCGGCAAGTTCAACGCCATGTCGCGTGCGATGTGGCGCGAGCTCAAGGCCGTGTTCGAGGGCTTGCCTGCGAGCGGGTCTTTGCGCTGCGTGATCCTGGCGGGCGAGGCCGGCCACTTCTGCGCCGGTGGCGACATCTCGGAATACCCAGCCTTTCGTTTTGACGAGGCGGCGCTGCGCGTTTTTCATGAAGACGAGGTGTGGGCCGCCTTGCAAGCGGTGCTGGATTGTCCGGTGCCCGTGGTCGCGCAAATCGCAGGCAACTGCATGGGCGCAGGCATGGAGCTCGCCAGCTGCTGCGACATTCGCGTGGCTGGCGAGGGCGCGCGGTTTGGCGCGCCGATTGCGCGGCTGGGGTTTCCCATGGCGCCGCGTGAGGCCCAGCTGGTGGTGCGCGAGGCTGGCATCGCCGTGGCCCGCGCCATGCTGCTGGAGGCCGCCGTGTTCACCGCCGCTGAGATGCAACAGCGCGGCTTTCTGAATGCCGTGGTGGCCGATGCTGCCGTTCCCCTTGAGGCCACGCTGCGCGCCGAGCGCATCGCTGCACTGGCGCCCCAGGCCGCGCGCCTGAACAAACATCTTCTGCGCTCCCTGCAGCAAGAAGGCGGCGTGAGCGATGCACTGTTGGCCGAGGCCTACCGCTACGCACCCACGGCCGAGCACCGCGAGGGCGTGGCCGCCTTCCTGGCCAAACGGCCTCCGATTTTTTGATGCAGCCAGCCTGCACACCACGCAACATGACCAACCACAACCTGTTCACCACCTTGCGCGCGGCCTTCCCGGCGGACCTTGACCAGATCGCCGTCGAAGCCGCAGGCAGCGCAGATGAACTGCTGCACCACAGCTGGCGCGACCTCGAGCGCGCCAGCGCCATGCTGGCCAACCTGCTGGCGTCGCTCGACCTGCCACCGGCCTCGCGCATCGCGGTGCAGGTAGAAAAATCGGTCGAGGCCATGACGCTGTACCTGGCCACGCTGCGAGCGGGCCATGTGTTCCTGCCGCTCAACACCGCCTACCAGAGCGCAGAAATCCAGTACTTCATCGAAAACGCCGAGCCAGCGGTGGTGGTGTGCGCGCCCGCGAATTTCGGCTGGGTCAGCAAGATCGCCTTCAACGCTGGTACCCGGCATGTTTTCACCCTAGGCGATGACCGCAGCGGCAGCCTGCTGCAACGCGCCGCACACCACAGCGACCAGCACACGCCAGCGGTGCGAGGTGACGATGATCTGGCGGCGATTCTCTACACCAGCGGCACAACCGGGCGCAGCAAAGGCGCGATGTTGACCCACGGCAACCTGCGCAGCAATGCGCTGGTGCTGCGCGGGTACTGGGGTTGGCAGCCGGATGACGTGCTGCTGCACGCCTTGCCGATCTTTCACGTGCATGGCCTGTTCGTTGCGATTCATGGCGCGCTGATCAATGGCAGCAAAATGATTTGGCTGTCCAAGTTCGATGCGCGCTTGGCCATCGGTCGGCTGCCTGATGCCACCGTGTTCATGGGCGTGCCCACGCTGTATGGGCGCATGCTGGCCGAGCCCTCGCTCACGGTGGCGCAAGTAAGCCATATGCGGCTCTTCATCTCAGGCTCGGCGCCGCTGCTGATCGAGACTTTCAACGACTGGAAGACCCGCACCGGCCACACCATCCTTGAGCGCTACGGCATGAGCGAAACCGTCATGCTGACCTCCAACCCCTGCGGTCCTGACCCGCGCCACGGTGGCGCCACCGAGCGGCGCGGGGGCACGGTGGGCTTTGCGCTGCCGGGTGTGGACCTTCGTGTACTGGACGAGGCCGGTCAGTCCGTTGCACCGGGCGAGGTTGGGGGGCTCCAGGTGCGGGGTCCCAACGTCTTCAACGGCTACTGGCGCATGCCGGAAAAAACCGCTGAAGAATTTACCGCTGACGGCTTTTTCAAAACGGGGGATGTGGGGAAGGTTGACGCGGACGGCTACGTGACCATCGTCGGCCGCAGCAAAGACCTGATCATCTCGGGCGGCTACAACGTCTACCCGGCCGAAATCGAAGGCCAGATCAACGACATGTCTGGCGTGGCCGAAAGCGCGGTGGTCGGCGTACCGCACCCGGACTTCGGCGAAGTGGGTGTGGCGGTGGTGATCGCCAAACCGGGCGCCACAGTGCAGCCCGATCAGGTGATCGCCAGCCTCAAAGCCCGACTCGCCAACTTCAAAATCCCCAAACACTGCGTGATCGTGTCTGAACTGCCCCGCAACACCATGGGCAAGGTGCAGAAGAACCTGCTGCGTGAGCAGTACAAAAACGCGTTCGCCTGAAAATAGGAAACCGCGAGAGATCACAGGAGCGCGCGTCTCAACCCAGAGCGCCGCGGAACCGGCTTTGCCGGGCCGCCAGCGCTGCCCCCGGGGGGGGTGATGCCGCGGGCGGCGCGGGGGGAACGAATTCAGCGGCGCGGGGGGTTAACGGAGCACCAGCACCGGGATGTGCGAATGTGTCAGCACCTGCTGTGTCTCACTGCCCAGCAGCAGGCGCTTGATGCCACGGCGACCATGCGAAGCCATCACGATCAGGTCGCACTTGTTGCGCTTGGCCGCTGCGATGATGGCTTCAGCGATCAGGTCGGACTTCACCGTGATCGGTTTCACCTTCACTTCGCGCAGTTGCCCAGCCGATTTGACCGCGTTCACGGCGGTCAGCGCTTCTTCGTTCCACTGTTTCTCGATGCGTGCCACCTCGGCCACAGCCAAACCCATGCCGCCTTCAAAATAGGTTTGCGGGTAGCGCGGCACCACTTTGAGCGCAACCACCTCAGCACCGGTGAGGTCGGCCAGTTCAATGGCATGGTCCACCGCCAGTTGGGACAGTTTGGAGCCGTCGGTGGCAACCAGAATGCGCTTGTACATAGATATCTCCAGTGAGGGGAATGGGTTTCGGGTTTTGATACTTTCGTAGGCTAGCCTATCAAACGGTATGGCAACCCAGTTGACATAAATCAAGCGCGTGAAATCTCACCTGAACTACCCTTGGGGCATGAACCAGGCCGTCACCACGTCCCCGGTGGCGCCGTCCATCGCCGATCGGGCCGCGCGCGTTGAAGTGGGTGCACTAAGTATTTTTGGCGCACATCGCGGGCCGCTGAACGTCACCGACAACTTCGATGTGCTTGACGACCCGGTCGAGCAGCAGGACTTCACCACGCTGCGCGATGCCGACGATCCCAGCTCTGCCGAATCGGTGCTGATGGTGCAGGGCATGTACTGCGCGGCTTGTGCCGACACGGTGGAGTGCGCGCTGCAAGGATTGCCGGGTGTTCAAAGCGCGCAGGTTCACGCGGCCACGCGCCGCCTTACGGTGCGTTGGGATCCTTCGCTGACCCGCATGTCGCACCTGGCGCAGGTGGTGGGCGAAACCGGCTACCGCCTGCTGCCAATGGCGCAGGCCTTGTCGGTCAGCGAACGCCTTCTTGAAACCCGCCAAGCGCTGTGGCGCTTGTTCGTGGCGGGCTTTTGCTCGATGCAGGTGATGATGTATGCGTGGCCTGCCTACGTGACCCAGCCCGGCGATATTCCGGCCGACATCATCCAGCTGCTGCGTTTCGCCAGCTGGGTGCTCAGCCTGCCGGTGGTGTTCTTTGCCAGCGGCCCGTTTTTTCGCAGCGCCTGGCTTGACCTGAAGCGCGGTCGGGTGGGCATGGACACCCCGGTCACGGTGGGCATTCTGGTGACGTTTTTGGTCAGCTCAGCCGCCACTTTCGATCCCACCGGGCCCTGGGGCCACGAAGTGTGGTTCGACTCGCTCACCATGTTTGTGTTCTTTCTGCTTGGCGGGCGCTACCTGGAGCACAAGGCGCGCGACCGTACCGCAGGCGCGCTCGACAGCCTGATGAACCGGCTGCCACAAACCTGCGACCAGCAGGCCGCCGACGGCAGCTTCCAGACCGTCTCGGTGCGTCGGCTGCAGGTGGGTGACACGGTGCGTGTGCAGGCTGGCCAGGCGTTCCCCGGGGATGGTGCGGTTCAGAGCGAGCGCGCCACGGTCGACGAGGCCTTGCTCACCGGCGAGTCGCACCCCGTCACGCGGCTGCGCGGTGAGGCGGTGGTGGCGGGCAGCTACAACCTGGGCGGCCCGGTGCTGGTGGCGATACAGCGTCTGGGGCGTGAAACCCGCTTTGCGCAAATCGTGGCGCTGATGGAAAAGGCTTCGACCGAGAAGCCGCGCCTGGCAATCCTTGCTGATCGCATTGCCGCGCCGTTTCTGGTGTTGGTGCTGCTGGCTGCTGCCGTGGCGTTCTGGTACTGGTGGCAGATCGACCACACCAAGGCGCTGTCGGTCGCGGTGGCGGTACTCATCGTCACCTGTCCTTGCGCGCTCTCGCTGGCCACGCCCTCAGCCATGCTGAGCTCGGCGGGCGCGCTGGCGCGGCGTGGCATTCTGGTGCGGCGCTTGCAGGCCTTCGAGACGCTGGCCGGCATCAACGCGGTGGTGTTCGACAAAACCGGCACCCTGACCCACGATCGGCTGGCGGTGTCTTCGGTGGCGGTTCGCCCAGGCAGTTCGGAAACAGAGGCGCTGGCGCTGGCTGCCGCTTTGGCGGCGGGCTCGCTGCACCCGGTGTCGCGCGGCATTGTGCTGGCGGCTGCGGAGCAGGGCGCGGACGGTGTGGCACCTGAGCTGACATCGCTGCTGGAACACGCGGGGCTGGGCATGCAAGCCGATCGGGTGGACGGGGGCTGGGTGAAGCTGGGATCGGCTGCGTTCTGCGGCTTGAGCGCAGAGCGTGCCGACGAGGCAGACGACCTTGCGCCGCGTGCCCACCTGGCCGACGAGCGCGGCTGGCTGGCCACCATCCATTTGAAAGAGGGCGTGCGCGCCGATGCGAAAGACGCGGTGGACGCCCTGCGCGCACTGGGCGTCCAGACTTGGCTGCTCTCGGGCGACCGGCCAGCCGCCGCCCAGCAGGTGGCCCAAGCGGTGGGCGTGGACCATGTGATCGCTGGCGCGAGCCCGGAGCAAAAGCTGGCCGAGGTCATTGCTTTGCAAGGCTGTGGCCTGCGCCTCGCCATGGTGGGCGATGGCTTGAACGACGGCCCGGTGCTGGCCCGCGCCGACACCTCATTCGCACTGGGTCACGCCGCACCACTGGCGCAGGCGCAGTCGGACTATGTGATTCAAGGTGGTCGGGTGATGGATGTGGTGCACACCCTCACCCTGGCCCGCGACACGATGCGCATCGTGCGCCAGAACCTGCTGTGGGCGGCGGGTTACAACACCGTCTGTGTGCCGCTGGCGCTGCTGGGCTACATGCCGCCTTGGCTGGCCGGGCTGGGCATGGCGGGCAGCTCGCTGCTGGTGATCTTGAACGCCTTGCGACTGGCTGGCAAATTGCCTGCGCAACACGCGGGCGATGCTGGCGCAACGCCGGTGCTCGCCTAACCCGCCTTTGTTTGCTGACTGGAAACGCCCATGGACATCCTCTACCTTCTCATTCCCGTCTCCATCGTTTTGGTGTTCGTGGTGATCGGCCTCTTTTGGTGGGCGCTGCAGGCGGGCCAGTTCGACAACATTGAGCGCGAAGGCGACCGCATATTGGACCCTGATTGATTTAAGTCAAGGCGGTCACTGCAACAGCTGGTGACACTCCTCTCAGTGGCATTCACGAGGAGTTCATTCATGTCAGTGACAACAAAGACCAGTCAGGCGGCGGTCTATGACGATGGGGTGGTGCGCGGCTTTGCCGTCATGTCCGTGATCTACGGTGTGATCGGCATGCTGGTTGGTGTGATCATCGCGGCTCAGCTCGCCTGGCCTGAGCTCAACATGGGTGTGGAATGGCTGGTTTACAGCCGACTGCGCCCGCTGCACACCAGCGCGGTGATCTTTGCGTTTGGTGGCTCGGCCCTGTTTGCCGCCAGCTACTACGTGGTGCAGCGCACCTGCCACACCAAATTGTTTGCCGGCAAGCTGGCTTGGTTCACATTTTGGGGTTGGAACGCCGTCATCCTCTCGGTGGTGATTTCCTACCCCTTGGGGCTCACGCAAAGCCGGGAATACGCCGAGATGATCTGGCCGATCGATTTGCTGATTGCTGTGGTCTGGATCGCTTATGCCGTCGTGTTCTTCGGCACCGTGGGCATCCGCAAGGTGCGCCACATCTACGTGGCGAACTGGTTTTTTGGTGCCTACATCATCACCATCGCCCTGCTGCACATCGTCAACAACCTGGCGATCCCCACCAGCATGACGCACTCGTATTCGGCCTATGCCGGCGTGCAAGACGCGATGGTGCAGTGGTGGTACGGGCACAACGCGGTGGGCTTCTTTCTCACCGCCGCCTTCCTGGGCATGATGTATTACTTCATCCCCAAGCAGGCCGAGCGCCCGGTCTACTCCTACCGCCTGTCAATCGTCCACTTCTGGGCGCTGATCTTCACCTACATGTGGGCGGGTCCACACCACCTGCACTACACCGCGCTGCCCGACTGGACGCAATCGGTGGGCATGGTGTTCTCCCTCATCCTGCTCGCACCCAGCTGGGGCGGCATGATCAACGGCATCATGACGCTCTCGGGCGCCTGGCACAAGCTGCGTGACGACCCCATCCTGCGCTTCTTGATCGTGTCGCTGTCGTTCTACGGCATGTCCACTTTCGAAGGCCCGATGATGTCGATCAAGACCGTCAACGCGCTGTCGCACTACACCGACTGGACCGTGGGCCATGTGCACTCTGGCGCCCTCGGCTGGGTCGGCTTGGTGACCATGGGGTCGCTCTACTACATGATCCCGCGCCTGTACGGGCAGAAGAAGATGTATTCGGTGCCAGCGATCGAAATGCACTTCTGGGTCGCCACCGTTGGCATCGTGCTCTACATCGCTGCGATGTGGATCGCCGGTGTGATGCAGGGCCTGATGTGGAGGTCCGTGAACCCCGACGGCAGCCTCACCTACACCTTCGTCGAGTCGGTGAAAGCCACCTATCCGTTCTACGTGATCCGTCTGGTCGGTGGCGTGCTCTACCTGAGCGGCATGCTGATCATGCTGTGGAACATGGTGATGACCATGCGCCAAGGCCGTGTGGTCGATGTTCCGGTTCTTGCTGTCAATCCGGCCCACGCGTAAGGAGCCAGCGCCATGTCAAACGAGAAAAAACCCACCGGCCACGCCCGGATCGAGACCAACAACTTCCTCATGATCGTGCTCATCACGCTGGTGGTGGCGGTGGGCGGTTTGGTGGAAATCGTGCCCTTGTTCTTCCAGAAGTCCACCACGCAGCCGATTGAAGGCCTCAAACCTTATTCGCCACTGCAGCTGGCCGGGCGCGATGTGTATGTGAGCGAAGGTTGCTACAACTGCCACTCGCAGATGATTCGCCCCTTCCAGGCCGAGACGCTGCGCTACGGGCCCTATTCGGTGGCGGGCGAGTTTGTCTACGACCGCCCATTCCAGTGGGGCAGCAAGCGCACCGGCCCCGATTTGCACCGGGTCGGTGGTCGCTACAGCGACGAATGGCACCGCATCCACCTGACCAACCCGCGCGATCTGGTGCCCGAGTCCAACATGCCCGCCTACCCTTGGCTGGCCACAAAAGTGGTGGACGAGACCGAGTTGCCCAAACGCATGGAAGTGTTGCGCATGATGGGTGCGCCTTACACCGACGAGGAAATCGCCGGGTCGATGGAAGCCGTCAAGGGCAAGACCGAGATGGAAGCTGTGATTGCTTACCTGCAGGTGCTGGGTATCCACCGCAGCGCGCTGACAAAGGCCCCTGTGGCGCAGGTCCCGGTCCAGACACCGGCCGCACCCGACACGTCGGTTGCGCAGGTGAAGCCTGTTGCTGCCGCTGAGTGAGACGGGAGATTTCAATATGGACATCAACGACATGCGAAGCATCGTCACCGTGCTCAGCTTGGTGAGCTTCGTCGGCATCATCGTCTGGGCCTGGTCGAAAAAGAACCAGGCGGGCTTTGACGAAGCCGCCCACCTGCCTTTTGGTGACGAGTCGACCGACACCGCACACAAGGAAACACCATGAGTGACTTCACCAGCGGATTCTGGAATTACTACGTGGCCGGGATCACCCTGGTCAGCATCCTGGCCTGCCTGGTCCTGCTCTGGATCAGCGGCACCACCAAGGCGGAAACGCTGCACGACAACACCACCGGCCATGTGTGGGACGGTGACCTGAAAGAAATGAACAACCCGCTGCCCAAGTGGTGGGTGTATTTGTTCATCATCACCGTGGTTTTCGCGCTGGTTTACGGCTTGCTGTATCCCACGTTCGGCAAGTTTCAAGGCCTGCTGGGCTGGTCCTCCACCGGTCAGCACGCCGCCGAGGTGGCCAAGGTGGAAGCGGCCATCGCGCCCATCTACGCCCGTTTCAAAGACATGACGCCCCAGCAGATCGCAGCCGACCCCCAGGCCAAGGCGATTGGCGAGCGTCTCTTCATGAATTACTGTGCTCAGTGCCATGGTTCGGACGCGCGTGGTGCCAAAGGCTTCCCCAACCTGACCGACAACGACTGGCTCGGTGGCGGCTCGCCTGAGATCATCAACGCGGTGATCACCAACGGGCGCAACGGCGTGATGCCGCCCATGGCCGCTGCTGTGGGCGGCCCAGAAGACGTGCGCAATGTCGCTCAATATGTGCTCAGCCTGTCCAACACGCCGCACGATCCCGTTCGAGCCTTGCAAGGCAAGGTGAAGTTCGCTTCTTGCGCCGCTTGCCATGGCGCCGACGGCAAGGGTGTGAGCGCCATCGGCGCGCCGAATCTGACCGATGGCATTTGGCTGCATGGCTGGGGCGAAGAGGCCATCGTTCGTGCGGTGAACAACGGTATCAACAACGCCATGCCAGGGCAGGCCGCGCTGCTCAACAGCGATCAGGTCGACGTGTTGGCCGCGTATGTGTGGGGCATGTCGAACAAACCCGCCAACTGACGATCTCACCGGCAATCGGTCTGCCTTTTGTGAGCACAGGCGGCCTGTCGATCTTGTCTCCCCATCCAGTTCCCTCTATCTGCATCCCCAGTGAGCACCGCTTCCAACTCAACCGCCAGCCCATCCCCTGTTCCTCCAACCGGCGGGGGTGATGGCGGCGACGAGTTGGTCTCTCTTTACGCATCGAGCGAGAAGATCTACCCGCGCTCGGTATCGGGGGTGTTTTCCAACTGGCGCTGGGTCACGGTGTGGATCACCCAGTTGGTGTTTTACGGTCTGCCTTGGCTGCAGTGGAATGCCCGGCAAGCGGTGTTGTTCGATCTGGAGACCAGGCGCTTCTACATCTTCAACTTGGTTCTTTACCCGCAGGATTTCATCTACCTCACCGGTTTGCTGGTGATTTCTGCGTTGTCGCTGTTCCTGTTCACTGCCGTGGCGGGGCGCCTGTGGTGCGGCTACGCCTGCCCACAAACCGTCTACACCGAAATCTTCCTCTGGATCGAGAAGAAGGTGGAGGGCGATCGCTCGGCCCGCATGCGGCTGGACAAGGCTGATTTTTCGGTGGCCAAATTCGGCAAGAAGTGGCTCAAGCATGGGCTGTGGATTGCCTTTTCGCTGTGGACCGGCTTCACCTTTGTGGGCTACTTCGCGCCCATCCGCGAGCTGGCCGTGTTGAGCCTGGCGGCTTCGATCGGCCCGTGGCAAACCTTCTGGATCTTTTTCTACGGTTTTGCCACCTACGGCAACGCTGGCTTCATGCGCGAGCAGGTGTGCAAATACATGTGTCCGTATGCGCGTTTCCAGAGCGCGATGTTCGACAAAGACACGATGATCGTCACCTACGACGAAAAACGCGGTGAGCCGCGCGGCGGCCGATCGAAGAAAGCCGATCCCACGGCACTGGGTCTGGGCGATTGCGTTGCCTGCACGTTGTGCGTGCAGGTCTGCCCCACCGGTATCGACATTCGCAATGGCTTGCAGTACGAGTGCATCGGCTGCGGCGCTTGCATCGACGTTTGCGATCAGGTGATGGACAAGGTGGGCTATCCGCGCGGTTTGATCCGCTACTCGACCGAAAACGGCATGGCACAGGACTGGAGCACAGCCCAGATGCTGCGCCGTGCCATGCGCCCGCGTGTGCTGGCCTATTCGGCTGTCTTGCTGGGGATCACGGTGGCGGTTGGGGTGAGTCTGTTCATGCGCACACCGCTGCGCGTTGACGTCATCCGCGACCGCGGTGCGCTGGCGCGCCAGGTGGAGCAGGGCCGCATTGAAAACGTGTTCCGCTTGCAGGTGATGAACGCAACCGAAGAGACTCAGCGATACACCATCACCATCTCCGGCCTGCCAGGAATCGTGATTGCGTCGGATTCAGAGGTTGAGGTGTTGCCCACCGAGGTGCGTTCGGCGGTGCTTCGGGTGCAGGTGCCCCCCGACGCGGCGGCCACCGGATCGCACCCGATCCGGTTCGTCATCCGCTCGGTCGGCGATGATCCAAGCGAGGTCTCCGAGAAGGCTGCCTTTCTGATCCCGCGCTGACATCGAGCACATCAACCCTTGCAGTCGCAATCTGGAGATACCGCATGAGCAACACACCTTTGACCCCGTCGCCTCGCGTTGAAGACATCCCTTGGTGGCGAATTCCCCAGGTTGTGTTTGTCCCAGCGTTGTTGCTGTTGGGCGTTTTGGCCACCTCCACCATGGTGGTCATATCGACCATGAACCAGGATCCGGTGCTCGACAAAGAGGTGTACGAGCGAGAACTGAGAGCCGCGCAAGTGCTGCGGGGGCAGGCAAGAACCGATGCTTTGATGGCCGCGCAGCCAGCGAACCAAGCGCGCAATCACTCGGCGTCGCCGTTGGTGCCGGTGGTGCCTGGCGAAAAATGATGTGCTCGCCACACCAACCGGAGGTCGACCCTTCCACCGACCGCCCCAGCATGTGGTCACAGCGCTGGATGTGGATTGTTTGGCCCGCTTTTTTGGTTGCAGCGGTGCTGGAAATGGTGGTGTTTGCGGTGGTCGACCCGTCCACCTTGCATTGGTTTGGGCAACCGGTCCCACTCTCGAGCGAAGCCGTTTACACGTTGTCGTTCTTCGTTTTCTGGGGCATGACCATGGCGTCGAGCGCGCTCACTGTGTTGCTCGCCGTGTCGCCTTTTGAGGTGAACCGCTGACGGTGCCGCTGTATTCCCGTGTCCACCGCGCTGTGTCAGCTTTCCTCGTCATCTGCAGCGTGCCTGATGCTCAGTGGCTGTTAGGAGGGTTAACGATTTGTTTGAGGCCGTCGGTGTTCTTGATGCGCACATAACGCTGCTTGACATCAATGATGTCGTCCGCGACAAACTTGGAAAAAGTACGGCTTACCGTCTCCAGCTTCATGCCCAGGTAGCTCCCGATCTCTTCGCGCGTCATGCGCAGGATCAACTCGCTTTGCGAAAAGCCGCGAGCGTGCAACCGATTCACAAGATTGAGCAAGAAAGCAGCGAGGCGTTCTTCGGCGCGCATGCTGCCCAGCAGCAGCATCACGCCATGATCGCGCACGATCTCTCGGCTCATGATCTTGTGCACGTGGTGCTGCAAGGTGGTGAATTCGCGCGCGAGGGCTTCGATCTGGTCGAACGGCATCACGCAGACCTCGGCGTCTTCCAAAGCGATTGAGTCGCACGAATGGTGATCGCTCACGATCCCGTCAAGCCCCAAAATCTCGCCTGTCATCTGAAACCCGGTCACCTGGTCGCGCCCGTCAGCCGTGGTCACACAGGTCTTGAAGAAGCCTGAGCGCACTGCATACAGCGAGGTGAATTTGTCGCCAGTGTTGAAGAGCGCAGCGCCACGCTTGACGCGGCGGCGGTTGAAAATGACGCTGTCGAGCTTGTCAACCTCGTCCGCGTTCAGGCCCATGGGCAGGCAGAGTTCGCGGAGGTTGCAACTCGAGCAAGCCACCTTGATGGTTTGGACGTCCATGTTTTTCCTTTCGATCCGCCAGATCTGGCGTTGGGGGGTTGCCCCGAAATCGATTGCAGCTTAACCCAAATGGGTTACTGCCAGTCACCACCGCCCCCATGACGGCATGGGCACTGGTCCAGCTCAGCCTGAGCTTGCCTTGACGAAGATCAAAGATGACTGGGCGCGGCTCGGGCAAAGTGGCGCCCTAACCAGAGATTTCCCTGTGACGCACACCATTTCCAACGACTTGCTCAAGCGGTTTGACGTTCCCGGACCCCGCTACACCTCCTACCCCACCGCCGACCGGTTTGTCGAGGCGTTTGGTGAGCAGGACTACATCCAGGCACTGGAGCAACGCCGCGCCGGCTCACTCGCGTTGCCGCTTTCGCTGTATGTGCATGTGCCGTTTTGCGAGTCTGTGTGCTACTACTGCGCCTGCAACAAGGTGATCACCAAACACCACGAGCGCGCGGCCGAGTACCTGCGCTACCTGTCTCGTGAGGTTGAATTGCAGGTCGCGCACTTCGGGCAGGGACACAACGTGTCGCAGTTGCACCTCGGGGGCGGCACCCCGACCTTTTTGTCGGACGGCGAGCTGGAAGACCTGATCGCCATGATTCGGCGCAATTTCACGCTGGTGGCCGGAGGCGAGTATTCGATTGAGGTGGATCCCCGCACGGTGACCGACCAGCGCCTGCAAACGCTGGCCCGCCTGGGGTTCAACCGCCTGAGTTTTGGTGTGCAAGATTTCGATCCCGCGGTGCAAAAAGCGGTACATCGGGTGCAACCCGCCGAGCAGGTGTTTGCGCTTGTTGAGGCTGCGCGCAGAATCGGTTTTGAATCGGTCAACATCGATCTGATCTACGGCCTGCCGCTGCAAACGCCCGAGTCTTTCGCGCGAACGCTGACTCAGGTGAACGAACTGCGGCCCGATCGCATTGCCTTGTACGCCTACGCCCACCTGCCGTCACGCTTCAAGCCGCAGCGACGCATCGTCTCAGCCGAGCTGCCCAGCGGTGGCGACAAACTTGCCATGCTGTCGGCCTCGTTGGACGCCTTGCTTGGCGCGGGCTATGTCTATGTGGGCATGGACCACTTCGCCCTGCCCACCGATGCGCTGGCCGTGGCCAAGCGCCAAGGGCGACTGCACCGCAACTTCCAGGGCTACAGCACCCAGCCCGACTGCGACCTGATCGCCTTGGGCGTGTCAGCCATCGGGCGCATCGGCGCCACCTACAGCCAGAATGCCAAGACGCTGGAAGATTATTACGACGCGCTTGATCAGGGGCGGCTGCCGATCGTGCGCGGCATGGTCCTCACCCGCGATGACATCCTGCGCCGTTCGGTCATCATGGCCATCATGTGCCAGGGCGATTTGCACTACGAATCCATCGAACTCGGGCATCTGATCGACTTCAAAAGTTACTTTGCGCGAGAGCTGGATTCACTCCACGAGTTCGAACAGCAGGGCTTGGTGTCGCTCAGCGACAGCGGTCTGAAGGTGACCGCCACTGGGTGGTACCTGGTACGGGCCATCGCGATGGTATTTGACAAAAACCTGCAGGTCGACCAAGACCGGGCGCGTTTTTCCAAGATCATCTGATGCCCCTCGCATAGGCGCACAGGTTACGCAACATGCAAACCTCCATGGCGCTCACCGCCCTGTTCATGGGTATCGCCGGTGGCCCCCACTGCGTGGCCATGTGCGGCGCGGCCTGCGCTGGCATCAGCCGTGCGGCAGGCGAGCGCAGCACGCAGGCGCTTTGGACATTCCAGTTCAGCCGCATGCTGGGTTACGCGCTGTTTGGTGCCTTCGCAGCGGGCTCGGTTCAGGGGCTGGCCTGGCTAGGCACCAACACGGCCGCAATCCGCCCGGTCTGGACCATGTTCCACGTGGCCGCGTTGTTGCTGGGCGCGGTTCTTATCTGGCAGGCGCGCCAGCCGGCTTGGATCGACCAGCTGGGACAGTCGGTCTGGCGCAAAGCGCGCCCAGCGATCACCCGCATGGGCAGAAAAGCGCCGTTGGCCCTCGGCGTTGCTTGGGCGCTCATGCCCTGCGGCCTGCTGTATTCGGCTTTGCTGGTGGCGTCGTTGTCTGCCAATGCGTGGGAGGGGGCGGCCGTCATGGCGCTGTTTTCTATCGGCACATCCATTTCACTCACCGCCGGGCCGTGGCTGCTACTGCGCTTGCGCGGCGGCCAGTCTGGCGCTTGGGGCATTCGGCTGGCGGGCGTGGCGCTGGCGGTGACCTCGGGCTGGGCGCTCTGGATGGGCGTGACCAATCCCACCGGGTTGTGGTGCGCCTGATCAGATGCGCTCGATCAAGCGCTCGCCGGTGGCCGCACCCGGCGCGCGGGCAGCGTGGCCAGCACCAGACCGAACAGAGCAATCGCAAAAGCCAGCATTTGCAGGCCGCTGAGCCGTTCCCCCATGAATATCACGCCGATCGCCGCCGCGCTGATCGGCAGCATCACGGTGAACACCCCCGCCTGAGAGGCCGGGACGCGTTTCAAGCCGGTCATCCACAACCACACGGTCCACATACTGGCCGCAAGCGCATAAAACACCAGCAGTCCCCAGATCGGCATCGAGACCGCACTGAAGTCGAAGTGCCAGGCCGCCCACAGCCCCATGGGTGTGACCAGCGCGAAGCCCCATAGATTGATGATGGCCGAAATGCGCTTGGGACCCAATTTGTCGGTGAGCCGCTTGCCGATCACCACGTAGGACGCCTCACACACCACCGCCGCGAACACCAGCAGATTGCCCAGCAAGACGCGGTCCATGCCCCAGGGCCCTGTGTTATCGCCGGCCAAGGCGGTGGCCGAGTCCACTTTTTGCAAAGAAAAGAGGGTGATCCCGATCGCCGCGCACGCGATGCCCCCCAGGCTGCGCCAGCCGATGCGCTCGCGCAGGAACAGCCAGCTCAGCAACGCCACCACCGCCGGGATCGACGACATCACCACGCCCGCACTGACTGCGGTGGTCATGCTCACGCCAAACAGCATGAAGATCGAGAACAGGAAGTTGCCGAGAAACGATTCCAGGAACAGCAGGCGGCGTGTGTGTGCTGACAAGGGCACCTCGTCCGCCGGCTTCTTCAACCAGCGCCACATCGCCAGCCCGCCGATACCAAACCGCAGCCAAGCCAGCAGGAAAATGGGAAACACCAGAACCAGCGGCTTGGACAAAGCGACATAGCTCCCCACCAGCGCCATGCTCAGGCCCAGAGAAGCGAAGTGCCACCAACTGGGTTGGAGCGAGTGTGGGGAGGGCTCTTGCAGGATCGGCATGGCGGCGAATCATGCCCGAAGGCAGCCGAGCCTCGCGATACGTCCGCTTTGTTGAGTTCGCCGAACGACTTTTCGCCATAAGCATCGATATATCACCATGCAAAATTTTTTATGCTGCGCTGCCACAAAATTTCTCAATGCAAGAAAGTATTTTTCGCATTGAGAAAACCAAGAGCCAAGTTGTTGATTCTTATGGCGTAAATAAATGTCTTATATAAGACATAAGATCTGCACATAGTCTTCTATAAGACTTAAAGTAGACCTCATCGGTTCATGGCTTTTGTCTTGAAACCGCCTTTCTTCTCACCAACCTCAGGAGTCACTCACATGCCCCAATCCTTTAACGAACAACTCAGCCGCCAGCAACAGATCGACGCCCTGGAAAAAGACTGGGCCAACAACCCCCGCTGGAAAGGTGTGAAGCGTGGCTACAGCGCCGCCGACGTTGTGCGCCTGCGCGGCAGCATGCACATCGAGCAAACGCTGGCCAAGCGCGGTGCCGAAAAGCTCTGGGACAAGATCAATGGCGACTCCAAGAAAGGCTATGTGAACGCTTTTGGCGCGATCACCGCTGGTCAGGCCATGCAGCAAGCCAAGGCAGGTCTGGAAGCCGTGTACCTCTCAGGCTGGCAAGTCGCTGCCGACGGCAACTCGTCAGAAACCATGTACCCCGACCAGTCGCTCTACGCTTACGACTCGGTGCCGACCATGGTGCGCCGCATCAACAACACCTTCAAGCGCGCCGACGAAATCCAGTGGGGCCGTGGCATTGAGCCGGGCAACCCGGAATTCATCGATTACTTCCTGCCCATCGTGGCCGACGCTGAAGCCGGTTTCGGCGGCGTGCTGAACGCGTTTGAGCTGATGAAGAACATGATCGCCGCCGGTGCCGCCGGCGTGCACTTCGAAGACCAGCTGGCCGCTGTGAAGAAGTGCGGCCACATGGGTGGCAAGGTTCTCGTGCCCACGCGGGAAGCCTGCGAAAAGCTGATTTCTGCCCGTTTCGCTGCCGACGTGATGGGCGTGTCCACCATCGTGCTGGCCCGCACCGATGCCGAGGCCGCCAACCTGATCACCAGCGACCACGACGCCAACGACAAGCCGTTCCTAACCGGCGAGCGCACGCCTGAAGGCTTCTACCGCGTGAAAAACGGCCTGGAGCAGTCGATCAGCCGCGGCGTGGCCTATGCGCCCTACGCCGATTTGGTGTGGTGCGAAACTGGCGTGCCCGACATCGGCTTTGCCCGCGAGTTCGCCCAAGCTGTGCACGCCGCTTGTCCCGGCAAGTTGTTGAGCTACAACTGCTCGCCGTCGTTCAACTGGAAGAAAAACCTCAACGACAAACAGATTGCGTCCTTCCAAGAAGACCTGTCTGCGCTGGGCTACAAGTTTCAGTTCATCACGCTGGCTGGTATCCACATCAACTGGTTCAATACCTTCCAGTTCGCCCATGCATACGCCCAGGGGGAAGGCATGAAGCACTACACCGAAATGGTGCAAGAGCAGGAATTTGCCGCGCGCGAAAAGGGCTACACCTTCGTTTCGCACCAGCAAGAAGTGGGCGCGGGCTATTTCGACGACGTGACCACCGTGATCCAGGGCGGTTCTTCCAGCGTGAAAGCCCTGACCGGCTCGACCGAAGAAGAGCAGTTCCACTGATCTGAATCCAGAAAAGCCCGCCGAGGCTGAGGAGACACAGAGCCCGCGCCGCACCTAGGCGCGGGCTTTTTTTGTGGGAAAATCCGTTGCCACTTCAAAAGCACAGCAAGAGCGAGAAAGGCAATCCGGTTATGACACCGCGAACTCAGAAGAAACTTCTTCTGGCCTGCTAAGGCCTGCAGTTCGCGCCTGCCCGATTCCCCATCGACCTCATCCCACCAGCGCGGCCCTTGCCGCGCTTTTTTGCTTTCCGGATTTTTCACAATGCTGCACATCACGCTCCCCGACGGTTCCCAACGCGAATTTTCTGGCCCGGTCACAGTAGCCGAGGTGGCGGCATCCATCGGCTCGGGCCTGGCCAAAGCCGCGCTCGCAGGCAAGATCGGGGACCGCGTGGTGGACACCAGTTACCAGATCACAAGCGACAGCGTGCTTTCCATCGTCACCGCAAAGGACGCAGACGGTTTGGAGGTGATCCGGCACTCGACCGCTCACTTGTTGGCTCATGCGGTCAAAGAGCTGTTTCCTGAGGCTCAGGTCACGATCGGCCCTGTGATCGAACACGGTTTCTTTTACGACTTCGCCTACAAACGCCCGTTCACACCCGAGGATCTGGTGGCGATCGAGCAGCGCATGACCGAGCTGGCCACGAAAGACGAACCGGTGGTGCGCCGTGTGTTGCCGCGCGACGAAGCGGTGGCGCATTTCAAAGGGATGGGCGAGCACTACAAAGCCGAGATCATTGCCAGCATCCCGAGCAACGAAGATGTGAGCCTGTACCGCGAGGGCCATTTTGAAGATCTGTGTCGCGGCCCGCACGTGCCCAGCACTGGCAAGCTCAAGCACTTCAAGCTGATGAAGGTGGCAGGAGCCTATTGGCGCGGCGATCACCGCAACGAGATGCTGCAGCGCATTTACGGCGTGGCGTTCGCGAGCAAGGAGGCTTTGCAGCAGCACCTCACCATGCTGGAGGAAGCCGAGAAGCGTGACCACCGCAAACTGGGGCGCGAACTCGACCTGTTCCACATGGATGAGCATTCGCCCGGCACCGTGTTCTGGCACCCAAAAGGCTGGGCGCTGTGGCAAGAGGTTGAGCAGTACATGCGCCGCGTTTACCGCGACAACGGCTACCAAGAGGTCAAGGGGCCGCAGATCATCGACCGCTCGCTGTGGGAGAAGACCGGCCACTGGGACAAGTACCGCGACAACATGTTCACCACCGAGAGTGAAAAACGCGACTACGCCTTGAAGCCCATGAACTGCCCGGGCCACATCCTGATTTTCAAGCAGGGCATCAAGAGCTACCGCGACCTGCCATTGCGCTACGGCGAATTCGGCCAGTGTCACCGCAACGAGCCCAGCGGTGGCCTGCACGGCATCATGCGGGTGCGCGCTTTCACCCAAGACGACGGGCACATCTTTTGCACCGAAGAAATGATCTTGCCTGAGTGCGTGGCCTACACCACGCTGCTGCAAAAGGTCTATCAAGACTTCGGCTTCACCGACATCATTTACAAAATTGCCACGCGTCCGGAGGCCCGTATCGGGAGCGACGAGAGTTGGGACAAAGCCGAGCACGCGCTCATGGAAAGCTTGCGCCGATCGGGCTGTGAATTCGAGATATCACCAGGCGATGGCGCCTTTTACGGCCCCAAGATTGAGTACACGCTGAAGGACGCGATTGGTCGCCAGTGGCAATGCGGCACCATGCAGGTGGATTTCTCCATGCCCGAACGGCTGGACGCCGAATACGTGGGTGAAGATGGTGCGCGCCATCGCCCCGTCATGCTGCACCGCGCGATCGTGGGCAGTCTAGAGCGTTTCATCGGTATCTTGATCGAGCAGCACGCAGGCGCGCTGCCCACCTGGCTCTCCCCGGTGCAAGTGGTGGTACTCAACATCACCGATGCACAGGCCGATTACTGTCGCGAAATTGCCAAAACGCTGCAAAATCAAGGGCTTAGGGTGGAGACGGACCTGCGCAACGAAAAAATCACGTATAAAATAAGAGGGCACGCGTTGCAAAAGCCGCCTTTTATCCTTGTCGTGGGCGACAAAGAGAAAGTAGCTGGCGCCGTGGCTGTGCGGGCTCGGGGCAACAAAGACCTCGGTGTCATGCCGCTGGAAGACTTTTCCAAGCTGATTGCGGCAGACCTTTCATCCAAAGTTTGATTTTCCAAACAGTTTGGTGGATGCCCTTGCGGTTGTGGCGCACATCGTGGTCGCATCTGACCCTGGGCTTTGTTGCTCAGTGTCTTTCTGTTTAACTTGCCCACATCAAGGAACCCACCATAGCTACCAACTTTCGTGACCGCCGCCAACGCGAAGAGCGCGCACACCGATTGAATCGTGAAATCATGGCCCCTGAGGTTCGCCTCAACGGTCCCGAAAACGAGCCGCTCGGTATCGTCAGTCTGACAGAAGCGCTGCGCATGGCGGGCGAGCTGGATGTGGACCTGGTCGAAATCGCTGCTACCGCTGTGCCGCCTGTGTGCCGCCTGATGGACTACGGCAAGTTCAAGTACCAAGAGCAAAAGCGAGCGGCGGAAGCCAAGGCCAAGCAAACGGTCATTGAAATCAAGGAAGTCAAGTTCCGCCCAGGCACCGATGACGGTGACTACAACATCAAGATGCGCAACATCCGGCGCTTTCTCGATGACGGTGACAAGTGCAAGATCACGCTGCGGTTCCGCGGTCGAGAGATCACGCACCAAGACCTTGGTTTGGCTCTGCTGAACCGCATTCGCGACGAGCTGGCCGACATCATCATCGTCGAGCAGTTTCCCAAACTCGAAGGCCGCCAGATGATCATGATGATCGCCCCCGGGCGCAAGAAGGCAGCGCCCAAGCCTGCCGCCGAGGGCAGTGCAACGTCTGCTTAAAGCGGTTTCGACAGAAAGACAAACAACATTGGACGGGCAGGGTAGTCTCCTGTTGGTCTGAGGTCTTGGGCGAGAGTCCAGGGCCGAACTGAGGCGCCGCAAGGCGCTTCATCAAAAGTGGCTCGGGGCCAACAAGCCCGCCAACCCGTTGTTGGCGGCGCCTCACGAGCACAAATGAAAAGGAGCATGAAGATGCCCAAAATGAAGACCAAGAGCAGCGCGAAGAAGCGATTTCGCGTTCGTCCCGGTGGTACCGTCAAGCGCGGTCAAGCCTTCAAGCGTCACATCTTGACCAAGAAGACCACCAAGAACAAGCGCCAATTGCGCGGTACGGTAACTGTTCATGCGACCAACATGGGTCACATGGCACAGATGCTGCCCGGCATGGGTATTTGATCAACGACGAACAAGGAGTCACACATGCCTCGCGTCAAACGTGGTGTAACGGCACGAGCCCGCCACAAAAAAGTTCTCGCCCTTGCCAAGGGTTTCCGCGGTCGCCGTGGCAATGTCTACCGCATCGCCAAACAGGCGGTGATGAAGGCAGGCCAATACGCTTACCGCGATCGCCGCAACAAGAAGCGTGTTTTCCGTCGGCTGTGGATCGCGCGTATCAACGCCGGTGCACGCGCTTGCGGCCTGACCTACAGCAGGTTCGCCAACGGCCTGAAGAAAGCCAACATCGAGATCGACCGCAAGGTGCTCGCCGATATGGCTGTCAACGACGTTGCTGCGTTTAACAGCATCGTGGAACAAGTCAAAGCCAAACTGGCCACTTGATTTACGACGCCTTGCGCCGCGTCAGCGGTTTGAGGCCAGTCGCTCAAAGGGGTTGGGGCTTGAGGAAATTCCTCGTGGCTCTCAGCCCCTTTTTTCTTGTCTTTCGAGTTTCAACGCACACCACGCCTCACCATGAACGAGTTGGATGACTTGGCCCAAGACGCACGCGTCGCGTTTGCAAAAGCAGTCGCGCCGGCCGATTTGGAAAATGCCAAGGCTTTGTACCTCGGCAAATCGGGCCGCATCACCGAGCTGATGAAGGGCTTGGCCAGTCTGCCAGTGCAAGAGAAGAAGTCGCGCGGCGCCGCCATCAACCAGGCCAAGCAGGCCATCGAAGCAGCGCTGACCGAGCGCCGCCAAGCGCTGGCTGATGCCGAGTTGGCCATCCAGCTCCAAGCCGAGGCGCTGGATGTGACGCTGCCGGGTCGTCAGCGGGGGCAGGGTGGCTTGCACCCGGTTAGCCTAACGTTGGAGCGCATCGAGGCCATTTTTGGTTCCATGGGCTTCGATGTGGCCGATGGCCCGGAGATTGAGTCCGACTGGTTCAACTTCACCGCGTTGAACACGCCAGAAGACCATCCGGCGCGCTCCATGCACGACACCTTTTACGTGGAAGGCGGCAGCGAAAAAGCGCCTAATTTGCTGCGCACGCACACCAGCCCGATGCAGATTCGACACGCTGTGTCGCATGTGAAGCGCCATCGCGCGGCATTGGACGCGGGTGACGGTATGCCGGAGATTCGGGTCATCGCACCCGGTCGCACCTACCGGGTGGACAGCGATGCCACCCATTCGCCGATGTTCCACCAGTGCGAAGGCCTGTGGATTGGCGAGAACGTGAGTTTCAAAGACCTCAAGTTTGTGTTCACCGATTTCTGTCGCACCTTCTTTGAGTCAGACGATTTGGTGCTGCGTTTTCGCCCAAGCTTTTTCCCGTTCACCGAACCCAGCGCCGAAATCGACATCCAGTTCCAAAGCGGGCCGCTGGCTGGCCGCTGGCTGGAGGTGGCGGGATCGGGTCAGGTGCATCCCAGCGTGGTGCGCAACATGGGGCTGGACCCGGAGCGCTTCATCGGCTTTGCCTTCGGTATGGGGCCGGACCGGCTCACCATGCTGCGTTATGGGGTGAATGATCTGCGCCTGTTTTTTGATGGCGATATTCGCTTCCTGAGCCAATTCAGATAACCCCCCGAACCGCTTCGCGTCGCCCCCCTGGGGGCCACACCTGTGGCCCAGCAATGCCAGCGTCACGGTGTTTCTGACCCAATCTCCTGTCGTGTCAACGTACTGAGTCGTTTCATGCAATTCCCTGAATCCTGGTTGCGCAGCTTTTGCAACCCACCGCTCACCAGCCAACAGTTGGCTGACACGCTGACCATGGCGGGTCTGGAAGTGGAAGAGCTCACGCCCGTGGCACCGCCTTTTAGCGGTGTGGTGGTGGGCCGCATCCTGACGGCTGAACAGCATCCCGACGCCGATCGCCTGCGCGTGTGTCAGGTGGATGTCGGGCAATCCCAGCCGCTGAACATCGTCTGTGGCGCGCCCAACGCGCGTGTCGGCATTTTGGTGCCCTGTGCCACGGTGGGCGCTGAGCTACCGCCCGGGGAAGACGGCAAGCCGTTCAAAATCCAGGTTGGAAAATTGCGCGGTGTGGAAAGCCAGGGCATGCTGTGTTCGGCGCGCGAACTCAAACTCTCCGAGGACCACGGCGGCTTGCTGGAACTGAGCCCCGACGCTGTTGTGGGCCGCAATATCCGCGAGCAATTGGTGCTAGACGACATGCTTTTCACGCTCAAGCTCACGCCCAACCTGGCACATTGCTTGAGCGTCTACGGCATTGCGCGCGAAGTTTCGGCGCTGACGGGCGCGCCACTCAAGCAACCCGAGTTCCCTGCGGTGGTGGTGCAGATCGCCGATCGGCTGCCGGTTGACGTCTTGGCGCCCGACCTCTGCGGACGCTTCAGTGGGCGGGTGGTACGCGGCGTGAACACGCGCGTGCGAACACCGGCTTGGATGGTGGACCGCTTGGCCCGCTGCGGCCAGCGCAGCGTGTCGCCTCTGGTCGATATCTCGAACTATGTGATGTTCGAGCTTGGCCGTCCCTCGCACATTTTTGACCTCGACAAGATTCACGGTGGCCTGCAGGTGCGCTGGGGTCAGCCGGGCGAGCAGCTCAAGCTGCTCAATGGCAACACCGTGACGGTGGACGCGCAGGTCGGCGTGATCGCTGACGCGCAGGCGGTGGAATCGCTGGCCGGCATCATGGGTGGCGACGCCACCGCTGTGGCGGACGACACCACCAACATCTTCATCGAAGCTGCGTTCTGGTGGCCCAAAGCGATCGCTGGGCGCTCGCGCCGTTTCAACTTCAGCACCGACGCCGGTCACCGTTTTGAGCGGGGCGTGGACCCGTCGACTACGGTGGAACACGTCGAGCGCATCACCCAGTTGGTGCTGGACATCTGCGCCGGCCAGGCCGGCCCGATGGACGACCAAACGTTGGCCCTGCCCGAGGCCAAACGGGTGACGCTGCGCGTGGCGCGCGCAGTGAAGGTGATCGGCATGCCGCTCACGCAGGAACAGTGCGCCGGCGCGCTGCGCCGCCTGGGTCTGGATGTGACCGAAGGCGAGGGCACCGTGACCGTGGTACCGCCTGCGTTCCGCTTCGATCTGCAGATAGAGGAAGATTTGATCGAAGAGGTGGCTCGCGTCATTGGTTACGAACAGCTGCCGCACACGCCCCCGCTGGCCCCCATCACCGCCAAGATCCGCACCGAGGCCCGGCGCGGCCCGTTTGCGGTGCGTCGGCAGCTCGCCCAGTTGGGCTACCAGGAAACCATCAACTTCAGCTTTGTCGAGGAGCGCTGGGAGCGCGAGTTGGCCGGCAACCCCGATCCGATCAAGCTGCTCAACCCGATTGCAAGTCAGATGGGCGTGATGCGCTCTTCGCTGCTGGGCAGTCTGGTGGCCGTGCTCAAGTTCAACCTGGATCGCAAGGCCGAGCGCGTGCGTTTGTTCGAACTGGGCCGTGTGTTTTTCAAAGACGCCTCGGTTGTCGACAGCGACACCACGGTTGCCGGTTTCCATCAGCCCATGCGGGTGGCTGGCTTGGCCTACGGCGCGGTGGAGGCGCTGCAGTGGGGCGTGGGTGAACGCAACGTCGATTTTTTCGACGCCAAGGGTGATATCCAAGCGCTGCTGGCCCCGCGACAGGCCGAGTTCAAGCCCGCTGAGCATCCCGCGATGCACCCAGGTCGCTGTGCATCAATTTGGCTTGAAGGGCAGTGCGTTGGCCATGTCGGTGAGCTGCACCCCAAATGGCGCCAGTCCTACGATCTGCCCCATGCCCCAGTCTTGTTTGAACTGGCGCTTGATGCGGTGCTCACGCGGCAGATTCCGGTGTTTCAGCCGGTCAGCCGTCACCAGCTGGTGGAGCGCGACCTGGCCATCGTGGTCAAAGAATCCGTCACCCATGCTGCCATGATGGACGCGGTGCGTGCGCCCGCCAGTCCCTGGCTGCGCGATGCGGTGCTGTTCGATGTTTATCGCCCCAAAAAGCAGGTGGAAGGTGGTGCGCTGGCTGAGGACGAGAAGAGCCTCGCAGTGCGCCTGGTGCTGACTCGGGACGACGCTACACTGACCGAACAGGAGATCGAAACCACGGTGCGCGCCGTACTCGATGCGCTGCAGCAGCGCGTAGCGGCACGATTGCGCAGCTAAGTCACCACCACAGAGGAAAGAGGGCTCATGGAACTCGCGGTTGAAAGTCTGGAAACCCCGGCGCTGACCAAAGCTCAGCTGGCTGAGTTGCTGTTTGACCAGATCGGGCTGAACAAGCGCGAGTCGAAGGACATGATCGATGCATTTTTCGACTTGGTGACCGACAGCCTGGTCGACGGCACCGATGTGAAGATCTCCGGGTTCGGTAATTTCCAGATTCGCACAAAAGCTCCGCGCCCAGGCCGCAACCCGCGCACTGGCGAGCCAGTTGCCATCAAGGCACGCCGCGTGGTCACTTTCCACGCCAGCCCCAAGCTCAAAGAGCAGGTTCAAGCGGCGGTTGTTGGCGGCTAGGTCCTCGGTTTCTGCTGTCCTCCGAAGCGGCGTTTGGGCAATGGCAGCTGATTTCGCACACAGCGTTCAGTCAAACTTGGAGTCGCTTTGGTCGCGTCATCAACTGGCTCGTGCGTTTTCCTTGCAGCTCAGCACCCGCGCACGCATGAGTTAGAGTGGATTTAAAAGTTCGGTTTGTACCGCTTTGATCTGCATGGAAAAAACGCTCCCTCCCATCCCAGCAAAACGCTATTTCACCATTGGTGAAGTGGCAGAATTGTGTGGCGTCAAGCCGCATGTGCTGCGCTATTGGGAGCAAGAGTTCACCCAGTTGCGGCCTATGAAGCGGCGTGGCAACCGACGCTACTACCAGCACCACGAGGTGCTCATGATCCGGCGCATACGCGATCTCCTGTACGACCAGGGTTTCACCATCAGTGGCGCGCGCAACAAGCTACAAGAGTTGGTGCAGCGTAGCTGGAAAGCCTCACACGCCGACTTAGCCCATGCAATCGCAGACCACGATGAGGTCACGCCGACGGTGCCTTCAGTGCCAGCCACCCCGTCCTCACTCACCATGAGCCACTTGGATCTGCCTCACAACGGTTCGTTGAGGCTGATTCACGACGTACGTCGCGAATTGTTGGCGATTCGTGAGCTTCTGGGCAGTGCCCTCTGAATAGACATCTTCTGACCGCTATAATAAAAATCTTGTCGGCGTGTGGCGCAGCCAGGTAGCGCACTTGCATGGGGTGCAAGGGGTCGAAGGTTCGAATCCTTTCACGCCGACCATATGAATCAAGGACTTAGAGCAGAAACGCTCTAAGTCCTTTCTTCTTTGTGATTTCAGAAACGGCCGTTGTCCCAACCGCAGTGAACGCTGGAGATGCGCTTGTGCACTTGTAAGTCCCAACCGATCTGGGTCTTGAGGCATCAAGGTTGACGCTGAAAGCCTCTGTTTTGCGAAACAGATTTACTCACCCAGCAACTTGTGCAACAGACCCAGCTTGCGACCCATGTCGTGGAGGCTGACCTGCACCAGCGCATCGTGGCTGTTTTTGATCAGCTGGTAGGTCTTCCAGTGCCTTATACCCGCCAGCTCAAAACATGCACTTGAAGGAATATTCCTCGGAAGCTGCATTTCTGCATGACTTGGGATGTTGGGTGCGCAGACGAATTGGGTGACTGGTGGGCCAGCCTGATGGCAGACGAACAAGTCTCCTCGGCAGTGTCAGTACAGTTGTTGGAAGAACGGGGGGCCATCGTTGGGACACCCTCACAGCAGCGACATCCATGCCTCCAGGCGCGGGCGCATGCGCGAACTTCGTACCCAAGATGGTGGGTGTTAGCGGCGGTCTAAATCCGCGTAAATCTGGCGGCGGTAAACGGTGGCGGAATTTGGTGGCGCCATTCGGTATCCATTTTTGGTGGCGGGTTCTGGCGGTGGATTTTGGTGCTGAGAGTGCCAAC